>ERZ827423.3-NODE-3-length-417689-cov-49.500960_pt1 | contig 417689 bp, 415 predicted proteins | sample MGYA00519775_ERZ827423 | MGnify/ENA primary metagenome ERZ827423 (study PRJEB31778, sample SAMEA3449296) | human gut metagenome | biome: human gut; feature: human-associated habitat; material: faeces | place: United Kingdom | collected 2010/2012 ... | reverse complement strand
TCCTAGAAAACCATTTGCACCAGTTATTATATATAATTTTTTCATATCACACCTCTTAACTCTTTTACTAATGTTTCATCAACATTTTTATCTATAATAATAGTATTCCAATGTTCTTTGTTCATATATTTCTTCTTCCAAAGATATTATATCATATTTTTATATAATAAAAAAAGAGTAGTTTAACCTCTAAAAAAAGTTAATACCCTTATTTATAAAGCGACCTCTTTATGGGCATATTCTTCAGTACCTACATCATTTAATATTGCTTTTGCATTTTGATCTGGCATTGCAAATCTTTGTGATAAATATCTAAGAGATGCTCCCAATTCGCCGTCTGGGCCTCCATATTGGCTTATTATATTTTTTGCTAGTTTTGGATTAGGGCATTTTATATTTATAGGATATTGTAATACTTTATTATAGGTCCACATTAAAAACTCCCCCTTTCCCAAGGCCATGGTTCCTCTAACCATCTCCATTTATTACATGGAAATGCAATTGTAAGCGGTCCATATACTTTTTGATATTTATTTGATAATTCTCTTAATTCATTAGCATATTCTTTATGAAGCGCCAATGCTCTTTTGTCATATGCATGTGTGTCTAAATATTCTGCAAGTTCAACAACTGCAAATCCTAAGCAACGTATTTTTTGTAACATATCTGCCCTTGTCATTTCTTCCTCTGCACAAAATTCTTCTGGCATAATATTAGTAAAATTAAAAGAATATGTTGAAACACTTGGAGTAGGATTTTTTTGGCAACAACTATTATTTGCATTGTTGCAGTTACAATTCCTGTTTTCATTTTCTTCTAGTAACATTTATTACACCCCTCTCCAACCGTATTCATAGCTTTTATAAAAGCATTTTCTTCTATAGATTGACATGGTACATATGGGCTAACTAACTCTGGAAATATTGTTCCCATTTTTAATCCAACACAAGGAGTAAATGTTTTGTTCATTGTCTGAATTGGAACATAGCTTTGACCAAACATTGGATTAGTTGGAAAAACGTTTTCACTTTCTTCAAATCCACAATCGCAAGAAGAATTTTTATTATTCTCGTTGTAATAATCTGCTACTACACCACAATTATTACATGCATCTTGTAGCATATTATTGTCAAAGCTTTTTTGACAACAACACCTTCTATATTTGCAATTATACATTTTAATTATCATTCCTTTCCTAAGGTATTGATTCAGATTAAAAAATTTTTAACCCTATCTTTCCTTATTTGTTTGTATAATACATAATATGACAAAATATTTAAGAAGGTGCTGTATATTTTCATTTTATATATAACATTATTTTTCTATATAGCCACTGGTTTTTTCTGTATACATGTTATCTGTTATTGATTTATATCTTTCGCCATCATATTCATCGGTAAAACCATTATATGCTTTGTATATGTCATTAGTTTCTGTGTCATAAACTCTTTCATATCCAAGTATTGCATCACTTTGTTTTTGACTCATAATATCATATGATTTACTTCTATTTTCCCAAGCACTCATATAAGAATCAAAAGCCCTTTGTATTGATGCATTTAGTGCAAGCGCTTGTTTAGTTTGAGCATTTCCATTATCTATTGTTTGTTTTACATAACTATCGCTAAATTTTATTGAATTAATAGATTCTAGTAATATTTCTTTATAATCTATAAACTTATCTTTTTCTGATGTTATTGCCATTATGTCATAAACCATATAGTATGAAGTATCTACACCGCCAAGATAGTTATTGCCAAAATTAACAATTGATGCCATAAATAAGCCCTCGCCTTGCTTTGAATTATCACCTATAAAAGTTCCTCTTAACACTTTGCTATCTAATGCAACACTTTTCATACCAGCTGTTGATTCAAACTCTTCCTGTTTAGTAAAATTTGAAAATTTAGGAAACTTTATTGTAGAAAATGATGGTTCTATTGCACTTGCATATGCTGCTATCTCGTCAAATTTTTTATAAAACTCTTCTGTTGTAGGATTTGCTAAAACCACGGCATCTGCAAACAACTTGTATTGTGAATTATTGCCACTCATGTTGTAGTAATTCTGCCAAGATCTTTTTCCTGCTTCTGTTTTTAATAATGGTTGCATCTTTAACATTAAATATATTTGATTGTTTGTATTTTGAGGGTCATATACCCTAATTGTATAAAATATATCTATTCCCCCTGTTTCAACTGTCCATCCATTTGGTTTTTTCATACTAAACGCTGAATTTGAAAAATCTTCTAACGTAAGCTTATTTACCTCGTTTTCTACAATTTTTATGTTTTTTTCATTTTTGTCACTACTTCCCACTTTATTACCTCTTCCATCATTATTCTTAATAAGCATTATACCAAGAACAGCAACAATTATAATTAAAACACTAATAATTATTATAAACATTTTATTCTTTTTTTAAATTCTCCATAATTTTTTCCTCCTATATTTTTTTAGCATGTAAAACAACTCTATATTTATTGTTGTTATCACAGGTAGACAATGTTAAAATACTATCACTTTCAAGCATATCCATGTTAAAATCCCTTATGCTTCTTGCCTTTAAGGTATTTAAAAATTGTTCAAACTCACTATCATTGCTAAATTCTGTTTTAATATAATAATCTTCATTTTCTATTCTATATATTGAAAAAACTTTATAAATATAATTTTTCCCTTCAGTCTTTAGTATAATATTTGTATTTTCTTCATTATTATACCACTCCGGATTCAAAATATTTTGCATAGTCCCAAACATCGAATTATCTTTCATATTGTGCCCATAAATAACAATATTTTTATCTGTGCCATTAAATTTATTTTTGTAGTCCGCAAAAATCCATCCTCCCAAATTTTCGCTTTTATCAAAACTATGATTTAAATAAAATTCATTATTTTTAGTTTTAACAACAGGATACTCAATATTTGTATTATTTACTTTAATCCACGCAATAGCTTCATTATTTTGTTCTTTCAATTTATCAAAATCAATCAAATATTCTTCTTTATTTTTACCATTGCTTTCAACTATTACCGTCTCCTTAATTTTTTTTGCTATTTCATTGTTTTTATTTTTATCCCTGTACCATTCATAAATTTTAATTCCAGAATATATTAAAACAAAAAAAAGTAAAAAATATATAATAAAATAAAAAATAATTTTTGTATTATTATTTTTTTTCATTCTCCTTCCTCTTGTCATTCACTTTCCTCTCTCATACAAAGACTAACTATAACTAGTCCTTATACATTTATTTTTTTCTTTCTAATTATTTTAGATTTTCTATCATTTTCTAACACAATTTTATTATTGCATATAACATTTTGCTTGTTTCTGACTTCATTACAACATAATAGCCATCTTCTTGCTCTTTATAAAAACAATTTACTATATCTCCTAACTTTGATGAATTTTTGTATGTAATTTCCACATTTTTAAATTTTTTTAAATACACATCTTCTGGCAATGCCTCTAAAGCATAATCCAAATAGTACAAATTATTCATATGATTATTTATGTCTATATCTCTTCTATTAACTCTAAATGAAAATGTCTCATTGGCATTTGATGGTTCTATTAGTTTTGATATTTCTGGTTCTTCAAACACTGTTTTGTTTTCTGGATTGTATGCATTTCTTATCTCGTCTGTAATTTGTGTTATGTGACCTGTTTTTGTACTTAATAATACCCATTTAGAAGATGCTATACAAATTAAATTATTATTTTCATCATATATTTCAAAATCCCTATATGTATATAGTTTATTAGTATCTCTTGACCATGTTTTTACAGTCACAGTAGAGCCATAATTTGCTTCTTTTAAAATTTTTATCTTCCAATTAAGTAATACCCATGAAAGGTTTGTTTTTAATGTATCATTAATGCCAAAACCAACCATATCTGAATGTCTACACGCCAAATCCTCTAGCAACAATATTATTCCCCTTAATGTCAATAGTCTATTTTGATTCACGTATTTTACTCCAATACGATATTTATTTTCTATAATCGCCAATTTTAACTCCCTCTTTATACATCTTGTTATTAAATTTTTAAAACTCCACCTATTGTTCTATTTGTAGTTGCTTCATCATGGCAAGAAAGTATTGATGCTCCTCCTGCGATTACTATTATGTCATCCTTTTTTACATAGTTATATTTTTTTGCTATTTCTATGCCGTTATTTATCATTTTGTCTATGTCTTCATCTTTATCAACTAATATTGGATTAATATTCCATAATAAAGCCATTTGTCTATATGTTATTTCATTATCTGTTATTATATATATTGGGCATTGAGGAAAAAATCCTGCCAACATTGTTGCTGTTCTTCCTGTATTTGTATATGCAAATATAGCTTTTGCATTAAGTTCCATTGCAGTAGTACAAGTTGAATAATTTAGGCTATACTCTAAATCTTTGTTTTCTTTAGCATATTCCTTATTTTTAAATCTTTTCCAATATTTAATAGAATCCTCTATTGTTTCACTTATTTTTGCCATTGTTTTAACACATTCTATTGGATATATTCCTGTAGCCGACTCTCCCGAGAGCATTATTGAGGTACTCATATCATATATAGCATTAGCAACATCACTTACCTCTGCCCTTGTAGGTCTTGGATTTAATATCATAGACTCCAACATTTGCGTAGCCGTTATTACAGGCTTTCCTGCTTTAGCACATTTAGATATAAATTCTTTTTGCCTTACTGGTACTTCTTCCATAGGAATTTCTACACCTAAATCTCCTCTTGCAACCATAATTCCATCAGATACTTCCAAAATTTTATCAAAGTTGTTTATACCTTCTCTATTTTCTATTTTAGAAATTATTTTTATATGTGTTCCATCATTTTCTTCTAGTATTTTTCTTATTGCAAGGACATCTTCTGGCTTTCTAACAAAAGAAGCTGCTATGTAGTCAAACCCTGCTATAATTCCAAATTTTATATCATCTATATCTTTTTGAGTAATGCTTGGTAAATTAATATTCATTCCAGGTATGTTTATACTTTTTCTATTTGTAAGTTTTCCTCCGTTTATAACTTCACATATGATGTCTTTTCCATCAATTTTTTTAACAATAGTTTCTATTGTTCCATCATTAATCAATATTTTTGTGCCTATTTGTACTTCATTATATAAATTCTTATATGTAATAGACACCTTTGTTTTATTTCCCAAAATATCTTCATTTGTTAAAGTAAACACATCACCATTTTCTAGTACAATTTCATCATTAGCAAATTTTCCTATTCTTATTTCTGGTCCTTTTGTATCTAATAATAATGATATTGGCTTGTTAACTCTTTTTCTAACTTCTTTTACTCTTTCAATTCTATCTTGCTGTTCCTCGTAATTTCCATGAGAAAAATTTATTCTAGCAACATCCATTCCTGCTAACATAAGTTTTTCTAATATATCTGGATTATCAACAGCAGGTCCTAATGTACATATAATTTTTGTTTTGCGCATTTTCCTATTCCTTATAAATATATTTAGGTTTTTGGGGGATTAACCTATAAACCCATATATCATTATATTTTATATAACTTATTTTGTTATCCATTTTACTAAATTTAAATTCGCAGAATCTAATAGCATTTCGTGTTTTGGCATAACCCTAAAAGTATATCCATAGTTTCCACCATTTTTCAAATTAACTTTTGCAATATATTCATATATTTTGTTTTCTACGTCTGAGCTTTTCATTTTCATTGGAATTATTGTTACATCATCTACAACACCGTTTTCTTCAATTTTTCCGTAATATACTTGAACCTCTACATTGTCTGGCAATACGTTTGGCAACTCTACTTTACACTTAACTTCAATATTATTACCTGCATCTATTGTAATATTATCTAAATTATTTTCCTGTGTAATTTTAATGTCATCCCAGTTATTATATAATTCTTGTTTCCACAAATTATATGTTGCAACATTTTCTAAACTTGAGTAATATCTATTATATAAATCACATAATGGCAAATACAACTTTTCTGTATAATCTATTAGCATTCTCGATGTACTAAATCTTCCACCTGTTGACATTATCGAATTTTTCATTAATTCAGTCCATTTTGTAGGTATACCTTTTTCATTTTTATCATAGTATGTTGGTATAACTTTATGTTCCAATATGTCATATAAACTGTCGCTGTCTGCTTTATCCTGTATTTCATAATTATCATAATCTTTGTTTTGGCCTATTGCCCAACCATTTTTCGAGTTATACCCTTCTGCCCACCAGCCATCTAATATACTTAAATTTACAACTCCATTTACAGATGCTTTTTGTCCACTAGTGCCTGATGCTTCCATTGGTCTTCTTGGGTTGTTAAGCCATACATCTACGCCAGAAATTAAATACCTTGACATTGCTATATTGTAATTTTCTAATAAGAAAACTTTGCCCTTAAATTGTGGTTTCATAGATATTTCATGTATAAACTTTATTAAATCTTGCCCTTCTTTGTCTGCTGGATGTGCTTTTCCTGCAAATATTATCTGTATTGGTTTACCACTATCACTAAATATTTGTGTAATTCTTTCTAAATCCTTAAATATCAGTGTTGCTCTTTTATATGTCGCAAATCTTCTTGCAAAACCTATTGTCAAAGCATTAGGATTTAATCCTGACACTATTTTGTTTATTTCTTCGTAATTATATCCTGTTCTTCTTAACCTTGATATTGTGCTATTTTTAACAACTTCTAATAACTTTTGCTTTCTAGCATTATGCTCTTCCCATAGTCTATCATCAGGTATTGTTTTAATTTTTTCCCAAGTCTCGTCACACTGTATATTATCTTGCCAATAAGGAACTAAATATTTATTATATAATTTCTTTAATGATGGTGCAAGCCATGTACAAGTATGTATTCCATTTGTAACATATGTTATTGGTGATTCATTTGCTGCTATATTAGGCCATATTTCACTAAATAGTTCTCTTGATACTGCTCCATGAAGCTTACTAACTCCATTCTTTTTTCCTGCAATTTTTAGAGCCAAAATTCCCATATTAAAAGAATTTTCCAATCCGTCTTTTGGTTTCATTCCTAACTTCATAAAATCTACTTTTTGTATTCCCAATTCATTCCAATAATCTTTAAAATATTTTTCTATTAAGTTTAGTGGAAAAATATCGTTTCCTGCCGGTACTGGAGTATGTGTTGTAAATACAGTTTTAGAGCTTACAATATCTCTTGCTATTTCAAAAGATACCTTTTTCTCTTTAATGATATTTTCTATTAATTTTAAAGTTAAAAATGCAGAATGTCCCTCATTCATATGGTAAACAGTTGGGTTTAATCCTAATGTACTTAATAATTCAATTCCTGCCATTCCCAAAACTATTTCTTGACATATACGCATTTCCTGATCTCCGCCATATAGAGTTTTAGTAATTTTTCTATATTCTTCTATATTTTTATCTATGTCAGAGTCCATTAAATACAATGTTACTCTTCCCACTAATATTTTCCATACCTTTAAATACAATTTCTTTTTGGGAAGCGTTACTGAAATAATAACATCATTATTTTCACAATCTTTTACTGGTATTATTGGTAATGCTGATATATCAATCTCGTTATATTCTGTTTCTTGAATTCCATTGCCATTAATTTTTTGATTAAAATAGCCATTTTTATACAACAATCCAACTGCTACAAATGGAATTCCCAAGTCACTTGCTGATTTTAAATGGTCGCCAGAAAGAATTCCTAATCCACCAGAATAAATTGGCAATGTTTCGTCCAACCCATATTCTGCCGAAAAATATGCTATTAAGTCATTCTTATTGTTAGGATACTTTTTACTAAACCATGTTATTTTACTATTCATGTAATCTTCATAATCTTCTACAATTTTGTCATATTCCTTAAGAAATTCCTCATTTTCTACAATCTTTTCTAATTTTTCTTGAGAAACTTGCTTTAAAAATTTAACTGGATTTTTTCCAATGTTCTCCCATAAATCTATATCAATTTCTTTAAATAACTTTAAAAATTCCGTGTTCCAAGCCCACCATAAATTATTAGCTATTTTAGACAATTTGTCTATTCTCTTTGGCAATTGCGGATTAACTGTTATCCTATTAAATACATACATATTTTTTCCTCCTTAGGTACCTTAAAAATTTCCTTTGTAACTTTTATTCTATTATCTACTAACTTATTCATTTTGTCAATTATTTTAAATTTAAAAACTTAATATCTTTTTCTGTATATTCTTCTGGATTTAGGCCAACTTTTCCTTTCATATTTATTAGCATTGCTAATAATAAAATTGTGTAAATTGTACCTATTATTAGTAGTGTGTTAGCTGTAGTTGTATATTTTAATAATATTGATGAAATAAGTGCAATAATGCATCTTGATATATTTTCTACCAAATTATATACAGAAGAAATTTTATTTCTTATTTTATGAGTTGTAAAATTATTTAAATATCTTTTTATCAATATGTAAAATGGTCCTTTCATTACATATTGTATTATGTATAGTAATATCAGTATAACTATAACAAACATAAATGGTATATTACTTTTTGCCACTACTCCTAATATTATGCAAGAAACCGTTACAGGAATAGATAGTACTGCTAATGTTCTATTTTTTAATTTATTATGAAATTTGTTTTGGTTCATTGTTGTTATTCCAGAAATAATTTCTAATAATGCAAATATTACGCCAAAATATTGCTCTGGAAGTCTAATTTCGTCAAGCAAACTAGTTCTTAATGTCGTTAAAATAGCTAATAAACCATAAAATAATGCACCAAATAAAATCAAATTAATTAATCTAGGCGATTTTAATATATCTTTTAGTAACCCTTTTGTATTTTCTTTGTGATTTTCTTTAACTTCATTTCTTTCATCATCTATCTCTTTAAATTTAAAACACAACAATGTTGCAATTACACTCATTATTAAGCATAAAACCATTGGTATATATGGATTTATAACATATAAAAATCCTGCTGCAAATGATGCAACCGAGTTTATATAATAATAGTAACTGGTTGCTTTACCATCTATTTTTGCAAATAAGCTACCTCTTTTTGGATTTCTGGGAATACTGTCATACAACATATTGGTTTCGCATATTCCCTTTATTAAATATCCTAAAGAAGAAAATAGTTGAAATGCAAAAACATACCATATATTTTGTGCAAAAATCAAAACTGATATAGATAATACAATTGATATATTAGCAAAAATTAAACTTTTTCTTTTTCCTTGTTTTTCTATAAATTTTGTAAATGGTATAAGTAATAACATTTTAAATATTGGGTATGCCGCTTCTGTTAATAGCACCTCTGATGGGGAAAGGTTTTTCACTTGTGTTAAAAATAAAAATGCTATTGAATAGTAAAAAAACATGTCCCATGCAAATGCTTTATATAGTGGATATATTTGTATATTTCTTTCATTTGCTACTGTATTTTCCATTCATTATCACCAAATATATTAAATTACATTTATTAGGTCTTGTCAAGGAAAAAATCCCCTTTTACGTTAGTCATTTTAGAGTCACTTTACAATGTTAAAATAATTTACAAATATAAAAATAGCTTTTTCTTATCTAATTCATATAGATTTTTTTTAATCTATAAGTTATAATAAATTTATAAGAGGTGATTTTATGAAGATTTTTAAAAAAATATTGATATTTTTGTTATTTTGTGTATTAATCATTATCTCTATTTTGTATTTTAAAGGTTATAAATTATATAAAGACAGTATTGATGAGGTAAGTTTAACAAATATGGTTACTAAACTTCAAACTGACAATAACTATGTTTCTATAGATAGTTTACCAGATTATTATAAAAATGCTGTAATTGCTGTTGAAGATCATCGCTTTGAAAAGCATGGAGCAATTGACTTTATTGCTATTGGCAGAGCCATTGTAAGAAATGTTTCTAATTTTAAACTTTTAGAAGGTGGCAGTACAATTACCCAGCAAGTTGCCAACAATTTATACTTTATTGATACTGATACCCCGGCACTTATTAGAAAAGTCGCAGAAATTTTTGTTGCATTTGATTTAGAAAAGCAATATTCTAAAAAGCAGATTTTAGAGTTATATGTTAACACAATTTATTTTGGCGACGGCTATTATGGAATAAAGGAAGCTTGTAATGGTTATTTAACTAAAGAACCTCAAGAAATGACTTTATACGAGGCAACTATGTTAGCAGGCATTCCAAATGCTCCAAGTGTTTATGCTCCAACGCAAAATCCTGACTTAACAAAAAGCCGTCAAAAAAAGGTAATACAATCTATGGTAAAATACGGATATCTTTCGGAGGACGAAGCAAATAAATTGATAGGAGTAGATTAAGTTTCTACTCCTATTAATTTTTTTAAAAAAACTGTCCACATCTTTGTGGACAGAAAAAGCAATTATGCTTTTTTTTATTTTTTTATTTACTCAAGGGTGGTATCTCCCCCCCTTCATCTTCAATTGCCAGCAATATTCTGGCAACATCCGACGCGGGAGCGAGCCAACTCCCTCCTATATGTTTGTCGTAGCGGTAAATTTTACCGTCTACAACAAAATATCTTCCCCCCTTATTTATGGGGGAAACCGCGTGTCCGCGGTTAATTGCGGGGTTGTTATGCTCCGCTACGCCCAATTTATACTTGGACATAGCAGAGAACAAAAATTTCGTCAATGCTTCTTTGCATTGATATAGGGTTTCCCCTAACCCAAACTCTACCTCGTTGAGGTAGAACATTCCGTTCTCCGCAACCATTGCGGAGAATTTTACTTCGTACAACCGTCCACTCTGGGACATCCGGTTATACCGGAATGATTTAATCTCACACTTCATGTTGTTTTCCTTTCTGGGTCATTGCCCTCCAAGATAATTATATTATAGCACATATTTTACATAAAATTGACTTTATGTAAAATATGTGCTAAATTTCTTTATAATTCCCTTATTACTTTTGATAAGTATTTCATGCTTGCTAGGCATTGTTCAAGTGTATTACCTGTTGCTCCTACTTCTATTATGCATGCTGCCTTAGATACAAACTGGTTATAATCTGAATTCCTTAATATTATTGGCTTAAATAATCCTGGATATAATTCATTTGCTTTTTCCTGTACTTTTACAGCAAATTTTAAATTTTCTTGCCAATTTTCATGTTCATCTACACCACCATTTGAACCAATTACAAACATTAATTGTGCTGCATATTCCTCTCCTATTTTTACTGTTGGTGCATATGTGTTATCTCCTATTGCATCTCTGTGTAAATCTAACACTATATCATATCCACTATTCTCTTTAAGTATTTTTTCCACTGTTTCTAATGAACTACTATATGATCCAGAATAAGAAGGGTAATCATGATAACTTTCATCATGTATTATATTATATCCATATGGTTTTAAATAATTCTCTAACTCTCTGCCAACTCTTACTACAGAATAATTTCTATCTGTAGTTCTAAAATTACCTGTTTGTTTATATGGATATGCTTGACTTGGTGTATAGCTCTCGCATGTATGTGTATGAAAAATCAAAACATTTTTCATATTTATATTTACATTTGGTGTTAGTATTTCCTTTGTAAGTTTGTTGTCTGTTCCATTTTTTACTTTTACTCCATTATATTCATCTGTAAATTTTGTTGGCACATTATTTTCCAACACTTCTGTTTTTACTCCTGTTTGTATTTCTTCAACTTTTTCATTTGTTGGCTGTTCTTCTATATTATTATTTTTCACTCTTTCTTCTCCATTACTTGTAATTTTCTCTTCGTGTATTGTATCTATCATCGCTAATTCCATATTTAGCATCATTTTTAATGGTTCTATCTTTGGTGTTTTTGTTTCTGCTTTATTCATAACTTTAATTCCTGGAATTGTTTGATTTATACATTCCAGAAATGTTTTGTCACTAAACTTATTGGTCAAAGCATTTTTATAAGTAGAAAAATATCTAGTAAGTGCAACTACAACTGTTATTACTATAGTTAACTTTACTAGATATTTTACCACTTCTTTTATATTAATTACTGCTAAATTTATCATTTTTACATTTTCTCCTTTGTCCATATGCTATTATATATTAATATATTCAAAGGATTATTTTTTTAGAACTGTTACTTTGCAATATCTTGCTTCCATTGTTCTTCTGATAAATTTACTTCTATTTCTTCCCCTGTTTTCATATTTTTAATTTTTGCCTTTTGGCTTGCAATTTCTTCTTCGCCTATTGTTAAACAATATTCTGCATTCTTTTTATCTGCATATTTAAACTGCGCCTTTAAGCTTCTTTCTGATACATCTTTTTCTACATATATGCCTTTTTTTCTCAAATCCTGTGTGAGTTTTGTAGCATATATTCCGGCTTTTTTTCCAATGTTTGCTATATATATTTGCATATTCTTTGGCTCTATTGGATTTGCATTATATTTTTCATATATTTCTACTAATCGCTCCATTCCCATTGCAAAGCCTATTGCTGGTGTATCTGCTCCGCCTAATTCTTTTACTAATCCATCATATCTTCCACCTGCAAGAACTGTATACCCTTCATCTTTAGAAATAAATTCAAATACAGTTTTAGTATAGTAATCTAAACCTCTTACTATTCCAGTATCAATTGTATATTCTATGTTTAATTCTTTTAATGCGTTTTTTACATTTTCAAAATGTTCCTTACACTCATCACATAGATATTCTGTTATTGCAGGAGCATTTTTGTTATACTCTTTGCATGTTTTTTCCTTACAGTCTAATATTCTCATTGGATTTTTTTCAAACCTTGATTTACACACGTCACAATACTTATCTAGGTTTGGTTCTATATACTCTTTTAATTTTTCTTGATATTTTTTTCTACATTCTGGGCAACCAATGCTATTTATAACTAATTCTATATTTGGGATATTGAATATTTTAAATAATTCATTAGCCATAAGTATTATTTCTACATCTGCCAAATACGAATTTGTTCCTAAAACTTCTGCACCAATCTGGTGAAATTCCCTAAGCCTTCCTTTTTGTACATTTTCGTATCTATACATCGACATATTGTACCACATTTTAGTTGGTGATGGTAAACTAGACATTCCATTTTCTATATATGCTCTTACTACACCTGCTGTTCCTTCTGGTCTTAGTGTTATACTTCTCCCGCCTTTATCCTCAAAAGTATACATCTCTTTTTGTACAACATCTGTAGTTTCCCCAACGCCTCTTTGAAAAAGCTCTGTATTTTCAAAAACAGGAACTCTAATTTCTTTAAAGCCATAGTTTGCAAATAGCTCTTTTGACTTTTCTTCTATGTACTGCCATTTATATGAATCTTGTGGCAATATATCTTTTGTTCCCTTAGGTTTTTGTATCATTTTTTTCATTCCTTTCTTTTTTTACACGTCTTGTGCTTCCTTTAGCTCTAAATATATATTTTTTTCATCTTTAACTCTTGTCATTCTTCCATGACCTGGATATATAATTGTATCATCTGGTAATACTAAAATTTTATTTGTTATAGAGTTTATTATGTCTTCAAAATTGCTTGTTGGCAAATCTGTTCTTCCCCATGTTCCTTTAAATATTGTATCGCCAGAAAATAGCATATTTTCTGTTTCGCAATATAAAGAGCTACTTCCCTTTGTGTGTCCTGGTGTATGTATTATTTTAAATTCTATGTTTCCTATATGTATAATGTCATTATCATCCACTCTTGATGCTATTTCTAATTCTGGCACATTAAGTCCAACCTGGTCTGTTAAACTAATACTTGGGTCATATAGCCCTTCTGCATCAAATCTGTGTATTAAAATTTTACCACCCTTTTCTTGTTTTACTTTTTCAACTGCTCCTATGTGGTCACAATGGCAATGTGTTAAATATATATATTTTACTTTAGCTTGCAATATGTTTAGCATGTCTATAATTTTGTCTGCTTCTCCTCCTGGGTCTATAACTATACTTTCCATAGTTTCTTGGTCTTGTATTATATAGCAATTTGTTTCTTCTATTAATCCTGTATTTACTTTTATTCTCTTTAGTATCATTTTTTCCTCCTTACCTCATATACGCTATCTATTTTTCTAAGTGCTTTTAATACTTTATTTAATCCATCTATATTAGGAATTTCTACTGTTATTTCAGTTATAGCGATTTTTTCTTTAGTAGCCTTTGAATTTACAGCAATTAAATTACACTTTGCATTTGAAACTTCAGCTATTATTTCTGCCAATAGTCCGCTTCTATCATTAGCATATATTTCTATATCAACATTATATGTTGTTTTTTCATCTGAATCCCAGTATACATCTATAATTCTGTTTTCTTCTTCTAATAAATTTCGAGTATTTACACAATCTTTTCTATGAACAGAAACGCCTCTACCCTTTGTTATATATCCTATTATTTCATCTCCTGGCACTGGATTACAGCATTTTGACAATTTTACCAAGCAATTGTCAATTCCCTTTACAACAACTCCGGCTTTTGAAGGCTTGTATGTTTTTGCCTTTTCATTAGACAACTCTTCTAACTTTTCTTCTAAATTTTCTTCTTGATGTTCTTTTCTGTATTCTTCTAACAATCTTGCAACTATTTTTCCTGCTGATATTGCGCCAAATCCAACACTTGCATACATATCCTCTACACTATTATACTTATATTTATTAAGTACTACTTGTACAAAATCATGCTTAAATATTTCCGAATAATTTATGCCTATCTTTTTTATTTCTTTTTCTACTAGTTCCTTACCTTTCACAATATTTTCTTCTCTTTGTGTTTTCTTAAACCAGCTTAATATTTTGCTTTTCGCGCCAGAGCTTTTAATAAACTTTAACCAATCCATGCTTGGACCTTTAGATTGTTCTGATGTTATTATTTCTACTATATCGCCATTCTTCAGTTCTGTAATTATAGGCATCATTTTACTATTTATCTTACATCCTGTCATGTGATGTCCAATTTCTGCATGTATATTATATGCAAAATCTATTGGAGTGCTTCCCTTTGGCAAAGACTTTATATCTCCTTTTGGAGTAAACACATACACTTCATCTTCAAATAATTCTGTTTTCAATGTTTTCAAAAATTCTTCTGGGTCTTGCATATCCTTTTGCCATTCTAATGCTTCTCTAATCCATGCAAGTTTATCGTCTGTTACTGTTACATTTGACTTTTTGTTTCTGCTATTATTAGCTTCCTTATATGCCCAATGTGCTGCTATACCAAATTCAGCTATTCTATGCATATCCCATGTACGTATTTGAACCTCAAATGGTGTACCCTTTTGTCCTATTAATGTTGTATGCAATGATTGATACATATTTGGTTTTGGAACAGCTATGTAATCTTTAAATCTTCCTGGCATAGGAGTGTACAGTTCATGCACAATTCCTAAAGCACTATAGCAATCTTTTACAGAATTAACAATAATTCTTAAAGCAAACAAGTCATATACTTGTTCTAAAGTAATATTATCTCTTTGCATTTTTCTATAAATACTGTATAAATGTTTTGCCCTTCCTGTAATTTCTGCTTCGATTCTTTGCTTTTTTAGCTCTGTCTTAATCTCATGCAATATAATGTCTATAAATTTTAGTCTTTCTTCCCTTTTTCTGTTAATTCCTTCCACTATTTCCCTATATTCTTCAGGATATAAATATTTAAATGCTAAATCCTCTAGTTCCCATTTTAATGAATATATACCTAATCTATTTGCCAATGGGGCATACAAGTCCATAGTTTCCTTTGCAATTGCAATTTGCCTATCTCTGGTTAAATATTTCAAAGTTCTCATATTATGTAATCTATCTGCTAATTTTATTAGTATAACTCTTATGTCTTTACCCATGGCTAAAAACATTTTTCTATAATTTTCAACCTGTTGCTCTTTCATACTTGCATATTTTAATTTGCTCAATTTAGTAACTCCATCCACCATCTCTGCTACTTCGTTGTTAAACTCTTTCTCTAAATCGCTTTTACTTGTATCTGTGTCTTCTAGTACATCGTGTAAAAGTGCTGCGCATACTGTTGCATCATCTAAGCCCAAATCCGCAAGTATATTTGCAACTTCTATTGGGTGTATAATGTATGGTTCTCCAGATTTTCTTAATTGGTCTTTGTGCTTATTTTTTGCAAATTCATATGCTTTTGATATTAATTTTATATCATTTTTTCTGCTATTTTTTTTCATTGTAGTTATAATTTTTTCTATGGTTGGTTTATTATCTTCCATACAAATAATCATCCCCTTTTGTAATGTCAATTACATTGCTTTTCTAATATCTTTTAAATTCATTTGAATATTCTCTTTGTTTCCAAATGTATTTATTTCAATAGTACCTACAACATCTACTTTATCCCCTAAAAGATACTGTTTTGACAATTCTCCCATATTAAATCCTATTGCATCTATAATATAATTGTCCTGTTTTAATGTTAATTTTAAATGTTTACCATCTGATAGTGCTCTTATGGAATCAATTTTTAAATTCTGTATTAAAAATATTGGCATTTTATTTGCTTCTCCAAATGGCTCTAGCAATTCCAGAGACTTTGCTTCTTCAATACTAATATCTTTTAAATTAATTCTTTTGTCTATGTTTATTATTGGCATTATATCGCTTATATTGCTTTCTTCTGCACATTTTTCTATTTCTGCTTTTAGTTTTTCAAAATTTTCTTTTTTTATAGATATTCCAATTGCCATAGAATGTCCACCAAATTTTTCTATATAATTGTTGCACTTGCTTAAAGCATTGTATAAATCAAATCCTGATACACTTCTACCGGATCCTTTTCCCATGTCTCCTTCTAAACAAATTAAAATGCTAGGTTTATAATACATTTCTGTAACCTTAGATGAAACAATTCCTATTATTCCATGATGCCAATTTTCTTTTGCAAGTACTATGCATTTTTTCTCTTTGTCATTATTTTTTTCTATTTCTTGTATTACATCCTCAAATATTTGCTTTTCCGTGTTTTGCCTTTCTTGATTGAATTTTACTAAATTCTTTGCTATTTTTAGTGCTTCTTGTTTATCTTCTGTTAAAAATAACTTCAATGCCTCTTCTTGTGCACCCATTCTTCCACATGCATTTATTCTAGGAGCAACTCCAAAAGATATTGCATTAGAATCTATTTTTTTAAAATTTGCTATGTTAAGCAATGTTCGTAAACCAATATTTTTGGTCTGTTCTATTAGCTTAAGTCCTAATTTAGCTATTACTCTATTTTCATCCACCAATGGGACTATGTCTGATATTGTCCCTATGCACACTAAATCTAAATATTTTAAATATTCTTTTTCATCTAAGTTCAACTTTATAGAAATTGCTTGTATTAATTTAAAAACAACTCCTACTCCTGCTAATTGATTAAATGGATATATATTGTCTTTTCTTTTAGCATCTATTACTGCTATAGCATTAGGAAGTTGTTCTGCCGGCTCATGATGATCTGTTATTATTGTTTCAATTCCCAGTGTATTTGCATATTCAACTTCTTCTAATCCAGATATTCCGCAATCAACAGTTACCATTAATTTGTATCCCATATTATATATTTTTAAAATAGCTTCTTTATTTAAACCATAACCTTCGTTTAATCTATTTGGTATGTATTCTCCGGTTTCTAATCCAATTTGATTTAAATATTTTTTTAGTACAGAGACACTTGTTATACCATCTGCATCATAATCTCCATATATCATTATTTTTTCTTTATTATTTACAGCTTTTATTATTCTATCTACGGCTATTTCCATATCTGGCAATAAAAATGGATCATAAAAATCTTTTCTAGTAGGATTTAAAAACACCTCTAATTCCTTTTCTTCTGTAATTCCTCTATTAACCAATATACTTGCTAATAAATTACTAATGTGTTTTTGTTCTACTAGCTCTTCAACCTTATTATCATCTATATTATAACATTCCCATTTTTTATTCATATATCTTCTCCATTCTATTGCAACATTTTATACCAATTATCATATAATGTCAATTTTATTACCTTATTAAATAACCTATTTGTAGCAGTATTTCGAAAACTACTATTTTGATAGTTATAGACATTAATAAGCTAAAATTTACAATAGCAACTCCTTTGTTGTTAATTTTTTTATAATTATTTACTATCTGTTCTATCTCTTCTTTTGTCATCTCATTTTTGTCCTGCATATAACTTTTTGCTAAGTACTCAGCCTTTATCATTGCATCTGTTTCTAAATAACTTCTTATTATATAATATATAAATCCTAGTATTGTTAATATGCTAACATGTAACAACATATTTTTTATTTTTCCAAATAGTGCCAAAACTGATAATACTATAAAATATATTATATATATATTTGAATATATGTAATTAAACATTACCATTCTTTTATTTTGTATAGAATGCAAACACTCATGTGCTATTGTTTGTACACGTGTAAATGTATCTTTTATATTACTTATTAAAATAGTATTTGTGGCTACTATATACAAACTTGCCATTTTACTTTCTGTTTCTTTAACTTTTACTTCTTCATTATCTAACTTTTTTAATATCTCATCACATATTATTTTATTATCAGGTAATTTATTGGTAATTTCCGTCAGTTCTTTATCATATCCAAGTTCTTTTATTTTTTTTACATCATCAATTTTTATTCCAAATAAATATTTTATTAAGTATATAAAAATTATGCATACTAAAACAACAATTAAACTTTCCACTTTTTTGCCCCCTTTACTTATTCTTTTTTAGTAATTTCTTCGAATTGCGGGCGATTAAAATCGCCCCTACATTTTTCATAGATTACTTTACACTATACTTATTCTATATAGTTTTATTTTCTTCATCCTCACCATTTTCAATCTTCTCAATGTATCTTATGTGCAATTCAATATCTTCTGCTCTAGGTAATTTGTGCAAGAACTTCTTGCACAAATTTAAAATCCGGATATTCTTCTGCAAATTTTCTCATATACTTTAAATTTCTTATTGAAAACCCTTTTACTTCAGGAAACTCCATTTTTAAATCCATTGATAAATTATCTATAAATTTATTTCCCCATTGATTATTCTCTAAAATAATTTTTCCAATATGCCAATACATAAACATCAATTCTTTGTTAACTGCATAAATTGCTTTATATTGGGTATTTAATACTTCCTGTTTAACATTTTCTAATAATAATTTATATTTATTAATATTTATTTTATTATCCATTTTACCTTCTTCCTAATTTTGCAGATGCCATCTACAAAATTACATTTTCCACTTTATTTACTCTTACTATATCATAAAATTTTAATTTTTTATATTAAAATTGCAAAGTTTTAAACATAATTTATTCAAATATATTTATCATTGTCTTGTGAATCTTAAATTAAAAAATGTAGACAAAATTTTTATTTTTGCCTACAAATATTTTACACTAACGAGAAAGCTATATCCCTACTTTTCTTTTTAGTATATTGTAAAATTTATCCCTAATTGTTTTTATAATACTCCCTTTATGGCTTCTGCTATAATTTTGTTTACGTCTACTATCATCACATTAAACTTTACTTCTAAATCAAAATATTTCTTAATTTGCTCATCTTCTATTAATATTTTATACATATCTTCTAATTTTTTCATTTTGCCTTCATCTTTTTGTTCTCCACTATATTGCATAAGTTGTATATCATATCTTAGTTTTTCAAATTCTTCTATTTTGCTTTTAAGTTCAGGATTTGTCATTATTTCGTCTTTCATATTTTTATACTCTTTATATTCTTGCGATTCTTTTATCTCTTGTGCTAATTTGTTTGCTGTATCATAAACGTTCATATTTTATTTTCCTCCCGATGGTATATTTTAAGCATATGCATGTTTCTTTTTAAAGTTTAATAGATTTACTATTTCTGAATCTGTATTTTTAGCTTTTGCAGCCTTTTTAGCTTTTTCTTGTTCTATTTCTTCTGCTTGTTTTTCTGCAACAGTTTTGCATATAGCTTTTTCATATATATAATGTGTATCTTGCGCAATTTTATTCCAATTAAATTCTTCTTTTACTTTTGCTTTTGCATTTTTTGCTATATTACTTGCCAATTTTCCATCATACAATATACTTAATACAGAATCTGCTATAGAATTTGGATTTCCAGCATATGCTTTCATTCCATTTATTCCATGGTCTACTATTTCATTTAGTCCCCCAACATCAGATACTACTGTAGGAACTCCAGCAAGCATTGCCTCTAATGCAACTATTCCAAATGGCTCATATGTACTTGGAAATACAGCTACATCTGCACATTTGTACATTTTTTGAACTTGTTTTGCATTCAAATAACCTGTAAAATATACCTTGCTAGAAAGCCCCATTGCATCTACCTGACCTCTTAAGTCATCTAGCATGCCACCCTTTCCTGCAACTATTAATTTTGCATCATTATAATTGCTTAAAATTTTTGGCATAGCAGATATTAAATGTTGAACTCCCTTTTCATATACTAGTCTTCCCATAAATAATATTATTTTTTCGTTATCCATTGCATATTGTCTTCTAAATTCATAGTCTCTTTCTATTCCATTAAAATTGGTTATATTAATTCCATTTGGAACAACATTTATTTTATCAAATGGAAGTCCAAATAATCCTTGTACATGACCTTTCATAAAATTACTATTTACTATAACTTCTGTAGCCTCATATGTTAATAACCATTCTGTATCATTTATATATCTTTGAGCTTCATCATGTATGCCTGAATTTCTTCCTGCCTCTGTAGCATGTATTGTTGCTACAACTGGAATTCCAAATGCTTGTTTTAATGTTTTTGCACTTGTTGCTACTAGCCAATCATGTGCATGTATTACATCAAACTTTCCTTCTTTTCTTATTATTTCAGATGCTTTTGACACCATATTAAAGTTAAGTTGCATAACCCAATCTATAAAATTATTAGGTCTTATCATATAATTTTCTACTCTATATACCTTAACTCCCTTATCATTTTCATATTCTGGTAATTCTCCATCCCTATATGTTACTACTGTAACTTCATGTCCATCCTTTATTAATCTTTTAGACAAATCGTGAACTACCCTTGCAATTCCTCCTACTATTCTAGGTGGATATTCCCATGTAAGCATTAAAATTTTCATGGTCAAAAGCCTCCTCTTTCTTTTTCTTTAGATATTTAATTTATTGGTTATATTCTATACAAAAATTCTACAAAAGTAAACAGTATTTTTACTTTTTTTATTATTTCTTAAATAAAAAATAAGGGTGTCCCTTTTTGTCCAAATTGCCCAGTTAGGGACAGTCCCTAACTGGGCGAATTTATTTTTCTAGCAGCCAATCTAAAACATTAACTTTTTTTATTCCGTCATAATCAGCTATTGGATCTATATCCATTGTAAGTATATATTTAGGATAATGGTCATTTATATCTTGTAATGGTGTTAATTCTCTTTCTAATGTTGCCTTTTCTCTTGTTGTATATGCCACTTGAAAATAAGTAAAACCTTCTTTATTTTCAGCAACAAAATCTATCTCTTTTTCTCCTGCTTTTCCTATATATACTTTATAACCTCTCCTTATAAGTTCAAGGTATACAATATTTTCTAATATATGACCTACATCTATATTTCTTCTTCCTAATAGTGCATATCTCATTGTTACATCAGTTGCATAATATTTTTCCCCTGACTGTAAATATTGTTTTCCTTTTATATCAAATCTAGAAACTTTATTAAACACATAACTTTCAACCAATGACTCTAAATAACTTTCAACTGTGTGAACAGATATAGACCTTCCATCTGAAGTTAATGTATCTGCTATTTTTTTAATAGATAAACAATTTCCTATATTATTAAACATAAATCTAGCAACTGTTCTAAGCATTGTTGTATCGGCCATCTTTTTTCTTAGCCCTATATCTTTCACAATTATTGTATTATATAAGGCATCTAAATAATCGTCAATTTCCGATTCTTCTTCTAGCTTTAAAGCATATGGAAATGAACTTCTATTAATATAATTTAAATACATCTTTTCATCTGCATCTTTTTTATAATAATTTAAATATTCTTTAAATGATAATGGATACATTTTTATTTCTATATATCTGCCTGTTAACAATGTTGCTAACTCGCCAGATAATAGATATGCGTTAGAACCCGTTATATACACATCCACATTTTTCATAATATATAGTCCATCAACGGCTTTTTGAAAATCTGAAACTTTTTGAACTTCATCTAAAAATACATAATATTGCTTTTTATCTTTTATTTGTTCTTTTACATATTTATATAATTCCTTATAAGTGTCAAATTCATTATCTGGATTTTCAAGATTTACTGATATTATATGATTATCTTCTATTCCTATGCTTTTTAAATAGTCAATATATATTTCAAATAAAGTTGATTTTCCACATCTTCTTATTCCTGTTATAACCTTTATTAAATCTTTATCTTTCCATTTTTTTAATTTTTCCAAATATTCTTTTCTTTCTATCATATTCTCGCCTCCATAATCATTATACTATATTTTTTGCAAATTTGCAATAGAATGCACTTTTCTGTCGTTTTCTATAATTATTTGCATTGCAATTAATTTTTATTCCTTAAGTCCTTCAAAATTTTTATTAAATAAATTAGCTCTATCTTGGGCAAAGTAAAAGAGGCATATATGCCTCTTTTACTTTATTAATATTATTAAAATTCTAAGCACCTGTTACTGTATCAACTTCAAATTTCAAATTAAAGTCTAAATATGTACCTGAAGCACCAGTGTAACAATCCATGTCTTGTCCTTCGATCCACATATATGCTCTTACTTTTGTATAACCAGGTTTTATTGTCATTAATTTTTGTCTTTGAGTAAATCCTGTATCAGTAAATAAAGTAGGTGTCATTGCGGCAAAAAAACTAGTATTTCCAGCTACATTTGCGTTAGCAAGTAATATATCATCTTTTTCCTCTATTGCTGTTTTTACTCCACTATAAGGAACTGGATTTGCTGCTTGCTCCTCTGCTTTATACATAGGTGTATCTCTTCCAGCAAGTGACTGGTTTATCGCATTTGTTGTATGAGTATTAGAATTTGGTTCCCATAAATATTTACCACAATCCGCATCCGCTTGATTATAAATTTTATTTTGTACAGCCGTTGATGCATCCTCCGTTTGTGATGTATCAACATTTCCCTCAACTATAAATGCTATTCTAGCTGCATTTTGTAGTCCTTTATCATTTTTATATGCCGCATTAGTGTCTGCAGCTGCTCTCTCTCCATTCCATACTACGCCAGAACCTGGTTGTAGATATAAATCCTTTGCTGATGTAGATTCCAAATTTATGAAGAAGTCAAATGTTATATAATTTCCAGTTAATCCATGCGTATCTGTTTCTGGTGTAGCTGTTAAAACATATTTACCCTTGTTAGCATCTGTTTTAGATGTTAATACCTTACCTAAAAACATTTTTTGCTTTCCTTTGTCAATTTCCCCTATAGTAGATACTGGTTTCAATATTGATGGTACTTGATTCACAGCATCTTTATAGTTAAGTTCTGAGCCAACATAGTCAGCACCTGTAATCATTGCATTTGTTAGTGTGGACGTCCAGTTTTTTGCATTAGATGAGATTTGAATACCCTCCACTGTCTCAATTTTAACTTGTAAAGTTGAAACTTCTGCAGTATTTTGAGATACAAACCATGCATATGTTGAGCTAATTAGCAATACTGCTGCTAATAATAAAAGTAATAGTGAAACTTTTAAATTTGATTTCTTTTGTTTTTTTGTTGTTTTCATTTTTACACTCCTTTAAATTTTTATTCTATAAATATATATTAACACCCGTTTTAGGTAGTGTCAACATTTGTTGAATAATGTAATAAAACTGTAATTTTGTAATGTTTATGTAATAGTTATTAGCCCCCTTGATATGTATCTATCCCTAACTTTATATCGAAATCTAGATATGTTCCAGAGGCGCCTGTATAGCAATCCATATCTTGACCTTCAAGCCACATATACACTCTTATTTTTGTATAGCCTGGCTTTAGTGTCATTAATTTTTTTCTTTGCGTAAAAGATGTATCTGTAAATATTTCCGGTTGTACAGAAGATAAGAAACTTGAATAATTTGCTGCTTTTGCATCGGCTAATAAAACATCATTATTTTTATTTATTTCTGTTTTTACTCCACTATAAGGAACAGGATTTGCTGCTTGCTCCTCTGCTGTATATTTAGGTGTGTCTTTTCCATCAAGTGACTGGTTTATTGCATTTGTTGTATGAGTATTAGAATTTGGTTCCCATAAATATTTACCGCAATCCGCATCCGCTTGATTATAAGTTTTATTTTGCGCAGCTTTTGATGCATCTTCCGTTTGTGATGTATCAACATTTCCCTCAACTATAAATGCTATTCTAGTTGCATTTTGTAGTCCCTTATCATCTTGATACGCTTTATTTGTATCAGCTTTTGCTTTTTCTTCATTCCATGTAACGCCAGAACCTGGTTGTAAATATAAATCTTTAGATGAAGATGCTTCTAGATTTAGGAACATATCAAACACTATATAATTTCCATTTAATCCATGCACATCTGTTTCTTTTATTGCTGTCAATATGTATTTACCATTATTAGCATCACTTGTGGAAGTCGCAACATTGCCTAAAAACATTTCTTGTTTCCCATCAGTTATTTTTCCAATAGATGATACTGGTTTTAGTATAGAAGGTATCTGGTTTATAGCTCCAGAATAATTGGTTGATGAGCCAACATATTCTGCATTTGTAAGCATTTCGTTTGTTAGTGTAGAAGTCCAATCTCTTGCATTAGATGAAATCTGAAGTCCCTCCACAGTTTCTATTTTTACACTTAAAGTAGACACCTCAGCAGTATTATTCGAAATAAACCACGCATATGTTGATCCTATCAATATTACTGCAACAATTAATAGTATTAATAATATTGCTCTTAGGCTTCTTTTCTTCTCCTTTTTTACTGTTTGCATTTTTTTCCCCCTTCTTTAAAAATTAACTCTATATAGGTTTATATTAACATAGCCATTTTTAGGTGTCAACATTTGTTGAATAATGTAATATAATTGTAATCTTTGTGCTTTTTTTGTAATATTTGTGTAATATTTTAAGTTTATTTTTGCACGTGTTCTTCGTTTATTTCTAAGTGCATTTTCATTTCTCCACCTATTATATCATTTATACAGTCTGGGTCGTCTCCTTCTACCCATACTACTATTGTATATCTATCTACATCGTTTGGATAAAAATTTTCTCTTGGTTCTATGTATACATATTGATCTGAATAAAATGGTATTGTATCAGGCTCTGGCTCTCCATTTGAATTTCTTTTTGCATAAATCTTCTTTTCTCCATTTCTAAATACCATTATTCTTACAGCTTCGTCTGCATCTCTAATTACATCATCTATTACTAATTCTGCCCAATATGTTAAGTTCTCGTTTCCATTGTTTTCTATAAAAAATGTATATGCAATGTAATTATTTCCATTGTGAGCTCCCTCTGCTTCTGTATCTATATTATCTGGTATCCATCTTATAGATATATTGTCCATGAACTCTAGTTTGCCAGCCTCTAATATTCTTCTAAATTCTTTTACTGTTGAATTATCATATATTACTATACCACTTTTTTTAGCAAAGTTTTGGTCTAATGATATTGTAAATGGTCCTTGTCCATATACTACTTTTAATAAGAAAAATATTACTATTAAAAATACAGTACTTATTAATAAACCTAGTTTTAAAACTTTTATTCTGCTTTCTCTTTTGCTTATTTTTTCTGAGTTTAATTTGATTTTTTCCTTTGACATTTTTTATTTTCCTCTCCGTATTGCCTATTAAAGGCTTATACATTTAATTTAACATTTTTTGGTATTGATTTAATTTTCTTTATATGTTATTATCTATTTAGATTTAGATAAGATTCGAGGTGAACATATGAAGAAAAATTATAGAAAGTTAATTCTTGTATTAGCAATTATTGCTCTTTGCGTATCTGCAATTTCAATTTCCGATGTTTATGCTAAGTATGTTGCCTCTGCCAATGGAGCAGTAGATATTTCTATTGCTAGATGGGATATTAAGTTAAATACTTTGGCCATAAAAAGCGGTACAGACATCTCTGCTGAATTAACTCCTGTATTTGATACTAATGCAAATCTTGCTGCTAATAAACTTGCTCCTGGTGCTACTGGCTATTTTGATTTAGCACTTGATTACACAAATGTTGATGTTGGTTTTGATTATAACATTAAAATAAACAATACTGATGATGCTATTGGTTCAACTACAAGTAACCTTGCAGATTTTAAAGTTACAGGTTATTCTATAGATGGTGGTACAACTACAACACTTAATTCTGGTACTACAAATACAAAGCCAACTGTTATAACAGGAACTATTCCTTATGCAGGCACAGGTACAAAAACTAAAACTATTAGAGTTTTTATTAAATGGGTAGATGATGCCGCATCTGGTGCTACTATGACTGATGCTCAAGATTCCGAATTTACTTGGGATGAAGCAAACAGACAAATAAAGTTAAAAATTGATGCTACATTTGAGCAAAAAGTTTAATACTTATTTAAGAAGTTATATTTACATATAGCTTCTTTTTTATGTATTTACTTGTTTTGCTCCTAATTCTATTTCTAAATGTACGCATGGTGTGTCTGGATGCTCTGTAATAAATTGATATGCACTTGTGCCATATTGTGTATCTAATTCGTCTTTTCCAGTTACTTCTGATTCATATTCCCATTCTAGTTTTATTGTTACTGTTGCTGTACCAGTATGTGCTGGTAATTGTGTTGTACTTAGTGTTACTGTTGTTTTAAAAGGAAAGTCGTTTTGTAATTTGTTATACAACATTTCTGGTGTTGTTGTTGCATCTACTTGATAAACCTGCCCTAATATTTCTACTTTTCTTACAGCAAAACTAAGCTCTGCATTTGTATCTCCATTGTTGTTTACTGTTATTTGATGTGTATATATTGTCATACCTGGATATATTTTTTCAACATCTAATATTATATTTTGCGTTTCTCTTATTCCGTTAGAAATATATGCAATATCCCATGCTTCTATTTTAGCGGAAAGTGATGTGCTTACTTTAGTATTATATATAAACCAAGCATATGAGTTAAACATAAGCAAAACTATTAATAATATTAAGTTACTAATTTTTACCTTTTTCTTAATTACATAAAAAACTTTCTTTAAACTCATTTTTTATCCCTTATTATCATTTGATTTTTTCCTTGTACTTGTCTTTTGTGTTTTTGTATTGCTTGCATTGCTCTTAGTTGTTTTTGTGTTTTTCTTTGTTGTTTTTTTAGGTTCTATTTCTTCTTCGTATTCTTCTACTTCTACTAAGCCTTTAAGTTTTAATATTGTCCAGAATATTAAAATTACTATAGGCACAAATATTCCGAAAAATACCACATAAACATTGCTTAATATTTTAGATATAAGGCTTAATATCCATATTTTATAAACCACTTTGCCAAATACTTGATTTTGATGTACAAGTGGATCTTCTAATATATTTGCAATTCCTTTTGTGTGGAATATATATTCTCCATTTTCATAATCTATTTTAATTACCTGGTGTGTAACTATTTTTTGATTAAATGTGCTTTCTTGCCCTATATATGCTATGTCATCTCCCACTTTAATATTTTGTGGTTCTATACTTTTAACAACAAGCACATCTCCTATATTATATTTTGGAATCATACTTTCTGAAATAATATTAAATACCCTTACTCCGCCTAATGCTATAGCATTATTACTAGCTCTTTGTAATATTACAACAAATAACACTGAGGCTACTATTAGGAATAATATTACATAAACTATATTATTTATTAATTTTAAAACAGGGTTTTCTATTATTTTTTTTAACATCTTTTGAGTTTCTCCTTATATTTTCTCTAAATATTTTTCAATTTGTTTCTTAAATACTTTTTGTATTTGTCCTAGTGTTGCTATATTTTTATTTCTAATAACTAAGTATCTATCTGCAACTAAATCTTTAACTTCACTTTCTGTTAAATTAGCATTTAGGCTTACTATTCTATCTATCATTTGATTTAATACTTGTTCTTTTACTTCTTTTTGCATTGTTTCTTCTGCATTATCTCTATCTAAGGAATTAAGAATTAAATAATTAAGTAAAAATGTTTCATCTGCTAATCTTTTTAATTCCTCATTATCTGAATAGTCTTGTTTTTCGCTTATATGTTTTGCATTGTCATCTATGTTTGTTTGTATATAGTTCCATAATTTAACCGCATATTGAAAGTTTACATTTTTTAGAATTAGGTTGGTCTTTTTTATTGGTGAAGTTACTAATGCAATGTGTTTTTTTTCTATCAATTTATACGTTTCTGACCCCATTACCATTAATAATTTTTCTTCTAGTCTCTGTATTCTTTCTAAAGGTGTTTCTCCCTTTTTTCGTTTGTTTCCATCGTCTAATTTAGTAGTTAAATTTACTGTTATACTTACATTTTCATTTAATAGTTTTGCATTACCTGTATATGAAAATCTTTTGTTGTTTTTTTCAAATAGTTTTAATCTTTCTTCTATCATTTTTTTCTTTCTCATCATGTAAAATTTCATATGTTGTATTAAGGTATAAATAAAACGATTCTCGTATGTGTCATAACTTTCTTCTTTATTGATATTTAGTATTTTAGATGGTTTAACATCTCCTGTTTTTGGGTCTACATCTTGTATTAAGTTTGTATGTTTTGCTAAGTGCTTTATACTTTCTACAGTAACCTTTCTTGCTAGCTCTATTTTTACTATTTCTTCTTCATTTATGATAAATCTATTTGGATTACGAAATATGTTATCTATGTATGGTATTGTTGTTTCCATTAAGTCTATCCATTCTGTATCTTCTATAATTTTTTCATATTCTGTTTGCAAATCCATTTTTGATGCTGTTCTTTTTTGAAATGTATCTATTGTTCCAGGATTTGTTCTTTCATATAAATTATATATTTCTAAATCGCTCATTTGTTTACCTTTCTGTGAGTAATGCCCACTTTTAGTTTAATGAAATTATGTTAGTTTTTTAAGTCTTGTTAAGTATTCTATACATTCTTTCATTTTGTCTTTTCCAAATGTTTTATTTAAAAAGTCTATGTATGGGTCTATTTCGTCTCTTATGTATGATATATTTAATTGTTCAAATTTTCTTAATACTTTTCTTGCTAAAAAGTAGTCTACGCCTTCTACTTCGTCTCCGCCACAACCTACAAATACTGGTACAAATTTTTTCATTTGCGCAACAATACGGTTACCAAAAGCTATTCTGAAGTGTTGTATAACATAGTTATCCATTATTTCTATTTTATCCAATGTATCTTTGCTTACAGCATTGTCTATCATTGCTTGTGCAAATAATTGGTCTAAATATGTATAATTTACATCCATTGGGTCTGTGTCTATTGGGTCAAATGGTTGTCCTTTATCATTTATATCTATAGGCATTGCTCTATCGTAAACCTTATCTGTTACCATAAATGTAGAGTCGTCGTTGTTGATTGTTCCTATATACCATAGGTTTGGTGGTATTTGTAGTTTTCCACCTTTTAATTTTTTAGGGTCACTTTTCCAGCTATTTGGAACAAGTTCTACTATCCATTCGTCTTTATTTGGCATTTCTAGGATAGATAACATCTCGGCAAAATAGTATTCCACACGAGAGATGTTCATTTCGTCTAGGATTATTGTATAAATATCGTTTGTATATCCTGCCATATACATTTCTTTTAATACTTCTGTTTCGTTGAATTTTTTAGTAAACTCGTTGAAGTACCCAAATAGTTCTGTTCTATCTCTCCAAGATGGTTGAACTGATGCAACACATGAATCATGTTTCAAAAACTTTCCCCAGGCATATGCCAAAGATGTTTTACCAGTACCAGATATACCTTGTAGAATAACTAGTTTGGTAGAAGCTAATGAAGATACAAATAATCTCATCATGTGTGTTGTATAATACAATCTTAGCCTTGACGCTGCAAAATTTCTAAATGCTTCGCAAAATTCAGGTAATGTAAATGAATTTCCATAATCTTTAATTTTATAGTTTGCAAATTCCTCATCAATTTCGTTAAGTTTAGCAAATCTGATTCCATCATTAGCAAGATCTTCTTCTGATTGTTCAGCACCGCCTTCTGGCAAAGGCTCTAAATTAGATTCTGTTGGTTTTAACCCAAGTTGTGAAACCTTCATTGCTAATATTTCGTCTTTTTCTTTCATTAGATTCACTACTTTATTATTTAAGTGGGCAACTTCATCCAATAGTTCTTCTTGTTTAACTACTTTTGCTCTAAATCTTAAATATTTTTTTATTAAAAAGAATATTAATGCAAATCCCATACCAACAACAACTACTACCGCAATTACTGCTAGTACAACAAGTACCCATTCTGCCATTGAAAAATCGTTCTTGTAATGGTCTATTATTTGTGCATATCCTGGTATGTTAAATAATTGCCCTATTCCTTTTCCAATTCCTCCAAGTATTGTAATTAATCCCGCAAAGAATTGTGCTAAAAATTCATATAAAAATCTTGTATATGTTCCCATATTTCATTTCATTCCTTTATTTAAATTTCTATTATGTTTTGCAATCTTTTTTTTCTTGTTATTTCTTCATAATAAGGAGCATCTTTATTTATTAAAATATATTTAAACATTTTTAATTTTTCTAGTTCTGCTCTATCTGTGTCTATTGTTTCATCTGCTATAAGTGCTATTTTATACCCACTTCTTAGCATTTCATAAGCATCCTCTCTATATTTTAAAAATGTTTCGTGTCTTATTTTAATACTTAATTTGTCCTGCAATGCTGAATTGTCTATAATATTTAGTAGTCTTGTTATTTTTTGTTTTTTTTCAAATAATGAATCCGCAAATTCAACTATATATTGTTTTTTAAAGTTTCCTTTTATTATGTCTTTTATTATTTGTGCACTTATCATATTATACTCTACAAATAACTTGTCTTCACTTGTTGTTCCAGTATTAAATGCTCGTTCTATTGCTGTAGCGCTAAATATTGTAGAAAATTTCATATGATATTTTAAACTTACTCTTTGTACCTCATTTGTGCTATTGTAATCTGTTAATTTTAAAGAAAAAACCTTACTATCAAATTTTTTTAAATATTCTTCTTTTTTCTTTATATCATCTTCTATTAAATCCTTTAATAATTTTCTAAATTTTTCATCTTCTTTTTTTAATATTTTAACTCTTAGTCTGCATATGTTTTTTACTAAATAATCTATTGTTTTATATGGTGTAACTTTGTCTATATACAATACATATATAAAAAACATTTCCATATTTTCTATTAGTAATTGTTTTGATTTATTATCTACTATTAATCTTTTTTTCTTTTCTTTTAAACTTTCTAATATTTCTTTTCTTAATGTTCTATGGTTTCCGCGTTCGTTTACATTATAGTATCTAACATCTATGTATGTTTTTATGTAGCTGTCACATATTTGTTTATTAAATTTTCTTTCAAAAACTAACTTTAAATATTTAGTTATAGCGTCTTGTACTATTTTTATATATTCATCCATTACACTCATATATAAATTTCTCCTTTAATGTTTTTTAAGTCCAATCAATGAATTCTACAGTTATAATAGAAGTGTTATTGTTTATTGGATATGTATAGTTTTGAGTTGGATCTTTTTTATAGAACCTAACTCTTGCACTTGATTCTGCTTTTACACCAACTTTTGAACCAACTATATATGTAACAGAGCCTTGGTTTTCTGTTCCTTGGCTGAATAGTTCTACTGTTGTATTTGCCATATCAAGAGATAGTATTTGTGGGTCATACCCAAATTGTGTAAATTTTGTTGGTTTACATTTTGCTTTTTCTGTTGCATCTAACATTGAATATGAATATATGTCCACTTTATCTCCAACAGCGTATGAGCCAAATGCTTCAAGTACTATATAATAATTAGTTGTGTTTGTTATAACTAAATCACAGTATATTTGCCCTACAGCATCTTCAATTTTGTATGAATATTCATTGTTCCCTATAATAAACACAAATTTAGCAGAAATAGTTTTACTGTATGGCTCTGTAGTACTTGCTGTAACATTTATTGTTACTTGGTCTCCAACATTTAATGCTGTGTTTGGGTTAATTCTAAGTGTGACCGTGTCTAAGTTGTTTGTAGTATATATGGTTCCACTTGTTTTACTTAGTTGGCATGTTATATTGCTTGAGCAACTATATGAAATTTGATAGTCTACATCATATGATAATTTTTCTAATGTGTTTTTTGCGGTACTAAGTTTTATTGGTATTGAATAGCTATTAATTCCCGTCCATTGTTCTATTCTATATGTTGGGTTGCTTTCTTTTAATTTGTCACTTTCAAAATAAAATTCTTTTGTGCTGGTGTAAAAATTGTTTGCATATTTTAATACATATCTTGCAAGTATTGTAACAAGAGACAAACAAAATATAACTAGCACTGATAAAACTAAAATTTGTTTCCTGGTGTATCTGTAATATGTGCTGTTTTTTTTCTTTTTCATCTCTTCCCCCTTGCATTTTTATTTTAGAAATTTCTTCGAAGTGTGGGCGATTAAAATCGCCCCTACAATATGTTATACTTTTTGTTTTGAATCTATAATTACTTCCATACTTTCTATCATATTTTGATATTCTGGTTGATTTTTATAGGTTTCTGGAAAATATATTAACAAATAATATACATCTGTCTTTTTTGTACTGTGTGCCATTGTTTGTGTTGATGTTTTAAAGTTTTTAAAATATGTACCATCTGTATCAGCTTGCACCGTTCCAGCACTTGGAAGTATATTGGTTGGATTTGCTGATGTTGGTGTTTGATTTTTATATAGTACATATTGTAATGGCAAATTTGTGGTTGTTTTTATTGTAATATCATAATCTATGCTTGTCTGTGCAATTTTGTTATTTGAATCTGAATTTGTTACAGAAAACGTATGTTGGTATGGTTCAGCTCTTGGTACCATTTGGTCTAATTTAAAACTCATAGTTTGGTGATCTTCTTTAAATACATACATAGCAATTTCTATATCTTTTGAAGCTAAAGCTTCACTACGATATCTTGCTATAGTATTTGTTAGAGCAATGCTGCACAATACTATTATGCACACAGCAAGAATTATAAATCTTATAGCTATTACCGTTGTTCTACGACCTTTTCTCCTTCTTCTTCGAACTTGCTCTTTCATTTTTCCTCCACACACTCTTCTGTAATTTATTTTTCTTCAGCTTTTTTCTTACTTGTTTTTGTCGCAGTTGTTTTTCTTGTGCTATTTGTCTTTTTTGTTTTGTTCTCTTCTTTCGTTTTAGTTCCTTTGGTTGTTGATTTTTTTGTTTCTGTTGTAGTTTTTTTCTTTGTTGATTTTTTCTCTGGTTTTTCTATATTTTCTTCGTTGTTTTCTTCATCATTTTGTTCTATTTCTTCTGTTTTTTCTTCAATTTCTTCTTGTTTTGTATGTTTTTTCTTTGTTTTGGTAGGTTCTTCTTTTACCACAACTTCTACTTTTACTTTGTCATATGAGAAGAATACCCAAAGTAATAGTAACGCCACACTTGCTGGTATTAGTACTTTTGGTGTTAAAATTATTTCCTTCCACATTCTAAAGTTTGGTATTACTTTTATAACTTTTCCAACTATTTGGTTTCTTTGTATAGGTGTGTCATTTGTATTATTTGCATCACCTTTTGTAACAATTTGGTTGCCATTTACTTCTACTATTCTATGGGTTACCAATGCTGTTCCTTGGCTATACACAACTATCTCGTCTTTATTTACAGTTTCATTTTGATCAATAAGTTTAACTAGTATAGCATCTCCTATTTCCATGGTTCCTGACATGCTTCCTGTTGATACTTCAAATGCAGAATATCCAAGCATTGTTGTATATGTATTTCCTTTAATGTTAATTTGTATATGATTATATGCCATTATTAGAGCAATACCTAATATTACAAATAATATAATATCAAATACCCATCTAAATATTTTTTTTACCACTCTCATTTTTTCATCCCATTCCATTTTATTGTTCTTTTGTTTTAGTAGTTTTTTTAGTTGTTGTTTTTGGTTTTGAAGTTGTAGTTTTTTTAGCTGTACTTGCTGATTTAGTAGTTGTAGTTTTCTTTGTTGTAGTCTTTTGTGATGTTCCTGTTGTTGTTTTTTTAGCTTTTGATGCTGTTGATGTAGTATTTTTTACAGGTGCTTTTTTCTCTACTACTTTCTCTTCTTCATTCTCATCTTCATCGTCTTCCTCTTCGTCGTCATCGTCTTCTTTAGCTGCTTTTATATTTGCTATAAATTCCCATAATTCATATAGGAATGCTAATAATGATGGGAATACTATTAGTATCAAAAATCCCCATTTAGATTCTAATATGCTTAAAATTGTTCCCAATTTTCCTATTCTTATTGAATTTTTTGTTGGGCCTATTGCTAAATCACTTGGTATTTCTTTAGATTCTAGTACATATGTGGTTTCTCCTGTTACTGAACTAACTTGTTTATCTTTTAATGTTTGAATATCTACTGTTGTTTTTCCTAACTCTGATGTTGCATGAAAAAATATATCTTCTCCCGGTTCTTGCTTTTGTGTTGTATCAACCAACACTAAGTCTCCCTTGTTAAATCCTTTTTCTTTTAGATTGTTTGTATTGATTATTAATACTGTTGTAGAGTCAAATTCTGAAACCTTAAATTGATTAAAAGATAGTAAACATATTGTTACTATTATTGCAATTAATGCATATAAAATAATTAGTGTGTTATAAAAAATTTTCTTCATTTCTTTCATCCTCCGTAAACTTTCTTTCTTCTTTATAATATAACATAGTCATTTTTTTTTATCAATACATTTTTCGATTAAAACATCTAAAAAAAACTTTTGTATTTGTTTTGTAATATACTTGTAATATTGCTGTAAAATTGTATTATTTTTTTCATATTTTTTAACGAAAAGCTTATTGAAAAAATTTTATATGATGTTATAATTATATTAAGGAATGTTAAGTTTTTAATTTTCTTTTATATTTATGTGCAAAACTTTATTGTTTTGTTGGAGGAACAGATGATAAAATTAAATGATAATAAAACAAAATCAAATTTACTAAAACTTATTAATAGAGAAATTTCTTTTATAGATGCTAGTTTAGCATACCAAAGAAGTCTTAACAAAGAAGTTCTTTTGTGTATGAATTTAATTACACAAAATTCTGAAGTTATAGAAACTGCTATGGAATTTAGTAAAAATTACGAGGCCTTAAATAATGTTATGGCTCTATTAAAAAAATCTACATTTAATATAGATTCCTTGGAAGCTCTACTTAGCCAATTATATGAAATAAAAAATAATGAAAGTAATGTTGTAATGACTAATAAAATATCTAAATTTAATGAAAATTATTTAGATGTTATTGATGAGATTACCACAAATACCATGAAAATAGAGTGCTTTTTAAAGGCTGATTTTCAAGAAGTCGAAAATCAAAACAAGGCTATTGCTGAATCTGCTAAAAAGGTTAAAGTTAGAACCAAGGAAGTTAATTTATTGCCTAACACATTAATAATTTCTGAAATCGAGAAAAAAGTAGTTTTGCCTTACACTTTAACAGATATTAAAAATATTTTAAAAGCGAGTCCTGCAAAATATACATCTGCTCAAGATGTTATTAATCAATTATATACCATTCCTTTAAAATGCTATAAGAATTCTGCTATTTCACGTTTTAGAGAAGCATATAGATTAGTTAGACAGCGCGATAAAGGAACCTTATTACAGGCTGTTGATTTAGCAACAGAATTATTTTTCAATTATAATTTGCATCCTGCCATTATAACAGCTTGCAAAAACTCTAATGAATTAGATGTATACCTATCTTGTTTAGAATATAATGAGCTTGAGGATTTTACAAGTTTTAAAATTGTATTCCAAGGCTTGCCTGCGGTTTCAAAAAAAGCTTTTAAAAGAGGTCATAATTTGATGAACAAAATTAATAATGTAGAAAGTGCAAATAATTCTAGTACTACAAATCAAGAAACAAATGCAAATATAAATTCATAAATAATGGGCGATTAAAATCGCCCGTTTTTAATTTAACTTTGCTATTTCTTCTAATTTTGGATTTTCCAAAAAATATAGCCAATCTTAGTTATTTTGTTTTCTTAGTTGGTCTATCTTTTTATTTTTTCTTCGTTTTATACTTTTCATCTTCATATCTCTGTTAAATACAAATAGTAATACAAGTATTATTATTACAAATACTGTTGTTATTTTTGATTGTAGCATTTTTACTATTAATCCTAGCAATGGAATTCTTTTTTCAAATTTTCCTTTTATTTGGTTATACTCTATTATTACATTATTGTTATGATAATTGTTGTCTCCTTTTGTTGTATAATATGAGTTTTCTCCATGTCCCTGTATTTTTGTTATTCTTTGTATTTTGGTTATTCCATTTTCATCAAAAATTATTATGTCTTGTAAGTTTAAATCGTCTGGTTGGCATTTCTTAGTTATTATTAGATCATTTGTTTTTATGGTTGGAATCATTGTTTTGTCTTCGGTTGTATACATTGTTGCTTTTCCTATTCTCAAATCCAATTTTTTGTCAAAAACTCCATATACTGTGTTTATTACATTATATATAATCATTAATATTAATATCAACCATAAAACTTTTCTTGGTAGTGCAGATATTATTTTTTTTATTTTATTTTCTCTTATCCTCAATTTTCTTTTTTTCTCTCCTCATTTTTTTCTTTTCTTCTACTCTTTTTGTATTTATGTATATTATTAATATTAAATTTAGTAACAATATAATATAAATTTTATCTTCTAGTAATAATATAATGTTTCCTATACGTGGAATTTTTAATACAATTGTTCCTAAAATTTGTTCATATGATATTTCTTCTGTGTCTTTGGTTAGATTGTTATCACCTTTAGTTACATATTTCGAGCCTTTTTCTGTTTCTTCAATTCCAACTATTCTATGTGTTATTATTTGATTATTTTGTTCAAATGTAACTATTTTATCTGTTTTAATTTTGTCTTTTTCTATTCCACTAACTATTATTATATCTCCTACATTTATTGTAGGCTCCATGCTATTTGTTGTAATTACATATGCTCTATAGCCAAACATTGATTTAGCATCTGTTTTGTCTAATGTAGATTTGGTTATAAGAAATATGTTGTATAAAAGTATTATAATAATTACAAATAATAGCTTTTTAACTATTTGCTTAGTTCTTTTTCTTTTTTCATTTTGTTTTTCTATTTGCTCTATATCGTACTCCATTATATTCCTTTCTTCTGTGTATTATTTTAGGTCAGTTTTTGCTGACCTAAAATAACCATTGTTTTTTATAAAATTGTATTTGAACTTTAATATGCTTAAGTAACAATAAAGTAGTCATGTGCTTCGCCTATATAGGTTTCTCCATCATATAGTTCCACTACTATTTTGTATGTTCCTGTTTTTATGTCTGTTGGTAGTGTTACTATAAATGTTGGTGTTGTCGCTTGGGCTGTTATGTTTATTGTTTCATTATATGTTGTTGATAATTCTTCTGTGTAGTCTCTTCTGTAGGCTTTTACTGTAAATGTTGGTGTTGTTATGTTTGCTACGGATTTTTCCATATTTACAGTTATGCTTGTTTTTCCTTTTTCTATTATCCTATCCTCGTCTGCAATTGTTAATTTTAATCCATATTCACTATTTTTTATATTTACTACTTTTTTGTCGTGGTGTCTTATATCATATTCATAGTACTCTCCGTCTGCTGATGCTAATGTGTCTACTACTATTGTGTAATCTCCTGTTGTTAATGTTTTATTATGTTCTGTTTTTACTGTTATATTTGATAATATATTTGCAACATTATCTGCTACTTTTATTCTTGCTGTTCCATTTATGTTTGGATAATATGTTGTTCCATTTATTTCATAAGATATCCCCATCAGCTCTTGCCCGTTTAATAATGTTTGTGCTGTGTTGTCCCATACATTTATTGTTATTCCCATTTTTTTGTCTAAATATTGAGTATCATATATTGTTTTTCCATTTACTACTTGTTGGGTAAATGTTGAGGCAGCTTTTATATTAAAGCTATCGCCTAATGCAACTGTTGTTGGTATTTCTTGTATTTGTGTATTTAATAATGCATCTTTGTCCACATATATTCCATATTTTCCAGATTCTCTTTGTGATCCTAATACACTTGCTATTGTCCTACCCTCACTATTTCTTAACTCCATAACTAGTGTATTTCCTGTTGATGTTTGTGTTATTGTAGTTTCTTTAAAATCCACATGGAATATAAATTTTTCTTGAACTATATTGTTGGTTGTATCTTGATATGTTGCTATTGCTGCTGTTTCGTTATAGTATTGATTTGTTGTTGGCATTTCCAAAAATTCAGATAGTCTATATTCATTTTTTTCACTTGATACATCTGATGTTTTTACAATATAATAGTAATATTTGTTATTTATTAAATCTATCATTGTTATTTTTGTTCCTGCTGGCAAACTATATGCATATCCTGTTGAATCTTTAGAAATTAAAGTTCTATAACTTGTTGGATATGATGTGGCATATTTATATTCTGCAAAGTTGTTTATTGTTAAATTATAATACATAGAAAATTCACTTGATTCCGTAATATTTGTTTCTACTGTTGCAAATGGTGCTTCAAATTTTTCTCCTGGTGCAATTCCTATTGCATACCCTGCTTGTTGTTCTTTCGAAGTATATATTGATATTTTTATTCTTAATTTCGTAATTTTATATCTTATTGGAGTTTGTGGTTGCAATACATCAAAATTTATTGCAACATATCCAACAAATGTAGTCTGCGAAATATTTTGTGAATTGTAAAGATTTAATATTATACTTGGAACTTGTGTTGAATTATCAGATAAATATTCTATATCACCAGAGTGAGTTCCTGAAGTTGCACCTTTACTCACATAATAATCTGTAGTTTTGCTTGATACCCAACCTGATGTACCTGTTTGCATCTCTAAACCAAATGTAGTGTTTGCAATATCTTCTGTTGTTGCTGTAGCTGGTATTTGTAATTTATTCTTTATAGAAACTGTTGGCATTAAATCTGCTTCGAGATTAGAGACGTTAAATATAGTATTAGGTTCGCTATTACTTATTAATGGTAATTCAACGGTGTCTATTGTGCTATATTTATATGCTGTTAATTCTGTATCTAATTGACTTTCATCTGGAATTCTACCTATTAACCATATATAATAGTCTGCACTTGTTGGAGTTGGAATAATATACTTATGTGTACTATCTGTTTGATTAGTGTAAAAACCATCTGTTGTTATATTATGATTTGCTTTGTGTTTACCCATTACATATACATTATTGTCTCCTGTACGTGTTGTAGTTCCTATTGGATTTACAGAACTTGTGTACATTCCTAAATATGTCATTCCATTTACATTTCCGTATGTAGTAACACCTTCATTTTGTGCTATATTTAAGTTGTTTCCTTGCAACATATACATTTTATTGTCTACATTTGTTGTTAATACTTCGCTTCCATCTATTTCTGTTGATGTATCTATTTTAGCAGTTTCTAATGTTTCAGTTCCATCTGCGTTTATCAATATACTAGAATACTCTTTTAATAAATTAGCTCCATTATCTAAATATATAGTTGAATTATTTGCTAATTTTAGGTGTCCTATATCATTGAATGCAAATTTTATAGTATTATATTGATTTACTGTATTGGTTGCTCCTGTTATATGTAATGTTGAATTATTTATAATTACTTGCGATGCTTTTTCAACTGACAATATGTTCTCTGCAAAAGAGCTTGCACCATAGTTTTTAATTGATATGTTTTTATTACCACTTATATTCGAATTATCACCATTTCCAAAAATGCTCTGGTTTATTATAGTTTCATATCCATTACCATCAATATTTACATTAGAGTCACCTGTAACTCCTATATGTGAAGCAGTTGTTGCTTTTGCTCCTCCATAAACATTTCCATTAATGGAAATACTAACTATTGTTGCAGAATTATCTCCAACCGCATCTTTTCCTATATTTATATTTGTATCTCCATATACTACTGAATTATAGCCTCCACCATATATATTTCCACTTATAGTGCCTTTAATTATATTTATATTGGTTGTTGCATTTGCTGTTGCAGAGCCTACTTTAGAGTTGCTTCCATTTCCTCCTCCATAGATAGCACTAGAAATCGTTCCTCCGTTTACAGTTATGTTAGCACTTTGTGTAATTTCTCCTGAGTTATAGTTGCCACCATATATATTGCTTACTGTTCCTGAATTTACTTTTACATTTGTTTTTTCAACATTACCTCCATATGCAGATCCACCATATATATTTGTTATGGTTGCTCCATTGCAATTAATATTTGCATTTGTTACCTGACTTGTTGTTGTTTGTCCACCACCATATACTGTTGGTATTGTTGCACTTGAACTTGTTAATGTCACATTTGTTGTAGTAGTATTCGAGTTAGAACGTCCTGCGCCATAAACCGCTGTTATAATTTTAGTTCCCTTAATGTTTATTGTTGCAGTACCTACACTAGTAGAAATATTAGTGCTATTTCCTCCTCCATATAAATTTGTAACTTGCCCCCCTGCTCCATTTAGAATTGTATTTGTTACTGTTCCGCCATTGGTGTTTCCGCCATATGCATTAGTTATTGTGCCAGAATTTATTGTTAAATTTGCCGTACTTATATTTGAAGTATTTGTTCCACCATATACATTAGTTATTGTTGCACCACTACATATAACATTTGTAATTGTTGCTTTTGCAGTAGCCACTCTACTTCCACCATATACTGTTGGTATTGTTGCACTTGAACTTGTTAATGTTACATTTGTTGTTGTTGTTGTTGAATTTGCACCACCGGCACCACAAACCATTCCTATAATTTTTGTTCCTTTTATGTTTACGTTTGATTTTGTTGTAACACTGTTAGCATTTATGCCTCCTCCATATATATAACTAGCTTGTCCTCCTTTTGCTATTATACTAGTTTCTCTTACATTATTTTGTCCTCCTCCATATATTGTTCCATATGTTCCATTATTTATATTTACACTTGATTTTAAAGAAACTTTGCCTGTACCCTTTCCTCCACCATGTATTGCTAAATTGTTAGAAGCACTTAAATTAACATTTGTATTTCCTATTACATTTGCCGAATTTCCTCCTCCATAAACAGATTTATTTATTGTGGCATTCATGTTTATGGTTGTATTTCCTGTTAACCCAGCAGTTGTACTTAGTGCTAGTCCATTTCCTGCACCATATATTATTTTCCCCGAACCAATTGTTGGGGTTCCAGATATGGTAACCTTTGTGTTTCCTATCATTTTTGAGTTATTTGGTACAGTAGAATAATTATATCCTTTTCCACTACCATAAATATCCCCATTTATAGTTGGAGAACCACTTACCATTACATTACTGTTTCCATATAGCGCGCCAGAGTCTAATTGTTGTTGTGCTTCTGTTAAATTTTCTGAATATGCATAACCTCCTCCATAAACATTTCCTTTTATTGTTCCTCCAGAAATATTTATATTGGTTGATGTTGTTACATCTGCACCATAGCTCTTGTACGCATCTGAAGAATTAGCATTATATCCTGTAGTACTTCCTACTCCTGCTCCATATATGTCACTATTTATAGTTCCTCCAGAAATATTTATATTTATAGTTCCATAATAATATGCATCACTTTTAATTGCTGTGTTATTCGCGTTCCTTCCATATGAGGCTCCTATTATATTTTCAATTTGTCCTCCTGTTACATTTATTGTTGAAGTTCCTATAAATGTATTTAATGGATATGCCCAAGATGTTGGTCTATAACTTGAATCTGCATAATTTCCTCCTATTACTTTTCCAATACTACCATTTTTTATATTAATAATAGGGTTACTATATAATGTTCCAATTTCACTTCCACCTGCTATTAAGCCTATGCTTTTTTGTTGTGTTTGCTCTATATAATCTACTGTTACAATCCCACTAAAATTTACAGAAGATGATCCCATAATGTTATGAGAAACTGTATTATTAAGATTTGTGGCATTATTTGATCCAATACCATTACCCATTATAATTTTGTTAAATTGACCACTATTTATTTCTACTGTTGGAGTCCTAACTCCAGAAGTATATACTTCGTTAAGTTTTTTCCAGCCTCCATATATATCAAAATCTGGCAATCCATCACTTTGAGTATATCTATCCATGGTTATATTTGCTCCAAATTTAACCTTATTTCCCTGTAAATATAAATCAACCGTTCCTGTACCTGTTGTACTTGTAGAACCGTAAAATGTCAAATTTTCAAAATTAACATCTCCTTTTAGAAACCTTCCATTTGTTCCACCTGCTAATAGCAATGTTCCTCTTTCGTCCTGTCCATCATATGCTCCAGTTATTGTTACAGGTTTTTCATTTTTTTCGATTATTGATGTGCTTTGTGTAAATACAGACCCTGTATAATTATTCATTATTACCATTATATTTGTATTTATTGTTCCGTGACTGCTTAATTTTGTGTATGCATGGTCTATTGTTTTAACAGGTGTTGTTCTTGTAAGACCATCATTATTATTTGAGCCAGTTGTATTATTTACATATATAACTGTCCTCTCCGCTTTATAAACAAATTTGCCTTCTCTTGTTAATTCTGCATTATTACTATTGGTTGCTATTAATTTATACTCTTGTCCCTCTACTAATTCTGTTAATATTGTTGCTGTTTCTCCCTTTATTTCTGTTGCTGTTAGTCCAGAAATATCTAAAGTATACCATTTATATGTATAATCACTTTCGTTAATTAACTCTTTTGCTGTTCCTGTTAATTCTGCTGTTACTTTATTTCTTGCTTCATCTATTGAGAAAGCTATTTTCAGTTCTAATTGTGGTATTTCAAAACTCTTTAAGAAGTAAAAGCCATTGTTATCTTTTATAATTGAATCAACCTGATATGCCTCATCCCAGCTTGGATTTTGTGTAAATGTATTTGTTGTTGAGCTTTGAACTGTACCATTCACATACCATTTATATGTTAATGGTGTATTTGTATTTTTTGCAGTTATACTATATGTTGATTTGTTATTTGTGTCTGTTACAGTAACACTTGTATAGTTTGATGGTATTTTATAACTTTCTTCCCAGCTTAAATACTTACTTCTTGATAGTCCACTTCCATTAAGTAATGTTATATTGTCAACTCCTGTTGTAGAGTCATATGCTATTCCCTTGTTTATACCTTGTACTCTTTGAACTACTGTAGCTCCTTTGCCTACATTAAGTCCTATGTTACTTGTAGAAGACCCTGTTGTTACTGATGTGCTAAAAGATGTGCCATTTATTTTCATTGGTGATGAATATGCACTTGTCATTGTAAGATTTCCTGCATCATTTCCTTGCCAAAGTGTTGCATAATTACTTGTTGACGTATATGTTGTAGTATTTTTTAGATATCCAAATATTGGTCCTGCAAATCCATTTGATACTATTGAGCTGTTATACATACAATATTCTGGCCATACTGGTTGACCAGTTATTATTCCAACAATTCCACCTACAGCATACTGTCCTGCGCTTGCATCATTTGCGCATTTTGCCTCTATATCTAGCTCTACATCTGCAAAACAACCTTTTATACTGTATCTTGCGGCACTGCCAGGATCTGATTCTGAAATCGTAATTCCATTTCTTCCTTCTGTCATGCTATTGCCAACAAATCCTGCAATTCCTCCTACTACTAGTCTAAATGTATTATCTGCTAATGTTAAAGTATTTTTACATACTATAGCAGAATTAGTTATACTGTTATTATAAATATTAGAATTTTTATACAATGTTCCTGCTACAATACCTACATGATATCCTTTTTGTGCTGTTGTAGTTGCTGTTGTTCCATTAACATTTATTTCTATATTAATAGAATCAAACATCACATTACGTATTTCTGCTTTTGTTGTTCCTCCTCCAACGCTTCCAAAAAATCCATATGAATCAATACTTGTAGTTAATGCTGCTATTGCTATTTTTGCATTTTTTATTACATATCCAGCTCCATCAAATGTTCCTTGAAAATGATAAGTAGTTGTTCCTATTGGAATCCAATAATTGCCATTCATATCCAAATTTCTAACTAGTTGAAAATATTTTCCTGAATATGTTGTTCCAGAGTTTACACTGTTTCTTAAAAATGCCAATTCTGCACAACTTTTTATTAAATATGGTGATGCAGATGTTCCATTTCCATATGTAAAACCTGTTGCAGTACTTGTTCCATCCCATATATCTGTCAATGTGCTATCCAAATTTTTTGCAGGAACGTTTGCACGTAATGCCATATTTTGCAAATTCATTGTGTTATCTAATAATACCGCATATGTTGAAAAGCTTGAGGCATCAAATGTAACTTCATTGTCCTTAAGCTCTATTTTTTCTATTTCTTCTACCTTGTTCTCATCATTTATGTGTACAACTTTATATTTTTGATTTTCTGTATCTATTGGTTCTACACCTGTTATAGTGACCTTAACATTTTCGTCAAAGTCTGTTGGGTTATATTCTTTTTCATTTGAAAGTAATTTTATATCATATGCTATTTGATATGTAATATCATTATTTAAAATATCTTTTAATGTTTCTTTTGTTTTTTCTTCGTTTGCTGTTTCAACTGAAATGGTTGCATCTGCTGGCATATAGCCTTTAACACTTATGTTTTTGCCTTCTACAATTTGTTCTAGTTGCTTGTTATATAATTTCTCTCCGTTTTTTTCTTTTTCGTCATATTTAACTGTTAATGTTAATTTTTGCTCTTCTATTTCTGTTGCTGTTAAATATATTTTTTCTCCCGGCTTTTTTTCCATTTGTGCCACTTCAGTAGTTGTTTCGCTATTTTGCTCCAAATTTTCTTCTGATTGTGTTATTTCAGTTTCTTGTTCTTTAATTTCCTCGTTTGCTGTGGTGTTTTCGTCGCTTGTAGGAGTTTCCCCTACACTTCTAAGGTCTGCGAAATAGCTTGCAACTACTTTGTTATTTATCATGTCTGGCAAAACAATGTAGTAGCTGTTTTTTCCACTATTTATAGCATTTAATATTAAATTATCTTCTTTTAAATTTTTTCCATAATCTTTAATGGTTGTTTGTATTTCTTTTATATTATTAGCTCTAGAGAAACCTAAAATTATAATTTCTACTAATAACATTAACATTACTATTAAAATTATGGTTGTTTTCCTTTTGTTCGTTTGTCTCATTTTTATTTTCTCCATTTTACACGGGCGATTAAATGTGCCCATACGTCTATAAATTACTTTACATTGTCATTATTTTCTTTTGCGGGCGATTAAAATCGCCACTACGTTTTATTTGGATTTTAATATTTTTTCAAATTCACATTCGCTTTCTAATTCATCTATATTTATATTATTTTTTAATAAATTTTGATTCATTTTTATTTTTTCTAATGCATCTATTACACCATCTAGGTTATCCTTATCCAAGTCTTCTTTTGTAATATTTATTTTTAATAACTGGTATCTATCTTTTATTATAACCATAACATCTTTTTCATTTAATAAGGTTATATTATCTAGTATAGTGTAATATGGCCAATTTACGAATTCTCTTAATTCTTTTATTAATTGTTCTATTTCTTCTTCTGTTATTTCTTTTATATTGTCTTGTATACAATAGTAAACATATGTATAATATGAGCTTGCTAATTTAAGCGCATCAAATACTGTTGAGTTTTCGTTTATTTCTTGAAATATTTTTTCTTTTATTTTATTTCTGTCTAATTCAATATATAGTTGTTTTATTTCTAGAATTAAATTGTTAGCTTCTGTATTTAATTTTTCATTTGGTTTTTTAAATAATCCTGTACCGTTTATTTTTGCATTTAATTTTACTAATTTGCTTTCTCTTGTTTGTATCTCTTTTTGTGTTTGTGCATATGCATTTTTATTTTGCTCTTTCTCTGCATATTTTTTCTTAATATCATCTATTATAAATTTAAATTTCAAATAATTTTTATATTCCCACAAACTATTTAGCAATTTTCTTAAATTTATATCTATTTCTGCTTTTTTACTTTCATCAATTTGCGCTAATGTTGTTTTAGGAATAAATTTTTCGTAACTTGCTTTTATTAATTTTTCTGTATAGTCTTTTGTGTTTAATTTTGCTGTATAGAAAGCATTTATTATATTGAACTTGTCTGCTTCTTCTTTTTCTATTAGCTCTGTCTTTATATCTTTGTGTTCTATTAAAAGCTGATCAGCTGTAACATTTCTTAGTGCTTCTTCTTGCTTTTTCTCATAATATTTATCTATATTTTTCTCGTTTTCTGTATATATATAGAATATATTTAATCTAATATGAATTATTATATCTGGGCATTTCCAGTATATTTTCTCAAATTCTGTTTTTATTCTTTCTGAATTTACATTGCCTTTTTCCATTTCCTGAAAAAAAACCACCATATATTCATTAGCATATTTACTGTATGTAAAGTCTTTTGGCATTAGTGGTATACCAACTTCTTTGAATTTTTCTATAGCTTTTTGTATTGCTTCATTAACAACGTCTAAGTTTTTTCTATAGAATACATTTAAATTAAATAAGATTCTATCTAAGTCCATTTTTTCATATGAAGTTTTATATTTATTTATTACATGCAATGTTCTTTCTTTTTCTGCTACCTGCTCTTCTAGCTTTATTACTTCCTCTGATTTTTTTATTTCTTCTAATTTTTCTATTCTTTTTTTCATTTCTGCTAAAAGCTTGCTTTGAGCATCTGTAAATGTTTGTTTGTATTCTTGAATTTGAGTTAAGCATGCTTTTATATTTTTTGCATTGTTTCTAGGAAATGTATTAAGTATTTCTTTGTTAGCCTCTATTTGTTCATTTACTTCTTTTAAATTATTCATTTTTATCCCCCATTTTTTCTGTATTTTTCTCTTCTTTGTTTAAAAAAGTTATAAATTCAGATACTCTTGTATACATTTGTAATATTTCTCTAGAAGTTAACTTGTCTAATCCATTTTCCATTTTATTCACATTCCTTTCTTAATGCGTTAATTCCGTTCATTTTTTCTTCTATATTATCTTAAATTATAGCATAATGCCTTATAATACGCAAACAAATTTCCTTATTTTGTAATGGAAATTATTGCTTATTTTCCCTTGTTTTGCTTTACAGTCGAATTATTATATTTTTTGTAAATATATTATATTAATTAATAAAATTACTGTCAATAATTTAAAATTATTTTCTTTATAATTTCATAAATAATCAATTTCTAACTTATCTGTCAATATTTTACCTCCTGTTTTATTATCCATTTTGGTTATATTTAAAATTGCTTATTGTTCTCGCTTTGAAAAGTTATAAAAGAAATTTAAATTTGTTCAAATAAATTTGTTTTTTATGGTAACACTAATTTATAGAAATATTGATTTAAATTGTTGATATTTATTGTGTTTTATGTTATGCTTATATGACTATAGATGTTTTTAGCATCTAAATTAAAAAAGGAGGGAATTTATATGGATTTTAAACAATGGAGAAATTTTAACACAACAGGAGAATGGACTAAAGAAATAGATGTTAGAGGCTTTATACAGGCTAACTATACTCCTTATGAGGGTGACTCTAATTTTTTAACATCTCCTACAGAAAAAACAAAGAAATTATGGAATAAGGTTTTAGACCTTTATAAAAAAGAAACAGAAAATAATGGGGTTCTTGATGTAGATGTAAAAACTCCATCTTCTATAAATGCTTATGAACCTGGATATGTTGACAAAAGCTTAGAGGAAATTGTAGGATTTCAAACAGATGCTCCTTTAAAAAGGGCTATTATGCCTAATGGTGGTATTAGAATTGTAGAGAAATCTTGCGAAAGCTATGGTTATAAAGTTGATGAAAATATAGAATACATCTATCATAATTTAAGAAGAACACATAATGACGGTGTTTTTGCCGTATATACACCTGATGTAAGAGCTGCAAGAAGTTCTCACTTAATTACTGGGCTTCCAGATGGTTATGGTCGTGGAAGAATTATTGGCGATTACAGAAGAGTAGCTTTATATGGTGTAGATGTATTAATTGAAGAAAAAAAGAGAGAATTAGATATTTTAGATAGTGATGAATTTGTTGATTCAATTATTAAAAATAGAGAAGAAGTCCATGACCAAATTCTAGCTTTAGAGGATTTAAAGAAAATGGCTTTAAAATATGGTTTTGATATTTCTGTTCCTGCATCAAATGCTAAAGAGGCATTTCAGTGGTTATATTTTGGATATCTAGGTGCTATAAAAGACCAAAATGGTGCTGCTATGAGTTTGGGAAGAACTACTACCTTCTTAGATATATATGTAGAAAGAGATTTAAATGAAGGAACATTATCTGAATCTCTTGCACAAGAATTGATGGATCAATTTGTTATGAAATTAAGAATGGTTAGATTTTTAAGAGCACCTGAATATAATGCCTTATTTAGTGGAGACCCTGTTTGGGTTACAGAAGCTTTAGGTGGAATGGGTATTGATGGTAGAACTTTAGTTACTAAAAATTCTTTTAGAATGCTACACACATTAGTAAACTTAGGACCTGCCCCTGAACCAAACCTAACTGTTTTATGGTCAAAAAATTTACCTGAAGGATTTAAAAAATTCTGTGCAGATATTTCTATAAAAACATCTTCTATTCAATATGAAAATGATGATTTAATGAGAGCGACCTTGGGTGATGACTATGGAATAGCTTGTTGTGTTTCTGCTATGAGAATTGGTAAACAAATGCAATTCTTTGGAGCAAGAGCAAATCTTGGAAAGACTCTTTTATATGCTATTAATGGTGGTAGAGATGAAAAGAGCGGTGTTCAAATAACTCCTGAATTTGCTCCTATTACTTCTGAATATTTAAATTATGATGAAGTTATGGAAAAATTTGATAATATGATGGACTATGTTGCTAAAATATATATTAAGGCTCTAAATGCAATTCATTATATGCATGATAAATATTCTTATGAAGCCTTAGAAATGGCTTTACATGATAGTGAAAGAAATATTTTAAGGACAATGGCTTGTGGAATTGCTGGTCTTTCTGTTGTTGCAGATTCACTTTCTGCTATAAAATATGCTAAAGTTAAAGTTATTCGTGATGATACAGGTCTTGCCGTTGATTATCAGGTAGACGGAGAATTTCCTAAATATGGTAATGATGATGACAGAGTTGATAGCATAGCTGTTGATGTTGTTAAAAGATTTATGAAAAAGTTAGAAAAACATCAAACTTATAGAAATTCAAGAGCTACATTATCTATTTTAACAATTACTTCTAATGTGGTATATGGAAAAGCTACTGGTGCAACCCCTGATGGCAGAGCAGCTGGAGAGCCTTTCGGACCAGGCGCAAACCCATTACATGGTAGAGATGTAAATGGTGCATTAGCTGTAATGAATACAATAGCAAAATTGCCTTATGAATATTCTGAAGACGGAATATCTTTCACATTCTCTATTACACCTAATACTTTAGGTAAAGATGAAGATACAAAGGTAAATAATTTGGTAAATATGTTAGATGGCTTCTTTATGCAAACTGGTCATCATATAAATGTAAATGTTTTTGATAGAGCTTTATTAAAAGATGCTATGGAACATCCAGAAAAATATCCACAACTTACAATTCGTGTTTCTGGATATGCTGTAAACTTTACAAAATTAACAAGAGAACAACAATTAGATGTTATAAATAGAACAATTCATGAAAGAATTTAAACATTTTAATTTGTTCCTTTTAAGAAGGGAATGATATTAATTATGGATAGTAAACTTGCCAGAATACACTCTTTTGAGACTTTTGGAACAGTTGATGGACCTGGAATAAGGTTTATAATCTTTATGCAGGGTTGTTCCTTAAAGTGTAAATATTGTCAAAACAGAGATACTTGGGCATTAGATGCTGGTATGCAATATTCAGTTGATGAACTTATATCAAAAATTGGAAGGTATAAAAATTATTTTATACCTTCTGGTGGTGGTGTAACTGTTAGTGGAGGAGAACCTCTTTTACAGATGGATTTTTTAATAGAATTATTTACTAAATTGAAAAGGCAAAATATTCATACAGCAATTGATACTTCTGGCTCATTTCCTCTTACAGATAGGTTAAAAACGCTTATTGATTTGACTGATTTATTTTTGTTAGATATAAAATGTATAAATGATGAAATTTGCAAAGATTTAACAGGAGTTTCTAATAAGTTAGAACTGGATTTTGCTAAATATCTAAGTTCAATTGAAAAAGATATGTGGATAAGACAAGTTCTTGTACCTGGATATACTGATAAAGAAGAAGATTTGCTGAATTTAAAGCAATTTTTGTCTGAATTGAAAACTGTTAGAAAAGTTGAGATTTTGCCATATCATGATATGGGTAAATATAAATGGGAACAACTTGGTTGTAAATACGAATTAGAAGGAGTACGTTTAGCAACACCTGAAGATGTGGAACGTGCAAAAGAAATTCTTAATATTTAAATAGAGGAGCTACGAAAATAACTTTCGCAGCTCCCTTTGGAGAACTTAGCAACTGGCCAGTGCTATTCCGATGACCATTATTGCAATGGCCATCCACATAACGATGGCCAAAATGTTAAACATGATATTTACTATTGTCATAAAGACTTTCATAAAGACCCGCCACATAATCTTTTCCTTTCTCCTTTCTGCTTTTTTGATGTTTCCATTATATATCATATTATGTTGTATTGCAATTACTTTTATCAAATCTTTTCTGTTCTTACATATTCATATACTATTATTGCTGTTGCGACAGATGCATTTAGGCTTTCTGTCTTTCCTAACATTGGGATTTTTACTTTTGTATCTGCCATTTCTTGTATTTCCTTTGATACACCATTTGCTTCGTTTCCTATTACTATTACCTTTTTGTTATATTTTATATCATATATGCTTTTTTCTGTATCTAACGATGTTACAATAACATCAAATTTGTGCTTTTTTATTTCTTTTAATGTTGTTTCTAATTCTGCTGTTTCTATTATATTTACTCTAAATATCGCTCCCATTGTTGAACGTACAACCTTAGGATTATAGCAATCTGCTGTATCTGCAGACACTATTATTTGTTTTAAATTTGCACTATCTACTGTTCTTAATATTGTTCCTAAATTGCCTGGGTCTTGTATACCATCCAAAGCAATAATTATATCTTCTGAGTAGTCTATTTGCCCTTGTTTACAGCCTTTTTCTATTATTGCCAGTATGCCCTGTGGTGCCTTTACATCTGATATTTGGGTAAATATTTTTTCTGTTACATATATACATTCATATTTTGCTATTTCGTATAATAGGTTTTTGTCTATTGTTCCATCAACCAGGCATTCTTCGCATATTACTATTAATTTAATGTTTGCTTTTTCTATTATTGCTTCTTTTATTAATTTAATTCCTTCAATTATATATTGATTATTTATGTCTCTATATTTTTTTTCTTTTAGTTTTTTAATATTTTTTATTAATTCATTATCTTTACTTGAAATTATATTCATTTTTCTCTCCTTCAAGATAGGCGGGCGATTAAAATCGCCCCTACACTTTGTAATTCACTTTGCTCTGCTCAAGATGGGCGGGCGATTAAAATCGCCCCTACATTGAAGATGTTGTGCAATTTTGTATATATGTTAAAAATTCCTTTATCTCCTCTATTATTTTGCTTCCAATTGTTACTGTTACATATGGTTCTATTCCTGTAGAAAATCTTATATTGGTATTATATTTTTTTATTAGCTTATCCACAATTTCTGGATTAAATTTTGCTTTGTCAAAGTAAAATACAACCTTTTCTTTTCTTTGCGATATTTTTATTACATTATCAACTCTACACAAATTTTTAATCCTTGCAATTTCAATTAAATTTTCTAATTCTGAAGGCATATGTCCATATCTATCTATAATTTCGTCTATTACGTTTTGTATATCTTCTTCTGTTCTACATAACGCAATATTTTGATATATTTCTATTTTTTGACTATTATTATCAATAAAGCTATCTGGTATATAACTTGAAACATCTATATCTATTTGTATATCTTGTTCTTCTTTTACTTCTATGCCTTGTATTTCTTTTACAACTTCATCTAGCAATCTGCAATATGTATCATAACCAACTTGCTCCATATGTCCATGTTGTATTTCTCCTAATAAACTTCCTGCTCCTCTTATTTCTAAGTCTCTCATTGCTATTTTAAAACCGGAACCAAATTCTGTAAACTCTTTTATTGCTTTTAACCTTTTATCTGCTACCTCTGATAGCAATTTTTCTCTTTTATATGTTATATATGCATATGCCTGTCTGTCGCTTCTTCCAACTCTACCCCTTATTTGATATAATTGTGCCAATCCCAATCTATCTGCATTTTCAACTATTATGGTATTTGCATTTGGTATATCTATTCCTGATTCTAATATTGTTGTACATACAAGTACATTTATTTTCTTTTGTATAAAGTCAAGCATTATTTGCTCTAATTCTTTACCTGTCATTTTTCCATGTGCAAATCCTACTTTTGCTTCTGGCACAAGTTTAGATACTTCATTTGCCTTTTTCTCTATACCTTCTACTTTATTATATAAATAAAATACCTGACCGTTTCTTTCAAGTTCCCTTGTTATAGCTTCTTTTATAACTTCATCATCATATTCTAATACATAAGTTTGAACAGGTCTTCTATTTTGTGGTGGCTCATATATTACTGACATATCTCTAATTCCCAATATAGACATATGTAATGTTCTTGGTATTGGAGTTGCTGTCATTGTTAATACATCAACACTATTTTTTAATTGCTTTATTTTTTCTTTGTCTTTTACTCCAAATCTATGCTCTTCGTCTATAATAAGTAGTCCCAAATCTTTAAATTCTACATCCTTGCTTAAAATCCTATGTGTTCCTACTACAATATCAACTTCCCCTAATTTTAATTTTTTTATAACGTCTTCCTGCTCTTTTGTTGTTCTAAATCTATTTAATAATTCCACATTTATGGCATATCCACTCATTCTGTTTTTAAATTCTTCATATTGTTGGTTTGCTAATACTGTTGTTGGTACAAGATATGCTACTTGTTTTTGATCCATAACAGCTTTAAACGCTAGCCTTATTGCTACCTCTGTTTTACCATATCCAACATCTCCACAAAGTAGCCTATCCATTGGTCTTGGCTGTTCCATATCTTTTTTTCCTTCTTCTATACATCTTAGCTGGTCATCTGTTTCTTTATATGGAAATTCGTCCTCAAATTGTTTTTGCCATTCATTATCTTTTGAAAATGCAAATCCCTGCATTTTTTGTCTTTTAGCATATAATTCTATTAAATCCCTTGCAACTTCTCTTAAATTATTTTTTACTCTACTTTTAGTATTTTCCCACTCTTTGCCACCTAGTCTATTTAGTCTTGGCTCTCTATCTCCTCCACCTATATATTTTCTGACTGTATCCAATGAATTGGTTGGCACATATAGAACGTCTTCATCTTTATATTTTATTTTAATATAATCTTTGGTTATTTTATCTGCTGTAATTGTATTTATTCCCACAAATTCCCCTATACCATACGATTTGTGAACTACGTAATCACCAGCTTTTAGATCTGCATATACTACTTTTTGCGCCTCTTTAAATGCATTTGAACTTTTTTTCTTTTTAGGTGCCTGTTCAAAACCTTCTCCCATATTTATTACTACAAGGTTTAAATCGTAATTTTCAAATCCTGCAGATACATTCCCTGTTGTAACTATTACTTCTCCATTTTCTATTTTGTTTATTTTTTCTAAATATTTATGCTGAATCAGTTTTTCATTTAGCAGATTTAATATTTTTTTACAGGTATTTTGTATACCACCTAATATTAATACCTTTTTGTTGTCAGCTATATATTTTTTTATATCTGATATTACTATGTCTACCTCTGACTTGAAAAAGTTTATCTCTCTATACCTAAACTCATATCTGTTCTGATGTGTATAAGCATTATTTTCCTGTAAATATATTGTTTGCAAATTTTTTAAATCATATTCAAATTCACTAATGTTTCTTATTGCCTCTGGGACAAACTTTTCTTTTTCTGTTAATGATTCTATCAAATTGTTATTGTCTAATATTATATTATTTTTTCTAGCTTCCACTTTGGTGTTTTCATCTATAAATAATATGTATTTATTATTTATATAATCTAAAATGGTACTTTGCTCTTCGTAAAATTCATTAAAATATTTATCTATTTTACTTATATATGAACCATTTTTTATTGTTTCTATATCTGCTAAATCATCATAAGCTTCTTGTATCCTTTTACATACCTTTACTAAATCTTCTACAATAAATTCATGAGCTGGATTTATTAGAATTTCTTGTATCATTTCTGTAGATCTTTGGGACGAGATATTAAAATATCTTATAGAATCAACTTCGTCTCCCCAAAACTCTATTCTTATACCTTGTTTTTCTGTTAAGCCTATGTCTATTATTCCGCCTCTTACACTAAATTGCCCTTTATTTTCTACTAAATCGTTTCTGTCATATCCAAGTTGTATTAAATTTTGTTTTATCTCCTCTAAATTGTATGTATTTCCTACTTTAAATTGAATTACATACTTATATAGTAATTCTTTAGAAATCATTTTTTGCATTAGTGCTTCTATTGTTGTTATTATTATTTCTGCCTTATTTTGCTTTATTTTATTTAAAACTTCTATTCTTTCATATGGTACATCCTTACTTTCAGCTTCATAGTCATATGCCACTATCTCTCTTTTAGGAAAATAATCTACATTTGTAGTAAAATATTTTAAATCATTTAATAATTTTTTTGCTTTTATTTCATTGTATGTGATAATTAAGATAGGTCTTTTATTTTCTTCTGCAGTTGCACTTATTATTTGAGCTTTTCCCACGTCAGTTAAGCCCGATAATTCTATCGGACTTATTTTATTTTTTATGTTTGTACTATATTCTATAAATTTTTTGTTGTTTCTTAATTCTTGTATTAGGTATTTCATTTTGTCAGCTCCCAATACATATATTACCATTTTTTTATCTAAAAATCAAGGGTACAGCAATCGATTATATTGTCATTTTATTTGATTCACGCAGTATTTTTTATATCTTAATGGCATAATTTTTGTACTTTTTAATATCTATGTTTTGAGGGGGAATTGTATTATGAAATCCAAAAAGTTTAATATTATATTAATTTCACTAAAAAATACAATTATTCCTATAATTTTATGTAGTTTTATGATTTTTCTTATTTTATTTTCTACTTCTAATATAATAGCTGCTAAAAATGGACTTGAACTTTGGGCTACTACTGTTGTTCCTTCTCTTTTTCCTTTTTTATTTGCTACTGAATTATTAGGTAAAACCAAATTTGTACAATATTTAGGCAAAACCTTAAATAAAATTATGAGACCACTTTTTAATGTTCCTGGTGAAGGCTCCTTTGCATTTATTATGGGACTTATTAGTGGATATCCTGTAGGTGCTAAAATTGTAACAGATTTTAGAAATAATGGTATTTGCACTAAAGATGAGGGTAATAGAATGCTTGCATTTACAAATAATTCTGGGCCTTTATTTATTATTGGGACTGTTGGAATTGGTTTATTTGCTAATAAAAGTATTGGCTTATTACTTTTTATTACTCATTTTATGGCATGTATTACTGTTGGAGTTATTTTCAAGTTCTTTAGTAAGAATGATTTGCAGAATCTACCCCATAGTTCATATAAACCAAGTGTCAGTTCTTCTAACTCTATCTCAACTATACTTATGATAGGTTCATATGTGGTAATATTTTCTGTTGTTATTTCCATATTAAATCAATTACATATTTTAGATTTATTTTCTGTTGTGATTTCTCCATTGCTTGGCTTCTTTAATATAAATCTTTCGTTTGCTGTGCCTATATTATCTGGAATAATTGAACTTACAAATGGTATTAATTTAGTTTCTTTAGTACATGTAAAAGACATATCTACTAATATTGCTATTTGTGCATTTCTTCTTGGATTTGGTGGCATTTCTGTATGTCTACAAGTATATAGTATTATTTCTAAATCTGATTTATCTATAAAGAAATATATTATTGGTAAGTTTTTTCAAGGAGTTTTTGCTAGTATTTACACATTATTAGCTTTAAAATATATTCCTATTTTAAATTTGGATATTAAAGCTACTTTTGCTCCAATTTCTACTTGTGTAACATATCCTATTAGTATTTTAGGTTTTAACAATTATTTTGTTTTGTTTGGTGTTTTATGTATTATTGTATGTTTTGTATTTTCTATTCCGTCTAAAAAAAGTAATAATTGTTAAATTGCAGAATATTAATTATTAGGAGTGATGTTTATGGATAAAAATATGGAAAATAATTTTTCTCCTTATATGAATTTTGATATTGGAGCTGATCCCCTTTTAGGCGAAAATCCTATGTTTAATCCCATTATGCAATATGAGCAAACTTATATGTACTACAGATGTTTATGTCAGCAAATGGATTACAAAATAAAATGTAAGGAATATGAAAAATTGTGCGGAAATTCTCGTAACGAAAGAAGAGTAGAATAAACATTAATGGAGATGAATTAACATCTCCATTAGTATTTGCTTAAATTATTCCAATCTTCCTAGCATATTGTTTGCCTTTTTTTATCATCCTTTTTTTGCTCATATTCATGTTTTCATTGCATAACATTATTATACCTACTGAAACCATGCTACCTATTAACATTCCTTTTACAAATTTCATATTAAATATATCCTTTCCTATTTGTTTATTTTTAATATTTATTATGCTCTTTTTTTCTTTTTATATACGTTATATACCATTGATATGTTTCGTAAATTGATATAAGTAAAAGAAATACTCCAAATGCTTTTTTTAATATTTTAACATTCAAATTACTTGAAGTTATTGCTCCTATTGTGGCTCCTATAATACCTGATATAATTATTATAATAGATAATTTTAAATCAATTATTTTTTGCTTTAAATTTATTATTATTGCAGATATTGATGTAGGTATAAAAAATATCAAATTTGTAGCTTGTGCTTCATGTTGATTTGTTCCTATTATTAATGTAAGGAGGAGAATTAATATTGTTCCTCCTCCCATTCCTGTTCCTGTTACTATACCAGAAACTAGACCTATTAAACTTTCTATCATACGCTTCCTTTTATTTAATAATTGTAGTTATTGATGCATATATTAAAAATAATATAAATGCAAATTTTAAATATTTATTCGGTATTTTTATTAATAGCTTTGAGCCTATTATACCTCCTAATATTCCGCCTATAGCACATTTTATTCCTAAGTTCCACTGTATATAATTATTTTTGTTATAAAAAAATGCTGTTACTATTACCATTGGCATTATGCAAAATACAGAGGTGGCTCTTGCCTTTTTCTCATCAGTATTTAACATGTTAACAAATGCCGGTACTAATATTAGCCCTCCTCCAGCTCCAAAAAGTCCACTTATTATACCTGCTAGTATTCCTATTATTATTTTTTTTAACATAACCATCACATATACCTTTATTAGATATTATGCTCATTTTTTCCTTTTTTATAACCTTCATTATATTTTTCTAAAAATTTTTGTTCCGCAAGCTCTGTTAACACTTTGTCACATATTAACATTCTAGCTATTATTTCTCTCCTTAATTGTTCATCTTTGATAGAATCTGTTCTATCTAAAAAACGCTCTAATTCCATTATATACTCTTGATTTTTTTCTTTCCATTCTCTGTCTACTGGTAAATCCTGCCTTCTTTTCTTTTTAAACAGCATATATCCTCCTTTACTTTTAGATGTATTTTTATTACTCTTAGCGTTATATTTCTTTGCTAATATATAATTTTAATACATCTCGTGATAAAATACAAGCATCAGACATAATATGACATAATTAGATAAAAATCACGGTTATGTTTTAATTGTCTCTCTGCAAATAACATTAGGAAGGTTGAAAACATATGATTAGAATAAAATTATCTGATTTACTTGGCAAACACAAAATGAGTCAAAAAGCTTTATCTAATTTAACTAATATAAGGCCAGCAACCATATCAAAGATGTATTACGAAGAAAGTAAAAGATTAGATATTGAACAACTCAACAGTATTTGCAATGTTTTTAAATGCGAAATCTCTGACTTATTAGAGTTTATCCCAGATGAAAATAAACCAGATTAATCATATTTAATTAATAAGTTAAGTAGATTATATAAAAATACTAGCAAAAATGCTAGTATTTTATTATATTTTATTTATTTTTTTATTTACAATTTCTACTAGTGCATTTATCAAGTAATCTACTTCTTCTTTTGTATTATTCATTCCTATAGTTACTCTTAATGTTCCATTTGCCCATTCTGGTGGTAGTCCTATTGCTGTTAATACGTGTGATGGGCTTGTAGAACCACTGCTACATGCAGAACCAGCTGATGCACAAATACCCTTATCATCAAGTTCAAACAGTAACTCTTCTGCATTTATATTTTTAAAAGACATATTTGCATTTCCTGGAAGCCTATTTATTCTGTCTCCATTTAATTTACTGTCTACTATATTACTCTGTATTTTTTCTATATAATAATCTCTTAGTTCTTTAATTTTATTATTATGATTTTCAAAATCTTTATATATTAATTCAAGGGCTTTACTCATTCCAACAATTTCTGCCAAATTTTCTGTACCTGCTCTTTTATTTTTTTCTTGATGTCCACCATTTTGTATTTGCTTAAAGTTTACATCTTCTCCTACATACAATGCCCCTATTCCTTTAGGTGCATAAAATTTATGTGCCGACATTGAAAGTGCATTTATATTTAATTTTTTTACATCTATTTTTAAATTTCCCATTGCTTGAACTGCGTCTGTATGAAATATTATATTATTTTCTTTTGCAATTTTTCCTATTTCTTCTATTGGCTGAATCGTTCCAATTTCGTTGTTTGCAAACATAATTGTTATTAATATTGTGTCTGTTTTTATTGAAGCTTTTAGTTGTTCAACGTTTACTATTCCATTTTGGTCTACATCCAGATAGGTAACTTTATATCCTTGTTCTTCTAATTCTTTACAAGTATTTAGCACAGCTGGATGTTCTATTTTACTTGTTATTATATGTTTGCCTTTTTCTTTATTGGCATATGCTATTCCTTTTATTGCCAAATTATCGCTTTCAGTTCCGCATGATGTAAAATATATTTCATTTGGTTTGCAATTTATAATATTTGCTATTTTTCGCCTTGCTTCTTCTAATGCTCTTTTTGCTCTTCTTCCTATACTATATAATGATGATGGATTTCCATATTCTATACTAAAGTATGGCAACATTTCTTTTATAACATCTTGGTTGACTTGGGTAGTTGCTGCATTATCAAAATATTTTATCTTCACTTTAATCCCTCTTATCTATCACTTTATATAGATATTATATGTATATTAGCGAATTTTATTTACAAATTTATTTTGTTTCTGAGCCCCATCTTGCTACTCTTATGTCTTTATATGTATTAAGTACCTGTGAATATTTTCTATATTCATCTTCCCACACTAATGTTGGAATTTTGTCAAATGCTTCAAATACTTTTTCTGCTTCCATTAGAAACACAAGTTGTTCTTGTGTGTTTAAATTATCACATTTTCTTGAAATTCTATATAAGCTATCCAACAGTTGATTTGCTTGTATAAAACTCATAAAATCTTTTACTTTTATTCCTGCTAGTTTAATTTGCATTACTGCAAAAACTACTAGTCCAATTATTATCAATATTAGCATATATATACAAATAATCATTACTTCCATTTGTGCACCTTCTTTTAATACGCTTTTGTTTTCTTCACAAAAATATTATAGCATTTATCAAATATTTGTCAATATTTTGTTGATTTGTCTACTAAATGTTGTTATAATTTCTTTTAGAAAAGGAGGAACTTATGAATAGAGAAAATAGCATTAAACGTGCTAGTATCTTTGGAATTGCAGGAAATCTGTTTTTACTTATAATTAAAGGAACCGTTGGCTTTATTACACATAGTCAAGCTATGATTGCTGATGCAGCTAATAGTGCAGGAGATATTTTTGCCTCTCTTATGACTTTTATAGGTAATAAAATTGCTTCTGTTCCTCAAGATGCTGACCACAATTTTGGACACGGAAAGGCAGAGTATATTTTTTCGTTATTTATAAGTTTATCTATGATTGGTATTTCACTAAAACTTTTATATGATTCTTTAATTTCTTTAATTTATGGATTTAAATTTGAGTTTTCTTGGTTTTTAGTAATTGTTTGTATTGCTACTATTATTGTTAAACTATGTTTATATTTTTATACAAAAATTTTAGCTCATAAATTTGATAGTATATTACTAGAGGCAAACAAAGAAGACCATAGAAATGATTGTATTATTACTACTTTTACTCTTATTTCTATTCTATTAGGTTTGCTAAAAATATATTGGTTTGACGGAATTGTTGGAATTGGAATATCTGCTTGGATTTGCATAACAGGAGTTAAGATTTTTATAGAAAGTTATAATATTTTAATTGATACTTCTATTGATTCAACTACCCAAGATATAATTTTAAACTTAGCACAAAAATACACAAATATTAAAAAAATAGACAATATTTCATCTTCGCCAGTTGGATATAAATATGTTGTATTTATTACCATTTGCGTTGATGGAAATATGTCTACATTTGACAGCCATAAATTGGCCGATAATCTCGAAAAAGATATTTGTGGACTTGACAAAGTTTATAAAGCAATTGTACATGTTAATCCTATCTAACTTGTAAAGCGGGCGATTAAAATCGCCCCTTTATTTTGGTTCTAGCTTTTTTCCTGCTAGCATATGAAAATGTATATGCATTACTTCTTGTCCAGAGTCTCTTCCGCAGTTTGCAACTACTCTAAATCCATCTTTCTCTATTCCTAAGTCTTTTGCTATTTTATTTATTGTCATATATATTTTTGCTATAAGTTTGCTATCTTCTTCAGTCACTTCTAGCAACGTTTTTATATGTTTTTTTGGTATTACCAATATATGAATTGGTGCAACTGGATTAATGTCTTTAAATGCCAATATTTCGTCGTCTTCATATACTTTTTCTGAAGGAATTTCTCCTTTTATAATTTTACAAAAAACACAATTTTCCATCTCGGTTGTTCCCTTCTTTTTTATTCTAATATTGCTTTTATACGTCTTATTCCTGCTGAACTTGACTCTTCTTTTTTTATTTTAAAATGTCCTAACTCTCCTGTATGCTTTACATGTGGTCCTCCACATATTTCTTTGCTAAAATCTCCTATTGTGTATACTTTTACTGTATCCCCATATTTGTTTTCAAATAGTCCTATTGCTCCACTCTTTTTTGCTTCTTCTAAAGGCATTTCTTCTGATACAACATTTAAGTCTCTTTTTATTTGTTCATTTACTATGTCTTCAACTTGTTTTATTTGTTCTGGAGTCATTTTTTCTGGATGGGAGAAGTCGAATCTTAGTCTCTCTGTTGTAATATTTGAACCACTTTGTTTTACATGGTCTCCTAAAACATTTCTTAATGCTTGATGTAATAAGTGAGTAGCTGTATGGTATGCTGTTGTTATTTCATTTTGTTCTGCCAACCCACCTTTAAATTTTTGTTCACTCCCTAATCTTGATTTTTCTTGATGTTCTTTAAACAATTTATCAAATTCTGTTAAATCTATTTTATATCCTTTTTCCTGCGCTAAATCAGCTGTTATTTCTGGTGGAAAGCCATATGTTTCATATAATTTGAAAATAGTTTTTCCATCTATTACGTTTTTATTTTCTTGCTCTAGCTTATTTATTACTTTCTCAAATTCTTTTTCTCCATGTCCTAATGTCTTTATAAATTTGTCTTTTTCTTCTATGATTACATTTTTTATTATATCTCTTTTTGTTTGTAGTTCTGGATACATTTCATTTAAATTGTTTATTGTTAAATCTATTAAATCTGAAATATTTTCAAGGTCTATTTGAAGTTTGCTCATATGTCTTGTCATTCTTCTAATTAGCCTTCTTAATACATATCCTCTGTCTATATTGCTTGGTCTACCACCATCTGCAATAATCATTATGCTTGAACGTAAATGCTCTGCAACAATTCTTCTGCTTTTTATATCATCTATTTTTTCAAGTTTTTCTAATTCTTCCATCACTGGTTTAAATAATTCTGTGTCAAAAGGTGTTTCTACTTTCTGCAATAACATTGCCATTCTCTCTAATCCTAGACCTGTATCAACATTTTTTTGTTCTAATTTTTTTATACCATCTTTTGATTTATAATATTCCATAAAAACATTGTTCCATATTTCTACATATTTACCACAGTTGCAAGATGGTTGACAATTTTCGCTACATGCCGGTTTACCCGTATCTAAAAACATTTCTGTATCTGGTCCGCAAGGTCCTTCTTCCCCTGCAATCCACCAATTATCTTCTTTTCCGTAAAAATATATTCTTTCTTCTGGTATACCCGCATTTTTCCAAGCTTCGAAAGCTTCTATGTCTTTTGGTGCATCTGCATCACCTGCAAAACAAGTTACAGATAATTTTTCTGGGTCTATTCCTAGTTCTTCTGTTAAAAATTTGTAGCTCATTGCAATAGCTTCTTTTTTAAAGTAATCCCCTAATGACCAGTTACCCAACATTTCAAAATATGTTAAATGTCTATTATCTCCTACTGAATCTATATCTACTGTTCTAACACATTTTTGATAGTCTGCTATTCTTTTACCACCAGGGTGTTTCTCTCCCAACAAATATGGTACCAATGGTTGCATTCCCGCTGTAGTAAATAATACAGAAGGATCGTTTTCTGGTATTAGTGGTGCACTTGGAATAATAGTATGATTATGTTTTTTAAAAAATTCCAAAAATTTATTTCTTATTTCTATTGCTTTCATTGTCTATCTCCTCTTTTCTTGATTACTAAATTATATAGTATTTTACCAAAGATTGCAAGATTTTGGCAAAAAAATAACTGACTTTTACAGCCAGTTATTTTATGTAATTACGGGGTTAATTTATTTATAATTTTCCTATAGGCACCACATTCTTTCTATATTTTTTTATATATTTATTCAATTTTATTTTTTAACTTATATAGCATTCCTCCTTTTTTGTTTAGTCCGCTATTCTATTTTTTTTAACATTTTTTCTATATCTCCTCCTTTCTATGGTTTTATTTTAACGTTATTATATGTCTATTTTGTGAATACAATTTGAAGTATTAGTAAATATATCTTTAGTCTGATATGTCCATGTCAAAGTAGAATTCTACACCATTCTTTTTATTTTTTACTCCATATTCGTTTTGATAGTTGTTCATTATTGCCTTTACCAATGCTAGTCCTATTCCGCTTCCACCATCTTGCCTATTTCTAGAAGAATCAAGTTTATAAAATCTGCCCCATATTCTTTGTAAGTCTTCTTCTGGTATATTCTCTCCTGTATTGAATACACTAACCCTTATTTTATTACTTACCTTTTCTACCTTTATTTCAATTTTAGTTTCTTTTTCAACTTCTTCTGCATGTTTTATTGCATTTGTTAAATAGTTTGTTATAATTTGATCCATGTAAAATTCGTCTGCATATACATAAATTGGTTCTTTATTTTCAAAATAAACTTTTATATTTTTTTCATTTATCATGACACTACATTTTCTTAAAACTTCATTTATTAATTCATTTATATTAAATTTTTCATTATCAAACTCTCTTTTTCCATATTCTAGTTTCATTAATTCTAATAATTGTTTTACTAGTTTATCCATCTTGTTGGTTTCATCTAGTATTACCTCTGCATAAAATTTCCTTGATTCTTCGTCTGAATTAACATTTTCTATTAGTCCTTCTGCGTAGCCTTGTATTAATGCTATTGGTGTTTTTAATTCATGTGATACATCTGAAATAAATTGTTTTCTCATTTCATCTATTTTTGACTTTTCCTCAATATCTTTTTCTAATTCTATATTGTTTTTTTGTAATTCTTTTATTGTTGCTTCTAGTTTGTCCGACATTGTGTTAATACTTCTTCCCAGTTCATTTATTTCGTCTTCCGTATCTGTTATTCTATATTTTTTGCTAAAGTCTAACTTAGCCATTTTATTTGCTATATCATTTAATTGTAAAATAGGATTAGTAAATTTTCTTGATATAAATGATGCTATAATTCCTGCAACCACAAGTGTTATTCCACCTATCATTAGCAACACTGTATTAGATATCTTTACACTTTCTTCTATTGGTGATATTGGCATTCTAATATATAATACATATCCATTATCTAGTATTCCTGTTAAAAACATGTAACTTATATTGTTTACTTCGTCTGTAGTAACTTTTACATTTATTTTGGTTTCGTTTTCTTCTATGCTTTTAGATTTTATTTCGTTTATATCTTTTAATATATAAGTTGAAGATAAAAATTCTCTATCTGATGTAAATATTATTAAATTTGTATCTGTTTTTATTAATATATCAAAATTATTTTTATATGCTATTTTCTTTAATTCTGTTTCCAAATCCACATTAGTGTTTTCTGTATTGTAATAATCGTTCACTTTTTGATAGACCTGCTTTATTGTGGCTGTTTTAGAATATATATAAAAGTTTTCTAATACTATACTATTTATTAATACTAAAGAAAGTATTATAACTAATATTACAACACACATTGTAAAAAATAACTTAAATCTTACCGATTTAAATTTTAGTTTAATTTCTTCCATGTTTTCCCCAACTTTCTATTTTACTTCAAACTTATATCCTATTCCTCTTATAGTTTGTATATATTTTCCTTTTTTCCCAAGTTTATGTCTTATCTTTTTTATATGGCTGTCTATCGTTCTTGAATCCCCATAATAATCGTAGTTCCATACATTATTTAATATCTTGTCTCTGCTTAATGCTATTCCCTTATTATCTACCAAATATTTCAATAATTCATACTCTCTTAGACTCATTTCTATTTGCTTACCATCTACAGTAACAGTTCTACCTTTTGAATCTATTATTATTCCTCCATAATCTTTCGTGCCATTTTCTTCTGCTCTTGTCCTTTTTAATAATGCTTCTACTCTTGCTACTAATATTTTAGGACTAAATGGTTTTGAAATATATTCATCAACGCCTAATTCGAATCCAAAAAGTTCGTCTTGTTCTTCTCCTCTTGCTGTAAGCATTATAATTGGAACTTTTGAAGTCTGCCTTATTTGGCGTAATACAGACCAACCATCTAATTTTGGCATCATTACATCTAATAGGATAACGCTTATTTTCTCTTCATTTTCCTGAAATATTCTTAATGCTTCTTCTCCATCTCCCGCTTCTAATATTTTATAATTTTTTTGCATTAAGAAGTCTTTTATTAGTTTTCTCATCCTAGATTCATCATCTACTATAAGTACAGTTATATCATTCATGCTCCTTCATTTCCTTCCATATGGTTTTCAATTATTATATATTATATAAGGTAATTATGTCTATAGTGTGAAAAAAGTTGAAAACTTAAATTAGCACATATATAAAAAGCAAAGATTTCAAGTTTATCTTTGCTTTTATACACTTTTTATTTCATTAAAATTCTTGAATTATAAGTTGTTTTTCATCATTAATTAGTAATTACTCTTGCTATTAATGCTTTTATTTTTATTCCTTGCTCTGTAAACATATCTTCATGTTCTGTTTTTATATTTTCCCAAAATTCTGGTTCGTCTTGCAAATCATATGTATTTTTTATAATTTCAAACCCTGAAGATTTAAAGTAGCTTATACTATCATTAAATAAGTTATCATCATCTGTTTTAAAATATATTTCTCCATTTTCTTTTAAAAATTGTTTATATTTTTCAAGCTGTCTTGTATGTGTTAGCCTTTTTTTATGGTGCTTGCCTCTTGGCCATGGGTTGCAAAAATTAATGTATATTCTTTCTATTTTATCATCTCTTCCAAAAATATTTGCTATTCTTTCAATATCATATCTTGTTAAATATATGTTATTTATTTCCTTGTTGTTTTGATTATACTCTTCTTCAACTTTTCTTTTAGCCAAACCAAGCATCGCATCTACCAAATCTATGGCAATATAATTTATATCTGGATTTTTGACTGATATTTTAGAAATAAATCCACCTTTCCCGCATCCTAATTCTAAATGAATAGGATTATTATTATTAAATAACTCTTGCCATTTACATTTATAACTTTCTGGATTATCTATGTAAAATTTGCTTGCTTCTAGTTCTGGCCTAGCCCATGGTTTAAATCTTATTCTCATTACTGTTCCTCTCTTTGCTCTAAATCTATTTTCAAACCCAATTATACCATGATTAATTATATTTATCAAATTTTGCTAGTATTGTAGATACTACCACCTTAGGAGTAGGCTTTACATCAAATCCATAATACTGTTTTATAAATTATATTTACAATTTTTTATTTCTTCTGCAACCAGTATATTTACCATCCATGTACCTCATTATAGAATTGTAAATTTGGCACTGTTAATTCATTATCTGTTACATTATTTATTGTTATATTATAAATTTTTTCTCTATAATATTTCTCTCCTTTTTCAACACTTCTTTCTATTATCATACTCTCTTTATTTATCCACAATTGTCTACTTTGTGTTTTTGAATTTCCATAGTATAATACATAGTATTCTTTATTTTCGTAGTTCTCTTTTTTTATTTTTGTGAAACATGGTATATACCATATTTTAAAATCATTTATATCTGGTTCATAATTAAATAACTCTCCCTTTTGTTTATAAAAACTCATTTTGTCTTTTGAATATTCGCCTCGACTCTTATAGATCACTATTCTTTCCCCCACATTAATGTCTGCATATTCTTCTATATTATTTAATTCCTTTTTCATTTTTTTGTAGTCCATTTCCTTATTCATATATGCTTTCATGTCGTCACTTTCTTCTGTTTTTCTTCTATATTTTCCATCCTTATATACATACGTTGTTATATCATTTGAAACGATTTCCTTTGTTTCATAATTAATTTCTAATGTTTTTCTTGTTATTGTATAATTATCAAGCGTTTTTAGGTTTTCATATCTGTTGTTAATTTCAGATAATATTTTCCTTTCTCCGAAATATTTTATTCCTAAAGTAGTATTTATTATCAAGCTTAACACTACAACAACTAACACTGTTACTCGTGTTTGTGTGATTTTTGATTTAACTTTTTTTAAATGGTTATGTTCAATCTCATCTTCAATTTGTATATTTTCTCTTTTATAGTCATCATCTTCTTTAACTAAAATATATTTATTTTTACAAAATTCACATTCATCTATATGTTTTTTAACAAATTCACTAGTCTCTCGTGATACTAACCCCTCTATATAATTCGGAAGTAAATCCTGTACAATATTACATTCTTTAGTTTTCATTTTTTAATTCCTCCTTGATTTTAATTTTAGTTCTGTAAAAATTCACTCTTGCCCATTCTTCTGTCTTGCCTAATATAATGGCTATTTCTTTAAATGTAAAATTCAGTTTAATTTTCAAAAAAAACAATTCTTTTATTGTGTCATCCAGTTTATTCAAATTCTTATATAAAAGCTCTTTTTCCTCATTCTTTATTAAGTTTTGCTCTATATTGTTTGTTTCATTATTTATATAAATGTTAAAATAATCAAATGAGTACTCTTCCATGGAAACCAATACATTTTGTTTTCTGATTTCATTCATGTATTTATTTTTTGCAATTTGACATAGCCATGTACTAATTTTACATTTATTGTTAAAACTATTTATGTTTTTAATAGCACTATAAAAAGTCTCTTGCATAAGATCCTCTGATAATTCTTTGTTGTTAGTTATTTTATATAAATAATTATATACCAGTTTTGAATACTTTTCGTATATCTCTTTCATGCATAATTTCCCTTCCATATTTAATTATCACATTAATTTTAACTTTTTTATGCAATTACACCTTACATTTTGACAATATATATCATCTTTTCGTTTATTATGACACAGATTCACCAGAAATGTTACATTTTTTATATATTTTTTATTTTTCAGATTGAAGAGGGCTAGATGTCTAGCCCTCTTTATTAATAATTATTCTATTAAATCAATTGCATTATCTTTTGAAATTCCTTCTAAATTATAATATGTTGATGGGATTTCCCCTATTATTACTCCTTCTGCTAATAATACTTGTGTTGAAATTTCTTCTTGTAGATTATTTATTGGTGTTAATATTACTACATTTGTTTTTAATTCTAGATAAATTCTATGTATTGTCTGATTAATTCCTGCTGCTTTGAATTCGGATTTTAGTTCAGTTTGCACATCTCCTATTCCAAATATAATTATCTCAACTTTTGGACCTCTTCCTGCTAACATTTTACTTCCTGTAAATGTACCCAATCTTATGTACATTTTGGTATTTTCTACTTCATCTAGTTCTTTTTGTATTTTTGTTGATATATCTGCTATCATTTTATTTACTGTTGTAACATTGGCACTTATCATTGTTATATTGCCATTACTATCTTTTGTTATATTTACTAAATCTTCATATTGATATTTTTCCATAACCTTTTTTGATTGTTCATTTGTTATTCTTGTTGCTACTGATTTTGCCATAATAACACTTTGTAAATCAATTATTGGCTCTATTATATTTATAACAGAATTTACAATCATAAAAGCAATTGTTAAAACTATTATTATTTTTAATATCTTTTTTATCTTTTGTTTATCATTGTTGTCTTCATTATTGCCTTTAAAATATTTTATTCTTGGTATTCTTCTACTATATATTTTTTGAATTTTACCTTTATCCATTGTATCTAGGAATAAATAATTGCTGTCCCACTTCTATTTTATCAACATCTTCTATTCCATTAACCTTTGCTATATTATCTACTGTACTTCTAAACTTCTTTGCTATTTTCCATAAACTATCTCCTGGTTTTGCAAAATATATTGTCATACTATATGGATTTGACGTTCTATTTTCTCCTGATTGAATATTTTGAATTACATTTATTTCTAAATTTTTTGAATACTCTACTGTGAAGTTTAAGTCTAATTTTATATCTATACTTTCATCTGGCATTATTATAAAATCTTGCATTCCAACCTCTATTGCTGTATTTACATTTGTTGTTGTATTTATGCCTGTTGTCTCCATGTTAAAATTAAATGGTATATTAACTCTCTTTGTATCTATTCCCCCTGTAGCAGATGATGCAAATATAAAATTCAGCATCACTTCCCCTTCATACATAATTCTATCATTCAAAATGTTTTGACTACTTATTATTGGTGTAATCTCTACATCATATAATTTATTGCTTCCAATTTCTTCTATAACTTGTTTTTCTCTTATATTAAATGTTTCTTGCATACATTCTATTTTCTGCATAGCTCTTATTCTTTTTTGCTCAAATGTCAAATCTACTGTTGGACTATATAAATCTTGTATTACTGCTAACTGCTTATTTTCATATGCTTGACAATATACATCTAGCTCTACTTCAACATAAACAGAATGTTCCTCTACATTATTTGGCTTTATTAACACATTTTTTATCTCGTATTTTATGTTACATACACTATCATCATTTATGTCCTTTATATCAATGAATCCCATTATTGGTATTGTTTTTTGCAATGTATTTATTCTATTGTCTTCTGTTAAGTAAAGTAGTTTTACTTCCAAGTCTGCTTTTATTAATATTTTATTATAGCTTATCTTGCTTTCCTTGTTTATAATTCTTATATTACTTTTCATTATCTCTGCTAAGTTATCTATATTATCTATCGAAAGTGTATCTTTTGCGTAAATTTTTGTATTACCTTCTCCCATTAGTGTATTTATATTTATATTATCATTCAATGTTTGAACATCTTTTAAATCTTCTATTCCATTCACTATATCTACATTTTCGCTATTAAGTATTTTTGTCTCTATTTCTACAATTGCTTTTATATTAACTTTTCTGCCATTTAAAACTTTGCATTCTATTTCTTTTAGAGTAAATGTATTTTCAATTTTCATATTGCTTTTTGCTTTTTCCATATTTATTGTTTGTGTAAAGTCTAAATTTGTGTTAATGCTTCTTATATTATTTGTTTCACTATCTGCTAAATACATTATATATGTATTTATTGTTCCATCAATTTTTATTTTTCCATCCTGTATTTCTTTTTTATATATGCAAATTGTGCCACTTGTACTTATTGTACTTAGTATATCAGGTTTAATATCGGGAATAATTGCATCCCCTTCTATTATAAAATTATCTTTTCTTTGTTCTATTATTTGATTTATGCATATATTATCTCTTGTAGTCTCTATTGTCATATTTAATCACATTCCTTTCTAATATAATCTAGCCATATTGCTTTTAGTTATATATATTTATGGACAATAAAAAAAATTCCTATTTCTAGGAATTTTTTAATTTTTATATTATGCCGGTTGTACATTAATGTTGTCTAATTGTACTTTTCTGCCTCTTTTACTTTTTTCTTTTTGATATGGAGGTATTAATGGACTATATCCTACTCCATCAAATACTTCTACTTCTACAGTTCTTGTTAATATATCTGTATAACTGTATGTTACATTTCTATCATCTTCCTCATATTTTATTACAAAAATATTAGGATATGTTTTTTCTATTGTAGCCTCCTTTTCAAATGATTTAGTTCTTCCTAATGAACCTTTTACAATTATCTTTTGTCCTATTTTTTCTGTAATGTCTGTCTTTAAGTCTAAGATTTCATTTTTGTAAATCATTTAATCACCTACTCCCTTCGGATATTCGAATTATATCACAGGGAATAATCTGTGTCAAAAAAGGATTTTACGTGTCGAATTCCGCTTTTAGTTGATTTTCCAACGTTTTTTCATATTGTTACTTAAATGTTACATTTTTATTACATTTATATTACAATTCTATGTTGTCAGTGTTTTCTTCTTTCCTCTTGCCCCAATTCCATTAATACCTTTCTTTCCATCTCGTAGTTCATCTTCTATATCTTTTATTGTTAAAAAATTTTTTTCATCTGTAATTGCTATCTTTTCCGCAACAATAAGTGGATCTATAAAATCTATTAAAATTCTCGCTGGTGATGATGCAAAATTAGCCCCTGCCAGTATAAGTCCTTCATAATAGCTTTGACATGCTCCAGCAAAAATAACTAGGTCTTTTTGTAATGCTTTGTATGTCCTTGCTTGCTCTACACATTCTATAAAATAAGCAGAATTCCTGTAATTTCGTATATCATTGTACTTGGTTCCCTTTTTTATCATTCCGTCATGTCCTGTTATTACAAGTATGTCTGGTTTATACCTTGCAATCAATTCAACAACTACTATCGGTTGTCTATTTTCTGGAACGTTTTTCACTATTGCCTTTAACCCAATTTTCTTATAATAATTATTTGCTTTTATACTATATTTTTTGTCACCATCTAAATGCAATATTCTACCTGTATATATTATTTCTTTTTCTCTATTTCCTTTATTGTTTCCATATATTTGTATACATCTTTGTATTCTTTCTTGAAATCGTTTTTCCAGATTTTCTTCATAATTTTGTATTAGTTCCTTAGATAATATCTCTAAATCCTCTACCGGACTATCAGCTTTTATTCTGATAGTCAATCCTTTTAATATGGCTATTTCTTTTTTATTTAAATTAATTATATCTTCAACCATAAAAAATATATCTTTTCCATAAGATATACGCCCTACTATATCACCTTTTTTTATTTTTCGCATACTATTCACTCCATAAATACTTTACTTTGTAATATAATATGTCGAATTTTGTAATCTGTGCTAGTAATAAAAGGGTGTCCCTAATTGTGCTAATTGACTAATATTATTATTATATGCTATTATATTCATTATAGGAGGGTTTTTAATGGAGAATGTTATTTTAAATTGCCAAAATTTATATAAACATTTTGGTAAAAAGGAGATTTTAAAGGGTATTTCTTTTGAAATTTGTTCTGGAGATATTCTTGGTTTTATTGGTCCTAATGGTTCTGGTAAAACTACTACTATTAAATTAATTTTGGGATTGCAAAGTATTGATAATGGCTCTGTAGAAATTAACGGATTTAATGTTGTAAAAAATTTTGAAAAGGCTATTGAAAAGGTTGGAGCTATTGTTGAAAATCCGGATTTATATATGTATCTTTCTGGATATGATAATCTAAAATTGGTTGCCAATTTATATAAAGGAATTGATTCTAAACGTATAGATGAAGTAATAAAATTAGTAGGTTTGGAAAATAGAATTAATGATAAAGTTTCTAAATATTCACTTGGCATGAGGCAAAGGTTAGGTCTAGCTCAAGCTATTCTTCATAAACCTAATTTACTAATTTTAGATGAACCTACTAATGGTTTAGACCCTGAAGGTATCAAAGATTTAAGAGAGCTTTTAGTCAAACTTGCTACTACAGAACATATGGGCATTTTAATTTCTAGCCATAATTTGGCAGAACTTGAGAGTTTTTGTACTAAAGTATGTATTATTAAGAATGGCGTAATTATTGAAAGCAGTGAGATTGACGTTGTTAAAAGCGAATGTTCTGATAGTTATTATATTTTCGATGTTGATGATAGTAAAAAAGCGCAACAATTACTGGGCGAAAATGCTTTGCTTATTAATCAAAACGAGGTAAAAGTATTGGTAGAAAGAAACAATGTACCAAATTTAGTTAAAAAACTAGTTGATAATAATATTAAAATTTATTCTGTCAAAAAAGATAATATTTCTTTAGAAGATGCATTTTTGAAAAAGACTGGAGGTAATGTAATTGATTAATCTAATAAAAAATGAATTTATAAAATTAATGAAAAAGAAAAGCACATATATTTTTTTAATTATTACTTTTTTGTTTATAATTTTAACTAATATTTTATATAAGCATTTCTATAATGGTATTAGTTATTCTGGGTATTATAAAGACGATGCTGAATTTTATTCTACAGCTCTGAGACAATTAGACCCTAACAATTCTGAACAAGTAGAAGAATATGTTGAAATTAAAACTCAACTGGACGTTATAAATTTAATATCCAAATATGGATTTGACTCATGGCAAGCAAATATAATCCCCGGCCAAGTTAGTAGTATTATAGGACTTATAAATCGTTATACATATATTGAAAAAGACGAATTTGCACTTACTGATGCAAAGAAGAAATACGATACATTTATAAATGCCTTAGATTCTGACAATTGGAGGTATTTTGCAGAACTTGAACTTGAAGAAGTAAACTTACTTTTAAGTGAAAAACAACAATTTTCTATTGATAATAATTTGAACTCTGAAGGTTCTACTTATGATTTTAAAATATATGAAATTATTAAACAGATTCTTGAGTGGAGATTAGAAAAAGACATATCATATGCTAATACTTTTTTAAATACTGCATTACAAAACTATTCACGTTCTTCACGAAATATAATTTATTATGAAGCAGAAAGCAATCATTCATACTCTGATAAATTGGATTATTATGACAGTTTAAAAGAAGCAAATATTAATAAATATTATATTGAAAATAATATAAGAAATATAAAGGATTATGATAATAGATATATTTTAGTTAATTTACTAAATGAATATGAATTGTTTATTTTAATATTTATAATAATGATATCTGGTTCTATTGTAAGTGATGAGTTTAACAAGGGAACAATAAAATTACTTTTAATTCGCCCTTATAGTAGACTAAAAATATTACTAGCTAAGTTTTTAACTTGTTTATGTATGTTTATATTATTTATTGTTTTTATATTCATCAGTCAGCTGTTAGTAGGCGGTATAATTCAAGGTTTTGGTAGCTTAAATGTTCCTGCTGTTATATACAATTACAATACACATAATATAGAAACAATGAGCATTATAAAATATTTAATTATAAACATTTGTGCAAAATCACCTATGTTTTTACTGCTTATTACTTTAGCATTTACTATTAGCACATTGTTTACCAATTCAGCTTTAGCCATAGCATTACCATTGCTAGGATACATGGTATCTTCTATTATTAACCAATTAATAGCTCATGCTTTATTAAAAGATATAAAAGCTCCTTTGTATTTTGTAACACCTAACTGGGATTTGACTTCTTATTTATTTGGTGGATTGCCTAGTTTTGAACCAATAAATCTAAGGTTCTCTATATTAGTATGTTTATCATATTTTTTAATAATGATATTTATTTCTTGTTTTGTATTTAAAAAAAGAAATATAAAAAATGTTTAAGTCAAAACCCTCAATTTAAATAATTTAATTGAGGGTTTTTTATTTTTATAACAATTTATTAACTGTATTTATTCCTACAATTCCATCAACATCTATTCCTGTTTTTTGTTGATGTTCTTTTACTTTTCCTTCTGTTTCGCCTCCATATTTACCATCCACTCCAAATTCATTTAGACTATATCCTTTTGCAATTAGTCTTTCTTGAACCCATCTAGCAAATTCACTAACACTAAAGTTTCTTACCATATTATTGTTTATTGCTCTTGTTGTTAGCGGTCCTATTATTCCATCTATATCTAGTCCGCTGTTATTATCTTTATTAAGAGCCTTTTGCAATTCTTTCACAACATTTTCATTACTGTCATCTTCTATATTATATGAACCATTTTCTCTTAATTCATCCATTGGAAAATTATTGCCCGGACATTCAGAAGTATCTACATTCTTATGCCCTACTATTTTAGATATATTATACTTTTCTTTTAAATATGCAATTAACTCTTTACCAGCATTCAATTGTTCCTCTGACATCTTTTCCTTTGAAAAGTTTCCTTCAAAACAAATACCTATTGAATTGTAGTTTGCTCCTACCGCATGTGCACCTACTGTATTCTCTGGACGTCCTCTATATATAGAACCGTCTTTTCTAACATAAAAATGATACCCAATTCCTGCCCAACCTTTTGTATTTTTATGATAGTCATGTATTATTTCTACACTTTGTAAAACAGTTACTCCACTATGATGACATACAATTTGTTCTGTTGTATTTCTTATATCCATTGTACCAAACTTAAAATTATTTTCTACTATCTTCATAATGTTCCTCCTCATATTTCTTGTTATATAAGTATTTTTATGATATTAATAGAAATAATGTTAATGTTTTTGTAATATTTATTCAAATTAAGGGGTGTCCCAAATTGTGCAAACGGGATAATTGGGGACTGTCTCTAATTGAGCAAAGTTGCTTTTATTAGTTTTGTAAATAGTGGATGTGGTTTGTCTGGTCTTGATTTGAATTCTGGGTGAAATTGTGTTGCTATAAAGTAAGGATGATTTTTTATTTCTACTATTTCTACTAATTTTCCATCTGGTGATGTTCCTGAACAAATAAGCCCTTTTGCTTCTAATTTTCCTTTATATTCATTATTATATTCGTATCTATGTCTATGCCTTTCTTCTATTTTGTCTTGTCCATATATTTCATATGCCAAGCTGTCTTTTCTTAAAATACATGGATATGCTCCAAGTCTCATTGTTCCACCTTTTTTATCTATTTTCGTTTGTTCTTCCATTATATGTATTACTTTTGTTTTTGTTATATTGTCAAATTCCTCTGAATTTGCATTTGTATATCCTAATACGTCTCTAGCAAATTCTACAACCGCCATTTGCATTCCCAAACATATTCCTAAAAACGGTATATTATTTTCTCTAGCATATTTTATTGTTGCTATTTTACCATCTATTCCTCTATTGCCAAATCCACCCGGAACTATTATTCCATTATATTTTCCTAGAACATCTTTTGCATTTTCATTATTGATATTCTCACAATTTACTATTTCTATATTTACTTTTGTGTTATTGGCAAATCCTCCATGTTTTACTGCTTCTATCACAGAAATATATGAGTCCTCTAATTTTACATACTTTCCTACTATCGCTATGTTTATGTCTTTGTTTATAACGTTTTTTACGCTAAATATCATTTTTTCCCATTCTTCATTTTTAGGCTCTATGTTTTCTAACTTTAATTTTTCACACGTTCTAAGCGCTAGTCCTTCTTTTTCTAGCATTAATGGCACTTCATATAATATCTTTACTGTTTTATTTTGTATTACATCTTCTTTTCTAACGTTACAAAATAGCGCTATTTTTTCTTTCATAGATTCATCTATTTCTTTTTCTGCTCTACATACTAATATATCTGGCTTTATTCCTAATGATTGGAGTTCTTTTACAGAATGCTGTGTTGGCTTTGATTTTAATTCATTAGAGCCATAAATATATGGTAATAATGTAACATGGATAAACAACACATCTTCTTGCTTTTGTTCTATACCTATTTGTCTAATGGCTTCTAAAAATGGTAGACTTTCAATATCCCCTACCGTTCCACCTATTTCTGTAATAACTATATCTGCACTTTCTTTTAATCTATATACTTTGTCTTTTATGGCATTTGTTATATGTGGTATTACTTGTACAGTTTTTCCTAAGTAATCCCCTTTTCTTTCTTTTTCTATTACCTCTGAATATATTTTTCCTGTTGTTACAGAGCAATATTTGTTTAGATTTTCATCTATAAATCTTTCATAATGCCCCAAGTCTAAATCTGTTTCTGCACCATCTTCTGTAACAAAAACTTCTCCATGTTCGCTAGGGTTCATTGTACCAGGATCTACATTTATGTATGGGTCAAATTTTTGGTTTATTACTTTATAACCTCTATTTTTTAAAAGTCTTCCCAAAGATGCTGCTGTTATTCCTTTTCCCAATCCTGATACTACTCCTCCTGTTACAAAAATATATTTAGTGTTCATTAGAAATTCCCCCTTTAAATACAAAAAAGATTTAAAAATCAACCCCAAATGCGGTTTTTTTTAAATCTATTATTTATTTTAACATTATTTTTTATTTTTTTCAATGACTTGTTAAATTTATTTTATTTATATATAATATTGTTATATTTATTTTAAGGAGGATTTTTAATGCCAATTCATTGTAACGCCAAAAAGCAAGATATTGCAAAAACTGTATTAATGCCTGGAGATCCACTTCGTGCAAAATATATTGCAGAAACTTTTTTAGAAAACGCAAGACTTGTTAATACTGTTAGAAATATGTTTGCATATACCGGAACCTATAAAGGAAAAGAAATAACTGTATTTTCTCATGGAATGGGAATGCCAAGTATGGGCATTTATGCCTGTGAGTTATTTAAGTTCTACGATGTTGATACTATTATTCGTATTGGCTCTTGTGGTGCTTATTCCAGTGACTTAAATATTTTTGATACTATTTTAGTAGATAATTCTTATACGGAGGGAAATTTTGCATATGAGTGGAACGAAAATGACTGCCATATTATCAACTCTAGTGAAGAATTAAACTCTATTATTGAAAAAACTGCAAATTCTATAGGTATTAACTATATAAAAGGAAATACTTTGTGTAATGACTGTTTTGATGGATACCTAGATAATATTCCAGCTTTCATAAATAGATTCCCAAAAGATTTAAACATTATTGCTTGCGAAATGGAAGCTTTTGCTTTATTTTATTTAGCTAAATATTTTAACAAAAAAGCTTCTTGTTTACTAACAGTTGTGGATTCTTATTATAAACAACAAGAAATTTCTTCTGAAGAAAGGGAAAAGTCTTTAAATAGTATGATTAAATTAGGCTTAGAAAGTGCCTTGCTTACTTTATAAGATAATAGAATAATACTTGCAAAAATGCTTGAACCTATGTTCAAGCATTTTTGGGGGATAATTGGAGATTACCTCAAATTGTCCTTAGTCCTTATTTACTTCTTTTAATAATTCCAATTGTGAAATTAGTAGTGATTCCATTTTTGCTTTGTATACATCAAATTGTTTCTCTAAATCTTCTAATTCTTTTTTCTTCATTACTATTGATTGTTCTATTTCTACTACTTCTTGTTTTGCTGTTCCTTGTGCTTCTTTAATTATTTGCTCCGCTTGTTGTTTTGCTAATTCTTTTATTTCATCTGCAGTTGTTTGTGCCATTACCAATGTATTTTGTAATGTATTTTCTATGTTTTTATACTTTTGCAATTCTTCTTCCATATCTGCAATTTTCTTTGTTGCTTCGCCAGATTGTTTATATATTTTTTCGTAATCTATTGTTAATTCATCTAGGAAATCATCAACTTCTTCTACGTTATATCCATTAACCATTTGTTTCGCAAATTTCTTGTTTTCGATATCTAATGGTGTATACATATTTTTCCTCCTATTTTGTAAAATTATTTTATAGTGTTATTTCCGTTTCTTAACCAAGATACTGAAATTTTGCTTCTCATTTCTTCTCTTACCATTTCATTTTCTATATCATAATTAAATGGCGCAATTAAGAATATTGCGTTTGAAACTTTTTGCATATGTCCATCTAATGCGTGAACAGCACCACTAACAACATCTATAATTCTTCTTGCAACATCCTTGTTTACATATTCCAAGTTTACAATTACAGATTTTTTTTCTTTTAACAAATCACATATTGCTTCTGATTGTTCAAATGTTGTTGGTTGACTTATAACCATCTTAATTTGTTGTGTTTGCGGCATATTTACCACTTTATTGTTTCTTTTTCCAAAGAATCTTCTTTCTTCTCCACTCTCTTCATCTTCTTTTTCATCTTTATCTAATACTTCATCATAATCTACTGCATCTTCATCATCTTTGTCTTCTGCTGGCATTTTAAATAAATCCCAAACTTTGTTCATAATTGCTCCTGACATTTAAACAACCTCCTAAAATTTCTTGTCTCTAGTAAAATTTTCTATTTATAGTATCTAACTTTTCTACAATATTGTCAATACTTTTCAAGTTTGTAATTATAATTTAATATTTTTGTAATATTTTTGTAATATTACTTCGCATTTTTTAATATCTCATCATATAGTCCAATAGTTTTTCTATCTTCTATCTCTTCTGCCGTATATCCTAATTTTTTTAGTTCATCACTTTTATAATTATCTACAATAGCATATTTTTCGTTTTGTTTTAAAATTTTTATATTCACTTTATTAGTGTATCCGGCTACAGTCTTAATTACATATGGAATTTGTTCTCCATTTTTTTCTTCATATTCAATAGCTGTGTTTGGTACTTTTTTCCCGGTTTCACTCCACCATATTGCATCTAATGATATCTTTCTGTATCCTATTAATTCTTGAACCGCCTTATCAATCTTAAATACTATTATTCTATCTTCACCAGCTTCCGAAATATATTCTATTGTTGTATCAACTTCTCTTCCACTTGGTAGTCTTAATTTTAACTCGTCTCCGTATTTTGGCTTGTTTCGATTCATTTGAATTTAATACACATGCTATATAACATTTAAAATTGTCTATAATTTTTCCACTCTCTTGACTTGTTGCAATAACTTGTCCAACTTTTAGTTTTAAACTTTTTAAAAAGTCTTTATTTAAATAATTAAAATTTGCTGTTGTTAATATATTCTCATATCCATCAACCTTATATGAAACTACTCCGCTTTCAGGTGAAGTTACATATTCTGCACCTGAATTTAACTCATTTTCGTATTTGCTTCTTTCATCTATAAGTTTTTTTAAATATGAGCCTGCAGGACTCTTTTCTCCTGCTATTTTTGCTTTTTTGGTAATATATGTATTTATATCCTTTTTATTTTCTTTTATTATTTCCAAATCATTTACATTATATATACTATCTAGTTTTTCTTCTATTTGATTTTCTAGTATTTTTAAATCGCTCGCAGGTAAAGTACTTTGATTGGCCATTGCTTCATCAATTTTTGTATCAAGTTCTTCTATTTTTTTTGTTAAATTATCTTCTTTATTTGAATAATATCTAAATATAGCTTCTCCTTTTGCAACTTTTTCTCCCTCTGCCTTTATTTGCAGTATTCCATTTTTATAGTTTTCTCCTTTTACAACTTTTTCATCTCTTATAATATATCCAATTGCATTCTCTTCTTCATATATTTTTCCTTTTTCTATAAAAAATGTATCTGATGGATTTTTTATAAGGTTTATAACCTTATATGTTACATATATTGCCACAATCAATATAATTCCAATAACTGCAGTTTGCTTTTTTCCCAACCTAATTTTACCCAAATTGATGCCTTTGAGCGTTTTCCTATTATTTAATTGTTTTTTTTCTTTATTATTTTTTGTAATAATATTTGTATTTTTTTTCACTTGTACTCCTCTAAAATAATTTTCAAATTATTTTGTATATCATCCAATCCATTTAACCATATAGTTTGTTTATTTTTTCTAAACCATGTCAGTTGTCTTTTAGCATATTTTCTTGTTTCGCCTTTTATTTTTTCTATCATTTCTTCTTTAGTAATATGTCCATTTATATATTCTATTACTTCTTTATATCCTAAACCTTGCATTGCTGTAGGAAATTCCTTATATTTTTTTAAAAGTAATTCAACTTCTTCTATAAGTCCTTCTTCTAACATAATATTTACTCTTTTGTTTATTCTATCATACAGTTTTTCTCTATCCATATTTATTGCAAATACTATATAATTATATGGAACTTCATTTTTTCTTGATTCTATTTCTTGTTCTGTTTTTGTTTTTCCTGTTGAATGATATATCTCTAAAATTCTTATAATTCTTTTCTTATCATTACAGCTTATTGCTAATGTTGCCTTTTCATCTATTTTTTTTGCCATTTCATATAGTCTATCTAAACCTTCTGTATTGGCTATTTTTTCCAACTTTTTTCTATATTCTAGGTCTGTTTCTATTTCTGCATAATCTATGTTATATATTAAAGAATCAACATATAAGCCAGTTCCTCCAACAACTATCGGCACTTTTCCCTTTTTCAATATTTCTTCTATTGCATTTGTTGCATCTTTTTTATAATTTGCTACACTATACCTTTGGTCTGGAGAAATAAAGTCTACTAAATAATGCTTTACGCCCTGTGCCTCTTCTTTGGTCACTTTTGCAGTCCCTATATTCATATCTTTATAAATTTGCATTGAATCACAGCTTACTATTTCTCCATCTATAGTTTTTGCTAGTTCTATAGAAAGTTTTGTTTTTCCTGAAGCTGTTGGTCCACATATTACTATTACTTTTGGTTTTTTCATTTTATTCATTCCTATCTTCTAGAAAATTTTTTTTCTATATCATTTTTGGTTAAGTGTATTGCTGTTGGTCTTCCATGTGGACATGTAAATGGATTTGGCAATACTAATAGTTGATTCATTAAATTGTCCACTTCTTCTTTTGTTAAAATCATATTTGCTTTTACTGCTGATTTGCAGGCAAGTGTCGCTATAAACTTTTCCTCTATTTCCTGTTTTGCTGTTCTTGCAACTGTGTTTATTTCGTCCAATGTCTCTAGGAATAATTCCTTTGTATCTAAATCAATACATATGTTAGGTACTCCTGTTAATTTTATTGTATTTTCCCCAAATTGTTCTAACATAAAACCTGCTTTTTCGAATATTGGTATGTTTTCTTTTGCAATATCCATTTCTTTATGTGTTAAATTAATTATATCTGGTAACAACATTAATTGAGAATCCTTTTCTCCTTCACTATAAAAGTTCTTTTTTATTTTTTCATACATAATTCTTTCATGTGCCGCATGTTGATCTATTATATATAATTCACTATCAAATTCTATTATTATATATGTTGCAAATGCAATCCCTATAAATTTATATTTTGGTATTGCTTTGTTATCCATATTATCAAATACTGATATCTTTTCTGTTGTTTCTAATTCCTCTTTTTTTACTTTTGTTTCATCTACTGGTTCTTCTGATACAACCTGTTTTGGTAAATTACCAAAAGTCTTAACATACATCTCCTCAAAGTTATCATTGTTAGATTCCATTTTTATGTTGTTAAGATTATTTATTGGCTCTAATATTTTTTTATTAATCTCTTTAGAATCTATAATTTGAGTATCAATTTTAGATATTTTATCATTTTCTGATAAGTCAGTTCGCAAATTATATTTTTCTTTATCTTCTTTAATTTCATGTCTATTACTATATATTTGCTCTATTACATTGCTTTTATATTCAAATGGGGTTTCTTCATCTTTCTCTTTTTTGGCAGACATTTTTTGTAGTAAATCGCTAAACTTTATTGTCTCTTTTCTTTCTTCTGTTGTTGGTTCTGGTGTTTCTTCTATTTGTTTTTTTATTTCTACTGGCCTATCTTCAGGAACCAATTCTCCTTTTAGCAATGTTTCTTTTATTGCATGATAAACAGCTTTAAATATAGTATTTTCATCCTGGAACCTTACTTCTAATTTAGCAGGATGCACATTAACATCTACTTTACTAGGATTCATTTCTATATTTAAAATTAAAAATCCATATTTTCCTATTGTAAGTAGTCCCTTGAAGGCTTGTTCTGTAGCACTTGTCAATATTTTGTCTTTAATAAATCTCTTATTAACAAAAAACATTTGATTTCCTCTATTTGAACGTGCTATTGCTGGCTTGCCCACTACTCCGGTTATTTTAATATCCTCATATTCATAATTTGTTTCTATTATATTGTCTGCTATATCTTTTCCATAAATATTATATACTATTGATTTTATATCTCCATTGCCTGATGTTTGAATAATAGTTTTTCCAGAGCTTATTAGTTTTATTGCTATTTCTGGATGTATTAATGCTATTCTTGTCATCACATCTTCTATATAGCCTGCTTCTGTAAAATCCTTTTTGAGGAATTTATATCTAACAGGAGTATTAAAGAACAAATCTGTTACAGTTATTGTAGTTCCTTTGGAACAGCCTTTTTCTTCTTTATCTATTATTTTTCCTGCTTGTACATTTATCTTATATCCAACATCATTATCTGCTGTTTTAGATATCATTTCTATTTTGCTAATTGCTGCTACACTAGCTAATGCTTCACCTCTAAAGCCCATAGATTTTACTGTTTCCAAATCAGATGCACTTCTTATTTTACTTGTTGCATGTCTTTCAAACGCTATTTCCATGTCATCTGGCATAATCCCTTTTCCATTATCTGTAATTCTTATATAAGAAATGCCCCCGTTTTTTATTTCTACATTTATATTTGTTGCTCCTGCATCTATTGAGTTTTCTACTAATTCTTTTACTACTGATGCAGGTCTTTCTATTACTTCTCCAGCTGCGATTTTATTTATTGTTAAATCATCTAATAAAACTATATTTCCCATTTTTTACGACCTTTCTTATGTACTTTTCATTTATAAATTATACCATTAATGCATATTTTTTGTAAATGTATAATTTTAATTTGTAACACTTTTTTATAGTTAGAATACTATATACCATACGAAAGAGCAAAACAAAAAAATCTTTAAGGAGGTATGTTATATGGGAGGATGTTGTGGTAATAACGGTGATTGCTTTTGGATTATAATCCTATTCTTATTACTTTTCTGTTGTGGTGGCTGCAATAATAACAATAATTCTTGTGGCTGTAATAACAACTGTAATTGCAACTCAGGTTGTGGTTGCTAGTACACAAACAATTATTTATTAATTTAATAAATAATTAATATTTAATTTTTGAAGGGAGGGAATAATATGCCTGAAAATAGAGGATGTGGATGTGGTTTTGGTTTTGGTGATGATTGCATCTGTATAATAATAATTCTTATATTAATATGCTGCTGTTGTGGCGGAGGTAGAGGTGGATGTTGCTAATTAGTTAAACATCAAACAAAAAAGGCTGTAGACTTTTTGTCTACAGCCTTTTTTGTTAATCTTATTTTTTCTTTTTTGAATTAACTTTGTTCTTTTCAATCTGAATTTCTTTTCTTCTATCTTTTTCGACATTTTTATTGCTTTTTCTTCTATCTTCAAAAATCTTTCCCTTATTATCTACTATCATTGGTATCCCTCCTATCATTATTAAATCTATAATAACATTTTTTGTATTAATCTGCAATCATTTTTAAGTCTAACTTATAACTTTTTGGTGTTACTAAGTATAATGGGCGATTAAAATCGCCCCTACACAAATATTCTAATTGAAATAAACTACCTTAAAGGCTGTCCCTAATTGAGGAAAATTTTTTTTATAAAATCATTGCTTTTTTTTTGCTTTTATGCTAATATTAAAAAGTACTATTTATAGGGGTATAGTGTTAATGGTAGCACATCGGTCTCCAAAACCGCCTGTGAGGGTTCGAGTCCTTCTACCCCTGCCAATATTAGGAGAAACAAATGGATTGCTTAAAAGCACTATTCAAAAAATTTTGTAACAAAGAAATTATTTTTTATCTTATATTTGGAGTATTAACAACTCTTGTTTCTCTAATTGTATATTATTTTTGTACTCTTGCTTTTTTAAATCCCCAAAACGCTGTTCAATTGCAAATTGCCAACATTATATCTTGGGTTTTATCAGTTGCTTTTGCATATGTTACAAATAGAAGATTTGTATTTGAAAGCAAAAATCCAAATAAATTAGAAGAAATAATAAAATTTGTAAGTGCAAGATTACTTACATTGTTATTAGATATGTTTATTATGTTTGTTTGTGTTACTATTTTGAAATTCAATGATAAAATAAGCAAATTGCTTTCTCAGGTCATTGTAATTATTTCTAATTATATTTTTAGTAAAATATTTGTATTCAAAAAATAATTTGTATTTTATATCTTTAAGGAGTCTTTATGTCCTATTTTTTTAAACTTTTTATTTTTTTATTCATTCTTGTTTTTATCATTTCCACTTTTTTTATTCCCATTCTTCCAAATTTAGATACTAACATAGATTTGTCTCAATTAGACTTATCCTCTAATTTTCTCTGGCCAACACCTGGCTATACTGGAATAAACTCATATTTTGGAAAAAGAGTATCTCCTACTGCAGGTGCGTCTTCTTTTCATAAAGGAGTTGATATTGCTGCACCAGAGGGCACCAAATTATTAGCTGTTGCAAATGGTAAAATAACTTTTACCGGTTTCCTAGGTGGTGGAGGATATACAATAACTCTATCATTTGGAAATTATAAAATCTCCTATTGCCATGTTTCGCCTTTAATCCTTGTCAATACAGGTGATTCTGTTCTTAAAGGGCAAATTCTAGGTTATGTTGGTCCTAAAAATGTCTATGGTGTTACCGGAAATACATATAAAGATGAGAACCGGTAATCCCACAAACGGAGCAACTACCGGTCCTCATCTTCATTTAGGTGTTAGATACAATGATGAATATATAAACCCTTTATCGTTATTTAATTAACTACATATTATCTTCCTCATTGTCTTTTTTATCTTGATTATATTCTTCGCCATCTTCTCTTACGCAATTACTTTTGCAGTCAGAACATTCATGTGAACATTCTCCTTCATTCCAATCCAGTTCAATAACATTATGGCACTCTGGGCATTCTACTTCTTCATTTATTTCGCTATCTATATCTGTTACAAACTGATAATTGCAATATGGACATATAATTTCAAATTCACAGTTTTCATCATCTGCATAAATGTCATTTTCTATATTGTTTACTACTGACTGTACTTTAGAAATTTTATTATCTATTTCTCTTTGGCTTTCTTCTATCTCGTTTAACCTAGCATTTGTTATTGATGTCAATTTGTCTATTATATCTATAAAAAATACTGATAGTTCTGTAAATTTTTCTTTTACGAAGTCCAAATCTTCTTTGTTTTTTATTTTGTCTTCTATTTCGTCTATGATATTTTTATATTTATTATTTATGTTTGACATAATAAATTCCTTTCTGTTTTATACTCTTTCCATATATTCGCCAGTTCTTGTATCTATCTTTATAACATCTCCTATATTAACAAACATTGGAACTGATATTTCATATCCATTTTCTAATGTTGCTGGCTTTCCTGATGTTGTTGTTGTATTTCCTGCAAATCCTGGTTCTGTATATGTAACTTCTAATTCTACAAACATTGGTGGTTCAACTGAAAATACATTACCTTTATATGATAACACTTTTACATTCATATTTTCTTTTATAAATTTTAAGCCATCTCCTATTTGTTCTTTATTTAAAGGTAATTGCTCATATGTTTCATTGTCCATAAAATAATATAAATCTTCATCATTATATAAATATTGCATTTCTCTTTTTTCAATTTCTGCACCTGGATATTTTTCAGATGGATTAAATGTTTTTTCTAATACAGCTCCTGTTATTACATTTTTTAATTTTGTTCTAACAAATGCTGCTCCTTTTCCTGGTTTTACATGTTGAAATTCTACTACTTTGAATACGTTTCCATCCATTTCAAATGTAGTTCCATTTCTAAAATCTCCTGCCATATATACTTCTGCCATTTTTATTTCCCCTTTCTATTTTCTCTAACTAAAATCTAATCTATTATATACCTTTTTGGCTTAAAAATCAATACTTTTTCACTTTTCATCCACGATTACATAATTTTTGTTTGATTTTGTTAAATTTATACAACCAGACTTTGTAATTAAAACTGTATCTTCAATTCTTACGCCATAGCTATTTGGTAAATATATTCCTGGTTCATTTGTTATTACCATATTTGCTTTTAGTTGATTATCATTTTTAGCACTAATGTATGGAAGCTCATGTATCTCAAGCCCTACACCATGGCCTAATGCATGTATTAAATCATATCCGTTTATTTTAAAGTCATTTTCTACATTTCTGCTAATAATTCTAATATTAGCACCTTCTTTTAAGTCTTTTTGTGTTTGTAATTGATTTTTCAAAACTAAATCATATATGGTTCTTATGCTTCCCGGAACACATCCTGCAAACACTGTTCTTGTCATATCTGAGCAATACCCTTTATATTTGCATCCCATATCTATTGTTATAGGATCTCCCATTTCAATTTTTTTGTCTGTGGTCTTTGCATGTGGTTTTGATGAATTCCTACCAGAAGCAACTATTGTTTCAAATGCAAGCTCATCTGCTCCACTTTCTATAAGAAATCTTTCTATTTCACCCGCTATTTCCTTTTCTGTTTTTCCTATTTTTATATATTCAATTATATGCTCAAAGCACCTATCTGTAATTTCACATGCTTTTGTTATTTTTGCAATTTCTTCTTCATCTTTAATCATACGTTGTTTTTCTATTATATAATCTGTTTCTTCAAAATTGTGCACTTTATATTTCTGCATATAATCTTTATATTGTGCATAAGTAATATAATTTTCTTCAAACCCCACATTTTCGCAAAATATAAAAAATGTTTCATAGTCTTCTCTACTCATTTTTGATATATCAGTAACCACAATCTCATCATCTATTGTTAATACAGATTTAGCCGTCTCTAAATATCTACCATCTGTTAGAAAAAAATTCTCTTTTCTTGCTATAATTAATGTTCCTTCTGCTTCTATCCCTGTTAAATATTTAATGTTATATGGGTTTGATATTATTATAGCTTGCATATTTTGCATTTTGATTTTTTCTCTTAGCCATTTAATTTTTGTATTCATAGTATCCCCTACCTTACTGATATTTTAACTTATTCTCAAAATTTTTGAAAGCATTGTTATAAACACATCATTTGGCATATATATAATTACAGCAGTCGCCAAAACTATAAATGGTCCAAATGCAATATATTCCGTCATATTTTGTTTTTTTATTTTTGATTTTATAAGCATTGCTATACTAACTAATGCTGCTATTATAAAAGCAATTACAAATATAATAATTATATTATTTTTTCCAAAAAATAATCCAAGTACAGCCATTAATTTTGCATCACCAAAACCCATAGCTTCCTTTTGAGAAAATAGTTTTCCAACAAGATTTATTATTAAAAAAATACCTCCACCAATAAGCATACCTAACAAACTATTTAAAAAAGTATTTATTCCAGTATTTGTATTTATTATAACCTGCATAGATATAAATATTAATCCTATTTCGAAGATTGTTAATGTAAGTCTATTGGGTATAATTTGTTTTTTGCAATCTATTACAAAAACATTTATTAGCATTGGAATTAATATTACATATTTTAAAGTATCTACTGTAAGTCCATTAAAGTATAATACCAATACATATGAAATAGCTGTTATACTCATAAGCAAGTATTGGGGAGTTGCATTTGATAAATATTGTGTAAAAAAATCTTTTGATAATACTTTTTCATATTTAGCCAATCTATTATTACACCAATCTATTAACTGACCCACTATTAGTCCTATTACTCCTATTGATAGGTAAAATAATATATGAATATCATTTATGTACATTTTTATTATTCTCCTCTTTTTTCAAATATTTTTTTATAATTTTATCTTCTATAGGTCTTTTTATTTTTGTAACCCATATATCTTTTTCATCAATTGGTTTTACTAGTATTGCAAACATCTTGCATCTATTTGCACCTATTACATCTGTAAAAATTTGGTCTCCTACTACTGCAATGTTTTCTGAACTTAGTTTTAATATTTCCTTTACTCTATTAAATCCAGATTTAAATGGTTTTTTCGCAAAATAACTATATTCTATATTTAGCTTATTAGCTATATATGAAACTTTATCTTTTTTATTACTGTTAGATAAAATATATAATTTTATATTGTTTTGTTTCATATGTTCTGCCCATTTTTCCAAACCATTTAACATATTCCTATTATAATCTATTAATGTATTGTCAACGTCTAAAATTAAACCTTTTATCTTATTTTCATTTAAAAAATCTATAGTAATTTCTAATACGTTTTTAAAATACGCATTTGGATATAATATATTTTTATTCATAATTTATATTACCTTTTCTTTGTTTTCTATATATTATCAATATGGCTGTTTTTTGTCAAGTAAAGGGCAAAACAACTTTTATTTAGCAATAATTTATAATGTATATTTTTTTTAGTTTTGGAGAAAATATGCATTATATTTTAATGGAGGGAATTTTATGGAAAACTTAAAAAATTTAATAAGAAAAATATTTATGCCTTCTATTAATTCACAATATGAATTTACTTTACCTATAAAAAGTGAATCCGACTCAGATATTGAAAATGTTGAAAACGTTGGTAATATTGAAAAAATTTTTTCAAATATTGCCTCTAATTTAGAATATGTAAAGGTTCAGTATAAGACTCTTCTAAACAGTGATATTGTTGTTAGAGAATTTTTGCTTAATGCAAGAAATAAAAAATTTAAAGCATTTATTCTTTTTATTGATGGAATGGTTAATTCTGCTCTTATAAATGATAATATTTTAACTCCCCTAATGCTTAGAAATAGAGCAAATACTTTTGAAGGTACTCAAAATTTTATTGATTATGACCAAAAAACTAATAATGCCATTGTAAGAAAAATAAAAAAATTTGATATTAAAGATTATATAAATACTTGCCTATTACCACAAAACTCTGTACAAATCATTTCAGATTTTTCTGAAGTTTTTGATGGCGTAAATTCTGGCAATTGCGTATTATTTGTGGATGGCTTGGCTTCTGCCTTTGACATAGAAGTTAAAGGCTTTAAACAAAGAGGAGTTGAATCTCCAAATAACGAAATTGTAATTAGAGGTGCTCAACAAGCATTTAATGAGTCCATTAGAGTTAATACTTCTCTTGTAAGAAGATTAGTAAACAACGAAAATTTAATTATAGAAAATATACCTGTAGGTAATATAAGTAAAACCAAATGTGCTGTTTGTTATATTAATAATATAGTAAATGACAACTTAGTTGCAGAGGTCAAATACAGATTAAACAATATTAACGTTGATTATGTTTTGTCTTCTGGGCAGTTAGAACAATTAATTGAAGATAATGGAAATTATAGTGTTCCCGAGTTAATTGCTACTGAAAGGCCTGATAGAGTTGCTGGATATCTTTTAGAAGGTCGAGTTGCAATTATTGTTAATGGAAATCCATATGTTCTTATTGCTCCTGCTATTATGTTAGACTTTTTGTCTTCGCCAGAAGATGCAAACCTAAAATATCAATATTCGAATTTATTAAAATTTATACGTATATTAGCACTATTTTTAACATTGTTTTTACCTGCCCTTTACATTGCAATTACAAGTTTTCATCAGGAGTTAATCCCAACTGAATTATTATTTGCAATAGTGTCCTCAAGAGAGTCTGTTCCATTTCCTATTATTATAGAGCTTTTGATAATGGAAATATCTTTTGAACTTATTAGAGAAGGCGGATTGCGTATTCCTTCTGCCATAGGTCCAACAATTGGTATTGTTGGTGCTCTAATACTTGGTCAAGCAGCTGTTGAAGCAAGTATAGTAAGCCCTATTTTAATAATTATTGTTTCTATTACAGGTCTTGCTTCTTTTGCAATTCCAGATTTCTCTTTAAGTTTTCATTGTAGAATTGTTAGATTTGTTTACACGTTTTTAGGATATCTATGTGGATTTTTAGGTATAGCAATGGGATTTTTTATTCATCTATTCATTCTATCATCTATTGAATCATTTGGAGTTGCTTATCTATCTCCATATATTCCATTCGAGGAAAAATATAAAAAAGGACTATTTGTTACTCCTATTTGGAAGCGAGAAAAACGTCCAGATTTTTTAGATGCTAAAAAAGGAAAAAAACAACCAAATATTAGTATGAAATGGAAATATACAAAGTAGGAAAGGAATTTTTTAAATATGAATGTAACAAAGATAGGAAGTTTTGAAGCAATTGCTTTATTATTAATTGTATCCATTAATCATTTATTATTAAATATGCCTCAAACCATTATAGACACTTGTGGCTCTGCCTCATTGTTGAATACGGTTTATACAACAATTTTAGCCTTTATAATAGCATATTTAATACTCTTTTTACTATTTAAAAAATTCCCTTCTTGCGATATTTTAGACGTTTCTAATTATTTAGGAGGTAAGGTTTTAAAAAACATTATTGGAATTCTTTGTGGAATATATATGCTTACCTTATCAAGTGTATTTTTAAGAAATTTTGCGGAAGGATTAAAGTTAATTTATTTTTTTGATGCACCAATAACATATATATTAATGTTCTTCTTGTTTGTTTGTGCAGTTGCTAATTATTTTGGCCCTAAAGCAATTATAAGAACAAATTTATTCATTGTTCCTATTGTTTTAATAAGTATTGTTATTGTTTTTATTTTTACTATTCCCAATATGAAAATAGAAAGAGTTTTTCCGGTTTTAGGATATGGAGTTAAAGAAACATTTTTAACTGGTATTACTAATACTTTTGCTTTTAATGGTTTATTTCTTGTTTTCTTTTTAAGACCTTTATTATATCAAACTGGCAAATTCAAGAATATAGTAGTTACTTCTATAGTAATAACTTCTATATTTATTTTATGTGCCGTTGGAGCATTATCATTAGCATTTCCTTTTATATTTTCAATACAAGAAATATCTCCAATTTATTTTATAATAAGAAATATAGAATTTGGCAAGTTCTTTCAAAGACCAGAAGCACTATTTATGCTCACATGGATTTTTGGAGTTATGTCATATTTAAATTGTATACTTTTTGTAGTTCTAAAAATATTTAAAGATTTAACAAATGTTAAAAATATAAAAAATCTATCTCTTCCGTTCACTTGTTTAATACTTTTTGTTGCTTTATTGCCTAAAGACATGGCACAAATTAGGTGGCTAGAAGATGTCATTTACAAATATGATACTATAATTATAGCTTTTGTTATTTTGGTGATTGTTTTAGTTTTAGCCAATATCAAATATTTTATAAAACATAAAAACACTAAAATGGAGGTAAATTTAAGAAATGAATAATTCTTACATTAAATATGTATATATAATTCTTTTAATCATATTTTTATGCTTTTCTTTTACCATACATTCTGGCAAAGATTTAAATGAGATAGCATATGTTATAGCCATTGGTCTTGATGTTGGAGAAGCAAATAAATTGAAATTAAGCTTGCAAATTTCTAATCCTTCGGCATCTGAAAAAAGCGAACCTGGTAGCAATTCCTCGCAATCTTCTGATTCAATTATAGAATCTATTGAATGTTCTTCTTTAAATTCCGGATTTAATTTATTTAACTCCTTTTTAAGCAAAGAACTAAACTTGTCACATTGCAAAGTTCTTGTAATATCAGAAAATTTGGCTAATACAGATATTTCGGAATATTTATATACTTTAATGAACAATATTGAATTTAGGTCAGATGCCAATATTGTTGTTTGCAAAAATTCGACAGAGATGTTTTTAAAATCCTCTAAACCTAGCCTTGAGCAACTATCTGCCAGATATTATGAAAGTATTCCTACTTCCAGTGAATATACTGGTTATACAGCTAATATTACATTTGGCGATTTTTTCTCGGCATATACAGACAGTTTTACAGATCCTGTTGCTATTTTGGCTGCTATTAATTCTAAATCCTCGCAAAATGTTCTTACAGATGTTAATAGTAATTCTAATTTAAATGTATCTGGCGAATCTACAGAAAAAAACTTTTCCATTTTTAGTAGTCCTGCAAAAGATTCCTCTTATTTAGCTGGCCAAATGCCTTTAAATTCACAAGATACAACCGAAAATATTGGACTTGCGGTTTTTAATAATGGAAAAATAGTTGGAGAATTAAATGGGTTAGAAACAATGATTTACTTGCTTATGGATAATAAGTTAAAATCTGCTCAAATTAGTATTCCCAACCCCTATTATCCAGCTGAAACTATGGATATAAAAATAAAGCCTAACTCTAATACAAAATGTTCTGTAGACTTAGTTAATGGTACTCCATATATAAAAATTAATATTGACATTCTTACCAGATTAATGACTATGGATACTGGAACTGACACCTTGAATGAAGAAAGAGTAAAAAAAGTAGAAGAATATACTAATAAATATTTAAAAGAACACATTTTATCCTACTTATATAGAGTTTCTAAAGATTTTAAAACTGACATAAATGGTTTTGGAAGGTTTGCTTGTAAAAATTTTCTGGTTTGGGATGATTGGTTAAATTACAATTGGCTACACAAATTTGAGAGTGCAACTTTTAATGTTAATGTTAACTCAAATTTCAAGTCTTCTTATTTATTAATGGAAAGCTAAATTTTAAAAGGAGAAATTTCATGGAAATAGTTATTTTGTTAATTACAATTTACGTCTTTATTAAGACTTTAATTTATGGTATTATCGAAATAAAACAAGAACATAATATTTATGGAGGAAGCGCTACTATACTAATTGGTGTATTAGCACTTATCCTCCCTAATATTATTATACGTTTTAGATAGCTTTAAAATTAATTCTTCTCAACTGTTTATTTGCATATATTACCTTAATTTTTATTTTATCTCCTATTTTATAAATCTTTTTAGAATTTTCTCCTATTAAGGTTTTATTTTCATCATTATATATAAAATACTCATTTCCTAAATCCTCAAATTTTATTAATCCCTCTACAGTATTTTCTAGTTCCACAAACATTCCAAATGCTGTAATACCAGAGACAATTCCCTCATACTCTTTGCCAATTTTATTTTGCATATATTCTGCTTTCTTTATAGCTATGGCTTCTCTTTCTACTTTTTGAGCAATCTTTTCTCTTTCTGATGATGTTTGTGAGTATTTAGTTGCCTGTTCTTTGTATTTTTCCAGATTTTTTTCATTTAGTATATAACTATTATCTATATATTTTGAAATAATTCTGTGTATAAATAAATCTGGATATCTTCTAATTGGTGAAGTAAAATGGCAATAATATTTACTTGCAATTCCAAAATGCCCTTTATTTTCGCTTTCATATCTTGCTACTTTTAAGGTTCTTAATATTAAATTAGAAACTACCATTTCCTCCTCTCTTCCTTTTACCTTTTCAAGTACTTCGGCAAAAGCTTTTGGATAAACCTTTTCTTTTTTGCTTTTAATTTTATACCCAAAATTAAATAAGAATTTATTAAGAGCATTTACTTTTTCCGTGTCAGGTTCTTCATGTACTCTATAGATAAACGGTGCTTCAAGCCAATAAAATTTTTCTGCTACAATTTCATTAGCAGTAAGCATAAATTGTTCTATTATTTCATTTGCAAAATAAATTTTATATTTTTCTATATCAATTGCAAACCCGTTTTTGTCTAAAATCACTTTACTCTCTGGGATGTCTAAATCTAAACTTCCAGCACCTTCTCTTTTTTGTTTCAATATTTTTGCTAGTTCTTCCATCAATTTAAAGTCTTCAATATATTTTTCATACCTTTTTAAAACTTTTTTATTTTTCCCATCTAATATTTTTTGTACATCTGCATATGACATTCTTTCTTTTACATTTATAACTGCTTTTCGTATATCTGAAGAGACAATTTCTCCATCTGGCGTAATCTCGCTAATTACCGATAAACACAGTCTATCTTCATTTACATTTAAACTGCATATTCCATTAGATAACTCCTTTGGCAACATTGGTATTACTCTGTCCAACATATATATACTTGTACCTCTTATAATTGCTTCTTGGTCTAATTTAGAGTTTTCTGCAACATAGTGGCTTACATCTGCAATGCTTACACCTAACTCATAATTTTCATTTTCCAATTTTGTTACATAGATTGCATCATCTAAGTCTTTTGCATCTTCTCCATCTATGGTAAAAATATTTTTACTTCTTAAATCTAGTCTATTTTGTAAATCTTTTTTTGTAATTTTGTTTTCCACTTTTTTGGCTTCTAAAATAACATCATCTGGAAATTCATATGGTAAATTGTATTCCTTTATTAAGGACAACATATCTACTCCATCTTCGTTAATTCCACCTATAATCTCTGTTATCTCTCCCTCTGCACTTTTATTGCCTTGTGGGAATTTTGTAATTTTAACTACAACTTTTTGATTATTTTTAGCCTTATTAAAACTTTTTTTTGATATAAATATATCTGTATTAAATTCTCTATCATCTGGCACCACAAATCCAAAATTTTTTCTCTTGGTAAATGTTCCAACTATTTCATTCCTCTTGTGGTTTATAGTTTTTACAATCTTGCCTTCTTTTCTGTTTCCCTCAACAGTATCATCTATTATTTTTATTAATACTTCATCTCCATTTACTGCATCCTTGGTATTACCTCTTGATATATATATTTCCTCATCCTGACCATCTATTTTTACAAATCCAAACCCCTTTTCATTACCTCTAAATATACCTTTTATACAATTTTCTAAATTTTCTTTTTTCTTTTTTAACATTGTTTAATTTATTCCTTCCATTTTTTAAGCGGTAGATGTTATCTACCGCTTAAACCTCAAAATTATATTATACAACAAATAAAATTCCTAATACTATTGATAATACTCCAAATAATATTCCCAAAATTATAGTCCATTTTTTTAATTTGCCTTCTCTTGTTCTTCCCTTATTTTGGTCAAAGAAATTATTTGTAGAAGAACCTGTTATTGTTCCAGAAACGCCTTTATCATCACTTGTTTGTATTGTTGTTAAAATTATTAATCCTATACAGACTATAGCATAAATTGCCAAAACTATATATTTTACTACTTCCATTTGTTACACTCTCCTAATTTTTTAGTCTTTTTTAAATAACAGTATAATTTTACCATAGTTAATCCAAAAATGCAACTATTTTTTACGGTTCCAATTGTAAAAAATATCAATACTAATTCTTTATTGCAGAATTTGTGTAGGGGCGATTTTAATCGCCCGATTAAATCGCCCCACATTTTTTATATCATATTCAATTTTCCATAAAAATAATTATTCTATTTCGTCGTCATCCTATTCTCTTTCATTTTCATAAGCTATACCTGTTTTATTTTCATTCTTAACTATATGTCCAGAAATATGTTGTTCATTCTTAAAATTTTCTTCTGAAGCCCTATGTTTACCTCTATTTGCTACATTTACTGCACAATTGTCTGCCGAGTTATATTGTAATGCTTTATATTGCTCGTCCATACCTCTATTGTTTATTTCTTTTTGAAATCCCTCGTCTGTAAATTTATAATCCTCAACATCAATTCCCAAGTTGTTCCAAAAATTTTTTAATTTACTCCAAAATTTTTTTAATATTCCTTCTTTTTTATTTTCCATATTACCTTCTTAAATCTCTTTAAGAATTTTCACCTCCACTAGGTATTTACACATTATTATCATAAGTTTACCATATTATGTGAATAATGTCAAGACCTATGGCTTAATTCATATAATCTTTAAGCTTTTTGCTTCTACTTGGATGTCTTAATTTTCTTAATGCCTTTGCTTCTATTTGTCTTATTCTCTCACGAGTAACCATAAATTCTTTTCCAACTTCTTCTAATGTTCTCGCTTTTCCATCTTCTAATCCAAATCTTAGTCTTAATACTTTTTCTTCTCTTGGTGTTAAAGTTCCCATAACTTCTGCCAATTGCTCTTTTAATAATGTATATGCAGCTGAATCTTGTGGAGCCGGACTATCTTCGTCCTGTATAAAATCTCCTAAATGGCTATCATCTTCTTCTCCTATTGGAGTTTCCAAAGATACTGGATCTTGTGCTATTTTTTGTATCTCCATTACTCTTTCTACAGGTAATTCCATTTCTGCTGCAATTTCTTCTGGCGTTGGTTCCCTGCCCATTTGTTGTAATAAATGTCTTGATGTTCTTATTAACTTGTTAATTGTTTCCACCATGTGAACTGGAATTCTTATAGTTCTTGCTTGGTCTGCTATTGCTCTTGTTATTGCTTGTCTTATCCACCATGTTGCATAAGTACTAAACTTGTACCCTTTTCTGTAGTCAAATTTTTCTACAGCTTTTATTAAGCCCATATTTCCTTCTTGTATTAAATCTAAAAATAGCATACCTCTTCCAACATATTTTTTTGCTATACTAACAACTAATCTAAGGTTACATTCTGCTAATCTTTTTTTAGCGTCTTCATCTCCATCTAATACTTTTTTTGCCAATTCTATTTCTTCTTCATATGATAGTAAAGGTATTTTTCCTATTTCTCTTAGATACATTCTTACTGGGTCATCTACACTTATTCCGTCCATGTTGCCTATATCTATATCTTCTACTTTGACTTCCTCAACCTCTTGTAAATCCTCAAAATCTGGTTCTTCTGAATCTTCTTTTAAAATGTCTACTCCCAAATCTTCAAATGCATCAAATACTTTATCTATATTTTCTGGATTTGTGTCATCTAGTTCATTTGCAAGTTCTGCATAGGTAATTTTTCCTTTTTGCTTTGCCTTTTCTACAATATCTAATGCTTTCTTTTTTGCTGCTTCATCTACTGTTTTTTTAGTTATTTCTGTATCTTTTTCATCCATTTCTATTTCTTTCCTTTCTCAAGGCATTTGCCTTTACTATTTTTTTAACTTTATAACTATATTGCTTAATTCATCTTCTAAATTATTTAATTCCTCTTCTGAAAAACCTTGCCCATTTTTAATAATGTCTAATATTTCCTGTCTTCTGTTTATAAGTTTATCTTTTTCATATGTATTTACCACATCTTCTATACATTTGTTTAAATCTGATATTTCAAAATCATATGACATTATTCCAGAGATATGATCTATTATGTTTTGTTCTTCAAAATAATTTAATATATCTATATTAATATTTCCTTTTTCTATTTCTTCATACATTTTTTTTAATATCTTCTGGTTTTCTTCTAATTTCATATCATTTTCAGATATTACACTTTTTATTTTTTTATAGCTTTCCTGTGGATAATTTATTAATAGGTAAATTATAAGGTTTTCCCTTTTTGTTGTCGAACTATCTATTTCTTGTTTTTCTTTTTTTATTTCCTTTTTAACTATTGGTTTTTCCAGTGTTTTTTCGCCTGTATTTTTAGCATAAATTAATTTGTTTACTTCTCCATATATTGCTTCTTTTGACACATTATATTCATTTGCTATCTTTTCAACATATAGCTCTCTTTCTATACTATTTGTAACATTTGAAAGAATTTTGGCAACCTGATTTAAAAACTTAATCTTATCATTTATATTGTCCAGATTTAGTGATTGTTTTAACATTTTTACCTTAAATTCCACAAGCGAAATTGCCTGTTCTACGCATTTTAAAAATCTTTCTGGTCCGTATTTTATTACATATTCGTCTGGGTCTTTTGCACCTGATATTTGCAATATCCTAACGTCACAACCAATGTTTTGCAATATTTCTAATCCTCTTAATGTAGCTGCTTGACCTGCCCCATCAGAATCATATCCTATTGTAACTCTTTCACTATATCTTCTTAATAAACGTCCTTGTGCCTCTGTTAAAGCTGTCCCAAGTGAGGCAACTACATTTGTAATTCCTCTTTGATATAAAGAAATTGCGTCCATATAGCCTTCTACTATTATAATATTTTTTAATTCTCCTCTTTTAGCTACATTAAGTCCAAAAAGATGTCTACCTTTACTGTACACTATGTTTTCTGGTGAATTTATATATTTAGGCTTACTGTCATCTGTTACCCTACCGCCAAAAGCAATTACTTTATTTCTTGTGTCTTGTATAGGAAACATTACCCTTTTTCTAAATCTATCTATATATTTTCCGTCATCTGTTTTATTTACTAAACTTGATGCCAGTATTTCTTCCTCTGTAAATCCCTTTTGTTTTAAAATTCTATATAATTCATCAAAATTACCAGAATACCCTATCAAAAAGGATTTTAATGTTCTATTATCTAATTTTCTTTTTTTTATGTACTCTTGTCCAATCTTGGATGTTGGCTTATATAGGTTTTGATGATAAAACTCAGCAGCTATTTGATTTATCTCATACACTTTGCTTTTTAATAATGCTGTTTTATTGTCTTCATAATTATTTAATGTTGGTAATTCTATTCCAGCCCTATTAGCTAATATTCCTATTGCTTCCTTAAAATCAGCGTTTTCTATTTTACTAATAAAGTGTATCACATTTCCACCTGCTCCACAACCAAAGCAGTGAAATATCTGTTTATCTGGCGATACAGAAAAAGAAGGTGATTTTTCTTTATGAAAAGGACATAACCCAAAGAAATTTCTACCGCTTCTTTTTAAATTAACATATTGTGATATTACATCTACTATATCATTGCTGTTTTTAATTTCTTCTATCAATTCTTCACTATAACGTACCAATTTTTTTTACCTTTCCTTTATATATTATTCGACATAAAATAGGTTAATCCTTCCTTTATTTATATATTATTGTTCTTATACCCTTTTATATATTTATTTTTTTTAGCCATAATACTATATTGCTATCACGCAAAAGAAGACGATTTTACGTCTTCTTTCTTATGTTTTATTCTAATATTCAATTAATTAAACATTTGTTGAACTATCATCAAATGGTATAAATTTGCTTACTACATTTTTATTTAAGTCAACTTCTTCTTGTGGTAATTTATTTTCCTCAAATGATAATTCTATTTTATTGTTTACTAAATTTTCAATTTCATCTTGTGAAGCTTGTTCTGCTAAAACTAATTCACTAACTAATATTTGTTTAGCATTACTTAGCATTTTCTTTTCTCCTGTTGATAGGCCTTTTTCTTTTTGTTTAAAACTCAAATTTCTAACAACATCTGCTACTTCATATATGTCTCCACTTTTCATTTTATCCATATTGTCTCTATATCTTTTGTTCCATTTGTCTGACATTGCAGTTTCGTTTTCTTCTAGAACTGCCATAACTTTTCCTGCTTCTTCTTTATCTATAATATTTCTAACTCCAATTTGCTCTGCTTTATCTATTGGTACCATAACCTTTACCTCTCCAGGCATTTTTAGTATGTAATATGATTGATTCTCTCCTAATATGTTCTTTTCCTCTATTGCATCAATTCTTCCTGCTCCGTGCATAGGATATACTATTTTATCGCCTACATTAAACATGTATAATTCTCTCCTTTCTGAAGTTAATAAAGGATTTAGAGTCTCTTATTGAACTACAATACTATTATACAACAAAAAATGGTAAAAGTCAAAACTTTTACCATTTATTTTTTCTATTTGCTTGTTGAGCCAAATCCTCCAATTCTATCTCCCTCTGCGTTATCATTGTCTACTATTAAATATTTTTGAAATATGGCTTGTCCTATTACATCACCTTTTTTTATTATTGTATCCTCTGCTTTTACATTGAAAAATGCAAACATTATATGTCCATCATTGTCTGGATTTTCGTAATAATCACTGTCTACTATTCCTATACTGTTTGCTAGAATTAATCCTTTTTTCTTTGGGTTTGAACTTCTGTTACAAAGCATTAAATATTCATCATCTGGCATATATGCTTTTAATCCTGTTTTTATTAAGGTTGGAGCTTGTCCTAATTTAAAAGATGGTATTATACAATCTTCTGCTGCTTCTATATCATATCCTGCAGAATTTTTTGTTTTTCTTTCTGGTAGGTTTATTCCCTCTTTTTCAAATCCTTTTGCTATTTCAAAACCTCTTATTTTTTTCATTTCTTCCTCCTTGTAAAGTTTATTTGTATTTCTATTTTATCCTATTTATAAATATGTTTTCAATATAAAAATAAAAAAATATGAAAAAGAATATCAAATTGGAAAATATGGACTCTAAAAAATGGAATGGACTCTTAAATAATTATAAGCATATAACAGAAAAAGTTATTTTTTAAGAATTAATAATATATTGCTAAAAAAATATACGAGAACTCACTATATAAAATGAGCTCTCATATAATATTAATTATTATCTTTCTAAGTCATCTGATGTATCTATTTCTCTTGTTCTTTCATAATCATTTCTTATTTTAAAAGGATATATACTATAATTATTACCTAACAGTGTTCTAGTAGAATTTCCGTTAATACTTTCGATAGTTGCTCCCATATCATCTAGTGGAAGACTTGGTAATGATGATATTTCTTCATTATCTACTAATTCTTCTGTAGCATATTCTTTTAACATATCTCTTAATTTCATTAATCTACCAACAGAAATTCTTAATTCCAAATCTCCTTTTTCGTTAGAAAATACTGCTTCCATTGCTTCTTTCTGATCTTCATCCGACAATTTTATGAATTCTTGAATACTTAATGAATCCTTGCCAAATTGTTGATAGGTAACAATGTCTCCAACTGGTATAATTTTGCCATCGACGCCATAAGAGATAAGAAAAGCATAATCTTCAAACCATCGGTCTGTTTTTCTTGGTATGACAGTTCTGTGTCGTGTTATATCTTCGTTTATTTTTTTATCCAATCCATATTTATACCCCACTTTCTAATTTTTCAATACCTCTATCTGCTATTTTACCATAATATTACATTTTTCGCAAGTACTTTATGTGAATTACTACAAGAAGGATATGCAGTAGAAATGTATAGAAATTGTGGTGGCATAGATTATGTATGCTGAAAATACCATATTATATCATTGGGCGATTAAAATCGCCCCTACATAAAATCTGTTTTGAGTGTTGGAATTTTTTAGTCTTGTACTGCATAATTATTGCATAATATTTTATCATTTTTTGTGTTTTCGTCTTTATTACTATATATCTCTAACTGTTGGCTAAATAGTTTTCCTTTGGTTGTAAATAAATTTAGGTTTTTACTTTTATTTAACATTCTTCTTACATTCCATAAACCTAAGCCATGGTCATTGCTTTTTTCTTTTTTGCTTGTATATCCTTTTTCAAACATTTCATTAATATCTACATCAATGTTTATATAGCTGTTTTCTATTATGACTAAATCTCTATTCATTCTAAAGTCTCTTAGCATTCTAACATTAACTATTTTTTCTTCTGTTTGTTTTGCCGCTTCTATTGCATTATCTAATAATATAGCAAGTATTTTGCATAATTCATAACTCGTTATTTCCATTTTAGTTAAATCGGTCATAACCTCTATATTCATTTTTATATAAATTTCTTGTGCCATATAATATTTGGTTGTCAATATACTATATACTCCCGGATCATTTATAATGTTTGGGTCTAATATTCCCATTTCATTTACTTCTACACACTCATCTAGCATAGTATCACACACTGTTTTTATTTTATCAATTTCTCCTGTTAATACATAACCTGATAATGCTTGTAACATATTTGCATAATCATGTTTAAATCCTCTTATACTATCATACATAATAGATAATGTTTTATTGTATGCTTCTAAATTATGAATTCTTGTTGCTTGTTTTTCTAATTTTACCATCTTAGAAAGGTTGCTTATGCTTATATAAAAATATGCGATTAATGCTATAATATCCATTATAAATATCTCGTATGGAAAGTTTGATATAAATATTGTCATTTCTATTACATTAAAGTAAATAACTATTTCTCCTATAATAGATATTGCTATTAGTGTTGCTCTTTCTCTTTTGTTTAAGTCTTCTCTTATTTTTACCTTTATATTCTTTTTATTTACTATATAGTAAATAATTATTCTACTTATTACTATAAGTATAAAAAGACTAGATTTGTATTTGTAATTATATATACCTTCCATATATATTTTTATATTCTTATAAGTTAAACATAAGATTTTAGAAAATATAGCTTCTGAGAATACTATAATAATAGAATTTATTGTTGCTCCTAATATACATTTTTCAATTTTCTGTTTAAAATATATTTTATAAATTGCTATTTCTGTTAATAAGCATACTATTCTATATGCGTAAATTGGAATTGTCATAGAATATATACATTTGAAAAAAGCTTCTATTATAGTAACTATTGCAATATTCTTTTTGTTTTTAACTTCTACACTAAACAGTTTAATATATATTAATGTATTTGTTAATGCTATTGCTAAAGAAGTAATTATTGTAACTGTTAACCATTTTATGAATTCTCCATTTTCTATTATTTTATAAATATCTTGTACTAGTTGCATATAATCCCCCCTTACTGTCTCTGATTTTATCACTGTATCTGCCAATAAGCAACAAAAATCGCTCTCCTTATTTAGAGCTTTGCCTACATTTTTCGACATTTAAGGGGGGATGTTATTTATATTTTTCCTATTAAATCATATTCTTTTACATCTGTAATCTCGCAATTTGTAAATTGCCCTGTTTCTAATTCTTGTGTATTTTTTATGTATATCACTTCATCTGTTTCTGGTGCTTCCATATAGCTCCTTGCTACATAATATTTAGAATCAAATGTTTTATTTTCTATTAAAACTTCTAGTTTCTTTCCTATATACTTTTTTAATTTTTGTTCTATTAATTCTTTTTGTAACTGCATTATTTTATTATACCTGCTTTTTTTAGTTGCTGGATGGATTTGCTCTTTTAATTTTTCAGCAGGTGTATTTTCTTCTTTAGAATAGCTAAAAGCTCCCATTTTGTCGAATTTGGTTTCTTGTATAAACTCATATAATTCGTCAAAATCTTCCGTTGTTTCTCCAGGAAAACCTACCATAACAGTTGTTCTTATTATAACTTCTGGTATCTCTTTTCTCAACTTTTCTATCAATTTTCTTATGCCTTCCCCATTGCTTTTTCTATTCATTCTTTTTAAAACATTGTTAGAGATGTGTTGTATTGGTATATCAAAATATTTGCATACTTTTTCATTTTCTTTTACTACTTTTATTAGTTCATCATCAATTGTTTCTGGATAAGAATATAGAAATCTAATCCATTTTATTTCTTTTATTTTAGATATTTCTGTTAGTAATTCTGCCAGTCTTGATTTTTCATAAATATCTGTACCATATTTTGTTGTATCTTGGGCTGTTAGTATTATTTCTTTATATCCGCGTTTTGCTAGTTTTTTTGCTTCTTCTATTATTTCTTCAAATTTTCTGCTTTTTAAAGGTCCACGAATATATGGAATAGCACAATAGGTGCATCTGTTACTGCAACCGTCTGCAATTTTTAAATATGCTGTTGTTTCTCCTGTTGTAATAACTCTGTCCTGCCACTCTTCAAAGTTTACATTTTCTTCTCTTTTTTTTATTAATTCTTGAACTTTGCTCCATAGCGTTTTATATTCACTATATTTTATAAATAAGTCTACCTCTGGAATTTCTTTTTCTAATTCTTGTTTATATCTTTCTACCAAGCATCCCATTACTATTAAATATCTGCATCTTTGTTTTTTATATTCTGCCATTTCTAATATTGTATTTATTGCTTCTTCCTTTGCTGGTTGTATAAATCCGCATGTATTTATTACTATAATGTCTGCTTTCTTTGGATTGTTTACTATTTCATAATTGTTCTCCTTGAATATACTTATTGTTTTTTCTGTATCAACTAAATTTTTATTACAACCTAATGATATAAATCCTACTTTCATTATTGCTCCTTTTTATTAATCATTGCTCCACATATGTTTTCTTGTCATTTCAAGTAAGTCTAATGGTGTAAATCCTATTACTTGAGTTTTAGATCTATCCTTTTTTAAATTTTCTTCTAGTTCTTTTAATATTTTTTCTTTATCATCTTTATTTTCCATATCTATGTAATCAATTATTATTATTCCACCTATATCTCTTAACCTTACTTGTTTTGCTATTTCTACTGTAGCTTCTTTGTTTACCGTAAATATTGTTTTTGCTAAATCTTTTGTTCCTACATATTTTCCAGAATTTACATCTATTGCTGTTAATGCTTCTGTTTTATCTATTGTTATAAATCCACCACATTTTAGCCATACTTTTCTATTGTCTGCTTTTTCTAATTGAGTTTCTAAATCATATATGTCTAATACTGTTTCTCCTTTTTTCAGTTCTAATTTTATATCAGAATCTATCTGCATATTTTTAATATCTTTTTCAATTTCTGCATATGTTGTTTCATCATTAGCTATTATTCTTGTTAATTCTTTATCTACTAAATCTAATATTAATTTTTCTATTATTCCTTGATTTTTATATATTATTTTAGGTATAAATGTTTTTTGTTTTTTTAAATTATTATATTTTTCTAAAATATTTTGCCATTTTTTTATTAGTTTATCTAGGTCTTCTTTTATTTCTGTTTCATTTTTTCCTTCTGCCGATGTCCTTATTATTATTCCATATCCTTTTGGAACAATGGGTTTAACTATATTTAATAATCTATTTTTTTCTTTTATGTCTTCTATTTTTTTTGAGACTGTTATAAACTCTGAATTAGGCATAAGCACAATATATCTACCCGATATATTCATATGTGTGGAAACTCTTGCACCTTTTTTGCTAGTAGAATCTTTTTTTACTTGAACCAATATTGGCATTTCTGTTCTTATATAGTCTTTTATGTTGTATTTGTTTAATGGTTCATTCTTATTTCCTGTTTCGTTACTTGCTTTAGGCATGACATCTCTTATATGTATAAATGTATTTTTTTCTTTTCCTATATCTACAAATGCTGCTTGCATTCCCAATAATACATTTTGTACCTTACCTATATATATGTTTCCCTCTAGTCTTTCTGCTCCGTCATTTTCTTGATATTTTTCTACTAATCTTCCATTTTCTACTACAACTATAGTTTTATTCCTTTGTTTGTCTACATTAACTAAAATTTCCTGCATTTTTTACAATATTCCCTTCTTATGCTTATTTTTTATTAATTGAATTTATTCATTGCTTTATCTATTCCATTTTTTAAATATTCTATAATTGCATCTTTTGCTTTTTCTATTCCTATTTCTAATTGTTTATATTCTTGTTCATCTTGTATTGGTGTTATTACATAGTCTATTATTTCATCATTGTCTATTGGTCTTCCTATTCCAACTCGTATTCTTGCAAACTGTTCACTTTGTAGTTCATGTACAACTGATTTTGCGCCATTGTGAGTTCCTGGACCTCCCATTTTTCTTATTTTTATTTTTTCCTTTTCTGTATCCATATCATCAAATACTACTAATATATTTTCTAATGGTATTTTATAAAAGTCTATATATTTTTTTATTGATTGTCCACTCAAATTCATATATGTTTGTGGTTTTAACAAGATTACTTTTTCATTTTCTATTATGCCTGTACCGTATATTCCTTCAAAATTACTCCTTGACAATTCTATTTCATATTGTTTTGCTAATTTATTTATTACATCAAATCCCATATTGTGCCTTGTTTTTGAGTATTCTGGTTCAGGATTTCCAAGTCCAACTATTAAATACATTTTTCCTCCTAATTTTTCTACTCTTTTCAATACTTTAACCACTTTATTATACTACATCTACATACTTGTGTCAATTTATCAAAACTGCACGTCTTTAGAAACTGCAACCATTATAAAATATTACAATCAAAAAATAAATTCTTTTATTTACTTGAAATGCTTTTTTTTAAAGTTTAGTCACAAACCTATAATTTTCAGTTTTTTTTTAAAATAAAATAATCATATTATATTAAAATTATGCTCTATAGTTTAAAATATATTTTAAAAATCCACTTAGAATTTATATAACATGGTAGTACACTTCTGTCATAAAATTAATATAATAAAAATAAGACATAAACTTATGTCTTTAAAAATATATATTGGTAGAGTCGGTTGGATTTACACCAGCTTTTGCTAACATTTCAAATATTAGCCGTTTTATTTTATATAACTACGACCCCATACATTCCTACAATAGCTTCACTTGAAGCAATAACTTTTGAACGTTCTTCAATTTTTTCTGAACTCCATCCAAATAATTTATAAAATTTTTTCCTCTTTCAATAATTCGTTTTAAAACAATCTCATCAACAGGCAATGGTTCTATCACAATCCCATGATATCCTATAATATCAATTAATTCTGGAAACTCTTTACTTAATAAAGAAAACTCCATATTTTCCGGAACATTTTTCAAGTCATCAAAATTTTCTTTTGGTATTTTTTCACTATTTAAAAATTCATTTATTTTACTATTTAAATTGCTAATCATAAACATTTCCTTTTTTAATACATTATTCTATAACTTTGGGCATTGGTAAATCAAACTTTACGTGTTTAAATATTTCTATATTTTGTTGTTTGCATAATTCTGTATATTTATCATCCCAAGATAATCTAAATGCATCTTCTTGTTTTAATCCTAATCTTTTTACCCAAAATAATACTGTTTCTTCTGCAGTCTTTAATTTGCTTTTGTTTTCTATTTCTAGTGCTATTCCAAAAGGATATTTATCAACAACAATCTCTATATCTTCATTATGAAAAACATTTCTATATCTTTCATATGATTCAATATTTTTCATCTTTATAACATTTTCTAATAAAAACACTAATTTGTCAAATTCTTCGAATTGAAAGTTCACTTCAACTTCTTCTTCTTTATTAACTGCACCATTCAAAGTAGTATTGATTCTTCTTTTCCAACTAATCTTTGACTTAGATTGCTTTGTTTTAATGTTCTTAGAACATCTTACTCTAAATCTTCCATCAATTTTTTTATTATAAAACGAATCTTCTATGCAAGGATGGTCATATTGAGTAGTTAATTCATAAAAACATCCATCATACTTTAATTCATTATATTTTTTCAATTTTTCAATTAATGTTTCATACTTATCAAAGCCATAATAATATCTTAATTCCTCTTCCATTATTTATCCTCCTCATTTAACAAATTAAATATAGCTAAACTCTTCATCAACAGCTGTTTTTTCATCTGCAAAGCTTAAATTATAGTCATAATCATCATCTTCTAACTGAATATTAGAAATCATGCTTAACATAGTTTTGTCAGATATATTTGTTATCTTTTTTATGAATTGAAATTTGAATAATATATCATATCAGTGCAAACTAATTCTCCATCCTTTATTTCTTCTTCATAATTATCAATAAAGAAATTTTTTATTGTTTTTTCGTATTTATAACTTATATTCTTTTTCTAATTTACTGTTTAAATATAATTTGCTTATTACTTTTAATTGTGTTATATTTTCTTCTGAAATATTAAAAGAAAATATTTTTTTGGCTGGTGCCATTACTATATATTTTATAGCGTTTTCTGTTGTTTTTGAGACTTCAATTGCTCCTTTATCTTGTTTACCACAAGCGCTACATTTAAATCCGTTATCTTTTAGCGAAAAATATTTTAATTCTTCTTTCTCTCCACAATTTACGCATTTATCTATCACTGGCATAAATCCTAATAGGCATAAAAGTTTTATTTCAAAAATGGATAGTATTAAGTCTAAATTTTTATCTGTTTCGGAAATCATATATAATGTATTTAAAAATAGTTGCAATATTTTATATGTGTTTTGGTTTTCGTCTGTTACATCATTTATTATTTTGGTTATAAGTGCTGCATATTTTAATTTTTCAAAGTCTGTTCTTATATTGTAAAATATTTCTATAATATCACAAGAATTTATATTGTAATTTTGCGAATTATTATACAACATATATTCTCCAAAGCACAAAAATTGAGTTGCTGCCATAAGCACACTTTTTGGTCTTCTTGCTCCTTTGGCAGCACACCCAATTTTTCCATTTGGTGTTAAAATTGTAAGCATTTTATCAAAGTCGTTCATATTGCTTTCTGCTATTATTATCCCCTTTGTCTTCAATATTCCCATATTGATTACCTTCCATGTTTTTTTGTATATTTTCTATTTCTATTAATTCAATAAAAGTATTTACATTTCCTGTGTGCTTAAATGTATTCCAAGCCATTTGTCTTAGCATAAAATCAGCCCCTTCGAGTTTATCTTTTGCATTTTTTTATAATTTTATACTTCTACATTTTAAATTTATTTACAATAGAATCTTTATTTATCCAGTCTTCTTTTACTTTTACCCATACTTTTAAATTAATTTTTGTATTTAACATTTTTTCTAAATCTTGTCTTGCATATGTACTAATTCTTTTTAGCATTTCTCCATCTTTTCCAATTATTATACCCTTATGTGATTCTCTTATACAATATATGGCAGCTTCTATGTTATATATTGGCTCGCCTTTCATTGTTTTTCTTCTTTTCATTCGCTCTACTTCTACCAATATTCCATGTGGTACTTCATCTCTTAATAGTTTTAATGCTTTTTCTCTTATCATTTCTTCTGCTAATTGTTGCATTGTTTGGTCTGTATATTCTTCTGTATCATAGTATAATGGTCCTTCTGATAAGTTTGTTTCTATTTCATCTAATAGTATTTCTGAATCTTCTTGTTTAGAGGCAACCATTGGTACTATTGTTATAAATTCATATTCATTTTTATATAGTTCCATTGCTCTTGCAACTTGTGCTATGCTTGCTAAATCCATTTTATTTATAACTAATATTGTTTTCTTTTTGGCTTTTTTTATTTTTTCTAATATTATTTTTTCTTCTTCTGATATTTCTTTTGCAAAGGCTTCTACTACAAATACTATTAAGTCAACATCTTGTATAGAAGTTAGTGATGTTTCTATCATTGCATCACTTAATTTACTTTGTGGTTTATGTATTCCTGGTGTATCTATAAATATAATTTGTGAATCTGGTCTATTTACAATGGCTTTTATTGCTTTGCGTGTTGTTTGCGGTCTATTTGCTATTGCTGCTACCTTTTCTCCTACTAATGAATTTATTATGCTGGATTTTCCGACATTTGTCTTTCCTACTATTGATACAAAACCTGACTTCATTTTTTTACCTCCTTGGTCTTTGTCGCGGGCGATTAAAATCGCCCTCTACATTATTATGTTTCAATTTTTACTTATTAGTAAATGTCAATTTTCTATACTATTATACACCTATTTTTTTAAAAAGTTTGTCGAATTTTGTAAATAAATCAATTTTTTTCTCTAAATATTATATTTTTCTTTTCTACTGTATGTTGTATGTAAAAGCTCATGTGCTTTATGTCCACCTGGAACACCTATATATTCACTATATATTTGTTTTAAAATTGGATTTTCATGTGATTTTCTTATTTTGCTTTTTTCGTCTATAGAATACATTGCTTCTGCTCTTTTTCTCCTTACATCTATTGTTCCTCTAATTTTGGAATTTTTAATAGGTTGTCCCCCTCCCATAATGCAACCTCCTGGACAGGCCATTATTTCTACAAATTGATAATCTGCTTTTCCAGATTTTATTTCTTCCATTATTGTTTGGGCATTTCCCAGTCCATGCGCAACAACTACTTTTATATCTCTTTCTCCTAATTTTAGGCTTGCTCTTTTTATGCCTTGTTCTCCTCTTATTTCTTTAAATTCTATTTTTTCCAATTCTTCTCCTGTTAATATTTCTGATACACTTCTAAGTGCGGCTTCCATTACACCACCTGTAACTCCAAATATTGCTGCAGCTCCTGTTGCTTCTCCCATAGGACTATCAAATTCTTTTTCTTCTAGTTGTTCAAATTCTATATTGGCTTGTTTTATCATTCTTGCTAATTCTCTTGTAGTTAATACACAATCCACATCATACATTCCATTGTTTTTCAATTCTGTTCTTTGCCTTTCATATTTTTTTGCAATACATGGCATAACAGATACAACATATATTTTTTCTGCTGGTATGTTATTTTTTTCTGCATAATATGTCTTTAAAAGTGCCCCAAACATTTCATGTGGTGATTTGCAACTTGATAAATACTTTATATTTTCTGGATAATTAGCTTCTACATATCTTACCCAGCCTGGACTGCATGATGTAATCATTGGCAGGTTCTTATTTTCGTCTAGTCTTTGAATAAATTCTGTTCCTTCCTCCATTATAGTAAAGTCTGCTCCTGTATTTGTGTCAAATACTTTATCAAATCCTAGTCTTCTTAGTGCTGAAACCATTTTTCCTGTTACATTTGTCCCTATGGGCATTCCAAATTCTTCTCCTAATGCTACTCTAACTGCTGGCGCAGTTTGTACTATTACATAAGTTTCTGGATCTTTTAATTTTTCCCATGCCTCTTGTGTTGAATCTTTCTCTTTTAAAGCTCCTACAGGACATGCTTCTATGCATTGTCCGCAAAATGTGCAATTAACATCATTTAAGCTATGGTCTCCTATTGTTGATATGCAGGACTCAAAACCTCTATTTATACAATCAATTGCACCTATTTTTTGTACTTTTTTACATACTGAAACACATCTTCTACATAAAATGCATTTATTAAAATCTCTAACTATTGATGGAGATAAATCATCTATTTTGTGTTTGTTTTTTTCTCCTTCATATTCTACTCCTGTTACATTAAATTTTACAGCCAGATTTTGCAACTCACAATTTCCATTTCTTGTACATGTTAGGCAATCACGCTGATGGTTTGACAATATTAAGTCTAATATCACTTTTCTAGCTTCTATAACTTCTTTTGAATGTGTTCTTACATTCATTCCTTCTTCTACTTTTTGTATACAAGATGTAGCAAAACCTCTTCTTCCGTCCACTTGTACAATGCACATTCTGCAATCGCCAATTTCATTTATATCTTTTAAAAAACATAATGTAGGAATATCTATTCCAACTTGCCTAGCAGCCTGTAATATTGTGGTACCTTCTTCAACTTGTACTTCTTTATCATCTATCTTTAGATTAATCATCTTAATTTACAATCCTTTCTACTATTATTCTAAATTCAAATTATCAACCGATTGCATGAAATGGGCAGTTAGCTACACAAGTTCCACATTTAATACAAATGTCTTTATCTATTATATGTACTTGTTTTGGCTCCCCTGAAATCGCATTAACTGGGCAATTTCTTTTACATATTCCACATCCTTTGCATTTTTGTGGATTTATAGAAATATTTGTTAGTGCTTTACATTCTCCAACTTTGCAAGTTTTATGTTTTATATGATCTAAATATTCTTCTCTAAAATACTTTAATGTTGACAAAACTGGATTTGGCGCTGTTTGTCCTAACCCGCACACTGCAGTTCTACAAATATTTATTGCTAATTGTTCCAATTTTTCTAAATCTTGTATGTCCGCCTTTCCATCACATATTTTAGTTAATATTTCTAACATTCTTTTTGTTCCTATTCTACAAGGTGTACATTTTCCACAAGATTCGTCTACTGTAAAGTCCAAATAAAACTTTGCTAAATTAACCATACACTTTGAGTCATCCATTACTATTAGTCCACCAGACCCCATCATTGAACCTATTGTTTTTAATGATTCATAGTCTATTGGTGTATCTAAGTGTTCTTTTGGTATACAGCCTCCTGATGGGCCTCCTGTTTGTGCTGCCTTAAAGTCTCTTCCATTTGGAATTCCTCCGCCTATGTCATATACTATTTCCCTTAATGTTGTTCCCATTGGCACTTCTACTAATCCTACATTAACTACATTTCCGCCTAATGCAAATACCTTTGTTCCTTTTGAATTTTCTGTTCCTATGTTTGAATACCAATCTGCTCCATTTAGTATTATTCTAGTTATATTTGCATATGTTTCTACATTGTTTATTAAAGTTGGTTTTCCCCATAGTCCTTCATTTGCTGGATATGGAGGTTTTAATCTTGGTTGTCCTCTTCTTCCTTCTATTGATTCTAACAAGGCTGTTTCTTCTCCGCAAACAAAAGCACCGGCTCCTAATCTTATTTCTATGTCAAAACTAAATTCTGTTCCAAATATGTTATTACCTAGTAGTCCATATTGCCTTGCTTGTTTTATAGCAATATCAAATCTATGTACTGCAATTGGATATTCTGCTCTTACATATATATATCCTTTATTTGCACCTATACTATATCCTGCTATTATCATTGCTTCTACAACAGAATGTGGATCCCCCTCTAATATACTTCTATCCATAAATGCTCCTGGGTCGCCTTCATCTGCATTGCATACAACATATTTTTGCTTTTCCTTTGCAGCTCTTGTTAGTTCCCATTTTTTACCTGTTGGAAAACCTGCTCCACCTCTTCCTCTTAATCCGGAGTTTTTTACTTCTTCTATTACACTTTCTGGTGTCATTTCAAATAACACCTTTTCTAAAGCCTTATATCCATCAAATGCTATGTATTCGTCTATATCTTCTGGATTTATTACTCCACAATTTTTTAGTGCTATTCTTTTTTGTTTTTTATAGAATTGTAAATCATCCAATTTTTTTACAATGCTTCCATCTATATCTTTGCATAATAATCTTTCTACTATTTTTCCTTCTAATATATGTGAATTTATAATTTCTTCACAATCTTCTGGCTTGCAATTAGCATAAAAAGTATCTTCTGGTCTTATTATTACTATTGGTCCTTTAGCACATAACCCAAAACAACCTGTTTGTATAACTCTTACATTTTGTATATTTTTTTCTTCTATTATTTTTTTAAAGTTTTCTATTATTTCTGGGGATTTTGAAGATGTACAACCTGTTCCTCTACATACTAATATATGCTTTTCTCTTGTTGCAGAGTTTAAATTTACTCTTAGGTCTAATTCTTCTCTTTTTTGTTTTCTTATTTGTTCTATTTCTTCTACAGATTTCATATTTTTCTCCTTTTCATTCGTGCACTACACGTTTTTATTTACTCATTAATTCATCTAACACTTCATCCAATTTTTTTACTGTTGCTTTACCATGTACTTCGTTATTTACTGTAAATACAGGAGCTAGTCCACATGCACCCACACATCTTGTAGCATCTATAGAAAATTTTCCATCTGCTGTTGTTTGCCCTACATCTATTTTCAGCCTATCTTTTAATCTGTTTAATATTTGTTCTGAGCCTTTTACAAAACATGCGGTTCCTAAACATACTGATATTGCGTATTTTCCTTTTGGTTCTAATGTAAACCTTGAATAAAAAGTTATTACTCCATACACTTCTGCCATTGGTATATTTAAGTATTTAGATATTTCCAATTGTGATGTTTTAGGGATGTACCCAAATTTTTCTTGTGTTTCGTTTAATATTTGTATTAAATTATCTCTATCTGTAGTATATTTTTCTAATATTTGTACCATATCCTCTTTTATTTGATTTTCTATACATTGGCAATTTTCATTTTCCATATATTTTCCTCTTTTCTTAAATCAAAAAGCAGGATTTATTCTCCTGCCCTTTTTTGTTATTTTTCTGTTGTTTTAGTATTTCCTTCTATCTTTACATTTGCATTTAATGGGCAAATTTGTATAAATGTTTTACCATCATTTACTTTTATTTCGTTACCTTGTAAATCTTTGTATACGGTTTGCGTTGTTCTTGAGGTTTTTTCACATGTTATTTCTATTGCTTTTCCATTTGTAATATAATATCCTTTTAACTTTCCTATGTTTTCAAGTCCTTGTCTGCCTTTGCCCGAACCATCATTTAAACTATAGTTTTCTGCAAATGTTACTATTATATTTTTTGTTGTTATTGTTGTGTCTGTATTCCAATCTACTTGTTTTTTTCCTCTTGAATATCTAACATATTCTTTTTTATCTTCATTATATGTGTATTTTACAGTATTATAATCTGAATATGGAATTGTAATTGTTTCAGCTTCTTTGCCATCTTCTAGTTCAATTTCATCTGCTACATAATTCAACACAGGTTTTTGTTCTGATGTTGTTCTATATTCATTGTTTTCTGCAACTTTTAATATATTTTTTGTACTTATTACCGCATTATGTGGTGCATATTTTTCGCTTACTCTCCAAAAATATGAGCCATCATAATATAGTCCATTTATGTTATTTACTCCCATTGTAGATATATCACTTTCTGCTTGTGGACTCCAACCAAAATGAACATATATTGCATCATTTTCTAATGCATAGTCTAGAAAATAGTGTCTTGAACTTCTAACAGGTCCTATTTTTTCAACATCTTTTCCTTTTAGGACTGCCATCATTCTTGTTTCTCCTCCTTCAACTATTATTTCATAAACCAAATCCGCTTCTAGTAATCCTGCCTGTGGCATTGCATTTATATTATTATCTATCATTACAGCTATTGGTCTATCTTTTCCAGCAAAAGTTGTTGGTAATTTTATTACTTCTTTTTCTGGCTCTTTGTTTTCTTCTACTCCCGCACTTGTTTGAGTTTGTTTAATTTTGTTACCCTGTATAAATTTTATTGCTACTAATACTCCTGCTACTATCATTAATAGTATTAACAAAACTATTAATATCCTAATTCCATTACTACTTTTTTTTCTTTCTTCCATGTTTAATCTTATTCCTTTCCTAAAACTTTAATAAATTTATGCTTATACTATATATTATAAGAACAATTAAAATGCCCATACAAGCACTAAATATTACTTCAGAAAGTTTATGCTCCTTTGCTTGTATTCTACTTTCCGCTATTAATATTGCCATTACAAGAGATAGTATTAATATTACTGGATTTTGTGTTGTTATCCATATTATTGTATTTGCTGCAAATGCAATTGTAGCATGACCGCTCGGTACAAATTTCTCATTAAATACTTTATGCTTGTTTGTTTTAGAGTATGCTATTATTGCTAAAGTAGCTATCATAGTAATTACTATTGTTGCAAAAGCTAAATGTATAGGGGAATTTGCAACATTTTGTATAAATGCAATACCCATATCGCTTATTTTATCAAAGAACAAAAAATATGCTACTATTATTGCATTTATTGCTGTTATTACTACTCCTCCTGCTGCTACATCTTTCGCAATTTTTGCTTTTGGATGATATACATCTACATATAAATCCACAACAGTTTCTATTGCTGTATTTACCATTTCTGCAAATATTATTAAAATTATTGTAAATAAAAATATTAAAAATTCTGCTTTATTCAAATTAAAAAACAAGCTTATTATTACTACTGCCACAGCTATTATTAATTGCTTTTTTATATTTCCTTGGGTTGTAGTAGCATATATGATACCATTTATTGCATTTTTCCATGCATCTATAAAATTACTGTTTTTAATTTTTTTCTCTTCGGTATTGTTATTTTCTTTATGCTTCGATTTCATTGCTTGTCCTTTCTTATTTAGTTTATTATATTTAATTTGTTTAGTATGTTTTCTTCTTTTTCTCTCATTTCTTTCTTCTCGTCCTCATTCATATGGTCAAGCCCCATTAAATGATAAAACCCATGAACTACCATATATGCTAGTTCTCTTTTAAAACTGTGTTCATATTCTATTGCTTGTTCTTGTACCTTAGGTATAGATATTAATATATCGCCTAATATTGTTTCATATTTCTGTTTTTTTATTGTTGAAATTTCATCTCTTTCATACATTGGAAAAGATAACACATCTGTAGGATTATCTACATTTCTGTATTTTCTATTTATGCTTTTTATATATTCTGGGTTTGTTAATGTTATTGTTATGCTTATATGTTTTCCCAATTCTTCTTCTTTAAAGCATTGTTTTAATACTGTTTTAATAATTTCTTTGTATTCTTCTTTTTCTTCTATTCCTTCTGTAAGAATTTCTATCTGTTCCATTTTACTTCCTCATTTTTATTATTTTCTACACAACTTCTTTGATGTAGAATGTAAATTAATATTTGAACTAAAACTATTTTTTAAATTTTTCATTACCCCTAATTCAACTAGTTTATTTTTATAAAATTTAATTATTTTGTAGTATTTATTTTCATTTAAACTTACTTTTTTCAAATCATTAGTAATAAATAAAATTTCTAATTGTTCATTATATTCTGCATTATTTATACCTTTTAGCTCACTAATTTCTTGATATTTTTTCCAAAACTCTTTGTACTCTTCTCTGTCTGATGGTTTATCCCAATATATTTTGGTTGATAATAACTTTATATTGTATTCTTCTATTAATCTTATCAATAATGAGTATGCTTTTTCTTGTTTTCTGATAACTTTAGTATCCACTATTAAGCTTCTTATATCTTTTAATAATTTAATGTAACATTGTTCGGCTACGATTAATGGTAAACTATGTGTAAATAATTTTCTGCTTATGCTTAAAAGTATCATGTTTTTTTCTATATTATCATTTTGATCTAGCTTTCCTACTGCAAATTTCTCGTAATTATTATAGTCCTCTAATATTTGCGCATATTCTTTTGATTTATCCTGTTCAAATTTTAAAGGCATAACATTTGATATGTATTCTTCTACTGTTGAGAAAATTTTATTATATGTTTCTTCTTTTGTTCCATATGTTAGGTTGTCTGCTAACTTTATGGAATAATGCTTTAATAATCCTTTATATAAAACTTCCATTTCTTTTAGATAGAATTTTTTATATTTTTCTAATAGTTTTGGTTTTTCACTTCTTTTTATTGATTGATAATCTAGTTCCAATAAATATATTTGTTTTCTATATTTATATTCTAAATATTCACTATCTTTTAAATGTATTACTGTATAGTATTTTGATAAAGCATTTTTTTCAAAATCTGTTGCCGTATCATTTTTAACTTTTTTATATATTGAATCCATTATATGTTTATCTACTGCTTCTAAATATAATGCATATACGTCTTCAAACTTTTTCTTTATTGCTTCTTTTTTTTCTACGTTTTCTATATCTTCTAATGTGTTTTCATATGTTTTTAGTACATTATTTCTTTTAATAGAAATAAGCATACTATTTATTCCTACTTGTGTTGGTATAATTATTTTTGTTAATGTATTTGTTAGCTTTGAGAAAAATGTTTTCTCCGAATCATAAACTCTTAAGCTTCTTTCTTCCATATTGTGTTCCTCCTTTTAAAATACTATTTTTTCTTTTGTCCCAATATCTTCAAGCACCTCATATGTAACTTCTACTTCTATATATTCATTTGTAGTATTTGTATTAATTTGTGTGCTTAATATATTATTCAAGTCTTCTATTTGTTCATTTAATTTGTTTTTTGCGTTTTCTATGCCTATGTTTTTTGCTTCTTCCATACTATAAGTTATATCTGTTATATTTACTTCTGTATTGGTGGTTTTTATTAACTCTATTGGCAAGTAGAAATTGGCAAATAGTTTTAATTTTTTATTCGTCTCTATTGTATCATAATTTTTAAATTTTGAAACCCTTTTATTAAAATTTATTTTAAATTTATTTAAGTTTAGGGAATATCTATTTTCAACCTTCCCTGTCTGTTCTTTTTTTTGTTGATTGAAATATACTTTTTCTTTTTGTGTATACCATACTTTTCCTTTAACAGTGCCTGTTGCGTGTACATATCTTGTTCCTGTAAATTTTCCCTCTAACCAACCTTCTATTAATACAGTACCTTTTTTTACTAGGTCTCCTTCTTTTACTACGGGAGTACCATTTTGGGCACTTATTTTTTCTATAACTGCCTCTTTTGTTGCAATAATATTACAAAATTCTTCTTCATTTATAATATCTGGCTTAGGAGTTGCTTCTATTATTTTTATAAGTGCATTAGTACCTTTTAGTTCTATGCCCACCCAGGCTAAATCATTTCTTTCCAATCTTAATTTATTTATTATTTTTTTTGTATCTATTTTATTTTTTAGTTCTCCTACTTTCAATCCATTTTCGTTTGCAATTATCATTATTTCTTCTACATTAATTTTTTCATTTCCAACTATTTCTACATTCCATACAAATTTTGACAAAGCAATTACTGATATTATTACTATTGCCAAACCAACTGCAAATATCTTTCTCTTTTTGTATTTATTAAAAATAAAAGGCAAACCTTTTTTACCTTCTATTTTTATTTTACATTTTGTTTTCTTACATATTTCTTTTAGTTTTTTGAAATCTCTTATCCCTACATTTGCATAAATAATAGTTGTTTTATCTCTTTTTAAATTCCATAAAAGTATTTTTTGTTTATTACATATATTTATAAATTTTTCTATAAAGTATCCTTCTACAAAAATATTTACATATCCAACTATATAATAAAAAATAATTTTAAAGTACACTAAGTTTTCCCCCTATTCATCTACCATTCTTTCTAAATCTATACTTTCAATCTTACCTGTAACCAATAATTCGTCTGGCGTCATTTCATTTAATTTTAGTTCAAATCCATTTACATTTATTATGCCAATTTGCGTACCAATTCTTATAAAAAAATCCTGATATTCTAGTATTATTTTATAGTTTTCTATAAGCATTTTATTAAAACCCATATTTACTATTCTTGGCTCATTTGTCGAAATTTCCTTAGGTATTTCTAGTAATCTGTTTAATCTACTCTCTTTTTTTAATTGCTTTTTTCTCACTTGAAAACTCATTCCTCTCCACTGTATAATTATTATCTTTCAAATTCATCCAAACTTTTAAATTCATATCCCATCTTCTTTATTTCTTTTATGCAATAATCCAAAACATTAACATTATCTTTAGAATTACCATGTAATAATATTACAGCACCATTATGAATATTCTTAAGTATTTTTTCTTTTGCATATTCTTCTCTTCCTTGTTTCTTTTCGTCCCAATCATCATATGCAAAAGACCACATTACTGTCTTATACCCTAAAGTGTTAGTGAAATTTACCGTTCTTTCACTATATTCTCCTTTAGGTGGCCTTATATATTTCATTTCATAGCCATATTTTTCATATATTGTTGTATGTAAGTTCATAACCTCTGATTTAATTTGTTCATCTGTTAAATCTGGCATACTTTTATGGTTTACTGTATGATTACCAATAATATGACCATTGTCTATCATTTTTTTTACCAATTCAGGTTGTGTATTCACATAATGAGCAGTTATAAAGAATGTAGCACTAACCTCATTCTTTTTTAGAACTTCTAAAAATTTTTCTGTATATCCTGCCTCATATCCTTCATCAAATGTCAAATACACATATGGCTTGCTTGCATTGCCCATACAAATTCCTTCATATTTTTCTAGGATTCTTTTATTATTAGCTCCTAAATCTGGCTGTTCGTGATTATCATTTCTTCTTATTCCCCACCCAATCTTTATATTGCTTAAAATTTCTGCATTTGTAACCACACTTGACTTTTCATCTTTAGTTTTTATAACAGCAAAAGCAAATATTAATACAAATAATATACTTAATGCTTTATATATAATATTTTTATTTTTTATCATTTGGATTACTCCTCTCTTTTTTAGTAATTTCTTCGAAGTGCAGGCGATTAAAATCGCCCCTACATTTTTCATAGATTACTTTACACTATCCTCTCGCAATTTTGCACTTATTATTTAATCTTATGAATAAAATTAAAAATTATTCTTTTAAGTTTCCACAACAGCAAAAATCGTATTTTGTGTATTATAATTAATAATAAGGTTTAATACTATTGAGATAAGTAACAAAAAAATAACTAAAGATTTTTGTTCTTTAGTTACCTCTACTATCCATTTTAATTTTTCTTCCACATGCGCTTTATATTAATTCTCTCTTTTTTTACTAGTGAATCAAATATATTTATATTTAACTTGCCTCATTATAACTTCCAGACCACTCGTTTCTATTTACATTATAATATCTTGAACTATTAGTGTTAAGATCCCTATATTCAACATTGATTACAACAAGATCTGTGTTTATATTGTTTTGCTTTATGAAGTCTTTCCATCTCTCAGTTGTTGTTTTTTCTTCATATGTGTTTGTGTTTATTTTTTTGTTAATCATAACTTTAATAGTATTATTATAACTTATATTAATTTTATCATTATCATAGTATTTATAAAGCTGTTGTTGTATTTTTACTTTTATATTTTCTAATACTTCTTTTGAGATACCATTTTTATTGTAATCTAAATAAAAGTTTTTTATATTAAATGATACAAAAGGAATTTCCATATTTTCAAAATAATATTTAACTTCAACTTCATATGGAAAATTCGAAAAAGCTTTTGTACTTTTTATCTTCTTCCATTTAGCTATTTCTCCACCATAATCAGATTGATTTCCATAATTGAACACCGGTTGATTTTCAAATTTGTATCCACCTAGCTTTACAATAGCATAATTATAATACCAATAAAATTCTGCATCAGGGTAAACTTTACGAATTTCATAACCAATAGAATTGCTAATATATTCATCTTTTTGTTTGATTTCTTTCTTTTCTTCATTATTTTTATAAAATGATATTCCAATTGGCACACTTGCAACACCAACTGTTAATATTAAATACCCAATAACTACAAATTTAGCAATTGGTTTTAACATTATATTTATATGAATAATACTACCAATTACCATAACAGGGAAAAATACATAAATTGAATAACCCATTAACATCGCCCCAAATATGCCGAGCCATTAGTGTATCTTGCAAGGATGCTAAATATCCTAATAGTATTGGAATTCCTACTACTAAATATGTAATTCCCGCAATCTTCCATGTTTGTTTTGAAAATATCTTTTTAATGTTAATCCATCTCCTTCATCTTATTTTTCTTGTAATCTAGTATGTTTTTCATCAGTAAGAATAGGTTTGTCCCTACACATTATTTGTATAGAATTAATACCTACATTTTTCCCTTATTAACTCATATTGTATAATAAAATTCAAAATTTTTCAATATTTCTACTTATTTGTATTTTATGTGTTATAATTAATAATATTGTTAGGAGGAGATAGATTTGTTAAATTGGTTAGCTCGCACTGAATTGTTAATTGGTAAAGATAATATAAATAAATTAAAAGATTCTACTGTTGCCATATTTGGGTGTGGTGGCGTTGGTTCTTATGTTGCGGAAGGCTTGGTTAGAAGTGGAGTTGGTAATATTGTTTTAATAGATAGTGATATGGTTGATATTACTAATATTAATAGACAATTAATTGCTGATACAACTACTATTGGAATGGCTAAAGTTGAAGTAGCTAAGACAAGATTATTAAACATAAATCCAGATTTAAATATTAATGTTTTTGAAGAATTTTATAGTTCTTCAACTAACGACATTTTAGTAAAAAATTATGACTATATAGTTGATGCAATAGATACTGTCACTTCTAAGATTTTGTTAGTAGAAACAGCAAAAAGCAAAAATATTCCCATTATTTCCTCAATGGGAACAGGAAACAAGCTTGACCCTACTAGATTTGAAGTGTCTGATATTTCTAAGACTTCTGTATGTCCTTTAGCTAAAGTAATGAGAAAAGAACTTGGTATTCGAGGAATAAAACATTTAAAGGTTGTTTATTCTAAAGAAATCCCTAACAGATTTAATAAAGACGAAAGCTTAAAAAGAACACCTGCAAGCATTGCTTTTGTACCATCTGTTGCGGGACTAATTATTGCAGGAGAAGTAGTAAAAGATTTACTTGGCCCAATTGGGTACAGTCCCTAATTGGGAAAACAGGACATTGGGGGACTGTCCCTAATTGGGTCAAGTCGGAGTGGGAGAGATTATGAAAGAATTAGTTGTTGAAAATAAGTATAATTGTAAAAAATTAGTTCCTTTTTTGTTAGATAATTTTGATGGTTTATGTACTAACACCATATATAAAGCTTTACGAAAAAAAGATATTCGTATTAATGATATAAAAGTAAACTCTAATGTATTTTTACAGACTGGTGATTCTGTTAAAATATTCATTTCTGATGAATTTCTTTTTAAGCAAAATCATTGTAATTTCAACAAAGTATATGAAGATGATAATATTCTAATTATAGATAAACCTGCCGAAATAGAAGTTACTGGCTCTGATTCTATAACTTCTATTTTAAAAAGGCAGTATGCCTATATTGAACCTTGTCATAGGTTAGATAGAAATACTACTGGTTTATTAATCTTCGCTAAAAACAAAGATGCTTTAGATATTTTATTACAGAAATTTAAAAATAGAGAGATTGAAAAGCATTATAAAGCAATGGTATATGGAATACCTAATATTAAAAGTCAAACATTAGAGGCTTACCTGTTTAAAGATAATAAAAAAGCTCTAGTATACATTTCTGACACACCTCAAAAAGGATATGTAAAAATAGTAACGTCTTATAAAGTATTGGAAAAAAATATTGAAAAAAATTATTGTATTTTAGACATACAATTGCATACTGGGAAAACACACCAAATACGTGCACATTTAGCTCATATTGGTTATCCCATAATTGGAGATGGAAAATATGGAATAAACAAAATTAACAAGCAGTTTGGATATAAAACACAACAGCTTTGCAGTAGTTATATTAAATTTAATTTTAAAACAGATGCTAAAATTCTAAACTACCTAAGTAATAAAGATGTGTCACTTTTGGACCGTACCTAAAGTGACACTAAAATACGTTTACTATTTTTAATGAATTTTTGTCTTTTATATGTTCTAGAATAAATGTGCATCTTTCTAGGTTTTCTATTGCTATTGCATAGTTCTGGACTTCTATATCTGCTTTTGCTTTTACTATTTCTGTATCAACTTTTTCTAATTCATTATGTTCTATATAATATGCTAATTTTTCACTATATTTTTCCCATGCCTTTTCTATATTGTTTAATTTTTGTTGAATATCATCTTTGTTATTCTTTACACTTTCTGTTAACAAAAATATTTCTCTGCTAATTTCTGCTACAGTTTTTGTAGTAAATTTGTGTGTTAATATATCTCCTATTATAATTAATAATATTATCAATACTATTATTACTGCCTCTCTATACATTATTTTTGGCCTCCCTTACTTTTGCCTTGGCAAAACATTTGCCCTTTTCCGTCCAATGTTACTAGTAACGCTTCTTCTGGTTTTATATTAAATTTGCTTACCTGTTTTCTTAGCCATTCGTAGTTTTTACCTATTATTTTTAGATTTTCATGCATTACTTTACCATCTATTACCAAATCATACGGTATTCCTTCATAATCTGGCTGAATGTTAAAATCTGCTGGTGTTGTGTTCCTTTTTTCTGGTTTTTGTATTACAGTTACTTGTCCACTTGTTTCTAATATTGCATATTCAATATCACCTATATTTACTATGTTATTGCCTCTTAGTCTTTCTTCTAATTCGTTTACCGTAAATCTTTCTTTTCTCAAAACTTTTTCATCTATTTTGCCTCTATATATTAAAATTGATGGTCTTCCACATATTATTTCTCTTCCTCTTATGCTTTTAATATTTATAATTGATATTACTAAATGCATAACTAACAACCCTAATATAGGAATTATTCCATTTGTTATTGGTATTCCTGTATCTGCCATTGGTATTGATGCTAAATCGGCTATCATTATAGATATTGCCAATTCAAATGGTTGCAATTGGCCTATTTCTCTTTTTCCCATAAGTCTCATAACAACCAATACAATTATGTATAAAATAATTGATCTTATAAATGTAATTATCATTTTAATTTTTTCCTTTTTCCAAATTTGTTTATTTTACTAATATTTTTAACCAAAAAAAATATATTATTCGCATTTTTGAATAATATTTTTTTTTTAGTTAATAATAAAATTATAAAACCATAAAATTGGTAAGATTTTAATAGGAGGTTTTAGTATGTCAACAAATAATGCAAACGTTAATACTCAGAATGGCACAAGTACTGCTTGGCAAATAATAGGTAGATTGATTACTGCTGGTGTAGTTCTTGCAATTACTGCATTTTTTACGCCTGGTTTTAGAATTAATAGTTTTTGGGCTTTAGCCGCTGCTGCAATAGTTCTTACTATTATTGATTATTTAATAACAAAATTTACAGGACTACATGCTAGTTCATTTGGAAAAGGTTTTGTTGGATTTGTGCTTTCAGCAGTAGTTTTATATGTTACACAATACTTTGTCGCTGGTTATACAGTTTCTTGGATGGCCGCAATAATAGGTGCTATAGTTTACGGAGTAGTTGATTATTTATTGCCTGGAGATCAACAATAAGAAAAGTGGCTTTGTTAAATGTGCATTTTGCTTTGCCACATACGCATTTTTAAAGGATGCCATTCACATTATAGTTGGCATCCTTTTTTCTATTTTTTCCAATTTTCTTTATTTGTTTGTCTTTCTCTTGCAATTCCCAATGCATTGTCTGGAACATCTTGTGTAATTGTTGAACCTGCTCCTATCACTACATTACTTCCCACTTTGACTGGCGCAACAAAGTTTACATTAGAGCCTATAAAACTGTTATCTCCAATTATTGTTTTATGTTTGTTTACCCCGTCATAGTTACAAGTAATTGTACCACATCCTATATTACATTTTGTGCCTATTTCGCAATCACCCATATATGATAAATGTGGAACTTTGGTGCCTTCTGCTATTATTGCTTTTTTTATTTCAACAAAGCTTCCTATTTTTACTTTGTTTGCCAATTTACATCCTTCTCTTATATATGCATTAGGTCCTATGTCGCAGTTCTCCCCTATTGTAACTCCTGATTTTATAGTAGTGTTTGGATGTATTATTGTATCCATTCCTATTTCTACATCATCATATATATATGTAGTATTCATATCTTCTATTGTTACACCATTATTCATGTGCATTGTGTTAATTCTTATTTTTAGTATTCTGGTTAACATCTCTAATTGTAATTTTGTATGCAAACTTAAAATTTCTGTATTATCCTCTACTAATACTCCTCCAGTTTTTAGTCCTTTTGTGTTCATCATTTTTATAACATCAGTAATATAATATAAGCCCATGCTACTTTTTTGCAATTTTCCTAATATTTCTAATAATTCATTTATTTTAAAGCAATACACTCCTGCATTAACTTCTAATATACCTTTTTGTACCTCTTCCAAATCCGTTTCTTCTATTACTTCATATATTTTATTTTCTTTTCTTATTACCCTGCCATATCCCTTTGGTTCACTTATAATGCCTGTTAGTATTGTAGCTACTTCATCTTCTTTTATAGATTTATCCACAATTTTTTGTATAGTTTGCTCTGTAATTAATGGGATATTTCCATTTAATATTAAAACTCTACCCGATTTTTCTTCTAAATATGGTATTGCTTGCATTATTGCATGACCTGTTCCTAAACATTGTTCTTGATATATGTATTTTACTTCATCTTTTAATATTGATTCTATTTCTTCTTTATTTTCTCCTACTATTACACCAACCTCTTCTATACCAGCTTTTTTTACTGAATTAACAACTCTTTTTATTACTTCTTTTCCATATATAGTTTGTGCTAACTTTGATTTTTTAGATTTCATTTTATCATCTGTACCTGCTGCCATTATTAATGCTGTTATATTATTCATTTCTTAATCTTCCTTTCATTTTATCATTATATAATTTTGTAGCTGTTTCTGGGCTGTCTACACCTTGCGCATTTTTTATTGGTGCAAATTCTTCTTCTCTTTTAACCCTTAAAACAGTCATATTCTCATATCTTTCAAATGCATCAAATATAAATGCTTCAAACTTGTATGCATTTGGTTCTACTGGTTCAATATAATTGTTTTCTTCATCTAAATAAGATGCTTTTTTTAGTGCAGTATGATATGGTAACTTTACATTTGACAAATCTTCTAATACTTTTATATTAAACAAATGATTTAATATATTTGCATCTCCAAATATTAAATTTCCATTTTCATTTACTTTTTCTGCCATTTCCTTTGGTAATTCTGTATACTCTATTACTTTTGTTTTTCCATTTACTTTTCCAAATACACCTACCTTTTCTTGTGCATTTGCTTTTACAACAGATTTTGATCCTATTAGATTATTTTGTTTAATAGTAAGTCCTATTAATATTGGATCTGCTATATTTAACAATACATTATCTATTCCTCCTACAGAAATCCATTCTACTCCTTTTTGCTTCATGTCTGCTAAAATACCATTTTTATTTATTGCTTCATATATTCCGCCATTTCCATCTGATGCTTCTTTTATGCAACCATCTTTGTCTAGTAAAATTTTACCCTCTGTTGATATTAACGGAAGCTCTCCTTGCATAAATAGTTTTATGTCTTTACTTGGGTATCCAAAATAATTATGCTTTTCTAGAAATTCTTTTGTTTGATTGTTGTTTTCCCTACTTGTCATTACATACCACGGAATAGTAACTCCATATTTTTGTTTTATTTCTTTTAGCGAATCTACAAGAATTTCAAATAAATATTTTTCTCCTATTTCTAAGTTTAATTTGTATGTACCTTTTGGTCCTATATGTCCTAGTCTTGTTCCTTGTCCTCCTGCCATTGTTACTACTGCATATTTACCGTTTTTTATAACCTCATTTCCTATTTTTTCTAGCTCGCCATATTCTTCCATAGATAGTTTATCTTTTTCAACATATCCTATTCCTTCAAAATATTTTTCTAGTATAGGAGTATTTTTTTTTGTGCCTTTGTATAATTTCATTATTTCATCAAAATCAATTTTGCATATCTGTCCTCGCAAATTTTCATTGTTGTCCAGCCTTTTTGTTATATGTTGCTGCCCCATTTGATTTAACTTTTCTATTATTTTATCTTCCATATGCACCATCCTTTATATAAGATATTCATATTTTATCACATTGGTTATTTTCTTGCAAATTTTTTTGCATTTTAGTCATAACTTAAAAATATTCTAATATAAATTAAATAAAGTTATTTTGTACAAACATTTTTAAGGGGGTTAATTAATTAATGGAAGATAATTTAAAATTGTATCAAGATATAGCTAACCGTACAGATGGAGATATTTATGTTGGTGTTGTTGGACCTGTTAGAACTGGCAAATCTACTTTTATTAAAAATTTTATGGACTTATTAGTAATACCAAATATAAATAATGAATACAAAAGAGAACGTGCAAGAGATGAATTACCTCAAAGTGCTGCTGGCAAAACAATAATGACAACTGAACCCAAATTTATTCCAAATGAGGCTGTTGAGATAACTGTTGGGGATAACCTAAAATTAAAAACTCGTTTAGTAGACTGTGTTGGTTATCTTGTGAATAACGCAATTGGTTATTTGGAAGATGATATGCCTAGAATGGTAAAAACACCTTGGTCTAACGAAGAAATTCCTTTTGAGCAAGCTGCAGAAATAGGAACTAGAAAAGTTATCCAAGAACATTCTACCATAGGAATTTTAATAACTACTGATGGCACAATTACAGATATTCCTCGTCAAGATTATATTGAAGCAGAAGAGCGAGTTGTAAGAGAACTGAAAGAAATTAACAAACCTTTTGTTATTGTTCTTAATACAGATGATCCTTCTTCTGATTATACTATAGAATTGGCTCAAAAATTGGAAAAGAAATATGAAACACCAGTATTGCCTACTGATTGTTCTCGTTTAAATTTAGATGATATTAATAATATTTTCGGCAAAATATTATATGAATTTCCTATTGAAACATTAAATATTACTTTTCCTAAATGGGTAGATGGTTTAAATAGCGAACACTGGCTAAAAGCAGAATTATATAAGGAAATAAAAGAAGCATTTGCAAATATTAGTGTGTTAAAACAAATAAATAGTGGTATTGATAAATTGCAAAATACTGAAATAATAACAAGAACTATATTAGACGAAGTTAAATTAGGAGATGGCAGTGTAAATATTTCCATAAATTTAATGGATGAATTGTTCTATAAGGTCCTAACAGAAATTTCCGGAGTTGATATTTCAAATGAAGGTGATTTATTCTCTACAATAACCGAATTTGCCAATACTAAAAAAGAATATGATAAAATTGCATATGCCTTAGAAGAAGTCAAAGCAAAAGGATATGGTATTGTAACACCTTCCATAGATGAATTAATTTTAGAGGAGCCAGAAATGGTAAAACAGGGTTCAAGATTTGGCGTAAAATTAAAGGCAAAAGCACCTTCTATTCACATGATTCAAGCAAACATAGAAACCGAGGTTTCTCCTATTGTAGGAAGTGAAAAACAATCTGAAGATTTAGTAAATTATCTACTTTCTGAATTTGAAAATGACCCTAAAAAGATATGGGAATCCAATATATTCGGAAAAAGTCTACATGAACTTGTTAATGAAGGTTTGCAAAATAAATTATCTAAAATGCCAGAAGAAGCGCAAGGTAAACTTCAAGAAACTCTTGAACGTATAGTAAATGAAGGTAGTGGCGGATTAATCTGCATAATACTTTAAAAAGAGCTCTTCAATAGCACTTTGGTGTTATTGAAGAGTTTTTGTAATCCTTTTGCATTATAGTAAATAATTATTTTATGCTGTGCCTCTTGGTTGATAATTTGTTGCAAAATATTATGCTTCTATTTACAAAATCTATGCTTTCCAATTGTTACTGTCTTTGGTCTTGACCATATCCATTTATTTGTTGCTGTATTTGGGTTAAAGTAATATATTGCACCATATGATGGATCCCAACCGTTTAGTGCATCTTGTGCTGCTTTTTTTGCTGTACTATTAGGCGATAAATTTATTTGCCCATCATCAACAACATTAAATGCCCCTCTTTGATATATTACTCCTGCTATTGTGTTTGGAAATGAGCTACTTTTAACTCTATTTAACACTACTGCTGCAACAGCCACTTGTCCCGCATATGGTTCTCCTCTTGCTTCTCCATATACCAACCTTGCAAGTAAGTTAACATCATTTGAATTCGTACTAGAACTTCCTGTTCCTGTATTGCTATAGATCCCCATTGCTCGCAAAGTTTTAGTTCCTGCTATTCCATCTGCTGTAAGCCCATTTTTTGATTGAAACCATTTTACCGCAGCCAATGTTTTGCTACCATATACACCATCTACTGCCCCTTTATAATATCCCCATCTTTTTAATTTTGTTTGAATTTGTGTTACTTCTGAACCTGTAGAGCCATATCTTGAAGTTGCCTGTACATTAGTTGTTCTAAAAAATACATTATACGAAATAAACATTGTCATAGCAAAAATTATTGCTATTATTGATAATATCTTTCTTTTATTTTTCAACATAAAAACACCACTTTTAAAAATAATTTGCTTTAAAATTATTTTGTCCTAAAAGTGGTTGTTTATTCATAATTATTTAAAATATTCCTATTATGTTGCCATTTTTATCAATATCTATATTTTCTGCCGCAGGAATTCTTGGTAATCCTGGCATTGTCATTATTTTACCTGTTATTATTACTATAAATTCAGCTCCTGCTTTTAATACTACATCTTTGATATGTATATTAAATGGATGTATACATTCTAAGTTTTTGGGATCATCTGAAAATGAATATTGCGTTTTAGCAATACATATTGGTAAGTTTCCATATCCCATTTTTTCTATCTTTTCTATTTTTTCCTCTGTATTTTCTAAATACTCTATTTTAGAAGCTCCATATATTTTTTGTGCTATTGCTTCTATTTTTTCTTTTACCGTCATATTTAATTCGTATGCATAGTTGAAATTGCTTTCTTTCAGCGTTAAATCAGCTATCTTATTTGCTAAATCAACTGCGCCTTCTCCACCTTTTTCCCAACTCTCAACTAAACTTAATTCTATTCCTTTTTCTTGTAATTTTCGTTTTAGGAATTCTATTTCTTTTATTGTATCATGGTTATATTTATTTATTGCTACAATTACATTTACTCCAAAAACATTTTTCAAATTTTCTATATGTCTATATAAATTATTAAGTCCTTTTTCTAAATATTCTATACTTTCGTTCTTTATATTTTCTTTATCCATTCCGCCATGATATTTTATTGCCTTTATTGTTGCCACACATACCACAGCATCTGGTTTAATATTGGCATTTCTACATTTTATATCTAAAAACTTTTCTGCACCTAAATCTGCTCCAAATCCTGCCTCTGTTATTACATAATCTCCTAATTTTAGCGCCAACTTGGTAGCAATTATGCTATTACATCCATGTGCAATATTAGCAAAAGGTCCCCCATGAACTATTGCTGGTGTTCCTTCTATAGTTTGCACTAGGTTAGGTTTTATTGCATCTTTTAATAAAGCTGTTAGCGCACCATCTGCTTTTAAATCCCTTGCAAAAATCGGGTTGTTCTGTTTGTTATATCCTATTATTATATTTCCAATTCTTCTTTTCAAGTCATTTATATCAGATGCCAAACATAAAATAGCCATAATTTCTGAGGCAACAGATATATCAAATCCATCTACTCTTGGTATTATGTTTTTCTCTTTTGATAGTCCTGTTTCAATTTTTCTTAATTGTCTGTCGTTTAAGTCCATACATCTTTTCCATACTACTTTTTCAAATCCCAACTCATTGCCATAGTAAATATGGTTATCTATCATTGCAGACAATAAATTATTTGCAGATGTTATTGCATGTATATCTCCTGTAAAATGCAAGTTTATATCTTCCATAGGAGCTATTTGACTATACCCTCCACCTGTTGCTCCACCTTTAATTCCAAAAACTGGTCCTAATGATGGCTCTCTTAAAGCTAATACTGTTTTTTTTCCAATTCTATTTAATCCATCTGCCAATCCTATTGATATTGTTGTTTTACCTTCTCCCAACGGTGTTGGATTTATTGCGGTTACTAAAATTAATTTTCCGTTATCTTTTTTTTCTAATTTTTCATATAACTTGCAGGAAATCTTTGCTTTATATTTACCATACTGCTCTATATATTCTTCGTCTATTCCTAACTTTGTAGCAATTTTAGTAATATTCTCCAACTTTGCTTTTCTTGCTATTTCTATATCCTCCATAATAGCCTCCCACAAAAAATTTGTCGCAATGAGGACAAATTAAAACATTAATCCTGATATTATTCCTATTGCTGCTCCAACAAATACTTGTACTGGTGTATGTCCTAAGGTTTCCACAAGTTTTTCTGAAACTTGCTCTTTTGTTAATCCTGGTGTATTAACAATTTTATTTAATATTTTTGCTTGTTTGCCTGCAGCTCTTCTTACTCCTGTAGCATCATACATAACAACAAATGCAAATATTGTTGCTATTCCAAACATTGGCGAATTTAATCCTTCACTTTTTCCTACCATTGTTGCTAAACTTGTAACAACTGCAGAATGTGAACTTGGCATTCCCCCCGCACCTAATATTCTTTTAAAATTAAATTGCCTAGTTGTTATTAAATCTGAAATTAATTTATATGTTTGTATTAAAAACCATATTATAAATGGCACTACAACATATTTATACTCAATTATAAAATTCATTATCCCCTTACTCACTTTTTATTCCTCTTCCGCTGTAAAATTTTCTTCTTGAAGCTCTCCATCTTTATTTATTAAAATAGAAATTCGTTTTTCCGCATCTTCTAAGATTTTAGTACATTTTTTTGAAAGTTCCATACCTTTCTCAAACTTTTTAACAGATGTATCTAAGTCCAACTCGTCATTTTCTAACTCATTGACTATATTTTCTAATTGCTTTATTGTATCCTCAAAATTATCTTTCATCTCACAGTTCTCCTATCTTTCTTTTACCATTTCATTTTCTACATCAACTTCATAAAAAGCTAATGTTTTTGAAGTGATAGAATCATTGACTGTTACAATATAGTTTCCCCTTGAATTAATTGCCATGTTAGAAAAATACACACCTTCTGTACTTCCCCATTTTTTCTTTACCAATTCTATGGCTTTATCCTCTTTACTTGATACTGTTCCATTTAATACTTCTGTATTATTATTGGCTTTTTCTTCATTATTTTCTTCATTTTCGTTTTTGTTGTTTGATTCATTTATATTTTCAAACAATTTGTTTGTATCTAATCCTTCATTTGGTCCGTCTGTATTGTTTTGCTTTGCTTGTTCCATATTTATAGGCTTTACTTTTATTATGTCATAAACAAAATATACTATTACAAATACTAATATTGCAATTAATATAGTAATTAAACTATTTTTTATTACTTTATTCATTTTTAATCACATTCCTTACTTAATATTTTTGCATTTACTGTTCCGTCATATAATTTTATATTAATTTCATCTTCTTTGTTCAAATTTTTGACCGATTTTATAGTTTTTCCATTTAAAGTAATTATGCCATATCCTCTTGTAAGTGTTTTTAGAGGGCTTAATCCATCTAACTTCGTTAGTAAATTTAATGTTTTTGACTTTTCTTTTATATATCTTTTTGTTATATATCCTTCTAGTTGCTTTACCTTTATATCTATTAGCATATATTTTTCATTTATTCTCTGCAAAGGCATTTTAAAAGCTTTACTATTTATACATTTTTCATACCTTAGTTTCATTATTTGCAATTTTCTACTTAAAGCTATTTTCTGCCTATTTTCATACTCTTTTAATTTAGTAATTACGTCTTTAATATTTGGAACAGCCAATTCAGCTGCTGCCGAAGGTGTAGGTGCTCTTAAATCTGCCACAAAATCTGAAATTGAGAAGTCAGTTTCATGTCCTACCGCAGAAATTATTGGTATTTCAGAAGCAAATATTGCTCTTGCTACTATTTCTTCGTTAAATGGCCATAAATCTTCTAAAGAACCTCCTCCTCGTGCTAATATTATTACATCACAAAGTTTGTTTTCATTCATTAAATTTATTGCTTTTACAATTTTTTCTGCTGCTCCTTTTCCTTGAACTGGAACTGGAAGTAATTTTATATACACATTCGGATTTCTTCTTGTTGAAACATTTATTATATCTCTTATTACTGCTCCTGTATTTGATGTTAATACTCCAATACATTTTGGCATATATGGGATTCCTTTTTTATACTTTTTATCAAATAATCCTTCTTTTTCCAATTTGTTTTTTAGTTCTACATAAGCCTTATACAAATCTCCAACACCATCTTGTTTCATAGCATTGCAATATATTTGATATACCCCGTCTCTTTCAAATACAGATACAGTTCCTAATATTATAACTTTCATTCCATCTTTTGGAACAAATTCCAAGTTTGCAGTATTGGTTTTAAACATCACACATTTTATTAGTGAATTTTCATCTTTTAGAGTAAAATACATATGACCTGTATAATGATGTTTAAAATTTGAAATTTCCCCTTTTACAAGTATATTGTTTAATCGCTCATCATCTTCAAATTTTCCTTTAATGTATTTATTTAACTCTGTTACACTAATTGCATTATATGTCATCTGTTTATCATTCCTTTGTATTTTAGCATAAATTATTTTGTTTTACTATATTTCCTAAAACGCCATTTATAAATGATGGTGCATTTTCGTCTCCATATAGTTTTGCTAATTCCACAACCTCGTTTATTACTACTTTATATGGTATTTTTTTATATATTAATTCATATGTTGAAAGCTTTAGTAACACTAAACTTATTTTAGAAATTCTTTCAATCTTCCAGTTCGATGCCAAATTACTAGATATTGTTTCTTGTATTTTTTCCGAATTAGTTTGTATACCATAAACTACATCTGTAAAGTACTCTTCTGCTTTTTTATCTGTTATTTCATTAGTTTCTAAAAACATTTTTATTTGCTCTTCTATTGATTCTTTTTCTACTTTTTGTATCTCCAAACTATATAATAGTTCAAATGCTAATTCTCTAATTTTTGATCTGTTCATTGTCTGTACCTTTCTATAATCTATCTATTATGTTTTTCAATTTTTCCTTAACATCTTCTTTATTCATCTGAACATAATTTCCAACATATCCACAGACAAATATTAATATAATACCTATAATTACTTTATATAAATGTGTACATAATAAGATAATTGCTACTATTACACCTATTATAGCCCCAAAATATCTACTTATAAATTCCTTTATATTATCCATAGAAACTCCTTTTCTACTCTTGCACTACTGTCTTTTTCACAGGTGCTACATCCTTTACTTTAATATTTACTTCTTTTACATCTAAATCTGATGTTGTTTTTATTGCTTCTTTTATTCTAGCTTGAATATTGCTTGATAATTCTTTTATTACTGCATTTTCTTTAACTGATATATTTACAAATACTTTTAGGTTATTTTCATTGTCTAATTCTATTCGTGCAACTGCATTTTCTGCGCCATCAAAACTTTTAACTATGGTATTTACCAAATTCTCTAAAGTATCTTTAGTTATTAGAAGTTTTCCATCTGAATTTTCTAACAAAATTCCATTTTTATATTCACTTTTTTCTTTATTGCTTGAACTAAAAAATATACACTTTATTGCTAATAATATAAAAGCAATTGAAATGCCCAATACTATTTTAGAACCTACTCCATAATTTAAAGTTCTTGAGACAATTCCTGTTACCGTATTTATACTTACCCAGTCAAATATTATCATGCACATTACTATAGATATAATTAATACTATTGTTGAAAAAATCGCTAAACCTGTCCTATCTAAAATCTTCATATTTTTGTTCCTTTCTTGCTATATAAATTAGCTTTTATTTTTCTTCGTTTTTTCCATCTACTATAATTTCTTGTGGCTCATTTATTTCCGTTTTTACTCCTTGTATATGAACATTTACACCTGATACTTTTAAACCTGTTTTCTCTTCAACTGATTTTTTTACTTTATTTTGTATTTCGAAAGCAACATCTGGAATTCTAACTCCGTATTCTACTATAATATTAACATCAATTTTTGTTTCTCCTTCTTTTGTTTCTACTTTTATTCCTTTTGCTAAATTCTTTTTTCCGCTTAAAACTTCAGTAATTCCTCCTGCAAATCCTCCTGCCATTTCTGCAACTCCTGAGACTTCTGAAACTGCTATTCCAGCTATTGTTGCTATTACTTCATCTTCAATTACTATATTATTGTTTTCCTTTACTATTTCGTTTTCAATATTATTATTTTCTTCCATATTTAAAACCTCCTATAATTTTACTTACTATAGTATATCAATTTTTTTCTTTTTTTACAACTATTTGCCTTAATTTTCTTTTATGTTTTCTATTAATTGCTTGCAATCTTTCCATTTTAGAAACTTTACAAAGCTATATTCTTTTTGTAAATTATTTATTATTTTTAATGTATTATCTCTTGAATCTAAATCTGTTATTATTATATTTTTAGGTATTTCTTCTTTTCCATGGATTTTAAATATAGTTGTACGCAAAAAGCCCTCTACTTTCTCTTCTTGATTTTTTGTTGCAATAATCACGTAAATTCCATCAGAATTAAAATTCGTATATGTATATATGTATATAATATTTTTGATAATTTCAATTAATCCATATAGTGCCAATATCCATATAACTGCATTAATTATAAAATCTTGCATAATATATCCCTCCATCATTTGTATAATATATTATGCGTAATAAAAAAATGCTACAAAAGGTATAATCCTTTTATAGCATTTTTATTAATTTGTTATATTAGCTCTAATCTAACTATCTCGGCTGCGTCTCCTCTTCTTTGTCCAATTTTTAATATTCTTGTGTAGCCTCCGACTCTTCCTTCATATTTAGGAGCTATTTCATCAAATAATTTTGTTGTTAAATCTATATTATTTCCTTTGCTATCTTTAACTTTATTTATAAATTTCATCATTTTTCTTCTTGCATTTAGCTTTGATGGCATATCTTTTTTTCTTTTTTCTGTAATTTCTTCTCTAACTACTTTTAAGTATTCTTTTCCATTTTTGCTTTTTACAAGTTCTGTAACTTTATGACCTTTTTCATCTAATTTTGCTTTAGAAACTTTCACATCAACCATTTCAAAATTATCTTTTTCCTTAATTGCTAATGAAATCAAGCTGTCTGCTATAGGTTTTACTTCTTTTGCTCTAGCTTCTGTTGTTTCTAACTTTCCATTTAGCAATAAACAAGTAGCTTGAGTTTTTAACATTGCCAATCTAATATCTGTTGTTTTTCCTAGCTTTCTATTTCCTGCCACTTCTGTCTTACCTCCTTTAATTAATCTTCTTCCTTAGCGAAGTCTAGTCCTAGTGCATGTAATTTGTTTGTAACTTCATCTAAAGATTTTTTACCTAAATTTCTTACCTTCATCATGTCTGCTTCTGTCTTATTTGTTAAATCTTCAACGGTAGATATAGCAGCTCTTTTTAAACAATTGAATGATCTTACTGACAATTCTAAGTCTTCTATAGACATCTCTAAAACTTTTTCTTTTTTAGATTCTTCTTTTTCAACCATTACTTGCGTATTTTTTGCAGTTTCTGACAAATCAATAAACAATTCTAAGTGACCTGTCATAACCTTTGCAGCTATACTTAGCGCTTCATAAGGTTTCAAACTTCCATCTGTCCATACTTCTATTGTTAGTTTATCATAATCTACCATTTGTCCAACTCTCGTATTTTCAACTGAATAGTTTACTTTTTTTACTGGTGTATAAATAGAATCTATTGGAAGTACTCCTATTGCTTGTTCTGGTTTTTTATTTTTTTCGGCTGTATTATATCCTCTTCCCATTTCAGCTGTCATATCTATTACAAGGTGTCCACCTTCTGATACTGTAGCTATATGTAAATCTGGATTTAGCACCTCTACTGTTCCGTCAGTTTCAATATCTCCCGCTGTCACTTCTCCTGCACCATTAAAATTTATTCTTAATGTTTTTTGTTCATTTTTATCTAATTTTAATCTTACATTTTTTAAATTAATTATTATTTCTGGTACATCTTCTACAACATTTGGAACCGTAGTAAATTCGTGTAAAACACCTTCAATTTTTACACTTGTTATAGCACTTCCAGGAAGTGATGATAATAGTATTCTTCTTAATGAATTTCCTATTGTAATTCCATATCCTCTCTCTAATGGTTCGCATACGAATTTTGCATAATTATTTGCATCATCTGCTTCCAAGCATTTAATATTTGGCTTTTCAAATTCTATCATTTATTAACCCCCTATTTTAGAAGTTAGAGATTAGTAGTGGTTTGATGTCAGAATTTATGAAAATTCTAAACCATCACTTTTACACTCTACTTCAATTTTTATTTTATCAAAGTTCTCTACTTCAAATTTATAATTTTATGTGCTAATTTTCTAACTTCTAGTTATTATTTAGAGTAAAGCTCTACTATTAAATGTTCTTCTACTGGAATATCAACATCTTCTCTTGATGCTAATCTAACTACTTTACCACTTAATTTTTCTGCATCTTTTTCTAACCACTCTGGAACTGGTTTTCCTGAGTTCATTTCTACGTTTAATTTAATAGCACCATTGTCTTTTTTTATTTCTCTTACAGAAATAACATCTCCTGCTTTTACTAAATATGATGGTATGTTTACTTTCTTTCCATTTACATCAAAAATGCCATGTGTTACTAACATTCTTGCTTGTGCTCTAGAACTTCCGTAACCTAATCTATATACTACATTGTCTAATCTGCTTTCTAGTATTTGTAGTAATACTTCACCTGTTTTTCCTTTTGTATTTGATGCCATATCAAAATATCTTCTGAATTGTTTTTCTCCAACTCCATAAAATGCTTTTGTTTTTTGTTTTTCTCTTAACTGAGTACCATATTCAGATAATTTTTTCTTTTTTTGTCCATTTTGACCTGGTGCATAATTTCTTCTTGAAATACTGCATTTGTCTGTATAACATCTTGAACCTTTTAAGAAAAGTTTTTGACCTTCTCTACGACAAATACGACATTGTTCGTCTTTATATCTTGCCATTTTATTTTTTCACCTTCCTTTTTTTAAACTCTACGTCTCTTTGGTGGTCTACAACCATTATGTGGTATTGGTGTAACATCTTTTATACTACTAATTTCCAATCCTGCTGATTGTAATGACCTAATTGCTGCTTCACGACCTGAACCAGGTCCTTTAACAAATACTTCTACTGATTTTAATCCATGTTCCATTGCTGCTTTAGCTGCTGTTTCTGCTGCCTCTCCAGCTGCAAATGGTGTACTTTTTCTTGAACCTTTGAACCCTAGCTCTCCTGCACTTGCCCAAGATATAACATTACCTTGAACATCACTAATTGTAACTATTGTATTATTAAAACTAGAATGAATATGAGCCATACCTTTTTCTATATTTTTTCTGTCTCTTCTTCTAGTTGTTGTTTTCTTTGCTCCAGTTTTTGTAGCCATTTTAGCCTTTACCTCCCTTTTTTGTATAAGTTTTATTATCTAACTTTTACTTTTTACCTTTACTTACAAGTTTTCTAGGACCTTTTCTTGTACGAGCATTAGTTTTTGTTCTTTGTCCTCTAACTGGAAGTCCTTTTCTATGTCTTAAACCTCTGTAACAACCTATTTCTGTTAGTCTCTTTATATTTAGAGCTACATCTCTTCTTAGGTCTCCTTCTACTTTATATCCTTCCATAGCTTTTCTTATTGCTTGTACTTGATCATCTGTTAAGTCTTTTACCCTTATATCTGGATTTACCTCTGCATTAGCTAATATTTTTTGTGAACTTGCTAATCCTATACCATAAATGTATGTTAAGCCTATTTCTATTCTTTTTTCTCTTGGTAAATCAATTCCTGCTATACGAGCCATACTCTTTAGCACCTCCTATTTTAGATGTTAGAAATTAGAAATTAGGAGCTATATTACTCCCATTTGTCCAAATTCTTATATTATTAATTTTTAATTTATGTTGTCATTATTTTTGCTTAAAGGTGAAATGCACTTATTATAAAAGAAACTCGGATTTCGGAAATATTTATTTTAACATTTCTTCTTTTCTTATATATAAGTCTTTAAACATTTTTTGACATATATATAAACACAAATTAGATTATAGGATTTCTCCTACAGCCGCCATCTATATTTGTGTTATAATCTTTTATTACCCTTGTCTTTGTTTATGTTTTGGGTTTTCGCAAATTACTCTAATTACGCCTTTTCTTTTTATTACTTTACATTTTTCGCATATTTTCTTTACTGATGGTCTTACCTTCATTTTAACCTCATTCCTTCCTTTAGGCACAAATCAGTTTGTTTTCTTCAAACTTTTTACTCCTTGTATATTTTATTTTGCACGCCAAGTAATACGTCCTCTTGTTAAGTCATATGGCGATACTTCTACTTTTACTTTATCTCCTGGAAGAATTTTTATATAATTAATTCTTAACTTTCCAGAAATATGAGCTAATATTTGATGTCCGTTTTCTAATTCTACTTTAAATGTAGTATTAGGTAAAGTTTCTACGACCGTTCCTTCAAGCTCTATAACATCCTCTTTTGACATTTTGACCTCCGCAACATTACATAATATTTGTATTTTTTACCAATATCTATATTAGTATATAATAATTTTACAACAATGTCAATACTTCTGGTTCTTTTTCTGTAATTAAAATGGTGTTTTCGTAGTGTGCAGAATAACTTCCATCTTCTGTAACAATTGTCCAGCCATCATCTAGTTGTAAAATATCTGGCTTACCCATTATTACCATTGGTTCAACAGCTAATGTCATGCCTGGTTCTAATCTTATTCCTCTACCACTTTTGCCATAGTTTGGAATACCTGGGTCTTCATGCATTTTTCTACCTATTCCATGTCCTTGAAATTCTCTTACAACTGAGTACCCATTTTTATTAACAAATTCTCCTATCGCATGAGAAATATCTCCTACTCTGTTTCCTTTTACAGCGTATTTTATTCCTTCAAAAAAAGCCTGTTTTGTAACACTTACCAATTTTTCTATTTCTTTTGGAGCATTTCCTACAATATATGTTCTTGCCGCATCACCATTAAATCCATTTTTATAGACAACTAAATCTACGCTTACTATGTCGCCTTCTTTTATTATTGTCTTTTTAGATGGAATTCCATGTATTACTTCATCATTAATTGATGCACATATAGCTGCTGGATAATCTGGAATTCCTCTAATTCCGCAATTATATCCTTTTTGTGCCGCTATTGCTCCATTTTCCTTTATTACTTTTTCTGCAATTTGATTTAGGTCATATGTTGATATTCCTGGCTTAATGTTTTTTTCTATTTCCTTATGAACTAAAGCTGTTATTCTACAAGCTTCTCTCATAAGTTCTATTTCACTTTTAGATTTTATTGTTACCAATTTTATTACTTCTTTCTTATTTTTTTAGATATTCTATAATTTGTTCTACTACTATTTCTGAGGCATTATCTGCTGTTGGGTCTGGCGGACAAATTGAATATAATGTTTTTTCCTCTTTATAGTAATTTATTAAATCTTTAGAGTTATTATAATATACTTCTAATCTTTGTTTTACTGTTTCTTCGTTATCATCTGCTCTTGTTGATAATTTTGAACCACAATAGTCACAAATTCCCTCTACTTTTGATGGTTTATATTTTAAATTATATATTGCTCCACATTCCTTGTTTGAACATGTAGCTCTATTTATAATTCTTTGTATTATCACTTCATCTGGAATTTTTAGTTCTGGAACTAAGTCTATTTTCTTACCTTTTTCTTGCATAATTTTAGATAATTCTTTTGCTTGTTCTAGAGTTCTTGGAAACCCGTCTAATATAACTCCACTTTCTGTATCTGGTTGTGAAAGTCTGTCTTTTACTATTCTAATGGTTAATTCATCTGGAACTAGTAGTCCTTTTGAAATATATTCGTTTGCTTCTTTTCCTAATTCTGTTTCATTTTTTATTTGTTCTCTAAACATATCTCCTGTTGAGATATGAGGTAGATTCAATTTTTTTGCTAACATTTTTGCTGCTGTTCCTTTTCCTGTGCCAGGAGCACCTAACATAACTATATTCATATTAATTACATTCCTTTCTAAGATACAAATTTATTTAAGTTAAGGACAATTGCCAATTGAAAAAAGTAAATACTTTTTCCAATTAGTAACAGTCCTTTTCTTTTTCCTTATTATTCTAAGAATCCTTTGTAATGTCTCATTACTAAGTAAGATTCTAATTGTTGTATTGTTTCAAGTGCTACACCTACAACTATTAATATTGATGTTCCTCCAAATGTTAAATCTATATTTGGTACAAATCTTGTAAGCATTGGCAAAACAGCTATAACTGCTAGAAATAATCCTCCAAACCATAGCAATTTTGACATAACAGCTTGCAAATATTCTGTTGTTGGCTTACCAGCTCTTATTCCTGGAATAAATCCTCCATTTCTCTTAATATTGTTTGAAACCTCAACTGGATTAAATGTAACATATGTGTAGAAAAATGTAAAGCCAAGTATTAGTAATAAGTAAACAATTGCATTTGCTATAGTATATCCTACTGGTATATTTGCTGATGTTGATGTTGCTATTGAAAACTTATATATAACTGACCAAAATCCAGTTTGTTCTTGAATATTTGGAGCAAATAATTGTATTATCATTGCTGGGAATGTCATAAATGAAGATGCAAAAATTATAGGCATTACACCTGCCATAGCAAGTTTTAATGGTATATGCGTATTTTGTGCTCCTACCATCTTTCTTCCAACTACTTTTTTAGCATATTGTACTGGAATTCTTCTTTCTGCTTCTTGTACAAATACTACACCTGCAACTAATAGAATTGCTCCTATTAATATTCCTAATGTTATTAAAAATCCTTTTGTATTAAATACTCCAGTTCCAAATATTAGGTTCCATATTGTAGTAATTGTACCTGGTAGTCCAGAAACGATACCCGCAAATATAATCATTGAAATGCCATTTCCTATACCCTTACTTGTTATTTGTTCTCCTAACCACATAAGAAGTCCTGTACCAGCCATTAAAGATATTACAACTGTAAATCCTGTTAAAAATCCTTCTCCAACGAAGATTCCAGCTGATTTATAAGAAAAGTAAAGTCCTAAACCTTCTATTAGTGCTAACACTATTGTAAGTAATTTTGTATATTTGTTGATTTTATTTTTTCCTTCTTCTCCACCCTCTTTTGCAATTCTTTCTAACGCTGGTATAACTAGAGTTAATAACTGAATTACAATTGATGCTGTGATGTATGGGCTAATAGACATTGCAAATATAGAAAATCTTGTAAAAGCTCCTCCTGATATCATATCTATTAATCCTGCCATTCCATTTGAAGCAGATTGCATATATGTTGATAATGTAAATACATCTACTCCTGGCGCTGTTATATAACTGCCTAATCTGAATATTACTAATAATATTAGAGTATATAATAATCTCTTTCTTATATCCGGTGTTTTCAGTGCATTTTTTATTGTTTTAAACAATTAAATCACCTCTACCTTTCCTCCTAAAGATTCTATCTTTTCTTGTGCACCTTTAGTGAATCTTACTGCTTTTACATTTAATTTTTTTTCTAAATTTCCTTTTGCTATTACAACTATTCCATCATTAGCTTTTCTAATTATTCCTTCAGCCAATAATGTGTCTACTGTAACATCTTGTGCTTCACTCTTGTTAAGCATTGTTAATGTTACTTCTGTGTAGTTTTTAGCATGAATGTTTGTAAATCCTCTTTTTGGTAACCTTCTATATAATGGTGTTTGACCTCCTTCAAAGCCTCTTCTTACTCCACCACCACTTCTTGCCTTTTGACCTTTATGCCCTTTTCCAGATGTTTTTCCTAATCCAGAACCTACTCCACGTCCAACTCTAGTTCTTGTTTTATTATTTGAAGCTGGTTTTAATTCATTTAGTTTCATTTAATTTCACACCTCTCTCTCTAACTTTTGAGTCTTACTTATTTATAATATCTCTGCTACTGTTTTTCCTCTTTTTTTAGCAATTTGTTCTGCTGTTTTCATACTTTTTAGTCCTTCTAGTGTTGCATAAACTACGTTTCTAGGATTGTTTGTTCCTATAACTTTAGTTCTTATATCTCTATAACCTGCTAATTCTAATACTGGTCTTACGCTTCCTCCAGCTATAAGTCCTGTACCTTCTGCAGCTGGTTTTAAAAGTACGCTTGCGCTTCCAAATTTACCTATATACTCATGTGGTATTGTTGTCCCAACTACTGGAACTTCTATTAAGTTCTTTTTAGCCTCTTCTATAGCTTTTCTTATTGCATCTGGAACTTCTGAAGCTTTTCCATTTCCTACTCCAACGTGTCCGTTTTCATCTCCAACAACAACAACAGCACTAAATCTAAAAGTTCTACCACCTTTTACAACTTTTGCAACTCTATTAATTGCAACTACTTTTTCCTTTAATTCTGATGTATTTTCTCTTTCAGCTTGCACTTTAATTTCCCTCCTTTTATAATTAGAATTTTAATCCGCCTTCTCTTGCAGCATCTGCTAGCTCTTTAACTACTCCATGGTATATATATCCACCTCTGTCAAATACAACGGCCTCTATATTTTTTTCGATAGCTCTTTTTGCAATTAAAGCTCCTACTTCTTTTGCTGCTTCCTTATTTGAATGTTTTGTTTTGATTTCTTTGTCTAAAGTTGAAGCACTTGCTAAGGTTCTTCCTGCAACATCATCTATAACTTGAACAAATAGGTTGTTATTTGTTCTACAAACACATAGTCTTGGGCATTCTGCTGTTCCAGATATTTTTTTACGAACTCTTAAATGTCTTTTATCTTTTTCAGCTTTTCTATCTATTTTTTTAACCATTTTTTTCTCCTTTCCACTAATGTAACAGCATTAGTTTATAACTACCTTTTAAATAAATTTAAAAATCAATTTATTATTTATTTTATTTTTTACCAGCTTTTCCTTCTTTACGTCTAATATGTTCTTCAACATATTTAATACCTTTTCCTCTATAAACCTCTGGTGGTCTTTTTGTTCTAATTACAGCTGCTGTTTGACCAACAACTTCTTTGTCTATTCCTCTTACTATTATTTGGTTTGGAGCTGGAACATCAAAAGTAATTCCTTCTGGTGGATCTATTTCAACAGGATGTGAATATCCTAAATTCATAACCAATTTGTTTCCTTTTTTTTGTGCTCTATATCCAACACCATTTATTTCTAATTCTCTTTTATATTCGTTAACAACGCCTTCTATCATATTGCTTATTAAAGTTCTTGTTAAGCCATGTAAACTTCTATTTTCTTTTTGGTCATTGCTTCTTTCTACTTTAATAGTATTTCCTTCATGTACAATAGTCATGTTCTTATGAAGATCTCTTGTTAATGTTCCTTTTGGTCCTTTAACTTCTATATGATGTCCATCTATTTTCACTTCAACATTTTCTGGCACTGTTATAGGTTTGTTTCCTATTCTTGACATTTTCTATTCTCCTTTCCCTAATTTATAGGTATTGCTTACCATACATAAGCTAATACTTCGCCTCCAAGACCTTCTTGTCTTGCTTCTTTGTCTGTTTTTATTCCTTTTGAAGTTGAAATAAGTGCTATTCCCAAACCATTTAATACTTTTGGTAATTCTTCTTTAGAAGCATACACTCTTAATCCTGGTTTACTAATTCTTTTTAATCCATCTATAACTCTAGCACCTTTCTCATCATATTTTAGAGTTATTCTTATAATTCCTTGATTTGAATTTTCTATTTCTTCATATGCAGCTATATATCCTTCTTTAAATAAGATATCTGCTATAGATTTTTTCATATTTGATGCTGGAACATCTACTGTTTTATGTTTAGAACTATTTGCATTTCTAATTCTTGTTAGCATATCTGCTATTGGATCAGTTGTATTCAATTCATTTCCCTCCTTCTAACTTAATCTCTAACTTTATTTTACCAGCTTGATTTTTTAACTCCAGGAATTTCTCCTTTATGAGCTAATTCTCTAAAACAAACACGGCAAATTCCGAATTTTCTAATATATGAGTGTGGTCTTCCACATATTTTACATCTATTATATTCTCTTGTTGCATATTTCTGTTCTCTTTGTTGTTTAACTTTTAAAGATTTCTTAGCCATAATTTCTCCTTTCTAAATAATTCCATTATTATTCATCAACCCAAAATCAATCTTACTAGATTAGTTTTTTAATGGCATTCCTAAAGCTAATAATAATTCTTTAGCTTCTTCATCTGTCTTAGCTGTTGTAACGAATATAATATCCATACCTCTTATTTTATCTATTTTATCATATTCAATCTCTGGGAAAATTAATTGCTCTTTTATTCCCATTGAATAATTTCCTCTACCATCAAATGAATTTGCTGATAATCCTCTAAAGTCTCTTACTCTTGGTAATGCTACATTAAATAGTTTATATGCAAAATCATACATTTTTCCTTTTCTTAATGTAACCTTGCAACCAATATTTATTCCTTCTCTTATTTTGAAAGCTGCTATAGCTTTTTTAGATTTTGTTATAATTGGTTTTTGACCTGTTATTATTGACAAATCATTTATAGCATTTTCTAATGATTTAGGATTATCTTTTGTGTCTCCTAAGCCTATATTAATAACTATTTTTTCTAATTTTGGAACCTCCATTATAGATTTATAGTTAAATTTTTTCATTAATGCTGGTATAACCTCTTTTTCATATTGTTCTTTTAATATTTCCATCAGTCTATCCTCCCTTCTTCATTTTACTTTAATTTTGTTCCACATTTTTTACATACACGTACTTTTTTTCCATCTTTATCTAATTCATAACCAATTCTTGTTGGTTTATTGCATTTTGGACATACTACGTTAACTTTGCTACTATGTATAGCACACTCTATTGATAATATTCCGCTTTCTTCTCCTTGTTTTCTAGCTTTAACATGTTTTTTTCTAATATTTACACCTTTAACAACTATTTTTTCTGTTTTTGGTATAACTTCTAGAACTTCTCCTTTTTTACCTTTATCATTTCCAGATAAAACTTGAACTGTATCTCCTTTTTTTATTCTCATTTATATTTTCACCTCTTTAACTTAGATTTTGAAACTCTTATAAATTGTTCATAAATATTTTTATAATACTTCTGGAGCAAGTGAAAGAATTTTCATATAATCATTCTCTCTTAATTCTCTTGCAACAGGTCCAAATATACGAGTTCCTTTAGGAGTTTTATCATCTTTTATAATAACTGCTGCATTTTCGTCAAATCTTAAATATGAACCATCTGCTCTTCTAATTGGTTTTTTTGTTCTTACCACAACTGCTTTTACAACATCTCCTTTTTTTACAGTTCCACCTGGAGCTGCTGATTTTACAGATGCAATTATAACATCTCCAATTCCAGCATATTTTCTATATGAACCGCCTAAACATCTAATACACATAATCTCTTTAGCACCAGTGTTGTCGGCAACTTTTAATATAGTTTGTTGTTGTACCATTTAAGGCTACCTCCTTTTTCTTATTTTAGCTTTATAATTATTTCTATTTAATAACTGCCTTTTCTACGATTTCAACTACTCTCCATCTCTTGTCTTTAGATAAAGGTCTTGTTTCCATTACTTTTACTTTATCGCCTTCTTGGCATTCATTTTTTTCATCATGTGCTTTTAACTTGTATGTTTTTCTTTGAACTTTACTATAGTTTTTATGTTTTTGGTTTATTGCAACTGCAACAACTACAGTTTTGTCCATCTTGTTAGAAATAACTGTGCCAATCATAACTTTACGAAGATTTCTCTCTTCCATTATTTTACCTCCTTTTTATCTAGCACTCAGCAAAACTGACTACAAGATTTATTTGCATCTTATACTTTTTAATTATTATTTATTTTCTTCAGCTAATTTTCTTTCTGTTAATACAGTATTTATTTTTGCAATGTCTTTTCTCACTTCTTTAATTTTCATAGGATTATCTAAGCCATTTGTTGCTAAACTAAATCTTAATTTAAATAGCTCTGATTTTAATTCTCCTAATTCTTTTTCTAATTCTGGTGAAGACATTTCTCTTATTTTATTTATCTTCATCATTATCACCACCTATTTCAGTTTCTCTTTTTACAAATTTACACTTAACAGATAGTTTGTTTGCAGCTAATCTTAAAGCTTCTCTTGCTACGTCTTCTGCAACTCCTGCCATTTCAAACATAACTCTTCCTGGCTTTACAGCTGCTACCCAATATTCTACTGCACCTTTACCTTTACCCATACGAGTTTCAGCAGGTTTCTTTGTTATTGGTTTGTCTGGGAAAATTTTTATCCAAACTTTTCCACCTCTTTTTACGTAACGTGTCATAGCAACACGAGCTGCTTCTATTTGATTAGATGTAATATGTCCTAATTCTAATGATTGTAATCCATACTCACCATCTGTTACTCTATTTCCTCTTGATGCTTTTCCTCTTATTCTACCTTTTTGTTGTTTTCTATATTTTGTTCTTTTTGGCATTAATGGCATTATTTGTCTCCTCCTTCCACGTTGTTCTTTTTAGTTGGAAGAATTTCACCTTTATAAATCCATACTTTTACACCAATTTTTCCATATGTTGTATCTGCTTCTGCAAATCCATAGTCTATGTCTGCTCTTAGTGTTTGTAGAGGTATTGTACCTTCTTTATAGAATTCTGTTCTTGCCATGTCTGCTCCACCTAATCTTCCAGATACAGCAGTTTTAATTCCTAATGCACCCGCCTTCATAGTTTTTTGCATACATTGCTTCATTGCTCTTCTAAATGAAATTCTTTTTTCTAGTTGCATTGCTATATTTTCTGCAACTAATTTAGCATCTAAATCTATGTTAGAAACTTCTACAATATTTAAATTAACTTGTTTGTTAATCATTTTTTCTAATTCTACTTTTAATGCTTCTGCTAAATTTCCACCTTTTCCTATAATTAATCCTGGTTTAGCTGTGTAAACATTAATTTTTACAAACTTAGCTGTTCTTTCTATTTCAACTTTTGAAATTCCTGCTGCATGTAGTTTTTTCTCTATATATTTACGAATTTTATAATCTTCTACAAGATAATCCGCAAAGTTTTTAGAGTCTGCATACCATTTAGAATTCCAGTCTTTGATTATTCCTAATCTCAATCCATTTGGATCCATTTTTTGTCCCATTTTGTAAACATCCTCCTTCTTAATTTAATTCTTTTAAAACGATTGTTATATGGCTTGTTCTTTTTCTTATTCTTACTGCTGATCCTTTTGCTGCTGGTCTAATTCTTTTTAATGTTGGTCCTTGATTAGCATATATTTCGGCAACATATAATTTTTCATGTGCCATATGATGATTATTTTCAGCATTTGCAATTGCTGATTTTAATAATTTCTCTATAATTTCTGATGAAGCCTTTGGTACATATTTAACGATTGCTAAAGCTTCGTCTATTTTTTTACCTCTTATTAAGTCTGCTACAATTTTAACTTTTCTACTTGATATTCTTGCATATTTTAAGGTTGCTTCAGCTTTTGGCATTACTTCTTCCATTGTTTTACCTCCTTTTTATTTTTTCTTAGTAGTCTTCTCTCCAGCGTGACCTTTAAATGTTCTTGTAGGAGCAAATTCTCCTAATTTATGTCCTATCATTTCTTCTGATATATATACAGGTATATGTTTTCTTCCATCATGAACTGCTATTGTATGTCCAACCATTTGTGGAAATATTGTTGAAGCTCTTGACCAAGTTTTTAAAACTTCTTTTGTTCCGTTCTCATTCATAGCTTCTATTCTTTTTAATAACTTAGGTTCTACAAATGGTCCTTTTTTTGTTGATCTTGACATTTTCTTTCCTCCTTTTATTATAAATTATACAACCTATAATGTTCGGCCATATTTATGACTTACAGTTAAACTTTTATTTTCTTCTCTTAACTATAAACTTATCTGATTTTTTGTTTTTCTTTCTTGTTTTGTATCCTAGTGCTGGTTTACCCCAAGGTGTCATTGGTCCTGCGTGTCCTACTGGCGCTTTACCTTCACCACCACCATGTGGGTGATCTACTGGGTTCATTACTGTACCTCTAACTGTAGGTCTTATTCCCATATGTCTTGTTCTTCCTGCTTTTCCTATTTTAACATTTTCATGGTCTATATTTCCAACTGTTCCTATTGTAGCTTTACATACAGCCATTATTAATCTCATTTCTCCTGATGGTAATCTAACATGAGCATATTTTCCTTCTTTTGCCATTAATTGTGCTTGTTGTCCTGCTGCTCTAACTAATTTTCCACCTTGACCTGGATTCATTTCTATGTTGTGTATCATTGTACCAACTGGAATATTTTCTATTCTCATACAGTTTCCTGGTTTTATATCTGCTCTTTCTCCAGATATTACTTTGTCTCCGTCTTTCAATCCTACTGGTGCAAGTATATATGCTTTTTCTCCATCTTCATATTGAATTAAAGCTATATTTGCACTTCTGTTTGGATCATATTCTATACCTATTACAGTTGCTGGCATATTTTCTTTTCTTCTTTTAAAATCTACTATTCTGTATTTTTGTCTATTTCCTCCACCTTGATGTCTTACTGTTATTTTACCTTGAGCATTTCTACCTGCATTTTTCTTTTTTGTTGCAAGTAAAGATTTTTCTGGTGTTTTCTTAGTAATCTCTTCAAAAGTAGAAACTGTCATGTTTCTTCTTGATGGAGTATATGCTTTGAAGTGTTTCATTCCCATTTTATTTTCCTCCTTTAATTTTACGGATTTTTCCTGTTCCGTATCAGATATTATTTATTTTCCTGGTATTTTCCAGATAGTATTTAAGTTTTCTATGCTCCCATAAAGTGTTCTATTGAATCTTTATATTTTTTAGAAATCTTAACTTGCTTTCCACCTTTTTGTAGATATGTTTTTTCTGTTGGGTTTGTATCAATTGTTACAATTGCTTTTTTCCAATCTGATGTTTTTCCAACGCTTCTACCTACTCTTTTTTCTTTTCCTTTAACCATCATTGTATTTACATCTATTACTTTTACTTCAAATAATTTTTCTACTGCATATTTTACATCAATTTTAGTAGCTTTTTTATTTACTTCAAAAGTATATTTCCCTGCTTGTAATTCGTCATTACTTTTTTCTGTTATTACTGGTGCTATTATAATATCTTCTGGTTTCATTATGCATACACCTCCTCTAATCTTTTAACAGTATCTAATGTAACAACAAGATTTTTATAATTTACTAAGTCATATGCATTAATTGTATTAACTGATAGTGTTTTTACACCTTTTATATTTCTTGCTGATTTTTGTATAATTTCATTTTTTTCTGGTAATAAAATTAATGTTTTTCCTTCTAATTTTAAGCTGTTCAACATTTTTGCAACTTCTTTAGTTTTGATTGCATTAAATTCAAATTTATCAACAACTGTTAATTCATTTTCTATTACTTTTGAGCTTAAACAAGATTTTATAGCTAATCTTCTTTCTTTTTTGTTTAATTTGTAGCTATATGAACGTGGTTTTGGTCCTAATGCAATTCCTCCACCAACCCAATGTGGTGCTCTTATACTTCCTTGTCTTGCTCTACCTGTTCCTTTTTGTCTCCAAGGTTTTTTACCTCCACCTCTTACTTCTGCTCTTGTTTTTGTGCTTTGTGTACCTTGTCTTTGATTTGCCAAGTAATTTACAATAACACTATGAACTAATTCTTCGTTAGGTATAATTCCAAAAATGTCTTCTTTAAGTTCTACATCGTTAACTTTTTTACCTTCTATATTGTATACATCTATTTTAGGCATTTATTTCCCCTCCTTGTTTATTTTGCTTTTACGCTTGATTTTATTTTTAGTATTGAACCTTTAGCTCCAGGTACACTACCTTTTACTAATATTATATTTTTATCTAAGTCTACTTTTATAACTTCTAAGTTTTGTATTGTAACTGTTTCTGCTCCCATATGTCCTGGTAATTTTTTACCTTTAAAAACTCTACCTGGTGTTGATGTAGATCCCATTGAACCAGGTCTTCTATGATACATAGATCCATGTCCCATTGGTCCTCTGTGTTGTCCATGACGCTTGATAACACCTTGGAAACCTTTACCTTTAGAAGTTCCTTGTATATCTATTTTATCACCAGCCATAAATATATCGGCCTTCAATTCATCTCCGACCTTAACGTCTTCAATTGAATCTACCCTGAATTCTCTCAAATATCTTGCTGGTGCTATATTAGCTTTTGTAAAATGTCCTCTTTCTGGTTTATTTACTTTTGATTCCTTTATAGCTCCAAATCCTAATTGAATACTATTGTATCCGTCTGTCTCTTCTGTTTTTACTTGAGAAACAACACAAGGTCCAGCTTCTATAACTGTAACTGGAATTACTTTTCCTTCTTCATTAAAAATTTGTGTCATTCCTATTTTTTTTCCTATTAATCCTTTTTTCATTTTCTTTTCTCCTCCCATTGGCTGAATGTTTAGGAATTAAAACTTCAGCATAGTTAATTTTATAATTTTATTTCTATATCTACACCTGCTGGCAAGTCTATTTTCATTAGACTGTCAACTGTTTTTTGTGTTGGATAAAGAATGTCTATAACTCTTTTATGTGTTCTCATTTCGAATTGTTCTCTAGAGTCTTTGTGTTTGTGTGGAGAACGTAAAATTGTTATAATCTCCTTTTGTGTTGGTAATGGAATAGGACCAGATACTTTTGCTCCTGTTTTTTTAGCAGTATCTACTATTCTTTCAGCAGACTGTTCTAAAATAACGTGATCATAAGCCTTTAATCTTATTCTAATTTTTTCGCTTGTTACTGCATTTCCTTTTTGTGTTGCCATATATATATTTCCCTCCTCTTTCTTGGTCGGAAGTTATAAACGCACCCTGGTGTATCTTGTGTTACCAATATATAAACCCAAGTCGCATGATAATCTTGGGATAAGTGCTTGATTATAAAACTTACCGCCTTGGTCTTAGCCACGACATACTCCGTAGAAGTTCCCTCCAGCCTTATAATATTTATAAGTTGTAGCCACATTCTACTTCATCGCCAAATACATGCTTAATTATTATATAATAACATAATAATTAAGTCAATACTTTTACCATTTTTTTATATTTGTTTGCTAAAATTAAAAATTATTGAAATGAATGAACGATTAAAATCTCCCCTTCATTTCAATATCTTTTAATTTTAAATTTGACTAGTAACATTTATTAATTATAATTCTTCCCTATTATCTGTAGAATCAATTGTTTTTTGCAATGCTTCTTGAACCGCTGCTTTTATTGCATTTTGATCAGCATAGCCTCCCCAGTAACCACTTCCTTGGTCAAGTTGTCCTCCTAACCATCCTCCAAACATTTCGTTTAGCATTTTAATTATTTCAGTTGTTCCATAAAAGTTTGTTTCTCCATCTTGACTTGTTATCAATAAATTATCATATTTTCCATATAATCTGTCTGTAACTGTTGATGTTTTTGAATGTGGCAAATCTAATTGAATATAATTTCTTTTTTCTTTAATCTCTCCTAGTTTTTCTACTGCCTCTTGAGCTTGTGCTTCTTGTTCTGGAGTTACTCCTTGCATTTCTCTATCTCTTATTCTTATGTTTGATATAATTTCTTGTAAATCTTCTGCACTTAATCCAAGTTCAGCCCCTAATTTTTCCATAGCAGGAATATAGCCTTTATCATTTGCAGAAACAAATTGTTCATCCAATGTTAATTCAACTCCTAAAATTTCTGCTACCTGTTCTAGTGATGATTTTGAATTGCTTCTATCATCTTCTCCATATGTATGATGATCTACGTTTATTACTCCATTGGAATCTCCTTGTAATTCAACTCCATATACTGCCTTTTGCTCTCTTTTTGCTTCTTCAATTTTTGTTTTTAATTTCTCTTCTAATTTTTCCCAAGATGCCCCCCAAGCTTGTCCAGTAATCAAAACATCCTCTCCTTCTCTTTGAAGCATCTCAACTATAGTTTTTGCTTCCAAATCATTTTTTGGTGTAACCCATAATCTGTTTTCCATTTTTAATCCTCCTTCTAATTATTTTAATAATTTTATATCAGTATTTTTTATAAACAATTTTTTTATAATTTTGGGCAAACCTTGAATACAATTATATAAATCCTGGTTATTTCTTCTCAATTCCTCTATTTTATTGTCTTTTTCCCTCATAGCATCTTTGTATTCGGAAAGTAAATTCTTTGCTTTTGAAATCTTACTATTTTCTTTTTTTAGTATCTCAACTAAATTTTTAAGTCTAATATTCTCTATTCTCGCATTATAATTTTGATTAGATTCTCTAATTTCTTTTAAATATGAATCTATTTCAGCATTTTTTATTGATTTATTCTCTTTTTTAGTAATTTCAGCAGATCTTACAATTTTGTCCAGCATTTCAAATGCTTTATCATCAATTTTTTGTTTTTCAAGGGGAATTTCGGGATCTATTGAAAAATTTTCATCATACTCAAAATTATCTTCTATATAATCAATCATCTCTTGTGGTATGAGTTTATATTCTTCCTCTGGTAAGTAATCTAATATTAATTTAACTTGATATAACACTTTAGCTTGTGATAACATTTTCCATCCTCCTCTCCCTGATTTTTTATTGATTGCTTTATAAGATTAAAAGAAATTCCAGATTTTAGCTGTTTTGCTAAAACCATTTCCATTTTATCCGTGTTCAAATCTATATTTTCTATTATTATTTCTTGTCTTCTTTTACAATATAGTATTAATTTAACTTCATTTGCAATTATAATACTACAAGAACAAAAAAGATGCAACAATACAAAACATATAGAAATATTAAATTTATATTACATTGAGCCATAATATCTGATTGCATTATAAAAATCGTAGACTTGCTGATTTCTCAGTATTTCTACGATTTTCATAGTGGTGCGAACAACGTAGATATCTACAACTTTTTTCACACCTCTAACTATTGATACAAATATCAATCAATTTATTATCAATAATTTGACATAACATTTTAGAATTTGCAATAACTATTTTTAATTTTTTCTTTTAAATAAAAATTTAAAAAATCTAATAAAAATATTTTCTTTTTTTACAACTATCATTTGCAAATTTTCTTGTACTGGTTCTTCAGAAATATTACTACTTGTTCTTCTTTGTTGAAATATATGCTCCACATCATATTTTTCTCTTTGTTCTTCATCAAATCTAATTTGATTATTATTCAAAATATTATCGTATTCTGCTCTTTGTTCTTCATCGCAAAAATATGTCCTATACACTAAAGCTAGTAATGTTTGAGTATATTTTGAAATATTAATACTATTTTCATTATTTACAAAATATGTTTTATATTCTTTGTCTTCATTAATATTTATATAATTCAAAAATCCTTTTGAAATTTTGTTATAATATCTTCTATCTAATTTTGATAATATAACATCAACTTCTGAATAAGATTTTGCTATATTTTCTACCATAATTATCTTCCTTCACTATTTTTTTCATTTGCTAATGGATTAACTCTTTCTTGAACTGGATTTTGCCTTTGCCTAATATCTTCTAAAGCCTTTTTCAAATCATCCATTTTTACATTTTCTAAGCCATATTGATTAAATAATTGTTCTACTGTCATATTTTCATCGATAGATTGTTGCTGTTCTTCTTGTTCAATAATTCCTTCTGAAAAATGCTCTATATATTTTTCTCTATTTTCTTTTGAAATATCTGTTTCTGAAATTATATTTGGACTTCCTAGAAAATTAATAAAATCTTCATCAACTCTACCTAATATTTGCATAGAAATCATTTTGTTGAAATCTATAAATTGGTCATTTGCAAATGCTGTTTGTTCTGACAAATCTGGATTCATATCATATGTTGGTAATCCTATTTCTTGTAGTTCTTGTTTTTGTCTATTATCTTCTACTGGAATTGCAATATTTTTTTGATAGTGTTGTATTGTTTCTACATACTTTCTTAATCCATCTTCATCATTTGTAAAATCTCCATTTTCAATTGATTTTCTTATTTTATCTTCATAAGTTCTTCTTAATGTATCACCACCATTTAATGCACCATCTATATATTCATTATCTACATATGATAAATTTCTTTTATCAATCAATTTCATACTTTTTTCAAATTCATTACTTACTGAAACATCAAGTTCATATATTGCATCACTTTTATATAAATCCGACATTCTTTTATCAAAGATATCCATACATATACTTGCTAAGTTCTCAAATCCTAAACTTTTTATCGCATCTCTTATTTCTTCATCTTTTGCAAGCATTCTTAAGGCATCATCTCTTGTTAAATTTGGATTGCCTAATTCTTGTGCTCTAGTTATTTCGTGTAATTCAATTAAAGATACAACTGGCGATAACATATATACTTCATTTTCTGGGACATTCATTGTATTTATTAATTCTAGTCTATCTTCAAATATTTTTAAAAAATCATCACTTCCTGTTTTATCATAGAATAAATCTTCAAATTGGTCTCTATCTCCATTTAAACTCGCTTCAACAATATCATCACCCATAACTGCGTACATCATTCTTGCAACTGCTGTACCATCTCTATATGCTACATCTCCATTTTCTCCAACCATCATTTCATTTAAATACTCTTCTGTTGATCTACCTCTTGCTTCTAATCCACCTTTATAAAGTTGCTTTACTCCTTGTGTTTTTACTCCTGAAATCTCTTTTTCCCCTTTTATTGCATGTAACAATTCATGTTTTAATGTTTCTATATTCTTTATATCATTTACTTTTACTGTTTTTTCATCATATGAAACGGTACCACCTTCGTTTTTGTCGATATCTCTTTCTGCAAATTCACTAATAGTATAATCATAAAGTCCTTCAATTTGTCTTGAAGAAAGAAATTTATCCCATCCTTTTTCATCAAACAAATCATCTAATTCTATTAATGCTTCTGCTATATATGGTTTTAATGATTCATCAATATTCAATTTACTTATATCTATATCTCTAATATGTGCCATATTATTTTTTCCCCCATATTTCCTCTATGTTCATATAAATAATACTACAACCACCTTTTATTTGCAACACCGGTATATAAGAAAATATGAAATTTCATATTCTAAATAAATTTGCTATTAGTTCATCACTCCCCATATTGTCTAGAATATCCTCTCTGTATCTTAACCCTTTTCTTTTTGCAATGTCATCAGCAGTTTCTCCATTATATAGGCCTTTATATACATAGTTATGAAATTTATCAAAGTTTTTTACTCCAGCATTTTTTGCAGTTTGATTAAGTGAATAGTTTCCTTTTTTTGTTAAATTTCTTTGATAAAATCTTTTTTCGTCTTCTGTTAATGAACTATATTCTTTTTCGGTGATTTCTTGCTTTCTGGTTTGAACTGCAAAATATGTTTGTGCTAGAGCAATTACTTTTTTTCTACTATCTCCATTTTGAGCTATTAAATAACAAGCATAACGAGTTAATTTATAATCAATTTGTTCTCTATAAGCTCCTGAACCGATTTGTACCATTTTATTGACGTCAGTAAAATGGTCTAATACACTAATATCACTATTTTGATACGATATTTTAGCTTTATCAATTATTTTTTCAAAATTTTGCCAATTTGAGTATTGTAGAATAGGCATAAGTTTTTTTCATTTTTATTGAATTTTTTGCCTATATTTATATGTTTTGCAGATATTCTTCTAATTCAGATAATTTTATTTTTTTAGATAAGTTAGATACATAAACATCATTAGAGTAATTAAATACCAAAAAAGTAACGTTTTTGATAATTACTCTATAAGGTTCAATGTATGAAATATTAGTCTTTTCAATTTTTCTAATGCTACCATTGATAAATGTAGGAGTAACTTTTGAAAACTCACATATAAATTCTAGCCTTTATTTTAAACTTTCTTCAAATTGTAATTCTTGCTTAATTATTTTCATTTTCTCACACCATCCTTTCGCTTGGATGATTTTAATATTGTTTTTAGGCAACAAAAAAATCAACCAGATTTTATTTTTCTGATTGATTTTTATATCATCTGTTCATTTTAGTTCGAACAGATATGTTATTGGTGGGCAGGGATGGATTCGAACCATCGTACCCTTTCGAGAACAGATTTACAGTCTGCCGCCTTTAGCCACTCGGCCACCTACCCTTTTATTTACATTTTTATATTAAAATACAAAAATGGTGCGCCCTCAAGGATTCGAACCTTGGACCCACCGGTTATGAGCCGGTTGCTCTGACCAACTGAGCTAAGGGCGCATTTGTTCAACGCAAGTATAAGTATAAAGTATTTATTTTAATATGTCAATAGTTTTTTAAATTTTTTTTCATTTTTTATTCAAATTTGCGGGCGATTAAAATCACCCATACATTTCTCATTGTTTTTATTTATATTTTTACATGAATGGCGGGCGATAAAATCGCCCCTACATTTTTTTATTCATTTTTTTAGTCTGCTGCAGCCCATATTATTAACCTTCCACTTGAGTCGTCTGTACATGTTGAAAGTGATATTTCTCTTCTTCCCTGTACATCTCTTGTTGCATAATTAAAATCTTGAGCTGACGTTTGATATTTTTTTGTTATTGTATATGCAACTTCTGTTCCGGTCTTGTCTGTTATATATATCTTATCTCCTATAGATAAGTTTTTATTGTTTGAAAACATTTGACCATTTCTATAATTATGTCCTACTATTACTGTATTTCCAACCTTATTAAGTCCTGGTCCATAAAGAATTGCTACTGATGACTCTATAGAACTTGGCGTTACTTTTTCTAAAATTATAGTTTCTAAACCTGTAGTTGGAATTTTAATTTTTCCCATTACTTCATAGCCCCTATAAGTTACTTTTGAGCTATCTCCACTATTCCCATTGTTATTGTTTGAAGCTATTAATTCATTTAGGTCTATATCTGGTGTAATATCTTCGCCGCCGCTTGGTGTGTTGTTTTGATTAGTATCATTGTCAAGATGATCATCAAATTGGTGTATTACACCTTGGGTTTCTTTTGCTTTCTCATAATCCTTATAGTATTTTGCTCCTAAAAAAATTAATATTCCTATTATTGCAATAATTAAAACAATTAATAATATTGTTAATACTTTACCATATTTACTTTGCATATTATCCTCTCCTATCTTTTGCACCTATTAATATATATTATATCACATTAGTTTAATATTATCTAGTGTTTTTAGAGGATTAAATAATTTAGTTAAACGGGCGATTAAAATCACCCGTTTATTTTAACATTTTTTTAATTTTAAGACTAGTAACATTTAATTTAACCTTTGTAGAATGGTCAATTAAAATTGTCAATACATTCTAACATTTTTTAGTTTTGACTAGTAACAGTTATGTGGTTTTATGCTGTCTTCAATTCCAGTCTTAGTTTATCAGCTATCATTGCTATAAATTCGCTGTTTGTAGGTTTTCCTTTTGCTGCTGATACCGTATATCCAAATATGTTTTCTACTGTATCTTGTTGTCCTCTTCCCCATGCAACTTCTATAGCATGTCTTATTGCTCTTTCTACTCTTGATGGTGTTGTTTTGTATTTTCTTGCTATATCTGGATATAATTGTTTTGTTATTTGATTAATTACATCTATGTCTCCTATAACCATCATTATTGCTTCTCTTAAATATTGGTAACCCTTTATGTGTGCTGGAACGCCAACTTCATGTATTACATTTGTTACAAGAGCTTCCAAATTCTCTTCATTTTTCTTGTCTTCTGGCGCAATATCTATATACTGTGTTTTTAATTCCCTTGTCATATAATTTCCTTTTATTGGTGCAGGTTGATAAAATTTAAGCTCTTTTATTCTTTTTATTAATAGTTTTATTTCAAATGGCTTTACTATGTAATATTGCGCACCTAAGCTTATTGCTTTTTGCGTAATTTTGTCTTGTCCCACTGCTGACAACATTATAAATAATGGTCTTTTCTCCAATTTTGAGTCGTTTACTCTTTCTAAAACTCCTAATCCATCAACATGTGGCATTATCATGTCTAATAAAACTACGTCTGGACATTTTTCCATTATCATTTGGTAAGCCTCACTTCCATCTTTGGCACGTCCAACTATTTCCATTCCTTCTTCTCTTTCCAAGTATCCCATCAATGTCATTGCAAAATCGTAATTGTCATCTGCTATTAATATCTTAATATTATCGCTCACATTCATTTCCCCCTAATAAAAATTTTTGTAATTTTTTTACAGTTCGAATTATATTATGTTTGGAAAAAATTTGCAATAGCCTTTTTGGTATTTTTTTCCAGCTTTCTTTTCAAGTGTTTATTTTTCAACGTTTTTTCTTATATATTTTTTTCGTATTATTTTGTATTTTTGTATGCTCAAATTGGTATTCGATGTTATATTTTCTTTTTCGACAAAATTCGCCTCTATTAAGCATGTCGCAAGGTCACTATATTTTACATCTATTATATTAATATTATTTTTATTACAATAATATTTAAAATTTTCTAAATCTTTGTAATTTAATTCAATTTCTAATTCTATTCCCTCTTCTTCTATTACAATTTCAGATTTTTCTATAACTTTTTGAGTCGCTTCAGAATAAGCTTTAACTAATCCTCCTGTCCCCAAGAGAATTCCACCAAAGTATCTTGTAACTACAACTAAAATATTAATAAAATTATTTTTTTCTAATATATTAAGCATTGGCATTCCTGCAGTTCCACTAGGTTCACCATCATCACTTGATTTATTTATTATTTCATTTTTCCTTATTATTCTATATGCATAACAATGATGTCTTGCTGTATTATGCTTTTTTTTTATTTGTCTTATTTTTTCCTCTGCTTCTTCTTCTGAAGTAATATAAAAAATATTTGCTATAAATTTTGATTTTTTCTCTGTTATATCAGCTTCTTCATTTGACTCAACTGTTTTAAACATTCGTGGCACCTCCTGCTGTATAGCCTGTAGAATATGCTATTTGTAAATTAAATCCTCCTGTATATGCATCCACATCAATAATTTCCCCAGCAAAATACAAACCTTTTATTAGTTTAGACTCCATTGTTTTAGGATTTATTTCCTTTATACTAATTCCACCTGCTGTTATAATTGCCTCTTCAATTGGTCTAAAGTCATGTAATGTTATTTCAAAATTTTTAAGTAATTGAACTAACCTTACTCTTTCTTCTCTTGTTATTTCATTTACCTTTTTATTTTGATCTATTCCAGACAGTTCTATTACTGTACTTATCATCTTTTGGGGTAACAAGTTATCTAAGCTATTTTTAAAGATTTTATTTTTTTCTAATGAAAAGTCTCTTAAAATTCTATCATCTAATTTCTGTACATCTAATGCTGGTTTTAAGTCAATAATTAATTTTATATTACCTTGTCTTATATCTTCCTTTTTATATCTTAACAAATGCGCCGACCCGCTTAAAATTACAGGTCCAGAGACTCCAAAATGAGTGAAAATCATTTCTCCAAAATCTTCATATATTATCTTGTTATTTTTAGCATCTTTAATTTTAATAGCTACATTTTTTAAACTCAATCCTTGCATTCTTCTACAGATTTCTAAGTCTTTTCCTTTAGTAGAAATAGGCACTAAAGATGGTTTTATTTCCGTTACGGTATGTCCCACCTTTTTAGCCAATTCATATCCATCTCCTGTAGAACCTGTTGCAGAGTAGCTTTTCCCTCCAGTTGCTAATATTACTTTATCTGCTTTAAGAACTTTTTCTTTTCCACCTTGTATATATTTTACACCATTAGCAATATCCTGTTCAGTTAAAATTTCCTTAACATTGGCGCCTACTTCTATTTTAACTTTTAATTTTTTTAAACGATTTAATAAAGCTTGCAAAACATCTTGAGATTTATCAGTAATTGGAAATACCCTATTCCCTCTTTCAACTTTTGTTTGCAAGCCTTCTTCTTTTAATATATTTAATATATCTTCATTTGTAAAATTGTTTAGACAACTATATAAAAATTTTCCGTTTCCCGGAACATTTTTTATAAATTCATCAATTGGAATACTACTTGTTATATTGCATCTTCCTTTTCCTGTAATTAACAACTTTCTTCCTAGCATATTCATTTTTTCTAATATTGTTACATCATTTTTATTAGTACCAGCTGATATTGCTGATAGCATACCAGCTGGTCCTCCACCTATTATTACAACTTTCACTTTATTCTCCTATATTATATTTTCAACTGCTTTCATTACACCTATTTTTCCATATTCGTATGTAAGTCCTCCTTGCATAAATGCAACATATGGTTCTCTTATTGGTGCATCACAAGATAGCTCAATTGATGATCCTTGTGTAAATGCTCCTGCTGCCATTATTACCTTATCTGTATATCCTGGCATATCCCATGGTTCTGGTATACTATTGCTATCTATAGGTGACCCCATTTGGATACCTTGACAATATTTAATCAATTTATCTGCATTGCCAAACTCTATTGTTTGAACAATATCTGTCCTCTTTTCATTATATTTTGGACTAGGTTTATATCCTAATTCTTCTAACATTTTACTAGCAAATATTGCAGTTTTTAAACTACTTGCAACAACTGAAGGAGCCATAAACAATCCCTGTAAAATGTATTTATTTATTCCCAATGTAGGTCCTACTTCTTTTCCCAATCCAGGTGCTGTCAATCTTTCTGCTGCTAACTTTACGAGTTCTCGTTTTCCAGCTATATATGCTCCATTTGGCGCTATTCCACCACCCAAATTTTTAATTAAAGAGCCAACTATTACATCTGCACCTATTGATGTAGGTTCGTATTTATCTACAAATTCTCCATAGCAATTGTCCACCATAATTATTACATCTTTATTCACTGCTCTAATTGTTTTTATTACTTTTTCCATTTTTTCTAACGAAATACTGCTTCTTAGTGCATATCCTCTAGAGCGTTGTATTTCTATCAATTTAATATCATTTTTTGCCACTCTATTTTTTATCTCTTCATAATCAAAGTCGTCATCTTTCAACTCTATCTGTTCATATTGCACTCCATATGATTTTAATGAGCTATCATTTTCCACTAGCCCTATAACTTCATCTAAGGTATCATATGGTTTACCACTTATACTTAGCATTATATCCCCTGGTCTTAAATATGCAAATAGTGCAACTGTTAATGCATGAGTACCAGATATAAACTGTGTTCTAACAAGGCTATCTTCCGCTTCTAATACTTCTGCAAATACCCTTTCAATAGTATCTCTACCTATATCTCCATATCCATAACCTGTTGTTCCATTAAAATGCATATCTGATATATTGTTTTTTTGAAATGCCTTCAATACCTTTAACGAGTTGTATTCACATACCAATTCAACTTGTTTGAATTCTTTTTGTATGTTTTCTTCCGCTTTTCTTGCTAATTCTATTGTTTTATCACTAATTTCCATTTTCTTATACATGTTTTATTATAGTCCTTTCTGTAGTATTAAATTCTATTCAGGTAATTCTTCTGTATAATACTCTTGTTCCCATTCTTTTGTTTTATAATATTTGCCAATAAAGCTTGGATTTTCCCATTTAAAACTGTAAATAGGTTCTTGTATTATTTCGCCTTTTATATTTACAACTCCCCATTTTCCGCCTTTTTTTATTCCAGCAAATCCATATTTATTGAATTCTGTAACCATATCATATTCATTGTTTATTATTAGCTTGTTTTCTTCGTTTACAAATCCCCACTTTCCATTTATTTTTTTTGCATACATTTTATTGTTTGGTTCGATTTGTTTATATGAAATTTCGTTTCCGTTATTATCAAAATACTTAATATCATCATTTGAAAATACTTTAAAATAATTATCTTCTTTTTCTATACTTGCATTATTCATATTGCATACTATTTTCATTTCGTTATTTAACAATGTTATATTATTTGTGTTATTGATATTTGCCTGTATTATTTCTGTTCCTGCTATCTTAAATATACTATTATATTTTAAATCTGCTATTGATTTTCCAGATAAATCAATGATTCCATTTTTTCCATCTTTATATACTATAAAATACTCATCCTTTATGTGTTCTATATATGTGTAATTATTATCTATTTTTACATTATCTTCTCTATCAACTACTCTATATATTTCGTCTTTGTCTATTGTTATATAGTAATTATTGTTACTTGTTGGTAATTTAGCATATATATTATTGTTTTCTATTTTATTTCCTTGCAAATCTAATATAGTTATTTCATTATTTTTTACAGCATTTATATATATTCCTCCAAACATTATGCTATCATATTCTGGTTGTATTATTATTTTTCCTTTTATATCTGCTATTCCGCTTTTTGCATTTCTTTGTATCACAAACATATTATTATATGCATTGTAACTTATATCTTCATATTCATAGTTCAATATTGTTTTATTATTTTTTACAATACCTGCCTGTCCATTTTTAAATACTAATAAAAATATATTTTTATCATCTATTATTTCGTTAATTCTGCTTATTTCTGTGTACTGAGTATCTAGCAAAACTTTTCCATTAGAATTAATATATCCATACTTATAGCTATCTTCTACTTTCTTTTTTACTATAAATCCAGATGCTTTGTACATTGTTTCCGAATTATAATAATTATCTACTGTAATTTGATCATATTCTGGCTTTATTATAACTTTCCCTTTAATATTTATTGCTCCATATTTTGCGTTTTCTTCTACTAATAACATACCTTCTTTATAGTTTATTGCTTTTATACTGTCATATATAGGTTTTGTAATTATCTTATTTTCTAATGAAATTAAACCATATTTGTTATTTTTTTTGTATTTTAATACACTTTTTTCAAATGGTATACCGTCCCAAGTTGATTCTGTTGGTAATGCCTGTACACTTTCATATTCTGTTAATATTTTCTGACCATTCTCATTAAATACATCTATTTCATATTGCTGTAAATTAACATTATAGTCATGCATGCATATAAAGACTGGCTTTGAAGGGTTAGGTATTTGAATTATATCATATTGGGGTTTTACTATTATATTTCCTATTTCATCTATTACTCCATATTTTTTATTCTCTAAAATCAAATTATATTTAATATTTGTTACTTTTTCTATCTTATAAGAATTTTCGTTTCTTTTCCATAAATACATAGCAATAGCGCCAAATACTAAAATTGTTATTATTGTTATTATAATTATTTTACTTCTCTTCATCTGTTTTTCCCCCATCCACTTTTTTTAGTAATTTCTTCGAAGCACGGGTGATTAAAATCGCCCATACATTTTTTATTTATTTTTGCATATTTTAACACGTTTTATTCTTTTATCTTCATATTCCTCTATTTTGTATGTTAGTTTTCCATCTTCTATTATTGTTTCTTCTCCTTCTGGTGGTAGTTCTTCAAGTTTTCCTAATAAATATCCAGATAAAGTCTCGTAATCTCCATCTGATATTTCTATTCCTATTATTTTTTCTAAATCTCCTATAGATATGTTGCCATTTACCATGTAGGTATTTTCGTCTATAAGTTCATATTCCAATTCTTCTTCGTCATGTTCGTCAAATATATTTCCCACAAGCTCCTCAAGTATATCTTCCATTGTAACTAATCCTGCTGTTCCACCATATTCATCTATAACTATTGCCATTTGCATCTTGTTTCTTTGCAACTGTCTAAACAATTTGTCTATTGGAACTGATTCTGGTACAAAATGAACTTCTTTTATTAATTTTTTTATATTTATTTTCTTCTTATCTCTTAAATCTTTTAATATGTCTTTAATTAATATAATTCCCTTTATATTATCAATTGTATCTTCATATACTGGAATTCTACTATACTTATAATCGTCTAACTCATCTAAAACTTCATACAAATCTTGTGATATCTTCAACGCGAATATATCTATTCTTGGCGTCATTATTTCGGAAGCTGTTGTATCATTAAATTCAAAAACATTATTTAGCAGTTCTTTTTCTTCTTGATCTATTGTTCCTTTTTCTTCTCCTTCATCTATCATCATTTTTATTTCTTCTTCTGTTACAATTTCTTCTTCATTTTCCTTTACTCCAAAAATTTTAGATATTACATTAGTCGAAAATGTAAGTAATTTTACAAATGGTGCTGTTATAAAAGATATACCTCTAATTACTCCAATAGTTCCAAATGATACTTTTTCGTAATATTTCATTGCTAGCCTTTTGGGTACTAGTTCGCCAAAGACTAATGTAAAAAATGATAATAATATTGTAATTAATATAATAGATATTGTTCTCCAAGTATCCGTTCCAAGCATTGGTAGTAAATTATTTAACATTGGTGCTAATTTGTCAGCAAATGCATCTGATGCAAACGCACTTGATAAAAATCCAGCTAAAGTAATGCCTATTTGGATGGTGGCTAAAAACTTGCTTGGATTTTTCAACATTTTATATATTTGTTTTGCTTTTTTGTTTCCCTCTTTTGCCTGCTTTTCTATTTTTGCATCGTTTAGTGATATAAATGCTATTTCGCTTGCCGCAAAATAGGCATTTAATAATATTAAAACAACCAATACAGCTATTTGACTAAACATTAAATGTTTCCCTCTTTCTTTTTGTTATTTTCAACAATATTATATATGCTTTATAGCTGTATTGTCAATGAAAATTTGGGTGTTTCCTTACAAATTAGAAGCCTGTTCTTGGCAGTTTTTTTATTTCCTTTCTTTCCCCAACCTCTAATTTAGAAGTCTCTTCTGGCACTTCTTTTTCTTCATCCTCTGGTTCCTTAAAATTCTCTACTGTTATTTCTACTGTTTCATTTAATTTCAAAGAAATATCTATTTCCTTTTCGTATGGTAAATATCCAGAAGGAGCTTGCACTTCTTTTAGATGATATTTTCCTGGTACAAGATTTTTTATTTCTATTATTCCTTTTTCATCAGTTATAAGTTCTGTATATATTATTTTTTCGTTTTCATCTAATAATTTAAACTTTGAACCTGAAAGTGAGTTTTTAGTATCTCCGTCCTTTTTTATTACTTTTATTTTAGTTGTATTTTCCATATACCTTTCTTTTAAAGTGGTAGTACTTGTTTCAAATTCTCCAACAGTTAAAACATAATTCTGTTTATTTTCTACTGTTGACTTTCCATATAATATAGGATATGTTTTTACATTTGATTTAGCATTTATTATAATTTCTCCGGTCTCTTCTAATTGCTTTATTGGTAACATTATTTTAAACTTTTCTTTACTTTTGAAAGTTGTTTTTTCTACATTACTTTCATCTACCACTTTCGCAATATTGTTATTCGCTATATTTATAGTATACTCTTCGTTAGCTGCTGAGGCATCTACTCTATATGTTTTGCTTATACTATTTTTGTCTAAATTATCAATTTGCCAATTTTCTGTTTCTGCAATTATTTTTATTGTAGCTATCTTTTTGCTCTCATTTGAATTTCTTGCTTTTTCTCTTATTTGCCTCATAGCATTTAATACTATTTGTCCGTTATTCGCACAAATATTAAATTTGCTCATGTCATAATCATATAGCATATCATAAATTGCTAATTTAGTTGCGGTAAATGCTTCTATCTCTGTATTGCATCCTAATTCTTGTGGTGTTTTAAATGGATAACCATTTATTACCGCATTCCATACTAAATTATTTGAATATATATTTTCTGCAATTACATCATATGAATAGTCTTCTGTTACACCATCCTTTTCTCTATTTACGCAATATGCTGGATATTCTTTTCCATCCTTCTCATATACCACAAACTGAGTTCCAATTTTTATTCCATTATATACAAGGCATATGAGTTCTCCCTTTGAATAAAGTTTTACAGTGGATTTTTGCTCTATTACTGTTGCTTTAGAGACATTTGATAATATTTGTGCTGTAAATAGCATTGCACTTATCATTAGTATTATAAATGTTTTCTTTATTAATTTTATTATAAATTTTTTCATCTATTTTTCTTCCTTTCATATTTCTATTGCTTGTATGCATCTTCTATATTCTTTTTTATTTTCTTCACACGTAATTAATGTAATTCTATTATCTTCTGTATTATGAACATAGCTCCAATCTGTCTCATCTATAATCTTGTTAATTTCTACTTTATACCTTCTTATTCCATTTTGTGTTGAGTAGATAACTATATCTCCTTTACTCAATTTTTTAATATTCTGAAAAAAATTACAATTATATCCTCTATTATGTGCTGCTAGTGCAACATTTCCATTCCATTTGCTACTTTCGCAAAAATGCCCCACATGTTTTGCAATTACATTATTTGTTACTCCTTCGCATATTTCCGCATCAACATTAATTGCTGGAATTTTTATTCTCCATTCATTAACTTTGTCGTCTTGAATTGTAGGTTCAATTTTGGGTATCTCCTGTTCTTTTTTTAATGTTTGAGCAACCATCTTTTTTATTTTTTCTTGACTATTGGCTGGAATTTTTATAGATATAACCTGATTAGACTTGTTTATGTTTTTAAATTGTTGCTGAAGATTATAAATTAATAGATTAATAGATAAATATATAATAACTGTTAACACTAATGAAAGCACAAAAATACCTCTTTTAGTGTATACCATTACACATTTTGCACCTCCTTGTTTATAAAATTATTTTATTCTTCTTGGGAATTTTTTGAGATTTAAACTATTTGATTTTTTTTGAAATAAATTTTAAAATTAAAAATTGCAATTTTTATTGTATATAATATATAGCATTTTACCTTGTTTGTAAAGAATTTTTCATCGACAGTTTTTTACAAAATTCGGGTCTAAAATGACCCGAATTTTATTCTCCTATTAGTTCCAAGTTGTTTTCATCTATTATATGTACTGATTTTATAACATTTTCTAGCTGTTCATCTGTTTTTTTCTTTACTACAATATAATTTGTTGTATGCCCTTTGTAATACTCTCCTTCTTTTTCTTCAAACAAAACTTCTAAATTTTTTCCTATATATTTTTCATTGTGTTCTTTTTGTTTTTTGTCCGATAGCTCTATTAATTTTCTACTTCTCTCTTCTTTTATATTACCTGGAATTTGATTTTTCATTATAGCTGCTTTTGTTCCTTTTCGAGGTGAATATTTAAATATATGCATTTTATAAAAGTCTATTTTATTTAGATATTCATAAGTTTGTGTAAATTCTTCTTCTGTTTCATCTGGAAATCCTACTATAATATCAGTTGTTAATGCTACATTAGGATAATATTTTCTTAATAGTTCTACTTCTTTTTCAAATTCTTCTACACTATATTTTCTATTCATCCTCTCTAATGTTTGGTTACACCCACTTTGCAATGATAAATGAAAGTGATCACATACTTTATCTAATTTTGATAATCTATTGACAAATTCTTCTGTTATAAGCGTTGGCTCTAATGAACCTAATCTTATTCTTTTTATGCCGTCAATTTTGTTTACTTCCTCTAATAAATCTATTAATTTATAATTATTTTTAAAATCTTTTCCATATGATGCTATATGTATTCCTGTTATTACTACCTCTTTTATCCCTTCTTTTGCAACATGCGAAATTTCTTCTACTATGTTTCCTGGCATTCTACTTCTTACTCTTCCTCTTGCATATGGGATAATACAGTATGAGCAAAATTTATCACATCCATCTTGTATTTTTATAACCATTCTTGTTTTTTCGGTATGTGTTACTGTTCCAAAATCTAAAAATTCAACTTGATGCAATACATCTGATATTTCCATTTCCTTTGTTTTATTGCTCAAAAATTTATTAACATAGTCCACTATGTCATTTTTTTCATTTATTCCTAATACTAAATCTATATTTTCTATTTTTTGTAATTCATCTTTTGCAACCTGTGCATAACATCCTGTTGCAACTACAATACTGTTTGGATTTATCTGTTTTACTCTTCTTAGCATTTGTCTAGATTTTCTATCCGCCATGTTTGTTACAGTACAAGTATTAATTATATATACATCTGCCATTTCTTCTGTTTCTACTACATCATATCCATTTTCTATAAATTTTTGTGCCATTGCGTTTGTTTCGTACTGATTTACCTTACAACCGCAAGGTAATTATTGACACCACTTTCTTCTTTTCTTTTTCCATATTCAGTTTATCCTCTCCTATTTGTTCTATCATTTCTTCTTATGCCAAAATCCATCATCTATTCTGATTTTGGTATCCCACGATCGCTTGCAATCATCTCTGTACTTTTAATAAAATCCTGCATCGTTTTTATTGAAATTGGATTTGTTATTTTTCTTGGTCCACCTTGGTATCTTTGCAATATTGAGCCATTAAATTCTTCAACCTTTTTTCTGTCGCTTATAACTGTTTTATCAATTAATGTTAATCCCGTTTCTTGTGCATATTGTAAGCTTCTCACTACTAAACCCTCTAAATCGCAATAATCTTTTCTTCTATAGTCTTTAGAATGCAAATATTCTATGTATTCATCTCCTGAGGATAACAGCATAGCAATTGCATGCTTATATAATTTGTGTCCTGCATAATTAAAAGGACTTAATATGTCAAAATCATCAATTTCAAAGCGTTCTATTCCTTGTTTATCTCCTATGCTAACTCTACAATAATTTCTCCAATTGTATTGAATCGCACCTGTTATAACCCTGTTTACATCGCTTTTTCTTAGTGTTTCTCTCAATTCTGCTATTGTTGTTCCAGTTCCCACATTGTCATCAATCAGCAAAATGGTTTTTTTATCTTGCAATATTCTTTCACTTGATATCAAATCTCTAATAGGTACATATTCTTTTTCTAATCCTATGGTAGAATCAATGTATTTGCTTTTTAAAGTATTGGTAAAATCATACCCATACATTACATTAAACATAGGTCCTATATAAGTAGCTCCATATCCTGGCGTTAGTATTTCAATTTCATCTGGTGACTTATTCAATTTTAATGTTTTGGCAAATAGATACAACATTGCTTTGTTATCCATTTCAATTGCCCTTTGTTCCGAGTTTTCATCTCCATATGGAAGTACTTTGTCAGGATTAATTTCTATTTTGCCCTCACCTTGAAGTATAGTCATTATGTTTTTTACATCTTCCAACAGGCATTTTCTTGCTCTTTCCATTTTTTCTCTATATACCGGGGCTTTTTTATTTAATATATATCTTTCAAACATCTTAAAATACACTCTTCCCGAGCAATTAGCCATATTTTCAAGAATCACAAAATTTCTCCTGTTTATTTCCTGTGTAAGCTTCATCTTAAGTTCTTCTCTACACGAAGCTAGCTCTGACATACTTTTGACATTATAATACTCCTTTGATCTAGATAGAAAAGTACCTTTTGTCCCATTTTTCATTATAGGAGTAACATATTTTTCAATTCCCTGAATATCGTCAAGCTCTATTATTCCTAATACATCAAAATCTCTCAAATCCAGTTCTTCTTTCATATCTTATTGTTCTCCTTTTAAAAAATCTTTTAAGCAATTTAGTTCTTTTTCAAATTCATATCTAGTAAATACCGTTTCGCTTTTTTCTTTTTCTCCTATTGTGTGCAATATTTGTCTATTAGTTTCTTTCAAAATATTTCTATATAAAGGATTTTGTATTGCAGATATATATAATTCATCTACAATGTCATCATATTTTTGGCTATATCTATCAATTGGTTCTTCTTGCCAGTAGATTATTCCAGCTTTTTTCCAATCATATTCACTGCAAGCTTTTATATTATTAGATGGTAATGCGCTATAATTAAATACTAAGTCTTGCATTTCCTTGTTCTTAAACTTTATGCCTTGAAAAAAAGATTCTATACTTTTTAGTTTTTTTTCTCTAAATTCAAATTCATATGGAAAAAGATTTGATAATACCTTTGCATATGAACCCTTGTGTTTATAGCCTACATTTATCCATTTATCACAATCTCCAATAGTTCTTCCTTCTTCGTCTTTTAGTGGTTTCCCTAAACAATATTCTTCACCTTCTATTTCTTCGATTTCTGGCATTTGATATTGGTAATTTCTTTTAAACAGTTTAAATTTTTCTAATTCTTTATTCATAATTTTTTCTCCTTCTATTGTGGGCGATTAAAATCGCCCCTACATTTTTCATAGGTTACTTTACACTATCTATTTATATTTATTATTAAATCACATTTTTAGCCTATTTTCAACATCTTTATTTTAAGTCTGATTATAAAATGTTTTTAGAATCATATTGTTTACAAGTTTTAAAACATAAATTTTTCATTTAAAGACACAACTTTTCTATTTTCTATTTATTTTTTTTTTATTCTATAGTATAATTATATTGTTGATTGGAGGTACGTTTATGTGGTATGTTTGGTTAATTATATCAGGACTATTTCTTGTTCTTGAAATGATAACAGTAGGTTTTTTAGTATTTTGGTTAGCTATAGGTGCATTATTTGCTATGCTTGTAAGCTTTTTTACAAGTAATTTAATCATTCAAACAACTGTATTTGTTATTTCTTCAATAGGTTTAATCTTTTTAACAAAACCTCTAGTAAAGAAATTAAATAAAACTGATGATACTATTGCAACAAATGCCTACTCTGTTATTGGTAAAAAGGCTATTGTTACTCAAGATATTGATCCAACATTAGGATATGGTCAAATTAAAGTTAATGGAGAAACTTGGTCAGCCAAAACAATTTCTGACAATATTATTCCAAAAGATTCAGAAGTTATTATTAAAAATATAGAAGGTGTTAAGGCCGTTGTAGAGTTATTAAACGAAAAAGTAAATGTATAACAATTTGGTATTAATTTTTTAATATATATTATAATTATAGGAGGAAAAATTTATGGTATTTCTTATTATATTACTAATTATTGTAATAATTATTGCACTAAAGACTATAAAAATAGTTAGACAATCAGAAGTATACATTATTGAAAGACTTGGTAAATTTCATAAAATTGCTGATGCTGGTCTTACAATAATTGTTCCATTTTTTGATCATGTACGTAGCGTTGTTAGTTTAAAACAACAAACTATGGATATACCACCTCAAGGTGTTATTACAAAAGACAATGTTACAATTACAATTGATACTGTTGTGTTCTACAAAATAACAGACCCAGCTAAAGCAGTATACGAGATTCAAAACTTAAAGAAAGGTATTGAGTATTTAGCTATTACAACCATCCGTGATATTGTTGGTAAAATGGATTTGGATCAAACATTTAGTTCACGTGATGCTATTAATGATAAGCTAAGGGTTTTATTAGATGAAGCAACCGACCAATGGGGTTGCAAAATAGATAGAGTTGAAATTAAAGATATTACACCACCACCTGACATTAGGGATGCAATGGAAAAGCAAATGAATGCCGAAAGAAATAAAAGAGCTTTAATTCTTCAAGCAGAAGGTGAAAGACAATCTGCAATTACACTTGCTGAAGGTAAAAAAGAAGCTGCTATACTAGAAGCTGAAGCTGAAAAAGAAGCAAAAATAAGAAGAGCAGCCGGTGAAGCTGAAGCAATTAAACAAGTAGCTGTAGCTAAAGCAGAAGAAATACAAATGGTATATGAAGCAATGATGAAAGCAAATCCAGATGAGAAATTAGTTCAACTAAAATCTCTAGAAACATTAAAAGAAGTAGCTAACGGAGAAGCTAACAAAGTATTTATACCTTTTGAGGCAACAAGCACATTAAGCAGTTTAGGAGCAATAAAAGAAGTATTAAAAGAAGAAAAGAAAAAATAGAGCAAAAATAGTCAGAAAATTCTGACTATTTTTTTAGTTTACTGTATCATCTTTTATATAATATTTAGTTCCTAACATTTTGTCTGGTAAATATTGTTGCTCTACTTGGTGCATTGGGTAGTCATGCGGATACTTATATCCTACTCCGTATCCCTCATTTTTCATTCCCTCTGCAGGAGCATTCCTAATATGCATTGGTATTGTTCCTGTATCCTTTGTAGTTACATCTGCCAATGCCTTATCTATTCCTAAATATGCAGCATTCGACTTTGGAGATGTTGCAACATATACTGCTGCTTCCGCTAAAATAATTCTAGACTCTGGCATTCCAATCATTGTAATAGATTGCATAGCAGATGTTGCAACCACTAATGCGTTCGGATTTGCCATTCCCACATCTTCTGCTGCAGCTATTACTATTCTTCTTGCTATAAAAACCGGATCCTCTCCAGCATTAATTGCTCTTGCTAAATAAAATAACGTAGCATCTGGGTCCGACCCCCTCATTGATTTTATAAATGCACTAATATTATCATAGTGACTATCTCCATTTTTATCAAATATAGCTTTTCTTGTTTGAACACATTCTTTTGCTATTTCGTTTGTGATGTTAATAACCCCATATTCGTCCATTTTTGTGCTTAATACTGCAACTTCTAATCCATTTAGTGCCGTTCTTACATCTCCATTAGACGTTTCTGCTATCTTCATTAATGTTTCATCTTCTATATTAATTTTATAACTTCCAAGTCCCTCCTCTGAAATTAGTGATTTTTTTAGGACATCATACACATTTTGTACTGTTAATGGATTTAACTTAAATATCATTGACCTAGAGATTAAAGCTTTGTTAACCTCAAAATACGGATTCTCTGTAGTAGCTCCTATTAAAATTACTGTACCATTCTCTACATATGGAAGTAATGCATCTTGTTGTAATTTATTAAATCTGTGAATTTCATCTATAAATAATATACATCTACCAGTTGGATTTAAAAATGTGTTTTTAGCTTCCTCTATAGCGTTTTTTATATCCCCTATTCCTGCTGTAACAGCATTTATCTTTGTAAACTTGTATTTAGTTGTATTACTAATAACTCTAGCAAGAGATGTTTTGCCACATCCAGGTGGCCCCCATAATATAATGCTGGACAATCTATCTGCTTTAATAGTTCTATACAATATTTTATCCTTGCCTAAAATATGTTCCTGTCCTACATAATCTTCCAATGTTTTTGGGCTCATTCTAAATGCTAAAGGTTTGTTTAAATCCATTATATTATTCCTCTTTTCTAAATTATCTTGCTAAATTTAATAATCCTTTTCTAATTATATCTTCTACACTTAGGTTTGCATCCACCTTTTCTAATGCTTTTTCTATTTCTTTTCCCGTATAGCCTAATACCTTTAATGCTGCTGTAGCTTCTGCTATTTTTTCATCATCCATTATTGCTGTATTAATAGTATCACTTATGTCTGTATTTTCATTTGCAACAATTTCATTTTCCTTTTTAAGTTTGTCTTTAAGCTCTAATATAACTCTTTGCGCAGTTTTAGGGCCTATTCCTGGTAATTTTTTTAATAGATTAATGTCATTATTTATAATGGCAAGTGCAAAACTTGATACTGAAACATTTGACAAAATAACAAGTGCAGACTTTGCTCCTATTCCACTTACAGACAATAGCAACTCAAACATTCTCAATTCTTCGTTTGTATTAAATCCATATATGCTAATGTCATCTTCTCTAACCCTTACATATGTATGTATTTTAATAATCTCTCCTATGGCTCCCAATTTATTTATAGCTGTTTCAGACATAAATATTTTATAACCTATTCCATTAACATCTATTACTATATATCCATTTGTTTTTACTTCTAAACTTCCCTTTATATATGCAAACATCTTATTTCTCCTTCATCATCTCCAAAATTGCTTCTTTTTCTAAATTTGATATATAATTATATTCCTTTTTACATATTCCATTTTCAAACTGACATATTGATTTATATGTACAATATTCACATGGTGTTTTCTTATTTTTAGTGTTGTAATATGGTTTTACATTTATATTTCCACTTAATATCTCTTCTGAAATTTGTTTTATTATCTTATTTGTGTATTTTTGCAAATATTCAAATTGTTGTTTACTAATATTACTTGCTTTTTTACTTAATGTCTCATCTTTATTTATCGTTGCTGGAATTATGTTAGAAGAACCAGTATCCAAGTTTTTATCCATTTTTCTTATAATGTCTACATCTGCTAAAATAAGTCCTCTCATCTTAAATTGTTTTCTTAGTTCTTCTTCTATTTGTTCATCTGACATATTTTGACTTGCTTTTACCATTGGCTCTATCAAATTGTAATAAAAAGCCCCTGCTGGCTCTGCACTCTCTTGTTTACACATTTCATTCATATATGTTAATAATTGCAACTTAATTCCTGCTTTTACTTCATTTAAATCTATATCTTTTATAGAAGATTTATAATCTATAATTCTTATATATTGTTCCTTCTCGTTGTTCATTATATCTACTCTGTCAATTTTCCCAACTATTTCTATTAACTTGCCATTATCTAATTTTACTTGTATTGGTTCATACTCTTTTCCCATGCCAAACTCTACTTCATGACCTAATACATTAAAATCACTATACCTAATACTATCTACAATATATTTCATTGATTTTGCAATTACTCTTCTTAATCTATTTACTAAAACTTTATTTTTTGGAACATTTGTAAATATATAATTTTTTTTCAATTCCAATTTCTGATCAATTATTCTATTTACTATTTTTTCAATTTGCTCATCTGTAATATTCTTTATGTCTTTTGCTTCTTCCATTCCAAAAAAATCATCTATTACATCATGCATAAAATTGCCTGTATCTATTGTTTGAATTTTAAAAATATCTCTTTCTGATAATTTTAATCCATATTTTATATAATAAGAAAATGGACATGCACTATATTGTTCCAATCTTGACACACTGGTTTTTATTGTATTTCCATATAATTTATCTATATTCTCTTTTTTAATTTTTTCTGGTGCACCGCTATATTCCAGTAAATTAACAGCTTCTAACAACTTGTCTTTCCATTCTTTTTTATTATTATAGTAATTGTATACGTCAAACCATATATCAGAAACTTTTTCTTCATCTTTTAGTTTTCTTAAATTTACTAATAACTCATCAAATGTAATGTTTTCCAACAGTATATCTTCTTCATTTGTAATTATATCACTGTGTTCTTTCACATTTGTGAATATTTTTTTAACTTTGTTTATAAGAACAGAAGGTCTTACAGCCTTTCCCTCTGCATCTGATGAGGGATAAGACAAATACAATTTTTCTTCTGCGGTTGTAAGTGCTTTATATATATTAAAATTATCATCATACAATTTTTCTGTTGTGCCTTTTGCTAATTCAATTCCATCTTTTTTTAACTTTTCTCTATCTGAATCATCAAAAAAACCTTCATTTTTGTTTATAGTTGGAAATACTCCATCATTTACACCTATTATAAATACTGCTTTTACCTTATGGCTTCTACTTCTATCTATATCGCCTATTATTACCTCATCTTGAGAAGTAGGTATTTTTCCCAAATCACTATTTCTTAAACCTATTTTTAAAATTTCCGCATATTTTTCAAAAGTAACTTTACTTTCTCCCAATACAAGTACAATTTCATCAAATACTTGTGTTAATATTTTAAAACTACTTTCATATTCTTTTGCAATCTCCAATTCCTCTATTTCTAACAGTTTTTCTATTTTCTCCTCTAATTTTTTAGGTATATTATTTTGTATTAAATACTCATACAATTTTTTTGTAATAGATTTTACATCCTTAATACCTAATAAATCGTTTTTGAACCTCATAAGTGGTTCTACAATTATGCTTCTTGCATATTTAATTTTTTGTATTTCTTCTTCTGATTCATCATAAAAGTTCCATTCTCCTTTATACCACTTGCTGCCCTTAATTCCCCATTTCAAGCAATAGTTTTCTAAATAATAAGCTGTATCCATATCTATGTCAACTAAGCCTGTTTTTATATAGCTAAATACAGATTCATAAGACCAATTTTGTATAAATATATCAATTACTGATAAAACAAATTTTACTAAAACATTTTGAGTAAGGTCTTTTTTTTCATCTATAAAGACAGGAATATCATATTTCTTAAATATCGCTTTGCATAAATTTGAATATGTATCTATATTTTTTGTAATAACAGCTATCTCTTTATACCTGTAGTCCTCATTTTTTACTAATTTTACAATTTGTTTAGCTAAATGTTCTACTTCCGAATATGGATTATTTGCTAAAAACAAACTTATATTTCCCACTTTTGGTTCATATTTGTGATATGGTATTGAATAAACATTTTTCTCTAAATGCCTTAATTCTGCATTTTTAAATCGCTTAGTCTCTCCCATATTTATTTGTTTTCCTATTTTTATGCCATTCTCCTGACAAACATCTAATAATTTAAACCATGTTTGCTTATTTGCATAAAATATGTCTGTTTCTTTGTTTTCACTTTCATTTAGTGAATCTGTGCATATTGTTACTATTATATTTTTTGCCTTATTTAATAAAATTTTAATAATATTGTATTCCTGTTTTGTAAAACCTGCAAATTCATCTAAAATTATAGTTGTTCCATCAAACAAATTAGATTTTACTAATTTTTCAGCTAATATTGTTAATATATCGTTTTCATCTATATAGTTATTTTTTAAGCTTTGTTCATAAATATTATAAATCGCCTGCATATCTTGCATTTTAAGTTTTAAATACATGTCTTTCGTATTTTCTGTTATATTTTGTAGGTTTTCTACACTTATTCCATGTTTTTTAAATTCTGTTATTTGTGTTGAAATCAATTCAACATTTTCATTTGATTTGCCTATAAAATTGAATTTATTTTTTTGCTCTAATAAGATTTCATATATTAGCATTGCTTTTCCAGAGGCTAACAAATTTGTTTTTGTTATTCCTCCAACCTCGTTTAATACTCTGTAAGCCATTCTGTTAAATGTTAGTACTTCTGCATTAACCACTGCACCAGTTTTAACAACTTCTAGCAACTTTTTTTCTGCTGTAAAAGAAAACTGCTCTGGTGTAATTACATATATTTTTTCTTTATTTAAATTAGATTTAATGTAGTCAAATAAATATGTACTTTTCCCACTTCCTGCTTTTCCATACACCACATTTAATGCCATAGTTTGTCTCCTTTATGCTTCCCTTTTCCAATAGAACAAGTATTGTTGTGCTATTCCTGCTAAATTTCCATATTTTGCTTTTGCAATTTGTTCTATTTCCTTTTTATTTACTTTTTCTTCATTTCCATTTTTTATATATAATTCATTTATAACACGCCTTACCCACACATCTATTGGAAAAGCTTCTAATCTTTTTAATGTTGAAAATAATAAGATACAATCTGCAACTTTTGGTCCTACTCCTGGAAGAGTTAAAAGTACCTCTCTTACGCAATTAGTATCATTATTTTCATGTAGTTTTTGCAAATCTACATCTTTATTTACAATTTTTCTTGTTGTTTCATATACTCTTGTATCTCTAAATCCTAAACCAAGTTTTCTTAAATCAACCACTTCTGCCTTTGAAAGCTCATCTGGAGTAGGAAATGTATAATATTCCTTTCCTTCAAATATTATTTTTTCTCCATATGTTTTACAGATTTTTTCTATTATTCCTTTTATTCTAGGTATATTATTGTTTGCTGATATAATAAAAGAAATAATTGTTTCCCATAAGTCTTGGTTTAGCAGTCTTATTCCTTGTCCATACTGAATGCTTGTTTTCATATTATCATCTATTGCAGACAATTTTAGTTTTATTTGTTTATAATCTCTATCCAAATCAAAATATTGGTTACATACCTCTTCTATATTGCCATCTGTAATTCCTTTAAATATTATTTTACTGCCTTCTTTTTTTACATTTATTACATTTTTTCCAAATACACCTGTATAACTCTCATCCTGTTGCTTATTCCATCTAAAACATTGTCCACAATCAAATATATGTTTTGGTTCAAATGATTCCACATCACTTATTATATATGTCTGTTTCTGCACTTTTGGCACTCCTCTATTTCTTAATAATTTAATTATATCTGTCCCAGAACACAATGTCAATGGAAAAAAGATTAATGTTTAGACTTTCATTTTGACCATTAAGTATTTTAAATAGTTTTTTTATTCTTGCTTTATTAGATAGTTTGGCAATTGTCCTTTTAATCACTTTTTTCCACATCTCCATTTATATTTTAACTTTTGTTTTATATTGTGCTTTTAATATGTTTTTTTAACTATATAATACCATAAAAAATACATAATATTAATATCGTAATTTATTTGTCATAAAAACTTAATATTTTTGTAATGCTTTTTATTAATTTTTACGCTAATATATTTATGTCAGAGTTTTTTTTCATTCAAATTGCGGGCGATTCAAATTGCCCCTACAGGAACTCTACAATTTATAATTAAATCTAAAGATTAACTAGAATTGTTGGGAGAAAAAAGTAGAAATTTTCATGGGGCAACGCAAAGTTTTACATAAATTTGACTTTTGTGTAAAAATTTAATATAATAGTGTTTATCTGAATAGCATTACGTAGCAATGCCTCAGAAATTATTTTTTTGATAATTTCTGGAGGGGCTACGAAGACCTCCAGAATATATGGAGGATTATGAAAGCAAGAGAGTTTATGGATGTTTACAATAGCATTCTTAGAGTAGCTCCTAGGGAGCTAGCTAACGAATTGAAACACGCTATGCCCTTCTGGGCACCAGAAGTAGTCTGGTATCAACTGTCGCTTTACGTAAACAAATACGTGAGGCCCAGTAGCAGAGATCGCACTGCAATCGCAGTATATGCGATTCTGCTTGACAAAACCCCCGCCGAGACGAAAGAGCTCTTCGAGCGGGACGGTCTCTAAAATTATATACGTAAAAATTTTCGATTTTTACGTATATAATAAAAAAGTATCATTTTATATGGTCTTTCTCACTCGTAAGAGTGAGTTTTCTTTTTAAAAACATTATTCTGCCTTGCTTGGTTCCACACACCTAAACAAGTCTAGAATCTTTTATTCTAACATCATAATATTTTTTATTAATTTTTACACTGATATATGTATGTCAGAATTTTTTTTGCATCCGAATTGTGGGCGATTAAAATCGCCCCTACAGGAACTCTACAATTTATAATTTAATCTAAAAATTAACTAGAATTGTTTGGAGAAAAAAGTAGAAATTTTCAGATGAAAGAGTCACATGCGAAATAAAATTTACTCTTTTTTACTGAAATGCTTACACTAATGTTGACGAAGAGTAACATAATATGGTATAATGGAAATACATGGGGCAAGTCCCTTTGTAATAAATTTTAGGAGGAACATAATAATGAAAAAAAATTATGTTCGTTACATTCTGCGGTATGACTATGCGCCGGCAACGGCGGAATATATATTCCGCAAATGCGGCGGGAGCGGACTCCTGCAGCATTATATTTACAACCACGCAGGTAAAATCATTGACGTCAATGATCTTTATACCTGTGTGTATGAAGGAAATAATCAGGAGGAATTTCGGGCTATGCTTGCGGAGGCAAGAAAGCATATGCCTGAAAGAAAAATGATGTACGTGGAGAAACCCGGCTTCATGTACACAGATGAAGAACTCTCTGCCATGAACGAAGAGATATACTTGTCCATGGTAGAGTATAATCTCCAGTATAATGACTGACGTCTACGCTGTAGGCGACATATTATACTGGGAACGGATGGGGTAGAAAAATCTTTTCTTAATAAAGTTTTTCTGCCTCATCTTTTTTAACATTTATATATTATTTCCGTAGTAACTATCTAATAATATTTGTTTTAATTCGCTTACTAATGGTAGTCTTGGATTTGCTGTTGTGCATTGGTCCTCAAATGCTCTATCTGCTAGCATATCAACTTTATCTAGAAATTCTTTTTCGTCTATTCCCGCTTCTCTAAATGTTGCTGGTATTCCTAGGTCTATATTTAATTTTTTTATTTCATTTATTAGTGACCACACACCTTCTTCGTTTGTATATGCTGGAAAGTTCATTCTTCTTGATATGTCTGCATATTTTTGATCTGCTATAAAATATTCGTACTTAGGGAATGATACAAATTTTGTTGGCTTTTGGCTGTTATATTTTATAACATATGGTAAAAGGATTGCATTAATTCTTCCATGTGGCAAATGAAACTCCCCACCTATTTTGTGTGCTAATGAATGATTTATTCCTAGAAAAGCATTTGTAAATGCCATTCCTGCTATTGTGCTTGCATTATGCATTTTTTCCCTTGCAACTCTATTACTTCCGTTGTTATATGCTTCTCTAATATTTTTAAACACTAGTTCCGCTGCTTTTTCTGCTAATCCATCTGTATAATCTGATGCCATGTTAGAAACATAGGCCTCTATTGCATGTGTTAATACATCCATGCCTGTATCTGCTGTTATTCCTTTTGGTAAGCTCATAACCAAATCTGGGTCTACTATTGCTACATCTGGAGTTAATTCATAATCTGCTAATGGATATTTTTTATTAAGTTTTTTATCTGTTATTACTGCAAAAGATGTTACTTCTGAGCCTGTTCCTGAAGTTGTAGGTATTGCTACCATTTTAGCTTTGTTTCCTAACTTTGGAAATTTATAAGTCCTTTTTCTAATATCCATAAATTTAAGTTTTAAACCTTCAACATCTGCTTCTGGATGTTCATAAAATAGCCACATTCCTTTTGCTGCATCTATTGGACTTCCACCACCTAATGCAATTATTACATCTGGTTTAAATTCCCTCATCATTTGCACTCCTTTATTAATTGTTTCAAATGATGGGTCTGACTCTACATCTGCAAAAATCTCCGAATGAACATATTCTTTTCTTTTTCTTAAATAATATAATATTTTATCTACATATCCAAATTTAACCATTGATTCGTCTGTTACTATAAATGCTCTTGATATATTTGGCATTTTTTCTAAATATCCTATTGAACCTGCCTCAAAGTATATTTTTTCTGGAACTTTAAACCATTGCATATTTACTCTTCTTTTTGCAACCCTTTTTATATTTATTAAATTAACTGATGATACATTTGCTGTTGTAGAGTTTCCTCCAAATGTGCCACATCCTAATGTTAATGATGGCATATTTGTATTGTATATGTCTCCTATTGCTCCATGTGTTGATGGTGAATTTACTATTATTCTTCCTACCTTAACCTTTTCTGAAAATTTTAATATTGTTTGTTCATCTTCTGAATGAATAACAGCTGAATGTCCTAATCCTCCAAATTCTATTAATCTTTCTGCTATATCTATTCCCTCATCTGCGTTTTCTACAATGTAGTATGCTAAAACAGGGCTTAACTTTTCTTTTGAAAATGGATATTCTATCCCTATTCCATTTTCTTTTAAAACTAATACCTTTGTGTCTTTTGGTACCTCTATTCCTGCACCTTTTGCTATTTGATATGGGCTTTTTCCAACAATATCTGCATTTAAGGCACATCCTTTTTCTTCTATAAACATGCTATTTCTTAATATATCTGTTTCCTCCTGTGACATAAAATAGCAACCTGCTTCTTTCATAAGTTTTTCAAATTCCTCATGTATTTCTCTGTCAACTATAACTGATTGCTCAGAGGCACAAATCATGCCATTATCAAATGATTTAGACATTACTAAGTCATTTACCGAAGTTTTTAAGTGCGCTGTTTTATCTATATAGCAAGGAACATTCCCTGGGCCAACTCCCAATGCTGGCTTACCACAAGAATATGCTGCTTTTACCATTCCTGTTCCACCAGTTGCTAATATTAAATTAACATCTGGGTGATTCATCAGCATTGACGTTGCAGTAATAGATGGCTCCTCTATCCATAATATACAATTTTCTGGTGCTCCTGCTTCTACTGCTGCATCTCTTAATATTTTTGCTGCTGCAGTACTACATTTTTGTGCTGAAGGGTGAAAACCAAATATTATTACATTTCTTGTTTTAGCAGCAATTATCGATTTAAACATTGTAGTTGAAGTTGGATTTGTAACTGGTGTTACACCTGCTATTATGCCAACTGGTTCTGCTATTTCCACATATCCTTCTTCATCGTTTTCATTAATTACTCCAACAGTCTTATCATATTTTATACTATGATATATATATTCTGTTGCAAACATATTCTTAGTTATTTTATCTTCATATATTCCTCTATTTGTTTCTTCAACTGCCATTTTAGCAAGTTCCATATGGTGCTCTAATCCTGCCATTGACATATGTTTTACTATATTGTCAACTTGTTCTTGAGTTAAGTCCATATACTCTTCTGAAGCTATTTTAGCCTTTTCCACAAGTTTATCTATCATTTCTTTTATTCTTTGTTTTTCTTCATCAGTAACTTCTACTGCCATATTTTCATCATCCTTTCTGGCAAAAATTCTTTTGTATAATTATTTGCACTTATTGATTATTATATACTAATAAATTTAGATAAGTCAATATTTATTAAGTTATAAATTTGCTTTAATTTATGGCTTTGTAAATGTGAAGTGAATCCAAATTATTAGACAAAAAAGTTTAATAATGAGGGTTCATTTTATGTCTAAATATTCAAATAATTTTAAATTAGAAGTAGTAAAATATTACAATGAACAACATTGCGGATATCAATGTACAGCAAATAAATTTAACATTCCATCTCTAACAACCGTAAAAAAATGGGTAAAAAAATATAATGAACATGGAGAAAAAGAATTATTAAAAAATTTAAAGTCATCTTATAGTGGTGAATTTAAGCAAAGTGTGATAGAATATATGCATAAAAACCATTTATCAGCTCAAGAAACAGCAATACACTTTAATTTAGGAAGTGTAGACCAAGCAACTAGATGGGAACGTATATATTATAAAGTGATTGTAATAGATGAATTAAGGCATGAGTTTAAATTAGAGGCTTTGTTAAAATATGCAGAAGTAACGAGGAGCACATTTTATTATCAATTAAACAGAATCAAAGAACCAGATAAATATAAAGAAATAAAAGAAGAAATTACAGCTATTTACCATGAAAATAAAGGAAGATATGGATATAGAAGAATTACACTAGAATTACATAACAGAGGATTTATTATCAACCATAAAACAGTCAGAAGACTTATGAAAGAATTAGAATTACAATGTTTCGTAAGAGCACAAAAGTATAAATCATATAAAGGTGAAGTAGGAAAAAATTTGTGATAATCTTTTAAATAGAGAATTTGAGACTAAAGAACCAAACCCCAAATGGGTTACAGATGTAACAGAATTTAAAGTTCATAATGAAAAACTTTATTTATCACCAATAGTAGATTTATTTAATGGTGAAGTAATTAGCTTTAATTTATCAAGACATCCAGTATTTGCACAAGTGATTGATATGTTAGAAAATGCATTTAATAAGATACCAGATAATACAAATTTAATATTACACTCAGATCAAGGTTGGCAATATCAAATGAAGCAGTATCAACACTTATTAAAAGAAAAAGGAATTAGACAAAGCATGTCTAGAAAAGGAAATTGTTTAGATTTAGCTGAAAATTTCTTTGGTTTATTGAAATCAGAATTATTTTATATGAAAGAATATAAAACAATTGAGGAACTAGAAAAAGATATAATAGAATATATAGATTATTATAATAACAAAAGGATAAAAAGCAAATTAAAAGGAATGAGTCCTGTACAATACAGAACTCACTCCCAAAGAGCTGCTTAGTACCTAATCAAAAAATGTCCAATTTTTTTGGTTCAGTACATTGCATAATGCAATTAACTTTTTAAAGTCCGAAATTGTTGGTTCATAATTTTCTGTTTTCTTCATAGTAGATTCTAATATTTTTGAAATTTTTTCTTCTGTAATATCTTCCTTTTTAGCAATTGGAATAAAATCATCATGGCTTTGAATTAAGAAACATAATTCTGCTATTTCTTGTTCACTATAACCTATATTACCAAGTATATCTTTTGCAATATCTGCAGATTGTTTTGCGTGACCTATAAATTGAGTTTGTCCTGTTTTTTCATTTAACTTCGCAACATTTGGCTTCCCTATATCGTGAAAAATGCTGCAATTTTAACTTTTAATGCATCTTTTTCAGAAAGTCCATCAGTATTTACACTATCAACTGTTCTTAATATATGTTCAAATAATTCATATTGATGACTATTATTATTTTGATTTCCAAACTTAACAGTCTTTAAAAATTCACTTCCAAATATTTTTTCTAATTCTTCTCTTGACATATTTAAATACTTTTCTGCAACATTACCACTTAATAAATCACTTTCAAATTCTTTCATACCATATTTAACATCTCCAATATCTATAAATTATATATTAAACAGTCTATATATTAAATTTTTTAGTCTTGAAAAGAAGCCTTCTTTATAGTTAACTAATGCAGTTTCCTTCGTTGCTATTTCTTCGTCTACCTCTTTCGTTTGATTTTTAAATAGGTTATCTGGATTATATTTTTCTCTTAATTCCCTTTCGTATTCTTCTATTTCTATTTTCTCATTTTCGATTAGTTTTCTTCTTTGTTCCTCACTGCACAAATAATCTCTATAAATTATTCCCAGCATTGCTTTTGTTTCTTTTTCTAATGATTGGTCTTTTAATGGAACTGTTGGATTAATATTTGAACTATAATTCTCTGCCTTATTATTCTCTATAAAGTCTTTTAGCTTTTGGCTAATTTTATACTGCATTTGGCTTGGCATCATACTAATTATAATACTAATATCTGTACACATTCTTGAATCCACATCATTCATTTGTTTTCTCACTTTCCTTATCCATTTGATTTTTTCTATTTCTTTCAGCTCTAATTCTGCCGAATAAACCTTTTTTTTCAACAGCAGAAGTTTCTTTATAAGAATTTTTCATATCTTCCATTGTTACTAATTCAGAATCTGTAGATTTTTTTGCCTTGTTTTGTTCTATTCTGCTTTGGCTTTTCTTAATTTGGCTTTTCTTAAATTGTTCAGTTTGACGCTTTTTAGCTTCTTGAGCTGGTTTTTTCTCTGTTTGCTCATTTTGTCTTATATAATTAGATTCAAGAGTTCTTAAATATTCTTGTGCTTCTCTAACATCTATCCCATTTATTCTGTCTAAACTAGCTCTTGTAATAGATAAAATTTCAATTATTTTACCTGTTTCATCTATATTAAGTGTATTATGATCATTTGTTCTTCCTTCACCTATATAAAGAAGCTCTCCCCTTATTTTTGAGTTCATTAGATCAGTTATCATCTCTAATATTTCTTTAAATGAGCGAGATAAACCTATAGGTTGTCCCAATCTATCCTTAATTGTAATTATTCTGTCTCCCATATCTAGTTTATTAGCCAGTCTTTCAATTGCCTTTATTTGTTTCCCAATTTCTAGCTTACTTTTATTGTTTTCGGTTTTTATTTTACTATTAAGCAATTTCTCTAGTTTTCGTGCTTCTTCTGGCTTTAATCTATCACCTAATTCACTTAATCTTTCTCTAACACTTTCTGGTGTTCTTTTTATTAATGCTTCTGATTGCAATGAAGAAATATTTTGCTCTATTTCAGTTAGTCTGCTTATATTTTTTTCGTTAAGCTTTATAGCCGCTTTTAATCGTTGTTTGCCCTCTTGTGCCTCTTCTAGCTCTTTTTCATTTTCTCTCAAATATTTCTGTTCCTCTTTTATATCTGAAGCAATTGTTGTTTTTAGCGAACGAAATAAATCACTTAAATTTATAGTTTTTTCTGTTTTTGTTTGCATTTTTGTTCCCTCCTCATCTATTACGATAATATAATTTTATCATATGTGTATTTTTTTGTCTACAAATATTCTCTAGTTTGACACTTAATTAAATATTTTTTAACTATCAAAGCTTAGAACCATAAGCTTTTAATTTTGTCAACTTTTTCCTGTTTTTCTGTTGTCTTTGTTTTCTTTTGCGATATAATTCATTCAATACAAAGGATGTGATTTTATGTATTTAAATATAATGAATAATAAGAAAACTGGAAAAACCAAACTTTCAATTCGTAGAGGATATCGCGATGAAAACGTCAAAGTTAAAAATACAACCATTAAAAATTTAGGTGATTTGGAAGACCTAAAAAACAATTTGATGACCCTATCTCTCATTTCAAATCTGTTGTTAAGAAAATGAATGAAGATGAAAAATTAAATAATTTACAAATAACTGTAAGTATTGATAAGAATGAAAAATTAAGTATTGGTACTGAAAATATTAAAAACTTCGGTTATTCTGCTTTTTCTAAAATTTATCATGAGCTAGAACTTGATAAATTTTGATTGTAACAAGTGAACTAGATAAAACCGATGAAGAAATTATTGATATTTACAGACAATTATGGAGAATTGAAGAAACTTTTAAAATTACAAAAAGTGAATTAGAAGCTAGACCTGTATATGTTTCAAGAAAAGAACATATCGAAGCACATTTCTTAATTTGTTTCATTGCATTGGTTTTAGTTAGATTGCTCCAAGAAAGATTAGGTAAAAAATATTCTGTTGGAAAAATTATCGAAATCCTTCAAAAATGTAATTGTAGCCATATTCAAGAAAATTACTGGTTATTTAATTATACTGATGATCTATTGGCAAATATTGGTAAAACTCTAAATATTAATTTTGAACAAAAATTTATGAGATTACAAGATATCAAAAATATTTTATCTAATACTAAAAAACAATTTGTAAGACAACAATAAAATATTAAATTCTAAAACCTTGTACATCACTTATATCAGTGTGTACAATGTCGTTTTATTCTCTTTCAAGTGTCAAAGTCAGGTTATATACTAATAAATTTAGATAAGTCAATATTTATTAAGTTATAAATTTGCTTTAATTTATGGCTTTGTAAATGGTATTTTACTTTATTTTTTATTTACTTTTATTCTTAAATATTATATAATGTTTTATATTATTTTTAAGGGGAGAGTTTTATGATATATGACTTTATAAAAATAGATAAAAAATGGCAGAAAAAATGGGAAACCGAAGGTACATTTTTTGCTAAGGAAGATCCTTCTTTAAAAAAGTGGTATGGTTTAGTTGAATTTCCTTATCCATCTGGTCAAGGACTTCATGTAGGTCATCCTAGAAGTTATACTGCTTTAGATATTATTGCAAGGGAAAAAAGATTAGAGGGTTATAATGTTCTTTACCCTATTGGCTTTGATGCATTTGGATTACCTGCTGAAAATTATGCCATAAAAAACCATATTCATCCTAAAATTACTACTGAAAAAAACGTAAATCATTTTAGAGAACAATTAAAGGCTCTTGGTTTCTCTTTTGATTGGTCTAGAGAAATTAATACCACTGACCCTAATTATTATAAATGGACTCAATGGATTTTCATTCAACTATATAAACATGGATTAGCTTATAAAACAACTATGCCAATTAACTATTGTACTGGATGTAAAGTAGGATTGGCAAATGAAGAAGTTGTAAATGGTGTTTGTGAAAGATGTGGTAGTGAAGTTGTTCAAAAGGAAAAAAGCCAATGGATGCTTAAAATAACAGAATATGCCCAAAGATTAATAGATGATTTAGAGGAAGTTGATTTTTTAGATAAAATTAAAACTCAACAAATTAATTGGATTGGTAGAAGTGAAGGTGCTGAGGTCAAATTTAAAATTGCTAATTCAAATGAAGAATTAATTGTTTATACTACAAGACCTGACACTTTGTTTGGCGCAACATATATGGTAGTTGCACCAGAGCACGAATTTATTAATAAATTTAAAGATAAAATAACAAATTTAGAAGAAATTGAAGAATATAAAAGACTTGCTGCCTTAAAATCTGATTTTGAACGTTCAGAATTAAACAAAGAAAAAACTGGTGTAGAAATAAAGGGAATTAAAGCTATTAATCCATTAACAGGAAAAGAAATTCCTATATGGGCTTCTGATTATGTTTTAATTACTTATGGCACAGGTGCAATTATGGCTGTTCCTGCCCATGATAGTAGAGACTGGGAATTTGCTAAAAAGTTTAATTTGCCTATTATTCCAGTTATAAAACCTGCAAATTCTAATTCTGTTTCAGTTGATAAGGAGCCTTTTACAGATGTAAACTCTGGAGTTATTATTAATTCTGACTTTTTAAATAATTTATCTTGCAAACAGGCAATAAACACTGTTATAAATTATTTAGAGGAAAACAATATCGGTAAAAGAAAAGTAAATTATAAATTACGTGACTGGGTATTTTCTAGGCAACGTTATTGGGGTGAGCCTATTCCTATGGTATATTGTGAGAAATGTGGCTGGAGTCCTCTTCCTGAAAACGAATTACCTTTGGTACTTCCAGAAATACAGGATTACGAACCTAGTGAAAATGGTGAATCTCCACTTGCAAAGCAAACAGATTGGATTAATACAACTTGTCCACATTGTCATGGTCCTGCCAAAAGAGAAACTGACACTATGCCACAATGGGCTGGGTCATCTTGGTATTATTTAAGATATATGGATCCACATAATGACAAGGAACTAGCTTCTAAGCAAGCTATAGAATACTGGGCTCCTGTTGACTGGTATAATGGTGGAATGGAACATACTACTTTGCATTTGCTATATTCAAGATTCTGGCATAAATTCTTATATGATATTGGTGTTGTTTCAACAAAGGAACCTTACCAAAAACGTACTGCACATGGCATGATTTTAGGATCAAATGGTGAAAAAATGTCAAAGTCTAAAGGGAATGTTGTTAATCCTGACGATATTATAGGAGAATTTGGTGCTGATACTTTTAGAGTTTATGAAATGTTTATGGGACCATTTGACCAAACAACTCCTTGGTCTATGGAAAGTATCCGTGGTTGTGGTAAATTCTTAGACAGAGTATGGAATTTGCAAGATATGTTAGTAGAAGGTTCTACATATTCGCCAGAATTTGAAAAAATGATGCACAAAGCAATAAAAAAAGTAAGTGCAGACATTGAGGAAATGAAGTTTAATACTTGTATTTCTACTTTTATGACAATGGTTAATGAGTTTTATAAACTAAAAAAAATAAATAAAGCAGAATTTAAAACATTTTTACAATTGCTAAATCCATTTGCCCCTCACGTTTCCGAAGAATTATTTGAAAAAATTGGCGAGAGCAAAACCATTGCAGAAACAACATGGCCTAAGTACGAGGAAAGTAAAACTATAGATAATGAAATAGAATTACCTATTCAGTTTAATGGTAAATTAAGAGCAACTGTCAAAATAGTAAGAGATTCGAATGAAAGTGTTGTTAAAGAAATTGTTCATAATAACCAAACAGTTATAAACAATTTAAAAGACAAAACTATTGTTAAAGAAATTTATGTAAAAAATAAAATTTATAATATTGTTGTAAAATAGTTTGTAATATTTTTGTAATATAAACGTATTTATTTTGTAATGTTTTTATTTGTATTTTGTTGTATAATAATGTTGTAATATGTACTAAGGAGAAATAATAAATGAATATAGAAAAAGAATTAAAGAAAAATGGAATTACAGTTATAGATAAATTAGATACTTTAAGTATCAATACTTTGGCAAAAAACATTGCTCAAAAATTGTGTAGGGCATTCCCTAACCAACGTTTTATAGCACCAAAACTATTTATTGCAATATCAAGAATTCCTATGTATTATGCGGAAATGCCAGAAGGATTATCTGAAGCAAATTATTTTTACAAAAATTCTTCTATATATTTTAGGGCAGGATTATCTCTTGATGAAATAGAAAAATTTGCTATTCATGAGGTTATACATTATTTGCAAGAGGTTAAAGATAAAAGAGGAAATTTAAAGAAATTGGGATTATGTGTATTTACTAGTTCTAAAGAATATGGTATGGCTTTAAACGAAGCTGCTGTTCAATTGGCTACTTCTAAAGCATTAAGACATAATTATGAGATGGTTAAGTATTACGATATTGCTTTTTCTACTACTTCTCCAACTTATTATCCTATACTTTGCAATTTAGTTGCTCAACTTGTTTATATAACCAATGAAAACGACTTTTATGATAGTATGTTTTCTGCAACAACACAGTTTCAACAAAATATAATACAAGCATGTGGTGAAAAAGTCTTCTTTTATGTACAAGATATGTTAGATAGAATTTTGTATGCAGAGGAAAAAATAATTAACTTAAATAATAAATTGCTTAATATTTCTTGTACAGATAGTCAAGCTGCAAAATACGGAAAAAAGATTTCAACATATAAAAATACATTAAAAAAATTGTATTTTGAAACACAAAATATTATTTTTACATCATATTTTGACAATGAAATAAAAAAACTAGTAACTACAGCAGATATGGATGAATATAGATATAAATTATATAATTTTAAAAATTATTTAGGTTCAACTGATGGTTATACATTTTTTAATGATTATTATGTTCAACAAATGGAAGCCTTAGATATCAAGTATGATTCTATTATAAACAATGTTTCTTTGGTTCCTGTAAATACATCAAAATGGCAAAATATATTACATAGCCTGAAAAATGTATTTTCTTTAAAAGGCGAAAAAAGATACAATGAAAATTAGCACTTTAATGGCATACGCTAAAGTACCAACATTTTTTAATTTTAGATTTACTAGTAATATTGTTATTTGTAAGTAATCTTATCATATCCAACTTTTTCAATGAGGTTCCCCCTAGCTTTAGTATAGCTAGGGGGTTTGTTTAGTTAATAATATGGCATTTACCATTTGCAAACTTTATTTCTATGTCTGCAAATTTTTTCATTATATCTACCTGGTGAGTAGATATAATAACTGTTCTTCCTTCGCAATACTGCAATATATATTGCATTGTCTGTACTGCAATTTCATCGTTCAGGTTGTTTGTCATTTCATCAATTCCAACAACCCCTATATTTTCTTCGAGATTATACAACAATCTCGTAATTAGGAGTCTTTGCTGTTGTCCCGAAGAATAGTTATCATATGTGGTTTCCCCCAGATATGATATTACATCTTCTGCATTCTCTTGAATTTCTTCGTAGAGATGCAACCCTTTCAGTATTTGAATAAGCTTCCCCTCGTCAACTTTATCCCATGTAACCTCAGACAGGATATTGCCACTTCCAAGTTTTGAGCCTTGTCCAAGCTCAACAGCCTTAGGTATTACAGGATTTTCGCATCCATCAATCCGTAACATTCCTGTAACAAATTTCATGAAAGTTGTTTTTCCAGAGCCAGTTGCTCCCTCAAGCATTACCACTGAGGAATTCGGAATATCTAGGCATGTATCCAAGGAAAGAGTAAATGGTCTAGTTTCATCTTTTCTGGGATATTCAACCTTAAATGGCCTTATAACTATGTCTCTTTTGGGTTTTGCCTGCTCGTTTTCTAATGATGATGCCACTTCCATTATTTTCGTAACTTCATCATTATACTTTCTTTGTTCCTCGAGCTGGTTTTTCCAATCCTCAACTCCACGCAATATCCTATTGAATTTGGATATGACTTTATTATAAATTGTAACCATTGACATTATTGACAATATCAATGTAGCATCAATATTACTTTTTTCCACATCTTTAATGGAAAAAAATAGTATAAACACTATTATCATCACACCCAATAGACTGTTTAACAGTTCCATGCTGTTAATCTTCCGCTTAAGTTGTTTCTTTATCAAAAAGGATTTGCTTAAAAAATCAACATATCTTGCTACCATCCAGTTAATATGTATATCATTAACTGGCTGTATATTATTAATGTCGTTAGCAATCTCCCTTTCTTCAAAAGAAATATCTTTTAGTTTCTTTCGAACTTCTTTCCGCTTTTTTAATCGATATGCGGAAAAAAGGCACTTGCAGATTAATGCAATTAGCACCACTGCTGGGAAAAGCTTAAAGCCTTGGATTTCCTCTCGACTAGCAATCCAAAATCCGATGCAGATGTAGATTGCTGATACAATGTCAAAAATCTTCTTTGGAGCATCAATTCTCATTCTCCATTCTCCAAATACATATTCTTTTAGACTTTGTATCACTACCCTGTGAGACATTCTTTCGTTGCCATCCCAAACTTTGCCTTGCACCTTCATTGCAAGCTTAGTTACAATTTCGGCGGCTTCTATCTTTCCTCTCTCTTCAATGATAAGATCTTTTTCGTTCTGCACATTTGACAATGCAGTAAAGAAAACATCACTTACATAGTACAGTAGCAAAATTGTCAATGCAACTGTTACTCTTCCCAACTGCATCTGGGATTTTGACAGTTGTATTGTAAATGTTGCTACATCTGAAAGGATAGTTACCACTATCTCAATCAGCAGTTGCCACTGAGCTTCCCGCCATAGGTCCTTTGGCATTGGAAAGTGTTTGTTTTTTTTGCTTATTTTCATGTTTTTCCTTTCTATGCACATATTATATAACAACTCCTCTTTTGCCTGTTGACACTTATATTATATCTCATATTTACATAATTTTCAAGTATTTTTCACTTTTCTCTATTGTAATTGTTATCAGTTAATATTTTAGCCCTTTAAAAATTGACCCATACTTTCTGCCGCTTCTCTTCCACTTCTTGCTGCCCATGCTACAGTTGATTTTTCTCCTACTAAATCTCCACCTGCAAATACTTTCTCGTTAGATGTTTGTTTCTTATCATTTATTTTAACATATTTTTCTTGTGTCAGCTCTAGTCCTAGGTTTTTTACAACATTTATTTCTGTTTTTGACCCCAATGCCATTACAACATAGTCCATATCAATTGTGTAATTACTGCCTTCAATTTCTACTGGTGATTTTCTTGTTTCTCCTTCTTTTTGCACAAGTTCTGTTTTTATGCACTCTATTTTTTCTACTTTTTCATTACCTATTATTTGAGTAATATTGTGTTTAAATAAGAAACTAACTCCTTCTTTTTTTGCATCTTCTATCTCTTTTTTTTCTGCCGGCATTTGCTCTTCTTCTCTTCTATATATTATAGTTACACTTTTTGCTCCCAATTTATTAATTGTTCTTGCACAGTCTATGGCAACATTGCCACCCCCAACTACAGCAATTTTTTTTCCAACATATGTAGGGTGGTTATTTAATTCTAATAATTCATTTCCTCCATATACTCCTGTTAATTCTTCCCCTTTTATTTCCATATTTTTAGTGATGTTTGCGCCTATTGCTAAAAATATTGCATTATACTCTTTTTGCAATTCATTCAAGTCAAGATTTTTTCCAAGTTCCATTCCACATTTTGTTTCTATACCTAGATCTAATATTTTTTGAATTGTATTGTCTAATATACTTTTGTCAAGTCTAAAATTGGGAATACCATTTCTTAAAATTCCACCTAATTGACTATATTTTTCATATATTGTAACTTTAAATCCGTTTCTTCTTAAAAACGCTGCACATGTAAGCCCTGCAGGTCCGCTTCCAATTATTGCGATTTTTTCATTTCTTTCTTGTTCACAGTTAGGAAGTTTGTAATTATTTTTAATTGACATATCTCCTATGTATTTTTCTATATCGCCTATATTTACAGGTTGTCCCTTTATTCCGCGAACACATTTCCCCATACATTGCTTATAATGTGGACAAATTCTTCCACATATTGCTGGCAATACAGTTGTTTCTGAAAGTATTTCATATGCTTCTTCAAGCTTGTCTTGTTTTACTTTTTCTATAAAGGCTGGTATATTATTTTCTAATGGACAACCTTTAGTACATGGTTTTACTTTACAGTTCAAACATTGTTCTACCTTTTCTTTTAATTCAGCTTCCATTTTTTAATTCTTCCCTTCCCAGTCTATATTATTGTCTATATATTTTTTAGCTTCTTTTAAATCTTGCCAGAATTCTATTTTTTTGTTTTCATCTCTTAATAGAGCTGCCGGATGCCATGTTGGCATATATTTAATGCCGTTTTTCTCCATCCAATTTCCACGTACCGCAGTTATTCCATACTCTTTTCCTAATATATTCTTTAATGCTGTACTTCCTAATAACACTATAATTTTTGGTTTTATTAGTATTACTTGATTTCTTAAATAATTTAAACACGTTTGTACTTCATCATCTTCTGGTACTCTATTGGATGGTGGTCTACACTTTACTATATTAGCTATATATACATCTTCTCTATTAATCTCTAATGCTTGAAACGCATTATTCATAAGTTGCCCCGCTTTTCCAACAAATGGAATTCCTTGCTTATCTTCATCTGCCCCTGGTCCTTCTCCAATAAACATTAACCTAGCCTTTTTATTTCCTTGTCCAAATACAATATTGGTTCTATTTGTGCATAATCTGCATTTTTTACATTCTAAAATACTTTTTTCTAAGTCTTCCCAATTATCATACATTTTCTTCGTCTCTTTCTATTTTTTTATTTCGATTATTGCCATATTCCTTCCAGAATTTTCTCCAGCTTTTCTATATGAGTGTAGCAAATTGCTATTACATACTGTGCATATATTGCTGTCTATTATATTTTCTTCTATTAATCCCAACTTTTTCAATATGCATTTATTTATTAATACAGTATCTATATAATACTTATTACGTTCATGGTCTTTTTTTATTATATCATTAATTTCTGGCAAATTACTATATTTATTATAAAATATATCTTTTACATCTGTATCAACCTCAAAATGACACCTTCTTATGCTTGGACAAATACAGCAAATGATATCTTCTGGATTGCATTTAAAATCATTCATCATTTTTTCTACTGTTATTTTAGATATTCCCTTTTCTGTTCCCCTCCATCCTGAGTGAACATTTGCTATTACATTTTTATTTGGATCATAGAAAAGCAAAGATATACAATCAGCTGAAGTAGTAGCCAACGTTACATTTTTGATATTAGTTATTAATCCATCAACTCCGTCTAATTCTTGCTTACCTTGTATTGTCAAAACATTATCTGTATGTTTTTGCATAGGTTTTATAATATCTGTAAATTCTAATTCCTTAGAAATATTCTCGTAGCTTTTCAACATTATTGGATTATTTTCTGTTTTAAAGTTCAATTGCCCATCACTTTTCAATGTGTAGCAATGGGCAATGTTTTTATATTCTAGCAATCTTTTAAATTGTATATATTCCACATTATCCGTTTTTACATGAACAATGTTTTTATTTGATAAATTCATTTTTATTATGTTCCTTTCAAAATGTTATTTTAAATCTATAACAGAGCCTATAATTCCTGCATCATTTCCTAAGCTGGCTAATTTTATTTCTGGCATAAATTCTTTATTAAATACATATTTTTTATTGTAATACTCCTCTAAAAGTTTATTATATAATATGTTTTTGTAATATACAAATCCACCTCCTATAGCTATGGCTTGTGGCTCAAATAAGTCTATTATGTTTGATAAACCAATTATTAGGTTTTGTATATATTCATTTATCTCTTTTTTTACTTTCGTATTTTCTTCGTTTTCTTCTATGATTGTCAATAGTTCTTTTCCTTCAATTTCCTCTTCCAGTTTTAATATTTCTCTTATGTTTTGTTTAAATCTTTTTATAGAACAATATGTCTCAAAACATCCATATTTACCGCAATTGCACTGTTTTCCATGTTTTTCTATTATCATATGTCCTATTTCAAATCCCGTATTTTTTTTAGGTACTAATAATTTATTATCCAGAAAAACTCCTGCTCCTATTCCTGTACCCAAACATAAAAATACAGCATCTTCATATGTTTTTAGACTTCCATATATTTTTTCCGCCATTGCTGCGCATTTTGCATCATTCCTAACAAGTATTGGTACATTATAATATTGTTGCAATTCTTTAGTTATATTAAATTCTTTTATTCCCAAATTTACAATCTCATATATAATACCATTTTTAGCATTGCCAGGGGTTGCTATTCCTATTAATTCTACGCTTTCCTTTTTCTTTACTTCTTCTATATAGTTTACAATATATTTGGTTATAAATTCCTCTATTTCAATAATATTACTACTTATTTCTACTTCTGTTTTATTTATTATTTTGTCTTTATTTACTATTCCGATTGCAACATGACTTCCACCTATATCTACACCAATTTTCATCTTTTTCATTCCTTTTTTACATATAATAAAATATATAATAATTTGTTATTAAAAGCATTATTATATTTGCAATACACATATAATAAGCTATAGGAATCTGTAATTGTGTTTTTTTATCTGTTTTTACATACCTTGTTTTTTTATTTGCTATTTTGCTTATTAGCAATTTAAACCCTATAATTAGCAAAGTATAATTTACTGTAAAGAAAAATACACCTTCATATGTAAATAATATCATTATCATAGATAACATTAATATGTTTAATGTATAGCTTTGTTTTGCTTTTCTCTTCATATATATGGTATCTGCTATTATTAATATGCAGATTATAAATAAATATATAATGTATCCATATACTGTTTTATTCTTGTCGGCAATATATGTATATATCATGTATATTGCCATTAATACAAATCCTAATAATATCATTTTTTTATCTATTCTATGCTCTTTTTTATCTACTTTTGCAATTACAAATAGTGTAGCAATGTAAAATGTGGCAAACATAAAATTTATTAACATATCAGTATTTATTGTTTTTATATTTAATTTAATAGATATAGAAAATAAAATAAATATTATTCCACTTAATATTGAATTAACTATATATGGCCTTTTTCTTGTTACCTTTTCCTTTAGTGTTGTTTTAACTATTAATGTTGTAAGAGTTCCTAAAATTGCGCCTATTATAAATATTGTTAAATATAATATTACATTCATCTTTTGCTCCTTTTTAGGGTTATTTAAATAATAGTCTTATTTAAATAACCCCTCCTTTATCTTATAAATACTATTCCTATTATTATTAAACCTATTATTATTCTATAAATTGCAAAAACTTTAAAGCTTCCCTTCCTTAAATAATTTAATAAAAATTTAATTACTAAAATTCCAACAATAAAACTTGTTACTACTCCTATCCAAAATGACAAACTTGTTAATGCCAAGTCTCCTAAGCTGAAAATTACTGCTGCTGCTGTTATTGGTGTTGCTAATAGAAAAGAATATTTTGCAGCACTTTCTCTATCTATTTTTAGCCATCTTGCTACTGTCATAGTAATTCCAGAACGTGATACTCCCGGAAATGCAGCAGCTAATGCTTGTGATATGCCTATTAATATAGACTGTTTTAATGTTATTTTTTCATATTTTACTATTGATTTAGAATTTTTGTCTACCCAGTATAATAAAATGCCCATAACAATTAAAGCAATAGCTATTAATATCATTTTTAGGTTTAAATTGTCTCCTATTATTTTGCTTGAGATTTTATCTAATATTAAGCTTAATATTCCCGCTGGTATTGTTGCTATTACTAATTGCCAAAATATTTTTCCTTCTATCGTCTTTTCTTTTTTTACTACTTGCTTATAGCCTCCCACTATTAACTTTATCCAATCTTTAAAGAAATATACTACTATTGCCAATAGTGTTCCCACATGTAGTGCAACATCAAAAGAATCTGGCATCGATTGCCACTTTAATAGCCAAGGAAATAAATTTAAGTGTGCTGAGCTTGATATTGGTAAAAATTCTGTTAATCCTTGTATTACTCCTAAAATAATTGTTTGTATTATTGTCATTTGTTATCGTTCCTCTCTTTTATTATATTATATATTGTTTCTTTTATATATTCTGCTGAACTTATTGGTGCTATTTTGCCAGGTATTCCTAGCGCCCATATTGTTTTTATATTTAATTGTCGTGCAACTTCAAAATCTATTCCTCCAGGTGCTGATGCAACGTCTATTAGCAGTGTATTTTTGTTTAGCAGTTCTAGCCTTTTTTTATTTAATATCAAAACTGGTACTGTATTTATTATTATATCAAACATATCTATTTTTTTGTTTAGTTCCTCATATTTTATGCTTTTGCTTCCATATGCTTCTATCCAAGTAATGTCTTTCCCTCTTGCACTGCAATACACATTAGCCTTAAATGCTGTCAATCTGTCTACAAGTATTTTTCCTATTCTTCCATATCCAATTATTAATATATTACTATTATATAGGTTTTTCTGCGTTTCTTTTATTGCTATTTCTATTGTGCCTTCTACCGTAGATATAGCATTTAATATAACCAGCCTTTCGTCTTTTAATATGTCTATTGTTTCTATTTGTTCTAATATCTCTGCAGGTACTGAACCTCCTATTAGTAATTTGTCTCTAATTTTGTTGGCAAGTGTTTGTATTTCTAATTTTTGGTTTGTATAATGTGTACATATGTATTTTCTATCTTTAGTAAATGGCGTTGGTCCTATTATTATTTGGTTTTGCAATGCTTCGTCTAAATTATTATGGATTTTTAAATTATCATTCTTTTTTTCAAAATCCAACAACTCCTCACAATTTTCAAATCCCCACGCTTTTATTTTATTTTTATCTTGTGCTAACAGTTTAATTAGTTTTACAGTTCTTAAATCTCCACCAATTATTGAAATTTCCATATTCATTCTCCTTTTATATTAATTTTAGTATTTTCTTCGAAGTGCAGGCGATTAAAATCGCCCCTACATTTTTCATAGATTACTTTACACTATCATATTAATTATATAAAAAGAGTTTTTAAAATATGTCTATCTTTCTCTGCCTTTATATTTTTGATTTTCTAATACATTTCTCATCATTTTCAAATCACTATTATTTAATTTTCCTACTATTGAGCAAGTGTTTTCTAAATGCTTTTGAACTTTTTGATCCATTGTTAGTTTTCGTTGTTGTTTTTTTCTATATTCTGCTGGTTTTTCTATATTGTTCTTTATGGGAATAAATATTGTGTCCTTTTCCATTTTTTCATATAATTCTGGTTCTATTTCTACCGCAACTTTCATATAATTTATGGCTTTGTCTTCATCACCTTTAAGCATTGCTATTTGTGCTAAATAGTAATATGAACCTGATTCAAGTTCTTTATCTTTTAAACTTTCAAATAAGTACATCTCGGCTTCATCTAGTTCTCCATATATTATGGCAATTTGCGCTAAACTTAATTTTGCGTGATATAGCAAACTATTTAATTCTGCTGCTTTTTCATAGTATTCTTTTGCTCTTTGAAAATCATTTAGCATTGTATAAGCTATTCCTAAGTTGTAATAAAGATTATAGTTGGCCGGATTATATCTTAGCGAATTTGTATATGCTGATATTGCTTCTTTGTATCGTTCTTGTTCTATCAATATGTCTCCTAATAATTCAGTACACTTAAAATGCTCCGGTTTCTTCTTTAACACATCCTGTAACAGTTCTATTGCCTCATTATTTTTTCCTTCTGCATGCATTAAATTAGCAATATTATAATTTATTTCTATTTCCTTTGGACTTATTTCTATTGCTCTTAAATATTCTGAAACTGCATTTGAGATTCTTCCTTCTTTTTCATATACTTCTGCTAAAAGTTTATGGCCTTCAAAACTCTCGGGATATTTGTTTATTAATGTAAGCAAATATCTTTTAGCTTCTGTTTCTTTTCCCATTTTTAGCATCAAATTTGCTAAAAATATATTCAACATCTCTGGAAAGTCTATTTTTTTCCTTTTTTCCAATCCAAATACTACAACTGGTAGCATTATTGATAATATAAATGCAATTAATTTTAATGTCACATTTGTACCTTCTATAAAAATTAGTTCTATAAAATTTATTAAAATTCCAATAAATTGCATTAATAATATGTATAAATACTGTGTGTTATTTTTTTTTATCATTTTAAAGAACATTGTTATAAACATGACAACAGCTATTATATTAAATATAATTTCAAATATCATATCTCCTCCAATATTTTATTTTTCAAACTTTTGGTTGTATCTTTCCATGCATTCTTCTATTATCTTTTCTGCTTCAGTTCTTCCTAATATTTGCTCTATTGTGGTAGTTTTTCCTTCTAATTGTTTATATACTTCAAAAAAATGCTTTATTTCTGCTGAAATCTGATGTGATACTTCTGAAATATCATTGTATTCATTTAAAAATGGATCTTTTTTTGCTACTGCAATTATTTTTTCATCATATTCTTCTCCATCTATCATTATTAAAACACCTATAGGATAACATTCTACTAGCGTAAGTGGAATAATATTTTCTTGGCAAAGTACTAGTACATCTAATGGATCATTATCTCTTGCATATGTTCTTGGAATAAATCCATAATTTGCAGGATAATGTGTAGATGTATATAATACTCTATCTAGTTTTAGCATACCTGTTTCTTTATCTAATTCATATTTGTTTTTTCCACCTTTTGATATTTCTATTACACCTATAAAATCATCTTTTTGTATTCTTTCTTTTGCTATGTCATGCCATATATTCATAATCGTATTCCTTCTTTCTATTCCAATATTTTAAGTCAAATTTCCATAAATGTCTACACATATACATTATTTTTTTATTTTTTTTATATTTGTATTGACAAATCTACCCACATCGTATTATAATATAACTTGTCAGTTCAAATACGCAGATGTGGCGGAACTGGTAGACGCACAGGACTTAAAATCCTGCGGTTGAATAAACCGTGCCGGTTCGATTCCGGCCATCTGCACCATTAGAACCTCAAGTAGTTCGTAAGATATGCTTGATGTTTTAATTTATAAAAAATGTGCAAAGTTCTAACACTTTTCCCAAATTAGAATTTTTATAAATAGTTAGAAATATATTTTTTAAGACAGATTACCTAAATAGCGAGTTCGGTAATTTGTTTTTTTTTGTATCTTTTATATTTAATGCAAGTTTATCACTAATAACACTTGCAGAAATTCTTTTGTTTTCTATATCAGCGTGTGCATATCTTAAAGTAGTTTGAAAATTAGAATGACCTAGCCATATTTGTATGTCTTTAACTGGTACACCATTTTTTATAAGAGTTTAGTAAATCAGTAATAAAATCAAATAAAGGTAAAGTTCTATAACCTGAATCACTTTTTGCTCTATCTTTGAAAATGAATTGTGTAACGCCATCAATTTTACCACGACCTACAGTATGTCTAATTGTTAATGTCCTAGTTTTAAAATCAATAGCATTCCATTTAATACCAATAACTTCTTCACATCTTAATCCATATACGCCAGCTATAATTACTGGCAATTCAATAGGTGTAGTTTTTATGACTTCCATTAGTTTTAGTAGCTCATCTTGTGTATAATAATCTGCTGTATATTCTTTAGTTTTAATTGTTTCTAATTTAGTAGCTGGGTTACTATCAATTATTTCTGTAATAACTGCACTTTTTAAAGCCTTGCTAATATTTGCTCTATAATGTTTTATAGTATTTCCTGAAAAACGATATGGCTTTTGGTTTTATGCTTTGCAGTGAACAAAATCCAATAAAAATTTGTAAGCATTGTGGTAAAGTATTTTATGCTAAAAATCCAAAAGCTGAATATGATAGTAGTCAATGTAGAAACCAAGCAAATGTATATAAAAGTAGAAATAAAAATAAAGATGACAAAAAATAATTGTTGAAATTTTGAAAAAATATTTTTTTTTATCAAAATTAAAGTATAATAAGACCATCCTTTTCTAAAGGAAATCTTTATGGAAAGGGGGGGCGTATACTTTATGAATGGTTACTTACTTATATGGATTCTACTTCAGAAAATTGAAAAATTGGAAGAAGAATTGAATACATATAAAAGACACAATGATAAAAACTGATTTATCAGTTCAGAGCAGTTCTCTACCTGCTCTGTTTTTTTGAGCATAAAAAAAGATATGCGTCTCTACACACATATCTGGTGTCGCCAATATGAACGGTTACTTCATTTAGCTATTATTAGCATAGCATTATTTTGGGTATTTGTCAAACAATTTTGAAAAATTTTTCCTAAAATTTGTCGCTGATGTCTTTAAGTAAGTCATTTACATCTATTCCAAGCACATGAGCAATGCCAAATAATTCATAATCTTTAACAGTCCTTTTATTATTTTCAATATCATATAAACTTTGCTTATGAATGCTGATACCTATTAATTCTAATTTTGCAGATAACTTTTCATAAGATAAATCTTTTTCCATTCTGTATTCTTTTAGTAATCTTCCAATTACGTTCATATTTCCATCAAATCTTGCAATCAATGACATATTTATTACCACCTATAAAATTTTCTATGCATTGATTTTAATATTTTTCTGTGTTATATTTATAAGTGTTAACACTTTATTGCGATTATATACTTAAAAAATTAAAAAGGAGCAACATCACATGGAACAATTAAACAAAGAATTTAATGTACCTTATTATATATTTGAAGAGATTATAGACTATGTAGAACTTACAGCCAAAGATTATTGTAAATGTATGAAATGGGAAAATATAAAGTCTTTATTAAGATTAGCAGTAGTAAATGACAGACTAACAGAGCAACAAGCAAAATTTTTAGAAAAGGAATTTTGTAGAGAAATATAGGATTTTAATTTTTACTAATATTGAAATAATTTTAATTTTATGCTATAAAATAAATAGATAAACTTTATAGAATTACAAAGGTTAATATTGGAGGAACACAAATGTTAATGGATAATATGATAGCTTATGCAGAAATAGATGAAATATTAAATTTATTAGAAGATAAATATAGAGATAAAGTACCAGAAAAGGTAAGAGCTTTTTTCAAAGAAGAAAAAATGGTTGATTACAAACCTACTATTGATGTAAATATACCATTAATACAACAAAATTTAAAAAGAGAAACAATAGTATTGTTAGCGATTCTTAATCTTAATTATTGGTGTGATACATTAGAAGAAAAGCAGGAAATTTTAGATGAGCTTTCTATGAATGAGAAAGAAAAGCAAAAACTTTTAGAGAAATATACCCCAGATAATTTATTTAAGAAAAGACCAGAAGAAAAACAAGAATTTGTACATACAGAAGAATTATCTGTTATTGAATATAAGAAACCAAACTTTATACAAAAATTGTTAAATAAAATTGCAAGATTATTTAAGAAATAGTTGTTGAGGAGAAAGTTATGAACAAAGGTAAAATTAATGATTTCATTAATATATGGGCAGAAGTTGTTGGATTAACTGGAGAAAAAATATAGAAACTTTATAAAAACTGATATGGCTAGAAGATGTGCAATGTATGAACAAGCAATTCCGACCATAAGTACAAAAGATGATAGTTGTAATGCTTATATAATAAAGCCAGTTAATGGACAGTATAGTTTTGAAGATTTTTTACTAAACAGACTGATGTTAGGATTAAGGGATGTAAGCTTTATATGTGCATTAGAAGGTAATGGTGGTGAATATACAGCAGCTGATAAAACCTTAAATGTTAATACGGGAGCAATTGACTCTCTTGCAAGAGATAAAGCCAAAAGGCATACAGGATTACAAGGAAAAAATGTTCAAATTGTTCAGAAAACAATAGAACATGAATTAGGACATTGTTATAAATCACTATTTAATAATGGATTTAAAGCACCACTTGGAAAGGGTAGAGAACAAGATGAAATGTATAAAAAACTAATTAATGCTTTATCAAAATTTGAAAATGGAAAATATGCAAGTCAAATAAAAAGTCTTAAAGATTTTGATTTAGAAGAATATTCTAGTGTAATAAAAACAGGTGTACGTGATTCAAAAGTAACTTATGATTATGATGCTAGATTTGGTTGGATAGATGAGCTATTAAATGAAACAGAAGCATTAGAACTAACTAATAGCAATGATATTCATGATACATGGCCGTTACAAGATGAAAATGGCAGAGTTTCAGTTTCAGGAAACTATGTAAATGTATATAACTATTTAAGTGGTTATCGCTCATTTACTGGATATGGACCAATATTAAAATCTTTATTAGGGAAAGAGAACACTTTTAGAGCAGAATATATTTGTTCTGTTGATGTTTTTAAACAATTTGACCAAGAATATGCTAATATAGTCCAAGATGTATGGGGACTAGATCCTCAAAAATATCCACCAATGAAATGTATATTTATGGGCTTTGATGATTTATTAAATAATAAACCTTTTGATGAGAATATAATGTTAAAATTAGATGAGTTTTTTGCTAAATGTTATGAAAGAAAAGTTGAAAAAATTATGGCTCAAGGTAATGGTAATTTAAGTCCAGAACTTAGAGAGCAAACTTTAAGAGAAATAGAAACATTCCAATCAAGACTTACTACTAATGATGACACTAATAAAAGGGATGCGTTAGCACATAATGTTATATTTAATAATTTAAAAACAAGAATTAATGAGTTAACTATACAAAATAGTCAGCACGAAATTGCTGAAGATGATAAAATACAACAAGATAATCATCAATCTGGAAAAACAGATAGTCAAAAAATGAAATTTGTAAAAGGATTTATACAAGCATATGATGATACTGAGGAAGAATATCAGTATGAAAAAAGGGCAAATGATGATGTAATGGATATGAAAAGGTTACAAGAGATAGTTGAAACAAATGGTATGAATAGAATGCTTATAGTAGATTTAGATGGCAAATGGATAGGAAGACATGATGACGAAGATTTTAAAGTACAATACTCACAGAAACAAGTATCTGCGATGGCAAGATTATTAAAAGTTGCTCAATTACTTACAGAAAGCAGAAAATTAAATCCAGAAGGAAGAAATTATTTAGAAGAATTTACAAATATTCCAGATATAGAATATAAGTTAAAACAAATGCAGGCAGATTTCAAAGATGAAAATTCATATATGTATGATTTAAGGCAAAGAGCAAGAAATAATAGAGCAAATGGAAATAGACCATCTTATCCTCCAACTCCAGCAGAGATATATGCATCTGATAGTCCTACACCAGAAATTCAACAAGGTACTACAAAACAATCAAAAGGTATTTCAATTGGTGATGTAAAATCAAGTATATCAAAAGGCAAGGTAACTACACAGGAAAGCCAAAGTGCAACACAAGATATGAAAAAGTTAATGGAAATAAAAAGATTACAAGTTATGCAGAAAAACCGGTCAAGCCTTAACTCCAGGACAAGAACGATTACTAGATGAGTATATACGACAAACAAATGAGGCACAAGTTAGATTTAGAAATCAGCAAATCAATACTAAACTGTATTGATGGATCAAGTATTGACACTTATAAGAAATTTTTATTTTTATCAGTTAAGAGTTTATTTGAATTATTATGTCATCTAAAAATTTAAATTATAAGTTGGACCATTTTTCACCTACAATTAACAAAACTTACACAACTTTTTCTAAAGTATTGATTTATTAGAAAAATATTATTAAAATAATGTTAATAATAAAATATTTAATTTTTTTAAGTTATCAATCGGAAGAAAATCCTATTTACACAAGATTTTCTATAGTCTCGCAACTTAGCTTACATCAATTTTATCTCTTTTCCAGCTAGAAAATTTATAGAAAAATATTTCATAAAGAATCAATCTTGATTCCTTATGAAATAAAATGGATATCCTCTTTGATCGACATCATCAAGGTTAAGGTTTAATTTTTTTGCTTCATCATCAAGTAGCTTTCTTTCTTCCTCAATATCCAGCTCTATTTTTTTAACTTCTATTTCAATGAAATATCCTAAATTCTCTACCTTATCCAATGCTATTTCATACTTATCATTTTTGTACATGTATATATTTCTATTTTTATGTATCAAAGCAAACGAAATTATATTCAATTCATTAAATATCTTCTTCATTCTATCTATGTCATCAATAATTACTTCATATTCATCGCAATATAAATGTATCTCTTCTTTTTCAGGATAAAAATGTTTATAATTTAATATTTTCTTTTCTCCACGTTCTCTTATGCTTAGCCACTTGTAGGGATATTTTTCCTTTGTAAAATCCTCAAATTTGCTTGTAAAATATTCATCTTTTTGTTCAACTTCCTTTACAAATGTAGCATTTGAATTAAAGAATTTTTTTAATTCGTTAAATTTCTCTTCGTTTATTTTTATTTTTATTTCTATTTCAATATCGTTACTCATCTTTTTGTCTCCTTTATATTAATTTCCATTGGAACATGATCAGAACCATATATATCTTTGTATATTTTAACTTTTTTTATGTTCTCTTGCATAGACTTACTAACAAAGAAATAATCTATTCTCCTTGCAAACATATTATATCATAATCTGAATTCAAGATTTTTTTTAAATCTCCTTTTTCATACGCAGATTTATATCCATTTACATTCCATGTTAATATTTTCACAAGCCCCATCCTCTCCTTGTAGCCAAAATATTACCTTGGTAATTCTATCATATTAATAGTTTTTTGGGCAATAAAAAAAAAAAAATATCCAATAGTTTCCCTTGCCAAGCATAAAAAATTATGTTAAATTAGTAATAGTAAATTGAATTTATACCATACAAAGCTCACGAATGTTTTGAGCATTTATATTATCAAATACCTATGGAATTATTCTTTAACAAAAATTATAGAGATAAATTAAATTCAGATAGTAAAATTCTCTATGGATTTCTATTAAATAGGTTAACCTTATCAGCTAAAAATAACTGGATTGATGAAAATGGTAATGTTTTTCTTATATTTACTAGAAAAGAAGTACAAGAAAGATTAGATTTATCTGACAAAACTGTTACAAAGGCTTTTAAACAACTAAAAGATTGCAAACTAATACACGAAAAAAGACAAGGAGCTAACAAACCAAATCTAATATATGTTAGAAAAATAGACCATGATGAAGACTTAATAAAACTGATTCGTAAAAATTACGAGTCCAGAATCGTAAAAAGTACGACTCAGGACACGGAAAATTTACGACCAAACTATAACAATAATAATTATAACAATAAAGTATAGAGAAGCAGAGGATTTTATAAGAATAACATCTGATTAAAAATACGATTAGTTTTTCTATCAGATTTCTAACAAAACTTGAAAAAGTTGTGTCTGATTTATATAAATTTTTTATGGTTTATGTTACAATAAACACAAACGAAATAAAAAGAAAAAAATGTAAAGGTGGATTTATAATATGGTAAAAAAGAGTGTAAAAATATAAAAAACATAGGAAATTTTGAAAATCGAAAGTGAGGTAATAACATGAGAAATGATATTTTGAATTTAAAAGAACAAATAGAACAATATATACCTTATAATGAGCAAGAGGCTAATGATAAACATGTAATGTTGCAATATATAAATAAATTTGATGATGTTTTAACACGAAAAAATGAATTTGGTCACTTCACTGCTTCTTCTTGGGCTGTGAACAAAAATAGAACAAAAGTGTTAATGATATATCACAATATATACAAGTCATGGGCATGGACTGGTGGACATGCTGATGGAGAATCTGATTTGTTAAAAACAGCTGTACGCGAATTAAAAGAAGAAACTGGTGTTGAGAATGTAAAAATTCTAAAGAATGATATATTTTCTTTAGAAATTATATGTGTTAATGGACATGTAAAAAGAGGCAATTATGTGCCTTCTCATGTGCATTTAAATTTAACATATCTTTTAGAAGTTGATGAAAATGAATTACTAAAAATTAAAGCTGATGAAAATAGTGGAGTTAAATGGATTGATATAAATGATATAGAAACTGTTGTAAATGAAAAATGGGTTTTAGAAAATGTTTACAAAAAAATTATAGACAAACTTTAAAAATAAAATAAAACCTGTCTACTTTAGATTGACATTGTTTGCTTTATTATGCTATTATAAGCTTAAATATTGTTAATGGTGGTGGTTACAATGAATGATGAAAAAAATATAGAAATTGTGAATGGCAATGGTGATTTAAACATCTCCCCTGTTACTGATTATATTGAAATCGAGAAACCAAGGCCTAAAATAACTGAAGAAATAGTTATCCCAGAGGAAAAGAAAAAAATTTAAAAAGCACCGTTGTGGTGCTTTTTTTCTATATTGCTTCTTGGTTTGTTTCTTCTACTTCTCCATCATTGTTTTCTTTATTATGTATTTCTAGATTTGATACTGAAACTTCATATGCTATTCTCTTTTCTACAGTTCCGTCTTCATATTTTTTCTCATATTCTCTTGATTGTACTCTACCAGTTACTCTTAATTCTGTACCAACTTCTAGATTTTCACAAAATCTTGCTGTTCTTCCCCATGCTATACATGGTATATAATCTGATTTGTTATATGCTCTATTTACTGCTAATAATATATCCGAAATTTCTCTGCCAAAAGGTGTTTTTCTATATATTGGTTTTTTGCATAAATATCCATCTAATACAACTTCGTTAGATATAATATCTTTTCCAACTGTTATCTCTTCTTCTTGATTTGGTAAAAATTGAACATCTTTTGCAAAAACTGTAAGTATTAATCTACTCTTTTCATTTTGATAACTATTATATGATCTAAATTGTCCATCAATAGAGATTTTATCATTAATCTTTAGTTCAGCATTTGTCAATAGTCTTTCTGATATTGTTATTGGTATAATGTCTTCGCTACCACTTAAACGTGGTACACTTAAATTAAATATGTAAAATTTTTCTCCATATATTTCATGACTAAATACTTTATCACTTGTTACTTTTCCCACTAATGTTAAGCGGTTATTTTCTTCATAATTTGTACTCAATTTGGTTTCCTCCCCTTATTTGTTATGATATTAAAAAATATCTCTCACATTTATTATTATACTACGTTTTTTTGGATTTGTCTACATAAAATTACATTTTTTTCAATATTTTCCATATAGAATTTTAATACACATTATATACATGTTATCATATATGTCTAACAATTCATTTTTTTCTATATTAATTTCCTGCGGTTCAAATTTATTGTTATACATATCTACAATATTTCGTTGTATGCATACAAGCATTTCTTCTTCTGTAATGCTTGAAGCTGTTACTGTCGCTTTTGAATTAAACCCATATGTTATTACTTTTAAGTTCAGGTTTCCCACTAATTTAACATTAATATCTGAATTAAGTATTAAATATTCTGCATTTAATAATATACTTTCTAAATTTTTATTAATTAATTCTTTATTTAGAACTATAATTTTAAATTTGACATTTTTAATGTTATCTATATTTTTTTCATTGATAAATATAACATTACTGTTGTTTATATTATGTTTCAGCATCTCTTTTATATATTTCTCATTTTTCTCTTCACTTATAATTCCAATAAAGAACATTTAAAAATCTCCTTAATGCTTATATATACTCTATTATTTCACATTAATTTACATTTATACATTAACTAGTTTTTGTGCTCCATTATTATCAATAATATAATTTTCTTTATATATTAGGTCAGAAACTTTAACTATTTTTAGTCCTTTATTATTTATATTTTTAATTAACATCTCTAAACTATCTGCCGTGTGTTTAGTTCCATTGTGCATTAAAATTATACTGCCACTTTTTATTTTATCTTGTAGCCTTTGCCACATATCCTGGCCTTCAATTCCTGTATAATCTAATGTGTCTAAATTCCACTGTATTGCCAAATGATTTCCTTCTTTTGCCGCATTTATTACTGTATTATTGTATTCTCCGTAAGGAGCTCTATACAGTACGGTTTCAGTTCCTGTAAGATTTTTTACCTTTTCGCTACACTGTTTTATTTCACTAATATTTTCTTCTAAACTTAACTTATTAACATGTGGATGCTTGTTAGAATGGTTAGCAATTTCATGCCCAGCTGCATGAATCTTCTTTACCGCTTCTGGATACTTATCTACCCACTCCCCAACCACAAAAAATGTAATTTTTACATTATTTTTTTCTAATGTACCTAAAATACTATCTATATCATCCGCATTCCATGCACAGTTCATTGTTAAAGCAACCTTATTTTCATCTGTAATTACGTTATATATAGGCAATAACTTGCTTGTTGTCGACGTTATTATTGATTTTTCGTTTACATTTATACCACTCGCAAATGCAAATAACATGCACACTGTAACTATTGAAATTAAATATGAATATACTTTCTGTTTGTTAAGAACAATAAACATAAAAAATATCCTCCTAACATAAGTTAATACAAATATATTCTTCTCATCAATGTTTATGCATCTTATTATCTTATAATTTTTAAATAATCTGCTTTCTGTACTTTTTCGCTTATATGTTTATCACCTAAAAGCTTTTCTGCCACATGAATAAAATTACATTCGGTGTCTGTTAAATATATTATATCTTGCCCTTTATTTTCACTATTAATATTATTTTCTTGCAAATATGTAGTTAGATTTTGTGCTATTTTCTCGCCAGTGTTTATTATTTCAACACCTCTCCCCATTTCTCTTTTTATGATTTTTTGAAATAGTGGATAATGTGTGCATCCTAAAATTAGTGCATCGACATTTTTAATGTTTTTTAAATACTCTTTTACCGTTAATTCAGCAATTTTATTATCAGTCCATCCTTCTTCTGCCATTGGAGCTAGTAATGGGCAACCCATTGTTTTTATTTTTGCTTTTGGCATTAATAACTCAATTTTATTTTGCCATCCATTGCTTCTTATAGTTCCTTTTGTAGCTATAACACCTATTTGTGGTTCTTTATCTCTATATTTATGTTCCAAATATTCCACTGTAGAATTTATTATTCCTATTATTGGTATCGAATATATCTTTTTTACTTCTTCTAATGCTTGACTAGTAGCAGTTCCACATGCAATTACTATTAATTTTACATTTTGCCCTATTAAAAACTCTATTCCTTGTTTTGTCAATTCTATTATACTCTCTTTAGATTTACTACCATATGGAAATCTTTTTGTATCTCCTAAATAAACTATATTTTCATTTGGCAATTGCTTTTTTACCTCTTTAAATACTGTTAACCCTCCAACTCCTGAATCAAACATTCCAATTGGTCTATTATCCATTTTTCCATTCATTCCTTTCATATATACTGTCATATATATATACTCATTTTTCCTGCTTATTATATATTAACATTAAACTTTTTTCAATGCATTTGTCGCTTTGGAGACATCCATCCTTGTGACATTTTGTCGGAAAAAGGAACGTCCTTAAGGTTGTAATCATATAATATATTATAATTTAAAGAAAGGAAGTATAAATTTATGGAATGCGAGAAAAATATGTGCCCTGTTATAAAGTTAGATGGTGTACTTGCTACTGGTAAGCAATTTGACTTAGATATAACATTACCAGAAGATAATAGATCTGTAATTTATGGTGTTGTAAGTGATAGCTGTCACAATCCAGTTTGTGATGCTGTTGTTAAACTTGTGGAAGTTGTTAATGATTGTGGAAAAGAAGAAAGAAGACCTGTGTCTCATACTTTTACTGATGAACACGGTGAATTTGTTTTTGGTCCTCTTTGTGCAAATAAATTTTATGAAATAGTCATTTGGGTTGACGAGGTAAAACATTGTAAAATATGTACTTCTTGTAAGCATGAAGGTAGATGTTTGCAAGGTATAAAATTAGAATGTCCTCCTTGCGATATGCATCATAAAAAACCTTGTGATAAACATGAAAACAATACTTGTGAAAAACCTTGTGATGATTTTTGTGAAAAACACTGTGATAGACCAGAAGAAAAACCATATGATAAACCATGGGATAAAAGACCATGTAAATGCTTTGATAAACCTTGCTGTAGATAGTTTTAAACCCTACGTCTTTTTATAGGACGTAGGGAATTTTTTGGAGGCGACACCCGGATTTGAACCGGGGATCAGAGTTTTGCAGACTCGTGCCTTACCACTTGGCTATGTCGCCTTTTATTTTATATAAATTATTGCGATACTTTCGTATCGCACTTTTGGAGCGAAAGACGGGACTCGAACCCGCGACATCAACCTTGGCAAGGTTGCACTCTACCAACTGAGCTACTTTCGCATAGCTATTAATTATAATAGCAAATTTATTGCCAAAAGTCAATATATAACCTTTAAAATTTGATAAAAATAATCTTTTATTTCTTTTTTTCTTATAGCTCTTTCTACTAATATATCTATTGTTTGTATTGTTTCCTCTCCCACTTTTACCTTTAATGTTCCTATTTTTTTGTTTGCTTCTACCGGAGCTTCTAAGTACATTAAACAGTTTGCTTCTATATTAATATTATCTATATCTGCATTTCTTATGGCTCTTTTGGTATATTTAAATTCACCTAATTTAATTGTTGCATTTTCTAATATGCCCTTATTAACTATTATTGCTTTTTCTCTTATATTTTTCCATTCTTCAAATTTCTGATTTATTATATTTTCTATGTTTATTACCTTATAATTTTTATATGCATAATTTATTAAATTTATGCTATCTGTTGTTCTTATTTTTTTAGTGTCTGCTCCTAAAACTATTGTTATAATGTCTAATTCTCCCCTTTTGCATGATGTAACTAAACACCTTCCTGCCCCATTTGTAAATCCAGTTTTTACTCCATAAATACCATCAAGGTTTCCTAATAATTCATTTGTGTTACTTATTGCTTTGTTATATCCGTTTATTGTTACATTATATTCTTTTGTTGCAACAATATTCCTAAATTTTTCTATTTTTAGTGCATAATCAGTAATTTTAGCAAGCTCAAGTGCAGTAGTGTAGTGTTCTTCATTATCTAATCCATGTGGTACTACAAAATGCGTGTTTTTTAATCCCAATTCTTTTGCTTTGGCATTCATTAAGTCTGCGAACCTCTCTACACCACCACTAATATGTTCTGCTAAAGCTATTGCCGCATCATTTCCGGACTCTAACATTAGTCCCATTAATAAATCATTTACTGTTATTTTGTCATTGGTTTTCAAGCCTAATCTTGACCCGCCAGTTCCTGCTGCTTTTTTACTTACTGTAACAGTATCACTTAAATTACCCTTTTCTAAAACAATTAAACTTGTCATTATCTTTGTAGTACTTGCCATTTTTGCTTTTCTATAACCATTTTTTTCATAAATCACTTCCCCAGATGCCCTATCATATATCAAGGCAATTCTAGAACTGGTTTTTGGCATATCAACTTCAGCACTTGTTACCTGTAATATTTCATTTATATTAATATCTTCTTCATCTTCTGTATTTGCCTTTACCATATTAAAAAATAAACATATTATAAGTAATAAAATTATACCGGCTTTTTTTAGCCTTTTTATCTTCATAAAAAATCACCTTTTAAATTATATTTTATAAGGTGATTTTTTATGAATTTTTATGGGTGAGCTAGTGGACCATTTCTTTCTCCATTGTCTAGTTCTAGCATATACGCATCTCTTACTATTGCAATTGCTTCCTCTGCTAGTTTTGCTCTCTCTTCCGAACCAATTTCAGGTAAACTTTTATCAATGCAATCATATACTCCTGCTACAATCTCATCTCTACTCAAGTCTTCTCCACTTTTCAAAACCTCTTCAGCTATTAAATCTGCATTTAAAGTATCCGAAACTTCTCCTTTTTTGTATTCGTCACTAACACTAATACAATCATTTATATTTATTCTATTTGTTTCTCCTTTTTTTCCTCTTTTACTATCTAATTCGTAACAGATTTTTTCTACTTGTTCTCCACTAGCATTCTCTACTAATTCTTGCACATTTGCATTTATAGTTATACTCTGATTTTTATTTGTTTCTAATGTTCTTGATATAGAGAATTTATTTCCTAATTGGTCAAGTGATATATTTTCTGCTACTGGTTTATATTCGCCACTTTCATCCATTATAATTCCTATAGCTCTATTTGGTTTTGATGGATCGTAAAATCTTCCTTGTAGGTTGGCCTCTATAATATTTCCGTTGATATCAATAAAATTAGTTGTCATATTTTCATTCTTGTCTGTTTCTCTTACTCCATGAACTGGTTTATACCCATCATTTTCTTTATTTACAAATTGAACACTTCCGTCTGACATTGTTAACATTATTGGATAACCTATAGAATCTTGACTATTCAATATACTATTTGCCATTTTATCTGTTATTACTTTTACTTGAACAATTTGGTTTTCATCTACTCCTAAACTTTCTGAAACTTCTACCTTTAATGTTTCTTCATCCATTTGCTCTTGTTCTGTTTGTTCTTCTTGTATGTTTGCATGTTCTTCTATTATTTCTTTTACTTCTTTATTACTTAATCCTTCAATTTCTTCTCCTGGTATTAACTCCTCAAATTCATTGTTTTCTAACAATTCGTCAAGAGCAATTTGTCTCTTATCAATTCCTAATTGTTCATATCTTTCCTTACCTAGACTCTCTTGTAATTTTTGTTTGTATTCCTCAACAAATTGTATATTACCATCTTTATCAATTATCCCAATTCTTTCATTCTGCCTGTTAAAAATTTGCTTTTCTATAATTTCTTGTCCATCTTCTATAGTCGATGTTTCAACAATAATAACATCTTCTGAGTACCCCATTTTTCCATCTTTTGCAGGTATTATTGCGCATTGCCTTGCATAGCTAATTTTCGTTTTTCCCATCATTCTTTCCTCCTCTTTACTACTTTTCGATGTTTTTTTTAGTAATTTCTTTGAAGTGTGGGCGATTAAAATCGCCCCTACATTTTTCATAGATTGCTTTACACTATCTTCACTACATAGAAAGTTTTAATTCAAAACTATAAGAATCAATTGCATTTTCCTTTTCCACTCTCATTTGTTCCGTATCCTCTTTATATTCTTTAATAATATAAACTGTATCAAAAATAATACTTTCTGTTTTTTCTGTTTCGTCATACCATTTTGTAAATGTTAGTTCATAGGTACGTTTCTGGTCAGGAAAAACAATAACTCCATTCATTGGCAATTCCTGTACGTTTCTTGTTTCTGACCCCATTTTTATAAAGATTTCTTGTGGTTTTGAAGTGTCTGCAATATTTAATACATAATCAGATTTATTGCTAACTGTCATAGTATAAATTTCTCTATCATCCATAACTAGTACTTTATCAACTGTTAATTTCATATATTCGTCTTCAAATAAAGCTTCCACCTTTTTTTCTTTTATAAATCCACCTATAGACAAATATAGTTTATCATTTATGCTTTCAATTGCAACTTTTTCCTCATAATATACTAATTGCTTTTCATCTGTTAATCCTGTTGCCAAAATATCATTTAATATTCTCAAATTATATATATATACATTATCATTAACTGAATAATTCTGTATATTATATATCTTTTTTTGATCAAACACTACTTTTGTATATTTTTCAAAATCTTCTTGTGTTGGATATAAATTTTTCTTACATCCTTCACTTAACATGTTATATGCTTCTTCATATTCTTGGTTATTGCAATAATTTACATATTCATTAAATATCTTGTTTATAGGCTCTTGTAAATCCTTAGGTACTTCTTTATCTTCGTTCATTATAGAAATATGTGGCTCGTATGTGGTAATTGGAATAGGTTCTGTTTTCATATTCCCCAATAAATAATTTATAATAAGCATAATTATCCATAATATTAATACTATACCTGCATTTTTCCATATCTTTTTAAATATTTCTTTTATTTTTATTCTAAAATTAGTTCTAAATTTATAAAACAAGTATCTCCCTCCTATCTAACCTGGAAAGATAACACGTAATCAAGAAAATTATTTTCTTTAATTATGTATTTTTGCTCTTTTTCTATAATCTCATTTGTTAAAAGATTATAAATGTTTACTGTCAGTATATAATATTCTCCCTGTCTGCTCATATCATTGTATTCCACACTCATAAAATCCGGATACTTTTGCTTCACATATTTTTCAAATTCTTCTAACGTAGGAAAATAGTTATTTCTATATTCCTCATAAAGTAAATTATAAGCTTTTTCGTAATTCTTTTCTTCTATATATGTTATATATTTTGAAAAATAATATTGCATTCTTTGCTTTTCTTTCATTTTTTTTACTTCTTTAAGTTCTGTCTCTGCCATCTCCACATCTGTCTTCTTATCTGTAATTTTCTTTATTTCTTCATTTCTTTTTGAAATAATCTCCTCGTACTCTTTTTTTACTTTATTGTTAGCATACACAGGAGCTAAAAGTTTGTTTGAAAGTAATCTTATGTTGACTCCTATTAATATCAATAATACAATAGTTAACATTATTGCTATAATATCTAGTTTCTTTTTTCTTTTCAATTATAGTTCCTCCTTTACAGGTATAAACTTTATAATTGGTTCTTCTAAATTGTCTTTGTTACTTACATACACATTAAACTTTATTGTTATATCTTCATAGTAAATTTCTAGCAAAAATGTAATATATGTGTTTTTGTCTATAATGCTATTTTCTACTAATTTACCACTTGTATATTTTTTTTGTGTTATATCATACTTTTTTAATAAATTTACTAATATCTCGAAATCTGCTTCTTCTGTTATTCCAATATTCAATTGTATTTCAGATAAATTCTTTTTATAATATTCAGCAATATTTTCTTTATCCATATCTTTAGTATCTTGATACAGTTTATTAAAATAAGTTTCTATTAAATTGGTATATGTTGTCAATACATATGTTGTATCTATTTCTCCTTTATACTTTTCTTTTAAAAAATTATAATTATCAAAATATATTATTTTAATATCTCTATATGAATCAAAATATCCCATTTGTTCTGCATACTGTTGCAATGTGTATGTAGGCGTTTTTTTCATAAAGAACATTATATATATTCCCATTATTATATTTATTAAGATTAATATACATACTATAATTTTATATTTTGACAATAGTTTCACTCCTTTGTTTATGCAAATTGGTCTATTAATACTGATGTATCTATATATTTTTGTGCATCTAATGTATTATGATATTTGTCTCTTAATATTACATTTATATCTTTTTCTGTAGTTGTTGCTATTTGCTGTCCTACATAAACAACATCTCCAATTTTCATATTCGCATTTGTAGAAATATTAGATATATGTATTAAATTTCCTTCATCTGATTTAATGGTTATAGTATTATCATCCACTGCTACAACTTTTCCATTACAAGTTGAGCAAACATTTTCTCCATAATTAAAACCTGTGCTTCCTATACTTCTTGCAGCTATATTCATGCTCAAGTCATCTAAAGTAGATGTATTAGCTGTTGGAATATAGTCTTCTACATCTTCTATTATTCCTCTATTTATATACTTTGACCAGTCATCAGTTCCATATTCATTTGGCTTAACTTGTGAGTTTTCTCCTTTTTCAATAACATTTCCTTCCCCATCTAGTATTACCCAGCCTCTTACTCTATTTCTCCAGTCCTTATACATATTCTCTTTTTCAATCATTTCAGCCAATGCTTCTTTGTCTGTTGCTTGGCTGTATTCGCTCTCTTCTTCTAAATCGAAGTTGTAGTAAGCTAATATTTCTTTTAAATCCCTTAAATTATATTCTGCTTGTTCTGTTTCAACTTCTTGCAATAATTGAATTCCACTATTTATAGAACTAAACCAATTTATATTTCTTTTATCTGTATAATATGGTAAATTATTTGGGTCAACATTTTGTTTAGCTTCCTCTATATCTTCGCTATTACTATACATTCCTTTAAATATATGGTACTTATTTTTATTAATAAGTTCTATAATTTTGGGACATTTGTCTACATAGTATGGAAGCTTTGTTTGCTTAATTCCCGAACTAAAGCTGTAATACACTTTTAAATGTTTATCTAAATCATCCATAGCAAAATCAGTTATTGATTCAACTTGTCCTTCGCCAGCCTTCCACCATTCCTCTGAAATTATTCTTTCAACAGGTTCTGATGTCTCATAACAATCAATTTCACTGTTGTCATCTTTAAATACTAAATCTCTAAACCAGTGGTTTTTGACACTTACAATATATGGGTATCCCATAGTTCTTTCCTTTTCAATTGTACTGTCCAACATATAATTTACAAATGCAGAACTAAATGTTGTTGAGCCTTTTCCATTATCCCAATTTATTGTAACTTCTTGGTCCTGTCCGTTACCACTAATGTTATTTAATATTTTGCTTCTTACATCTTTTATAACTGTTGTTCCATTTTCCGTCCAGTCAAATTTTCTTATTCCGCTCTTGTTTAAAAAAATTCACAACAACTTTTACTCTGTTATCTGCTTCTCCTGCTAAATCCATAACAAATTCTGGAGCAAGTGTCCCTAAATGTAAACACACCAAAAATTCAAACGACATTCCATATTTTGCTGTCCATGATTCAAGATTTACCTTTACATGTGTATCACCTTTAGTTACTGTTAAAGTATGTTCTTTCGAGTTAAACGCAATCTTGTCAAATACTGTATTCCAAAGGCCATCTGCTTCATGTCCTTCTTGCACTACCATTCCACCATATGCTCCATTTATATATGACCTAAGTGCTGCTACTAAATACTTTCTTATTGGCTCTGACTTTATTTTTTTTATCGGATCTTTTTGTTCGGCACCACTTTTTTCTCCTTCTGACTCATCCTCAGTAGTGTCTTCTTCTCTTTCTATAAGGTCTTCTTTTTTATTAGATGCACTTTTTTCTTCTATAAGCTCTCCATTTTCGTTATACCACTTATTCCACGCTTCTCCTTCATTTTTGTTTGTAGTATTATACTCTGTTTTTACAAAACCCATTCCTACCAGATCATATCCCATTTGTTCTAAATATGATGCTGCATTTTTTACATGTTCATCATTTATATTTGCATATGCTTGATCCCCTGTAGTCACTGTTTGTAAAGCGTCCCATACTCCTTGAAGAAAATTTTTAAGTTTTCCTATTATCATGTCTCCCATAATACTGAAAAAACTTATAATACCTATTAGAAAAATTATCGCTACTATTACAAGTATAACAATTAAAACTGGTGGAGATGCTGCTATCCCCGCTTTTGCCGCAACTTTTGTTCCCGCTTTTGCTGCAGCTTTTGCCCCCTCTTTTGCTGCCTGTTTTGCTCCTTCTTTTCCTGCTTGCTTTGCTCCTTCTTTTCCTGCTTGCTTTGCTCCTTCTTTTCCTGCTTGCTTTGCTCCTTCTTTTCCTGCCTGCTTTGCTCCTTCTTTTCCTGCCTGCTTGGTGCCTTCCTTTGTGCCTTCTTGTCCTGCTTTTGGAGTTTGCGGTTTTTCTGTTGGTTTTTTATTATCAGTCGGGCTCTGTGGTTCTTTATTATTTTGATTTTTACTATCTTTCTCTTTTTTATTTTCTCTGCTGTCCAGTTTATCGCTGTTTTCTTTATCATCTGAATTTTTATCATTTGATTTATTTTCGTTTTCATCCGATTTATTATTTTTTTCATCATTTTTGTCATCATTATCATTATCATCGTCATCATTGTCTTCATTGTTATCATCTTCACCGTCTTCTTCATCGTTTTCACTTTGCTGCGATTCTTCTTCTTCAAAACCCTCGTTATTTCCATTGCGCTTTTTAGGTTCATCATCATCCTCATATTTTGCATTAAGTGCTGCTAATCTTCCCTTTTCAAATTCAGACATATTTTCTTCTTCATCTGGTTCATTTTGTGGATTTTGTCTGTTTCTATCATTTATTTCATTAAGTTTATTATCAATTGAACTATTGCTCATTTTTTTCACCTACCTTTTAATCAGACACATCCATATTTTGGTCTTCCCAAGGATCTGGTATAGGTTCTCTATATGGATCTACACTAGATTGTTGTAATTTTCTTATTGTATCAGCTATCTTATCATTTGCATCATCTCCATCAACTCCAGATTTTTGATAGCTATTTTGTAAAGCATATAGAGATTTTGCATATATCATCCTGTCATTCCACTGGCTATCCGTTTCTGTGCTTCTCTTTGTTCTTTCTTTCCATTTTTCTATACTTTCTCCATCTATTTGTTGCATGTCATCTAATTTTTCTGGATCATTTAATAACTCATTTGTATATGCAGTCATTTTCTCATCTGAAAGACTTGAACTTTCTTGATAATTACAATATGCATTTTTTACAGCCTCTGTTCCTTCTTTAATATTCCTTCTATCTTCTCTTTTCTTCTGTGTTATCTTTCCTATTCCATATCCCACCGTTGCGCCTGCTACAGCTCCCTGTTGTGTCATGCCACCTGCCAGAGCTCCAATTAAAGTAGCTTTTGCTGTATTATTGTCTATATATTTTCCTTCTATAGTTTTTGCTTTATTATAAAGTTTAGCAACACCTGTATCTTTTACTGTATCTGAAGCTTGTTTAACCACCTGTCCAATTTTTGATCCCTTTATACTGTTTGAAGCACTCTCAATTGCCTGTTGAATTTTTCCTTTCTTTTTGTTTTCTCTTTTATTGTTTCTTAATGTAACATTTGGAGTGTTCTTGTTTCTTGTTCCATTTGTTCTGCTTGCTCCTGATCCGCCTGAGTTTCCAGAGCCTCCAGAGCCTCCAGAGCCTCCTGAACCTCCTGAATTTCCACCTGAGCGATCTTTTGCTTTTGTAACTGGCGCACCAACTTTTTGTGCTTTTCCAACCATACTTTTAATTCCATTAATTCCTGACATTAATGCCGCACCTGCCATAGCACCTGTTGCAGCTGAACTAGCTTTTTCAAATCCAAATATTTTTCTAACTATACCTTCTGCTTTCATTATGAAAAACATCATCATTACTGCCAACAGCATACTTGCCAGCGTCCCTGTACTACATAAATCAATTGCTTGAGAAACAAATACCAAATATATTATACAGTGAAATGGCTGTATTAATATTCCATAAATAAATTCTTTTAACCATGTATCTAATGCTTGTGATTTATTGTCTCCTAACTTGTCTATTGAATAAGTTATAGTTATTAATGGAGCTATTATTATTAAAAATGAAATAGTTAACATACGCTTTATATACATTATTAAAAACATTATTGTGAGTATTACCAAACATATATATACACATAATGCAGCCCATCCTACGGTTGCAAATGGATTCATTGTTTTTATTATTAGCTTGCCTGTAACAGTTACAAAATTAGCAATAGAATAGCTCATTTCTGATACTTCTGCTTTTTCAAATATTTTTACTAATTGACCATTTAAATAAATGGTTCCTCGTATAATAAAATGTAGCATAAACAGTAATATAAGGCTCACAAACCAATTCATTAGCCAGTTTTTATAAACAGCTTTTTTTTCAGCTACTGTTGAAATAGCCATTCTTATGCCTATGTAAACTAAAATACATAATAGTATTATTGCTGCTAGAGTGAACATTGCATAATACCATTTTCTAATATTACTGCGTATTGTTTTAATAGCTTTTCCTCCGGACGGATTCATTTCAAAAATATTAATATCTGTTAAATTAATTTTATTAAATAATATATGAGCAGGTGTTACAGCTGCGAATTGCCATCCATCTGTAAATCCTTCCGAATATGCTACCAAACTAGTAAGTTGTTGTACTGCATATGGAATTAGAAGCCACTTGACCCTTGTTGTCCATGTTAAAACACCTATAAGTCCATCTACTCCCTTCAAAAGTACATCTGTTGCACCTCGAATAAATTCCATTTCTTCATTAGCTTCTTTACTTTCTTCTTCATCTGTTGCCTTACAACTTATTGTACCAGTTAAAAAATTAAAAAGCATTAAAAATATTAGCATCCATGTTATTAATTTTTTAAATTTCATTTGCATCCACTCCAATTTCTTTATAAATTAATTATCGTGTCTATTAAATCATCCACATTTCCATATAAAGATTTTCCTAGAACTTCTTTTATTTTGTCATTTGCATCTTTTAATATTTCCATTTGTTCAAATACCTCAGCATATCTTTTCATCCCTGCACTATTATGTCTATTCTCTTTTATTCCATTATATATGTAATTTGAAATTGCATCTACACTTTTGTCTCCCGCTTTTTCAAAATCTGCAATTGAAGTTTCATCTACTTCTAATCCCAAATCTTGCATTATATTACGTATTTCATCTGCATTTAGTGAGTTATTCTTCGACTTTTCTTTTACAAGTTTCTTTATTGCTTCTTTTGATGTATTACTTTCAAATGCTTCTTTCATTTTTTGTTTTAATTCTTCTCTTGTTGCATCATCTAGGGCGTCTTGAATTGGATTTGTATCATACTCGTTTTGCCTTTTTTCTTTATCTTCTTGTTTAAGTTCTTGTATTTTTGCGCTTATTATCATTTCTGCTTGTCTAGCTGTGCAAACCGCCTCGTTTCCAGCTTTTACTTTTTTATCTTCTTTTTTCTTGTCTTTTCTATTTATCTCAACTTGTTCTAGCAGTTCATCTGTTAATCCTAATGTAAGTGCAGAACTAGTTATATATGTAAGTTTATATCTTTTTATTTGCTTGTCTTGATATTTTTTTATAAAATCATTTATTTCGTCTTGTGAAGGTTCCCTTCCATTGTTCTTCTTTTTATAGTCTGATATAAATTTATCCATTACCTCTTTATGTGGTTGTTCTTTGCTTAATGCTTTTTTATACCCCTTTATTGATGCATTAAATCTTTTAAGTCTTCCTCCTCCTACAACACCACTAAATAGCATAGTCATTCCTACTTTGGGACTTACTGCCATAAAAGGTATTGCTAATGTTGCATTAACATATTTTGTTACTATTGTAGCTCCAGATTTAATATCCTTACCAACATATTTCATTTGATGTTTTAAGTTTTTCTTGAATTTTTCAACATTTACGCTGGCTTCTGCTCTTGCAACACCTGCAGTTCTTCCCATTATTTTTTTACTTTGTTGTTTTGCTATCCCATAATTTCTCTTTGAAGATTCAAATCTCTGTTTAGCTTGTGCTGCTGTTTGTCTTGCCATTTCTAATTCTTGTCTTCTTCTTTCTATATAATTATTATCAATAAAATGATTTCCCATTTGGCTTGATTGAAGTACTGCTCCTGTATAGGCGTTTTTAGCTGCTTCTTCGGCTCTCCTTGCCCTTGCATATATTTCTCTTGCCTGCTTATAGTCTTCTCTTGCAGGCGTTTTTATTGCATTACTTTCTTCCCTATCTGCTTTATATGCATTTTTATATTTTGTACCTAATAGTCCTGCAGTTCCTACTAACTCTACTGCTTTTGTTGCTGCGCTTCCTGCAACTTTTCCAACACCAGATATATATCCTTTTACAACTTTTCCAGCAATTGATGCTCCTGTTATACCAGTTATTGCTCCTTTTAAAGTTTGTGATGCGATATCACCAACATCGCTACTTCCGCCTTCTATTCTAAATATCTTTCTCATTATTTCGTCTGCCTTAAGCATAAAATTAAATGTTACCAATATTAATACTATATTAGGTATTAAATCAAACACTCCCCCATTTCTAATTATATCAAATATAAATCCTATAAATATTGCATAAACTATAGCATGTATCATTTGCAAAAAAACATTATATACATATTCTTTCATCCATGCACCTAAGGATTGGGATTTTCCATCTTTTATTTTGTCTATGGAATATGCTATCGCTATAACAGGTGCAATAAGAGTTAATATTGCTAAATTAAGCAAACGCTTAAAATATATTAACAAAAACTTAACTGAATATATTACTAATGCAACAAATACAATTGTACCTGGTATTGACGCAGAAGCTTTTAATTGCATAATCATTCCAAATAGCTCTGTATCTAAATTTGCAAGGTCTCCAGAAGCTATTGCCATTATGTCTAAAATAGACTGGTTTATGTATATAACAGCTACCATGAAAAAATGTAAAGTAAACAATATTACAACACTAAGAATCCAATTTTGTAGCATACTTTTATACTTAGCTTTACGCTCTGCAATTGTAGATATTGCCATTCTTATTCCAATATATATAAGTGTTAATAGTAATCCTATTGCACAAACAATAAATAGAGCATAATACCATTGTGATATTGTTTTTCTTAATTTATATATAATGCTACTTGAATCTATTATTTTTCCACCAGCTTTTTTAAAGTTAAAGAAATCTATATCCAAAATTGGTATTCTATTAAATATTATATCACTAATATCTATTAATCCATTTTCTGTTGTTTTTAGTCCTCCTTCAATTTTAACTACAACATTATTTATTACTTTAGCAGCTATTCCTACCCAACCTACTACTTGTATTTTTATTGCTAAAAAGCCTATTCCAAGTAGATAATCTAAAATATCACTTAAAACTTTGAAAAGCTTTTTTAAGATATTCTCATGATAACTTACTTCCAATTTTTTGGGCAGACCATTATAGTAGAAAAAGTCAGCTTTACCCCATTCTCCATTTTGTTCCTGAGAAATATCATATTCATACTCTGTCTGTGGCTCGCTTGGCTCTGATGGATTTGAAGGGTCTGTTGGAACTGAAGGGGTTGATGGATCTGTAGGGGTAGTTCCTCCTACTTCTCCTGGGAAGGTTATAGAAGCTATTGTAAAGTGCTCATTATAGTATGCCCTGTTATTAACACATTTGTCATATATATCAACAGCTTTTGTTTTACTAATGCGTATTATTATTGCATTTTTAGTTACTAATCCATATGTACCACTTCTACTACGATCTTTTTCTGTACCTATACCTATGTTAGGGTTACTTGTTGAGCCCACACCACAATCTATTACCTTTACATATTCATTGTTTACAGATCTATTAAACATCATAACATGTCCTTTTTCAACTATGATGTCACCTGCCCTTAATTCACTATTACTTATCCCTTGCAATTTTCCTACATATATACAACCACAAGAGCAGTTATTTTTATTATGGTTTTTGTCATAATGTATACGCATATAGCTAGTAGAACAAGGATAGTTTACTGCACATAAATCTATATTTGCTGTATATTTATATAGAAAGCTTATAAATGAAGAACAATCAAATGCTAGTTTATGGTTAGAGGTTATATACCAATCACTTTCAACTTTCCATCCACCTCTGTAAAACTTAGTTGCCATTTGTGTACTTCCCTTTAAGAAGTAATTATATGCTGTAAGTCTTTGATAGTTCATGCTATACATAATTAACTGTTTTTGATTAGAAGTATATGACGAGTCCTGATAATATTTATTATCTTTTGCACCTGTAATTTCTCCATATTTCACATTATTAGCTGCATTTGTAAAGCTTATTGCAAAATCTCTTATCCATTTGCCTACTTCTATTTGCTTTTCCTCATCTGTTAATTCATGTCCTGGTATACTTGCTTTTGATATTGAAACAGTATTTAATAGAGACATAATTAATAAAATGATTATTTCAATTATAATAATAGTTTTTTTAATAATTTTCATGTAATTATGCCTCCTTTCTGCATCTTTTATTCTTCATAACCTTCTTCTATTTCTGTCTTATCGTAATATCTTTGAGTTTCTATCTCCCATATTCCGCCTTCTTCTTCAAAATGTGTATATTTAGGTAATTTGCTAATATCATTTTTTATGTCTTGTACAGTTAAACCTTTTCTTATTTCTGCTGTATAGTTATTGTCATAAATCATTCCATTTGCATTTGATACATTAAATTGAATTTTAATTCCTTTTAATGTATATCTTAAGTCAATGTAATTAGTGCCCCAGTCATATATATCATAGTCTGGCCATATATCTGTTACCCCGTTTACAAAATCTTTTATATTTTTATCCCTTTCAAATTTTTCTATTAGTGTAAAAAAATCTTCTAAATTTTGATATTCTTTTTCCACTCTATATACTGAAATATCTTTTTGAGTAAAAAATATGTATATTTCACTACTCTTGTATCCCATAATTCCTATGGTTGAAGAACCATATATTGGTTTTCCCAAGATTTCTTCTATTTTGTTAAGGTCTGTTCCTGGCTTTATATTATTTACAACTGATTTATTGTATTGTTTTGTAAAAACTATATTAAAAACCTTTTTATATACTGTTCTTATTTCTAATCCTTTTTCCGTAAAGATTTCATAAGTTCCTGTTTTGTTTTTTTGCACTTCTATATCTAGCTTATTTCTTCTCCATTCGTTTTTTATTAATTTATTTATCTCGTCTGATTGTATATTTAAATCTGTTTTAGTTACTCCCTCTATTTGTGCTATAGCTGTTTCTCTTCTTTTAATATTCCAATAATTCGTTACTCCATTTACTGCTATAGTTGTTACGGTCTGCTGTTTAGCATCACAAAACACACTTAAAGTTATTTCGTTCTCCTCATCTATAACTCTGAAATTATTGTATTTTTGTACATATGCCAAAAGTACTATCATATTTGTATAAAATTGTTCATTATCTTCTCCTTCTGTATATAATGGTTGATTAAGTTTAACATATATGTCTGCAAGATATTTATCATCAGATGATTTAGTTTGTTTTATAAATTTAACGCCTTTAAATACTAATACCTCTTCTACTGTATTAAAGTCTTCCTTAGAGTTATATTCTTTGTTAGCATAATATTCCTCTGTATTCTTTTTACGTTCATTTTCTTTAAAACCATAATATGTAATAATTAAAATTATAATAAGCAAAATTGCTAAAATTACAATTATTTTTTTTACTTTTCTTTCTTTTCCCATATTATTTCTTATTTTTTACCCTTTCCTTTTTTTAATGTTAAACTGTCTTCAATTGTTGCACTTTGTGACATCTTTAATATCTTTCTTATAATTTTTTCTCCTCTGCCAACACCTATTAATAGCAATATTGTAAATAATGGAAGCTCTCTTATGATATTGGTTGCAAATCCCATTAATACAGCATATAAAAACAAATGCATTGGTTGTAACATGACATTCATTATTAGTTCTTTAAGTAGTATTTGAAAAGCTTGTGCTTTTCCATCTCCAACTTTATCAATTGAATATGTAACTGTTACTAGTGGTGAAATTATTACTAAAAAGCTTATCACAAAGAATCTTTTTAAATACATTAATAAAAATTTTATTTGGTAACACATTAATAGTATATAACACAGAAAACTTTCTATGGGCCTCCATCCTCTTGGTTTTAGCAAAACCTGACCCAGTGAATCAAATATTAATAAGTCTATGTTTTTTATGTCTTCTCCACTTAATACATTTTCTATAATACCATTTAAAATTACTGTCAACATGTCTACTAATATTTTTCCAACAAAGAATATTAATCTAATTATAAAATGCATTGCAAATAATAACACTATACTCTGAAACCATGCAATAAGTTGGCTTTTATATTTTGCTTTTTCATCTGCAACAGTAGACATTGCCATTCTTATACCAATATATACTAATACTACCATATTTAAAATTATTGACATTACCCAAATTGCATAATACCATTTTTGTACATTCTGTTTTATTACATTGTTAGCTTTATTTGAAGTCTTTGCATTAAATATGTTTGCATTTACTAAATCAACTTTATCTGTTAGCATTCCTTGTATTGTAAACCATGGTATTAATAATGCATCTTCTTTTACAGTTGAGGGAGCTACAATTGTAACTAAAATTCTTACAGTATATACAAGTGGGAAGAAAATAATTACTATAACACTTGCTATCCATCCACCAAAGTTTGCCTTTTCATTTACACCTTTGTCTATTGAACCACTCTCTGTTGGAACACTTACTGTTCCATCATCCATAATTTTATCAACTGTTTTCTTCCCTGCCTTTTCATCTTTACTTGACATTACGTCTCCAAAGTTGTCTCCATTTTTTCCTGCTAATATATAGTTGGGTAAAAGGGCATTTATTAAAATAGTGAATACTAATATAATAGATATACACTTTTTCATATAAATCCCCCTTTCATGTTTTTTTTAGTAATTTCTTCGAAGTACGGGCGATTCAAATCGCCCCTACATTTTTCATAGATTACTTTACACTATCTGTTTTTTAATTATTTCCTCTTAATTTATTCATATTTGTTTCAACAAATTCAAACTCTTTGGCTGTTGGTTGAATTGCTATTATTGCCGTATCTTCCCCAACCTTTAGTAGTCCTTCTCCTCTATTACATGTTGTTAAAAAGTATGCTTCTCCTTCACTTAGTTTAAACACTTCTTTTATATATTGAATTTCTGATTTATCTTGTGCTAAAAATAGTTTTGTATCTGATGATGTAAGTACTGCTTGTACCTCTGGTTTTTCATAAAAGTCTTGAAATTTTTGTGACATAACTGCTAATGAAACATTTCTTTTTCTCGCACGTCTTGCCATTGTGTTTAAAAAGTCTACTGCCTCTGGGTATGGTAAAAGCATCCAAGCTTCATCTATTAACACTCTTTTCTTTTTTGCTTTTGATCTGTCTTCACTATTTTTCTTAACATATTTTTCCCAAATCCAAGATAGTAATATTTGTTGTGCAAGTGGTCTTGCAAATCTTTCTTCCAATTGTGATATGTCCAAATTTATAAATGGTACATCATCTAACAAGTCAAATGTAGATTGTCCATCAAAATACGCCATCTGTCCGTCATATTCTCTTATATATTGTTTCATAACCTTTATTAAATAACTATAATGGAACCTATAATCTGGGTTATTATTTTTTTCAGCATTTTCAAGTATTCTTTTATACCATGAGCCTATTGTTGGCATATCTTTTTTTATTTTGATTTTATCATTTGGATTTTTATATAAACTATTTACATCATTTGTTATTCCACAACGGGTATATTCTTCTGCTATTGCTTCTGCTATTATTTGTTTTGTAAGTTCGTTCACTTCTTGGCTTCTTGTACTACCTCTTGCCATTGTTAGTAAAGCTTGAGTTACGTCTTCTACTTTATTTTCTATACTTAACATCTTTCTTTCTTTACCTGTTATTTCATCTTTAAATGTTTCTATTTCAACATCAAATAAGTTTATTATTGTTTTCGAATTAGGACTTATTGTAACATTTATTCCACCAAGTGCTTCCGCAACTACCCCATACTCACCTTCTGCATCTAAAGCCAAGCTTTCTATTCCCATTAATACTGATGACCTTGCAGTTAAAGTTTTTATTGTAACACCTTTACCAGCACCAGATTTTCCAAATATAACCATATTGTAGTTAGTAAGTGTTGGACTAAAGTTATCAAATAATATTGGAAGTCCTGTTTGCCTATTAAATCCTAGTGGTATACCCTGTTCGTGTCCTATATCTGATGAAAAGAATGGAAATACTGTAGACATAGACCTTCTATCAAATGTATGTGTTTCTTTAACTTTATTTTCACAAAATGGCATATTAGTTTGAAAAGCTTCTTCCTGCATTGCCCATGCTGGCCTTAAACCTATCAATGTTTTAGCCATTTCAGCCGAAAGCAACTCCGTCTGTTTATCCAGGTCCTCAAGGCTATATGCAAATAACGTACATGTCATTGACGTTTCAAACAATTTATTAAAACCTGCTGCAATCTCGTCTCTTAGTTCTTCTGCCTCTATTCTTTTTTGAGCCAATATTCTTTCTCTATTAATGTCTCCTCTATCAAGTGCAACAACTCTTTCTGATTCCAATTCATTTATTGTTCTATTTAACTCTGTTTGAGATATGTTTTCTGCTATTGGATTTATAAAAACTGACACATTAATATCTCCAAAAGTATACATCCCTCTCAAAAATTCTGGGAAGGTACACATTCTTGGTATTGTTGCCACTACCATGCTTCTGGCATATCTTGTTTTGCTTGTTATTATTTCTAAATGGTTTAATTGGCTTGCATCTATTCCTGCTGGGGCTATTAAATCTTTTAGAGTCTTCTTATTCTTTTCTAAAAAACTTTTCTTTTCTTCAATTTGTTGTTCATCTAAATCAATTTCTTCTTTTTGTTCTTGTACATTTTGTTTTTTAAATTTCATGAATTTTCCTCCTCTTTTCTTATGTTATTTTCCTTCTTCCGTAGCTGTTGACTTATCTGTTTTTGGTTTTCTGCCCCTTTTATTAATTTGTTCTTTTGTCTTTTTATATAATTGATTCGTCATTTGATGTTTGTGTTCTTCCGCAAGTTCTTGTGCCCTTTTAATTATTGCTTCTTCCATTTTTTGTTGCTCTTCTCTTATTTGTTCATCAGCTTTTTCTATACTTTCTGTTACCAAGTTGACTGCTTCTTCTTCTATTTTTTCATCAATTAATTCTGCTTTTTTCTTTAACACATCTTTTCCGGTTGTGTACAATGAATCATATTGAGTTTGTATTCCTTTACTAAATGGTAGCAGGTTTGCATCATCTCTATTATATGCTACATATAGTAACTCTGCTAATTCTTCCGAATCAAGTATTCTTCCAGTTACTCCTGCTGAACCAATTGCTCTTAGTACCATTTTTGTTCTTGTATACAATTCTGAGAAAAATATATTATCTGCTTCTTCTTTATTAAATTTGTTATTTCCATTAAATTCGCTTGTATAATATGTAACAATTATATATGTTTTTTGTTTTAACACATTTTTGTTAAGACTTAACCTACTTACATAATTTGTTATATCTGCTCCATATTCCAATACATTTGTCTTTCTTTTCAATTCAAATCTTAGCTTTTCAATTGTTCTTGTATCTCTTAACGCCTCAGCTTGATTTATTTTTCTTTGTAATACTCTTATATCATTTTCTATTACATGTATTTTAGATTTATATTCATCTACTATATTTTCAAGATTTAAGCTTTGAGTTTGAACATATAATTGTATTGGAAATCTTAATGTGTTTAAAAACTGAACAAATCCCTCTTCTACAGCCACTTTTTCTTCTTCTGAAAGCAGGTCATAATTTACACCTTGACATTGTATAACCATTAAATATTGAGTTCTTCCATTTCTTATAATCATGTTATTTTTAATTTCTTCAAAATCTAAGAACTTTTTGACATTTTCCATTCTTATTCCTGATGAACTCTGCGTAGATGTAGACTCCGAATATTCTTCATTATTCTTTTCTTTATTCGACTGTTTCTTTTTTATTTTTAGAAAATATAGTATTATTGCACATACCACTATTAAGAATATTAATATGAATAATATACTTACTAACATTATTAAAACATTGTCCATGTTTACTTTTCCTCCTTTGTATATGTATATATCTTCTTGTTCTTTTTGAATTTTATATATCTTAAAATTATCTCTCCCAATGGAACTCCACCTATTTTCTTTGTTATTGGTATTTGTGCAATAACTGGCACATTAAATCTGCCAATAACAAAACCAATAAGTGCAAAAAATATTATAAATCCAATCCCTAGTCCTTTTAATTTTAATAGAGAAAAAAAGTAAAAGAACAGAAGGCCAATTAATACTCCAGCCCCTGTTGTTGCTAACGATTTTAATGTAAATATTACTAAAATTCTTGTTTCTCCTCTTAAATCACGTGGTACATTATATGTTCCCATATTATTCCTCCCTAATATCTTAAAGATATTTTTGTTCTCTTTTGTTATGCAATTCTACCATACTCGTCATTATTTATAACAACTTGCGAGGTAGTTATAATATCATCCATAAGATCATATGTTAATTTCCAAATTGTATATGCTCCTAATATAACAACTGCTGAAATTACTAGTCCTATTAGTTGTCCTTTTATTTTGCCTTGTTCTTCTGGACTTGCGGTTATAAATTTAATTCCCATTACTACTCCTACTACAAATAATACTACTAACCCCACAGCAAATAGTATTTGAGAAATTGGAGCAATTGCGCTTGCAATGTCATCTGGGTTAAATATTTGTTCACCCTTGCGTGCTGCTATAAACCAATCCCTTGCCTCTTTTACTATATCTATACCATATGATATTTGAAACGGCTGTACAAGTATAAATAGCACAAATAATATTAAAATAATTCTAACTAATATTTTGCTTTTCATAATATCACCTCTATTTTACACTATTATATATATAATAACGTTTTTCTACATATTTTTCAAGACTTTTATCTATGTAATATAAAAAATATATTATCGTTATTTTTTTGTAATAATTTTCTTTATTCTTCTACGGAAATAATGTTTTTAGCTTTTGCTATACTATACATTAATTCCACTTATAAATGAATTTATTATGCCTAGCACTGTACTAAACCCAAATAGAATAACTGCTCCTATTACATATGCCATTAACTTTTCTTTAATTGTAGCCTTATCATTTGTAGACGAATACATATATCTTATTCCAAGTATTGAGAGTGTTATTAAGGCTACTGCATATCCAACAAGCTGTGCAACATATAACACTTTTCCTCCCATTTTTCTTATGCTTGATGCAGAACCACTATCTTTATCCCAAAGATTTCTCATTGACTCTGTAATGCTACTTGCATATATGCAGTTGCATAAACAAACGGTTACTAATATTGTCACTATTAAAACTGTTATAAACTTTTTCATATTTCTCACCACCCATTTACGTGAATTAGTTAATGTAGGTATTCTTTAAACTAATTTTTTTGAATAATTATTTTTAATAAAAAAAAGCTATTAAAATTAATAGTTAATTTTAATAGCTTTTTTTAGTGTAACTTAAACTATGCTTTAATTCCACCTACAAAATTTTGAATAACACCAAGTAACAAACTAGCTCCAAATAATAGTACGGCACCTACTACATATATTGTCATACCTTTTTTGTATTCTGCTTTTTCGTTTGGTGATGCTGCAACATATTTAATACCAAGTATTGTTAGCATAATTACGGCAACTGCCATACCAATTATTCTTACAATAGATAATATTTTTCCTGCTGTAGTTGATATTGATCTACCAGCATCTCCTGGATCGACTGCATTTACACCTTGAAATGCATTATATTCTGCTTTTACCATTGTTGTTGCTAATGTAACTAATGTTATAGCAATAAGTAAAACAGCAATTATTTTTAAAGTTTTATTTTTCATATTTTCTCCTCCTATAATTAATAAATTATAATAAAATTAACTATCTAATTAAATTATAACTGATTTTCGTTAAAAAATCAAGCTTTTTTGTCATAATTTGTCAATGTAACCATTTATTCTGGATCGTAGTCTCTGCAAGAATCATTACTGTCATGAAGTTTTCCATCTTCGTCACAATACTTTCCATCATATTTGCTACAGTTTCCGCATCTATCGCTCATATATAACACCCCCATTGGCTTTCACCCATATTTTAACACTAAATTAATAATAGCACTATTTTCGCTTCCAGTCAACATTTTTTCAAAAATTGTGTTAATTAGCGCCTTTTTCCATCTTTTTTGTTATGGCTTTTAGTGCTTTTTCTCTTGGCAACATAACTACATGTCCACAGCCTATGCATTTTAATTTAAAGTCTACTCCTACTCTTGTTACTTCCCATTCTTTGCTTCCACATGGGTGTTGCTTTTTTGTTTTTACTATATCGCCTATATTGTAATCCATTTTATTTCATCCCTTTTTATTTTACAAATAATGCTATTCTTTTTTCTATGCTTGATTTGCCAAGAACTTGCATTATTTCATACAAATCTGGTGTCTGTTGCCTTTTAGTTAAAGCAACTCTTAATACTGTGCTTATGTCTCCCACATGACCTTTCCAGTTTTCTGGATTCTGCTTATATTCTTTAACTTCTCTTGCATATCCCATTTCTTCTGCTAAATCTTTGATTTTATCAAACCATGTTTGTTTATCATCATTAAAGTTAAAATATTTGTCTATGTATAGTTTTAAGATTTTATTTATTTCTTCTTTATTGTCAATCTTTGCAAACTCGTATTTTTCTTTATCCTTTAAAAATTCTTCATCATACATATATATAATAGAACTTTTTACATCTGACCATTTAGAGATGTCTTTTCTTGGTTTTGCATTTCCTCTTTCTATTCCTATTATTTTTAATGCATATTCCTTATTTTCAAGAAGTTTTAATAATTCACTATCATATTTTGTAGCCCAACTTAATGTTTCATTATATACTTTTTCTGCATCAAATCTTGATATTATTGTTTTAGATATATCTAGTAACTTAACCATATCAAAAAGTGCTCCACTTACACCCATTTTATTAAATTGCAACTCAAATTCTTTTAAATCGGCTAAAGGATTAGCTTTTCTCCAACTTTCAAAATTTGAATTTGCTATATTTAACAAATATTCGCAAACTGCTTCTGGTGGAATTCCTTGTTCATGGTAATAACTTACTGCAGCCTCTGGATCTTTTCTTTTACTTATTTTCCTTTTGCCACCCTCATCCATTTTCATAAGTGGTGCAATATGGGCATATCTTGGGGCTTTAAATCCTGCTGCTTGAAATAATTGCAAATGTAATGGTACAGAAGATAGCCATTCATCTCCTCTTATAACTACTGTTGTTCTCATTAAATGGTCATCTACTAAATGAGCAAAATGGTATGTTGGTAATCCATCAGCTTTTATAATTACTATGTCTTGATCGTTTTCTGGAAAGTCAACTTTTCCCTTTATTAAATCTTGATGTCTTATCTTTTTTTCTTCATTTCCTCTTGATTTAAAACGAATTATATATGGTTCTCCAGCTTTTATTTTTTGTGCTGCCTCTTCTATTGGCAAATTTCTGTACTTTGCCCATACTCCATAATACCCAGGTCTTATTTTTGCTGCTTCTTGTTTTTCCCTCATCTCTTCCAATTCTTTTTCTGTTGCAAAACAAGGATAAGCCAAATTATTTTCAATAAAATATTTTGCATATGCTTGATAAATTTCTTTTCTTAAACTCTGTTTATATGGCCCATATGCGCCTTTTTCTTCTTGTTCATTTAACATTCCTTCATCAAAGTCAATTCTAAAATCTTTTAAAGAATTTACAATTCCTATTGTCGCATCTTGAACCTCTCTTTTTTGGTCTGTATCTTCAATTCTTAAAAATACTACTCCTTTTGTTTGTTCTGCCATTTTCCATGCAATTTGAGATTGATACAATCCGCCAATATGTACATACCCTGTAGGGCTTGGTGCAAATCTTGTAACTATTGCTCCTTCTGGTAAATTTCTTTCTGGATATTTTTCCTCATAATATTTTATATCTTTTGCATTTGGAAAAATCAAATTTGCTAAATCTTTATAATCCATTTTACTCTCCTTTTATTGCAAGGAAGTAACTATGTACTTCCTTGACACTCTAATTTTATATTGTTATATCTCCATAATTATTGGTAATATCATAGGATTTCTTTTTGTTTTTTGGAAAATATAATCTCTTAAGTTATCCTTTAATGCCGATTTTATTGTTGACCAATCTCTAATACGTTTTTCTTCGCATTTTTTTACTTCTTCTCTTATTACTCTTTTTACATCTTCCATTAAGTTTTCTGACTCTCTTACATAAACAAATCCCCTTGACACTACATCTGGTCCAGATACTATTTCCCCTGTCGAAGAATCCATTGTCATTACTATTACTATTAATCCGTCTTGTGATAAATGTTGTCTGTCTCTTAATACAATATTTCCAACGTCTCCAACGCCTAAGCCATCTACCAATATCTTTCCTGACGGTACTGAATTTGTTAATTTTGCTTCTTTTTCGTTAAGTTCTAAAGTCCTTCCATTTTCTAGCATAAATATATTTCTAGGCTCTATTCCAACTTTTCTTGCTGTTTCCGCGTGTGCTCTTAATTGTCTATATTCTCCGTGTACTGGTAAAAAGAATTTTGGTCTTACCAATGAAATTATCAATTTTTGTTCTTCTTGGCAAGCATGTCCTGAAACATGTATGTCCTCTAATGAGCTGTAAATTACTTCTGCGCCAATTTGCATTAAGTCATCTATTACTCTTGATACAAATTTTTCATTTCCTGGTATTGGAGTTGCAGAAATTATTACTAAATCATTTGGTGTAATTGAGACTTTTTTGTGCTCTCCAGATGCCATTCTTGTTAGTGCAGACATTGTTTCGCCTTGACTTCCCGTTGTAATTATTACCAATTGTTCATCTGTATAATTTTTTATCATATCTATATCTATAAATGTATTTTCTGGTACATTTATATATCCCAATTCTTTTGCAGTTTCTATCATATTAATCATACTTCTGCCACAAATTGCAACTTTTCTATTATATTTAACAGCCGAATTAACAATTTGTTGAACTCTGTGGACATTTGAAGCAAATGTTGCTACAACTATTCTCTTTTTTGTGTTTAAGAATAGCTTATCAAATACTTCTCCTACCGAACTTTCTGACATTGTATATCCTTTTCTCTCAGAGTTTGTGCTATCTGAAAGCAATGCCAAAACGCCATTATTTCCTAATTCTGCAAGTCTTCCAAAATCCATAACCTTTTCATCTATCGGTGTATAGTCTACTTTAAAGTCTCCTGTGTGTATTACTGTTCCAACAGGTGTATGAATTGCAAGCATTACAGCATCTGGAATACTGTGTGAACTTCTTATAAATTCTACTTTAATATTGCCAAAGTTTACTGTTTCACCTTGATTTACAACTGTTAGCTTTGTACTTCTTAATAATTTATGTTCTTCCAATTTGTTTTCTATTAAACCTATTGTCAATTTTGTTGCATATATTGGTATATTAATTTGTTGCAATATATATGGTATAGCTCCAATATGATCCTCGTGTCCATGTGTTATCACTAAACCTTTTATTTTTTCTTTATTTCTTTCTAAATATGTTACATCAGGTATTACTAAATCCACACCAAGCATATCATCTTCTGGGAACTCTAGTCCACAGTCTACTAGCACAATCTCGTTTCCGTATTCAAAGACAGTAATGTTTTTTCCTATTTCTTCTAGCCCACCAAGCGGAATTATTTTTAAATTTTCTTTTTTAAATTCAAACTTTATGTTGTCTTTTTTATTATTATTTCTTGCCTTTTTATTTTCTGTTTTGTTTTCCTCCCCTCTTTTATAGCTTCTTCTTTGTGGTTTTCTTTTTTGCTCTTTATCCTTTTGTTCTGTTTCAATTGTCATGTTTTTATATCTCCTCCTTATTTTTTATCAAATTTATATACTAAAAAATAGTTTATCCTTTTCTAAACTATTATAATTACAAAATATTTATATTTAATTTTACAATAGAAATCAAATATGTTTATATTATTTTCCGCACAAACCAAACATATTTTACCACTTTAAATATTTAATATTCCGATTATACTTTAATTTTATATATATAAATCTCTTCTTTACCATTTTTGGTAACAACTGTTACCTATTATACACTTTTTTCTTTGCATTGTCAAATTTAAAAAAGATACAGCTTTTGCCATATCTTTTATATGAATTCATATAATTTATATAAATTTCAAATCTTATTTTTTATTTACTAAATCTTTTAAAGCTTTTCCGGCTTTGAATACAGGTGCTTTAGATGCAGGTATTTTTATTTCTTCTTTAGTTTGTGGGTTTCTTCCCTTTCTAGCAGCTCTTTTTCTTACTTCGAAAGATCCAAATCCAACTAATTGAACTTTATCTCCTTTTGCTAATGTCTCTGATACAACATTTACAAATGCATTTAATGTTGCTTCAGCATCTTTTTTTGTTTCTCCTGTTTTAGCTGCAATAGCTGCAATCAATTCTGTTTTGTTCATTTTTATTACCTCCTATAAGATTTCAAATATGTAGACAACGCAATCTACTATTAACATTATTCGCCAAAGTTCCTTAAAATCCTTCTTTTTTTATGCCAAATTTTCCGAAAGTCTACATTTCACTAGCTTTACCAGTTTTTTCTTTTCAAAACTCCTCATTTTACTGCTTTTCAAGGTTTAGAATTTCAAGTATCTTTTTACCAAATGGAATCATTTTTATATTATCCTTGTCTAATATTTTAAAAACAATAATAAAAATTCCGTATATTAATATGGCAAAGCCAATTGCTAATATTATGCTTAATTTGTCGCTAAATATACTTAAACATTTATTATATGTGTATATTGCACCAATTATCATAATTGTTGTTGCCATTAATGGCTTAATCACAAAAGTTGATAATTCTAATTTTAATTTTATTGTTTTTCTTAATACTGAATAATCTATTATTACTGCAACTATATGACAAATTACTGTTGAAGCAGTGGCTCCATTAATTCCACCTAATATAAATATGTTTGGATCTATTTTTATAAGTATTAAATTTAATATTAGTTTTATAACTACTCCAACTGTTAAAGCTATTGCTGGTACTATTACTTTACCTAATCCTTGCAAAACTCCACTAATTGTTTGTTCTAAAACTATAAATATAATTGAAACTGCACTTATTTGTAATACAATCGCACCATTGCTTTGATTTGGAAAAAGTAATTTTAAAATTGGTTCTCCAAAGAATATCAGTCCCGCCATACATGGCAGTCCCATTAATATTGTTAGTAAAATTGAAAATGATACTCTTTTTTTTATTGTTTCTGAATCTCCCATGGCTTTAGAATATGCTATTGTTGGTATCAAACTTGTTGTAAGTGCCACATTAAATGACATTGGTAACATTACAAGAGTATCTACCTTACCACTTAATATTCCATATTGGATTTTTGCTTCATTTTCACTTAAAAAGTTTTTTAATCCTCTAACTACTGTTATTGAGTCTATGCTTTTATTTAATGACCCCAGTATAGAGGTTAGTGACATTGGTATAGATACTGTTAATACTTCTTTAATTGTGCTTAAAATTCTAGTGTATTTATATTTTTTTGTTTTGATTAGTTCTTTGGCTATTTCTTTTTTTATTGTTTTATAATAAATATATAAATACCAAAATCCCACAGAAGTTGCTAAGGTTGTAGCTAAATTTGCTCCTGCAGCCATTATTGTTGTATTTATTCCTGAGATCATTGCTAATAATTCTACAACAATAATGGTAAATACCATTTTAAATAATTGTTCTATTGTTTGAGAATTTGCTGTTACTTTTACATTATTTCTGCCATTAAAGTACCCTCTAATTACACTAATTAATGTAACAAAAAATATTGATGGAGATAGTGCTACTAAGGAATATTCTGCTTCTGGAATTTGTAGCCATTTTTCTGCTATAATTTCTGCTCCTAAAAAAAGTATTAATGAACATGTAAACCCGATTAGTGCAAATGTTACAAACGCAATTTTAAATATTTTATGTGCTCCTTTATTATCTCCTATTGCCAATTTTTCTGACACTAATTTTGCTATGGCATTTGGTATTCCAACAGACGAGAATGTAAGCAATAAAGCATATATTTGAAATCCACTTGAATATATTGCATTTCCAGTGTCTCCAAATCCCTGTTTATTCGTTAAATATACCCTGTATATTAGTCCTAATATTTTAATTAGAATATGTGAAATCATTAGAACTAATACTCCACCCATAAAGCTTTCTTTTTTTAATTTCTTTTTATTTTTCATCAATTACCTCTTGCACAAATATATTCTGTTTTTTTTCTTTTATGAATTTTTAATTTCAAGTCTGACTAGTAAAATTTTGAGAGGATTTTTTTGTCAAAAGTCTTGTTTTTTTGCTGATTTTGTAGGATAATATATATGTAAGGTTAGATTTAATGAAAGTGGTGGAATAAGTGAAATTATTTGATAAGTTTTTAAAACTACTAAAGACAGATAGAAACACATTTATGACTTATATTTTAACAATAATATCTTTTTACATATTAGTAGACAGAGTAGTAGAAATGCTGTTTATTATTTTTACGGGAGTTTCTTATTCATATTGGGGACCTGTAAAATATACACTCGCCATAGCTTGTGTATCTTTTGCATTTTTCTTTTCTTCTGGTTCTAAATTCGCTAGAGCAGATATTAATAAGTTAAGAATATTTCATACATTTATAGTTAGCTTTTATATAGTATGTATTTCTGCATTAGTTCAATGGTTAAATGCAATTATATGGCTAGGCTTATTGTCTTTGCCTAATTTTATTGAGCTTGTAACAGATTTTTCATATTTATTTAAGCCTGCATTCACTGCATTAGGAATATATATACCTCTTGTAACATTTTATAAAGTTATTAAATGGCTTATATTCTCTATTAATGATGTTAAAGACATTAGAGATTCTATATTTGATTATGGCGGTATTGATTTATCTGCAAAACCAGAAGGTGTTGGAAACTTTACATGTGAAGTAAAAGTTTGTATGAACACGGAAAGTGGTGAAGATGTAAAAATACCTGAAGCTAAACGTTTTGAATCTTTACTTGTTGTTGGTGTTTCCGGTTCTGGAAAAACAGCTACAATTTATGAACCAATGATAGCAAGAGATTTTGAAAAGAAATATTTCTTTAGAGAAGTTGCGAAAGAAATGGGATTTACTGCATTAAAAACAGGTATTGCTACATTAACATATCCATACTCAAATGATTATTTAAATAAAAACTTCTCATTATCTTTGTTAACGCCAAATCCTGACAAGCTTGATATTTACAAAGCATATATGAAAAAAATGACAATTTCTTCTTCTGGAAGTCGATTTGTTTATAAAGATTTAGGATTAACGTATATGGCTCCTGACCCAGATACAATAGAAACTATGGCAGGAGTTGCAAAAAACTTTAGTTTACCAGTAAATATTATTGATCCTAATAACTCTGATTCTGTTGGATTAAATCCATTTATATATAAAGACCCTATAAAAACTGGTATTGCAATTTCCTCTGTATTAAAAGGATTATTTGCAACGAACAGACCTGATTTAAGTTTAGCATTTAGAGAAAATGCAGCAATACAAATATTAGAAAATCTTTCTATTTTATTAAAAGAGATGTATCCAAGATTGCATGAAGGTTCATTACCCAATTTAGAAGATTTACTAAATATGTTAAACGATTTTAGTCTAGTTGAAGAAATGACAGAGCAAATGAAACAAATACCAGAACTTGCAGATAAATATAAAATATTAATTAGATATATGGAAAACAATTTTTATGCAAATAGTACAGACTTAAATAATACAAAAACTTCTGTATTTACTGCTTCTGCAGAGTTAGACAATTTGTTAAGATATCCAGGTGTTAAAAATATATTGTGTAATAGAACAAACAATTTGGATTTTGACAAAGCATTAGAAAAAGGAGAAATTACTTTATTATGCACAAGAAGAGGAGATTTAGGACCTAATGCACATAAGGCTTTCGGTTTATTCTTTATATTATTAATGCAACAATCTATTTTATCACGTCCAGGAAATGACACTACTAGAATTCCACATTTCTTGTATATAGATACCTTCCCAGACTTTATATGTAAAGCAACAGAGCCAATATTCACAGTTTATAGAAAATACAAAGTTGCAACGGTATTAGATTCCCAAAATTTATCTCAATTAGAAGGTGAAGGGAATTCCTCAAATGGTCCTGGCAAACATTTTAGAGATACAATACTAGCTAACTGTGTTAATAAAATAATTTTTGGAAATGCTTTACCAGAAGACCTTCCATGGTGGGAACAAGAATTACAAACAAAAAGAGAATGGCAATGGAAAAAAAGCTATCAAATGGATCAATCAAAAAAGGATTATGGATATGATTCTAAAGCATCAGACATTGGCTTTAACTGGATACCTAACTTTAAAACAGGCAAGATAAAATCTTTAAAAAGTAATCAAATTATTTTTAAAGTTAAAAATCTAAAAGGTCAAAGCGTTGTAGATAAAGGTAAGGTTGAAAAGCTTGAATCTAAATATAAAGAACCTCATAAAGTAAAAGAATTTAATTTTGATAAATTTACCAGCGGAATATCTCAAGAAGCAAAAATTAAAGAAAAAGCTCGTAAAGCTATTAAAAAACGTTTAGACGATGATTATAATGATGATGACCCAATCAAAATAGACACTTCTGATTCTAGCTTCTTATTTGATAATGAAGATGCTATTATAGTAGATTTAAAAAAAGGAAATAGCAATTAATAGGAGAAAAGAAACCATATAGTAATTTATATGGCTTCTTTTTTTATGTATTTATTTAATTTTTCTTGCTTCTAAATAATATCTTTTATCATAGCTATGTCCCATTGAAAATGTTTTTCTTGGTAATGCTCCATCTAGTATAACAGTTTTAAATAATTCTGATTTATGCATATTTGGTAATAAAAATCCTATATTTCCTTCTTGTTCTCCTAATTTTTCTGTTGTCTCTTCTCCATGTATATAGTCTACTTTTCCTCCATTTTTCTTTAAATATTCGTCTATAAACATTTGTAGGCTACCTACTGCCAAATTAGATTTAGGATTTTTTATAACTATTTTTCCTTTTTTACCTTTATATACATATTGTATTACTTGTCCCTCTCCTTCTTCTGATGTTTCGTAGAATCTCTTTAATTCCTCCATCATGTGTTCTGGGTTAACTCCAAATACTACTCTATGTATTGGTTCAAAGTCAAGTGCATCACTATGTAAGTTAACAACCTCTACTAATGCATATCTTGCTGGATGGTTCTCGTATTCTTCCTTTGTCAATGTTTTCTTTAAATTTTCATAGCATGTTTTTGCTGTTGCTAATGAGTGGTTTCCATCTCCTACAGAGAATAATAGGACTCCTTTATCTTTTACATTGTATTTCTGCTCAAACTTTTCTTTATCTGCTAATTCCCCTATTCCTTCTAACACTTTTTCTATAAGTTCATCATTAAGCTTATATCCTTTAATATGTCCACCATTTTTCATTAGATCTGTATCATATACCTTATCTTCCTCACTTACTTTATCTGTTAGTCCTTCTATTATTTCTTTTTTATCATCATCAATTAATAACATTATATGAGGTAATTCTAATGGAGCATTTTCTCTAACTTTTACTCTTGGTGGTATTCTCTCTAATACAGTTCCTTCTGTTGCTCTTATCAATGTTTGAGAATCTTTAGCAAAAGAATAATCTTCTAAATCTACTTTTCCCATTAGCCCTTTTCTTATTCTGCCATCTGCTTGAGTTCTTTCTACATATATTAAACTATCTTTTAAAGTTCTAAAGAAATTATTATTAATTAATTTTTTCATTTCTTCATTAACTTCTGCTATTTTTTCTGCAACATTATCTTCTTCCAAGTATATTTCTGGTAATGTTACTTTTAGAGTTGATGGTTCGTCTCCAACAATTTTAGTTACATCCTCCCAGTATTCTGGCTCTGATGTGTATTGATCACATGCTATAACAGCCCATTTGCTCATATCTGCGTTTTCTGGCAATAATATGTCAGCTTTTGAAAATGGTATTTTCATTTCTTCACATTCCTTTCTTTAAAATATATAAATTGAAAAATTTTTCAATTATTAGCTTAATAATTTTATTTTTTCTGTAACCATTTGATACTTTTGTGTATCAGGGTCTAGTTTTATTGATACAAGTGTGTCTTCTAGTGTGTCTGAATTTTGCTTTAAGTCTGTTGTAAAATATAAATTTATTTTATCTATTTCTAATTTGTTTATAACTATATGTTTAAATGCTTCTGCTATATGTTTTTCGTCTTCACATACTATTATTAACTGTGGTAATGCCGTATATCCACAATCTCCCGGCACAAAGTTTTCATAAAAATCCTTGTACATTCTAATTTTATCTGTCAATTTGTTTTGCCAATCATCTTCTCTTCTTATTACTTCAAATAAAAACTGTATTGATTTTTCGCCTTTGGTTAATTTTATTCCTCCACCTGATGCTTTAAATACCTTGCCTAATGTTTTAGCTTTTAATGCTGGCTTTGGAGTATATGACTCATATGCCTTAACCTTATTTAAATATGCTATAATAACCTGATTTCCTGCTAGTCTTTTTTTTATCATGGCAACTGGTTTTGTATTATCTGTTGGTTGCCATTTACATTCTATTCCTCTTGAATCTAGCAAGTATTTTCCCATTTTTTCTAAGCAGTATATTCTATATATTCCCTTTCCATCTTGAGAGTCAAAATAATATCTGGTTAATATTTTTGACTTTACTAATTGTTCCAATTTATTATTCAATTTCTCTTGTGAACCTACATCTATTCCCTTTTTCTCTAGCATTTGTAATATTTGTCTAGAAGTAATAAATTCAAATTCGTTTACTATCTCTAAAATAGTAAAGTGTAATTCATTTATATGTCCTAAGTTTATCCTCTGTACTATTTGGCTCATTGATACATAACCATCTTTTCCATCAAATACTTTTATCTCCCCAGGTCTAATTGCAAATGGAGAAACTGTTGCTTTTATTTCATTGTCTCTAACCATATTACTACTCATTCCTCTCTTTATTAGATATAGCTATTTTATCACAAAATAGCACATTTGTCTACTTTATTAGCTCCTTTATTTGACCGCTTTTTAAATACTTCCATTCTCCTAATTTCAAGTCTTTTACATTAATGTTTCCTATTCTACTTCTATGTAGTGCCAATACTTTTTTTCCTATTGCATTACACATTTTTCTTACTTCTCTATTTTTTCCTTCATGTATTGTTATTTCTATTCTAGATATATCTTTTACCTCGTCTATTTTTAATATTTTTACTTTTGCTTTTCCTGATATATAGTCATCTATTTTTACTCCTTTTTCAAGCATTTCTATTTCTCCTTTTGTAATTTTTCCTTTTAGAGTAACATTATATGCTTTTTCTATTTCATATTTTGGGTGAGTTACTTTATATATAAATTCTCCATCATTGCTTAAAATTAGTGCTCCTGATGTATACATATCTAGTCTTCCTACAGGCACAATTTTTTCTTTGATTTTTATTAAATCTAGTACTGTATCTCTATTAAATTGATCTTTTACGGTTGTAACGTAACCTATTGGTTTATTTAATAAAATGTATACTTTTTCTTCTACTGTTGACACAGGTTTACCTTCAAAAGTAACCTTATCCTTTTCAATATCTATTTTTGTACCTAATTCTGTTACTGTTTTTCCGTTCACTTCAACTTTTCCCGCTAAAATATATTCCTCTGCCTTTCGTCTAGAGCATATACCACTATTAGCCAAAAATTTTTGTAATCTAATTTGTTCCATTTTTTTCCCTTCATTTTTATCTATAATTTTTTTAATATTTCTTCAAAATACTGTGGCAGTGGGGCTGTTAATTCCATATGCTTATTTGTTATTGGATGCATAAATTCCAATTTATATGCATGAAGCATTTGTCCTTCTATACCAAACTCGTTTTTTCCATTTGAATATACTGCATCACCCACTACTGGATACCCTATTTCTGCCATATGTACTCTTATTTGGTGAGTTCTTCCTGTTTCTATTTTTATTTCTAACAGTGTATATTTAGAATATCTTTTTAAAACTTTAAAATGTGTTATAGCTTGTTTTCCATTTTTTGTTACTGCCATTTTTTTTCTATCTTTTGTACTTCTTCCTATTGGCATATTAATTGTAGCCTCTTCTTCCGGCACATTCCCTCTTACAAGTGCAATATATGTTTTTTTTACTTTTCTTTCTTTTATCTGTTCGCTCATATTTATATGTGCTTTATCATTTTTTGCCACTATTATTAGCCCTGAAGTATCTTTATCTAATCTATGTACAATACCAGGTCTTAATTCTCCACCAATACCAGACAAACTGTTTTTGCATATCGATAAAATTGCATTTACTAATGTACTATCTGGATTTCCATTTGCAGGATGAACAACCATTCCTTTTGGCTTATTTACCACAATTATATCACTATCCTCATATATTATATCTAATGGTATTTCTTGCGCCTTTAATTTAGTTTCTCTTGCTTCTGGTACATCTATACTAATATTATCATTTGCTTGAACCTTATATGAAACTTTTTCTGATTTATCATTAACCAAAATATTGTTGCTTTCTATTAATTTTTTTATCATTGTTCTAGATAATTCGTTAAAATTCTCTGCTATATAAATGTCCAATCTTTTTCCCTTATCATTTTCATTTACTATTACATTTTTCATTTTATTTTAGTTCCTTTTTTAAGTTTTTTAATTCTCTTGTTGTATATATTGCCATATTTAATGCAAATGCTATCCATCCTATTACCACTAATATATCTGCTATATTAAAAGTTGGAAAATTAAATACTGGCGATATATCTATAAAGTCAATTACCCTTCCTCTAAATATTCTATCTATTAAATTTCCAAATCCTCCAGCTAAAATTAATGCTAACGAAATATTGGTAAATTTGTTTGTCATCTCTCTTTGTTTTACCATAAATCTGATAATTATTATAATTATAAATATGCTTATTATAATATTACTAATTCCTCCATTTGAATTAATCCCAAATGCCACACCTTTATTCTCTACATATGTAAAATTCAATATGTTCTGTATTACAGTTATTGAATTTTCTTTAATATTTGTTATTACTAACCATTTTGTTAATTGGTCAAATATTATTAATGTTAGTATTAATAATGTCAATAAAATTGCTCTTTTTTTCATTTATATAACCATTCCTTTATTTGCATCTTTCATAAACCACAAAATTATCGTCATTATACATTTCTAAAAATCCAGAGTCATTAGAAATAAATGTATTTAATTTTGATTTTTTCTTTAATATAATATGAGTTATATCATATTTTTCAAAAGTATCTTCATAATATCTCTCCATACTTGATGTTTTGATGAAATCTGTGAATATATCTCTACCGTCGTATTCTCCGTTTTCTGCACGTTTTCCATTAAATTCTGGTGCATATAAATCTGCCCTAGAATCTATAAATACAGGAACTCCTTTGTATAACAAATAGCTTCCATAATTATATTCATTAAACAACTTCATATTTTTTACATCAAGGTTTTGTAAAATCCATTCTGTTGCTTCTACAGGATAGTTCTTTTTACTTACAAAACTATTTCCTATTTTTCCACTATACATTCCCAAACTCATTATTATCACTAATAATATTACAATTGCATCAACTTTTTTATTATTTAATGCACTCAACAGTTCATTTTTTGCTTCTGGAGCATATTTTTCAAACATACTTGCAACAAGTTTTGAAAATATAAATGAGCCTATAAGCACCAATAAAGATGTTTGCCTTCTTGTCATAAATGCTAATAGTACCAATCCTGAAAGCATAAATAAATCTCTTAATTTAATTTTTGTATCTGTAAAAATTAATATAACTAGAAACATTACTAAAACAACCATAATTGGAATATTATTTATTAACGTTAATGGTAAGTGCTCGCTAATATTGTTAGTAGTATTCCCCTGCATTGTTTTTACTAAGTAGGTATATGGTGTTGTTCCAAGTGGTGTTAATAATCCCGTAAAAACAGATATAAATAATATAACAATTAAACCTTTTGTTGCTGTTTCTTTTTTTATTTTAATTTTATATGGATTTTTTCTTCTTTTTCTTTCTTTTTCTAATACTTTTAGATGATTTTCTTTTATCTTTTCTAACTGTACTTCAAGTTCAATAGCCTGATTTTCTTTTCCACTTTTATAAAACTTTTCAATTCTGCCTTTAAATCTCCTAACTTGCATTTTATAAAATAAGTCTGATTCTATTATTGATGCCATAATGTATTCTGCTATATATGGCAAAAATAAAACAAAGTAAAATGGCCATACTGCAACATGTATGTTTGCTATAAAAGTAGAAATTGCTAGTAATCCAAACAAAAATATCCTTTTATTTGTTTTTATATAATTTTCTATAAATAAAATTGTTAAAGCAAACAATATAAATGTTACTAGTTGCGCTCTAGCTGCAATATAATTTTTTAATAAATATAGCACTCCAAGTGTTACTAAAAATGATATTATGTTGTTTTTGGATAATTTTGAATTGACTAAATATATCACTATGCCTAATATAACACTTAAAACAACCGTTGCTATATATACCGCCGTAAAACCTCCTATTCCTGTGTTTTCTCCTAAGTTATATATTATATATGTTCCTGTATCATATGCCCAATGTGGATACGTGTATGGCAAGTTTTCATGCCAAGAAAATGGATCTTGCATATCTATTCCGTTTTCTAATATGTGCTTACCTATAGCAATTGTATAATATGTGTCATTTTGAAATGTAATTGGTGTAATTGAAAATGCAAATATAATTATTGATACAATAGCTATGACGTCAATTCTTTTTATTTTTTTCATGTATAACCTCCAGTTATATGTTAAACTCTGTATATATTGCACTATGGTCTGATGTTCCTTTGGCATCTATTGTTTCAAATTTTATTAATTCTATATTTCTTGAGTAAAAAATTGTGTCTATACAGCCTTGTCCGAGTTCAGAAAACCATGTATCTTCTATATTGTTTATTTTATCCAATTTTCTATTTAATATTTCGTATTCTTCATAGCTCTCTTTTTCTTCAAATATATACTTCCCCTTGCCCAATCTCGTTACTCCTACGTTAAAGTCTCCGCCTACTATTATTATTTCACTTGGATCTATTTTGCTTATAATTCTGCACAATTCTTTTGCAGCTAATATTCTCTCGTCTTCATATGTTGATAAATGTACTGAAAATAAATTCAGTTTTGTAGTTCCTAATGATATTCTGTTATATAATATTCCTCTTTGTTCATGTTTTGTGTCTGTTAATGGCATTAAATAATTTGCCGAAAAAGATATTAGAAATTTGCTTATTATTCCGTCACCATAGTATCCATCCTCTAGTGTTATATTGCTTTCCATTGAACAGTAATATAACCCAACTTTTTTTGCAAATTCTCTAATTTGGTTCATTTCTCCTGCCCTTTTTGTGTACATATCTACTTCTTGTAAAAATATTATATCTGGTTTGTATTCTTTTATTAAATTAGCCTGTCTTTCTATATCTACTTTATTATCTGTTCCTCTTCCGTGTGCAACATTAAATGTAATAATTTTTAATAACATTTAATCACCCTCTTTTTTATTTTTACTCTTCAATTATATCAAAGAAGGTAACACAATTACAATAAAAAAAGCATAAAAAAATACCCCATAAGAGGTATTTTTTTATATTAATTATTTATTTGCTTTGCAACTTCTTCTGCAAAGTTTTCTTCTCTTTTTTGTAAGCCTTCACCTTTTTCAAATCTTGCAAATCTAATTATTTTAGCATTGTTTTCTTCTGCTAGTTTAGATATTTTTATATCTGGATTTTTAACAAATTCTTGCTCTACTAAGCATATTTCTCCGTAGAATTTTCCAATTCTACCTTGAACCATTTTTTCTGCTATTTCTGCTGGTTTTCCTTCATTCATGGCTTGAGCTTTTAATATTTCCATTTCCTTTTGTAATCTGTCTGATGGAACAGAATTTCTATCTAAATATTCTGGTTTTGCAGCTGCAATTTGCATGCATATATCTTTTGCAAATTGGCTATTTCCACCTTCTATTTCTACTAGAACTCCTATTTTTCCATCTCCATGTATATAGCTTTCTACTAAACCTGTTGTTTCAAATCTTTCGAATCTTCTAATAGACATGTTTTCACCTATTGTAGCAATTTTTCCTGTTAAAACCTCTCCAACTGTTTTGCCTTCTTCTGATATAGATGGTTGTTCTAATAATTCCTCTACTGTTGCTGGATTTTTTTCAACTACTTGTCTTGCAACATCTGCTACAAAACTTCTAAATTCTTCGTTTTTAGCAACAAAGTCTGTTTCTGCATTTACTTCTACTACTGCCCCTATTTTTTTATCTTCTGAAACATAAGTAGTAACTAAACCTTCTGCTGCAATTCTATCTGATTTTTTAGCAGCTTTAGCAATTCCTCTTTCTCTTAAAAGTTCAATTGCTTTTTCTTCGTCTCCATTAGTTTCTGCTAAAACTTTTTTACAGTCCATCATTCCTGCGCCAGTTTTCTCTCTTAATTCTTTAACTTGGTTTGCTGTTATCATAGTTGTTTATCTCCTTTCGCTTTTTAGATTTATTTAATTAGTTTTCTTCAGCTGTTTCTACAACTTCTTCCATGCTTTGTGGTTCTTCTTCTGCTACTTGTTCTTCAACTACTTCTACATCCATAGATTCGCCTTGTCTTCCCTCTATAACTGCATTTGCCATGCAATCTGCTATTAATTTAACTGCTCTTATAGCATCATCATTTCCTGGAATAGCGTAATCTACGTCTTCTGGATTACAGTTTGTATCTATTAAACCAATAACTGGTATTCCTAATTTCTTAGCTTCTAATATTCCTATTCTTTCTTTTTTAGGGTCTACTATAAACATAACTCCTGGAAGTTCTTTCATTTCTTTAATTCCTCCAAGGTTCTTTTCTAGTTTTTCCATTTCCTTTTTTAGAAGTATAACTTCTTTTTTAGGTAACACATCAAATGTTCCATCTTCTTGCATAGTTTCTAATTGTGTTAATCTGTCAATTCTTTTTCTGATTGTATCAAAATTTGTTAATGTTCCGCCTAACCATCTTTGGTTAACATAGTACATACCGCATTTTTCTGCTGCTTCTTTCATGCAATCTTGTGCTTGTTTTTTAGTTCCAACAAATAGAACTGTTTTTCCTTCTTCAGCTTGTTGTTTTAAAAAGCTGTAAGCTTCATCTAATTTTTTAGATGTTTTTTGTAAGTCGATAATGTGGATTCCATTTCTAGCTTGAAAAATATATTCAGCCATTTTAGGATCCCATCTTCTTGTTTGATGTCCAAAGTGAACACCTGCTTCTAGTAATTGTTTCATTGCAACTACTGCCATTTTTAATTCCTCCTTTTAGTTTTTCCTCCACATAGCTTTAGCATTTAAGAAGACTTGCCATTACTAGCAAGCACTTTTCCTAAACTAGCCATATGTGTGTTTTAATTAACAGACAATATTATATCAAAAACTCTTGCAAAAAGCAAGAGTTTTGAATTATTTTGTTTTGTTAGATATGAAGTGGATTGCACTCTTTAATAAATATGATTAGCATTTGTTGAATAGGTGAATTGAGTCTACACTTCAACAATTTTCAATCCTAAGTTTGATTAGTAACCTTTGAGTTTTACATTAGTTTATTTAATTGTCTTCATATAATTTCAAACTTATTGTGAATTATTTTTTTTATTATTTATTATTTGCATTTGGTAATCTAATAATATTTCATTGTCACCATTCTCTTGTCTTTTATTTTCAACAGAGCATAACTCATTATATAAATCTTCTTCTACGACATCTTCATACATTCCATCGTCACATTTATATACAAAATCTACATACATTTCTACATTCTCTTTTAGCTTCCCTAAATTTCTAAAATCAACTTTTTTTGATATATCCTCATATAAACATAAGTATTCCACTCCTTTATACTCAAATTTATCAAAAACTATATACTCTCTTCCCGCAAAAATCATCTTTTGAACCTCAATCATAAGTTTTCCTCCATTTTCTTATCTTATTATCTTTCTATATCCTCTTCACTATTTTGTCTATTTTCATTATCTCCATCTTTTGGTAATTCATTTCCTTTAGAAGGTCTTGTCTTCCATTTATTCCTTTTTTTACGTTTATTTCTTGCTTTTCTTGCTAAAGCATTATCTGTTCCTCGTAGTGTCATAGCCGCTAGCGCAATTGGTGTAAGATAATCAGGGCGTATTACTATTGTTCCCTGTGGTGTATACGTTAATCCATTTAGACTTTGAAGGCATGGTTTCAATTGCTCTATTGCTTTAAAAATTCTTTCACTTGCCATCGGTCCATAATTCAATACAGCCTTTCCACCATTATTCATAAACTCTTCTGCTACTCTTACTGTAGTACTTCTATCAAATGGCCATCCTTTAAATGTATTTACAGCATTTTGCATTGTGGCATTTATGTCTGGTGCTATTCCTGTACTTTCTGCTGTATGTAAAGCTATATCCTCTGGGCTAGCTCCCCAACCGTGTCTCCATTTGTATCCAGCTCCACCAACATCATGTGCACCTGTAAGGCTCGCAAATGTTTGCATTCTTTCGGTTTGAGCTTCTGTTGCTTGTACTGCAGCCCTTGCTCCAGGAACATTGTTTTGCAAATCTGCAATTTGTTGGTTTACCATTCTTGCTTGCTGGTTTTGATGTTGAATACTGCTATTAACCCTAGAAGCTTCTGTAGCATTTACTGCATTATTGTTCATTACATCTTGATTATATTGTTTAATTATACTTGCGTCTTGTATTGCTTTTATTAATCCTCTAGCAACCATTGCTGTTCCAACTATCGTAATTATATTAGAAACTGCATCGTCGTTATCGAAGCCTTTATAAAAAACTCCCTCACATCTATTCCTGTCACCTGTGTTATGTGTAACTCCCAGTGTTATTCCACTATTTGTATTTTCCTCCATTAGCATTTCATGGTCTAAAAATGCCTGAACTTCATCAAAACTGTTTCCTTTTTCTCTTGCAATTCTCATTCTTGCTTCAATTGCTGCTTGTTCTTTTTCCAATTCCACGTTTTTAGTAAATCTTTTTCCAAACTTTCTTCCTTGTATGTTTGAGCCTTCTCTAGCCGCTCTATTTTCCTCTTCGAGTCCATGGATACCTCCACCACCTTGTTCCAAAGCGCCTTCTTCTCTTGCTTTTTCAATTTCTCTAAGTATATCCACATTTTGCCTATCAAGGTTTTCTTTTTGAGCTATTAAATCTGCTTTTTCTTTTTCCGTTAATTTCGGATTCTTCAGCAATTCAGCTATTTCTGCTGATTTTTTATGTTGAATAGCTAAAGCAATAAATCCTGCTTTTATAACTTTGTTTCTTTCGATATTTCTATTTTGAGTTTCCCTGGTTGCTCTTTCAAGAACACATTGCCTTACTGAAGGTGATACAGCATTTTCATGACCCTTATAAGATTGCAGACCTTTATACAGTGTTTCGAACTCATCAGCTGGTAATTCGTCTATGTTTTTTTTCAATTTTTCCATTTTTTCCTTTGTCGCTTTTGTTGTGAAGATCTTTGAATAGATTTTACGTATTCCATGCACAACCAGTTTAGCTGTATTTCCAATCCACCTCAAAGAATTATGAACCCAATCTCCTTTATCATATTTAACTTTCATCAATGCCACATCCTTAAATTGATATCTACTTATTTGCCCATAGCTCAAAGCATTTTTGGCTGCATCAATTTTGGATAGAATTTCTCCAAACATTAACGGTTCTTTTTTAGGCTCTGGTTCCGGTTCCGGTATTATTTTCTCTATCTTTTTCCTTTTTGTTATTGTGTATTTGTTATAAGCTCCATCATCTGAGCCATATGCCCCGCCTTCTCCATAACTCAATTCATACTCGGCATCTTCGTTTTTGTTTTCTTCGCCTGTTATACCATGTGGATCATATACATTACTAGGATCAATATTGGCTTGTTGCAATGCATTTAGGTAATTGTTTCTAAAATCAATTCTTCCACTTGCTTCGAATTCTGCAATTGGTTCTTCATTAGTATTTTCTTCGTTTTCCTGCATATTACTAATTTGCTCTTCTAATTCTTTTTGTTGTCTTTCTAGTTCGTTTTTTTCTCTAATCAAAGATTCTCTCTCTTCCGGCTCTACTGGATATTCCTCATCTTCAAGTTCTACGTCAATCATTTTAATTCTGTCTTTTACATCCTTTAGTCGCTTTTCTAATTCTTCTCTACTCATATTCTCCCCTTCTTTATTTTATTTTTTACTTTTCCGTTCAATTACATACAGCTATATTTATAATAACATATTTTTACATTTTTTTCAAGATGTTTACTGTTTGTCACAAAAATATTACATATTTGTAATGCTTCTGTAATATTTGAGTGATCTTTGTGCCATTTTTTCGTATCTAATTTTTTTATCTCTTATTTTTTCATCTAATTCAGGGAGGATTCCGAAATTTGCATTCATTGGTTGAAAATTTTTATTTGATGTTGATATGTAATTTGCTAGTGCTCCTATTACTGTTTCGCTTGGGAATTCTGCTTTGCACTTTATTTTGCCACTTTTAAAATTTAAGCATGCATTTATTCCTGATACAAGTCCAGATGCTATTGACTCCACATATCCTTCTACTCCTGTTATTTGCCCTGCAAAATATATGTTAGGGTCTTTTTTTAGATTATATGTATTATCTAATAATTCCGGAGAATTAATAAATGTGTTTCTATGCATAACTCCATATTTAACAAATTCTGCATTTTCTAGTCCCGGAATTAAACTAATTACCCTTTTTTGTTCGCCAAACTTTAAGTTTGTTTGAAAACCAACTATGTTAAATAAATTTCCTTCTGTGTTATCTTGTCTAAGTTGTACTATTGCATACGGTCTTTTCCCTGTTCTTAAATCTGTAAAGCCTACTGGTTTAAGTGGTCCAAATCTTAGTGTATCTATTCCTCTTTTTGCCATTACTTCTATCGGCATACATCCTTCAAATATTTCTTTTTTCTCAAAGTTGTGAAGTTCTACTATCTCTGCATTTATTAATTCATTACAAAAAATCTCATATTCTTCTTTATTCATTGGCAAATTTATATAATTATTTTCTTGCTCCTGCTCTATTCTTTTTTTCCAATCTTCAATTGTCTCTTCTTTTCCTCGTTCTTGCTTATATCTGTCTCCCCAGAATGCTATATTCATATTTATAGAGTTTTTTTCTATTATAGGTGCTGCTGCATCATAAAAATGTAGCCCTTTTTCCCCTGTTATTTCTTTTATTTCTTTTGATAAAGCATCTGAAGTAAGTGGTCCTGTTGCAATAATCACAAGTCCGTTTTTCGCTATTTTTTTTAATGATATTTCTTTTCCAATTTCTTGTCTTATTATTTCTATATTTTTATATTGTTTTAATTGTTTTGTTACTTCTTCTGCAAATTTTTCTCTATCAACTGCTAGTGCTTGTCCTGCTGGGACATTTACTTTATCTGCAATTTTTATAAGCAATGAATCTAATCTTCTTAATTCCTCTTTTAACAAGCCACACGCATTTGTTATTAAATTTGATTTAAATGAATTGCTACATACTATCTCTGCTAGGTTACTATTGTTGTGCGCTGGTGAAAAATTATGTGGTTTCATTTCGTACAACTTTACATTTATTCCTCTTTTTGCTATCTGATAAGCTGCCTCTGAGCCTGCTAGTCCTCCGCCTATTATTGTTATATATTCCTCCATACATCTTCTTCTTTCTTAATTTTTTCTCAAAAATACAACTAGTCTTTGTTTAATTGTACAAAAACTAGTTGTTCTTCTTACATTAATATTCCGATTATACATTTTCTTACATTATTTGTCAATTCAATTAATTCATCTTTTAAAATTTATTTACTAATAATTAACAACGTAATTTTTTTAATTTTCTATTTATATTTTTGACATTTTGTGATAAAATAATCTAAATTATTTTAGAAGGAGTATTAATTATGAATTTAAATAAATGTTGTCGTTGTAGTTGTTTTTATTCTAGTGAAGGTAATGTTTGTCCTAATTGTCAGCCAAAGGATTTTAATGAAATTGCAAAATTAAAAAATTATTTTGATGTCAACTCTAATTTTGATTCTATTGAGTGTATTTCTGCAAATACTGGAATAACTTTAAAAAATTTAAATAGATTTTTAAATCAGGAAGAATTTTCTAAGTTTTCTAATAAGTTTAATAGTTCTGGTAATATTGGAATTGATTTATAATTAATTATATGTTTAAAGGTCGCTATATGACAGCGACCTTTTGTTTAAATAATTTTTATTATTGTTTTTTTAATTTCTGGAATTTTGTTTTCTATTTTATATATTTTTTTTATTCGCTCCACTGCTTCGTTTGCCTTTTCTTTGTCATTGGCATGTATATATGCTATTACATCTCCTGTATATACTTTATCTCCAACTTTTTTCTCCAACACTATTCCAACTGTTTTGTCTATTTCATCTTCTTTTTTTATACGTCCTGCTCCTAAAAATACTGATAATCTGCCTATTTGTTCTGCATCAATACTTGTTATATATCCATCTTTTTCACATATTACAGAAATTACATATTTTGATTTTTCAAATTTTTCTGGCTCGTCTATATATAAAACATCGCCATTTTGATTTTGAATTAATTGTTTAAACTTTTCTAGTGCTTTTCCATTTTGAATGTTCTCCAACATTTTCTTCTTATTTTCTTCTATGCTATTTCCTTTTCCTGCTAATTTTATCATATGAGCTCCAAGCTCTAGCACAACTTGTTTTACGTCTTCTTCCATCTTTCCTCTAAGTGCTTCTATTACTTCTAATATTTCCAATGTATTGCCTACGTTTTTTCCAAGTGGTTCGTCCATATTTGTTATTACACATACTGTTTCTTTATCTGCTAGTTCGCCTATTTTTTTCATTATTGTTGATAGTTTAATTGCATCTCCCTCATTTTTCATAAATGCTCCACTACCACAGGTTACATCTAGTACAACCTTGTTTGCTCCTGCCGCTATTTTTTTGCTCATTATGCTAGATGCTATTAATGACATATTTTCAACACAACTTATGGTGTCTCTTAAAGCATATATTTTTTTATCTGCTGGTGCCAAGTTTAAGGTTTGTCCTATTAGACTAATTCCTATTTTTTTTACATTGCGTTTAAAAGTCTCTATATCAACATTTGTTGTATATCCTGGTATTGATTCTAATTTATCTATTGTTCCGCCTGTAAACCCTAACCCTCTTCCTGACATTTTAGCAACAGGAATTCCTAGTGATGCAATTATTGGCGCCAAAATTAATGTGACTTTGTCTCCTACACCGCCTGTGCTGTGTTTATCTACCACTGTTCCTATTTCTGATAAATCTAATACATCTCCTGAATGTGCCATTGCTAATGTTAAGTTGGTAGTTTCTTCTTCATCTAATTTATTTATATAAATCGCCATTATTAATGCAGCTGCTTGATAATCTGCTATAGTATTATTAGTATATTCTTTTACAAAAAAATCTATTTCTTCCTTAGACAATTTTTTATTGTCTCTTTTTTTAGCAATTATATCTAATATATTCATTGTTAATCTCCATTCTTTTGTCACAAAATATTGCACATTTTATATAATATTTTTTACAAAACTTCTTCTATGTAATGGGCATAATCCATTTTCTCTTATTGCTTGCATATGTGCTGCTGTTCCATACCCCTTATGTTTTGCAAATCCGTATTGTGGGTACATTTCATCCATTTTTCTCATAATTCTGTCCCTTGTTACCTTTGCAATTATTGAAGCACATGCAATTGAATAGCTTATTGCATCTCCATGTATTATTGACTTATATGGTATTCCTAGTGTATCTATTCCTGTTAGTGCATCAACTAAAATAACATCTGGTTTTTTTATATTTTTTTCTTCTAGCTTTTCTTCCATTTGCCTTATTGCAATTGTTAATCCCTTTTTAGTAGCATTTAAAATGTTTATTTGGTCAATTTCCTCTTGATCTATTATTCCTACTCCATATGCAATTGCTTCTTGTACAATTTCCTCATATATTTTTTCTCTTTTCTTTTCTGATATTTTTTTAGAGTCATTTACTCCTTCTATCATTGATTCTTTTGGCATTAAAGAACAAGCAACAACAACTGGTCCTGCAAGAGGTCCTCTTCCTGCTTCATCTATTCCACAAATTGATACTATGCCTTTTTCATACAAGATTTTCTCTTCTTTTTTTAAGTTTAATAATCTTTCTACTTCTTTTTCTTTCATTACTTCTCATCTTCTTTTACTATTTCTTTTTCATCACTTAAATTGTTAAAATCTGATAATTTATAGTATTCATTATCCCCAACTTTAATACCTTTTGTGTATAATACTTCCATATTATCATAATTAACAATATAATATTCGTTTGGTTCTATATTTATATTACTTAACCCCATTGTTGTTAAGTCTTCTTTTTTTAAAATATAATATTTACTGTTTTCTTCTATTTCTATATTTTGACTTTTCAAAAAATCTTTTACTTTTTGATCTTGTTGTTCAATTAATATTTTTGTACCAATTAGCTCTTTTTTTAACGCTTTTTCTTCTTCTGCAACCATTTTTGCCTTTCCCTGTATTGCCAACATATTTGTTTTAATTGTTTCACTTTCTTCATTTCTATATTGTTGTTGTATATATAATATTACTCCTATTGCAAAAGCAATTATTATAATTACTAAAAAAATTGTTGCAATATATGTAAGTCCTTTTTCATCTTTCATTGCCGTTTTATCGTTCCCTTCTCAATCTGTTTTACCATATTATATATAATTTTTATTCTAAAAACAAGAGGATTATGTTTTATGATTTTATTTTTTTCACATTTATTTCACATTTTTTTCATAATTCTCTTGTATTATATTTATAGTTTAGGTTATTATATAATCAAATAAATTTTTGGAGGTATTAAAATGGACGAAAATAATAGTAACAATAGTTTTAAAAGTGTCGATTCTACTAATTTTAATTCTTCTTATAAAGAATTTAAAAACAGCGAAAAAAAATTTAATTTTGGGTTTGCCAAAAATGTATTGGCTCCGTTTTTGTTTGGGGTTATAGGAAGTGTAACTGTAATTGCAGTGTCTCTTAACGTTCCAACCATAAAAGAAAATATCGTTAAAAAGTTAGTTAGTGTGGAATCACCTAATAGTTATGGTGATAATACTAATACTGCAAACATTAATACTCAAATGGTTTCTTTAGTTGGATATTCTGAAACAGGTGTTGGCGTTGCTTCTAAGGTTCGTCCTTCTATCGTTGGAATAGAAGTTGAATATTCTGTAAATTCTATATTTTATAAAAATAAATCGACTGCAACAGCTGCTGGTTCTGGAATAATCATTAGCGAAGATGGATATATTTTAACAAATAACCACATAGTAAACTCTTCTTCTACTTCTTATTATTATGAGCTTGGTAAGGCTAATAAAGTTACTGTTACCTTATATAATGATTCAACAAAATACGATGCTACCATTGTCGGAACAGATTCTCAAACTGATTTAGCTGTTATTAAAATAGAAAAGAATGGATTAAAAGCTGCAGAACTTGGTGATTCTGATGCTGTTCAAGTAGGAGAATTTGCTATGGCTATAGGAAATCCTCTAGGACTAGCTGATAGTGTTACTGCAGGTATTGTAAGTGCTGTAAATAGAGAAGTTTCTGATCAAGATGGTAACTCTTATGTTGCAATTCAAACAGACGCTTCTATAAATTCAGGAAACAGTGGTGGGGCATTAGTAAATAGTAAAGGACAAGTAATTGGTGTTAACACTCTAAAACTTTCTGGAACAGGCGTTGAAGGAGTAGGATTTGCAATTCCTATTAACTCTACAAAAGAAATATATGAACAATTAATTCAATATAATAAAGTTAAAAGACCATACATTGGAATTGGTGGAATTGACTTAGACGAGCAAACAGCTGAAGATAGGAATTTAGTAGTAGGAATTTATATAAAAACTATAGAAGATTTTTCTGCAGGTGAAAAAGCCGGATTAAAAATTGGCGACGTTATAATAGAAGTAGATGGTACCAAAGTTACAAAAATGGACGAATTAAATGCAATTAAGAACCAAAAGCAAATTGGTGATACTTTAAAATTGAAAGTTTTTAGGGAAGGCAAAGAAAAAGAAATAACTGTAACTCTACAAGAACAACCTTAATATGCAAAAAATCACATTGAGTTCACACAATGTTCAAAAAAGACTGATATATTATACTTAGTTGATAAATAATTACTCCTTTATCAACATATATAAAACATCCCCTTTTGTTTTTAAGCCCCGTGTCAAACGACATGGGGCTTTTTTTATTGTCCTTTATATACATATTTTTCAGGGTTTGCTTGAACTCCATTGTTCCTTAATTCAAAGTGTAAATGGTTGCCTGTTGAGTTTCCTGTTGAACCAACTGCTGCTATTACATCTCCTGCTTTAACCTTCTGACCTTCTGTTACGTATAGTTTACTACAATGTCCGTAATATGATTCTACACCGTTTCCATGGTCTATTACAACTAGGTTTCCATATCCTCCCCATTCTTCTGCACATGTTATTGTTCCATCCGCAACAGCTTTTATTGGAGTTCCGTAATTTGCACCTATATCTATTCCCATATGTGTATGGTCTCTTATGCTTTCCACTGCTCCAAATCTTGATGTTATTACTCCAGAAACAGGCACACACGCTAAATATACTCCATTTATTGATTTATTTTCTATTATATCTAATTCCTGTGTCATGCTATTTCTTGCTGTTTTTACAGTTGCTGATTCACATTCTTGCATATCTTCTGTATATAATTCTTTAATTCCTATATTCAGCTCTAAAGTATTATACTCTTCTTTTAGGTCAGCTACTAATGTTTCGGCTTCCTCTAATGTATTTACTTTTGACTTTTCTTCTCCATCTAAAGTTATTGCATATAATCTATAAGTAAATTTCATACCTTCTTCCATTTTAGATAAAATTGTATTTTCATTTGTATTTTCATTTCTATTAATTAATCTTAATCCATATTTAGGTGTATTTTCTATATCTACAAAAGCTATGTTTGTTTTTTTCAAATCGCTTATATAGTTATCTATTTCTTGTTCAAATTTTTCTTTACCTTCTACATAGCCAACTTCTTCGCCATTTATTGTTACTAAAGAAACTAATTTATATTTAGATAATGTAATTAATGTTATTATTATAGTTGCTATTGCTATTATATTAATAAATATAAACATTTTCTTTGTATAATATTTAATTCGTTGTACTAAAATATATATTCACTCTCCTTTACGTCTACACGACATTTTTAATTATACTATATATTTTAAATCATTTCAACCTCAATATTTATTATTGACTAATTATAAGTAATTATTAACAGTTTGATTAATTTTATTTGCTAATTTTTAGTGTGTTTTCCTTATTTTTCCTCCTGATACCTCGTTTTTTCTCGTTTTTTTATCTCTTGACTTTTAATTTTTGGCATTACTTAATTTTTTTGTAAAGTTAGGATTAATCCCTCCTAGTGTCTCTTCTTTATTTAATCTTTTTTGGATTTCAACTATCACTAGTGGCAATAATGATATACTTATGGTATATATCCATTGCAGATTTGTTAATGGAACAAGTTCGAACACATTTGCTATTGAAGGTATTATTACAACAATTATTTGCAATAATGTTCCCAATATAAATGCACCTATTAAATATTTATTATCCCATAATCCTGCTTTAAATATTGATTCTTCACTTCTTATATTAAAACTATGAACTAACTCTAACACACCTAATGACACAAATGCCATTGTTCTTGCTACTTTTATTCCATACAATTTATTTCCAATGCTAAAAGCTAATAATGTTAATATTCCAATCATTACTCCCTCTATAATTATTTTGTTCCATAAACCATCTGCAAATATTCCTTTTTTAGGGTTTCTTGGTTTTTTATTCATTATATTTTTTTCTGGTGGTTCTAGTCCTAATGCTATAGCTGGGAAAGAGTCTGTAACCAAATTAATCCATAATAACTGAATTGCTAAAAGTGGTGATTTTAAGCCTAATAGTAAACCAACAAATATTGTTACTATTTCTCCTATATTTGTTGCAATTAAAAAATGAACCGCTTTTTTTATGTTGTCAAAAATATTTCTGCCATGTTTTACCGCTTCCACTATTGTAACAAAATTATCATCTGTAAGTATCATATCTGATGCATTTTTAGCTACATCTGTTCCGTTTAGTCCCATAGATATTCCTATATCTGCATTTTTTAATGCTGGTGCATCATTTACCCCATCTCCTGTCATTGCTACTACTGCTCCTGTACTTCTAAATGCTTTTACAATTCTTACTTTATGTTCAGGTGATACACGTGCAAACACACTATATTTCATTATATCTTTTTCTAATGTTTTTTGATTTATGCTATCAAGCTCACTTCCTGTTATTGCTAAATCATTTGGTCTTAAAATTCCTATTTCTCTTGCAATTGCCTTTGCTGTAGTAATATGATCTCCTGTTATCATAACTGTTTTTATTCCAGCTTTCCTACATGTGGCGACAGCTTCTTTTACTCCTTCTCTTGGTGGATCTATCATTCCTATTAGCCCCACAAATGTCAATTCTTTTTCTATATTTTCACTGTCTATTTTGTTTGGTAATCTATCTACATCCTTATATGCTATTGCTAAAACTCTTAGCGCATTATTTGCCATCTTATTATTATTTTCATCTATTCCGTTTAATTGTTTACTAGTTATTGTTTTTTGTATTCCTTCTTCATAATATTTACTACATCTTTTTATTAATACATCTGGTGCACCTTTTGTTATTATTCTATATTTACTGCCTATTTTATGTATTGTCGTCATCATTTTTCTTTCCGAATCAAATGGAATCTCGTTTACTCTTTGCATCATTCTATACAAGTTTTCTTTATTTTTTCCTATTTTTAGTCCTGCATTTACTATTGCATTTTCAGTTGCTTCTCCCTCTGCCTCTTCTCGCCCATCTTTTGTTACTATTTGAGAGTCTGTACACATACAGCCCAATTCTAATGTAAAACTTTTGTTACTGTTATTTCCATTAACATCTTGAATGTCTACTACTTGCATTTTATTTTGCGTTAATGTTCCTGTTTTATCTGAGCAAATTACACTACTGCTTCCCAATGTTTCTACTGCAGGTAGTTTTCTTATTATTGTATTTTTCTTTGCCATTTTAGTAACACCTATTGAAAGCATTATAGTTACAATTGCAGGTAACCCTTCTGGTATTGCTGCTACAGCCAGTCCTACAGAAGTCATAAACATCTCTACAGGTTCTATCTTTTTTAATAATCCTATTACAAATATAAGTAAGCAAATAATTAAACATCCAATTCCTAAACTTTTACCAACCTCTCCTAGTTTCTTTTGTATTGGTGTTTCAGGTGCTTCGTCTGTAATAATCATTTTAGCTATTTTTCCAACTTTTGTGTTCATTCCTGTATCTGTTGCAATTGCCTCCGCATGTCCATTTACAACTATTGTTGTTGCAAAGCCCATGTTTATTGTATCTCCTAAAGAAATATTGTCTTTTAATATTATATTTGCATCCTTAAGTATTGGTACTATTTCACCAGTTAAGCTTGATTCTTCTACTTTTAAATTGTATGAACTTATTAGTCTACAATCTGCTGGTATATAATTCCCAGCTTCTAAAATTAATATATCTCCTGGAACTATATTTGTGCTAGCTACAGTAATTATTTTCCCATTTCTTTTCACTTTTGCCACAGGTGCTGACATTTTTTTTAGTGCTTCCAATGATTTTTCTGCTTTTGCTTCTTGTACAACGCCCATAATAGCATTTAAAACCACTATTGTTATTATTATAATTGAATCTATATATTCTCCTGTTCCTTGCATTTTTGCCACAACAGCTGAAATAATAGCAGCAATAATTAGAATAATAATCATAAAGTCATTAAATTGTTTTAAAAATTTAACAAAAACACTTTCTTTTTTTAGTTCTTGAAGTTTATTTTCTCCATACTTTTTTAATCTTACAGTAATTTCATCATCACTTAATCCTTGCTGTAGGTCAGTTTGTAATTTACTCTCTACTTCTTTTGTAGATAAACTATGCCACATACACATACACTCCTTTGTATTAATCAAATTTAGGGACAGCCCTTAATTAATATTATGCAAGAGTGTAAAAAAATAGAATTGATTTTTTTGTTTAAATATTTTATAATTTTTTCAAGGAGGATTTCATATGGATATTATTATAAATGAAACTACATTAATTTCCGACAATATTGTATGGGATAATATTAATAATTATATTAATACTAATGTTTCCATTATCTATATTGGAAGCAATGCTACTCTAAATGATAAATTATTGTCATTACATAAAAATAGAGAATTTGATAAATTAATTATTATAAGCAAGTCCGATATTTCTGACAGATATCCTAGACTATTTGTTGATTCCTTTATTAATAATAACATTTTGCAACATGTTAAAAAAAATTGTTTGATTATTTTAAAATTGTCTAGTGATTATGATGATATGAAGTGGATAGTTCGCAATTTAATTAAATTATATAATCTTACTTTTAAATTAAATCTGCATTTAGGTATAATTGATAATAATTGTAATTACCTAGGCTTTATTGAAAACTTTGAAAACTCAAAATATTCAGATGATTTTATAACTTGTCTTAAGTGTTTATTTATTTTCGATAAGAAACAGCAATATGAATATATTTACGACACAGTCTGTGAGTATTTAGACAACCAATTTTGTAAAGGAAATATCTGTGACTTTAAAAATGACCAGTGCATTGCAAATAGAGAGAACAAAACAGCTCACAAAGATATGGGATGTTGTTATTCTTTTGAATATTGTAAGGTTTTTGACCCCAGATTCATTAAAAATGTAAAGCTCTGTCAACATCTAAAAGACAAGACTTGCTCGACAAAATGTATTACTTGTAAACTCTTTACCTGTAAATATTTAAAAGAACGCGGAATAAAGTTTGACACACATAAAATATTGCTTTTGGATTGTTATTTTAATAAAAAACAACATTTAATATTAAATTCAAATTTCTTTCAAACACGTGATGCAATATTACAGAAATTGCTTGAAAACAATTATGATTTGTACTTTTGGTATGTTTTATTTAAGAAGTACATAATATAAGTATAAAGGGCACGAAATTTTTTTTTCCGTATAGCTTAATACCTTACCTCGTCCCCTTTTGGACTGTTATCTGCAATATATAATTTGTACATTCCATTTGACTCTCTCCTACACGCTTGTATTGGTATTCCTCTTCTCCTATAGTAAATCTTCGCTAGTGCCAAATCCTCTTCATTTGCATAACCCCCATTTATATGATAACTATCGGTTATAATATTAAAAATTTCCTTATCAGAATATCCTTTTTTCTGCCACCTTACGAAAGCTTCTCTTGCTAATATACGATCTCGTTCAGCTGGAGTTGCTCCTCTAAGATTTGTTCTTCCCTGTTCGCCCTGCTCTTTTGCAATTTCAGCATACTTAATCATATTTTGAATTTCTTGTGACTGTTGCATTTGTCCTAGGAGCTTCTTAATTTCAGGAGATGTACAAAAGTCCATAAAATATTGAGGATTACCTACAGTTAAAATACCTACTGCATTTAGCATTCTGAACAATCCATCTATCTGATTCTTTGAGAAATCCATTTTGCCAGTTGTTTTATTCACGATTTCTGGTTTAAGATCTAAAAAATATTCATGATTTATTCTGTTTGCTTTGTAGTCATTTATGTATTTCGCAACATATAAGATATCACTTTTTTCTCTATCAATTCTTTTATTATATTGTTCATTAACTTCAAGTCGTTTGTAGCTACTTCTAAATTTTGACAAAAAATTTAGAAGATCTTGTTTATCTTGTATTTCAAGTTTATATCTTATTTCTGGTGCAACACATATTTTTTCTGGATCTAACCCCATTTCTTTTGCTCGCTGTTTTATTTTTTCCTTTAGTTTATATAAAATTTCTGGATGCCTATCAATTAACGCAGGAATTTGCTCTCTAGAAATATTTTGAAACGTGCTTGTAACTGCATCATAGCACACTTTAGACATTATTCCATTATATGAGTTTTTTCCTTTTACATTATCCATCCCTGTACCAACAAATCCATCAATCCTACCTGTAAGTATAGGTGGTTGTTGGAAATTAATGTCCGGATTTTCAACTTTTATTTCTCTAATAATCTCTAAAAATTTTTTTGCATCCTTAAACTCCGTATATATACACATTTTATCTGTTCTTCTAAATTCATAATCTTTAACTGCATTAACCACTTTAAAGTAGTAATTAAGTTTTGCTTGCTCACATTTTTGTTGAAATAATTGTGCAACCTTATATGTATCAATTCCTGCATTAAGATAGAATTTCATTTCTCCTTTTTCTCTATCCATACCAGTATCCATTATTTGTAATAGTTGAGGATATATATGAAACCCCATAACACCTGGGTCACCATCAAATCTATTTTTAATTAGATTCATAAAACGACACATTGTATCTATTTGTTCCTTGTTTAGTCCTATATCATTTAATTGTCCCAGCACTTTATCTTTTAAATTTGGAAATCTAAATATTTTATCCGATACTTCCCATAGATTATGATTATTAAAAAAGCTATAAAATTCATGAAATGTTTCAAATTTATCAAAAATCGATTTAAATCTAGATAATGGATATAAATTTATCTTCTTTAATTCTTCAATCTGCCTTTCTTTTTCTTCGTCAGAAATTCTCATTGATTTTATCTCATTTATCCTTTTAGCCACAAATTCGTCCAAGTTACTAACAAATTCAGGATTACTAATACTTTTATATAATCTATCAAAGTTAGGCATCCTGATGTACTTATTAAATTGCACAATATACTCATCTTGAGAATATTTATCTCTTTCACCATATTTTGTAACTCCGTCTGTAAAAGTCATCTCCATTTTCTATAGGGCGTGAACCTCCATCACATCTGTGGTTAACGTATATATCAATAATACTTCTTAATATTTCTATATCATTGAATGGACTTTTTATTTCGTCATATAAATTCATTTTTTTATCTTCCTTTCATTTTAAGTAGTATAAACTAATTTTATTTTCTATTTAGTTACACCCCTGTATTTTCAAGGTTTATATTACTTTTTTGTAGCAAAAATGATATCCCCCTCTTTTTATGGTATAATTTGTACATCAATGTCATATGCTCATTATATGTTTGCTACTTCAACTTTCTTGTGTCGTTCCTAATCTCATTGACAGTAATTTGCTTATTCCGTTTTCTTCCATTGTTACCCCATAAACTGTATCTGCGACTTCCATTGTTCCTTTTCTATGTGTTATTACTAAAAACTGTGATGCTTTACTAAATTTTTTTAGATATTCTGCAAATCTGTATACATTTACATCATCAAGTGCTGCCTCTATTTCGTCTAATATGCAGAAGGGTGCTGGGTTTATTTTTAGTATTGCAAATAGTAGTGCTATAGCTGTAAATGCTTTTTCTCCTCCTGATAGTAACATCATATTTTGAAGTTTTTTTCCTGTTGGTTGAACTCGTATGTCTATCCCACATTCTAGTACATTTTCTTCGTCTGTCAATATTAGTTCTGCCTTTCCTCCACCAAAAAGTTCTATAAATACCTCATTAAAGTTTTTATTTATAATTTCAAATTTTTCTTTGAACTGTATTTCCATTGTTTGTGTCATGTCCGAAATCACTTTTCTTAATTTTGCTACTGTATTTTCCAAGTCAAGTCTTTGTTCACACATAAAGTCATATCTTTCGCTTAGCTTTTTGTATTCTTCTATAGAATCTACATTTATACTACCTAAATCTTTTATTTTATTTCTTAGTGAATTTACTTCTTTTTGTGCTTGTGCAATATTACTTGGCTTTCTATATTCTTCGGTGTTATTTGGTGTTATCTCATATTCATTCCACAATGTGTTTATAAGTTCTTCTATATCCTGTTCTAGTTTTGTCTTTTTAAAGTCCAATTTTACAATTTGTTCTTTCAAACCTTCTAATACGCTAAATTGATTTGTTATTTCTTCCTCTTTTTGTGTAAGCAATTCATTTTTTTCTGTTCTTGTTCTTTTTAGCTTTTCTATATGTTCTGAACTGTTGTTAACTTCTAATTTTATTTTTTCTATTTCCTTATTTAAACTATCTATTTTTATTTGTAGTTCATCATTTTCTGTCAATGCTTGAGTCAATATATTGTTTTTATTTTCTATGTTGCTTTTATTGCTTAGAATCTCGTGTTTTATTCTCTCCACGAATTCTTCTATAGATGCTTCGCTTTCTACAAATGATGATACTGAAATTTTTAAGTTTGTTATATCAAAATTTAAATCATCTATGTATTTTTGGTTGTCCTTATTTATAGTTGCAAATTGTTCAACCTCTTGTGATAATAATTTTGTTTCTTCATTTAATATTTCTAAGTATTTTTGCTTCTCTTCTTTTATTTTAATGCTTTCCTCTTTTTGCTTATTTATAGAATTTTCTTCTTGCTTTAATTTGTCCTTTCTTTGCTCCAATTTAGCAATGTTTTCTTCCATCGCAACTATTTTTTGGTTCTCAGTAGCATATTCAATTTCTACATCTTGAAGCTCTTTCTCCAGTTTTGCAACTTTTTCTATTAATTCTGTTATAGATTCTAAATAATCCTCTTTTTTAGTAGTTAATTCTTTTGTTCTTTGTGTAAGTTTTTTTAATTCTTTTTCTAATTCTTCTATTTCTCTATTTCTTCCTAATATGTTTACTGTTTTGGTCGCAACACTTCCACCTGTAATGCTTCCAGAAGAATTAATTACATCTCCTTTTAATGTTATTATTCTAAATGAGTAATTATTCATTTTTGCAAGTGCTATACCTGTATCCATATCGTCTACTACAACCGTTCTACCTAATAAGTTTAGTACAATTTGCATATATTTTTTATCGCAATTTATTAAGTCAGATGCAATTCCAATTACCCCTTGCAATCCTTTCTGTTTTATGTTTTCAACTTTTTTTCCTTTTATAGAAGATATTGGCAAGAATGAAGCTCTACCCAAATTATTATCTCTTAAATAATTTATTAATTTTTTTGCTTCTTCTTCTGTTTCTGTAACTATATTTTGAAGGCTTTGCCCTAGACACATCTCTATTGCTGTTTCATAATTCTTATCAACAGATATTAAATTAGCAAGTACTCCATACACACCTTTTTTTAGTTGACTATTTTTTTCGCATTCTTGTAATAATGTCTTAACACTTTTAATATATCCTTCTTTTTCTTTTTCTGTCTCTTGTAAAAATTTGTGTCTGGCATCTTTCATATTTATTTGATAATTTAGTCTGCTTATTTCCTCTTCATATTCTTTAATTTTATTCATACTTTCTTGTTTTTTATTTTTTTCCTGCTCTAAATTATCATTGGCAATGTTTCTTTTATTTTGTATCTCATAAAATCCCTTTGAAACTTCTTGTTTGTTGTCTCTTGTACTATCTAATTCTGATATTATATTTTCTAATTCTAATTTTATAGCTTTCTTGCGTTTTTCTAAGTTTTCATAGTTTGCTTCTTGTGCACTTATATCTGCTAAAACCTCATATTTCTTATCTGTATTACCTTCTATTTTTTGCTTTTTTTCTTCTATTTCTAACTCTTTTTCAGATAAGTTTTTAGTTAATTTAGATAATTCTTCTTCTTTTTGTTTTAATTCAGCTTCAAATTTTTCTTTATTTTGAAATAAATTAGCTTTTTTCTCTTGTCTTTGTTTTTCTTCTTCTTCTAATTCTTTTATTCTTGTCTCAAATTCTTGTATTTCTATTTGAAGTCTTTCTTTATTATTTAAATTATTTTGTATTCTCTCTTTTGATATTCCAATTTCTGAATTCATTTTTTCTATTTTATTGGAACTCTCAAAGCCAATATTTTGCATTTGCTCTATTTGTAATATTATTTCGTCTATTTCTCTTTTTAAAGAGTCTTTTAACTCTTGTATAGATGTCAATTTTTCATCCTCTGTCTCTTTTTGTGCAACCATTATTTCTTCATCTTGTACAATTTGCTTTAACTTTTCTTTATATGAATTTATGTTATATACAAATAATCCAACCTCTATGTTTTTTAATTCTTCTCTTAAATTTAAATATTGTTTTGCCTTTTCAGATTGTGCTTTTAATGGTTCTATATTGCCTTCTATCTCTGTTAAAATATCATTAATTCTTAATAAATTAAGCTTTGTTTGTTCCATCTTTTTTTCAGATTCTTGCTTTCTAGTTCTATATTTTACAATGCCTGCCGCTTCTTCAAATATATGCCTTCTATCTTCTGATTTGTTTGATAATATTTCATCTATTTTTCCTTGTCCTATTATGCTGTATCCATCTTTTCCTATTCCTGTGTCCATAAATAGCTCTAAAATATCTTTTAATCTGCAAGGAGTTTTGTTTATAAAATAGCCTGTTTCCCCATTTCTATATATTTTTCTTGTTACTGTAACTTCTGCATATTCTATTGGCAACTTTGCGTCAGAATTGTCTATAACAATTGAGACTTCGGCAAATCCAAGCGACTTTCTTTCTTGAGTTCCTGCAAATATTATATCTTCCGATTTTGCACCTCTTAAAGATTTCATGCTTTGCTCTCCTAGGACCCATCTTATGGCATCTGATATATTGCTTTTTCCTGATCCATTTGGTCCTATAACTGAGGTAATTCCTGGCTTAAATTCCAATATTGTTTTATCTGCAAAAGACTTAAAGCCTTGTAGTTCTAATCTTTTTAAATACATTTAATACACCTTTTCTTGTTAAACTTTTAATTTGAATATTATACAATAAACTTTATATAAACTCTATTTAGAATTATATCATTAATAAATAAATTGTACTATAGTTTTTTATCAACTTTTGTGTTATTATATATATTATTGTATTATTAGGAGGATTTGAATAGCTTTATGAAAAATAAAATAATAAAAGCATTGTTGCTTACTTTTTCAATATTGTTAATAATTAGAGTAATTTTATATTTATTTCCGTTTATAATTAATTTATCAACTCACGAAGGTCAGCTGGCATTTAAAAATGAAATTGATAATCTTGGAGTTTGGGGAATTATTGTTTTATTTATGCTTCAACTTCTTCAAATTGTTTTAGTTGTTTTGCCAGGCGAGCCTTTAGAAATTTTAGCCGGTATGTGTTATGGTCCTATTGGAGGTACTATTTTTATAATTGTATCTGTCTTTATTACTACTACTTTAATTTATTTGCTTGTTGGAAAATTCGGAAAAAAGTATTTATACAATACATTCTCAAAAGAAAAAATTCAAAAAATTGAAAACAGCAAATTATTTAAAAATCCTAAAAAAGCAGAAGTGCTAATGTGTATACTATTCTTTACACCTGGCACTCCTAAGGACTTATTGACATATATTGGATTTTTATTTCCAATACCACCTATTAAATTTATATTAATTGCAACTTTTTTAAGATTTCCATCTATAATTTCTTCTACCATAGCTGGTAGCGGATTATCTAATGGAAAGATTTCTATAGTTATAGTATCTTATGTCATCACTTTTGTAGCTACAGCAATATTTGTTTTCCTTATTAGTAAAAAGGAAAAAGATACCACAGAAGCTATAAAAATATTAAAATAACTATATTGCCCTACACTTTACTACAAGTCTTTCCTTTCCATAGTTTGTGCAGGTTATTAATGTTAGTTCTTTTTGTCCATTTGTATGCTGAGTTGTACATCCTGTATCTGTTGGTTTAACGACATATTTATCATATACTTGATATTTTATTCTTCTGCCATATCCATCTGTCAATTCTGCTATGTCACCATTTTTTATAGAGCTTAATGTTCCAAACATCTTTCCATTTCTATAGTTATGACCTACTATGCAGTAATTTCCCACCTCATTTGGATCTGGTCCCCAATATTTATTAAGCGAAATTTCTAATAATTCGTCTGATGTATCTGTTAACACTGGATAATTTATTCCTAGTCTTGGTATGTTTAAAATAGCATCTGTTTCATATTCCACTCCATTTGAAGCAGTATATATTATTGAATTCTCTTGCACTTCTTCTATTCTTTTTGCCTGCTCCGGTGTCAATTCTTCTTGGTCGTCTATAATTACTCTAATAATGTCATCTTCTGGCTGTCTTGTTGTTGTGTCTATTGCATTCGTTGCAGCAATCTGATTTAATATTTCTTGTGATACTTTTTCATTTTTATTTCTATCATACTCTGCATAAACATAATAAGAAAATAAAGCAAACACCAAAAAAACAGATAAAAAGAATTCAATTTTATAAAGCATTCTTTTTCTCTTAAATTCTGGCGTAATATACAGTTTTTCTGTTACAAGAATTTGATTCATACTTATCTCCTATTATATATTTATTATAGCATACATTTTTGTATTTTTAAATACACTTTGCCAGCAAATTTGAAATTTCACAAAATTGTTCAATTGTTAACTTTTCTCCTCTTGTATTTAATTCAATTTCCAATTCGTTAAATATGTCTATTGCTTGTTGCTTACTTTTTATTATTCCACCATTTAATAAGCTATTTATTAATGTTTTTCTTCTTTGCATAAAGCTTATTTTTATTAATCTAAAAAATAATTCTTCGTTTATAGGTTTAACCACTGGTTCATCCCTTAGTACTAATTTTATAACTTGAGAATCAACTTCTGGTGCTGGAATAAATTTATAATTTTCAACATTTAATATTACTTTTGGATTTGAATAATAATACACCGAATATGTAATCGCTCCAGAATTTTTATCTCCTGGAATTGCTGTTAATCTTTCTGCCACTTCTTTTTGTATCATTACTGTTATTGTTTCTATTGGTAGTTTTTTTTCTAACAACTGCATAATAATAGGAGTTGTAATATAGTAAGGAAGATTTGCAACAACTTTGGCTGTTTTAAATCCGTTTTTCTCTATTACTTCCTTTAAATCTACTTTTAATACATCCTCATTTATAATTTCTAGGTTTGTGTATAATAAAAATCTGTCTTGTAATACTTTAATCATTTTTTTATCAAGCTCTATTGCAATTACCTTTTTAGCTTTTTCTAATAGCCTTTGGGTTAAAGTTCCAAGACCTGGCCCAATTTCTATTACCAAGTCATCTGTTGTTAAGTCAGAGGCCTCTACTATTTTTTCTATAGATTCATCATCAACCAAAAAGTTTTGACCTAAGCTTTTATTAGCAGTAATATTATATTTTTTCATTAGAAACTTAGTCTCATCGTACACATTATTCATTGTTAATTCAATTCTCCTATTATGTATAAATTATGTTTATATTTTATCATGTTTATGTTGATATTGCAATGTATTAAACATTGTTTAAAAGCATTGATTTTTGTTTTATTATATAATAAAATGTTGTTATTATTAAAAAAGTAGGTGTAAAATGAATACAAAGAACAAAAGCAAAGCCCCAAAATACTCTAGGGCTCTGAGATTAAGAAATGGTATGATTGCAATATTTTGTGTGTTTTTATTGCTAATTGGACGTTTATTTTGGTTACAATTTATTAAAGGTCCTTGGTTAAAGGAACAAATGTATAGTCAATTAATTACTAGTAGAGCAATAAGTCCTAAAAGAGGTACTATATATGATACAAACGGAAAAGAGTTAGCTATAAGCGCTGCTGTAGATACTGTTACCATTAATCCAGACCTTATAAAAGTATCTGAGGAAAACAAAGAATTAGAAGAAATTAAAACTAAAGCTTTAAAAGAGAAAGTTGCGAAAGCTTTTTCAGAGATCTTTGAATTAGATTATGAAAAAACTTTAGCTAAAGTTAATAGCACAAGCTGGTTAGAGACAATTGTTTCAAAGGTTCAAAAAGACAAAATTGATAAACTGAAAAAATGGATGGAAGAGGAAAAGATTTATTCTGGCATTAATATAGATGAAGATACCAAAAGATATTATCCTTACAATAATTTAGCATCAAATTTAATAGGTTTTTGTGGAGATGAAAATAGAGGCTTAGAGGGATTAGAAAATGAATTTGATTCTTTATTAACTGGTACACCTGGAAGAATAATTACTTCTCAAGATGCAATCCAAGAATTCATTCCTGATCAGAACGAGACCCTATTTGTTGCAGAAAATGGTAATAATATAACATTAACATTAGATGTAAATATTCAGGCTATTGCTGAAAAATATTTGGAGCAAGCTTGCAAAGAAAATAATTGTGCTCGTGGCGGAAATGTTATAATTATGAATCCAAATAATGGTGACATTTTGGCAATGGCAACTTACCCAAACTATAATTTAAACACTCCTTATAAAGTCACAAGTATTACTGAGGACAAGTGGAAAGAAATGACTTCTGAGCAAAAGTCTAATGCTATGTATAGTATGTGGAGAAATAGAGCTCTTTCCGATAGATATGAACCTGGTTCTGTTTTTAAGGTTATAACTGCTGCAATTGGTTTAGAAGAAAATTTGGTTTCTCCTGATGAAAAAAATGTTTTTGATTGTCCTGGATATCATGTTGTAGCTGGAAATACCATTTATTGTTGGAAAGGTATACCTGGCCATGGTAAACAAAGTTTAAGAGATGCTTTGTGCAATTCTTGTAACCCAGCATTTATGGAATTAGGCGAGAAGATTGGTGCTAAAACACTATATAAATATTTTGAAGCTTTTGGTTTATTTGACTCAACCAATTTAACTTCTGGTGATGTTAGCGGAAACTTCTGGGACTTAGAAGATGTTGGTCCTGTTGAGCTGGCTACCTCTTCATTTGGTCAAAGATTTGGTATAACACCATTGCAAATGGCAACCGCTATATGTTGTATAGCAAATGATGGCATATTAGTTCAACCTAAAATAATAAAACAGGTTACAAATACTGATACTGGTGCAACCACAAATATAGATACAACAGTAATAAGACAAGTAGTTTCTAAGGAAACATCTGAAAATCTTTTAAATATGATGGAATCGGTAGTAATATCTGGTACAGGAAGGTACGGAAGAGTTACAGGCTACTCTGTGGCAGGAAAAACCGGAACATCAGAACCATCACCAGGTGCAGAGGAAGATGGATATGTTGCGTCATATATTGCTATTTCCCCTGTAGAAAGTCCAGAAGTTGTTGCTCTTGTAACATTATATGCTCCTGAGGGAGATAGTCATCAAGGTGGTCAAATTGCTGGACCTGTTGCTTCTCAAATATTAACAGAAGTATTACCATATTTACAAATTCCTTCTGACAGTAGTGGCTCAACTACTGGAAGCAGTAGCTCAAATTCTACTACTACACTACCAAATGTAGTAAACAAAACTATTGCAGAAGCAAATAAAATTATAGAAAACGCAGGCTTTAATTGTATTATATCAGGAGGTTCTGAAGAAATTGTCACAGAACAAATGCCTAAAGCTGGAACCCAATTACTGAAAGACTCTATTGTTAAAATATATTCTGCTGGACATGAAGCAAGAGTATCACAAACAGTTCCAGATTTAAAAGGAAAGTCTTTATCCGAGGCAAGAACAATTTTAAAGGACCGAAATTTAAATATTCAAGTTAGTGGTTCTGGAATAGTTATAAGTCAAGATCCTATTGCAGGCACTTCTGTAGAAGAAGGTACACTAATAGCTGTTTCTATGAAACCAGAAATACAAGATGCACATTAAGGCATAAAAAAATTATACGAAATTTGTATTTTAAATTCTCGTATAATTTTATTTTTATATTTATTTATTATTTTTGCTAAAGATTTGCTTTATTTTTTCTATCAATCTTGCAAATACATTATTTTTAGTTTCAACAACTGATATATCCATTTTTTCTTCTTGTTTTATTTTTCCATTATCTCTTTTATTAAAGATATTTTCTGTGTTATATTTTTCTAATTTTTGTTTTTCTATAAGTTCTTCTGCTTCTTTTAGTTCCTTTATTTGCCTATTTATTTCTACTATTTCATCATAATTTTTTTGAAATAGTTGCTTTAATTCTAACAATTTTTCATCATTAGGGTTTATATCACTTTGTTTTAATTGTTCTAATTTATCACACAATTTTTTATATTCCCTAGCTTTTAAATCAAGTTCCATAGTTAGACCAACAAGTTTAGTTTGGTTTAAATTCATCATCTATCTTGTCCTCCATTCTCTATTTGTTTTTGTGCTCTTTGGTAAAGAATGTATTGTGCATTTGCCATTGCATCTTGAAAATTATATTCAGATGGTACAGTTAAATTTGAGGTTGCTTTTTTAAATCTCTCAACCTGCTTTTTTAGTCTATTATAACCCATACCAATATTTACTTGAGTTAAAGGTTTTTCAGGATTTTGTCTATCATATTCCTCTATAAATGCTTTTAAACCTCTTTGAAATGCTTTAAATATTAATTCTCTATCTTGTTCCTCTGGACTTGTTTCTTCGACATTATATCTTCCTGAAGAACTTTCGTGATTTCTATATTTTTGATTAAGTTCGAAGTCATTAATTACTGCATAACCTCTATCTTTATTTACATACATTGTTCCTTTTGATATTATATCGCCTTTTGAATTTCTAACAACTAGATTTTGTACATCTGGAGCGATAACACTTGACCTAGCAATATCTTTCCCATAGGACTTACTTGTTATAGTTCCACAACAACTGCAAAATAATCCCATTATAGCATTATGCGGGTCATTTTTGCTAAGCCATTCGTATGTAAACTGCTTATCATATAGTTCTTCTATCATTTCTCTTCCACTTGCTAATTCTTCTTCAGTTTGCCCTTTGATTCTTTCTATGCTTTCTAAAATTGTTTCTTCTCTTATTGGCTGTCCCAATATATGTTCTGGAACATTCGCACCTTTGGCTTTTTGTCTTAATTCGTTTGCTCTATCAAATACATCTTGAGATAAACCTTTCCCACCAAATAATTTTGCTATGTCTGCATTTTCCTTCGTTACTCCTACATATTTATTACTTAAATAGAATTTTTTTAATGCTTCTTCCCAAGAAACTTTTATTGGTTTTCCACTATCATCTAGAGTTTCTCTATATGATTTTGCTTTATCAAAATTTGACATTACTTCTATAAACATACCAGGATAATTTCTCTCTAAATTTAAAATTAGTTCCAAATTTTGCAGATTTTTCTTATCTCCTTGTATAGATATAAATTCTAAAAATTCTTGATTAGGTACAACATCTAGTGGCATTGAATCAAATAGTCCGTGATACCTACCGCAATTTCATTTCATCTGTTTTTAATAATTGAGCAAGTAATGAAGAAGCTTTTTGTGCTAAAAGGACTTGTGTTTCTTTACCTTTCTTATCCAACATTTTTTCTGCTGAAAAACATCCTAAGCTACTTGCAAACTTAAAAAAGTCTAATCTTTCTTCTTTTGGGAAATCTAATAACATATCATTTATTTTTGGAATTTCATTTTTGAAAAATCTGAAATCGCTATTCTCACAAAATGATTTTGTTTTTCCACTTTCAACTAAAGCTAATCCATATACATCAGGAATACTGAATTTATTTTTACTTAAAATTTCTGAAAAATCAGTTATTTCGCCTAATTTATCACTTTGTACTAATATACTGTAATCAAATCCATCAAAAGATTTCGCTATTTTACCAAGCTCTACCACATCTGTATATTCATTTTCATTTCTAGGTAATTCTTGTGCAAATACTAATTCCCCTGTTTCTGTTCTGTATGCATATTTAAGGTCTAATCCATCAAAAGCTCTTTTTCCAATAGATTTTATTCCAGGATGAATTATTAATTTTTTAAGTGTTATACAGCCATTAAATGCATCATCTGGTATTTCTGTCTCACTGTCTGGTATTGTATATTCTATCATTGGTTGTCTTGATAAATTAAATGCCTCATTTAAAAAATTACATTCTCCTGTAAAATTTCCTCCACGATTTGCACCATATTCTATATTACCATTTGACTTAATATTTCTAACATCTATTCCATTGAAGAATCCGCGAACTGAACTATTTTGCCACATTGTACTATTTTGGTCATCTTCATCTGGGTAAAATGGAATATTTGAAGTAATTGCTTCTTCTGCTCTCAAATCAAAATATTTTGCACTTCCATTTCCTCTTGGATTTATACTTTTTGGCATTTCGTCCCAATTTTTTATTACAAAAGAAATTGGCTCAACTTTTGCCCATCTTATTGTTCCTGGCTTTCCAGATGGCGTTCCATCAGAATATCTGTCTTCTTCTGCATTTGGGTATGATACTACACGCACATATCTGTTCCCTTGATATTCAAATTCTGGACTATGTTTTCCTGCATAATCTTTATAGTTTTCTTTTTGACCATTACCTGAATACCATCTACCAGTGCATAAAATTCCTTCTTGTATTTTTCCTCCGTGATATAATGATTCTAATGTTCTACTCAAATCTTCGTCTACTTTTGTTTTTACGTATTCTCCAATTTGTAATGTATGATATATAATTTTTCCTTCTGTGTCTTTTACTTCTCTTATATCAAATTGTTCTAGTTCTTCGCTTTCATCTCTATTTTTTTGCCCTTTTAAAAATCGTAACGCACTTCGTGCGGAGATATCAGATGGCAGATGATAATGCAAAGACGGGCACAGCCCAGGAACTCTGTAACAAGTAGATTCATCGCTCCAGTTGCCGTTGTCACGAACATAGTATGCAAAACATCTACTATAGGCGGAGCGGAGCCACGCCCAAGTTGTTCGCTTGCCAGTACGAGTTGTATAATTATCATCTATATGAGCATTATTCATTTGAGCATAGTCAGTAGCAGATATTCTTCTTTCCCTATTTGGTTTTTTACCGCTCAAATCTGTTCTTTCACCGCCCAAATTGTTCTTTATAGCTATCTAAAAATATAAAATCGGTTGTATTAAATGTTCCGTTTCCTGTCTTTCGAGATTCATCTGTATTTTCAATAGTAGTTGGAATAATTTTACTTCTTAAATCTTCTCTTTTCATACGTACCCTTTCTATTTAACCTTATATATTATTTCTAGCATATTATACTATAGAAAAAATAAAAATCATATATTTTACTATAAATTATTTATTTTTTTAATTCTTCTATATAAGCTTTTTTCATTAAAATGGCATAAAATTCTGACAATTCCTATCTACTAGCATAGCTTTATATCTTATCAAAAAAATTAAAGGAGTATAAGCTCCTTTAATTTTTTATAATTTTAATTATTGAATATTGCATCAAATTCTTCTCCATCTATTTTTTCTTTTTCTAACAATATTCCTGCTACAACATGTAATTTTTCCATATTAGCATTTAATATTTCTGCTGCTTTTTTATATGCATAATCAATTATACTTTTTACTTCTTCATCTATTATTGCAGCTGTTTCTTCTGAATACTCTTTGCTCTGTGCAAAATCTCTTCCTAAAAATACTTCTTCTTGATTTTGTCCTAAGGTTATAGTGCCAACTCTTTCACTCATTCCATATTTTGTAACCATATTTCTTGCAATCTTCGTTGCACGTTCTATATCATTACTTGCTCCTGTTGATATATCGTCTAATACCAATTTTTCTGATACTCTTCCACCTAATAGTGAAACTATATTTTCTATCATTTCTGTTCTAGACATAAAAGACTTATCTTCTGTTGGTCTATACATAGTATATCCTCCAGCCATTCCTCTTGGTATAATTGATATTTGATGAACAGGATCTTGTGTTGGTAAAAATCTACTTACAACTGCATGCCCTGCCTCATGATATGCCACTAATTTTTGTTCTTTTTCGCTTCTAACTCTAGTCCTTTTTTCAGGTCCCATTGTTACTTTAACCATTGCATCTTCTACTTCTGTCATACTAATTTCTGGTTTATTTCTTCTTGCAGCCAATAAAGCCGCCTCATTTAATACATTTTCCAAATCTGCACCTGAAAATCCTGATGTATTTTTTGCAATTGTTTTTAAATCTACATCTGGTGCCAATTTCTTCTTTCTGCTATGAACTTCTAAGATTTCCTCTCTTGCTTTAACATCTGGTGCCGATACTACTATTTGTCTATCAAATCTTCCTGGTCTTAATAAAGCTTTGTCTAATACGTCTGGTCTATTGGTTGCAGCTAATACTATTACTCCTTCATTAGCTGAGAATCCATCCATCTCTACTAATAACTGATTTAGTGTTTGTTCTCTTTCATCATGTCCTCCGCCAAGTCCTGCACCTCTTTGACGACCAACTGCATCTATTTCATCTATAAATACAATACATGGTGCTTTTTTCTTTGCTTCTTCAAATAAATCTCTTACTCTAGAAGCTCCTACACCAACAAACATTTCTACAAAGTCTGAACCACTTATAATGAAGAATGGTACACCTGCCTCTCCTGCAACTGCTTTTGCTAAAAGTGTTTTTCCTGTTCCAGGTTGCCCTACCAATAAAACTCCTTTTGGAATTCTTGCACCCATCTCTGTGAATTTTCTTGGATTTTTTAAAAATTCAACTATTTCTTCTAATTCTTCTTTTTCCTCATCTACACCAGCCACATCATTAAATGTTACTTTTGTTTTATCTGTTGGATTTAATATTTTAGCTCTGCTCTTTCCAAAAGACATTGTTTTATTTGAGCCAGCTCCTCCTTGTGCTCCACTATTCATAAATAAGAACCAGAATATAAAGAATATAATTAATATTCCAAATGGTGTTAAAAGACTTAGTATTGTTACAAATAAAGATTCTGATTTTTCTGTTACCTTTATTGTACCTGTTTTCATACTATCTTCTAATGCTGACATTAGATGTTCAACACTTGGTATATTTACCTCTTTAGTAACATTTTGGTTCTTTAATTTTACATTTGCTTTTACCTTATCTGCCGAAATTTCTATTTCTTTTACTTCACCTGCTTCTACTTTAGAAAGTAATTCCGAGTAGGCAAGCCTATTCTCAGTATTATCAATTATTGATGATATTAAGACTATAAATATTATAAATGTTATTAGCCACATAGCTAAAGATTTTATTCCATTTTTCAAGTTAATGCCTCCTTTTACTATTTAAGGAATATATCATAAAGATTTTGGTATTTCAAGTGTTTTACTAAAGTTTTTTTGTTCACACCCTAGTCATATCAAGGCTTTCCTTACGGAAGTTTACAATACCTCGTAAAAAAGATTTTTTTATTTTTTATCATTATTTTTATATTTTTATTTGGTGTTAAGTATTTATTACCAATATTATTTTTACATAATTTAATAACATCTTCAATATGTATTTTTTCTATTCCGTTAGTAGTCCCTAAAAGCTCATTAATAGTATATATTATAAGTCTTGATTTTATTACTTTTTCTAAAACATTAAATTTTTTTAAATCTAAAATTATTTCTTTTTCAGTTCTACTTATAAAAGTCTCTTTATATGACTGTTTTACTATTGATTTGAAATACATTTCATCAGTTGCTATAAGATGGGACATTCTATTTATTGTTTCTATAATATTAGGATTAAAATTCTCTTGTATATACGGAATAAGCATATTCCTAATTTTATTTCTTGTATATATGCTTTCTTGATTTGTTTTGTCATACTTAGGGTTTAAACCTTTTTCATTACAATATTGTTCAATTTCTTGTCTGGTACATTCAATTATAGGTCGTATAAGTTTGTTATCTCTTATTGGTTCTATACCTTTAAGCCCTGTACTTCCACTTCCCCTTAAGAAATTCATTAGTACTGTTTCTGCATTATCATTTGCATTATGCGCTGTAGCAATTTTATTTCCACCAACTAAGTTCTTTACCTCTTCAAAAAAATCATATCTAATTTTTCTTCCAACCTCTTCTGTCCCTAGCTTTTTTTCTTTAGCTATTTGTAAAACATCTGCCTTCTTTACAAAACATTTTATATCCCTCTGCTTACAAAAATCTTGTACAAACTCTGTTTCAGAGTCAGCCTCTTTTCTTATCATATGATTAATATGTGCAACTACAATGTTTATTTTAAGTTCATTTTGTAAATTTTTTAATACATTCAATAAACAAATAGAATCTGGCCCCCCAGACACTCCCACTACTATAGTATCCCCAGATTTTATTTGTTCATACCTTTTTATGGTATTTAATACCTTATCCTCCAACATATTTCCCCTTTCTGTCACAAAAAGGAGCGTCCCTATAGTGACAACTTATTCTCTGTATCTTTCTATATTTGCGAATTTTGTATAGTTTGCTAGCCATAATAGTTCTACCGTTCCTGTTGCTCCCGATCTATGTTTTGCTATTATTACTTCTGCAATATTTTTCTTTTCTGTGTCTTCATTGTAGTAGTCATCTCTATATAAAAACATTACAATGTCTGCATCTTGCTCTATTGAACCTGATTCACGTAAGTCTGAAAGCATTGGTCTATGGTCTATTCTTTGCTCTGGTGCACGTGATAATTGTGATAATGCTATAACAGGTACATCTATTTCCTTTGCTAATATTTTTAAGGACCTACTTATCTCTGCTATTTCTTGTTCACGGCTTCCTCCTTTTTTATTACTGCCTTGAACTAATTGTAAATAGTCTATTACAACTAATCCTATATTTTTTTCTAATTTCATTTTTCTGCATTTTGCCCTTATTTCCATTATTGAAATACCCGGAGTATCATCTATATATATACCCGCTTCTGAAAGTTCTCCTGATGTTGCTGCTAATTTTGCCCATTCATCATCATCTATTTTTCCCGTTCTAACTTTTGCACTATCCACCATTGCTTCACTGCATAAAATTCTGTTTGTCATTTGTTCTTTAGACATTTCTAAGCTAAATATCGCTACTGGAACTTTTGCTCTTACTGCTGCATTTGTGGCTATATTTAACGCAAACGCGGATTTTCCCATAGCAGGTCTTGCAGCAACCAGTATCAAGTCTGAATTGTGTAGTCCTGAAGTTCTATAGTCCAAATCCACAAATCCTGTTGGAACGCCTGTAATTGATTCTTTTTGGTTATATAATTGTTCCAATTGTGTAAATGTGTCTACTAGAATGTCTTTTATAGATGAATATCCCTTTTGATTCTTTTTTTGCATTACCTGAAAAATCTTTTTTTCTGCTGTATCTATTACTTGTTCTACCTCTTGTGTAGGGTCATATCCAAGTGTTATTAATTCATCCGCAGTTTTTATTAATGCTCTTAGCATTGATTTTTCTTCCACTATTTTTATATATTGTTCTACATTTGATGTTGTAGGTACTTTGTCTGGTAATTGAACTATATATTCCAAACCACCAACAGCCTCAAACTTTCCCATTGATTTTAGCTCTGATTTTAATGTTATAATGTCTATTGGCTCTGCCCTATTGTATAAATTTAGTATTGCAGAATATATTATTTTATTATCTTCTCTGTAAAAATCTTGCTCTTGCAATACTTCTACTGCTGCTATTACTGCATCTTTATCTGTTAACATACTGCCTATAATAGCTTGTTCTGCTTCTATATCGTGTGGTGGAATTCTGCCTAACTCCATTTTTTTCATTCCTTTCTTAATATACGAGTCCTACTATTCTGCAATTATATTCACTGTTAATTTTGCATTTACTCCTTCATATAATTTTATATTTATTGTAAATCTTCCTATATTTTTTATAGTTTCTTTTACTTCTATCTTCTTTTTATCTATTTCTATTTTATACTGTTCTTTTAAATTTTCTGATATTTCTTTTGAGGTTACCCCTCCAAATATCTTTCCATTTTCTCCAGCTTTTACTTTTATTGTTAAAACTAGTTCTTTTAACTTATTTGCTACTTCTATTGCATCATTTTTTTCATTTTGTTTTTTAAATTTATTAGCTTCATTCTTTGATTCTAGTTTTCCTAAATTTTCTTTTGTTGCCTCTACTGCTAATTTTTTTGGAAATAAGTAATTTCTTGCATATCCATCACTTGCATTTATTATTTCATCTTTTTTCCCTACGCCCTTTATATTGTCTAATAAAATTACCTTCATATAATCATTCCTCTCTTTATCTTCTTTAATACTTTTTTAAAATTCTAGTATTTAATTTAAAATGCTTTTATTAATTATATCTTATAGAGTTTCTTCTATCAATAGCTTTTACCCACTTTTATATATATTAAAGTCAATTGTTTATAAGAGGGCAAATACCAGTTGTATTGCCCTCTTTTTTATTATTCCTCTTAACTTGACATTTCACTAAAATATTCATTTATTCTATTTATAAGCTCTGTTTTTACTTCTTCTGTTGTCATTCCCTCTACTTGGGCTCCGGCTAAGGTTATGTGTCCTCCGCCACCCAGTTTTTCTAGTATTAATTGAACATTTATATCTCCTATTGAACGTCCACTTATGCAGACTCTGTCTCCCATCATTCCAATTACAAATGATGCAACTATATTACTTATTGTGAGTAGTTCATCTGCCGCCTTTGCACATATTATGTTTGCATCTTTGTCTTGTTCATCATAAATAGAAATTGCTATTGCATGTTCTAAAACCTCTGCCTTTTCTACTATTTTAGAAATTTTATTGTATGTTGCTAAGTCACTTTGAAACCATTTTTTCACCTTAATTGTATCTATTCCATACTTTCTCAAATATGCTGCTGCTTCAAATGTTCTTACACCTGTTTTAAAAGTAAAATTCTTTGTATCCATCATAATTCCCGCATAAAGTGCCTCTGCTTCTAACTCTGTTAACTCAATTTTTTCTTGTGAATATTCCAATATTTCTGTAACAAGTTCTGCTGCTGAAGATGCATAAACCTCATGGAACATAAGTGTTGCATCTTCTATATATTCTGTACTTCTTCTATGATGGTCTATAACTACTATTTTTTCTGTTTCTTCTAATAATTCTGGAATTTCCACATAGTTTTTCTTACTTGTATCCACAACAATTAGCAATGTTTCTGGGCTTATTTTAGCTAATGCTTCACTTTTGTTTATAATTACATTTTTGTACTCGTCATCTTCTTTTGCTTTTTCCATAAAGTTTTCTAAACCAATTCCATAAGAATTGTTTACTATATATGCATTTTTTCCTAATGACCTTGCTAATCTATATATTCCCATACTTGAACCTATGCAGTCCATATCTGAGTTAGAATGTCCCATTACCATTACATTTTCCGCTTCAAGTATTAGTTCTTTTAAGGCATGTGCTACTGTTCTAGCTTTCACCTTAGTTCTTTTTTCTACTTCTTGTGCTCTTCCGCCAAAGAATACATATTTTCCATTTTCTCTTACAACTGCCTGGTCTCCTCCACGTCCCAATACGATATCTAGGCCTGCTTGTGCGGATTTGTATTTTTCGTAGTTAGAGCTACCTTCGTTTGAAACAGCTATGCTTAAAGTGAACTGTGCTTTATTAGTCCATTCCAATTCTTTTATTTCATCTAATATATTAAATTTTTTATTTTCTATTTCTGATAGATATTTTTGTTCAAATATTAACACAAAAGTATCTCTTTCAGATTTTATTACTAAACCTTCAAAATGAGTTGCCCATTCATATATATTTTTTTCAATTTGTGCTATGAATGTAGACCTGTCTTCGTTTTCTACTCTCTGCATTAACTCTTCATAATTGTCAATCATTATTATTCCTATACAATTTTGTGAGTTAATATATTTTTCTTCTGTTTTTATTAATTCTGTATTGTCCATAAAATATAGTGTAAATATTGACTGTTTATTTTTTAATTCTATATATTCTCCTAATAGCTTATATGTTTTACTTCCAATTACTATACTTTGATTAATATTTTTATTTTTAACAAATTCTCCATTTTCAAGACTTTGCTTTAATTCTTTTAATATACTATCCAAATAGTTATTAATATCTATATTAATAAATTCCTTAGAAAACTTCTCGTTTTTCCAAATTATATTTCCATTGGTTTCTAATATTATAAGTGGAAATGGTGAATTTATCAGTGTTCCCTTTGCTGCTTTATCAACGCTAAAGGTTAAGTGTTCTATATGCTCAGATAATTCTTCTTTTCTCTTTTCACTGCTCCAATAAGCATATCCAACAACTAAAATATAAAACAAAATTGCTGGCAGAACTAAGTTAATATTGCTTATACAAATAATTGTTAAAAGTACTGCTATTATTACTAAATATATCTTTACGCGCGATACTAGTTTATCAAATATTTTTTTATTGCTCGGCATAAAATCCTCCTAATTACATCTTATATTTTACACTTATTTCGCGCTTTTGTCAATGTTTACAAGAAATCCACACTGTAAATGGGAATTAAAATTGCTTTTTGGTCTAGGCATTAACATTTTTTATATAGTCTTCTAATATTATTTTTATTACAGTTGCTATTGGTACTGCCAAGAACATACCTAATACCCCAAAGTACGCTCCACCTACTGTTACCGCAAATATTACTAATAATGGGCTTATTTTTAGTGAATCTCCTGTTATTTTTGGATTTATTATGTTTGCATCTATTTGTTGTAATATTGTTACTATTATTACCATCCATATCGCTTGATCAAGTCCACCTGTAAATATTGTTATTATACCTGCTATTATTACAGCTATTATTGCTCCGAAATATGGTATTAAATTAAATAGACCTATCATAAATCCTAGTAGTACAGCATATTGTATCCCCATTATTTTCATCGCTATAGATGTTATTATTCCAACTACCATTCCATCCAACAGTTGGCTTGATATAAAGCGGAAAAAAACATTGTTTGTTTCGTAAAAGTATTTTTCTACATTACTATATGTCTCCTCTTTGAATATTCTTTTTGATAATCTATTAAAAAATCCTAATATCTCGTCTCTCTCTGACAATATGTATATGGATACTATTATAGACACAAATAAATCAAATACTCCTGTAACTACATTTATTGCACCTTTTGCGTATTGAGCTAATTGTTCAAGGTTTAAATACTTTTCTAAATCAATATTTTTTATTTGTTCTGCCAACTTATATATTATTTCATTTTTTAAGAATGACTCCTCTGGTAAATTATTTAAAACAGCCATTGTTTTATTGTAATAGCTTTGAAAATTACTTATTAAGTCCTTAGTGCTTTCTATTATTGTTGGAATTATAAAATTAATTATAAATATAATTGCTATTATTGCTATTACATATATTGTGAATATTGCTATTGCTCTAGATTTTCTTTTTATAAATTTGTTTTTTGTCCTTGAATATACTTTTTCCAATTTTTTTGTTGGCATATAGAATAAGTATGCTATTAATATTCCTATTACAAATGGCATTAAAATTGAAAATAATTTTCCAAACCAATTTAATATTTCTCCTAAATTATCTACTGTTTTGTAAACTAATATAACAGCAACAGCAAATACAAACCAATATAACCATTTTGTAATTACACGTTTATTTTCTCCCATTTTTTCCCCTTTCATATTTTAATTTCTAGTCCTATTGGGCAATGGTCACTTCCCAATACTTCTGAGTATATCATTGAATCCTGTATCTGGATTTCTATTGACTTTGAAACAATAAAATAGTCTATTCTCCAGCCAACATTTTTTTCTCTTGCATTTGACATATATGACCACCATGAGTACGCATTTTCTTTTTCTGGGTATAGATATCTAAAAGTGTCAGTAAAACCCATCTTTAATAATTCAGTCATTTTATTTCTTTCTTCATCTGTAAATCCTGCGCTTTTTCTATTTGTTTTTGGATTTTTCAAGTCTATTTCTTCATGTGCTACATTCAAATCGCCACAGTATATTACAGGCTTTATCTTATCTAATTTTATCAGATATTTTTTTATTTCATCTTCCCATAACATCCTATAATCTAATCTTTCCAAGCCTTTTTTTGAATTTGGAGTATAACAATTTACTAAAAAGAATTTTTCAAACTCAAGTGTTATAATTCTTCCCTCCTTGTCATGCTCTTCTATTCCTATTCCATATGTCACATTTATAGGCACCTTTTTGCTAAATACTGCCGTACCTGAATAACCTTTTTTTAATGCACTATTCCAATATTGCTTATATTTTTTTAAAATATTCTGAATAGTTATATCAATTTGTTCTTCCTGCATTTTTGTTTCCTGAATGCAAAAAATATCTGCATCTATTTGTTTAAAAAAAGTTTCAAATCCTTTTGTAATATTAGCTCTTAACCCATTAACATTCCATGATATTAGTTTCATTTTTCTTCCTCAATTCATTTTTACTTTTACTATAATATCAAAAAAGAAGCGTATATGCAAGCATTTTACTTAGCAATTACTCTAATTGATATTAAAATAAATCGGCTATCGTAAATGTGATAACCGATTATATTATTAAAATTCATATACATAACATTCTAAATATCTTCTACCAAATTGTAGTGCAGAACTATGTGAATTATAGAAAATATCTAATCTATCACTTGATATTGCTCCACCTCTGTCTTGAACCACAAACCATCCACCATTTGGTTTATCTTTAAAATATGGTATATATATAACTGTTCCTATTGGATATACCGAACCTGCTGCTAATGTGTACCATTGAGATGCTAATGCACCAGATGATGTTATACCATTTGTTTTACCACAGCAACTCATACATGGACAATATGCCGAAGTATTAAAAGTTGCAACTTTTGGTGTTATTCCTTCTACTTTTTTTGCCAATGTTGTAGATGCTGTTGTCGCTGGGTTTGTGCTAGCTGTTCTTAGGTTTGAACTTCTTGATGTAATCTGTCTTGTTCTTACTTCAACAATTTTGTTTATTGGTTCTTTTATAATTTCGCTAGATATTTCTGTTTTTTCTATTTCTACATCATTTTGATATTTTATTTTATATGTTACTTTTTTTAGTCCATCAACACCATTTTGTATTATTCTGTCTTGCTTTGTTCCAGAACCTGTTGATACGTCTTTAGTAATAGTTTCATATGGTATTTTTACTTCCACAGTTACTATTTTTTCAATTATTTGTTCATAATTTTTTAAAATATCTTCTGTTTTAATATTCTCTGAGCATTCTATTTCCGTAGCTATTTCAACTTCTTCATCTGTGTTTTTAAATATTTTTATAGTATTGTTTGATGAAAGTTCTTCGTCTAAACTTGGAATAACCTTTTCATCTTCCAATATTATAATATGGTTTTCATCTAATATTTCTGAAATTTTAGTTTTTGAAGATAATACATTCATTTCATAACCACTTGATAATATTATTTTTACGCTATTTAATTTAACATTTCCTGCAACTACTGCTATGCTTGTTAAAAATAAAAATATTAAGCTTATGGCAATGATTCTTTTCAGCGATATAGATGCTTTCTCATCATTTTTCATAAGAAATTTGTTCCCTCCTTTAAAAGCAACAATTATATTATACCATTTATTAGCAGATCTGTCAAATTTAACTTTTCTACTATTTTCGCGTTAACATCATTTTTACCTCTTTTTCCACATTATTTCTTTGTATTCTTAATATAACTTCATCTCCCACATTTTTAGTATAAATATATTTTCTTAAGTCACTCATCTTCTCTAGTGTTATATTATCTATTTTAATTATTATATCTTTTTCTCTCAACCCTGCATTATACGCTGATGAGCCCTTACTAACTTGAACAACATATATGCCTGTATCAAACTTTAAATTTTTATCTATATATGGTATCACATTTTTATCATAGGCAAATATTCCAATACTTGCTTCTTCAAATTTTCCCTGTATTGCCAATTTTTCTATTATTGTTTTAATAAGATTTATTGGCACAGCAAATCCTATTCCTTCTGCTGAACTAATTTTTATAGTATTTATTCCTATTACTTCTCCATCTATATTTATTAATGGTCCTCCACTATTTCCTAAATTTATTGTTGCATCTGTTTGAATTAAATTGCTCATATAAGAAGCATCTTCATCTTCTTCTATTTTAATGGTTCTATTTACTGCACTTATTATACCAGATGTTACTGTTCTTTCAAACTCAAATCCAATTGGATTTCCTATTGCATATACTTTTTCACCAACTTTGATATTATCAGAATCTCCTAATACTGCATATTTCATATTTTTACATGATATCTTTAAAATAGATAAATCTATATTAACATCAGACCATACCACATTCCCTGTAAATGTTTCACCAGACTCTAATGTTACATAGCACGTACTATACTTTTCCCCAGAAACATGTGCATTGGTTAATATATATCCATTATCTGTTACCACTACACCTGTGCCTAACCCAAGTTTTAATGTGCTATCCTTTAAAAAAATGCTACTACCAACATTTTTTACTTTTGATATTCCTACAACATTTGATGTTGCTTTTTCTATAACATCAACCGCTTCTTTATTTTCCTTTTTTTCTTCCTCCACAGTTCTTAATGTTCTTACCGCTTCTGGTGGCTGATTGGTTTCATTTATATCTATTTTCTCATAAAATTTATATAGTATTATACCACTAGCAATTATAAACATAAAGATAATTACTATTAAGATTTTATTTTTTGATGATTTTTTTCTTCTTTTCGCAATGTATGCTTCCATATTTTTCCTCCTCATATAATATAATTTTTACCATTTTTCAAAAAATTAAACATAAATTTTGCATCTATTTTTGATTACTATTTAATATATTATACAGATAAAACGCCGAAGTATAAGTTTTTAATCCCATCAAAACTTAAGCCTCTGCACATGCAGATAATATAACTCTTAAAAACATTACCCGGTAACCTTTTTTGTTAATTTTATGTGTATTTTATTGAATTTTTAATATATGTATGATATTATATTGGTTATATTATTGAGGTATTTTTATATTGCCTTAAAAGAAAGGATGGATATTAAAATGGGATGGATTATTTTAATAATTGTTGTTCTTATATTGGTTTTCCTAATAAATATATACAATAATCTTGTTTCGCTAAGACAAAAAGTTAAAAATGCTTGGAGCCAAATAGAAATACAATTGCAAAGAAGATTTGACCTAATTCCTAATCTTGTTGAGACTGTTAAGGGATATATGGGACACGAAAGTAATATTTTAACAAAAGTTGCAGAACTTCGCACTGCATGGGCAAATGCAAAAACTGTAGCAGAAAAATCTAATTTAGACACTCAACTTTCTGATACTTTAAAAACAATTATGGCTGTTTCAGAAGCTTATCCTGATTTAAAAGCAAATCAAAATTTTATAAGTTTACAACAAGAACTTGCTAACACGGAAAATAAAATTTCTTATTCTAGACAATTCTATAATGACATTGTAACTACATATAATACAAAGATTCAAGTATTTCCATCAAACATTGTAGCTGGATTGTTTAATTTTACACAAGAAACTTTATTTGAAGTAGATAACCCAGAAGCTAGAAAAAACGTGAAAGTTGATTTTAATAACTAGAATTTATACATAAAAAACATAGTGTATTTAACTGTAATACACTATGTTTTTTGTTTACTAAATATGTGTGTTTTAAAATTTCCAATTATTATATGTAATTTCTGCAATTTTTTCTGGTTCAATTTGCTTTACTTGTGCTATTTTTTCTACTAAATACTTTAAATTCCTTGAGTCATTTCTTGTCCCTCTATTAGGTTCTGGCGCCAAATATGGGCTATCTGTTTCAATAAGCATTTTTTCTAATGGTATCATTTGTATTATTTCATCTGCATTTTTAGAATTTTTGAATGTTATTGGTCCTGCTAGCGAAATGTAAAACCCTAGTTTTAGTCCTTCTTTTACAAGTTCTTTGTTTAATGGGCAACAGTGAAATACTCCCTTCTTACTTGGTGTATTTTCCTTTAAAATTCTTATAGTATCCATAACAGCTTCTCTTGTATGTATTATTATTGGTAAATTCAGCTTGTTCGCTAATTTTATTTGGTTAATAAACGCCATTTGTTGTAGTTCTTTGTTTTCTTTATTCCAATAATAGTCGAGTCCGATTTCTCCAATGCCAACAACTTTATCGGCTTTTGCTATATCTTCTATTTCTTTTATTTGCTTTATTATTTCATTTTCTGTTTTTAATATATCATTTGGAGATATTCCACATATAGGATATATAAAATCGTATTTGTTTGATAAGTCTATTGCCTTTTTAGAAGATTCTATATCATAACCTGCAACTATAATTTTTGTTATTCCAGCTTCATATATTTCATGTAATATTTTTTCTCTGTCCTCATCAAATTTTTCATCATTATAGTGTGAATGTGAATCGAAAAACCTCATTTTAGACTTTGCATCCTTTCCTAAATAGTTATCTTTGTTACAAATACTCTATTAATTATCTAATATTAAAGTAAAGCTTGCCATTGCGTAGTTTTCTATATGTGATATACTCAAATCCTGGCTTATTATTTTTTTTATTTCTAATTTACTTATATCTGCTATTGGCCTTCCTTTTTCATCATTATATATCTCTATATTTTTCCATAACCAGTTAGAAGTATTGTTTATATTTTTAGAAATCGCTTTAAATATAGCTTCTTTTGCCGCAAATCTTGCCGCATAATGTTGATACTTCATTTTATTAGTTTTTTCGCAATATTCTTGTTCTTTTTCTGTGAATATTCTATCCACAAAAACCTGTCCTATCTGCTCAATACTTTCCTTTATTCTATTTACCTCTATTATATCTACACCTGTTCTTATCTCCATCTAAATTCTCCCTTATATAAGATTTTATCTGATTGAACTTTTTTATTTTCCAAATAACTTCATAAGTGTAACAATAAATATGCCTATTACTATTATTGCAATTATTTTATTTCCCTTTGCAATTCTTTCTATATTGTAATTTTTATAAAGTATATCATATTTATTTTTTAATTTTAGGTATGTCTCTTCTAGCAATAAACTTTCTCTTTCCTTTTCTTCTATACTTATTCCAAGCTCATTGTTGGTTATTTCTTGTATCCATATAAATTTTGTAAAATTTATAAATTGTTCCTTGATCTTCTCAAAATTATTGCTCATATTAAACTCATATATTAATTTCTTTAGATATATTTTTTTGTATATGTTAAATATATAATGATATAAATATTTATTCTCATATTCAAATGGCAGTTTTGTATAATTATCTGTATTTATATCTGATGCCATTACCACTGCACTCCAGCTTGTAAACCCAAACTTTACATATCTTTGTTCAATTTTCTTTACCTTACTATTTGTTTTAGAGTTTGAACTTGCTATATTTGCATAATTTAAAAATCTTTCATTTAGTACAGTATTATTTGTACTTTCGTTCCAGCAACTTTGATCTAAGCATACATATGAATATGTAATAAACCTTTCAGTATCTACATTTATTTTTTTTGCTCCTGTACTATTGCCTGCTATTTCTTTTATCAAACTTGAAAAATCCCTTATATCTTTAAAAGTGCTTGTTTGTATTCGTATGTTTTCATATTCTCTTAGCTGTGATAAATTTGAGTTTATATCTCTGAATTTATAATTAAAATTCAATACGTCATCTAAATTGTTTTCTCCATTTAAAACAGTTTTAAATGTTAAAAAGCATATACCTGTATTAAAGCAAATAATCTCCATTTTTAAAATATCAAAAAATATACCGCTCTGTTCTCCTACTTTTCCTTGTATATTTTTCTCTAATTCATATTCAAAAATTGTACAAGGATATTTTGAAAGTATTGCACTCTGCATCTTGCCTTCCATATTTTGAAGCTCATTTATTTTTTGAGTTGATAGTCCAAATGTCCAAAACATATAATCTCTTATATTTGGTAAAAAATATGTGTATATATCAAAATCTTTTATTCTATCAAATGTTTTTAATTTACACTTAGGATTTCTTATAAGCTTTAGCATATATTTATTGTATTTATTCGGTTCTATAATATACGGATATATGAAATACGTATATTGATATTTAATCTTTTGTTCCATCTGTATGCTTGCTCCTCCTATAATTTATTTTTCATCTGTATAATAATTTAAGTTTAAATCTTGGCCTCTATGCCATTTTCCTATAAAGTCTATTAATATACTGTTTTCTAATGAGTATGCTGGTGATATTGTGACTTCTCCTTTTGAATTAACGCATCCCCATAATCCATCTTTTTTTACACTTGCATATCCAAATTCATTTTGTTCTGTTGCATCATCATATATATAGTCAACCATTACTATACCATCTTTATTTACAAAACCATATTTCTTATCTTTTTTTGATAAAAATAATGTGTTACCTTTTAGTAATTCTATGTTAGATTTTTCCTCAAATTTAAAATTATAATATTTATATTCATCGTTTATTCTAATCTTCATATATCCTAAATCTTTGTTAATTTCTGTTACAATTCCATTTAATTTAACATTAAAGTCTCTGTCTATTAAATCTGAATTAATATTTTCTTTTGAACCCTCGTAGAAATCCACATCACTTCTATATATCAAGTTATTATATACAAAATCCAATTTTGTTTGTCCTGCTACATTTACAATCCCATATTTGCCTTCTAGTTTAGCAATGTAGTTATCTGCATATGTAAATTTTATATCTTCATATTTAGTTTCTAACTTTGTATCTCCAGAAATTGTCATTATTCCATATTTTCCATTTTTCTGAATTACAACATTTTCTCCATTTATTGATTTTACATCATCAAATTTTTCTTCTAAATATGAATTACCTGTTGTATCTACTATTTTCCATTTTCCATCTTGTTTTACTACAAATCTACCATTGCCATATATCTGTTTTACTTCATCATATTTAGCTTCTAGCGCAACTGATTTGTCCCAATTTATTACTCCATATTTTTCATTTTGCACTATAAATCCTTCTTCATATTTATTTCCTAGTTGTTTTATAGCTTTATATTGGTTTGGTATTACTATGTTTCCTATGTCATCAACTAATCCAAGCTTTCCATCTTTGTCTGTTATTAAGCAATTTTTTATTCCTTTTAATGTTGTAATTGAATTATACTCACATTTTAATAATTCATTTCCTTTATAATTTATTAATCCATATTTTCCATCTTTTTTTACTAACAAGACATCAGATTCATACCACAAATTATTATTTTCATCATAATTTTCTAATGCTTGCACAGACTCATACCCTGTAAGTACTTCTTCTTTCTTATCATTTAACACTTTTGTTTTATATAAGCCCTTTTCATAATCTACATCATATGTACAAATAAATATGGCTTTTGATGGGTTTGGAATTATTATTGTTTCATCATATGTTGGTTCTATAACAGTAGTCCCTTTTGAATTTATTACTCCCCATTTATTATTAGTATATACTGCGAAATACTTTTGAACAACTGTCTTTTCCACAGCTCCTTTATTTGATTTTAGTATCTTTCTTATTCCTACAATAAACATTATAATTACTGCAAAAGCTATTATTACAGCAAATACTTTTTTCATGTTTAGTTTTCGTCCTCCACTATATCTTCTTCCTCTTTCCATATATTTTTTCATTCCTTTCAATATAGCTTTTTATACATATATAATATATCATACTTTTTTGTAGAAATATAGTATTTTTTTATTTTTTTTATTAGCAAATAAAACGGAACTATAAAAAGTCCCGTTTACTTTATTAATTATTGCATTCTTCTTCACAGTCACATTCTTCTTTTTCTGTGTCTATGTGTATATTTTTGTATTTGCTTAATCCTGTTCCAGCTGGAATTAATTTACCTATTATAACATTTTCTTTTAAGCCTATTAATTCATCTACTTTTCCTTTTACTGCAGCTTCTGTTAACACTCTAGTTGTTTCTTGGAAAGATGCTGCTGATAAAAAGCTCTCTGTTGCAAGTGATGCTTTTGTTATTCCTAATAATACACGTTTATATGTGGCTGGTTTTTTACCTTCTGCTATCATTTTTTCGTTTTCTTCTTCTAGTTCATTTATATCCACTAGTGAACCTGCAAATAGTCCTGTATCCCCATTATCTTCAACTCTAACTCTTTTTAACATTTGTCTACCAATAACTTCAATATGTTTATCGTTAATATCAACACCTTGGTTTCTATAAACTTTTTGAACTTCTTGTACTAAGTATTTATGAACTCCATCAACACCATTTATTGCTAATATTTCATTTGGATTTATAGAACCCTCTGTTAATGACATTCCTGCTTCTACTTCATCCCCGTCTTTTACACGTAATTTTGATCCAAAAGGTATTGAATATGTTTTACTATCATCTTTGCTTGTGACAATAACTTCTTTTTTGCTTTTATCCTCTGAAATTTTTACTTTACCAGAGATTTCTGTTACTATAGCTAATCCCTTTGGTTTTCTAGCTTCAAATAATTCCTCAACTCTAGGAAGACCTTGAGTGATATCTGCAACACCTGCGACACCACCAGAGTGAATTGTTCTCATGGTTAACTGTGTTCCTGGTTCTCCGATAGATTGTGCAGCAATAATACCTACAGCTTCGCCTATGTTTACCTCTGCTCTTGAAGCTAATCCCATTCCATAACATTTGCGACATACACCATGTTTTGTTTTGCACTCTAATACTGTACGAACTTTAACTTTTGTTATTCCTGCTGCAACTATTTTTTCTGCTATTGCTTCTGTTATAAGCTCTTCGGTTGTTACTATTATCTCACCTGTTTCTGGATTCTTTATGTCTTCTAATGGATATCTTCCCAATAAGCGTTCTTCTAGTTTTTCTACTACTTGATTTCCGTCTTTAATATCTGAAAGTTCCATTCCTTCCTTTGTTCCACAGTCATCTTCTCTTACAATTATATCTTGTGCTACATCAACTAATCTTCTTGTTAAGTATCCTGAGTCTGCAGTTCTTAAAGCTGTATCCGCTAAACCTTTTCTAGCACCGTGTGCTGAAATAAAGTACTCAAGAGCATCTAGCCCCTCTCTAAATGATGATGTTATCGGAATTTCAACTGTTTTACCTGTTGTACTTGCCATAAGTCCACGCATACCTGCTATTTGTCTTAATTGGTTTATGTTACCTCTGGCTCCTGATTGTGACATCATATATACTGGGTTTAATTCTTCAAAATTACTCTTCATTGCTTCTGTAACTTCATCTGTTGCTTTTTCCCATATTTTAATTACAGATTGATATCTTTCTTCGTCAGTAATTAAACCACGTTTATATTGTTTTAATACGTCATTTACTTTTTCGTTTGCACTAGCTAATATTTGTTTTTTAGCTTCTGGAACTTTTACATCATCAACAGAAACTGTAATAGCACCTATTGTTGAATATTTATATCCTGTTGCCTTAATATAATCTAGTAGTTCTGCTGTTGCATCTAATCCATGTTTGTTTATTGATTTTGCAATTATTTTTCCTAAATTTTTCTTAATAACTGGGAAGTCTATTTCTAATTGGAACTCATTTTCTGGGTTTGTTCTATCTACAAAACCTAAATCCTGTGGAATTCCTTGGTTATATATAATTCTACCAACTGTTGTTTCTATTATTTTATGTTTTTCAACTCCGTCTACTACTTTGCTCATTCTTACATGAATTTTAGCATGCAAACCTAAATCTTTGTTTACATTTGCAATAATTGCCTCTTCTGGAGAAGAAAAATACATTCCTTCGCCTTCTTCACCTTCTACAATCATTGTTAAATAGTAGCTTCCTAAAATCATATCTTGTGTAGGAACAGTTACTGGTTTACCATCTTGTGGTTTTAACAAGTTATTTACAGATAGCATTAAAAATCTTGCTTCTGCTTGTGCTTCTGGTGATAATGGAATATGTATAGCCATTTGGTCACCGTCAAAATCCGCATTAAAAGCTGTACATACTAATGGATGTAATTTTATAGCTCTTCCTTCTACTAAAACTGGCTCAAATGCTTGAATTCCCAATCTATGTAGTGTAGGCGCACGGTTTAATAATACAGGGTGGTCTTTTATAACCTCTTCCAATATGTCCCATACTTCTGGCCTTAGTCTTTCTACCATTCTCTTTGCATTTTTAATATTGTGAGCTATTCCACGTCCAACTAATTCTTTCATTACAAATGGTTTAAATAATTCTACAGCCATTTCTTTTGGAACACCACATTGATATATTTTAAGTTCTGGTCCAACAACTATAACTGAACGTCCTGAATAATCAACACGCTTTCCTAATAAGTTTTGACGGAAACGTCCTTGTTTTCCTTTAAGCATATCTGATAATGATTTCAAAGGTCTTCCACCAGCACCTGTTACTGGTCTTCCTCTCCTACTATTGTCTATTAAAGCATCTACAGATTCCTGTAACATTCTTTTTTCGTTTCTTACAATTATTTCTGGTGCTCCTAACTCTAGTAACCTTTTTAATCTGTTATTTCTATTTATAACTCTTCTGTATAAGTCATTTAAGTCTGATGTTGCAAATCTACCACCATCTAATTGAACCATAGGTCTTAAATCTGGTGGAATTACAGGTACAACATTCATAACCATCCACTCAGGTTTATTTTCTGATAGTCTAAATGCTTCCACAGTATCTAATCTTTTAATTAGTTTTGCCTTTTTCTGCTCGCTTGCTTTTTCTAATTCTTTTTTTAGTTTTTCAGATAGTTTTTCTATGTCTATTTCTTCTAGTAATTTTCTTATTGCTTCTGCTCCCATTTCTGCTTTAAATGAGCCTTTTCCATATTTCTCTTCTGCTTCATGATATTCTTTTTCTGATAATACTTGTGTCTTTGTTAATGAAGACGTTCCTTTATCTGTAACAATATATGAAGCAAAGTATATAACTTTTTCTAGGTTTCTTGGAGAAACATCTAGTAATAAAGCTATTCTACTTGGAATTCCCTTAAAATACCAAATGTGAGCTACTGGTGCAGCAAGTTCAATATGCCCCATTCTTTCACGTCTTACTTTAGATTTTGTTACTTCTACACCACATCTGTCACAAACAATTCCTTTATACCTTACTCTTTTATATTTACCACAATGGCATTCCCAGTCTTTTGTAGGTCCAAATATTCTTTCACAAAAAAGTCCATCTTTTTCTGGTTTTAATGTTCTATAATTAATAGTCTCTGGTTTTTTTACTTCTCCTTTTGACCACTCTCTTACTCTTTCGTCTGATGCAATACCTATTTTAATTTTATCGAAAATTTCTAGTTCATCCACTGCTTTTAGCCCCCTTGACTTCTATTTTTTCTTGTTTCTTAAGGATTTTTGCTCAATACACTGCTGTGCAATTCCATTTTGTCTGTGTAAAATCCTTTTTGAAACTATTTAATTATTTTACTCATCTAGCATATCTTGGTCTTCTAGCAAGTCATCTTCACCTAAGTCTGTATCATCTATTAGTATTTCGTCCTCATCTAGCATTCCGTCTATGTCGTCTAATAGCATATCATCCCCAAGTTCTTCTCCGTCTTCTTCTATATATCCATCATTTAAGTCATTTTCATCTACAGCATCTTCTTTTCCAGAATCAAAATTAAAATCTATGCCGTCTTCTATATTTTCTTTTAATTCTAATTCCTTGTTATCTTCTGAGTATAGCTTTATGTCTAATCCTAAACTTTGAAGTTCTTTTATTAATACCTTAAATCCTTCTGGTACTCCTGGTTCTGGAACATTTTCTCCTTTTACAATAGCCTCATATGTTTTTACACGTCCAACTACATCATCTGATTTTGTTGTTAGCATTTCTTGCAATGTATAAGCTGCACCATATGCCTCTAATGCCCAAACTTCCATCTCTCCAAAACGTTGTCCACCAAACTGTGCCTTACCTCCTAATGGTTGTTGAGTAATAACTGAATAAGGTCCTGTTGAACGAGCATGTATTTTGTCATCTACTAAATGGTGAAGTTTAAGCATATACATAACACCTACTGTAATTGGGTGGTCAAAAGCTTCTCCTGTTCTTCCATCATATAGTATTGTTTTACCATCTTCTGATAATCCAGCTTTTTTCAATAGTTCTCTTATTTCTTCATCTGTTGCTCCATCAAATACTGGTGTTGCAACTTTCCAGCCCAATGCTTTTGCTGCCATTCCCAAATGTACTTCCAATACTTGACCTAAGTTCATACGAGAAGGTACACCTAATGGGTTTAAAACTATATCTACTGGTGTTCCGTCTGGCAAGAATGGCATATCTTCTTCTGGAAGTATATGAGAAATAACACCTTTATTTCCGTGACGTCCTGCCATTTTATCTCCAACAGATATTTTTCTTTTTGTAGCTATATAACATCTTATTATTTGATTTACGCCAGGTCCTAATTCGTCTGAATTTTCTCTTGTAAATATTTTTATATCGACTATTGTTCCTGCTTCGCCATGTGGTACACGTAATGAAGTATCTCTTACTTCTCTAGCTTTTTCTCCAAATATAGCTCTTAACAATCTTTCTTCTGCTGTAAGCTCTGTTTCGCCTTTTGGAGTTACTTTACCTACTAATATATCTCCTGGTCTTACTTCTGCACCTATTCTTATAATTCCATTTTCGTCTAAGTCTTTTAGGCTATCATCTCCAACGTTTGGAATGTCTCTTGTAATTTCCTCTGGTCCTAATTTTGTGTCACGACATTCACAATCATATTCTTCTATATGAATAGATGTATATACGTCTTCTTTTACCAATCTTTCATTAATTAATACAGCATCCTCGTAATTGTAGCCTTCCCAAGTTGTAAATGCTATTAAAACATTTTTTCCAAGCGCCATTTCGCCATTTTTTGTAGATGGTCCATCTGCTATTAGATCTCCAGCCTTAACTTTTTCTCCCTTTACTACAACTGGTCTTTGGTTAATACATGTTCCACCATTTGTTCTTTTGAATTTTCTTAAATGGTATGTATCTATTTCATCTTTTTTATTTCTAATTCTTATTTCATCACCAGTTACTTTTTCAACTATTCCATCAGATTTTGCAAGTACTGTAATACCAGAATCTCTTGCTGCTCTGTATTCTATACCTGTTCCAACTATTGGCGATTCTGCTGTAAGTAATGGAACCGCTTGACGTTGCATGTTTGATCCCATTAGAGAACGCTTAACATCATCATGCTCTAAGAAAGGAATCATTGCAGCCGCAACAGAAACAAGTTGTTTTGGCGATACATCAACAAAATTAACCTTATCTTTATCTGCAACTGTTATTTCTTCTCTATGTCTTACTCTAATTCTGTCATTTATAAATTTTCCTTCTTCATCAACAGGTTCAGAAGCTTGTGCAATTATATATTTATCTTCTTCATCTGCTGACATATACATAATTTCATCTGTAACTTTTCCGTCAACCACTTTTCTGTATGGTGTTTCTACAAATCCATATTCATTTATAATTGCAAATGAAGAAAGCGCAGATATTAATCCAATGTTTGGTCCTTCTGGTGATTCTACAGGGCAAAGTCTTCCATAATGTGTATAGTGAATATCACGAACTTCAAATCCTGCTCTTTCTCTTGAAAGACCCCCAGGGCCTAATGCAGATATTCTTCTTTTATGTGTTAGCTCAGATAATGGGTTTGTTTGGTCCATAAATTGTGATAATTGTGAACTTCCAAAGAACTCTTTTATTGATGATGTTATTGGTTTTGTATTTATTAATGTTTGTGGAGTAATAACATCTAAATCTTGTATTGTCATTCTTTCTCTTACTACTCTTTCTAATCTAGTAAGTCCAATTCTAAATTGATTTTGTAATAATTCTCCAACACATCTAATACGTCTATTTCCTAAATGGTCAATATCATCAACATTTCCTAAGCCATTATCTAGATTTAATAAGTAGCTTATTGATGCAATCATATCTTCATTTGTTATATGTCTTGGAATTAATTCTTCAATTCTCTCTTTTATAACATCATGTAATTTATCTTCTGGTGTTGTATCTATTATTGATTTTAATACTTCATAATTCACATATTCTTTAATATGTAAGTCAGACAAATCCACATTTGGTAAAACTTTGTGGATATTTACTGTTCCATTTCCTATAATTCTTACTCTTCTATCATCAACTTTTACGTCTACAATATTTATACCCAGATTTCTAATATTTTCTGCTACTTCTTCTGAAATTACAGAATCTTTTTCTACTAAAACTTCTCCTGTTTCAGAATCTACAATATCTTCAAATGCAACTTTGCCTGTTATTCTAGTTGATAAACTTAATTTTTTATTAAATTTATATCTTCCAACTTTTGCTAAGTCATATCTTCTGTCATCAAAGAATAAACCATTAAACAAATTCCTTGCAGCATCAACTGTTGGAAGTTCTCCTGGTCTTAATTTTTTATATATTTCTATTAAAGCTTCGTCTGGTGTTTTAACTGTATCTTTTTGTATAGTAGCTGTAATTTTGGGTTCCTCGCCAAATAAAGCAATTATTTGCTCATCTGTTGCAATTCCAATCGCTCTTAATAATGATGTAACTGGCAATTTTCTAGTTCTATCAACTCTTACATAGAAAACGTCATTTCCATCTGTTTCATATTCTAGCCAAGCTCCTCTTATAGGCATTACTGTTGAAGTATAAATTCTTTTACCTGTTTTAGGGTCGAATTCTTTTGCGTAATAGCATCCTGGTGAACGTACTAATTGGCTAACTACAACTCTTTCTGCTCCATTAATAACAAAAGTACCACTGTCTGTCATAAGTGGGAAATCTCCAAGGTAAATCTCTTGTTCTTTAATTTCTCCTGTTTCACGGTTTATTAATCTTACTTTTACATGCAATCTTGTTGCATATGTAGCATCTCTTTCTTTTGCTTCTTCTAGTGTGTATTTTGTCTTTTCTTCCATATAGTAATCTAAAAATTCAAGAACTAAATTTCCAGAATAGTCAACTATAGGTGAAATATCTTTTAGTATTTCTCCTAGTCCTTCTTCTACAAACCAGTCATATGAATCTTTTTGTACCTTGATAAGATTTGGCATTTCTATAGAATCATCTATTTTTGCAAAAGTCTTACGAGTACATTTTTCATATTTGATGTCTTTCATCAAAAATCACCTCTAAAAAATATTAAGCAGAAAAATATATATCAAATCATTCAAAAGTCCTTCTTGTCTTCCTAAAGACATTTGCAATAACACAAACTTCCTGCTCTCCAAGTTCTATTATTTGCAAATATTTTTAAGAGCAATTCCTCTTTTAAACAATTTACATAACTATGAAATTTAACAACAAAAAAACTATTGACAAATATTACGTTTTGTCAATTTTCTTGTTGTTTGTTAATTTTCTTTTAAAAACACGTTTTCTATTTTTACCACCCTTGTTTCTAAATAGAATTAATGTCTCTCCATATTAACACATCTATAATCTAGTATACCCCATTCTAACGCAACTTGTCAATAGTTTCCATTTTATATTTTTAATTTTTTATGCACCTAAAATTGCACCTGCAGCGCCAAAAACTCCCGCTGACGCCAACCCCATTATTATTCCTGCCAAAATAACTCCTGCCATTACTGCTATACTACTTTTTTTAAAATCCATGTCTAGTAAGCTGGCTGCAAGAGTACCCGTCCAAGCTCCTGTACCTGGCAAAGGAATACCAACAAAAATAAATAATGCCCAGTATAGACCACGTCCTGCTTTTTCCTGAAGTTTTTTTCCACCTTTTTCTCCTTTTTCTAAGCAAAACTTAAAAAACTTTCCTATAAACTTTTTATCTGCTCCCCATACCAACACTTTTCTTGCAAAGAAAAATATAACTGGAACAGGTAACATATTTCCAATAATACAAATTAAATACAGTGGCAATATATCAATAGGGCCTCCCCATAAATTGCTAAGACCAATTGGTACAGAGCCTCTTAATTCTATAAGTGGTATCATTGAAATTAAAAATACTAAAAAATATTTTTTAATCATAATCAAACTCCATAATAAAATATTAACTGGGTAATATTTTATTATATAAACGTATAAATGTAAATAGTTTTTTATCAAATGCAACTTTTTTGCCAAATCATAACATACAATAAGAAAAACCCTGGAGAACATTACATTCTCCAGGGCCAAACGATTAGGTTTGAGATAGGCGGACGGTGCTACATGTTATTTCTGCAAATCCATGTAGCAACAATATGTAATTTTTTATATGATTTATTCAACTTATTTATTAATATTATAAATTTAGAAATTATCATCATCTATAATACTATCTTCAACTGTCCAAAACAGATCTATGTCATGCATTGCCTTATCAAGGAATCTGTTAGCCTCATCACATTCTTCTACTCCAACTCCAAATCCAGCCTCTCCAATATCTTGTCCTTCTATTGCATTATGCCCTCTTGTATTCTTTTCTCTTATTCTTTTCTTGTACTCTTCTTTTAGTTTAGTTGAACCGGCTATTCCTCCTGCTACTCTTAGTTGATTTAAAATATCAATTTGTGAATCATTTAGATGGACTGTTCCATCTACTCTTTCCAATTTACCAAAATCTTTTAAATTCAAATTTCTAAGATCTGCATCTCCTCTTATTTCTCTCAGATTTCCTAATCCTTCTACATTTTTGTCAAAATATGCGTCTCCTACTATATATTCTAATTGTTCTAAGTCTTTTATTTCCGACGGATAATAATGGTCTGCAAAAATAACCTTAGTTTCTGCTCCAGAGCATCTACCCCCAATGTCAATTTCTTCTTCACTACATTTATAATATTCTGCTAATACTTTTCTTATTTGCCATGCTCTATTTTGCATATGACGCATAAATGTATCATCATAAGTTGACTCATGAGATTTAAACTGGTTTATACCTTTTATGTACTCTTCTATAAATGTTGGAACATCTCCTACTGTAAATTCTCCATCATCTATTTTCTTAATAATTTCACTTTCATCTTCAAATATCCAACATATTGTAGCGAAATCAACGTAATCTCTGTCGAAACCATAATCATATTTAGCACTAATATCTAGGTCATCAAGAAGTGTATCAAGATCAACTTCATCAGTCCCGCCCTTAAAAAATCTGTGATTATCTCTGTAAACAAATTTTCCTATATTTTTTAGTCGTTCTAAGTCTTTGTCTTCTATCCTTGTATTATTAATAACGCCTAAAGTTCCCCCAACGTTCTCTAGATTTTTTAAGCATTTTAGCTTTGGTCCGCACAGCACCGCATCTCCTCCTATACTTCTTAATTCATCTAAATCATTTATTGGCGAAAAAGAAAAATTCGCATGCCCTCCTATTCTTTCTAATTTGCCCAATCTTTTTACATTTGAATAATTAAAGTACGCAGATCCTCCTATACTTTCCAGTTGTTCTAACTCTTCTATTTGCGAAGAATCAAATTTAGCGTCTCCTCCTATGTATCTTAATTTATTCGCTTGTTTTACTTTTGAACAGATAAAACTCGCATCTCCTTCTATAATTTCTAGCTGTCCTAAATCTTCTATTTGTGAATGACCGAAATAAGCATTTCCGAGAATAACCTTATATGGTACTCTAGTCAATTGTGTTCCTGCGAAGTTCACATCTCCAATTGCAATTTCTTCTTCACTACATTTATAATGCTCTGCTAATATTCCTTTTATCTTATATAGTCTTTCTTCTAATTCTGGTTTTACCACCAAGTTTCCGTTCTTAAGAAAACTTAAATCTTTTATAAATGCTGGAACATCTTCTGCTTTGAATTCTCCATTATCTATTTTTCTTGCACATTCTGTTAATCTTTCGTTACACTCAGAAATTTTTCTATTTCTTGCATACCCATCTCTATCCATCTCTTGAAATTCAAGCCATTTTTGGCCACCTTCTATGTCTTTGTTCCTTTCCAGAAAAGAAATTGACATATCTATGTATTCCTCCTCTACAGTTCCTAATCCTCCGCTATCTTTTTCGGTTCCATCTACCATGTGAATTCTGCCTCCTCTTGTTTCAACTTTTATATGTGGTTCTCCATTATTGTCCACGAATACGTAAATGTCTCCTTCTGCTAACTCAGAAGATGCAGATTCAAATTCATACCATGGTGTATTTTGTGCCAATGCTACTAACCTTTGGGCATTTTCAAGATACTCTTCTGGATTTGTATTCTTCCCTTCAAATTTTATCCATCTTCCTTTTCCATATGTATCTACTCCATCAAGTACTATTCCACTTTGTTTAATTTCTTCATTCATTCTTAACAACTCCTTTATTTTTTTTTAATTTTTTACTAGCTTTTGATTTTTCTCGTATTTTTACTTTTTTTATGGTATTCTTACTATTTTTCGTTGTACTATTTTACTGTAATCATATGTTTCACCTCTTTCTTACAATTTTTAATACTATCATTTTTTTCTTTTAATAAAATTTACAATTTTGTTTATTAATCTGAAAAAAATACAATTTCCTTTTTCTTCTTTCACAAGTGCTGTATTTTGTGTAGTTACAGTTTCTTTGTTATCCTGCATATTATTGTTTTTCTTCTTTTTAAATAAATTGTCTACACTATATTGCAGTTTTTTTCTTTCCTCTATCTTATGTCGCTCCTCTTTTTGCATTTGTATAATTGTTTCTCTTTGACTTTGTGTACACAAATAGTCTCTAAATATATTAAATAAAATTGCTCTTGTTTCTTTTAATAGTTTTTGTTTCCTTAGCTCTACTTCCTCATCAAATTCAAATACGTGATCTTTATTTTTGTTTTTTTCAATTGCCTCTATAACCTCAGATGGAATTTTGCTGTATTCCTCCTCATCCAAATGATTTAATATTACTGAGACCTCTGAACAAGCTTCATTATATTTGCTCATATTATTTTTCTCCTTTTGTATATTAAAAATTAGGGGATAACCTAAGTCATCCCCTGTTGTTTTATATTACATATTTTCTTATTAATGCTATTCCTGTTGCCATTATTGCTAAAATTGACATTGTTAGTATTATATATTGTCCTGTTGTTCCTGTTTGTAATGATAAAATTACTGGTGCATCATCTTGGTCGTCTTCGCCTTCTACTTGATTATTTGGTGTAGAATCTATATCTGGTGTATTACTTTCATTATAGTCTTCGCTTATTTCTGCAACATTTACTTTTAAATTTAAGTTATTTTTATCATTGATCCATGTTAATGTTATTTCTACTGTTGCGCTTTCTCCTGGCTGTAATAGTGTATTTTCTAATTGTCTTGTTACTACTTTGCCCTCTACTTCTTCCCAATTTGGGTTATCTTCTTTTATGAATTTTAGGCCTTCTGGTATATAATCTGAAATTTCTTTAACATATCCTGCTATTTCTCCTTCGTTTGTTACTTTTATGTTATAAGTAAATTTTACAATTATATCTTTTAGTCTACTTTCTTTTATATCTACTTTAACAACTGGCTCTGGATCTTCATCACCTGTGTGCCCTGTTTTTACAATTGTTGTTTTTCCATCATATATTGTTATTGATGATGTTACCCATTTCTTTAATGCTAAGTCAAAATATTTTACCTTAACTTTTTCAATGTCTATATCATCCTCATCTGGCTTATTGTTATTTGGCTCTGAATCTACATCATTTACAGGTTTGCCATATTCATCACTGTCGTCTGAAATTTCTGCAGTATTTATTATTATTCTATCTGATGTGCTTGGCTCTTTTACCTTAAATACTACTTTTACATCTTTATAGTCTGGCTGTGTCATTGTTGATGGATTATATGCTTGTATTAAGTTTTCGCCTTCTTGTTTCTCTTGTTCTTTTGATAGGTAATCTGTTTCTATATATTTTGCTTCTTTTACATCTGTTGCTAATTCTCCATCTTCCTTGTACATTTTCCATCTATATTGTGTGTTAGTTTCATTTTCAGGTAAAAACTCTAAACCTTCTGGAATGTCATCTTTTACTCTCTTAGCATATCCTGCTTGATTTCCCTCATTATATATTCTTAATGTATATGTTACTAAATCTTCCGTCATAACACTTACAGGTGTTTTTGGATGTTCATATGTATATGTTCCATCTGCTTTTCTTGTAAATACTGGTATTCTTTCTGTTACTTCTTCTTCATTTACCTTTGTTATAAATTTTCTTAATGATAAATCAAATCTTTGTAAAACTAATTTTTCAAAATCATCATCGTCTTCTTGTCCTGGAATGTATTCATCTCCATTGTTTATTTCGTCATCTTTATAGTTTGGCAATGTTTCATCTGTTGGTAAAACAACACTTGCTGTTGAATCTCTATCTGATGTTGTATTTCCATTTATATCTACATATCCAGAAATTTCTGCTATATTTGTAATTTTCTTGTATATATTACTGTTTAATTTTACTTTGCATTTTATTTTTACATCTATATAGTCAATTCCATTGGTTGTTAATTTATCCAATTTTACTTTATCATTTCCTTGTTTTCTATCCTGGTAAATTGTATCCCTACTTGCTGAGTTTTGTGTGTCTAATGATGTTATGTCTGTTCTAACTGTTCTACCATCTCCGCTAACTGTCCATCCATAGCTTGCATTTAATTCATCATCTACTATAAATTCTAGTTGTTCTGGCAAATGGTCTGTTATTTCTGTAACATATCCATCTTCTTCACCTTCATTGTACACTCTTATTGTATATATTATTACATCTCCTAAGTCAACTGCTACTGGTGCCTTTGAATGTTTATATATTGCAGTTTTAGATGTTCCATTTAATAAGTTTGTTATATCTACTATTGGAGCTCTTAAATAATTATTGTTTTCATCTTTTAACTCAACACCATTTACTGAAGTTATAAACTTTCTTAATGATAAGTCAAATTCTGTTTTTATTGCTGGTTCAATTACCAATTTTTCAAAGTCTTCATCATCCTCGTGGTCATCTTCTTTAAATATTCTTGCATCAACATTAGCAGGAGTTGAATCTCTATCATCTATTTCTAATGCGTTATTGTCTTCTGCAATTTCTGCAATGTTTCTTAGAGTAATTCTTTCTTCTCCTGGTGTTGCTGTTACAACACATTCAACTTCTAAATCTTTATAGTCTAATTCTTCTTGATTAAATGCTTTTATTTCTGTATCTTTTAAGTATGTGCTGTGTATTACAGTTGCCCCTTCTATATATTCATGTTTTACAGCTTTCCATCCGTATTTTTCATTTACTTTGCTATTTTCTGCTAGTTGTAGTCCTGCTGGCAATATATCCTCTACTTTTGTAGCATATCCTGCTGTATCCCCTTCGTTATATATTCTTATAATATATGTTACTATATCTCCTTTTCTAACTGTTACAGGTGTTTTAGTATGTGTATATATTGCTGTTGTATTTAAGGTTTTTCTATTATTTATTAATGGTGTAACATCTACTTGTGGTTCTCTGTTTTCTAGTCCTAAGCTTTCTAGCTCTGTACCATTAACTTTTGTAATAAATTTTCTTAATGCTAAGTCAAACTCTGGTTTAACTTCTATTGGTTTAATTACTAATTGTTCAAAATCATCATCATCTTGTTGATTTATTGTTCCATAGTTTGGAATATCTACATTTCCTGGTTCCGAATCTCTATCTGCCTCTTGATATATATTTGAATCATCTGTAATTTCTGCAATATTTTTTAACAATATTTTTTCGTTTCCAGCATTCATTGTTACTTCGCACTCAATTTCTAAATCTTTATAATCTAGATTTTCATCATCAAATGCTCTAATAACTTGGTCTGCTAATTTATTTGTTCCAACATATGTTTTTCCATCGCCAGTTTTTAATACTTCCCAACCATTATTTGTATTTATATCACTGTTAGTTGCAAGTATTAATCCTTCTGGTAAAACATCTTCCACCATTGTTGCAAATCCATCTGTTTTACCCTCATTATATATCCTAATTATATATGTTACTTTATCTCCTGTATTTACTATTATTGGATTTTTGGTGTGTTCATATATTGCTGTAGTTCCTGTTCCTGATATTAAAGGTGTTAAGTCTACTCGTGGTATTCTACTATCTTTACCTGTTAATTCTACTCCATTAATTTTTGTTATAAATTTTCTTAAAGCTAGGTCAAATTGAGGCTTTGTATAGTTTATAGCTAATTCATCGTTAGCTTCTACTTTTTTTCTGTCTATTATTGCTATTGGTTGATTTGATGCTATTGCATTTGTTACAACCCAATATCTTATATCTGTAGCAAAATATGAAAAGTCTATTTTTATTTTAACTTCATTAACGTTTGTAGACATTGGTACAGAAATATAGAATTCCTTGTTTACTTCTATATTTTGTAATGTATTATTATTGTTATCTAATATAGTATAATTTTCTATTTCATTCCCATTACCATCTGTAAAAGTAACATTATATGTATATTCACAATTAATATTTTGTTTTATTTTATATGGTCCTACTATATATTTGTTATTTTCTACTTTTACTGTAGGATTTGTTTTTTCTATTTCAAGTGGTTTTACGGTACTATTTATTGATGGGCTTAATGCTGCTTGTGCATTTGCATTGTTTATAAAGTATTTTATCAATTTATTTGCTTGAGTATGTCTTGCTTCTCCATTTTCAAAGATGTATTCTCCACCTAATTTTTGGTTTATAGCAAATGTTCCATCTTCATTTTTTATATAGAATATAAATGAATCTCCTACTTGATATTCTGAGTTAGGATTTGTGAAATACCATATAGCTAATTGTTGTACCGCATCTATATCTTCATCTGTCAACTTGTTTTCGCTTTGAGGTATTCCTGCTTTTTCTAAAAGTTTATTTTTATACTCATTTGCTGTATTTTGTTCTTGTGCTGTTTTTGGTGCTACATATGAGTTATCTAATATCCATAGCATTTTTTTGTATGTTTCACCTTCTGGTAGTACAGATAGATATTCTGCTGGTATTTTTTCTTGTTTCATATCAAAAGAGCTTGTATACAATTTTTTCTCTGTTTCTGAACTTCCCCAGTTGTTGCTACCAAAACCAATGCCTGCTCTTAAACAGTATATTGTTTCACTATGGTCAGCAACTGCTGAAGGGGTTGTTCCTGTTCCATATGAACATATTTCCCATACGTTTTTTCCATTAACTATGTAGCCATTTCCAGATTCACGTAATAGTTCTAGTCCAAACCATTTATTTTCTGTTCTAGCACTAACCATACTAAACATACTTGTCATTAGTATAAACATAAGTGTTAACAATATAAGTACATTTTTCTTTTTTAGTTTCATTCCTTTTACCACCTTTTTATCTTTTATTATAATTTTATTTTATATTTTTTTCCAATGTAAGTCAATAACAGTATTTGCCTACTATTCCATAATGTTCTAAATCAGTGTTTGTGTCACTACGGATATTGCAAATACACATTTTGCCTTCATATATTACAATTATATTACATTTTGGTTACATTTTCAATACATTTTCCTAATTTTGCTATGGATTTACGGTTTTTCGCTATTTATTTTATTAATGCATTTCTGGCTAAAACACTGTCTGGATGTATAAGCTTTTTTTCATCTATTATATCTTTTATATTTAAATCTAACATATATAAAACGGCTACATCTAAATTTTTTTCTGATAATTCACGAACATATGGCACATCTTCCCATTTTCTATCATCTCCTGTACCATCTGCTATAAATAACATCTTGTCCATTAAACTCATATCAGCACTTCCCGTTGTATGCACCCTTATGGCTTTGCACATTTCTTCTGTAAATCCATATTCTGTTTTTGCTATATTCGCTCCTATTTTAGCATGTAGTAAACTTGGACACTTTTTTTCTATATCATCTATTATCAATTCATTTTTTTCCATATATTCAAATGCGTCTTCTGGTAACATTTCTTTTGCTATGTCATGTATAAGTCCTACTAATTTTGCCTTTTCTACATCAATATTATATATTTTAGCTAATATCTCCATTCTGTTCATTGTACAAACAGAATGAAAATATCTCTTTTCTGATAATGTATTCTTTACTCTATTATCTATTCTTTCTAATAATTCCATTTCTTATCTTTCCTTATAAACATATTTTATTTTTTAGCACTATCTATTAACTTATCCAATAAATCTGAGTATTTTATTCCACATTGTTCCCACAATTTTGGATACATACTAATTTGCGTAAATCCTGGCATTGTGTTTATTTCATTAATATATATTTTATTATCTGCTTCTTTTATAAAGAAGTCTACTCTTGCCAATCCGCTTCCATCTACAGCATTAAATGCTTTTATTGCTAATTTTCTAATTTCTTCTATTTCCATTTTGCTTATATTTGCAGGAATTACAGTCTTTGAGTCTTTATTTTTGTATTTCGCATCAAAGCTGTAAAATTCATCTGCTGAAAGTATTTCACCTACTGTTGAAGCTTCTACTTTTTCATTTTTTAAAATTGCACATTCTATTTCTTTGCCTTTTATTTCTTCTTCTATCAATATCTTTTTATCATATTTTACTGCTTCTTTTATTGCTGTTTTTAACTCATCACTATTTTTAGCTTTACTTATCCCAACAGATGACCCAGAATTTGATGGTTTTACGTATGCTGGATATCCTAATTGTTTTTCTACCATAGAACTTACTTCGTCTAAGTTCAGTTCTTGTTCATTTAACTGATTATCTACAACTGTATATATATTGTTAAAAGCTTTTATATAAATATAATTAGCTTGTGGAATATTTGCTTTTTCAAAAAGAATTTTTGTATACACCTTATCCATTGAAACAGCAGAAGCCAACACCTTACAACCAACATATTTTACATTAAGTAACTCCAATAATCCTTGTATTGTTCCATCCTCTCCATACAATCCATGCAGAGCTGGAAAAACAACATCCATATTTTTTAAATATTCAATTTCATTATTTATCTTTTCTAGTTCCTGTGGTATTTCTCCCACTTGTAATATTTCTATTTCTTCTATTGGTTTTATATATTTATACCAATTTCCTTTTAAATCTATGTATATTGGAAAAATTTTATATTTCTTTTTATTCAGATTATTTACAATTGAAGTCCCAGAAGCAATTGAAACATAGTGTTCTGTAGACATTCCTCCCATAATGACACCTAAATTCATCATTTCCCTCCTTTTTTACTTTAAGGACTGTCCCTTTTGGTCCCATTTGCTCAATTAGGGACTGTCTCCAATTGGGCAGAAATTTCGGTGAAGTTCATTCCATTTGATGCTTTTATTAATACTGCGTCTTCTTTTTGTAGATATGTTTGTAGTAGTTTTATTGCTTGCTCATTTTTTTCAAAGTTATATATTTCTTTTACGGTTTTTTGTGCTATTTTGCTTATGTTTTTTGCTTCTTCTCCTACTGTTATTAGGACGTCTATTTTGTTTTTATTTATTTCTTCGCCTACTTTTTCATGCAATTGTTTAGAGTATTCGCCAAGTTCTAGCATATCTCCTAATATTGCTATTTTTCTTTTGTTTGGTAGTTTTGCTAGATATTCAATTGCTGCTTTCATAGAATCATAATTAGCATTGTAACAATCATTTATTACTAATATTCCTTTATCATTTGTAAACATTTCCATTCTTTTTTCTGTCAATTTAAAATCTAGTATTCCTTCTAGGATTTTTTCTATATTAATTCCAAGTTTTAGTCCTACTGCTATTGCACACAGGCTGTTATATACAAAGTGTTCTCCTCCTATTTTTACTTTTACATTATATTCTTGCTCTTCCACTTTGGTATTAAATGTGCTTCCTTTTTCATTTTGTTGTATATTATATGCCATTACATTGCTTTTGTTTTGTATTCCATATGTAATTACATTTATTTTATGGTTATTTTCTAAGTTCCATTTGTGTAATAGGTCATTATCATTATTTATTATTAATGTTCCATTGTTTTGTAGTCCTTCTATTATTTCCATTTTGGCTTTTAATATATTTTCCCTTGAGCCCAAATTTCCTATGTGTGCTGTACCTACATTTGTAATTATTGCAATTGTTGGTTTTGCAATTTTAGTCAAAGTACTTATTTCTCCCAAATGGCTCATACCTAATTCTACCACCATTGCTTCTTCGTCTTTTAAGCTTAAAATAGTTAGTGGTAATCCTATGTGATTATTTAGATTTCCCTGTGTTTTTAATACTTTGTACTTTTTTGAAACTACTTCTGCTACAATGTCTTTTGTACTTGTTTTGCCTACACTTCCTGTTATAGCTATTACTGGTATTTTATATAAATTTCGTTTATATTCTGCAATTTGTTGTAATGCTTTTATTGTGTCTTCAACTATTATAATTGCTGAATCAGTAAACTTTTTTATTATATCTTCTGGGATTTCCACATTTTCCAATATTAAACACTTTGCACCTTTTTTTAATACTTCTTCATATAACTCGTTTCCATTTACTCTTTCTCCTTTTATTCCAACAAATACATCTCCTGATTTTATCTCTCTGCTGTCTATGCAAAAGTTTTCACATATATCATATTCATTTCCACATAATAATTTACCTTTTGTTATCTTTTTTATATCTCCAACTGTTATATCAGCCATAAGTTTTACCTTCATCCTCTCTACTTTAGTAATTATATTTTATTTCAAATATTATATGCTATAATCATTTAATTAGCAACTATTGTTTTTCTATTAAAATAAGACACTGTGTTTACAATGCCCTATTTTTTTACTAATGTGTTAATGTTCCATTTGGCGTATTTACAATTACTAATATATCTTCTTCTTTGCCTGTTTCTGCATTTATATATACTAAAAAGTCTGTATCATCTACTTTTCCTTTAAATTCCCAACATAGCCTTTCTGTTCTCCATTTTGTAGGAATTATAGCTAATGCTTCACTTTCTATTTGCAGTTTTGGATTTAAATTTTCTTTTGCTTGTTCTTTGCTTATTTTGGCTTGTTGTATATTTCTTTCTTCATGCGAGTTTAAATATCCTTTTGTTTCTATTCCTAATACTTCTCCATTGTCTAATGCCACTTTTAATTTAATTAAATCAGAATAAATTGTTACTCCATCTTGCTCATAAGCATAATTAATTGTAACTATTCCACTTTCCTTTAAATAATAGGTTTCTTTCATATTGTCAAAACCTTTATCTTTTAAAAATTTTTTTCCAAACTCATCTGCCTTTTCTTGAGTTATTGTTTCTGCATTTACATCTCTATTGTAATTCATAAATACTACATGTCCACCCTTCTCTGAAATAGAAATATATGCTTTATTATTTTTATCTTCCTTCAATTTCACTGTAAAATCATATGCTATAATATCTGTGTTTTCTGATTTTCCATTTGAAATTATTTCTTCAATCTTGTCTTCTCCTATGAATTCTTTCACTTTATTTCTTGCTGCTTCCTCATCTATATTTTCTCCTGTTAACCCTTTTTTTTCGCTCTTGGTCATGTGTTCTGAAAACGCTCCGTCATATATTAAACCTGAATATTCGTGAAAGTTTTCTTCCATGTTTCCAAAACTATCTTTTGATATATTGCTTACTTGTTGTGCAAATGCTACACTTCCTTTTTTGGTTAATTCGCCCCAACTGATTCTTCCACCATTTAAATCATTTGATAATTGATTTAATGTATTTTCTAGGTTTATACTGTAATCATGAAGTTGCTTTAAATTATCTAAGTCTTCTGTTGTTAATTTTTCATTATATATATTTTTTCTTGATAATGAATAACTATAATCACTTACTTGATTTAAAAATTTTGATGTGTTTTCTAGTTCTACACTGTCTATTGGTAATCTTGATAAATACACTTGTGCCAAATTAGCTTCTCTCCATACATTTGTTAGTGTTTCTGCCCCATGCTCTGGTGTACTTGAGATTAAAGATTTAGCCAAATAAGTTTCTACATTTTGAACATAATCTACCAACTCATAAAATGCCATATTATATTGATTTTCTGATGCTTGTCTATATTCCATTTGTTTTTTATAAATATACAGTCCCAATGCAACAATAATTACAATTAAACCTACCACTAAAGTAAGCATATGTCTATCTCTTAACCTATCTTTCCAATCATATACTTTCTGTTTTACACTACTCAAAAAAATCATCCTTTCTATTTACAAAATCTATGTTTTCCAATTGTCTTTATTAATGGTCTTGACCATATCCATTTATTAGTGGCCGTATCTGGATTAAAATAGTATATAGCTCCTTCTGTTGGATCCCATCCATTCAAAGCATCCCTTGCTGCTTTTACAACTGTGGAGCTCTCTTCTATTGCTACATTTATTTGTCCATCAGATACAGCCGTAAATGCACCCGGTTGATATATTACTCCCGCTATTGTATTTGGGAAACTCGAGTGTGCTACTCTATTTAATATAACTGCACCTACTGCAACTTGTCCTTCATAAGTTTCACCTCTTGCTTCGCCATTTATTGCTCTTGCAAGCAATTGTACATTTGAAACATTGCTTCCTTGACTTACTGCCTGAACATTTTTGCTTTTAATATATGTTATAATCTCAAATATTAAAATTAATATTAATAATGTAATTTTTATAAATCTTTTCACATTTTCCTCCTTTTTCACACTTTTTAATATTTTGGATTATTTTTTATAAATTATTCCATATTCTTTATTTTTTTTATAACTTATGTTAGAATTTTAATGAAAGGGGAAACATATGAAAAAGATTTTAATTTTTTACGCTTCTTATGGAGGAGGACATCTTTCTGCTGCAAAATCAATAAATAATTATTTAAATGAAAATTATCCAGATATTCAAACAGAATTAGTTGATTGTATGAAATATATTAATGCTGTTTTAGAAAAACTAACTACTGGTGCATATAGAGAAATGGCAAAAAAAGCGCCTAAACTTTGGAAAGAAGTATATGACCATTCGCAAAGAGGACTTCTTTCAAAAATAAGTAAAAATAGTAATAAACTGATGGCAAGAAAACTTGCTAAATTAATATTAGAATCCAGCCCTGATTTAATTCTTTCTACACATCCTTTTAGTAGCCAAATGGTAAGCTATTTAAAAAAGAAGGGAGAATTAAATTGCAAATTGGCAACCATTTTAACAGATTTTGAAATTCACGAACAATGGATAGTTGGTCATGAATATACTGATTTATATTTTGTATCTAATGAACATATGAAAGATGAGTTAATAGAACATAGTATTCCAGCATCTCAAATATTTGTGACCGGAATTCCTTTTTCTAATAGATTCTTGCAAAATTTTGATAAAAAAAATATATTTAAAATGTTTAACTTAGATATAAATAAAAAAGTTGCTTTATTTTTTGGCGGTGGGGAGTTTGGCTTGGGCAAAGATAAAACCGTACAAATTTTAAAAGATTTAATTTCTGTTGCAAATGATTTTCAGATAGTTGCAATAGCCGGAAAAAACGAAAAAATGAAGCTTGCTTTTGAAGAAGTTTTGTCTGACATGAACGTAGAAAATAGAGTACGTGTATTACCATTTACGGATAAGGTACCAGAATTAATGAGCATTTCTAGTGTTGTTATTACCAAACCTGGCGGGCTTACAACAACTGAAAGCCTAGTATCTAATTTGCCAATTATTGTTATTAATCCACTTCCTGGTCAAGAAGAGGAAAATGCATTATTTTTAGAGCAAAATAATGTTGGTGTTTGGATAAGAAAAGATGATAATCCAGAGGTAATACTTTCACAAATTTTTAATTCACCCAATAAATTAGCGGAAATGAAAGAACATACTAAACTATTGGCTAAGCCAAATTCTACTAAACAAATTTGTGATACTTTAGTTAATATTTTATAGTTATAAGCATTTAAAAAAACATACCTCATAAAATTTATTGAGGTGTGTTTTTTTGTGTTTATTGGAGACAGTCTTGCTATCTTGAGTACATAATATTATCTTTCTTGTTCATCGTTGTTTGGCTGCTTTAGTTCTTGAGTATACGGTATTCTTGGTTTTCCTCTTTCTACTGCTAATTTTTCTAGTCTTACTCTTATATCATATGCTTCTTCTTTTCTATATCCTCTTAATTCATTTATATCTGTTAATACCCCGGTTTTTTCTTTTTCATATGTTGTTTTATCTAATGTTTTTTTAATTGCTTCTTTAAGTATTTCTTGTTTCTTTTCATCACTAATTATAGCTCCTTGTCCTTTTTCTTTCTCTATTAGCTCTCCTTCTCTTGCGTTTATTTTTAATATCAAAATCAGTTCTATCATCCTGTCTAGGATTTCTTCCATCGCTCCCTCTGGTACGCTATCTTTATTGTTAAATCTTCTTAGAGGATTAAATATTGACAATTTTTTGGGAGCTGGAAGGTTATCAGTTCCCCTTTTTTGTATTTCTCCTTCCCAAAGAATATATTGGCATGCAAGTGATCTATATTCCACTTCATCAATTTTTTCCCTATCTCTCTGCAATGCTACTTCATAGGCTTTAATTTGTTCTTCTAGACTCATTGTTACTGCCGGCAGATATTTACCGCTTCTTACATCTCTTTGTTTGCTTTTTATTACTCTTTCTTTTTCTGCTATGTCTTTTTGAAGTTTTTTGAAATCAGAATTACATTGACTCATTCGTTTTGTTAAGTTCATTTCTTCTCTCATTTTTCATCCACTCCTTTATTCTTGTTTCTACCAATTTCCTTTTGCTAAGTTGTTCTGCTCCAAGCATAGTATTTAATTTTTCCCTAAAGTTTTTTATTCTTTTTCTTAATTTTTGGGCTTGCTTTAGAGTCTTTTTTGCTTCTTTTCCTTCCATATTTTTTCCTCCTTTTCGATAATTTATAGCAAATTATATTTCTCGTCTTCCTTCTAGTGCTTTGCTTAATGTTATTTCATCTGTATATTCTAAATCTCCACCTACTGGAATTCCATGTGCTATTCTTGTTACTTTTATTCCCATAGGTTTTATAAGTTTAGAAATATATACAGCTGTAGCCTCTCCTTCTACTCTTGGGTTCGTTGCAAGTATTATTTCTTTTACTGTTCCATCCATTAACCTTGAAAGTAGTTCTTTTATTTTTATATCATCTGGTCCTATTCCATTCATTGGTGAAATACTTCCATGTAATACATGATATACTCCTTTGAATTCATGCGTCCTTTCCATTGCTACTACATCTCTTACATCTTCTACAACACATATAGAAGTTTGGTCTCTTTTTGCACTACTACATATTGGACAAGGGTCTGTATCTGATATGTTATAACATTTTGAACAATACTTTAAATTCTTTTTTGCATTTAATATTGCTGAAACAAATTCATTTGTTTCCTGCTCACTTGCATCTAATATGTGAAAAGCAAGTCTTGCCGCTGTTTTGCTTCCTATACTCGGTAATTTTTCAAATGCTTCTATTAGTTTTTCTATTGATGGTGAATAATATGACATATTTTTTCCTCTCGCTTTTACATCATTCCTGGTATGTTATACTTTCCTAAGCTTTCAGCTTGTGCTGAATCGACTTTTCTTAAAGCCTCATTTGCACATGTTAAAATTAAATCTTGTAACATCTCTACATCTTCTGGATCAACTACGTCTTTTTTTATTTTAATTTCTTTTATTTCTTTGTTGCCAGATACTTTAACATATACTGCTCCTCCTCCTGCAGTTGAGTCAAATTCTTTGTTTGCTAATTCCTCTTGTGATTTTTCCATATCTGCTTGCATTTTTTTTGCTTCTTTCATTAGTTGGTTTATGTTCATTCCTCCAAATCCTCCCATTCCTGGGAATCCACCTCTTTTTGACATCTTTAATTTTCTTCCTTTCCTTTTAGTCTTCTATTATATTAATTGGTATATCCAAATCTGCTGGTAAATTGTCTATTGGATCACTTTGTATTTTATTTACCTGTTCAGTTTTACCATCTATTATTTTAATTTTCATTTCCTTGCCATATTCCATTGAAATAGCTTTTTCAAGTTCTACTATATTTTCTGCTCTTTCTATTACACTTTTTATAAATGGTGTTACTCCATTCTTAAATTCTATCCCAATAACTAGGTCATTTAGCTCTACTGGCATTGCATTTATCAAATTAGTATATAACAATATTTTACCAGACTTTTTTAAATTGTTCAATATATTGGGCCATTTTTCTCCTGTTGAGCCCTCTTTACCATTAATCACTTTTTTGGTTATTTCATTTTGTGGTACAGTTTTATCTACCTTTGGAGTGTTCTCAACTGGCACCTTTGTGACTTTTACACCATTTTTTACTTGTTCCTCTAATTTTTGTAATCTTGTGTTTATTTCTTCTAGTCCTGTTATGTTTTTTACATCTTGACCTTTATTACATAATTTTATAATTTCTACTTGAAGCATTAATCCCTTTTGTGATGACCATTTTATTTCATTACTTAAATTTGATAAATCATATATTATTTGCAATAGTCTTTCTTTAGAAACATTATTTGCAAGCCCTTTTATTTGTGTTATTTCTTTTTCATTGTATATTTCTAAAGTTTGACTAGTTTTATACACTAAAATATCTTTAAAATATTTGATTATCTCCCAAATTAAGTTACTTATGTCTTTACCTTGTTTTAATACTTCGTTTACTACTTTTAGCGCATTATCCACATCATAATTTATAATTGATTCTGTTATTCCACTTATATATTCTAGCTTTGGAATTCCAACTAGTTCTTTTACTAGCTCTTCATTTATTTGATTATTTCCTTCTTGTAAACATCTTTCTAATATGCTTAAAGCATCTCTCATTGCACCTTCTGATAATACAGCTATAATTTTTAGCGCCTCTTTTGTTATTTCTATTTTGCTTTCATCACATATATATTGTAATCTTTTGTCTATATTTTCATCTGATATTTTTTTAAAGTCAAATCTTTGACATCTAGAAAGTATTGTTGCTGGTAATTTTTGTGGTTCTGTTGTTGCTAAAATGAATTTTACATGTGCTGGTGGCTCTTCTAATGTTTTTAAAAGTGCGTTAAATGCTCCTGTTGACAGCATATGTACCTCATCTATTATATAAACTCTATATTTTGCAAGTGTTGGCAAAAAGTTTACCTCATCTCTAATAATTCTTATGTCATCAACACTATTATTTGATGCTGCATCCATTTCTACTATATCTGTTAAAGCTCCTGACAACGCAGCTTTGCATATTTCACATTCATTACATGGCTCTCCATCTTTTGGATTTAAACAATTTACAGCTCTTGCTAAAATCTTTGCTGCAGAGGTTTTACCTGTACCTCTTGTACCATTAAATAAATATGCATGTCCTACTCTATTTGATATTATTTGGTTTCTTAATGTTCTTGTAATATGCTCTTGTCCTACTATATCTTCAAATTTTTTGGGTCTAAATTTTCTATATAATGCAGTATAGTTCATATATTTCCCTCCCACTTTTAGGTTGCGGACGATTAAAATCGCCCCTACATTTTTCATAGGCTACTTTACACTTTCTTTTAGATTAAAATTTACTTAATAGAGTAATTTATTTGTTAGAATTTTAGCCATTCTATGGAAGATAAACACCACACAAAAGTATCTACTTATTGCTGCTTCCTTCCGGACCTGACAAGGTTCATAGGCTTTTATTGGTTTTACCCTCCATACAATGGCTAAAACTCTTTGCTTTTTGATTATACACTTTTTAATTAATTTTGGCAATAGGATTTTTAAGTATTTGGCTTATTATTATTTTCTTCTTGATTTTCTGTTTGATTTTGTTCTTGTGTTGGCTCTTGTTCTTCATTTCCTTTATTTACTGGTACTTCTTGTTCAGGTTTTACTACTTTTTTTGTGCCTCTTATTATTACTCTATCCATTGGATCATATGAATCTCTTGATATTAACGTTTGTGACACAACTTCTCCATTTAATTTTAATATTTTATATGTTTCACTGTTGCATCCATCAAATCCATTATCCTCTATAACTTCCTTGCCTTCGTCCATTGTTGAATCGTTTTTGTACCTTGTTGTACGCGATATATATGATGTTACTTTTGACTGAATTACTACTTCATATTCATTTTCTTCTTTTAACCCATGAATTTTGGCTGTAGCTATTCCGCCTCCTGCTGTGGTTTCTATTTTTATTGGATATTTTCTATTATTCTTAAATTGAAAATCTACTGTACCCCAATTTACAGTTGCATCTCTTCCTGCCGGTACATATGATGTTTCGAAGCAATGATTACTTCTGTCTGTAATCTCTAAGTTTGCTAATAGTACTGCATTATATAGTGTGGATGAAATTTGACAAATTCCTCCTCCAACATCTTGTATTACTTTACCACCTGCATATGCAGCAGCTGCTTTATACCCTGCACTAATTGTTCTTTCTCCTACTGTTTGATTATATGAGAACGTTTCTCCTGGCATAAGTACTGTTCCATTAATTGCTTTTGCTGCTAATTCTAAGTTGTTGCTTCTATTGTAGTTTCCCGAATTATACCTTGTTGTATATGTAGATAATTGGTCTGGGAATGCTTTTTCTCCTAAATCTGCTATTGTTTTTTCTGGTATAGTTATTTTTAATGGTATTTCATATTCTTGTTTATCTGCTTGTATAATTTTCTCCGCTTCTTCCATTGTTATATTAAAATCCACACCATTAACATGTGTATATACTTTAAATGGATTTTCTTCTATATATGCATCTTTTGGTTCCTTATATATTTCTTTTCTTATTTTTTCTAAATTTATTGGTTCTGGGTCTGCTTCTCTTACAGGTAATTCTATTATATTATTTTTGCTGTTAATATTTTTAATTTGTACGTAAAGCATTTCCTTAAACTCTTCACTATTTAGTTTGTTTCCGCTTTTTTCCTTTTACTATAATTAGTTTATTGCCTTCTATGTAGTAGCTATTTTCTACTACTGAATTTGGTAGTTTTGCTGAAATTTCTCTTATTTTGTTTTGTAAAGTTTCACTATTTATAATCAATTCGGGTTCAATATTGATTTTATGCAATTTTGCAAATAAAATTTTATAATTATTTACTACAATATTGTTTTCTTTTCCCACGTTATATGCATTGCTAATAGCTTTCTGATTATCAAACTGTATTCCGAATTGGCTATTATTTACTATGGTTTCGTAGTCATTATATTTTAGAGTTATATCACTTGTTAATTTTTCGTTTATAATATTGTCTACTTTTTTTAGTGCTTCTTCTTTTGTCATATTTGAAACGTCTATATTTAGCACATATATTCCTGATAAAATATTTGTGTTTTTAATATTTAGCATAGCAAATATTACCGAAAATACAGATACAACACATATTAATACTGCCATTATAATTATAAAGGTTATTTTTCTTTTATCTTCCTTGGCCTTTTCTCTTCGTGATTTTCTTGTCTGCCTCACTTCTTCTTGTGTTTCTTCCTTTATCTCTCCTATGTTTTTTTCTTGGTCATTTTCTAATTTTACCGTTTTTTCCTCATCTTTCTCCATATTGTACCCCTTTATTTTTATATTTGCTTTAGTATATATTTATACTTTATTTTAAATTTATATTACCATATAAATTTTTATTTTACAATATTTTTAATTTCAAGTCTGGTTAGTAACTAAAATCTTTATTAAAATTATTATTTTTTGTGGACTTTTATGTGTATTTTATATATAATTTTTATAAAAATAAGAAGGTGATTTTAATGATTGGCGATATGATTGCTAAAGCACGAAAAGATAAAAACATGACTAAAACTCAACTTGCTAAACTTATAAAAGTAGATATAGGGCATATTACCCATATAGAAAAGGGAGAACGCGTACCAAGCCATAGACTATTAAAAAGTATATGCAAAGCTTTAGATGTTCCTTACCAAACTTTTATGTTTATGTATGATAAAGCTACATATGACGAGCAAGATTATTATAAAATTTTTAGGCATATGTCATATAACAAAGTCTTGGCCTTTGATGACATGGCTGACTTTATAGATTGCCCAACAACAGCTTCTGGAGCTGCTTTTGCCGTTAAAATGCCTGATAGTTCTATGGAACCTAAAATAAAGAAAGGAGATTACCTTTTCGTTGAAATAAACTCTCCATTAAGTAGTGGCGATATTGCTCTTGTTAAAATAAGAGGTCAAATATACATACGTAAATTTTCTGTAAGAACCACAACTTTAATATTAAGATCACTTAATAAAGACTACAAGTCCATATATTTCAATGAGTATGACGAATTTACCATTATTGGCAAAGTTGTGGGTATTAAATAATTTAAATTTTTTTTGATTTTTTTGTAGAAAATACTTGAATATTATTTTATTTAATAATATAATTTAGCATGTAATATTAAACAAGAGATAAACAAGGGAGATATAAAAATGGAATTAGTAAAAAATGTTTTTTTTAACACAGATAAATTGGTAGAAAATGCTAAGGTTAAAATATCATATGTAGGTAAGCTTTTTCAAGAAAATTCTAGTGAAGTTTATCTTCATTATGGATTTGGCTCAAATTGGGATAATGTTAATGAAATTAAAATGGAAAAAACAGAACTTGGATTTCAAGCTGAAATTGAATTATTATCAAGCGATACTTTAAATTTTTGCTTTAGAAATTCAAATAACGAATGGGACAATAATGAAAATGCAAACTATATATTCCCTATAGAAAAAGTAGAATTAGCTTTAGTTGTTCAAGAACAAAATGATAATGAAATAGTAGAACATAGAAGACTTAGAAAATCTTATATTTGGAGTAAAAAAGTAAGGCTTGCTATTTATAAAGTTATAACTTATTTGCCAAAATTAATTTCTGGAAATTATAAAAGAAAAGTAGAAGAATAAAAAACTGACATTAGTCAGTTTTTTAAATTACTATACCTCCATTTATAGAAATTATTTGCCCTGTTGTATAATTGTCTTCTATTAACCATTCTATGCATTTCGAAATATCTTCTGTCTTCCCAATTTTTTCTAATGGTATCTCTTGTATAAAATCTTGTTTATCCTGTTCTGGTATATTTTTATTCATATCTGTGTCTATCATCCCTGGTGCTATAGCATTTACTCTTATATTAGATGGTCCCAATTCTTTAGCCAATGCCTTTGTAAATCCATTTAATGCAGCTTTAGCAGTTGAATAATGAACCTCACAAGATGCTCCTGTTATTCCCCAAATTGATGAAATATTTATTATACACCCCTCTTTATTTATAAGCATATGCTTTGTGGCTTCTTGTGTGCAATAAAATGCTGAATTCAAGTTGATATTTAGCATATCATTCCATTCTGTATCTGTTATATCTGTAAACAATTTCATTTGTGATATTCCTGCATTGTTTATAAGTACATCTATTTTTTTTAATTTTTCTATAGCAAATTCAATTAGTCCTCTGGCTTCTTCTCTATTGGAAACATCTGCCTTATATGTGTAAATTGTTATTTTTTCTTCTTCTAGCTCTTTTTTTATTTGTTCCGCTATTTTTTCTGATTTATTGTAATTTAAAATAATATTATATCCTTTTCTCGCTAAAGTTTTTACTATACTCGCACCAATTCCCCTTGAGCCACCAGTTACAATCACAACTTTATCTTGCATACTTTTTTCTATCCTTCCTTCCAAAATTTCTATTAGCACCTTTATAGGTACTAGTTAATGAATGACAATTTGGACATAATAATATAAGATTATTTTCTTTATTATTTTTATAATTACCATCTATATGTTCTACTTCTAGAGGAATAGAATTGGTATATACATTTTTCTCCCCCCAGCCACATCTTGCACATTTGCCTTTATATTTACGAAACAGATAGGTTTTTATATGCATCGAAATTTGATACTCTCCTCTTAGCCCTGTCTCATTGCCTTTTTTCCAACGTTCTATATATGTAATATATTCATACTCCTTTTGGCATTTATTATTACAAAATTTTTTGTGTTTATCTATTGGTTTATTGCAACAAATACAATTCATTATAAACAATCTCCTATTGGTACTCAAAAAGCTAGACAAGTTTACAACAAGTCTAGCTTTAAGTATTGGAGCCACTTGTCCGATTTGAACGGACGACCTACTGATTCATACTACTATAACTTTCGCTACCATATTTCTATGTTTGTAGTCTGGACTTTCTCTTTACCATAGCTTATGCTTTAGGCACACCGTATAAAGTCTCTACACTCGGATAAATCCTAGCTCGGGATTAACATTTGACAGCCTTCCCCGAATTAGCGGTGTCCACTTTATATGTTTCCATATAAAGGTGCAAGATAGTTCAAAATAAAGTAATATACTTTATCTATCCCACAAGTCAGTTGCTCTACCAGCTGAGCTAAAGTGGCATATTTATTGGTGACCCCGACGGGAATCGAACCCATGTCTCCGCCGTGAAAGGGCGATGTCTTAACCGCTTGACCACGGGGCCTTTTAAAATCTTTCTAGGATTTAAGTTTCAGCTTAAATCCTAGTCTGGTGAGCCATCGCGGACTCGAACCGCGGACAACTTGATTAAAAGTCAAGTGCTCTACCACCTGAGCTAATGACCCAGATTTTAAGCCGTGCGCCCTCTGGGCTAACACAAGCTTAATTTTAACCTATTTCTTTTTATTTGTCAATAGTAATTTGAAAATTTTGTGTTTTTTTTGTAAAATTTTATGCATTTAATTTTTCTAGTAGTTCTTCTACATCAACACCATGAACCTCACATGCTTCTTCTATAGTCTCTGCTTGTGATGCTGGACAACCTAAGCAATGCATTCCTATGCCTAATAGTATTTCTGCTTTTTCTGGTGCTACTTCCATAATTTCTCCTATTTTTGTGTCTTTGTTAAATTTCATAATTATTTCTCCTCTTCTATATTATTTCAATGTAATTTTACATTGTTGTTTATATTATCATTAAAAAATTATTTTTAATAACAAATTGCTATTATACATAAAGCTTCCTAAAAATGATTTCTTTATGCTCAATATAATTGTACTGTCTGGAATCATAGGTGATATAAAAGATATTATAGCCATTACAAAATATATTATTATTAGTGCTTCTGCTAAGCCATATATTATGCCCCCTAATTTATCAAATTGTTTTATTATTGGTAATTTTGTTATCCAGTTTGATATTATTTTTAATACTACTAATAATATTTTTGCTATTATGAATAATATTATCCATGTTCCTGCATTTATAATTGTAATTGCAACTTTTCTTGCTGTTGCATCTGCTACTTTTTCTCTAATATCATCTGATGTGTTTTCCATAGTTTCATTTATATATTTTTCTACCACAGTTGGCATTGTTGTATTATCATTTATAGTTTCCGTATTATTTTCTATTTCTTCTTTTGTTTCATTTCCATCTTCTGGTTTTACGATGATGTTTTTTATAGATTTTTCCAAGTCATCATCTATTTGTGTGTTATTTATAATAATATTTGCAACAGGCTTAAACAATATACATGCAATTACTATTGCAAGCACAAATGATATTATTTTTAGCAGGCATCCTGTTAGCCCCCTCTTATATCCTAATCCTATGCATATTAACAATACAGCCAATATTATTAAATCAACAATTATCATATGTAGCCTCCTTTATAAATTTATTATTTCTATCTTGTCTCTATATATTATTGCTGCCGCACCGTCGCATAGTACTACATCTTTCACTTCTTGCAATGATTTATATCTTTTTATAAGCCATCCATTTGTATGAATAAATTCTACTTCTGAACCTATGTTTATAGCTATTGTCTCACTTCTGCAATATATATTTTTAGCTACTCCTTCTACTGTATATTGAATAATTTTATTATTAGAAATATTCCTTATTTCTATATTAGTATCTGCACTAAACAATCCTGTTGTTTGTTCTGTTGCTTTTATAGCATAATTTTCTAATTCTATATCTGCTTTTTTCGTATTTTCGTCCAGTTGCATAATATTTTCGTCTATATCATTTGTAATTAAATGTATAGAATTATCATACATACATATTAATTTATTTTTGTCATGATATTTTAAATTTATTATTAAATCATTTGAATTGGCAGCATATGTATATACAATTGCCTGTGAAGGCTCTTGTTTTGCTTTATCCATTGAAATTGTTTTTATATTAGATTGGATTACTGTTCCAGTTGTATTAACTTCAGCGAAGCTAAGATACTTATTGTCTTTTGATATACATGCATCTACAGCGCTCGTTTTTGATAAATATGTTTTAAATAATTCATTTCCCTTTGCATCATAAACTACTATAACAGATTTATATGTCGTCCCTTTTAAAATTATACTTACATAGCCATTTTCATTAACATCAATTTTAGAAACATTTCCTTCTACTTCTGTTTCCCACACTATGCTGTTATCACAAATCAAATATACTTTTTTACTATTTTTTTCTCCTATAACCAAATATTTTCCCTTTGCATCATATATTGGAACATTTATCTTTACTTCTAATTCGTTTTCCAGCTTTCCTGAGGCATTGTATTGTTTTAGTTTATTTTCTGACAATATGCATATATATTTATAATATCCTATTATATTTGTGTTTGTTTCATATCCTATATCAATTGCTGTTGTATTTTCACCTGAGATATTTTTTCTAAACAAATAAACATCCATAACATTTCTAAAGTTTTTATTAAGACAATATATTATTGCTAAAATGCTTATAGTTAATAATACTACTATAATTGATATTGTTATAGCTAATTTTTTTTTATTTATTTTTTTTGTTTCTTTTGGTTGAAAGTCTATAACATTATTTCTCATATGTGCTCCTAAATAATAATATATATATTTTATATCAGTTTTCTTGTTTTTTTTCAATACTTTTTTATAAAGAATCGTTATTGTATATTTTATTTTTTAGTATACTACTTTGCACAACATTTGTTGCAAAGGTTGAACAATTTTTTTAAATTTTTGTTGACATTTCTTTAAAATAGTGCTATTATATTTATTGTTATAGCTTTTGGGTTAGTAGCTCAGTTGGATAGAGCACAGGCCTTCTAAGCCTGGGGTCGGGGGTTCGAATCCCTCCTGGCTCACCATAATGGGAATAGCGTAAGCTATTCTTTTTTTTGTAGATTTGAAGAAATCTTTATTTTTTCACACAAATTTCACATTCATGTGTATAATATATATTTATATATATGAAGGAGGAATACACATGAATTACATTGAAAAAATTTTTAAGAAAAGTGGTTTAATTTCAATACTTGAATCTCTAATTATCGCACTATTAGGTATTATTCTTATCATCGAACCAGAAGGAACATTGAAGTTTATAACTTGTTCACTTGGTGTTATATTTATACTAGCTGGCTTATATAAAATCATCAATTATTTTCTCTCTAAAGGTAAATATAATTTTTATGATTATGATTTAGCATATGGATTAGTTGCTTGCATTATAGGAATTATTACTATAATATGTGGAGCTGCTATTAGTTCTGTTTTTAGAATAATTATAGGAATATGGATTATATATAGTGCATTCATTAGAATAGATTTATCTGTTAAATTCAAAGCAGTAAATTCAAATGCTTGGATTTTTAGTTTAATATTGTCAATTTTAATGTTTATATGTGGCTTATATGTTACTATTAATTCTGGTGCTATCCTTGTAACAGTTGGTACTATTATGGTAGTGTATTCAATTATTGACATTATTGAGGCGATTATATTTATGAAGAATATTAAGGAAATATTCTAATTTTCTATAATTATATCTTTTAAATAAAGCTGTTGATTTCTCAACAGCCTTTATTTTAATTTAGCCAAAATGCTTTATATGCTCTATATGCTTCGTATAAGTCTATTTTACTTGTTACTTCATAAGGTGAATGCATCGATAATACTGGAACTCCACAGTCTATTACATCTATTCCTTTATTGGCTAGTATATATGCTATAGTTCCTCCCCCACCTGTGTCCACTTTGCCTAATTCTGCTATTTGATATTTAATATTTTCTTTTTCTAATATATTCCTTACCTCTGCTACAAATTCCGCATTTGCATCTGAAGCTCCTGACTTTCCTCTACTGCCTGTATATTTATTAAGTCCTATTCCTCTTCCTAAATAAGATGCATTATTTTTTTCTGATACATTTGCATATATAGGATCTAATCCCGCATCAACATCTGCAGATAACATTTTAGAATGGCAAAATACTTTGTCCAATAAATTTGGCCTATTTATTCCTAATTTATTTAGTAACTCTGCAATAAAATTATCAAATACATGTGATTCCATTCCTGTATTTCCCATACTTCCTATTTCTTCTTTATCTGCTATAATACATACAGAAGTTTTTTCTGGTATTTCTTTCATGTCTACAAGTGCTGTTAAAGATGTATATACACAAATTTTATCATCTTGTCCATAACCTGCAACCATGCTCTCGTCAAAGCCCATTGTTCTACATTTTAATGCTGGAACTATTTCTAATTCTGAACTTAAAAAATCAATTTCTGTAATTCCATATTTTTTATTCAAGATATTTAAAATATTCAATTTTACTCTTTCTGTTGTTTCTGCATTATATGGTATACTTCCTATTAATAGGTTTAAATCTTCCCCAGAAATTCCTTCTTTTAACTTTTTCTCCATTTGTTCTTGTGCTAAGTGTGGTAATAAATCTGTTATTGTAAATACAGGGTCTTTTTCGTCATCTCCAACATTTACATATGTTTTTTCTCCATTAGCTTTTACTACAACACCATGTATGCTTAGTGGAATTGTTGTCCATTGATATTTTTTTATTCCTCCATAATAATGTGTTTTAAAGTATGCAAATCCTCCTTCTTCATATAATGGATTTGGCTTTAAGTCCAATCTTGGAGAATCCGCATGAGCTCCTACAATATTTATGCCACTTTCCATGCCTTGTTTGCCAATTACTGCTAAATACATGCTTTTTTCTCTATTAATGTAATAAACTTTATCTCCTGCAGATAGGGTTTCATATTCACAAATGCATCTAAATCCATTTGATTCTGCTATTTCTTTTGCATTTGCAACAATTTCTCTTTCCGTCTTAGATTTATTTAAAAAATTGATATATCCTTCTGCATATGCAAAAATATTATTTAATTGTTCCCCTGTTTTATCTTCCCATGCATTTTCTCTTTTATAAAACAATCTATTTTTTAATTCTTCTACTTCTGACATTTCTCTCTCCCCTTTTTTTCAAATTATATCATTATTATAATTTGATTTTCAATATTTTTTATATATTATACACAAATATATTTTTTTAATTCTTAACCTACTGGTAATTTGCTTATTTAAATGATATAATTTTTTTAATTGTTAATCATTTGAGGGAGGATGTATATGAATAATAGAGTATTGGTAACATTTTTACTTACTTTTTTTATAGTTGCAATATTTTTAGGTATTGCTTTTTTGCCTAAATTATTTAATAAACCTATAGAAAATGTAAACAATTCTGTTGTAAATGAAAATATAGAAAAGCAGGTCACTGATTTTTAAATTTCAGTGACCTATTTTCTTAATAATATTAGTTTATCTACTAGAATGCAATTGGCAAACGCAGAAACAATTGCCTTCAAAGTTGCATATTCTCTAGTGTCCTCTTCTTTAAATATTGGTTCTATTTCTTCTGTTGGATTAAATGCTTTTTTTAATGCTTTTTCTAACTCTTCACAAAATACATTATACCCATCTTCTACTGAATACGATTTTTTCATTGATTTTATTGATTCATTTATTTCTGATATACTCATTAACCTTTTTAAAATGCATATAACAAATAAATATGCAAGATGAGTTTTATTATATTTTTTCTTTATTGGAGGCATTAAAACCTCTTGCTTTACATAGTTATTTATCATATTGGGTGTTATTACTGGTGTATTTTCTTCCTTTAAAAATATAGCCAAATTATTTTGTAATACACAAATTACCTGGTCAATGTACAATTCTATCTCTGGTAACTCATTCCAACGTGGGCAATGATAATTTATTAAATTTTGTGCTTCTATTTTCATTTTGTTATTCTCCTTTCGAAAGTTACAGTATTATAATAGCACATTTATTAATTTTGGTCAATTTGTGTATTTTTTTGGCAATGTCTTGACACTTTATATTTCGTAATATATAATGGTTTTGAAAACCAGATTATGTGGTTTACTTAAAATCATAGGAGGATCTAATGAAAAATTATAAAGAAAATTATGACTATTATAATGTAGAAAAAGTAGATAGTATAAAGCAATTGTTGGAATCTGCTGCTGATGATGCTGGTGATAAAATTGCTTTTAAATATAAAGAAAATAAAGACGTTAAATGTGTTACTTACAATAACTTTTTGGAAGATGTTTATAGTTTGGGTACTGCTCTATTTTCTATCAATATGACTTCTTCTCATATTGCTGTTATAGGTGAAAATAGCTATCCTTGGCTTACAGTTTACTTGTCTGTTTTAAAAAGCAACGGTGTTGTTGTTCCTATAGATAAAGAACTTCCTTTACAGGATATTATAAATGTATTGGAAAATAGTGATAGCGAAGTTCTATTTTATGCCGAAAAATTCGGTAAATATATAGACGAAATTAGTAAAAAATTACCTAAAATAAAATACTTTATTGGTTTTTCTAATACCAATTCATCTGATAATATTCTTTCTTATAATGAATTTATTGAAAAAGGGAGAGCATTATATAAATCTGGAAACACATCATATAGCTCAATAGAAGGCAACCAAAATGAATTAAGATTACTTGTATACACCTCTGGAACTACTGGAATGGCAAAAGGTGTTATGCTTACTGAACATAACCTTGTAAGTCTTGTTTATTGCGGTTTACAAATTTCTACTGTATATGATACATGCTTATCTATTTTGCCATATCATCATACTTATGAAGGTGTTGCTGGAATTTTAGTTGGATTGCATCATCATTCTTGCATTTGTATTAATGATAGTCTTAAAAATGTTCTTAAAAATTTACAATTATTTAAACCTGATTACATATACGTTGTACCTGCTTTTGTGGAACTCTTTTATAAAAAGATATGGTCTAATGCTAAAGAAGGTAATAAGGATTTAGCTTTAAAGATTATGATTAAACTAAGCAATTTCTTAAGATTTTTTGGTATAGATATAAGGAGAAAATTATTTAAATCTATTCACAATGCTTTCGGTGGAAACCTTATAAAAATTGTAACGGGTGGCGCTCCTATTAGAGCAGAATTGGGTTCTTTTTTTGATAGCATTGGAATAAACCTAATAAACGGATATGGCATTACCGAATGTTCTCCTCTTGTTTCTGCAAATAGAGATTATTTTAATGATTGTGCAACTGTTGGCGTTCCTCTTTCTTGTGTAGAAATAAAATTTGAGAATGTAACACCAGAAGGTGATGGTGAAATTTGCGTTAAAGGCGATACTGTAATGCTTGGATATTACAAAAATGAGGAACTTACTAACGAAGTTTTACAAAATGGTTGGTTTAAAACCGGAGATTATGGAAGAATGAATGAAAAAGGTCAACTATTAATTACTGGTAGAAAGAAAAACCTTATAGTTTTAGAAAATGGAAAAAATGTTTTTCCTGAAGAAATAGAAAACTATATTATGCGTATTCCATATGTTTTAGAAGTTATAGTAAAAGGTATAGAGAACGAGGAAGGTGCAGAAACCGGACTTCTAGCTGAAGTATTTTTAAGTCAAGATAAAATTAAAGAATTACAAATTGAAAATGTTGAATCAACATTGAAAAAAGATATTTCAAATGCATGCTTACAACTTCCTATTTACAAAAAAATATCACAAATAGTTATAAGAGATAAAGAATTTGATAAAACAACAACAAATAAAATTAAAAGATAATTTTTACTCTGAATTTCATTCATAGCAAAATATACAGAGATATAAAATTTATAATATATCGTATCGGAGCAGTTATACAGCTGCTCCGATTATTAATATACCTATATTATCATTATATATTTGATTAAATTGTGATAGAGGTAATGGACTTTCTCCTATTCCTGCCTCGACAGTATAACTCGGTCTTCTATATTTTTGTAAAAACCAATCTTTATATCCTGCAAAACTTGATTCATATGGCACATCTGTTAACTTATAACCACTAGCCTCTGCCATTTTCGCTCCAATATTATAGCTATTGATTGGCGCGTATTTTTGATACTGCCAATAAATTTCTTTCCCTTGCGTATGATATGAAATTGCTAATTCAAAATTATGCTCTAAAGTAAACTTGTATAAAGCTATTGCTTCTGGTTGGCTTAATGGTTTTTCTCCAACATAGTCCTTGGGAGCTGGTTTGTTAACTCCTTGAGAATATTTTATCTTTTTTGCAAATTCCCATCCTGCCGGAAATTGCAAATTTAAATCTACACCTGTGAGCTTTAAAAACTTCCAACCACAAAAAAATTAATAAAATGCAGTAATCATCTATATTACAGAGTATTTCTAATTTAAAGAAATATTCTGTTTTTTTGTGTTTTTATTGCTAGAATTGGAGTGGAAAAATGGAAGAAAAACAAAGAAATAAAGTTGGATATTATTCAGTAATACCATCAAAAATACTATATAATAAGGAGCTAAAAGCAAATGAAAAATTACTATATGCAATGATAACATCACTTGCATATAAAGAAGGCTATTGTTTTGCAACTAACAATTATTTTGCAGAAGAATTAGGAGTACATCCAAAAACAGTTTCAAGTTGGATTTCAGATTTAAGAGATAAAAATTATATAAAAGTTGAAATGGTTAGAAAAGAAAACAAGCAAATAATTCAAAGAAAAATTTATATAAATGATGTTCCATATCCGTTAAATAATGGATACCAGTATCAATCAAAAAATGGACAGGCTATCCATCAAAATATGGAAGATAATAATATAAGATTTAATAATAAAAATAATAATAAAGGTCATAGAAAATTTATATCCAATTATGAAAATCAGAGACAATATACTAAAGAATTTTTGGAGAGTTTGTATGCAAATTAAATATAAATTGGAAGAAATTTCTAGAAATTTTAGTAGAAATATGATATTATGGTTTCATCAAATATAAAGGAGCTGATTTAAACTTGAATACTAATAGTACAAACAAATTAATTGAAATTTTAGAATTAAAACAGATTAAATTTGATAAAGGTGAAAAATCTTTATTTAGAAAATATAGCTATTATCAAGTTATAAATGCATATAAAAACTTATTTGTAAAAGATATTGAATATATTGATACAATTAGAAGTAATATATTACAAAACAAAAATATAGAGTTTTATAAAAATGTTTTTAAGATAAAACCAGAAATAAAGACAGAAGAATTATATGAAAAAATATGTGATAAAATATGCGAAAAATATGGATTAAAATCTAATTCGTTACAAGAAAAAGAAGAAAATATAAGACAAATTCAATATCACCTACATAAATACAATAGTACAACAAAATATGGTGATTTTGTTAGAATGTATAAATTTGAACATGAATTAAGATTAATGCTTTTAAAATATACACTAATAATAGAGGAAAGTATGAAAAACATTTTTATTGCTTATCTAAATGACCATAATGCTAAAGCGGATTATTTAGTTAATATGCATAATTATAATACTTCATCAATAAAGAACAAAGCATTTGATACAATGAAACTAATAATAGGAAAATATGATAATACAAAATCAAAACCTATAAAAAGAAAAAGAGAGCAAAATATAACAGTGCCATATTGGATAATAATTAATGAATTAGCTATGAATCAAACTTATTATGCAATAGCAAACTTACAAGAAGATGATTCTAGAAATATTTTCTTAAACTGTACAAACTTTTTTACTAAATTAAATTTAACTAATGAGAAAAAGGGGAAAAGTGAAGCAATTAGAAAGAAAGAAGAAGCTCAAATAAATACTTTTAAAACAATTCTATGTTACTTAGGAGAGTTTAGAAATATGTTGGCACATAATCAGCCTATATATTGTTATAATATAGAATCTTTTGATATAAATAAAAGATATCCATTAGAATATGAATTACCAAAGACAAATAAAAACAAGAAATACTCAGACGGAAATTTTATACCAAAGTATAAACAGCAAATAAGCTTAAATGCTAAATTGATGAGAAATTTATCTGATTATTTTGGAGAGGATTCTTTTAATAAAAATAATTATACTAATTTAAATTTATCAAAAATAATATATATTATATATAAAATTTTAATAAACATAGATAAAAATACTGACTTTTATAATGAATTAAAAAATATATTTGTAAAATATAATATAATACTGAATGAGAAAAAATTTGAAATAGAAAATGTAGAAGAATGTATAAATTTATTAGAGGAAATAAAAAAGATTGAAGAGTTTGATTTAGAATACAAAGATATTATTTCAAAAATAGAAGCTAAAAAAGCATACAAAAGTTTTCTGCATGGAAAAGATAACCAATTAAAAGATATAAAGAAAACTATACTTCAAAGATCAAAAAAAGTAAAAATAGTAACAAAAGAATCAAAGTATAAACCATTTTTAGAATCAAAAAGATATACAATGTTTACAGGAATAGATGAAAAATTTTTTAAAAATATTTTATAATAATATGGATATTTTTTTGTAAAAAATCATAAAATATTATAAATATATATTTACAACATAAACAATTTGTTGTATAATATATATGTAATTAAATTCCACGCGATGTGGGGGGAGAAGTTGGCTGAGGCTGCTTTTCTCTTTTTGTTTATAAAATATCTTCCAGCGGGCTAAAAAGGGTTTTAGGGATTTTGCCCTAAACAGCAAAAATGGTGTCAAAACACCAAGCTGGCGAATTTTGGGCACTAAAAAATGCTCTCCAAAATTCGTGACAAATAAATCTTTTCTAAAATTATATGTTATATTTTTTCTGTTAAATTTTGTATTTAAAATTTGTAGATATGTAAAATGAAAAATGGTATAATCATTTTGAACTGCATTAATATTACAATTAGCTTTTAGGACTATTAGTAATATTACGTACAAGGAATATAAAGAAAAAAATTAAGGAGGAATTGTTTATGGAAAGAAAATTTAATAAAGGAGATATTGTTCAACATTTTAAGAGAGAAAAAATGACAGAGGAACAATTAAAAGAAGAACCAAATTTATATTTATATGAAATTATTGGTACTGCAAGACACACTGAAAATAAAGAAGAATTAATGATTTATAAACCTTTATATACAACTGAATGTACAAATGGAGTTGATTTTGCTGCAAGACCATTAGAGATGTTTATGTCAGAAGTAGATCATGAAAAGTATCCAGAGATTAATCAGAAATATCGTTTTGAATTGAAGAAATAAGTTATATAGTAAAAAAATTATTTTATTGGAGAAAGGTTAGTATAATATATTAAATTTTAAACTCTATTATATTATACAAGGTATTAAGTAAATGAAAAATTATATAGATACATTAAATGAAACAATAAAATCATATTATAAGATTTTATCAGAAGATTTTCCAAAATTTTTAAATGAGTATATTAATACTCCAGAAATGTTAAAACAATCTAAAATAAGTGTAAGTTGTGGTACAATATATTCAAAAATGTATAAACAAATGTGGTATTCAAGTTTAGACCATAGTATTGCAGTAGCTTTAATAATATGGCATTTTACAAAAGATAGGAAGCAAACTTTATCAGGATTGTTCCATGATATTGCAACTCCAGTATTTAAGCATTCTATTGATTTTATGAATAAAGACTATGAAAAACAAGAATCTACTGAAGAATTAACTACAAAAATAATTAGTGAATCAAAAGAGATAATGGAGTTACTAAATAGAGATGGTATAAAAGTTGAAGAAGTAGCAGATTACCATATATATCCTATTGCAGATAATGATACGCCATGTCTTTCAAGTGATAGATTAGAATATACTTTATCTAATGGATTAGGAGCAACAGAAAAGATTTGGACTTTAGATGATGTAAAAGAAATTTATGATAATATAGAAATTCAAGAAGATGAAAATGGTATAGAAGAATTAGGCTTCAAAGATATTGCTATTGCAGAAAAATTTGTACATACAATGAGCATTTTATCAAGATTATATTGTAGAGAAAAAACACTTTTTACAATGCAAATGCTTGCTGATATTATGAGAATAATGTCCGATAATAATTTAATCAATATATCAGAAATGTATAATCTATCTGAAAAAGAAGTGATTGAAAAAATAGAAAAATGTAATGTAAAAAATATATCTAATGGTTTTGAAATATGGAAACATGCTACAGATATTTTAACAAGTGAAAAAATGCCTGAAGGAAAATACTTTGTAAATATTGAAAAAGTTAAAAAGAGATATATAAATCCGTTAGTTAGATATAACAATGAATATAAAAGAATAAAAGATATTTCAGAAAAAGCAACAAATGATATTAATGAAGCTCTTGAATATAAAACTGCTAAATATGTATTTTTAGATTTTGATTTTAAATAATGGAATATAAAGGGAATGTTCAAATGTAATATGCAGAAGATTTTGATATTTCGTACAAGTATTAGATTAATAAATTACAATTAATAATTTTTTTATAAAAAGAGCTGACAAATAAAATGGAGCACGTTATACTACTAGTAAATTTATATATGGAGGTAGTAGAAGTGGAAGAAAAACCTAGTGTTTTAAACGATTTATTTGTTAGTAGAGAGGAAAATATATGTGCTTTAACTGAATTTGATAAGAAAAGGATTAAAGAATTAACAAAGGATAATAATACTTATCAAATGCTCTTAGATAAGCTAGAAGATTTATCTAGTGATGATATATCAAAAGCTAAAGTTAAAGATAGTTTAGAAAGTTATATTGATAAGGTAAACGTAATAGGTTCTTATGAAAATGAAAAGTTTTATAAGATTGGATTTACAGATGCAATGAATTTAGTGTTTGAATGTATTAAACGAGAAATATAATATAAAGTAATTTTTATTGGATAAGCATATGGGAATAACCATATGTTTATTTTTTTTGTAAGAAATTTAAAATTTTTTGTTTTACCCGTCACATTTTTGATTTTGAATCGCTATTAAGGTTAAGAAGAAAATTTCAAATTGCCAATAACCTTTTTAAAATTTAATCGCTGTTAATAGTAGAAGGAAAAATAAAAAAAATTAGAATTGCCCGTAAGATTTTTGATTTTGAATTGCTGTTTATGTTAGGAAGAAAAAATTTTAATATTGCCCATAAAGTTTTTAGATTTCAGTTATTGTTAATATTAGGAACAAAAAATTTAAAATTTACCCGTAAGATTTTTAAAGTTGAATCGCTGTTAAGGTTAGAAATAAAAAAATTAAAATTTTTTCATTTACCCGTAACGTTTTGGATTTTCAATTGCTGTTAATAGTAGAGAGATAAAAATTATTAAAAAATTTGGACAATTTAAAATTTTCTCGCCTATGTAATTAGATGGGCAAAATTGCACATTGACAAATACACTTGATTTAAGTGTCATAAAGAGCCATTTTCTTTAATATTCTGTATTAGCAAGAAAGGATTTGAATAAGTATGAATGAGGATAATAATAATACAAAAGAAAATAAATTAGAGTTCAATACATATTGCATTTTTACAGAAGAAAAACAAGATATTAGAGATACGATAGGATTAGTTTTTAAGGATTATTTAGAAAGTATAAAAGTAAAGAATAAGTAATTATATTAAAACAATTGCAAAATTTAATTGAGCACGTTACAATTTAAGCATAGATGATTACGGATAGGAGGTTAAATGCTGGATTTAAGAAGTCAAAATTTTAAAGTACGGAATGTATATCAGACTATCTAGAGAAGATGGCGACAAGCAAGAAAGCGAAAGTATCGGTAATCAAAGAAAAATTTTGCAAAGATATGTAAAGGAGAATAATTTATGTTTAGTTAAAGAATATGTTGATGATGGCATAAGTGGTACAACTTTTGATAGACCTTCATTTAATGAATTATTGCAAGATATTGAAAATAAAACAATTGATATGGTAATTACAAAAGACTTATCAAGACTTGGTAGGGATTACATTAAAACTGGTTTTTATTTGGAAGACTATTTTCCTAAAAATAATATTAGATATGTTGCAATAACAGATGGAATAGATACATATATAGATAGCACAAATAACGATATAACGCCTTTTAAAGCAATAATGAATGATATGTATGCTAAAGATATTTCCAAGAAAATTAGAAGTGTTTTGAAGGAAAAGCAAAAGCAAGGAGAATATATGTGTAGTATTTCAGCTTATGGTTACAAAAAGCATCCTACAATAAAAAATAAATTGATTGTAGATGAGCAGGTAAGGGATATTGTAGAAAAGATTTTTGATATGTATTCAAATGGACATGGTAGTGTAGAAATTGTAAATTATCTAAACTCAAATAAATTTCTATCTCCAACAGGTTATAGGAAAACAGGACTAGTGCAAGATAATACGTGGTCGAAATCTTCGATTTCGTGTCCACGGCTATATGCAAGCGAAGTCGCATGAAAACAAAACTAGCTATAATTGGAATGAAGTAACCTTATGCAATATGCTAAAAAATGAAGTCTATATAGGCAATACCGTTCAAAATAAAAGGTCTATAATATCATATAAAGTCAAGAAATTTAGAACTGTTGATAAAGAAGAACATATAAGAGTTGAAAATACCCATGAAGCTATTATTGACAAAGATACATTTGAAAAAGTGCAACGTATCATAGAAAAAAGAGGAACAAACACAAAACTTAAATATGATTATTTATTAAGAGGATTACTTTACTGTTATCATTGCAAAAGAAAGTTGCAAATAGTTCTAAAGAAGAACTCTAAAAGAAATGCAAAATCACATCCATATATAACTTGTAGTGATGCAAAAGAACGTGGATGTTATTCATTAAATATGAACTACGAGAAATTTGAAAAAAATATTATTTATGTTGTAAAAAAGATATGTCAAATATATGCTGACAAAGAAATTTTTTATTCAATTTATGAAAAATATCAAAATAAAACATCAGATATTCGAGAAAGATATAGGAAAAAAATAGAACAAATTGATAAAGCAATATTAGATATAAATAACAATTTAGACAAGATGTATATGGATAAATTAAGAGGTATTTTACAAGAAGAAGACTACGTTAGAGTATCACAAAAATTAAGTTTAGAAAGAACAAAATTAAATGAACAAAAGCAAGAATTAGAACAGAAATTAATTGGAACAAAAGACAAAATTGAAAACAAAAATCAAACAAAAGAAGAAAAAGAATTAGATGAATTAATAGAAAATTTTTTGAAATTAGAAAAAATTGATAAGATATATTTGTATCGATTAATTAATAAAATTGAGATTGATAAAGACAAAAATATTTACATATATTTTAATTTTTCAAAACTAAATTCTATTAATGAAAATCTAGATGAATTTATCAAAATTGAAGAATTAATTAATGAAAATCAAAAATGCAAAGTCGTGTAATATAAACAGTTACAAGACTTTGCAAAACGGTTGGAAGTTTTTAAAATCCACACCATTGATATTTGCTTTCCAACCATTTGGAAAGGATATTTTTGAATAATTATTGGCTATTTTTTTTGCACTTTCATATTCTTTTGTGTTACTTTTTATTGCTCCTGTTACTAAATCTACTCCATCCGGGTTTACCATTGGAACTACATATATTGAAACTTGATTAAATATATGTCTTGCACTTTGTCCATATATATTAAAGTTATTTACAACTGATTTGCAAAAATTCTCTACAAATTTCATCATTAATAATGATGTAATCCACTCACTTGCATGTATTCCACCTGAATACATAACTTCTTTATTCCCATTTCCTATTTTTACATACGGGATATCTTTTCCCAATACGCTTTTCCCCATATTTCCAATATTCAAAAATGAATATCTTTTTCTTAAAGCTTTAATATTTGTTTGCATTAGCTCATATGTATAATTTAAATTTGTCGGCACAATATCTTTTGTATTTACTCGTCTTAACATTCTCATATATAACCACCTAATTATATATATTAAAAAAATAGAATTTTTGTTACTAATGAAACAGTAAAGTCTTGTAAGGTACTAATATTTCAGCACTTACAAGACTTTTCAACTTTGGTGTGCTTGAAGGGAATCGAACCCCCGACCTCTCCCTTAGGAGGGGAGCGCTCTATCCAACTGAGCTACAAACACATATATTTTTATTTTACACCATTAATTGTGTTTTGGCAAGGTATAACATTTACTTTTTATGTGTTTTTGTGCTATAATTTTATAGGTGATTTTTATGCAAAAAATGTTAAGTTATATGAGAAAAGCAATCGAAAATTATAATATGATAAATGAAGGAGATAAAATTGCTGTTGGTCTTTCTGGCGGAAAAGACTCTATTACCTTACTTATGGGTTTAAAGGCTTTGCAAAGATTCTATCCTAAGAAGTTCGAAGTAGTTGCAATAAGTGTTAATCCTGGATTTGAATTTTTTAATTCAGAATTTTTGAAAAGTGTTTGTGATAAAATCGGTGTAGAGTTTATTGAGGAAAAAAGCTATATAAAAGAAATTGTTTTTGATATAAGGAAGGAGAAAAATCCTTGTTCTTTATGTGCCAACTTGCGTAGAGGAATTTTAAATTCTTCTGCAATCGCTCATGATTGTAACAAAATTGCTTTGGGGCATAATGAAGATGATGTTTTAGAAACATTTTTTTTGAATCTTTTATATGCTGGAAATTTGTCAACTTTTGCTCCAATTAGCTATATGGATAGGTCTAAAATAACTTTAATTAGACCTATGGTTTACATACCTGAAAAAGAAGTACGTAAATTTGTTAGGAGGCAAGGAATAGAAGTAATGCCTAAAGTATGCCCTATGGATGGGGTTTCTAAAAGGGAATCTATAAAAGAGTTAATCTCTAAATTAGTTATAGAAATTCCAACCGTTAGAGCAAATATTATGGGTGCTATTAGAAGATCTAATATTAACGGTTGGAAAGAATTTTAAATTATTATTTTTACTGTAAACAAATCACCTTCTATTTTTATTTGCATTTTTCCTCCTTGCAAACTCACTAAATCTTTAGCTATTGAAAGACCGTAATCCATTGCCACCACTTGTTCTAGATTTATCTCCTCTAACAAATCGTTCCATTAGCTCTTCTGGTGTTATGTTTAACTCTTCTTTTGATATGTTTTTCATTGTAAATACTATTTTATCATTTTGCTCAACATTTACATATATTCTTGTCCCTTCTAAAGAATGTTTATATGCATTATTGTATATATTTTCTAATACTCTCCACATTTTTTTGCTATCTAATTGTGCAAAGATCTCCTCTTTTTCTATTTTGCTAATTAATTTTAAATCTTTACTCTCATACTTTTCTGCAAATTCTCCATTTGCTTGTAATATCATTTCTGTGAAATTCAATTTTTGTAAATTTACCGTTTCATTTCCAGAGCTTATTTTAGACGCTTCTATTAAATCTTCTGTTAAATTTTTTAATTTTTTTGATTTATTTTCTAGAATCTCTATATATTTTTGCGCATTTTCATTTTCTATATTTTCTTTTTTTAGAAGATTAGCATAATTTATTATTGAAGTAAGTGGAGTTTTTAAGTCATGTGATACATTTGTTATTAAGTCTGTTTTTAATCTTTCTGATTTAACCTTTTCATTTACTGCATTTTCTATGCCTTTTTTTATATTGTTTATGTCTTGGACCATATTTTTTAGGTATTTATTGTCTGTTTTTATTTCTGATTGATATTCTCCTGACACTATATTTCTTATTTTCTTTTCTATTTTATTATATTCTGAGACATTTTTTAAGAAAATAATTACTATTGCCACATATATCAAAATCACCAATGCTTTAATTTTAACATCATATATTACAATACCATAGTGTAATGTAGTTGCTGAAATTATTCCCATAGCTATTATTGTTACTACCACCACTATTATTATTAATTTATAATTTTCTTTTATTTTTTCTATAAAATTGGTTACTACTTTTTCATTTTGTGCTTTAGCTTGCTTTATATTTTTTACACTATTAAAAAATATTTCTGCTAAAATAGCATATAAAATAAGGCAAATTAATTCTATACTAATTTTTTCAAATATTGCTTCCATTCCTAATATCGTTAGTATTTTAACATCAAAAAAATCCGTGTAAATACCGCTTTTTATTGCTTTATATAAAAGTACTATAGATAATATTGAAAATATAACTACTCCGATTATATTTATCTTTACATTATGATTTGCTTTATAATAATTTTGTTGTATTGTTTTCATATAGCCATTATTATCTAAATTTACTTTTACATATATATCCAATACTTCAAATCTGGATTGGTCTGCTTTAAATCCATATTTCTGCAATACATCTATATTTGTATCTGGTGCAGAATTTAAACTACAAATATAATATTGTAAACTTTCTTTAAATTCTGATTTTATATGTTCTTTATCCTGTATTACTGTTTTTAAATTGCTAAGTATTATATGTTTTCCCGTGTTTGTTGTAATATCTGCTATGTACTCTATATTTGAATTTTCTCTATTTATATATTCAAGTCCTGGGTAGCTTTCTAGCTCATCATTCCATATGCTCCAGTAAATAGCATCTTCCAAAGTTTCTATTTCATGCGTTATTGCACTTTTATATGATTCTGTTTGTAAAAAATTTGCTTTAGCAATTTCAGCCCAAGAAAATCGTCTTACATTTGAATATATATTGTTTCCTAAAATCCATAATATGATTACCGATATGAATAATAATAGTCTCGCTATATTTATTTTTGACTTTTTTCTGCTTTTTTTCATGCTTTATTTTCCCTTTCCTAAGATATAATAATATTTTTATATATTTTCTATCTTGTACCCTAGTCCCCACACAGCTTTTAGATATTTTGGTTCTTTAGGATTTATTTCTATTTTATCTCTTATATGGCTTATATGCACTACTACTTTTTTTTCATATCCGTCAAATGGCTCTTTCCAAACATTTTCATATATTTGCTTTATTGAAAATACTTGTCCTTTATTGCTTGCCAAAAAAAGTAATAATTTATATTCTATAGATGTAAGCTTTATTTTTTCTCCATCAACCATTACTTCTTTTGTTTTATCATTAATTTCTAGTCCGTCTATTATTATGTTATCATTTTCTATAAGATTTCCAAGCTTAGTATATCTTCTTATATTTGACTTAACTCTTGCTATTAATTCTAGCGGTTCAAATGGCTTAGTAATATAGTCATCCGCTCCTGCATTTAACCCGATTATTTTATCTATACTTTGTGACTTTGCAGATATAAATATTATTGGAACTGAATTTGTTTTTCTTATTTCTCGTGCCACTGCAATTCCATCTATTTTTGGCATCATTATATCTAACAATACTAAATGTATATCTTTTTTCTTTAAGATTTCAATAGCTTTTTCTCCATCATAACATTCAAATACATTATAACCCTCTTCTTCTAGATAAATTTTAATTGAGTCCGCTATTTCCTTATCATCATCCACTACTAATATATTATACATCCATTTTCACCTCATATATATTGCATGCATTCATTCTTTGCACATATTCAATTTTTCCGTTTATTGTTGACTTTATTTTTTCTTCGTTTACCCCATTATTACAAATTAAAATGAAGTTACTTTCTGTTTTTTCTATTTTATCATAATTTTCAACATCTATTATAATTGATTTATCCACTAATGTGAATAAATATAGGTCATCTAGTATTCTATTTTCCTTTGTATTAAAAACATAAATTATTGGCAAGTTTTTTTCTGCTATTTTTTCTGCTATATTATTATATTGTGAATATATATATTCTATTTTTGTATTTTTCACAAATGGACTGTATATTATTGTGAAAAATATTATTGATATTATAAATAATGTATGTTTGCAACTTGCACGTTTTCTTACAAATTCTCTTAAACAATATGCTATTGCAATTATCATTGATGAATATATTGGAATTATATATCTTGTTTCAATATACGGAGCTTTTAATACTATTGTTAATAAATAAATCAAAATTGGAGTTACCAGTAAAACCATTTCTCCATTCATTTTAATATCACTCTTTTTAGGTTTTATTGCTATAATTCCTGTTAAAATTATTATAAATGGCAATAACCCATTAAAGAATTCTTTATTTATCTTTTTGCAGTATCCTACTATATTTTTTATTATATCCACTTCTACAGTTACCCCTCTGTAGCCGAAAAATATATGTGATATTGCATATGGAAATATGAGTATATAAATAACTGATGATATAAATATTCCAATATTATATATCATCAGGTTTTTGTAATTCTTTTGCTTTATGCATTTTACTGTATATATTAAATATAATACAAATGCGTAAATAAAAAAGTAATAATGTGTTAGCCCTCCAAAAATCATAAATGTAGAAATCAAAAATATATTTATTGGTCTTATTTTTTCTTTATTATATATTTTCATATGTAAGAATGTAATTATTAATATATTTAAATTACATAGTTCATACATTCTTATATATAATGTACTATTTAAGCTAATTAGTGTAAGTCCATTAATTAATGTTGTCAATACTGCATATATTTTATTTTTAAATAATTCTTTTGATATTAGATATACCATTATACTTGATATTATAAATATTGTTATATTTAATAAAATTCCAGTCCATTTTGTAAATTTGTTTATTGTAAAAGTTGCAGATATTCTTAATAGTAAATAATACAGTGGAGGATGTACATCATTTTTTTGATTTTCATATACAGGTTTTATATTATAAATTTCATTGTTGTTAACTTCTAAATAATCTTCAAAATATTCTTTATTATGCCATTTATTTAAAAAATCCTCATTATCTGCAATATTTAGTTTATTATAATTCATTAGGCCATATGAGTACATTTCATCCATATGAAAGTATTGTTTTTGATACCCAAAATAAATTCTAATTAATATCTGAACTAATATAATTATTATTAAAATGATTGTTGTCTTTTTCCTCATCTTTATTCTCCCAATATTTTTCTCCATTTATCTCATCAATTAAATATAGTGGTCTATTTTTTGTTTGATTAAATGTTCTTCCTATATATTCACCTAATATTCCAATTAATGCAAATTGTATGCCCATAAAGAAGAGTATTAATGAAATAATTATTTGATATGGTTCTATTGTTTGTTTAATAATAACATATATTAGATTAATTAGCCAAGATGCAAATGTAATAAATGATATATATATTGGCCATCTTAATGGTGAAATAGAAAGTGATGTTATTCCATCTATTGCTAGGTCTATTAATTTTTTATAATTCCATTTTGTTACTCCTGCTATTCTTTTGTCCCTATCAAAATATATTGCCTTTTTGTTATATCCTATCCAACTAAAAATACTTTTTGAGCATCTTCCTGTTTCTCTTAATTTGCACATTGCTTGTACACATCTTTTATCTAATAATCTAAAATCTCCTGTATCCTTTTGTATTGGTATTTTAGTAAACTTTTGTAATGTTTTATAGTACATAGTTGATGTGAATTTTTTTAGCCATGTTTCTCCATCTCTTGTTTTTCTTGTTGCATACACATCGTCATATCCTTTTTCCCATTCCTGTATCATTTCTGGTATAAGTTCTGGTGGATCTTGCAAATCTGCATCCATTATTATTACTGCATCGCTTTTCCTAGAATAGTCTAATCCTGCTATTATAGCTATTTCCTTTCCAAAGTTTCTTGAAAACGATATATATTCAAATCTATTATCTTTTTTTCTTATTCCTTCTATTATTTTTAAGCTATTATCTTTGCTTCCATCATTTATGAACAGTACTTCAATTCTATAATTTGTTAGCTTGTTTATTATAGATGTTAGTCTATTTCTTAAAAATAGAAGTGATTCTTCCTCATTATATATTGGAATTAATATTTTAATTGTTTTCATTTTTCCCCTACCTTTATTTTTTCTATATTAATATTATATTCTTTATATCACTTAAATATTAAATTTAAAGGTTAGAAAAAGTTAAAATTTAGTAAATTTTATTTAAATATTCTCTAATTGGCAAAACAGACCTCATTACGAGATCTGTTTTTTCTATGCCCATGGATTTGTAGATTCTGGATCTTTTATACCTGCCATTAATCCTACAATTGTATCACTCCATATTATTTAATTTCTGTAGACCATAGTCCATGTTTGTTGCAATAAGCATATATTTTTGAACCTGGTATATATTTAAATCTACATTCTGCATTTTGTTCTGGATATAGTTTGATTTTGCATATTTTTTCACCGGCAATCATTGCCAACCACTCTATATAATGCTCTTTATCCATTACATGATTTACTTTTACAGATATTTCATCCTCGACTTTTTCATACGTTGGTATATGTTTTTCGGCTACAGCATCCATGCTATTTGGAATGATTTCTTCCATTTTTTCTCCACAGCAAACTATACCACAATTATCGCAACTACAGTCCTTTAAAACTTCGACCATCGCTCCACATTTAGAACATTTTTTTATAATTAATTTTTCCATAATATCTTTCCTCCTACTTTTTTAAGTTATTACAATAATATCATAATCACTATAAAAAATCTAGATATATTATATTATTTATCTTTTATTAATTTGTAAATATCTTTAAGTTGCAAGTGCTAGTTAATTTCTTTTAATTTAGCCGTCATGTCAAAATTATAAATATACTTACCATCAATTTTTTCATAAACTTCTCCAACTTTTGCATTTTTAGGTAAATCTATCTCAAATATAGAACACGGTCCACCATCACCATTTTCTGATATACAAACCGAATTCTCATCCATTACCCAAGCATAGCCATTTCCTTTCCAGCTTTTGTTATCTAAAAAAATCTTTCTTCTCTCATATAAGTTATATTCTTCTAATACTTTGTCATTTTCATTCATACCTTTACCTTCATCCATCATATTTTTTAATGCATTTTTTAAATCTCTAATAAATTCCTTTATGAAACCATTACTATTATTATTGTTTCTTTCAAATATATTTAAGTCCAATATTTCACCTCCTATTTTTCTAATTTACTTTCTCCCGTTGCATAATTAATAATAATTCCATTTTGCACATTATATACATATACATTAAATTGTAATTTTCCATTATCTTCAATAGAATATGCTTCAATATTTACACCATTTGCTAATTTATTTTCGCCCTCAAAATATGGAGTAACTCTATATAGGACATGGTTAGTTTGATTTTCCTTCAAATAATTATAAACCTGATCTTCAAATTGTTTCATTCCATTTATATTAAAGCTTTGTGTCCCTGTCATTATGTTTCTTTTATCCACATCTATTCCACCTAATTTCCACGCAATTATATGACATCTATGATATAGATATCCTCCTGGAATAGTGTTTGTGTTATATTTTTGTTGTTTAAATCCTGTTGGTGTAATTGAAGAATAATCATCTTTTTCGTCATCTTCATTAGCCTTTTTCCAACTAGTTTTTATCATTGCCCTTCCGCACTCTGCCATTTTCTAAATCAGAATAATAATCTTTCTGTATACTTATGTCTTGCGCAGTAAATTGAGGCACATTGTTGTTTATTTCAATAAATATTTCTCCACTGTATTTTGGAATGTTTGATATAGCGTAAGAAATTTTGTCGTTTTCTATAATATTGCTTGTTTGGTTTTCCTTTCCAATGTTAAAATTTACGCTTACAGCAGTTATTATAATATATAACAATATTATTGCAATACGCTTTAATTTTTTTGTATTTTTATTCATACATTTCACCCATATATTTAATATCATAATATATGATTTTTTTCAATATTTGTATAGCTTGATTTTATTATATTTCGCTCAGCATACCTCACTCCCACATATCCCCTATACACTGCCAAATCAGTTCATTCTGATAAGTTTCTTTTATATTAGTCTTGGAAAATCTAGAAGTACTATTTTTATCTGCTCCATTATTTATTAATAATTTCAAAATCTTCCTATATTGCTCTATGCCAACCTGTGCACAGTGATACTTGGAATGGAGACATTTCTCAACCTTTCTCCTTCCTCTTTTATTTTTTCTATAAAAATATTCTATCAAATCGGTATCTTTTATTCATTTTTTTAATTACCCTACTAAAAGTTTATACAAATTTATATCAATTTTAAATATTTTTCAATATTTTGAACATATTTTTTTAGAAAACCTTTTTTATATTTGGTAGTATATGCAAAAAAAGCACTTTTCTACGAAACCTTTATTGTACCCAACTGTAAAAAAGAGACTCGAACTTACGACCTTCGGGTTATGAGCGAGGTTTGACCGGTTTTTGTAGTTTTGTGAAAATTAGAGTTTTCGTTGGTATTTCAATATTTACAAGAGTTTTGATTTATAGAACATTTGTGTCTTTTTAGGGCATTTTTGGAGTAGATTTTACCCAATTTTTACCCAATGGGTATGGTACGTTTGTTCTTACAAAATTGGCTCTTGTAAGAGATATTTTTGTTTTCTTGGAATTTTCGAACGATAGTGAAGAAAAGCTCCATAGAAAATAAATATGCGAATTTTAGAGTTTCTTAGTGACATAAGTAACTTAGAAACTTTTAAATCCGTTTTTTATTAAGAAAAATTTTAATTTTTAGGAGGATTTAGATTATGAATAGTTTTAGAGAAGTTAATGATGATATTTTAAGAGATTGGTTAAGTTTTAGAGAGGAAATGGTTTTAGGTACACTTACTAAAGAAGATAGAAAACATTATATTTATTTTGATGAGATTGCTGAAAACATTTTAAAGAATGTTCCAAAACAAAATCAAAAATATGTAAAGAATCAGTTAGATAGACTTGATAAGAATTTTATGGATTATATCTGTTATTGGAATGAGAAGTATTATAGGAATGGATTTTGTGATGGAGTTGAATTAATTGGTGGATGTTTTGGAGATTAATGTTTTATTTTAAAGTGCAAATTTTGCACTTTAAAAATATAAAATTGCACTTTAAAAGGCGAGTTAATTCTCGCCTCAAAACTATCCTTTTTCCATTTTGTTTTCTATTTTTGCCTTCAATTAATTCTTTTTCTTGTATTTTCTCTATACATATTTTAATAGCCTTTAAAGGTTTGTTTGCTATAATTCTTTGCTGTATTGAATAATTATATGTTATGATGAAACATTCCTCTAAAGCACAATTATCACACTTTAAGTATACATGATTAGACTTTAAAAATTTTTACTGCATAATATGTTGAGTGAAGCAATAACTATTATAGCAATAAAAGTACTGTTGTAATAGCAGTCATTTAGAATCTTGCATATTTAGATATTCTTGCTATATCATGAATCAAGTTTTCAAAAGATTCCTTACTCCAAGAATCTGGATGTATAATACCATGGATAACACTATTTCTATTATCTCCTATATCAGTAATTTTTATTTTTCTATAATACTTTTTATATTCTTCTAAAAGCTTTAATAACTCTTTATCTTCATTTTCTTGTATTGCAAGATTAATTAATTTCATACCCACTTTCTTATTTATCTCTTTCCCATCCCTGTCTTGTAATGGTAAACCATAATCAGATGTCAAAGTGCGAATTAATTCTTCCAAGTATGTATATGCAAATGGTGTTAAGACAGAATATGAATCTTGGTAAGTTTTATATATTTTTTCTACAATATTCCAATCAGGTAACCAACGCCAAAAATGTGCGTAATTTTCTATTTCTTCAAAGTCTTTTTCTATATTCAATACTATCACCCTTAAATATATTTTTATATTATACAATCCTAAATATGTTTAAATTATTATAGTAATTGCTTAAATTTTATCATTATTCAGATATTTATTCTATTATTTCAAGTTTCATTATTTTATTAGAAATATCTAACATACTCATCTTATCTTCTTTTAGCTTTTCTAAATATTTTTCTAAATTCTTTATGGAAATTCCTTCATATTTAATTACATTTTTTTCATTAAATATTTTTTTGAATATTTCGTTTAATTTTTCTATTATATCCAATGCTATTTTTACTTGCCATATTCTTGTTTTTATAACCCTATAATTATGATAATATGTCGTTATTTCTTCTGGCGTATCTGCTTGAATATATATGTCTTTTGTTAATTTAATAAATTTGTATTGATCTTTTGTATGCTTATCTGAAAAATATGTAAATTCACTTGCAGAATTATAATTTCTAATTTGATACTCATTCATTTTTGATATTTTATAGAGTAATGTTTTTCTTTTTACAGGATTTAGTATATTTATATTATTTTTAATTTTAAATTTATATTTTTCTTGATTTTCTTCTATTCTTTCTGGCATTTCTTTATATAGACCAATATCTGTTAAAATTCCTCTAGAGTCTCTTGTAAGCACAATATTTAAATAGTATTTGCCTTTTTCGAATAATTGTTGGGCAATATCTTGAATTAAATTTTCAAACTCATAATAATCCATTCCAGATTTATTAAAAATCTTCCTTATATTTGAATTTGGTATTGATATCATATATCTGTCCCACTTATTAAACTTTCCAACTATCTCTACTGACATATGTTCAAACAAATCTCTAATCATACAAAAATATTTTACATTATTCTGATATTTCATACTATTTCTATCCCTCATTCCATTTAAACTTCGATTCATATTTACTATCAGATAAATTATTTACATAGTAACACAAATAAATTTCTGAAAAATTATATTTGCCCAATTCGAATTTTTGCACAATTTCATCATCTGATATTATTCTCTTTCTTCCGTAAATATCTCCTATATTTTCAGTTTTTATTTTTGGCATAATATTATCTATAAAATTTCTATTCATAGAATCCCTAAATGGATCAAATTCTATTCGATTTTTATCTATGTTTCCATATTCAACCATACTATTAAAAAATTTTTTGTTCTCTATCGAATAGTTTTGTTCTTTTACTAAATCTTCCCATTTAGAATCACTATTTATTCTAGAAAGATATATCATTTTCCCTTGTATATCCATAAAATACAAATATGGTTTTAAATATTTATTTATTGCATATTGTGCATTATATCCATTTAGTTCTATTTCTGTTTTTGTTTTTATATCACTTATATTTGATAATATAAATAGATAATTAAATATTTTTTTATATCTTTCATAATCATCGTTATTCAATAAGTTATTTGCCATAATATATGCATTATAAAAAATTAGTCCAAAAATATCAAATTGGGATTCATCCTCTTCTTTTTTATCAAATTCCAAATTTCCTAATAGTTTTATTGCACATATTATATTATTTAATTTATAATCTTTTATTTTTTCATTAAATTTTTTTGGTATATTATCTATCCATATAAAATCTTTTTTCATTTTTATAATTTCTTTATGGATTCTTTCTATACTTAAATAAGCATTTTCTACCTTATTATATATTTCAATATTTTTAGCAATTATTACTTTAGTAGCATTATATTTTTTATTTTCATACATGTTTTGTGCACTATTTTGAATATAATCCAATATTTGTATATAAACATTATATATCTCATTTATTTGCTGATATATTAAAGCATATAAATGTTCTTTTATGTATCTTTCACTAGTTATAACTTTCCCTTCTATTCTTCTTTCTAATTCAATTTGTTTACATACTTTTTCAACTTTTTCATTGTTAAATATTTTATTATTTTTTTTCAATAAATTATTGAACTTAATTTCTTTATATTTCATTTTATCAATTATTTCTTTACATTTTTGTATATATACATTTGATTTAAGGATAGCTCCCATAAAGAATAATGACTCCATTTCTAAAATTGCTTGTATATTAAAATCATTTTTTTCACTATAATTAAATAATGTATTGATTTTTTCAAATATCATAATTTCTTCTTTTATAATATTTGAAATATTTCCACCTAAATTAGCTGCTGTTAATAACTTATCTAATTTTTCCATTATTTTATATGCATAAATCAATTTATCATTTCTTATCAACTCTTCTAGCCCTATACTAATTAGCGAAAAGAAATTTTCTTCTATCCAATTAATATTTCTTATTTTTTCAGGGGTAGGAATAACTCCTGTATTTACATATGTAACTAATTCCATTTCTCCCATCTTTAACATTGATTTCTGTTTATATTTTTCTTCAAACCACAATGAATTATATGGTATTTTATTTTTAGTAACCATATAATTATATAATGTTCTAATAGTCGTATCTTCAAATTTATAGATTGCATTATAATCTTTTTCTTTTATAAATGTTTCTATTAATTTATTTAATTTTTCTATACTCCCCTTTGCTATGTTTTGATAATATTGTTCAAATTCACCCCCTCGAAAATATCCTTTTGTTTTTTGCACTTTACGAGAACTATTATATATTTTTAAGCATTCTTCTCTTGTAATAAAATTTAAATTTGTAAAATAAAATATTCTTTGAGAAAGATTAATAAAGGCAATTACTATTCTTACCGTATATAATACAAATAGTCCCGTAATTAAATAACTTAATCTTATTCCTACTATACAAAACATTATAAGTATAATATTTATGATAATATAATTTTTTATACTCTTTATATTTCTATTATTCTCTTTCTCTCTTAATATTTCAAATGATAATGATGTATCTAGATTAACATACTTACTTGAAAATACTCCCGATAAATTAGCATAAAATAATGCTATTAATACTCCTGATATTCCCAATGAAGCAAGTAATAACTGATAAAAATAATCTTCAGAGAATGTTACAATACTTTTTACCATCTCACAATTAACAAAAAAATTGTTATATAGTACTTCTTCTACTATTAATAACCCTATAACAAAAATTGAAATTACAAAAATATAAAATAGTACCATTATTATTTCTTTTATCATATTAATAGCTTCATTTCCACTTTTTTTAATTCCATTCTCAGTTTTAAAAAGCATCTTTTTGACCTGAAAAAGAATTTTGTATATCACATTATTTTTTATTTTCCAAATTTCATATCTAATTTTATTTTTCATAATCACTCCTATAAAAAAGCAAAATAATCCTGTAACTATTAATTACTCTCTTACTTTGCTTTTCCTCTGTAAACTTATTCTAAATATTCTTTTAATCCATCAATTATTTTATACACTTTGGTCATTGGATTTCTTCGTGATTCTTGTCCATCTTTATTTAATTCTTCCATATATTCGCAATTCTTTATTGCTGTATGTAGCCTTTCTTCACTTGTAACTTTTTCAAAAATGTTTGTATCGTTTTTAGTATATTCCCCTAAACCTTTTTTCTGAAATTCTTTACTTAATTCTTGTAATACATTGTCCTTTGAAATATACCTATTTACTTTCTTAAAATGTGATAATAACCACAATTCAAAATTAGGATTAGACCAAGCTACATTATAGTCACAGGTTTTAATTGCTTTATCAAATTGTTCATCTGAGTAATCATCTTTATCAAATACAACCCAAACTTGTCCATATCTTTTATTTGAATAGTTTACAAATTTATCTGTATATTTTACTAAAGCTGTGGTATTTTCACCTGTTCCTTTTATTTCAATATTAGGAATTAATACATCCACTTTGCTTCCATAATTTTTATTTATCTTTTTCTTTAATCCATTAAAATAATTTGGTTCAGTTTGCTTCCCTTCACATACAATTAGGTAATTAGCTGGTGCAAGCCTCTTACTTTTTAATCTGTCTTTCCTTGATATATTTTTATTATTCTTCATGTATTATATCAAATTCTTCCAATACTGGAATAGCACCATATCTTCCAGTTAAATAATCTTTATTGTATGTTGCATCATTTCTTACTTTTTTACCTGCATTTTTATCATCTTCTAATATATAATCAGATAATGCATATATTTCTGAAATTCCGTCTTTATCTTTTTCTGCAAACCATATCTCATCTCTTCTAAATGTTTCTTTGTTTAAGTTTACCGTATCATGTGTTGAATATATTAACTGTCCATTTCCTATATTAGTCTGACTATTATGGAATAAGTTAATAATATATCTAGTTAATAATGGATGTAATTTCGCATCTAATTCATCAACAAATAATACCATTCCATTTTTTAATGCATCCATAAAGAAATCAAATAAGTGAAACATTTTTCTCGTACCATTAGATTCTAAATAAAATGGTAATGCTTTTAACTCTCCATTTTCTCCTCTGTGAAGAACTTCAATATCTATAATACCATTATTACTTTTAACGGCTTTTATTGAATCTGGTGTAGTTCTTATTCCTTCAATTCCAGAATCAAATGTTTTTATAAATTTTAATAGTTCTTTTTTATAGTTTTCATCGCTTAGTATTTTTAATGAAACTCTGTTATTAATAAATCTTTCAAAATTTGGATTACCTAAGTCTAAATACATGCTATTTACAAACCAGTCATATACATTGCTGAAATCCTCATTATTTTTATCTATTTTGCTATATATATTTAAGAATAATGTTCTTTCATCTATATTCACTAAATCTGAAATTTTATTAGGTTTCATTGATACATTGTTATTTTCTCTTTCGAAAATAGCATAAAATTTATTTACTCTTTTCTCAAATAACCACTCTGAAATAATTGTATCCTTTAAAACTTCAAAACCATATTTATATATTTTATTGTTTTTAGCTAATATTTCTACTTCTAAAGCGATTGGAGCATTATTTATCATAAAGCTATAAATATTTTCTTCATCTATTGGAGAATTCTTTTTAGAGTCATCACTTACTAATATTCTTTTTTTCATATAATCAAAAGCCTGTAACACATTAGTTTTTCCACTAGCATTGGCACCATAAATTGCAGATACTTTCAAATATTCACCATTTTCTGTTTTAGCCACATTATATTCATGTTCTTTTAATGATGTTGCTTCCATATCTAAACAATTTTCATTTTTAAAAGATTTGAAATTTTTAAAACTAAATCTTATTAACATCTTAAAATCCTCCTTTGCTTTATATATTATATGCTAAAACTTTAAAAATATCAATATTTTTGAGATATTTTCTCAAATTTTATTGATATTTATTTTAAAATACTGTTAAATTCTAATGGTACTATATTCTCATATAGTAATGTAAACTGTGAATTAACTTGCCTATAATCATGATAATGTCCAAAATACCATTTCTTAAACTCACATTTTTCTGAAATTTTTTGTAAATAATCCGTTAAAGTATCTTTTTTATAAAATAGATTTAACAATGTTTGTATGCTTGTAGGACAGCAATGAGAAATAATATAATCAACTTTATAATTTACTTTTTCTAAATTTTTTATTCCACTTTTCATTTCCTCATCAGTTGGAAGTTCTAAATCACACCACGAATAATCTCTTATTCTAAAATATGCTCCTCTTTTTCGATACTCATATATTTTTTCATATTCGTCTATGTTTAATATTCCATCCATTATGTCGTGTGATCTAGCACCACCAAATGTGAAGAACTTTTTATTATCTATGTTAAATATATCTCCTCGCATTAAATGAATAACTGATTCTCTTATTTGATGAACTTTACCACCATGCCATTCTTCCACTGGATAATTATATAATCTTTCAAAATTTTCATGATTACCATCAACAAATAAAGTTGTAAAATTTTTATTATTTAACCAATCTAGCCAATGCTTTTCATATATACTCTCTACTATATAGTTACATACTCCACCAAAATCACCACAAATAATTATATAATCATTTTTAGTCATTTCAGATTGTATAGGAAATTTATTCTCTTCAAATCTTGAAAAGTCAGCATGTGTATCACCTGTAATATAAATCATTCTTTTTTTAAAATCTATTTATGTTTTTTCCATATTTATTCCAATTTATTTCATATGTTGCCTGTGCTGTATTATTATCTATTAACATTAGTATTTTTTTACCTACTATCCTTGATGCAAAATAACATATTATCGCATCATCTAAATGAAATGTTCTATCTAATTCATCATTTGATAGAATTTCGTGTTTGGATATGTTATACAAATCAACAAACAATTTTAACTCTTCACTTAATTTTGTTTCAAAAATATTTTTATCAGATATATATTTTAATAGTTTTCCTAAAGGATACTTCCTAACTTTTAAAAATTCTAATTTTCTATAAATACTTAAATATATTTTTATTGATTCCTCGAAATGATGGCCACAATTTTCTATTATATCTCTTGCTGTATAGTTTAAATCTAAAATATCTATATCAGCTCTAACATATTGAAAACATCTATATGCATTTCTATATATTGAACCTTGAAATGGATTAGAATTGGCTGGATCGCATCCTTGACAATAACCACCTATTCCGCCTAATGATTGATCAAATTTCCATAACTCTATAGTTTTATAATTATCTCCTGCTTTTTTTATATTTTCAATGATACTATCAATAGTATTGTTTTGAGTTTTTGTAAATATTACTTTTAATTTTTGTGTTTGTTCTAACATATTATTTCCTCTATTAATTATATTTTTGAATATTAAATAATAATAAGCAAAATAATCATGCAATATACATAATTTATCTTGCTTATCATTTGTTTTAATTTATATTTTTCTCGTTCTCTAACGATTGTCTAATCAAATCTAATTTATAATCATAATCTGAATCATCCCATACTTTTATTCTAATATTTCCTGTTCCCCAACTACCAACAGTAATACTTTCAGCTATATTTTTATCATCCTTTAATAATTCAATTGGTAAATCCAATAATATATTTAGAGAATTTTTGTACACTATTATTTCAGCGAAATTTGAATAGTCATATTTATAAGCTATATAATGTTTTGTAATTACTTTAGTAATTCTATCGTCTAATTCCATTATATCTTTATCAAATCTATCAAATACCTTTTGTATCTTTTCCTTCATCTCTGGAAGATGATCTATATTTTCATAAGATACTTTTTCATATTTATTAGAAAACTTATATGGCTTTATTTCTTCCTCACTTAAATTTGGATATTCCCAAATCTTTACTGCTAAATCAGCCAAATCATAACTTCTATCATTAATTTGTTTAATATTCCATTCTGCATCTTTTTTATTTTCTTTCTCATAATTATCTACATAATCTAAAATCCAATTACTTAATATAAAGTGACTATCTTTAATTCCTCCTGATACAGCTAGTTTTTTCTTAAAACTGTAATCTCTCATTTCAGAATTATAAACTGGTTTTGTTAATGTCAAATTTCCTATCCTGTGCATATTTTCATTTTGTTTTTGTTTCCATCCATCACCTAATACTTCTTGCCACCAAGATTTTAAAACTGGAGTCTCTGGTAATATATGTTCTATAGAAACTTTATTATTGTCAATTGAAATAGGATTTTGATGGTTGTAATTTTCAAGTTGTTCTAATATATAATTTTTCAATCTAGTATTATACATGTCTCTTGTAGCAAAAGCTCTCTTGAAATCTTCATTATTAGGAAATACTTTATATGAGTCTAATAACATTAGAGTAGCTAATACACTTACTCTATAATTTTTCTTATCTACAGAATTATATAATATAGCAAATGTTTTATTTAATGAATTTGATGGAATTTCACATATATACCTTCTAAAAACATATGAAATAATTGCCTTTACTATATCTATAAAATCTTTTCTTGAAAGTTCAAATTCATGAGTTTTTTGACTTTCTTCGTAGTCATTATATACTTGCATTAAAAATGGATATACTGTATCAGCTCTTTGTATTTTCAGTTGTTTCCATAGATTATTAATTTCAGCATCTTTGTCTTTACAATTATATATAGTAGAATAATATTTTGAATACTTTCTTAATCTTTTTATTATTTCTTCTTTTGAAAAATCTTTCTCTTCATAATAATTTTTAAATTCTTCATAAGCACGATCAAGTCTAATATTATTTTTCTTTTCTGTCATAATTAGGTAATCTCTCAAAAAGAAATCAAATCTTTCTACATATCCCTGTTGTCCAAAGTCTTGCTCTATTGGTCTCCAGTAACTTTCATATAAATTTTTTTGAACTTCAGTATCTAAATCTAATAATAGATAATTTCTTAATAAATCACCTTGACTTAATCCTTTTCCTGTTGAATTCATACTCTCAAATATTATTTGAGGGTTGTCCTGATTTTTTGTTAAAACAACATAAACAATATCTAATTTAATAATAGCCATATATATTTTATTTAATTCTTCAACTGTATTAGGTAATAAATCTACAAAGTAATTGAAATTATTTAAAAGTTGTTCAGAAGGATGTATCAATTCGCTTTCTAATCCCTTGGCTATGTAAAAATATGTCTCCTTATCATCTGCTGTTGGTACTAATTTAAATCTATCTTCTCCCTGATATGTATTATTAAAAATAAATCTATTTTTTATGTCATCAGCAGCTGTTCTCTCTCCTAATTTTTCATACGCTCTAGACAATGCAATCATCAATATAGAAAGAGTCGTTAGTCTTTGTTGTCCATCTATTAATATTTTTTCTTTTATTACACCAGGCATATCAATATCGTTTAATTGATAACATACAATAGAACCAATAAAGTGCCCTGAATTTAAAGATGTCTCCCCTAATTTCTGCAAATCCTTCCATAATGTATGACATTGTTCTTCATCCCAACTATATTTTCTTTGAAATATTGGGACAGTAAATTTTGTATCGACATTTGACAATAAATCATCTAATTTTGACTCTTTTGCTTTCATATTTTTTCCTCTTCCTAATAATATTTATATTACAATATTTTATTTATTTCCTTTAGATTTATTATGCGTTGAACATAGCATTTCACAATTATTAATATCAGTTGCTCCGCCTTTACTCCAAGCAGTTACATGATCAGCATCCATTTCTTTTAATTCCCAGATTCTAGTCTTATTAGAATTGTTTCCTACGGCACATAGTGGGCAATTTGATACTCCCTTTACTTTTGCTTCTATTGTTTGTTTATTATAAACAATTTTTTTAGTCATATCATCAAAAACTCTGATTTCCAATAACTTCGTATCTACACATCCTCCCAAAATGTATTCACAGATTCCTTTTTTATTTTTTACCTGTTCATCATAATATAATTTATTTAAAATTTCTGAAACATTTGAAGGATTATATGAATTTTTATGATATGTTTCATATAATCTTCCCCACTCCAAACCTCTCATTTCTGGAATAACATCTATAAAAGTAGTAGAAACCCAATCTATTACTGTATTAAAATAAGTCTTCAATTCATTAATATTATTATCTTTTCTGTGTAGACTCATATATGCATCAATATTTCCTTTGCTCACCCATTCCAAAGCTTTTTCTAAAAAGCCTTGCCTTAGAACTTCTGCTTTTATATATGCACTCCATTTTTGAATATATGCATTTTGTGAATTGCTGAATTCTTCCTTTGCTAGTGTGACAAAAGGTCCAGAATAAATTGCATTTAACAATTCTTGATTATTTAAAGGGATTCCAGCAATATTAATTGTTTTAAACCATTCTTTTATTTCACTTTCTTCTCCTTCACAAATATAAATTGTTAATTTTGAATTTAAAATCTTTTCTTGCTTGTCTAATGGCAGCCCATCAAAGTATTGCTCCATTCCATTTTCATCTTTTAGAGCAAATTTATGCGTTATATATCTTCCAAAACTTGTTATTCTTTGTTGTCCATCTAATACTTCATAAGTATTTTCTCCTGTTTTTACAAAATATAATAAGCCTAAAGGATATCCTTTTAATAGAGAATCTATGACAGCTGCCTCCTTCTTTTCTTTAGCATAAATATAATTTCTTTGGTATTCTGGCTGAATAGTCAATTTCCCAGACCATCCAAATAGTCCTTTTCCTTCATATTCATTATATACAAATCCCTCGCGAATGTCTCCTACTGTTAAATCTGTTTTAAGTGTTGTTTTCATTTTTACTATCCCCCTTGATTATTAATATTCTATCATATATTTGTTTTCCATTAATATATCCCCTATGTCTTTTTTTCGAATCCAATCTTATTTTTTCTACAGCTTCATTCGTATCTCCTGAATGAGTATGTCCCAATATTTTAAATTGTTCTGGATTATGATATTTTAAGAAAGTAATTGGTACTCCCATAACTCCTTCATAATCATCTGGTATAGCATCATATCTTGGAACTTCGATTGCATCATAATTGTCAAATTTAGGATAATAGTTAATTCCATAGTCTTTTTTTAGTTTTTTTATTAATGGTTTATTATATTTTAAATTATCTTCCATACTCATTAATTTTAAAGAAACATGTCTTCTACCTAAATCGACATTAGTGTACCAACAAATATTACCCATACTTCTCCACTTTTGTCCAGTTTTATCAATCCAAAACCTTGTTTCTCTTGGTTCGGATTCTTTTGGAACTTTAAATGACATATCTCCTGCATTTTTTCCTATCCACATTTTTCCTGTTTGTATTAATGGAAAAATTTCTTTAGTTGTGCAATCATTTTCATTTCCTATAATTATAAATTTCTTATTATCTTCAAATATCCAATTCACAAACTCTCTAAATAAACTAAATGGAGGATTAGTAATTATAATATCAGCTTCATCTCTTAATTTTTTTACCTCTTTTGATCTAAAATCTCCATCCCCATTTAAATAATTCCAGTCCAAATCTTCTATATCAACTCTACCTGATTTGTTAGTATCTCTATCCAATGTAAATATTTTTCCATGTGATTTAGTTTTCTTTTTATCAAATTTAGGACTATTCATTTCAAATAATGTTAATTGTTCATATTTTTCTTTTTTACTATTTGAAGCATAACTAGTAGAAATTAATTTTTTTAATCCAAAATTTTCAAAATTTTGTGCAAAATATCTTGTAAAGTTGCTCCATTCCGGATCATCACATGGCAATAATATTGTTTTGTTTCTAAAAACATCTGGATTATATTCAATGTAAGCATTCATTTCTTTTTCAATATCAGAATACTCTGTATAAAATTCATCAAATTTGTCATTTTTAGCATTATGTAATTGTTTATTTTGTGCCATAAATATTCCCCCATTTTTATTACAATTATCTATTATATTTTATATCATAAAATGACAATTTTCTCAATAAATACTTCTAAATATTTGCAATTAATTTCTATAGAAAAAATGATCATAAGGATAACCTGCTTTAATATATAATTCCGTTAACTCCATTTTATATTTCTCCAATAATTCTAGATACTTTTGCTTAAACACATTTTTACAAATCCATCCAACTCCTTTTCTTGAAATAATAACTTTATTATTATCTAAATATTTATAATTACTAAAACCATTATCACACATTTTTTTAATTGCTTTTCTTATACTAGATTCTGCTCTATTAAAATATTTTTCTAATTGTTTTATATCCATATCTTCGTTCCACCAATTTTCATTATGCTCTACTTTCAAAAAATCTTCATACAATTTAATTCTGGTTTCAAAAAATTCTACATCAGTATCTATTAAAGATTTTTCTTTTTCAAAATACACAAATTCTATCCAGTAATACCCTTCTACTAAAATAAAATATTTTCCACTTCTTATTTTTTCACTTCTCCATCTGCAAGTTGGATGTTTTTTTAACATAACATCTACAGCTTTTCTTAAATCCACATGCTTTACTTCTTTACCATGTTTAGTTGTTGTTCCTAATAACTTTAATCTTTTTAAAATTTTATCATATGATAAAAAAACACTATCTAAAATTTGTTCTGAATCTCTCCACATTTTCATCACTTCCTTGCTATAAAAATTTATTAATGCTAGTTTACGAAGCATTAATAATTAGCAAAATTTATTTTGCTCGAATATAGGTGGCATTTTTTTATGCCCAATATTCGCCAGCATGGTGTTTTGACACCCTTTTCGCTGTTTAGGGCAAAATGCCCTAATGCCCTTTTTGCTCTCCGAGGGATAATTTTTTATAAAAAATCTTTTATTTTTATTTTAAATAATTGCAAAAAAGCTCAAATTTCTAAATTAAAAACATGAACTTTTTTGCTTTACTTTTATGTATAAATATTTTATAATTATATTAGTTTTTGGATTAAGTTAGTATTTAGTTTAGTCGCTTATACTAACTTTTTTCTTTTCATTTTCATCATATTTTTTTAGTTCAATTCCATAGCAAAATTGATATAACTTTTCAATAACATCTTCAGCTAATTCTTCATCTTCACTTTGATAAAATCTATCTAATAAGCTCTCTTTATCAAATCTAGTTGTTACTATAATTGGTAATTTATTTTCATTTCTATTTTCTATAATTGTATATAATTTTTCTAATGCCCAGCTACTAATTCTTTCTGTTCCTAAATCATCAATTATAAGCATATCAACCTTAGAATATAATTCAATTATGTCTTTTTCTTTACTCGAAAAATCTTTAAAAGTATCTTTAATTACATCCAGCAATAAAATTAGTCTTTCCATTAAAACTAGCATATCTTTTTCAGTTAGTTTATTTAAAATAGCTGTTGCTAAATGTGTTTTCCCTGTTCCTGACTTTCCAGTAATAATAAGTCCATTTTTTTGATTTTTATTTATACATTTTTGTGTAAAATCTTTTGCAATTTTTACTTCTTTTTCATTATTTTCTGTTATTATAAAATTTTCCAATTGATAATCTTGTATTCGGTTACTAATATAATTTTGTATATAGAATTGCCTAATCATTTGTTCAAAATGTTTCCTTTTCTTTTGTATTTCTTCTTTTAAATCTATTTCATTCCAATAAGCCTTTGACTTTTTACAATCACATCTTTCATACTCTATTGAAGTTAAAGGCATATTTGCATATAAATAATCTAAACCTATTGGTTTTAAATCTTTTCCACAGAATTTACATTTATTGTGGAAAATCTTGTCTTTAGAATTATATTTCATATTTTCTAAATCCATTTGTGTTCTCTTCTTCCTTTCTTATTTCTTTTTTCTTATCTTCTTTATTCTTAATTCTTATTTCTTTATTCTTTTTTTCTTCTCCGTTACATAACGTTACTGTAACATCACTTTTTTCATTTTCACTTTTCTTTTTTTCACGATATTTTTGTTGCCTTAATCTAGCTTGTTCCTTGTATTTTTCATAAGTTTCAATACTTTGATATTCATTCCAGTTTTTTATTTTGTACACATTGCTATCTAAAGTAATCATATCTAATTCTAAAAATTTCTTAATAATTTCTTGCATTTTTTCTTCAGACTTTCCCATAATCTTCGAAAAATATTCTATTGTCATTGTTTTATTATCAGTTATTAATAATTTTCCTTCTTTATTACATTCCATAGCTAAAATTAATAATTGAAGCCATACTCTAATATATGTATCTCCATCAGGCTCTTTCATTAATATTTGAATTTTCCTATTTGCAAATAAATTTACATCAATTTTTAACCATTGTATTTTATGCATTTCCTCCTTTCCTCTCTTTCTTTAAAATTTAATTCATAGATTGTAATTCCATGTTTTTTAAATATTCATCTAGTGCTTGTACTCTAAATAAATATTTTCCACCAACTTTACAATATGGAATTTGTTTTTTTCTTACCAGTTGATTAATTAACCAATATGAAATGCCTAAATACTCTGATGCTTCTTTCATCGTTAGTGTTGTTCTTTGAACTTTTTGTACTTCCATAGTACCACCTCCTGTTTTTTTGCAAATTTGCATTGACTTTTGTTAACATTTGCATTATACTGTGAATAGTTAACTATGTAAATACTTTTTTGTTTCTTTTGATAGCAGGTTAACTTTTAATATTTTTTATATTTGTTAACGGAGGAATTATGAATAATATAGAATTATATAAACCTATAAATATCTTTGTTTCATCAGATGAAACAATTACTCATAAATCATTTCTATATGCTAAAACTAAACAATCTAAGCCCAAATATTATGATTTAAATTATGGAAATAAAGGATATTTCAAGATTAAAACCATTACATCAACACAACCACTTTGTACTGAAATTATTTCTTTTTTGAATTATAATTTTGATAATTTTGGTGAATATCTTATGTGGTTCACTAAATTTTTCACCTCTTATATTATATATACTGGTGAAACTGATATAAACCAATTTGAGATTAATACATTTTATTCTTTTTCTGAAGTAGAAAAACTTGCAAAAAAATACTATGATGAAATAAAATCTGATTTAGAATATGGTCAAAAACTTTTTTCAGACTTTATTGATTATATATTTAATATTAATAATATTGAAGATATAAAAGATTTTAGTACGAGAATAAGGTTCTATATTTATTACACTGCCCATTCTAAGAAAATAGATAGATTTATAAATAATAGTTTCTCTATGGAAAAAGGATTTAAATTTAAAGCAAATAAGAATTTTGATGCTACTACCGAGAAAGATTTAATAACTTTTTTTAAATCTAAACCATCTGTTGATGTTGAGCCAGATTACACATCTAACAATGATAATATTTATGGAATTTTATATATTACATTATTTCAGTTTGTACTCAATAATAAACATCTTATAAAAAAATGTAAAAATTGTGGTAAATATTTTATTACAGATAATTCAAGAATTAATTATTGTGACAATATATTTAAAGGATCTCAAACTTGTAAAGATATTGGAAATCAAATTGCTCAAAGAATTAAGCAAGAGAACGATAAAGTTTATGGTAAATATCGTAAAATTTATGCTAAAAAAGCTATGTTGGTAAAACGTAACCCTGATATAGAAGTTTATAAAAAGGATTATGAAAAATGGAAACAAGAAGCTAAAAAATTTATGAATGAAATTAGAAATGAAATGAAAAGTTATGATGAATTTGATAAATGGTTAGATAAAAACAAATAAAGGAAAAGTTTATTTCTTTTCCTTTATTTACAATTCTCCTTATACCATTCTTCCATTCCAGTATTAACTATGGTACCTTCATATAAAGTTTTGCATTCATCCATATCATAATATTGTGTAAATAATCCTTTGTTATGCTCATTTATGTTATTATATATTACATACGGAAATATAACTACTTCTCTTCCACTTCTTCCAGCCTTGTTTGCTAAATGACATGCCGAATTTACTACATCTCCCATCCAAATAACTTCATTGATTGAACTTCCTGAATACCCTGCTTGTACCATTAAAGCTCTACCATAATCTATTCCTATTCCCACATCAATTTCATTATATTCTTTCTTTTTTAATTTATAATTAAGAATTTTTATCATACTATATAATTTAGCAGAAACATTTATTACTGTATCAATATCATTTTTTTTAGGAGTCTCAAATACTCCCCAAACGCAATCTCCATGTATATTAATTTCTTTGCAAATTTCTTGTTCATTCATTATTGCTACGCATTCAGATATAAAACTACGATATATCTTTGCCAATGTTGGTCTCAAATGATCGTTTGTCATATCAGAGGATCCAACTATGTCAATAAATAAGGCTGTTACATGCACATAATAACCATTGTTATATGTTAGTGTACTTCTTGCTGGTATATAGTTTTTATCAGAATAGTTAGAATTGCTTGCATTTAGTATTTCATCTATTCTGTCCGAACTTTTATTAATATCATATGATATTTTATTATTAGATTCCATATTCCCTCCAACTTAACAAAAAATGTAATTTATAAAAGTAAGTATTACTGTAACTACAATATATTTTATACTCTTATTATATAATTTTGACTTACAACTGCAGATTTTAGAATTGACATACACTTGATTTAATATTTCTTTTTTTACAGTTTTTTCATTCATTCTTTCAAAATTATTTAAAAATTCTATCCTATCCATATTTGCAATATTTCCAAAGAAATAATTTGATTTTGGTATATTATTAATTTTTGTTCTTGCTAGTAATGTAAGAATTAGTAAAATTGCAGAAGTCATGCTACTAATAATTAACAATATTACAACTATTGTTCTTAATATTTCTATTAAACTCATTGTATTTATTGGAATAGAAATAAATTTTTTCAATATTTCTATGTTATTTACATTCAATATATTTCCTAATAATATTCCCAAAAAAGCTAATATAAATGAGGCTTTTAAATCAATATTGTTAATCCAAGAATTTACAATATCTAAGTTTTTATATGCATCTTCTTTACAAATTTTATTATTCATATTTTTCAATCTCCTTTAAATATTCCTCAAATTCACTAATATTTATTTCTTCGTAATTATGTTCAATTCTCCATTTTATTTCGAATTTTAGGCTATGTAACCTAGAGTTTTCTTTTGCCCATTTTAATGTTTCTGGTTTTAAATTTATCCACTTACATTTTTCCGCCATAAATTTCATATACTCGATTGATTCTTCATACATTTCCAATTTATTATATATATGTATTAAATAGCAAGCAACTGATTTTTTTATTTCTTCTTCTGTATAATTAATTTTCTTTCCTACTTTAAATAAAAAACTTATTATTTCTGTCCAAAAGCTTGCCATTTTTTTGTTAATTTCACAATCTCTATGTAAATATGCTCCTAGAAGATCATAAATTAGATCATATAGTTCATTATATTTTTCGTTTATTTCTCGTGATCTTTGTTCATTTTGTTCTTTTTTTATTTCTACATCCATTTCCTTGTTTTTTAATTCTTCTTTTATTTTATCTAATTCCTTTATTGCATTAGCTAATATCATAGCAGTTTGTGTCTCTTCATACTCTATATTTTCTCGATTTGTATCATTTTTTGATTCATCTATAAAATCACTATAAAAAAATTTTGAAATATATCCACTAAAAATTTTTTGTTCTTTACATTTTACAACTTTTTTCCATGTTTTTCCTTTTAATTCGTCACTAAGATTTTTATAGGCATTTTCAGAAATAAATATCTCTCCTCCTTTTGCTAAATCAGAAAACTTACTTGCATGATTTGTCACATTTCCTACCCAAACACAATCAACTTCGTTTTCTTTTTCTTCATTACTCTCTACTCCATACATTCCGACCTTTGTTAATAATACTTTTCCATAATCAATTCCTATACCACAATCAATAGTTTTATTATTTATGTTATTTCTTAAATGTTTATTTAAACTAAAATCTATTGCTGTTGCCATACTTATAGCACAATTTAAGGCTTTATCTATTGCTTTTGTGATTTTTTGATCTTTAGTTTTAGAATCCATGAATACAGCCATTATTCTATCTCCTAAAAAATTTCTAGTAACTCCTCCATTCTTCCTAACACACTCAACACACATTCTCATAAAAGCTCTATAAATTTTTACCATGTTCTTTGCTTTGCTATTTTCCGTTAAATCTGTAGATTTTCTAATATCAATAAAAAGAATTGCTGCCATGATGGAATAAGCTTCGTTATTATTCTTCAAATCATCTGTCGTTGGAGGAAATTCAGTATTTATTGATATTTCATCTACAGATTTTTCAACTATTTCTTTTATTTTATTGTCCATATCTTCAAAATCTTGTTTACTTAACAAATCGTTTACCTCCTAATTTTGCTATATTATATCATATTCCATATAGAAAATCCAGTAATTTCCAGATATTAACCATTTTCGCAATATTCAGTTTTGTTTAATTAAAAAATTTTTAAGTTTATTTTTGAAATCTATTGCGTTTAGTTAACTATTATTATATAATATTTTTGTTAACAATTGTATAAACACTCCTCCCATCCATAGGCATACTTGAAAGGAGGTGAAATAAGTAATGGCTGGGAGTATAGAAAAAAGAGGAAAAAATAGTTACAGGCTAACAGTATCTGAAGGATTTGACCTAAATGGAAAACCTATGATACACAGGAAAACAGTACATGGAAATAAAAAAGACGCAGAAGTTGAACTAGCAAAATTTGTTACTGAAGTACAAAATGGTTTAGTAATTGATGGTAAATCTCTCAAATTTTCTGAATTTACAGAAATATGGAAAAGAGATTATGGTTCAAAAGAACTTGCTCCATCAACATACAAACGTTATTGCAGAATGTTAGAAACACGACTTTTACCATACTTTGGACATTTTTATATTAACAAAATTAAACCAACCGACATCATGAAATTCTATGATTTACTTGAAAAAGATACTCAGTTAGTTAGAAAAAAGGGTAACAATGGTTCAAAGACTAAAAAGCCCTTATCTGGTAAAACGATTTTAGAGCATCACAGATTATTAAGAGCAATGCTTCACAAAGCAGTTTATTGGCAATTAATAGTGGCGAATCCTGCTGAACGTGTTCAACCACCTAAAGCTAGAAAACCAAAAAGAAGATCTTATGATGATGAGCAAACTAAAATATTGATAGAAAATCTTGAACTATTACCTAGTGAAGATACTAAGTACAAAGTTGCAATCATTCTTACAGTATTTACTGGTGTTCGTTTAGGTGAATTAATGGGATTAGAATGGCAAGATGTTGATTTTAAAAACGGAATTATCAGTATTAATCGTTCTAGTCAATATCTAGCAGATATGGGAGTTTTCACAAAAGTCCCAAAAACAGAAAGTTCCATTAGAGAAATTGCAATACCTGAATTTATCATTTCTTTACTTGAGGAATATAAGTTATGGTATGAAGAACAAAAATTGATTTACGGCGAATTATGGATGAATTCTGATAGGTTATTTGTACAAGTAGACGGCAAACCAATGCATCCTTCTACAATTAGCAAATGGTTTGTAAAATATGTTGGTCAAATAGGATTACCTGTAATTAATTTTCACGGATTAAGACATACAAATGCAAGTTTACTAGTTGCACAAAATATTGATATAGCAGTAATTTCTGCGAGACTAGGTCATGCACAAATAAGTACTACACTTGACTTTTATGTGCATCCACTACTTTCTCATAATAGAAAAGCTGGATATGCACTGGAAAACTTGTTATTACCAACAAGGTCTTAATTTGAACTTTTTTCTAATTTTCACAAATTACAAATTTTCACGATATTAAAAAGTAAAAAACTTTGAGATTATATATCTCTTTCCCAAAAGTTTTTTACTTGAAGATTTTAATAAATTTATAGTAAATTTTTTATTGAATTTTTATTAGAATTTCGGGCATTTAAGGTATTTATTTTACCCAATTTTTACCCAATTCGACATAATATTGCTATTTTAAAGCATTATCGCAACCAATTTAAAGGCATAAAAAAATACCCACAGTCATTGAAACTGTAAGTATTCATTCGTTGGTTGCGGGGGATAGACTCGAACTATCGACCTTCGGGTTATGAGAACTAGCGGTCAAATCCCGTTATTTCCATAGAATATTAAAAAGTGCTATTCTGTAAGGTTTCAGAACAACACTCTTTTTATTATTTCTCTTTATTTCCATTGTTTTTCGTTTTGGTTGTGGTCAAAAAGTGGTCAAGTTATGGTAATCGTCTGGTGAGACTTCATCTATATCTCTAGCTTTCTCTTTATCTAAAATACTAATCATCCTATAATTTTTGCCTTTTATTTCACTATAACCATTTTCATTTTCTTCATAAATGATTGCACTACTTATTTCATCGGATGTGTCATCAAAAATATATTCAATAACATACTTTCCATTTTTTAAATATATCTTTGCTGATTCGTCCCATAAAAATGAATTTGGTTCTTTTAAATCAGGACAATATACATCAATAAGTTCAAATTTTCTATTATTAATTAATACACTTATTGATTCACCTTCTAAATTAAAGCTAGGGTCTTTTGTAATTGTTTTTAAACACTCTATTAATGATATATGCTTTCCAACTCTTGGGTAATCTGCTTCGGCAAAATTTTTTATTCTTCTTCTTAGTTTTCTTAGTTCTTCATTCATATTATTTCCTCGCTTTCTAAACTATGGCTTCACTAATTATATTACCGCAATCTTTACACATTATATCTGGATCTTGCTCATCTGCACTTTCATTTAATAATGTTCCTGTTAAATGTATACCTCCACATATTGGGCATACTGCTAATTTATATCCGATAGGAAGTGGTACACATCTACTAAATTTTATAGAATTATGTTTTTTCATTTTTTTACCTCCTCGATTTATCTTAATTATATTATAAACCGATTCGTATATTATGTGAAATACAAAAAAATTATAGAATTATAACCAAAGGTTATAACTCTATTTTCTTATTTGTTTTCTCTTATAAATTTTACTAATTGATTTAATTCTTTAAACTTATTTTTTTTATTTATATATATACCATATTCTATCGGTGGAATTTTAAATTCTGTTGTCAACTCTGATATTTCTTTATTATTCAATTCTTTTTCTATATATTCCTTACTTATAAGTCCTATAATTTCATTATCATCCTCAATAATATCCAACATGGCATTATATGTAATATATTTTGCATTTACTAATTTGTCTTCTTCAATTTCTAGTGCTTTGAGAAAATTATTGGTTGTTGCAGACCCTTTTCTAGGCAAACATATTTGCATACCTATGATATCTTCAATTCCAATTTGCTTGCCTAATAATTTTGAATCATTATTAACTACTAAAATATCTTGAATTTCTCCAACCTTTATAAATTCTATTTTATTATGATTATAGTTATCTGTTTTTTTTGAAATAATAATATCAAGTTTTTCATTTTCTAGTTTAGCTATCATATCAGATAAATCTGGAGCTAACATATTTATTAAATCTGTATCAGATATATTAATTGTAATATTCTCATTAATATTAGAAAATTTAGTTAATATTTTACTAAACATTTTGTACATACTTACATGTACTCCTAAATTTATATTTCTGTTTTTTCCATATTTAACAAAAATACTATTTAGCGTTTCTACCGCTTCTTTTGCTTCTTCATATATTTTTTGACCATCAGAAGTTAATTCTATTCCATGATTAGTTCTATTAAATAATCTTAATTCAAGAGCATTTTCTAAATTTTTAATGTGTTTTGTAACAGCTGGCTGAGAAATATTTAATTTTTCACTTGCCTTTGTTATATTTTTCTCGTTTGCAACAATTGTAAATATTCTATATAATTCTAAGTCTACCATATTTAAATCTCTCTTTCTACTTGTTTTTGGTCTAATAAATATTCTTCTCCTACTTTCATTGTTGTTGCTCTATATGGCATACGTTTCTCAAATTCCTGACAAACTTCATCTGATGTACAATGTGCTAAATAAACTCCTTGTACATTATTATTTTGCATATATGATATTGTTTCTAAAGTACTTTCATCCACATTCTTTAAGTGAAAACCTCCTATAACTGCCAGTATATTTCTTTCACCTGTTATTTTTTTTGCAAATTCAACCGTATTGCATATTCCACTATGTGCACAACCTGATATTACAATTAAACCTTTTGAAGTCTTTATTGCAATCCCTGTGTCATCTATTGCTGCATCATCAGTACCATCTTCTTTTGTCATTGGAAAACTCTTTGTTTCAAAATCAGTTTTTCTTTCTATTTGACCTAAAAAGAAAATATTTTCTGTTATTTTATATGGTTCTGTAGTTTGTATTAAATCAAACTTTTCTGATAATTCTTCTACCTTTTGATTTAATCCTCCATAATTTCCTGTTCTTTTACTTACTCTATAACAATCGCATCCCGGACAGCATATTAAAGGAATCTTTTTATCTATGTGTTTTAAACCATTTCCATGGTCATAATGTCCATGACTTAATACGATTGTATCTAGATCATCTAAATTTACACCTAATTTTTTAGCATTTTTCTTAAATATATCAGTTTGTCCTGCATCTAACAAAATTTTATATCCATCAACTTCAATATATAATGAAAGTCCATGTTCATTTTCTAATTGTGGATTATTTTTTCTATTATCATTTAAAACAACTATTCTAACCATATATTCCTCCTAAAACATATATTACAATTTTAACATATTTTTCTATTTTTGTATATGTTTTAAACCAAAACGCTTTTATTTATAACAGATTTTTCTTAATTATTATGTTATATAATTTAAGTTCTTTTGTCCATTTAAATAGATAAATTTTTAAAAAAATTTAGGAATTTTTCAATTTAGACTTCAAATTTGCCTTCTAGATTACTTTAATAAGTGAGAAAATTATTTTTCATATATCATACTCCCACAAACTCAATTTTCCTTTTGCCTCTATCGGTTCATCAAATACTTCTGCATTTTCTAGCTGCCATGCAAATTTTTCAATAAATGTGCTTATAGCATAAACATCTTTATTCTCTTTTAAACATTTTCCTTTGAAATCATCATCACATTTTATGCAATCTACTAATGTTACTTTTCCTAATATTTTTGCACTTGGCATATCTTTTGGAATATATTTTGCTAATCTTTTCATTGCTTCTTTATCTATTCCTTTTCCTGCATGTATTAATAAATCTCCTCTATATTTAGTTTGCCAACTTCTAAATTCAAATCTTTTATCTCCTTGCATTATTAGTGTTGCCCAAGGTTGTTTTATTGTTAATACTTTCATTTTTTTCTCTCCTTAAGTATTTCTTTAAATAATTCTCTAGTATTATCATATGTAATTGTTTCAATTGCCTCATCGAAATCTAACCATTTTATATCATTCACTTCACATTCCTGTGCTTTTATCTCTCCACCTATACATTTGGCAATAAATAATACTACTTGTTTTAGTTTTCCTTTATCTGTTACATATTCCATTGTATATCTTTTATTAGCATCAATTTCTACGTCTAAATTTGTTTCTTCTTTTACTTCTCTAATTGCAGTTTCAATCTCTGTTTCATTTTTTTCCACATGTCCTTTTGGAAATCCCCAATGTCCTTTTGTTTGCTTGATTAATAGTACTTTATTGTCCTTTATTATAATGCATCCACAAGATTTTTCTCTTTCTTTATTAGTACTTTTACTTATTATCTTATCTAATTCTATTTCTGCTTTTTTCACAAAATAATTATCTGTATAAACTGGTATCCCTATTTTATTAACTTTTTGAATTAATTTTTCTACAGTATCTAATTCCTTGTTTTCTTCTGTTTCTATTTCTATTAAATTATCTCCATTTTTTATATCTTTAATTGCTAATTGAAATCCATCTTTTTCGTATACTACATCATCTTCTTTTATATTCATAATTTCTTTGTACCCTATTGCTTTTAATAATTTTTTAGCATCCTCTATTTCTAGAATATCACAATTAACAGCTTCTTGATTTAATATATTGCCAGACTCATCAAAGTTTTTGATTTTAAATGTTATTAGTTTTGTTCTTCTATTTGACATTTTTCCTATAATATCTCTTACCAATACTGCTTTAGATAGAATATCTCTTGTATTAACCTTGCCTAACTCCTCTTCTTCAGGTACGAAATATGTATCATCCATTGAGAATTTATCTATTATTTTGAAGCCTTTTTCCTCTACTATATTATAGAACTCATCTAATTCACATTTAATTTTTAGTGTTATTTCATTACTATCTTTTAAACTCATCTTATTCTCCCTTCTATTTTTTCTTTGCTATTACATTGAATATATGCCAATGCTTCATTTTGCCTAAACCAGTAGCTCCATCTTTTTCAACTTCTTTAAATTCTATAATCTCAAAATCTTTAAATAATTCTATTACCTGCTCTTTTGTTAGAAAAGTCATTTCTTCTTTTGTACTTTTCCATTCGTCATTAATTCCAAAGAAATTACCAACAAAATATCCATCTTTTAAAATACTATTATTTATCTTATTCCATAATTCTTTAAAATTATTTTTATTGCAAAATGGGAGACAATAATTAGCTACGATTAAATTATTTTTTTCTAATTCAAGACTTTCAAAATTTTGTTTTTGAAATCTAAATTTTTCTAACTCTTCATTATTTAATCTTTTAGTAATTCTTTCTTCAACACTTTCTCTATCAATTGCAAGTACATTCCAATTATTTTTTATTAAATATACTGTATCGTTTCCAGCACCACAACCTAGTTCAATTGCTTTACCTGGATTATATTTTACTTTTTCAATCAAGTATTGCACATTTTTTCTAGGCTTTTCTGATTCTGTGTTATTGTAATATTTTTCTATATTTTTCATTAAATTCACCTTTATTTTAAATCATTATTTATTTTATGTATTGGAAATTTATTTTCTTTTAAGACATCTTTTATTGCTTTTGGTAACAATGGATATTCTTCTATTTTATCTAAATCTATCCATTCATATTGTAAATAATCTTTTCCTTCAACATTTTTCATTATATATTCTATTTTTTTATCTTCTTCATTTGTAAATTCTATCTTATGTACAAACATTATCTCATGATATTTTGAACCTTTCATCTCAAAAAAATTTTCAATTGTTGATATATATCCTGTTATTTCAATGTCTTTTCCTAGTTCTTCTTTAATTTCTCTTTTAATTGTATTAGCTGAACTTTCTCCTATTTCAACTCTTCCTCCAATTAGGGCATAATGGTCAGAATTAACATTTCTATGAACCAAAATTTTACCATTATGAATCATTACTCCTGCTGCTCTTACATTCAACTTATAATCATCTACATCAATTGTTATATCCATATAAATCTCTCCTCTCAATTTCCCCAATTATACCACTCCCTGTGCATAATTCCAACAAATTTATTGTTAAAACTTGTCTAACTCAGTCAACTCTCGCCATAATTGTGACCAAAGTGTGACATTTTCACTTGAAAACGCAAGAAAAAAGCACCTGCCAAAATCTAGCAAATGCTTCATTTTATTATATTTTCCGAGTCTAGTATCAAATCATTGGTATCCGGGTTATGAGCGCCGGCAAAGGCACTTTTGAAGATTTATGAAAGTTTAAGCTTTTGTTGGTATTTAGCCATTTATAGAAGATTTAGTTTGCTGAACATTTATGCAATTTTAGGATGTTTTTGGAAGCTATTCTTCCTATGCTGGATGTTATGGAGCAATGAAATCTTTGTTTTTATGAGTGTAAACAGTTGGTTCGTAGTCTTTTAACCAACAAAAAGAGATGTCAATTTCGAATTGGCATCTCTTTTTCATTAACTTTAATGATAAAACCTAGCACCTTAGCTACCCCATCTTCATCATTTGAAGCCGTAACATAATTAGCTTTTTCTTTTATTTCAGGCAATGAATTTCCCATAGCAACAGAATTTGGAGTTAATCCAAGCATTGACAAATCATTTTCTCCATCACCTATTGTAACTATTTCTTCAGGTTTAATTTCAAAATATTCACAAACAGCTTTAACAGCATTTCCTTTAGAAACCTTAACAGAAGCAACATCGCAATAATAATTTCTACTTGGCTTCAAATCAGGATTTTTAAAACGTTTAGACTCATTTGCAACAGCTATTCCTACACATTCATTTTTTATATAATCTCTAAAAAACCTCATTTTCTCAAAATCAGTACTTGTAATAACACACTGAACAACTTGCTCCTCTACTGCAACCCTTTCTAATTCTTCATAAGAAACTTCCTTGTCCTTTTCATCTGGATAAGCAGCTTCATTCATAACTAAAAGATCCTTATAGTTCAATTTTATTCTATATCCATTCTCTCTTGAATGTTTTATTAATTGAAGCACCATTTGAGGATCAATTCTCTCATTATAAATTTCAACTCCATTTTCTGCATCATAGGCAGAAGCGCCATTTGAAGAAACTATATATGGACTTGTGCCAATCTGTTCTTGAAAATCCATAGCCTCTCTACGAGATCTTCCAGAAGTCAAAATAATTTTTACACCATTTTCTACACATTTTTTTATTTCTAATTTTGTCTTTTCAGTAACCTCTCTTTGACTATTTGTTAGTGTTTCATCTATATCAATAAAAACTGCTTTTATCATCTTCAAATCCTTTCATTCCAACTTTTTACTACTTTAAATATTCCTTCACAAATGCATTATTCTCTGAAAACTCACCTTTCTTAGCCATTGCAATCAATTCATCAACCATTTCTTTTGTAATTTTACTACTCTTTTTCTCATAAAATTTCTTTAATGGTTTTTGTAAATCCATCATAACCTTAGTTGCCTTATTAACATTGTGCTCTCTCAATAATCTATTCATTTTCTCAATCTGATTATCATAAATCACTTTACCAATCGCAGTATTTTTTATCTGTTCCAAAGTGTTTTCAGCCGTAATATCTTCAATCTTCAAAACCTTATCTGGCAACTTCCTTCCAATCAATTTTTCAAATTCTTCATCAGTAACATTTTGAACATCACCAGTATAATATTTTTCGCAAAATTCTTTCTTTACACAAACATCATCTGAATTAATTACTACTTTGTCATTCAAAACAATATTTCTACTTGATTTTCCAACTAAAATCTCATATTCTCCAGCCTCAACTTGCCATCTATCATTTTCAATATCATAATATTCAAAACAATCTCTATCAAGAACTATATGAACATCTTTTTCTTCACCTGGATTTAAATCAACCTTAGCAAAATCTCTCAATTCTTTATCCGGTCTAAATACTACAGAATCAGCTTTCTTAACATATATTTGAGCAATCTCTTTTCCAGCAACATCTCCAACATTTTTTATTTTAAATCTAATGTCTACCTTTTCATTCTCAATATTAACTTTCAAATCAAAATATTCAAACTCTGTATAGCTCAAACCAAATCCAAATGGAAATAACACATCTTTTCCAACCTTGTCATAATATTTGTATCCCACATAAACAGACTCTTTATATTCAACAGTTATTTCATTTCCAGGATAATTATTAAAACAAGAAGTATCTTCTAATTTATTAGGATAAGTTTCAGCCAATTTACCATTTGGATTCACATTACCAAGAATGCAATCGACAACAGCTTTTCCGCCAGCTTCTCCACCAATGTATCCTGCTAAAATTCCTTTAACTTTATCTTTCCAAGGCATCAATATAGGAGAACCATTTGACAAAACAACAATAACATTTTCATTAACATTACAAATTTCATCAATTAATTTATTTTGATTTTCAGGCATATCTAAAGTTTCTCTATCAACACCTTCAGATTCATAATTCTCTGTAAGGCCTGCAAACACAAGTACAACGTCATTATTCTTAGCAACTTTAACAGCTTCACTTCTCAACCTTTCATCATTTTTAGACTCAATTCTTTCATATCCTTGAGCATATTCAACATCAATTCCATTTTGAACCAAGTTATCATAAGCATTTTCAATCTTATATGGATTAATAGTCGAACTTCCCGCACCTTGATATCTTGGAGTTTTGGCCATATCACCTATAACAGCAATTTTCTTATTTTTTATAGGAAGAATATTATTATCGTTTTTTAATAATACAATTGTCTCTTTAGCAATTTTCTCAGCAATCTCATGATGAACCTTCTGATCATATTCAAAAGAAGTTTCTTTACCGGCTTTATTCATTTCTAAATATGCTCCTAACTTTTCATCATATGCAAACTGATTACTTCCCTTTCTAGCAATATTAATAATTCTATCAACAGCTTCATTTAACTCTGTTTCAGAAATTTCTCCATTCTTAACAGCCTCAATAATTTCTTTGGCACCATTACCTCTTCCACCAGGCATTTCCAACTCATGAGTAGCTTTCAATCCTTTAACTCTATCATTTTCAGCACCCCAATCAGAAATAACAATCCCATCAAAATTCCATTCTTTTCTTAAAATATTATTCAATAAATGTTGATTCTCACTACAATATTCGCCATTAGCCTTATTATAAGCACTCATAATAGACCAAGGTTTAGCATTTTTTATAATCATTTCAAAAGCCTTTAAATGCACTTCTCTCAAAGCTCTTTCATCAATAACCACATCAATAGTTCTTCTTCTATTCTCTTGATTATTAACAGCAAAATGTTTTACACAAGCTCCAACATTTTCACTTTGAAGTCCCTTCACATATTCCATGCCAAGAATTCCTGTTAAATAAGAATCCTCAGAAAAATACTCAAAGTTTCTACCACACAAAGGACTTCTCTTTATATTAATAGCAGGACCTAAAACAATATTAACCTCTTCTTTTCTAGCCTCTTTTCCCAAAGTTTTTCCTAATAAATAAATCAACTCTCTATTCCAAGTATTACCTAAACTAGCAGAAGCAGGAAAACACGTAGAAATCTCACTTTCATTTATACCAAGATTATCAGCCTTAGTTTTTTGAACCCTCAACCCATGAGGTCCATCTGACATAGTAATCTTAGGAATCCCATACTTTTCAAGTTCAAGGCTATGCCAATAATCATTACCAACACACAAACTTGCCTTCTCTTCCAAAGACATTTTTTCAATTACATCTTTATACTTCATACACTAAATTCCCTTTCAGAAAATACTCTAAAAATAATAAAATACTTATATCACAATTTTTATCAATATTCAATTGACATCGTAAGATATCAGGTGAACTTAGTTAATGATGTGAAACGCAAGGATCATCAGAGATACAACTATCTGGATGAAGCAAATGCTGCTAGTACTGAGGCTGAACGCTCTCGTGCAATTGACTTTTTGAATGCATGTGACTATGCAATCGCAAATTTCGTGAAACTCGACAACGTTACAGCAAAAGACATTGCATTTTTTACTTTTGTATTAACCTATAGATATTTTCCATACGTCCCTTTGATTATATATATAAAATCGTTCATATATATAACCTCATATGCCTTCACACACAAACACATTCAATAAAAAATTTAACAGTTTTGCCAAAAACACTAATAATTAAATAAAAAGTATCAAAAATTGTATGCATAATATTGAGAAGCATATCATATTATGGTACAATAATAATTACTAGTTTTTAATACAAACCACATTGGCAATATTCACACAGATAGAATACTTGCCAATTTTTATAAGAAAAAACTTAATCAAAATATGGAAAGCTTAATACATCTTCAATCAGTATATACAGAAAAAATGAAGACGAACTAACATACATAATTGAAACACCAAATCACAAAACTGGAAACTTAATAACAAATGTTAATTGTAAGTGAAAAATGGTCCAACTTATAATTAAAATTTTTAGATGACATAATAATTCGAATAACCTCTTAACTGATAAAAATAAAAATTTCTTATAAGTGTCAATACTTGATTTATCAATACAGTTTAGTATTGATACGTTAAGAAATTTCTATATAATTAATCGTTAGGTTATGTAACTTAGTGGTCCAAAATTCAATTATAATTTAGATAAAATACCTGAAGAGCAATTGATTAAAATTTTTAAAGGATTTGACAAAAATATAATCAATATTGGTACTAACAAGCCTATTCATATTGCTAATAAAGAGTTACTAAAACAATGTGCAGAATCTTTTTATGAAAAATTTGGATTTATTACAAGACCTAATGAAGAATTAGGCTCTGGAATGATTTTATACTAAAAGGAGGCAAAATATATGATAGAAATAAAAGAATATGATAATAAATATGCTGACGCAATGTCAAAGATTATTATACAAAATTTATTGGAAGTAAATTCTAAAGATTATGGCTTAGAATTTGTGAGAAAATCTGTTAAAGAATTTACTCCTGAAGAAATTAAAAAGAATTTTTCCAAAAGGACAAAAGTATTTGTAGCATTAGAATATGATAAAGTTATAGGTACTGCGGGTCTTGATAAGTCTTGGTATAATGATGATGGAGAGTATTGGATATTAACTGTATTTGTTGACATGGCTCACCATAAACAAGGCATAGGTAGAATGTTAATTAACGAAATAGAAAAATTCGCTTTAACAATTCCTGCTAAAAAATTAGTAATCCCTGCATCTATTGCTGGATGTGAATTTTATCATAAATTAGGATACGAATATTCTAATGGCAAAAAGGAATTAAACGAAGGCCAAATGTATATAATGGAAAAATATCTATAGTTGGGGTGCTTATGATTAGACAAGCTAATAAATTAGATAGTTATTGTATTTGTGTCAATGATGTTAAACAAACTTTTATAAAAAATGTAGTACCATTGAATTTATTATTGGTGCTATCGCACCAGTACTTACAAAAATATATAAAATAAATTTTATACATTTTTGTAAGTTTTAAATTTTATTCATATGCTGCACATACTTCTAATTCTGCTCTTTTTTCTTTTGGTGTCAAATATCCTAACACTGCCATCGGTATATTGTCTGACCTTTTCAAATATGCTTTCCCTTGTTTTATTAAATCTTCCAAACTAAAGAATTTTAAATAGCTATAAAATCTTTCATTATCACTTGGACAATATTCTTCATATCCATATGTTCCCCCACAATCTTCTGGATATGCTCCTGATTTTGCCTTTATACACAATGGATATTCTATTTCTTCATTTATTTCTTTTTCTATTATTATATCATGTACCCAGTTATCTCCATTAAATGTTATATTTGCTGGTATTCGTAATCTTCCCCATGTTGGTGGATGTGATTCTCTTATTGTAACTTTTATTTCATAATATTTTCTCCTTGTTTTTTAATACAAAGTTGGAAGAAATATTTTTTCAGTCAGAGTTACCATCTTCTGGATTTAATTATATTCTCTCAACCTTTTTGATACTATCATATCTCTAACAATATAGTCATTTTTTCCATAGAATTCTAATCCTCTCTTATTGGGTCCAAATACTTCTATGTTTATTCTAGCACAATTAATCTGTTTAAAATATTCTTCTATTTTATTCAGGAGTTTTTTGCCAGTACCTTTTCCTCTATCTTCATTTTTTACAATTAATTCTAAAATATTTCCTGTTTTTGCACAATCGTTAGTCAGTTTGTCAATTTCATCATTTTCATTGACAATTCCCATAATTACGCCATTAATGATTCCATTTTCGACAGACACAAATACCTTGCCATTTTGTTCTTTAACTTTCTTCATGTCCATCTCGTATGCTTTTTCCCTATATTGGGGCGACATTATTTGTGTATGCCAATCGTCGATGTCTATTAGATAATTTTGTAGTTCTACTAATAAGTCTTTAATTTGCTCATCATATTTTGGGTCATATTCAACAATCATTTTATTTAACTCCTCTATTTTTTATTATAATATACTTTAAATCACACTTTATATTTTTTTGAATATAATATTATATAATTTAATTTATATGTGAAACAAATATGTTTTTTAATGCTGCTAAAGCAAATATAAAAGGTGGGAAAATTTCCAAATATTAATGGAACTGTCACTATTCTTTTCTTTAATAATTTTATTAATATATCCACTTTCTATCTTCTAAATTTTTTTTGCAATTCTTCTTCTTCATCTAAATTTCTTTTTTCTTCATCAATATACTCTAAAAATATTTTATTGTCAAAAGCTCCTTTTTTTTCATTTTTTTCCTTCATAATCTTGTTTACTTCTTCAAGCTTATAACCTTTTAGTTTCATTATTGCGTTTAAAACTTCCATCAAATCGCCTAGCTCTTCTATACTGTTTTCCTCTATAAATTCATTAGCTTCTTCAATTACTTTTCTATTTAATTCTTTCAAATATTCCGCATCATCTAATATTTTATATTTGCTTTTTCTCCCCTTCATATTATCAATATTTTCTGGAATTTTATCTCTTACTAATTTGTTATATGTATATCTAAAGTTGCTATCTATTATCTCAATTTCTATCCCTATTACACCATATTCTTTTTCTTGTTCATGAGTATAATATTTAAGCATTTCTTCAGTTTTATTATTTATTTCTTTATTATCTTTATCTGGAAATATTATTTTAAACAAATTTTTAAAAGAATCTCCTCTATATAAATTTTTAACTCTAACCAAAATTCTTTCTTGCAATTTAGGTAATTTAAAAAATTCAATTTCATCCCCAACTTTAATCTTCCTTCTTTTTTCGTCATACAATCTAAATTCAATTGTTTTGGTTCCATTCTTCATTCTTTCAAATGGATCCTCTTTTAATTTCATTGTGTGCCTCATTTTTACTCCCTCCTATATTTATTTTTCTTATCATTTTGTCCTTAAATATAAAACTTTCTTTTATTGGTTTATCTAAATTTTCATTTTTTAATACTTCTTTTATCCATTCATGTGCATAAGTCTTTATCATGTGAATTTCTCTTCTTTTAACTTCTGTCTCGTTATTATAATAACTGTTTAAAAAAACATTAATGGAGTCTTCATCAACTCCTCTTTTTTTAGAAATAAACAAAAAACATATCACACTTGCCACATCAAATAAAGAATCTCCATATTTTGCATCATCAAAATCTATAAAGCCAATTTTATCTTTGCAAATAAATATATTATCCTTTGTTAGGTCAAAATGCAAAACAGACTTCCTCTCATTCTCTTTTTTTGAATTATGAATTTCTATTTCTTTAAGATTAAAATTATTATCTCTTGTAATTTCGTGCAATTTTCTTAATTGAATTGCAAGTTTTCTTACAATATTATTTTTGTATTCTATATTTTCTATATTCTCAATTTTTTGCCCATATTGTTCGCCATTTATAAAAGTGTAAACAACTATGTAATTATTTTCTATGTTACAATAATAATCTCCATTTATATTTTTAACTATATTAGGAACAATAAATCCATTTTTTATTAAAAATAAGTGAAGATTAATCATTGATTTTGTATGTTCTTCTTGTTTATATATTTTAGCTATAAATTTATTTTGATTGTCAAAAATAGTATATACATTTCCATCTGTTGAATCATTTCTCTTTTCTATTATACAGTTTTCAATTTTATATTCATGTCTAATTGTATTAAATATATTTTCTTCCATACTCTTTTCCTCAATTTATTATTTAAAATATCAACGCAAAAACATGTTTTATTGTAAATAATTATATATTGTATTTATCAAAAAAACAAGTGAAATTCTGCAAAACTTGTTTTAAAATTTTGCGCTAATTACTCTAAAATACAAATAAAAAGTTCTAGCTAATTTCTAGAACTCTTAATTTATCTGGTTGCGGGGGCAAGACTCGAACTTGCGACCTTTGGGTTATGAGCCCAACGAGCTGCCAACTGCTCCACCCCGCGATATTTTTACTTACTTACTAAGTATACCCCTATTATCCCCTTTTGTCAATACCTATGAAAAAATTTATCTTTGTTATTATTTTTTTATATTTCTATTTTTTCTTTTATTTCTTCATATTTGGATTCTCCTATGCCTTTAACATTTTTTATATCTTCTATATTTTTGAATTCCCCGTTTTCCTCCCTATATTTAATTATTTTTTTTGCAGTTGATGTTCCTATTCCTGGCAACTTTTGTAAATCTTTTTCGTTTGCGAGATTTATATTAATTTTTTCTTTATCATCACTATCACCGATGTTTGTTGTAATATATTCTATATTTTTATCTTCAATATTTGGAATATATATCTTCATACCATCTTTTAAGACATAAGCTAAATTAATTTGAGTTAAATTTGCTTTTGAAGTTGCTCCTCCCGCTGTTTTTATTGCATCTATAATCCTTTTTCCTTCTTCCAGCTCTATAACTCCTGGTTTATTTACTTCACCTGTAATATGAACAACAATTGTTTTTTTCTCTTCTACTATTTTATTCTCTTGCTCTCCAAAATATTCCTCATAATTGTAATTATTATAGTTGTTTTCTTCAATTTTCTTTAGTAGTATTACAACAAATATAGTTAAAGTTACTATTCCAATTATAATAATTATTTTGATATTATTATTTATTTTTTTCAATTAAATCATTCCTTTTTTGTTTAATTTTAGTATTGAATTTTTCAGACACTTAATATATAGTTATATTAGAGGAGTTTATATGAGACGTATAAAAAAAATTATTTGCTTTTTAATAATTATTTTTAATATTTTATCAATTAATAAATTTTGTAACGCTGCAGAAATCAATATATCAGCTCCAGTATGCGTTCTTATGGAATATTCAACCGGTAAAATATTATTTGAAAAGAATTTAAATAAAATGATGTATCCTGCAAGTACCACCAAGCTTATGACCGCAATTTTGGTATTAGAAAAATGCCAACTAACTGATGTTGCCACCGTAAGTAACAGTGCCGTTGATTCTGTACCGGCCGGTTATTCCACTGCATATTTGCAAAAAGGTGAGAAATTAACAATAGAGCAATTATTGCATGTATTATTAATTCCATCTGCTAATGACGCTGCAAATGTGCTTGCAGAACATGTTGGTGGCTCTATAGCAAATTTTGCCAATATGATGAATTCTAAAGCTAAAGAAATAGGTTGTGAAAATACAAATTTCAAAAATCCTAGTGGTATTCATGATGAAAATCATTATTCGACTGCTTATGATCTTTCGCTTATTGCTAAGCATGCTATGCAATTTCAAACGATAAAAGATATTGTTCAAAAAACTGTATATAACATACCTAAAACAGATAAATATAATAGTGATAATAGAATTTTTTATAACACAAATCTACTATTATCCCACCATTCACCAGATGATTATTATTATCCATATGCAACTGGATTAAAAACTGGTTATACTAATCCGGCAAAGGATTGCATAATAGCCACTGCAAAAAAAGATGATTTAGAATTAATAGCTGTTATTCTTGGTGCAGAAGATACCAATGGAAGTTTAGTACCTAAATTTTTAGATTGTAAAAAACTTTTTGAATATGGTTTTAGTAATTATTCGTATAAGAATATAAAAAAAGCTAATTCAGTTGTTACAAAAGTTAGTGTATTAGGTGCTACCGAAGATACTAAAAATTTAAATATCTTAGTTAAAAACGATATTAATGTATTTTTGGAAAATAATTTTGATATTAACAATTTAGAACCTAAATTAGAATTAGATACTCCACTTGTTGCTCCAATAAAAGGAGGAAGCACAATTGGAAAAATTACCTATGATATTGATGGAATAATTTATACATCTGAATTAATTGCTGAAACTGATGTTAATATTGTTAACTTTGTTTTAATTATTTTTAGACTTGGTTTAATCTTACTTGTAATATTTATATTTTTTGCAATTTTTAGGAGAAGTTAGAAGCTTAATCTTCTAACTTCTCTATACTATCTTTACCTAAAATGATAGTTATATCTATATTTTCTGAATAATTTCCTGTTGATATATTTCCTATTTTAATAGCATTTTTTATTTCTGATATTGCAGTTTCAGATATTGAATTTCTATTTATTATTGTTGTCCTAGTTGTTTTTGAGGTCTCTCCTGTATTTTTTACTTTGTATCCTGCAGTTTCTATTCTATCTATAATTTTTTCAAATTCATCTTTATCGCCTGTTCCATTTAATACTTCTATTTTTATATTACTTCTTTCTTCACTGCTAATCTGAGAATTTTCCTCATCTATATTGAAAAATAGCTTATTTACTACTTTCTTTGTCTCCTCTTTATCACTACTATATATCCATACAACATTTGCATACTCTGGTACTCCTGGTAAAGCTGCTGTTTTCAAATTGTTTATATCAAATTCTACTGCATATGGTATATAATCTTTTATTGCATTAAAATCCAAGTTTGTTTCTACATATTTTTGTGCAATGTCTAATATACCATTTATTTTTGTTACACTTTTCCAACTTAACATTTTTTTTGCTAAAGCTGTTAAAAATGCTCTTTGTGTCTTCATTCTTCCTATATCTTCTTGTCCATACTCACTTGGGTATGTACTACCATTATTATTATGTCTAAATCTAACAACCTGTTCTGCTTTATCGCCATCTAATAGTTGTTCACCTGCCTCTAAATGTATATGTAAGTCCTGGCTTGAATCATCATAATTCATATCAATTGGGACATTAAAGGTTACGCCGTCTATTTCATCTACTAAAACCTTTAATGCTTCTGTATCAACCATTAGATAATATTTAACATCTATTCCCGTAAGATTACTCACATATTTCATTACCTTTTGTGGTCCATTTTCTGTTTGATATACAGAATTTATTTTATCCCAGGCAGTTGCACTTGACTTATAATCCCCTATAAATGTATCTCTTGGTATTGACAACATAGCAGCTGATTGATCTTTCGGGTCATATGAAGCTAATATTAAAGTATCTGTCAAATTTTGACTTTTCCCTAAAATTAGGCAATACATTTTGTCTAATGATAAAACCGTATCTTTATCATGCCCTATAGCAGTCATCAATAGTCCTTTTGTTCCTCCTCCATTTTTATAAACCTTATAACCAAAAATCACTCCAATCGCTAGTAATATAAATATTATAATAAGTAAAATCTTCTTACCAATTCCCTTTTTTTTCTTTTTAAATTTTATTTCGTTTATTTCTTTTGTGTTTTTTTCCTTCAAATTTATCACTCTTTCTTTTTGTTCTGATTCTATTTATTAAGTATAGCAAAAAGAAAAACAAATATCAATACAATTTTTTACAAAAAGTATAGACAAATTTTCAAAAATGTTGTATTATGGTAAAAACTGGGAGGTGATATTATATTTTAAAATTAATAGACTATTTTTTTATTATCTTTATTTTTAATCTTTTTATTGTTTTTTACTCAATTTACAATTTCTTCGACATTAATATTTCCCACAATTTGCAAGGTTCTAAATTAAATATTAAAATCAAATAATGGAGGTGATTTTTATTGCACACTTTATTTTCGTTTTATTTTTATCTTCTATTTTCTGTTTGTTTGGTCTAAAAATCTTCTATCCTATTTTTACATCATCTACAATTATTATTGAATACGGGTTACATCCATTTGACATTTGTATAGAACAACCTTTGATTTGGAAATACATAAAAATTTTATTTGTAATCTCATATATTTTTTCATCCATTATTCTTTCTAATTCATTTTTTTCATTATTTATCCGTCCATTTATAAAAACTTTTTCTAAAAAGATTAAGCATCCCAAACATATATCCTCTGTTAATTCCAACGAACTCTCTCTTTTTATAGGAAAAAATATTTTTACAGATGAGAAAATATTTTTACCTGAAAGAAGTCTTTACCAAAACATTTTAGTAACTGGAACGATAGGTACTGGAAAAACAAGTAGTGCAATGTATCCTTTTACACAACAACTAATTAAATATAAGTCCAATAATTTCGAAAAAAAGATTGGAATGCTTATTTTAGACGTTAAAGGTAATTACTACAAACAGGTTAAAAAATTTTGCAAGATATATAATAGAGAAGAGGATTTAATTATAATTGAACTAAATGGAAATTACAAATATAACCCTTTACACAAGCCAAACTTAAAGCCTTCTGTCTTAGCAAATAGATTAAAAACGATTCTTTTGCTGTTTTCTAAAAATAATACAGAATCTTTTTGGTTAGACAAAGCTGAGCAGGTTTTAGCAGAAGCAATAAAATTATGCAGGCTTTATAATGATGGTTATGTAACTTTTGATGAACTACATAAAATAATTATGGTTAATGATTATTATCTGGATAAGTTAAAAATTTTAAGAGAAAAATTTAATAATAATTATTATAATCATACCGAAACCTATGATTTACTTTCTTCCATAACCTTTTTTGAAAAAGAATTTCTAAATTTAGACCCTCGTACTTTATCTATTATAAAATCAGAAATAACACGCATTACTAATAGTTTTATTGGAGAGTATGATATTTTAAAAACCTTTTCTCCACCATTAGAGGAACTTAATTTTTTAGGTTTTCAAGATGTTTTGGAAAATGGAAAAATAGTTGTTTTAAATATGAATATCAGTGAATATGCAATTTTGTCTAAAATAATATCAGCATATTTAAAATTAGATTTCCAATCAGAAGTCATGATGAGGTTAGCAAATAATTTTCAAATTTCTAATAGAAGTGTTGCATTTATTTCTGACGAATATCATGAATACTGTACGGAAACAGACAGCAACTTTTTTTCTCAAAGTAGGGAAGCAAAATGCATTAACATTTTGGCAACACAAAGCTATACATCTCTTCTTAATACCATTAATAATCAAGCTACTGTAAAAATGATTATTCAAAATTTAATTAATAAATTATGGTTTAGATCTGACGACATTTTTACAATAGAAGATATACAAAAGCAAATTGGTAAAGAGGATAAAGAAAAATCTTCTCATTCAATTTCTGAAAATGCACAAAAAACAGTATTCAGTTATTTAACTAATTCGTTGAATTCTAAAAATTCTAACATTTCGGAAACCATTAGTACATCTATTCAAACAGATTTTATCTATGACACAAAATTTTTTACTCAAGAATTGGAAAACTTTACTGCCCTAGGCTTTTTATCAGATGGTTCCAAAATTATACCACCCCAAAAATTAAAATTAATACCATATTTTTTATATAAGGAGGATTTTCATGAAAACTTTTACTAAAAAAATTATTATTATTTTACTATTTTTTATTTTATTATTTAATATTTTTAACATTTCTTATTGTTTTTTTGATTCTACACCAAAGATAGTTACTAAATTAAATGATGCTTTTACTAAAATAGAAGAATGGCTTTTAAAGCTTGCTACACCGGCTGCCGCTGTTGCCGTTGGAACAGGTGTATTTATGAAAAAATTTAGTTTTGGTGATGAAGAAAGAATAAGGATAGCCAAAAAGCTAATTAGAAGCTCACTTTTTTCTTATGGATTTATTTTAGCAATTGACTTAATATTATCCGCCATAAAAACACTTATAGTATAGGTGATATTTATGGAGCAACAAAATATTTCTTATATAATTTTTGAAACTATAAACAATTTGTTAAACAATCTATTGTCTTCCATTGATACAACCCTTTATGAAATATTAGATGAATTGGCTTTTATAGATACAAATATATTAAAAATATCATTTTTTGAAAAAATATTTGGTACTTCTTCAACTAATGGTTTGTTATTAATTGCAAACTCTCTATTAATTGCTTTTGTTATATATTATGCAGTCAAACTTGCTTATTCAAATTATACTAGTCAGCCTGTAGAATCACCTCATCACTTTGCTTTTAGACTGCTTATTTTGGGTATTAGTATCAATTCTTCATTTTTTATTTGTGAGCAGATTCTAAATATTAATCATTTGCTTTCTTCTTCTATACAAGAGCTTGGACAGTCCATATTTGGTTTTTCTATTTCTTTTTCAAAACTTATTGAAAAATTAAATGTTGATATATATTCTATAACTTCTGACTTTAATATTTTTTCCTTTGATGGAATTTCCAAAACATTTATAACTATCAGCCTTTTTAATTTAATTTTTTCTTACTCTCTAAGGTATATTATGATAAAACTCTTTTGCCTACTAACTCCATTTGCACTATTGACATTATTAAACAATTCAACAAGTTGGTTTTTCAAATCATGGATTAGATGTATTTTTTCACTATTAATAATGCAATCATTTATTGCTCTAATACTATTACTAGTTTTTTCAATTAGTTTCAATTCTAATACTATGTCAAAATTAACTTACCTAGGATGTATATACGCTTTAGTACATATTAATTCATATATAAGGCAATTAATCGGCGGAATTTCTACAGATGTGTCAAATAATTTTGGCATATCACCAAATTTATTTAATAGGAGGTCTTAATGAATTTTATTTTTCCTCAAAATTACAATTTTGACAATAAATTATTTGGTTTTATATCTTACAGCTCTCTAATACTAAATTTAATATGGGCCTGTATAATATTTTTTATATCAAATTGTTTTTTTAACAGTCTATATATAAAAATAAGTGCAATTATCATATTATGTTTCCCATTGCTTTTGTTCACTTTTATTGGTGTAAATAATGAAAATATTGTGTATTTTCTCAAATATTTTCTTAAATATTTACTAAAAAACAAACTTTATTTGTATAAATAACATTTATTATAATTTTTTTCATATAAACTGTGTTTTCCCAAAAGATTTATTGTAAAAATATTCAGAAAATGATATAATTTGACAAATAAACTTTGGGGAGGCATTATGCTATGAAATTAGAAAATACAGAAATATTACCTTTGTTTTCAAAAACAGAAATACCAGATATTTTTTTCTCAGAATACTTATCACAAGCAAATGGTGATTTTATAAAAGTATATTTGTATTTATTATTTTTGTCTAAATATGATAAAGACGTAAAACTAAATGATTTATCAAAAAAATTAGTACTTCCTCTAAAGGTTATACAGGATGCCTTAAAGTATTGGGAAGATATTGGCGTAATTACTAAAAAAAATACAGGATATATTATTAATAATTTACAAGAAATTGAGTTATATAAAATATATAAACCTAAAACATCTTTATCTGCTGAAGAACTAAAAAAATCTGCAGAAGGTCAAAAAAGAGCTCAAGCTATAGAATATATTAATAATAAGTATTTTTCTGGGTTAATGCCTACTTCATGGTATCCAGATATTGAATTATGGTTCAAAAAATACAATTTTGATGAAGAAGTTATGATTGCATTATTTGGTTACTGCTTTGATAAATCTGCATTACACAGAAATTATATCCAAACAGTTGCTGCTGCATGGGCTAAAAATAATATCAAAACTTTTACAGATTTAGATATTTATTATGAAAAACAAGAAAAATTAAATATAATTGCTAATAATATTTTAAAGAAATTAGGTTTAAAAAGAAATTTATCTCAGTACGAGTACGCTTACATCGAAAAGTGGGTAATTGACTTTAAATATAACCTAGATATAATTGAAATTGCATTAAAACGTACTACATCTAAAGCCAATCCAAATTTTGACTATTTAGATAAATTATTAAGTGATTGGCATGACAGAGGATTTACCAATTCTGACGAAATCCAAAAATTTTTATTGGAAATGAAACAGAAAAATAAGAATGTACAGAATTTAGAAAAATCTTCTGGATATAACAAATATGAACAAAGAACTTATGATAATTTAAACAATTTATACGCAAATGTTAAAAAAAAACAAGAAGCATAAGGATGTGAAAAAATGAATAATTCTACTCTAAAAAAACTTTTAACAGAATATGAAAATAAAAGAATTAATGCAATTCAAATGGCTGATATAAGAAAAAAAGAATTATATTTGCAATACCCAGATTTGCAAAAGATAGATGACGAATTAAATTTTCTAGCTATTTCAACTGCAAAATCTCTTATAAATAAAAATGATCCCACTCTTTTAGAAAAATTTCAAGAAAAAATTAATGTTTTAAAAAATAAGAAAAAACAGGTTTTAAATTCTCTCGGAATAAATGAATCTTACTTTTTACCTAAATTTGAGTGTAATATATGTAAAGATACCGGATATATTTTAGAAGGCTCTAATTCTATAATGTGCAATTGTCTAAAACAAAAAATATTTGATTTGGAATATAATAAATCAAATATTTATAACATAAAGAATCAAAATTTTCAGAATTTTAATGAACTATTTTATTCTGATAAAATAGATGAGTCAAAATATCACTCAGACGTTTCTCCTAGAGAAAATATAAAATTAATAAAAGATATATGTTTTAGTTTTATCAATAACTTTGAAAAAGCAGAGGAAAAAAACTTGTTATTTACTGGCAATACTGGCTTAGGCAAAACTTTCCTTTCTAGTTGTATAGCAAATGAATTAATTAAGCAAAGAAAAACCGTTTTATATCAAACAGCTCCTGTAATGTTAGATACAATAATTGACTACAGGTTTGGCAAATCTAATAATTCTAATATTTTAGAAAGTATATTAAATGTAGATTTATTAATAATTGATGATTTAGGCACAGAATGTGTTAATAACATGAAATTCACTGAATTATTTAATATAATTAATACGAGGTTGTTAAATCAAAAAAATATAACTAAAACAATAATTTCTACAAATTTAAGTTTACAAAACTTATATAATACTTATGATGAAAGAATAGTTTCTAGAATAATTGGAGATTACAATATTTGCTATTTTTTCGGAGAAGATATAAGATTTAAAAAAATCTGTGATTAATCAATTAATCACAGATTTTTTATATTGTTATCTTTCTTCATCTCCTGTATCACCAACTTCTTCTGTACCGTGAGGAGGAACAAATCCTTTATCCATTGCAGTGAATAAAATACGTTTCCTTAGATATCCTACATCGTTAATTCTTGCACCTTTTTTATCTCCGTTTTTTTTCATTATTTCTTCTGCTAATTCCATAAGTTTTTGTTGCTTTAGTCCATTTGGTAGTCTTTGACTCAGTATTGCTACTATACTTTTTTCTTGTCTTTTTACTACAGCATCTGTTTTAAGCTTATTCAATCTTTTATAAAAAAACTTTGAAATTTCTTCCACATTTTTGTATCCTTCTTCCTGCCCAGAGCTTTTAGTTATTTCAATTATTAACTCCATATTTTCTTTCATAAATTTCCCATATATATCTGTTAATATTTCTCTCTCCTGATTATCTGATATTACGTCTGGATTATCTACTACCTCGTCAGCCAAAATACTTATTTCGCCAAGGTTTTCAATAAGAAGCATTATTGGGTTTACTGAATCTTTTTTAAAATTCATCATATTATTCACTTTCTTCCAAAGATATTTTTTCTATGCTTACTACCTTACCTTCATTTGTCCTCATTAAAGTTACTCCCTGCGTTGCTCTACCCAATATACTTATGTCTTTAACATTTAATCTAATTATAGTGCCATTGTCAGTTATAAGCATAACATCTTCTTCATCTGTCGCTATTCTTATTCCAACTATATCTCCAGTTTTAGGTGTTACTTTATAAGTTATTACACCTCTTCCCCCTCTATTTTGTACTCTATATTCTTCTAATTCTGTTCTCTTTCCAAATCCATTTTCTGTTATGGCAAGAAGGGTACCTTTAATGTTAGAAATAATAGACTCCATACCTATTACACTATCATCTTCATCAAGTCTAATTCCAATTACTCCTTGTGCAGTTCTTCCAACTGGTCTAACATCTTTTTCGTCAAATGTAATGCTCATACCTTTTTTTGTTACCATTACAACATTGTCTTCGCCATCTGTTAGTCTTACATCTATTAATTCATCATCATCTTTTAATGTGATTGCTAATAATCCCGTTTTTCTTGCTGAATTATACTCTGTAAGTGCAGTCTTTTTTATTAGTCCATTTTTAGTTCCCATCAATAAATATTTTCCTTCTGAGAAGTTATTGATTGGTATAACTGCGGATATTTTTTCGCCTGGATCTAGGCTTAATAAATTAACAATTGCTGTACCTTTAGCAGTTCTTCCTGCTTCTGGTACTTCATATCCTTTCAATCTATATAATTTTCCTTTGTTACTAAAGAATAATATAATATCATGTGTGGATGCTGTAAATATTTGTTTTACAAAATCTTCTTCCCTTGTTGCTATGCCTGTTATTCCTTTTCCTCCTCTTTTTTGGCTTTTATATGTATCTACAGGCATTCTTTTTATGTATCCAAAGTGAGTTAATGTTATTACGCTTTGTTCTTCTTTAATTAAATCTTCTACATCAATTTCGCCTTCGGCTGCTGCTATTTTTGTCTTTCTTTCATCTCCATATTTTTCTTTAATTTCTGTTAATTCTTTTTTTATTATATCAAATACTAGTCGCTCACTACTTAATACTTCTCTATAATATTCTATTAATTTCATTAGCTCATTGTATTCTTCGTCTATTTTTTCTCTTTGCAAACCTGATAGCGTCTTTAATCTCATATCCAATATAGCTTGAGCTTGTATATCAGATAATCCAAATCTTTTCATTAATCTTTCTTTTGCATCATCATATGAGTTTCTTATAATATTAATTACTTCGTCTATATTATCTAAAGCTATTTTTAATCCTTCTAATATGTGTGCTCTTGCTAATGCTTTGTCTAAATCGAACTGTGTTCTACGCAATATAACTGTTTTTCTGTGGTCTATATAATAATCCAAACACTGTCTTAAAGTTAGTATCTTTGGTTCTCCATTTACCAATGCTAACATTATTATTCCAAATGTATCTTGCATTTGTGTGTTTTTATATAGTTGATTTAATACTACTTGGGCATTTGCATCTCTTTTTAATTCTATAACTATTCTAACTCTATCTATTCTATCTGATTCATCACGTAAATCTGAAATTCCCTCTAGTCTTTTTTCTCTAACCAATGAAGCAATATTTTCAACTAACTTTGCTTTATTTACTTGATATGGCAAAGAATTAACAATTATTCTTTGTCTATTATTGCTTGTTTCTTCTATTTCTGCCTCTGCTCGTACTGTAATTTTTCCTCTACCTGTTAAATATGCCTCTTTTATTCCTTCTCTTCCTATTATTATGCCTTCCGTAGGAAAATCTGGCCCCTTAATTATTGATAATAACTCTTCATCTGTAACATTATCTTCATCAATTATTTTAATAATTCCATTTATTACTTCTGTTAAATTGTGAGGAGGTATGTTTGTTGCCATTCCAACTGCTATACCCGAAGATCCATTAATTAATAGTGTGGGTATTTTAGATGGAAGAACAGTTGGCTCCTGCAATCTATCATCATAGTTTGGCATAAAATCTACTGTATTTTTTTCTATGTCTGTAAGCATTGTTTCTGCAATTTTAGCCATTCTTGCTTCTGTATACCTCATTGCAGCTGCACCATCGCCATCTATTGAACCAAAGTTTCCGTGTCCATCAATTAATCTATATCTCAATGAAAAATCCTGTGCCATTCTTACCATTGCATCATAAACAGAAGCATCTCCATGTGGGTGATATCTTCCTAAAACTGACCCTACAGTATTAGCGCACTTTCTATATGGTTTATCTGAAGTAATTCCATCTTCATACATTGCATATAAAATTCTTCTGTGAACAGGTTTTAATCCATCTCTTACATCTGGTAAAGCACGAGATACAATAACACTCATTGCATAATCTATATAGGATGTTTTCATCTCTGTTTCTATATCTCTTTCTATAATCTTTCCGTCACGTGATTCCATTTTTTTACCATTCCTTTCTGCCTTTTGTCTTTTATAATTATACTAAACTGAAAAAAATTATGCAAGGAAAAACGCAGAAAAAACTGTTATTTCTAGTAACTAAACTAGCATTTTACTTAATTCTATTTGTTCTTGAGTTAAATTAAAATCTCCTCCATTGTTTTTTATTATTTTATGAAGATTTTCTATCTGCCTTGCCTGTTTTAAAGCTGTTTCAAATGGCATTAATTCTTTTAACTTCTCGTTTATTTTTCTATATTCTTTTTCCATTCCATTTAGGTTTTTGTCTTTATAATACGCTTTCCAGTTGTTTTCATATTTTACTAATTTGTCTAAATTATTTATTTGATTTGTAAAGCTATTTTCAATACTTTTAGAAATATTGTCTAATATAACATTTTTTCCTTGCCTTATAAGCGTTGATGTTCCATATTTTATCCAACCTTTTTTTGTTACTTTGCTTAGTACTGAATCTAAAACATTTGATAAACTATCAATTATTCCTCCGCTTTTTATTGCCTCCTGCGCTTGTGATAAATTTTCAAAGTTTCCAGTAAATATTCCCATTGCACTTTTTCCTAAATTTATTGCAGAATTAATTGCTGTATTAATTCCTTGTTTTAAACCTCCCTTAACCAAACTATCTTTTATATTAATTATTTCATCTTCAATTAAATCTGGTAGTACACATCTTAATCCTATATTTACTGCCGTGTTAATTGTTTTTCCAAGTGTTGTTTCTAAAAATTTATTTTGCTCTTTTTCTAAATTATTTACATTTGCTATATTTTGTCCTATTTCTAAATCATTCATTTTTACTTCTCCTAACTTCTAATATTTTATTTTTTATTTTTTTTATAAAATTTTGTTTTTTTCTGTTTATTAAATATTTTTCTATAATTTTTAAATACTCTTTTTTTATATTTTTATCTATTTTATTTGCATTTTTATTTATTATTAAATTATATTTATTATTTATATCTATTTTTCCAATAATATTGTATTCAGAAAAAATTATTTTTAAAATGTTAATATCTATTGAATTTTTATTAAACTTATTAAATAAAATATTTATTTTATTATTATCTATATTCCATTCTTCTTTATATATTTTTAAAATATTTTTTGATTTCTGTATTTCCAATAAATTTGGCTCAACAATAAAAATATTTATATTACTTTTTTTTATTATATCTTTTGTATAATTAAAAAAACATTCTGAAGAAGTATCTATTATTATAACATCATAAAATTTTTTAACATCATTAAATAAATTATTAAATTGAATATTATTAATTTTATATTTAGAATCGAATAATAAATTTATTCCTGAAATTAAATCAATTCTTTTATTTATTTTAATTTTTAATTCTTTTAAACCTATTTTATCTTTTATTAAATTATTTTCTTTTATTTTTTTGGAGATTCTTTCAGAATATTTTTTGACACCTAAAATTGTATGAAGAGAATTATTTAAAATATCAAAATCTATTATTAATATTTTTTTCTTTGAATAAATTAATGATTTAGCTAAATTAACTGTGAAAATGCTTTTCCCTACACCGCCGCTACCTAAAATACAAATAATTTCTTTTTGTGAATTTAATTCTTTTACCTCTTTTATTTTTTGTTTTTTATTTTGCTTATTTTTGCTATTTTGTTCTATTATAATTTTCTTTAAATCATTTATTTCTTTTTTTATTTTTTCGTTTTCGTCTTCTTTTTTGTTTTTTATTAATTTAATTATTTCTTTAATTTCTATTTTATTATATAAAATTAAATATACATTTTTTGAATATAAATTTTTCTCTAACTCTTCTTTTTTATTTTCTAAAATAATTACTATATTTACTTCATTATTTATTTGCTTAATTTTTTCTATTAAATTTTCTATTTTTTCATTACCTGGTAAAGCTTCACTTATTATTAAAAAGTCCACTTCTTTTTCAGTTTCCAGTATTTCTATTACCCCTTCTTGATATTGAATATCTTTTCCAATGACAATAAAATCCTTTTCCTTTTTTAGTTCATTATTAAGTTGTGGTTCTGCTAATGCGGTAATTATTTTTTTCATTTTTTATCACAATCCTTTTTCAATAATATTTTTTTCGTATTCTGCTGCATCTATTTTAGTCAAAATATGTTCATTTCCAACAAACATCAAACATTCTCCTCTTTTTAGAGATTTTATTTCTATTTTTTCCTTTTCAGAAAGATTAGTATATTTACTTAATAATATTATATTTTCTTCCTCTAGTGCAAAAAACGTTTTTATTTCTGAATTATTTAAAATACTTTTACCATATATTCCTTCTTCCAAACTAAATAAATCTGATATATCTTGAGTTATTGCCACACTACTTCCGCCAAATTTTCTTATTGTTTTAAATATTTTATATATAAAACTAGCAACGTCTTTATTTGATGTTACACCTATTAATCTCCAAATTTCATCTAAATAAATTGCCTTTTTTATATTTCTATCCTTTTTTATTCTATCCCAAAAATAATCAACAAATAAATACATTGCATATTTTAAATTTTCTTCTCCCATCTCGTAAATATCTGCAACAATTAATTTATTATTTAAGTTGAGGTTTGTATAATTATTAAAGAAACTTAATGAACCTTTCACAAATGGAATTAGCCTTATTTTTAATATTTTTGTTTTTTCATCTTCATCAAGTAAATTACACAAATCCTCAAGTAATGGCATATCATATGTGTCTTTAAAATCTGGTTTTATATTAATTTTATTTTTTTCAATTTTATGTAACGAATTATCATCAAATGTTATACCTTTTCTTTTATACAACTCTATTAGTTTTTCTTCTAATATTGCTTTTTCTTTCTCATTTATATCTCCGAAAATCAAATTAAAAAATCCTATTAGTTTACCAATTTTATTTGCTAAGTATCCTGTTTCACCATCTTCTAAGCTATCTTCTCTTATATCAAATATATTTATAAAAGTATCAGAACCTGGTCCAATTTTTATTAATGTGCCATTTAAATTTTTGCATAATTCACCATATTCTCGATCTGGATCTATAATATATTGTTCTATCCCTAATAATCTATATCTTAAAATTAATAATTTTGTATAAAACGACTTACCTGCTCCACTAGTTCCAAAAATGCAAATATTTGCATTTTTGTATTTATTTGTATCATATCTATCCACAAATACTAAAGAATTGTTATAAATATTAGTTCCTACAAAAATTCCATTTTCATCAAAAATTGCAGATGAAATAAATGGATATGTTGATATTAATCCTCCTGTTAATACATTCCTTTTTAATACATTTTTTAAATCTTCATTATTTTCCATTATTGGTAAAACAGACAAAAAAGCTTGCTCTTGCCTAAAATATGCTTTACGTGTTTGCAATCCTTTACTTTGTAAAAGTCCTTCTAATTTATTAATAAAATACTCCAATTCCTTCAAATTTGTAGAAAATGTTGTTATATAAATATATAAAAAATATAAACTCTCATTATTTACTTGTAGTTCTTTTCTTATATATTTAGCGTCATTATACGTAAATGCCGCAATATCTATGTCTTGCCTATTTTGATTATTTGTTTTTAAATCTACGCCTACATTGCCTATATGATAAGTCAAATCTTTTATTGTTCTATATGTATCTTGTTTTTCACAAAAAATAGATATGTTTAGATTAATATTTGTATCTATTATTGTTTTTAAAATTAAATCTGTTTGCTCCCTGTAATAATTAGTTATTAATATACTAGAATAGTACATCTCATCTATTTCTATATATTGTGGATTTTTTAAATTAATATATGTTGGTGCTATTTCTTTAATTTCGTCATAAGTTCCTTGTAAAAAAATCATCTCATTTTTTTTATTTTTATTAAATATTTTATTTATTATATTAATATTTTCATCACCTCATTTTTTAATTATTTAAATAAATTCTGGAATTTAAAAAAGAAAATAAAACATTTTTTGAATCATTAATATTATTTATATCTATAACACCATTTCCACATCTGCTTAAGCAATCTTTTATCTTAAAATATTTATCATTTAAGTTTTCAATCGCCAAATCATCTACTGTCTTAATTTTTTTATCATCATTTTTATACTTTAATATTATATAAAAATTTTTTGATGATGATTTTTTTTGATGATTTAATGATTGAATATATTCTATATATTTATTTGAATACTCTGATATACTTTTTTCTTCTTTTTCCTTTTGACAATTTATATTGGAAATATGTTTAGATAAATCTTCTTTTTTACTTTGAATTAAAATTTGAAAATTAAAATCGCATGTTTTTAAAAATATTTTATATGAATTTAAAATTGCCTCTTTCTCCAATTCCGATTTTAAATTAAAATTAATTGGATATATTTTTATTATTTTTATATAAGAATTATTTTTTAATTTTATAATTCCATTTTTTAATATTCTTTCAAAAGGCAACCATTCTTGAATAGAATTATTTTTTTTCATAAACCTCCTTTTTTATAGAATTAAAAATATAAATTTTAACTATAATTAGATTACAATAATTTGTGCTTTTAGTCAATGTTTTTCGTATTCCATTTTTCGACATTTTATTTTATTTTATTTTTATGTATAAAAAAAATTAAATTAGACATAATATTAGCATAAGGTTAATATTAGTTGAACTAAGAGTAATATGGGATTTATTTTTTGAATTTTATATTATTCGAGCAAAGATTTATAATGGTTTAATAACTTTAGATTATTATAAGTCGGCGACGAGAGTATATTGTTTGTATGTAAGCTATATTGTATTTTTTTATATTTTTAATATATGGTTGTAATATATGCAATATATTCGAAGTTAAGATTATTCTTGTATTTTATAGTGGTCATTTTTAGTCCCTTCGTGGATGAATATGGTTATTATTGGTGCATTAATAGTCGAGCAACTGATTAATATATTTGGTGAATAGCTTATTTATGCAGTAATGTATATTAGGTTAAAAGTTAGGTATATTAGTTTTAGCTGAAGATTAATACTAGCTTTATCGATAAGAAATAGCAAGGTAATATTCCTTGCTATTTCTTATTCTCCGTTATATATCTAAGTTTTTAACGAATTTTGCATTTGATTCTATAAATTGTCTTCTTGGGCCAATATCATCTCCCATTAAAATTGTAAAAATTTCATCTGCTTTTATTGCATCTTCTAGTTTTACTTTTACTAATATTCTTGTTTCCGGGTTCATTGTTGTTTCCCATAATTGTTCTGGGTTCATTTCACCTAAACCTTTGTATCGTTGAATATTAATTTGATCTCTTGCAATACCTTTTTCTGCTAATTCTTTAAAAGATTCATCTAAATCTTCATCTGTATAGCAATATATATCTGTCATTCCTTTTTTAGACAATTTGTATAATGGTGGTTGCGCCAAATAAACATTCCCATTTTCTATTAACGGTCTCATATATCTAAAGAAAAATGTTAAAAGCAATGTTCTAATGTGTGCACCATCAACGTCGGCATCTGCCATTATTATTACTTTTCCATATCTTATTTTTGTTATATCAAAATCAGCACCTATACCAGCACCAATTGCTAATATAACTGGATTCAATTTATCATTTCCATATATTTTGTCTGCTCTTGCTTTTTCAACATTAAGCATTTTACCCCATAAAGGTAAAATAGCTTGAAATTTTCTATCTCTTCCCTGTTTTGCACTACCTCCAGCTGAATCTCCCTCAACTATATATACTTCACAATTTTCGGCATCTTTTTCACTGCAATCTGCTAGTTTTCCTGGTAGTGTAGAAGTTTCTAATGCATTTTTTCTTCTTACTAATTCTCTAGCTTTTCTTGCTGCCTCCCTTGCTCTTGAGGCACTTATGCATTTTTCTAATATTGATTTTGCTACTGTTGGATTTTCTTCTAAATATGCCGAAAATTCCTCATTAACAACACTTTGTACTATTCCTGTAACATTACTATTACCTAATTTTGTCTTTGTTTGCCCTTCAAATTGTGGTTCTTTTACTTTAACTGAAATAACGGCAGTTATTCCTTCTCTTATATCTTCTCCTTGTAAGTTTCCGTCTTTTTCCTTTATTAAATTATGTGACTTTGCATAATCATTAAATGTTTTGGTAAGAGCTCTTTTAAATCCCTCTAAGTGTGTTCCCCCTTCTATTGTGTTAATATTATTAACAAAAGAATATATATTTTCTGAATATGCAGTTGTATATTGTATAGCTATTTCAATTGGAACCTCTCCATCTTTTTCTATATATATTGGTTTAGCATTTATCTTTTCTTTATTTTTATTTAAAAATTCTACAAATGAACTTAATCCACCCTCATAGTGAAATTCTGCCTTTTTCGGTGTTTCTTCTCTTAAATCTTCTATTGTAATTTTTAAACCTTTTGTTAAAAATGCCATTTCTCTAAATCTATTTTCTAATACTTCATATTCATATTCAAGTGTTTCAAATATTGTATCATCAGCTAAAAATCTTACTTTCGTACCAGTTTTATCAGAATCTCCTATCCTCTTTAATGGTTCTATTGTTTTTCCTCTTTCAAACTTCATCTCATATATGCCACCATCTCTTTGAATAGTAACTTCTACCCATGTTGATAAAGCATTTACAACAGATGCTCCAACTCCATGTAATCCCCCAGAAACCTTATAACCACTATCTCCACCAAATTTTCCTCCTGCATGTAATTTAGTATATACCGTTTCTGCTGCTGATATTTTTGTTTTCGGATGTATATCTACTGGAATTCCTCTACCATTATCTTGTACACTTATTATATTCCCAGGCTCTATTTGTACATTTATTTCTGTACAGTATCCTGCTAAAGCTTCATCTACGCAGTTGTCTACAATTTCATATACTAAATGATGCAATCCTCTTACAGAAACACTACCAATATACATTCCTGGTCTTTTTCTTACTGCTTCTAATCCTTCTAGAACCTGTATTTGATCTGCTCCATATTTATGCTCGTATTTTTCCATTACTTTATACCTCCAATTTTATTAGTCCTTCTTTCTAAGGTGCTTGTGGATATGTTAGAAATATATCCTCTTGTTTCATTTTTTTCTACTGTTATTATTAGTGATTTTTTATTTTTTTCTGATACATCTATTATCTTATCACTAATATTTATATTTTTGCAAACATTTTCTAAATTTTCTTTTTTTTCTAGTGTTTCTATATTTAGAATAGCTATAATTCCATTGGTATCTATTAAGGTATCTTTTCCTATATGCAAATACACTAAATTATCTCTCCTTTTTTTACTTGATACAAGTAATAATCCACATTTTCATTAATAAAGTTTATTTTTTCTGCACAAGTTATTATTACTTGTGTATTATTTATATTATTTAAAAAATTTCTTCTTCTTTTTATATCTAGTTCTGACATAAAATCATCTAATAGTAAAATTGGCTCTTCTTCAATTTCATCATGAATCACTTGTAATTCAGACAATTTTAGCGATAATACTGCTGTTCTATTTTGCCCTTGAGATCCATAGATACTTAATTCTTTGTCATTTATGTATACCTCAAAATCATCTCTATGTATCCCCTTTGTTGTATATCCTTTTATAATGTCTAATTTTCTTCTTTGTGTTAATAAATCCATATAATTTTTCTTATTTTCACAACAAGATGTATAAATAATATCAATTTTTTCATTATCATTTGTTATTTTTTTATGTATTATGTTTATCTTTTCTATAATTTTATTTATAAACTCTCTTCTATAATTACTTATTATATTACCATATTCAACTAGCTTTTCATCCCATATCTCCAATAAACTCTCTGCTTTTCCCTCTTGTCTTATCTGTCTTAAATAATTGTTTCTTTGTTCTAATGTTTTATTATACATATTTAGAATGTATACATAATTTGGTCTTAATTGTCCTATCATCATATCTAAAAATCTTCTTCTTAGTGCAGGAGTTCCTTTTAATATATTAATATCATCTGGTGTAAATATAACAATATTTATTTTACCTAATAGCTCACTTAATTTTTTAATTTTTACACCATTTACTAAAATTTGCTTTTTATCAGAAATACAAATTAAAATGTTTCCATCTCTGTCTTTTTTAGAATACTCAACTTTTATCCTAGCATTTTCTTCACCTAATTTAATAAGCTCTTTTTCTCGTGTTGTTCTAAAAGATTTTCCAAAAGTACATAAGAAAATTGCTTCTAAAATATTAGTTTTGCCCTGTGCATTATCTCCATAAAAAACATTTATATTTTTTTTTAATTTTATTTCTTGATTCTCATAGTTTCTAAAATTATGTAATTCTACTTTGTTTATGTGCATATTATTCCTTCATTCTTATTGGTAAAATCATATATATATAATCTCCATCATCAATAGGTCTTATAATACATGGTGAAATACTTGTACCAAAATCAACATATATTTCTGGGTCATCTATTGCACGTAACGCATCCAAGAAATATTTAGGATTAAATCCTGCCTCTAGGTTTTGTCCTTCTGTAGCACAATAAATTTCTTCTTTTGCATCTCCTGTTTGATTTGTACAAGATATTATAACTTTACCTATATCCACACATACTTTAACAGGATATTTTTTTTCTTTTTCTATTGCTGATGCAGAAATCAAACTTATTCTTTCAAAACAGTCTTGAATATTTTTTCTATCTACCCTTATCCTTGTTTCCCAGTTTTCTGGAATAACACTTGAATAATTTAAAAATTCCCCATCTAATAATCTTGTTACAATTTTGCAATTTTCCATTTCAAATAATGCTTGATTTTTATTTACTCCTATTTTTACTATATCAAAAGAGTCTAATAAAATTTTATTTATTTCATTTAAAGTTCTGCCTGGTATTACAGCAACAAAATCTTTTACTGCTTCTTTTAAAGCTTTAGTTTTCCATGCCAATCTAAATCCATCAACAGCAACAACATTTAATCTATTATTTTTAATTTCAAATAAGCATCCTGTAAAAATTGGTCTATTTTCTTCTGTACTAACAGCAAAAATAGTTTTTCTTATCATTTCTTTTAAAGATTTTTGTTCTAATTCTATAGAATTTTCAACATCTATCTTTGGAAGTTCTGGAAATTCTTCTGGATTCATTGTTGCTAATTTATATAATGAACCTTCACATTCTATTATTAGTAAATTATTCTTATCTAAAGATATACTTATTTCTGTATCTGGTAATTTTCTTATAATTTCACTAAACATTATACTATTTACAACAGTAGCACCTTGTTCTATTATTTGTGCTTCATTAATAATATATTCTATCCCCATTTCTAAATCATATGTTGTAAACTTTATATCATTATCATTAGTTTGAATTAAAATTCCTTCTAATATAGGCATTGTAGTTTTACTAGCAACAGCTTTTGTTACGGAATTAATAGCTTTAAGGATATTTTCCTTTTCACAAACTATTTTCATTTTTATCGTCTCCTTATTATAATATAATTTAATATTTTTAGTAGTAGTAATAGTAGGTTATGTGGATTATGTGGAAAACCCTGTGCATATCTTATTTCCTTAAGAAAAACAATGTTAATAATTTCGTGGAAAACTAATAAAGTTATCTACAGTGTGAAAATTATTTTGTGAGTAAGTTTAATATTAACAAGTTTTATACAAACAATTAACAATTATATGTGAATATCTAATGCATTGTTTCCGTAGGAAGAGAAAGCAATTTTTTTTGCAAACACAATTTTATCAAACACAAATTTTTGAAAAAACCATATAGTTATTTATATATGAATTATTTGTCTGATGTAAGCAAGTTTTTAACACTATCCACAATTCTTTTTGTGCTTGGATTTTCTTTTACTTCATTCTCGATTTTATTACAAGCGTGTAAAACTGTAGTATGATCTCTTTTTCCAAATTTAGCTCCTATCACTGTCAATGGTTGTCCAGCAACACTTCTACATAAATACATTGCAATTTGTCTAGGAAATGTTACATCAGCAGACCTTTTTATTCCTTTTAAATCATTAACAGTAATATTAAAATATTTAGAAATTGTTTCTTGTATCAATTCTATTGAAAGTACTTTTTCTTTTTGAGTAACAACATCATTAATTGCTTTTTCAGCCATCTCCATAGTTATTGGACTATTGATTAAAGAAGCTTTAGCAATTAATTTATTTAATGTACCTTCTAATTCTCTTATATTAGAATCTATTTTTGTAGCAATGTTGGATAAAATATCGTCATCTATAATAATATTATCTAATTGTGCTTTTTTTCTTAAAATAGCTAAACGTGTTTCATAATCTGGATTTGAAATGTCAGCAATAAGACCCCATTCAAACCTTGACTTTAATCTATCTTCTAGAAAATTAATATCTTTAGGAGGCCTATCACTAGATATAACTATTTGTTTACCACTTTCATGAAGCGCATTAAAAGTATGAAAAAATTCTTCTTGAATTCTTTCTTTACCTGCAATAAATTGAATATCATCTATTAACAATACATCTATATTTCTATATTTATTTCTGAATTGTTCGTTTTTATTATCTTTAATTGCATTAATTAATTGATTAGTGAATTTTTCAGAAGTAACATATAATATACTTGTATTTTTATTATGTACTAATATTTCATTTGCAATAGCATGCATTAAATGAGTTTTGCCCAAACCAACGCCACCATATAAAAAAAGTGGATTATATGATGTGGCAGGAGCTTCTGCTACAGCTAACGCAGCAGCATGTGCAAATCTATTGTTATTTCCAACAACAAAACTTTCAAACGTATATTTAGGATTTAAGTTAGAATTTAAAGTTTGAGTGTATTGTCCTACTTGTGATATAGATGATTCTTGCTCATCTTCATTATCTTCATTTAATATAACTGTAATATCCCATTCTTTGTTTGTTAAATATTTAAAAGTGTTTTTGAATAATTCATAATAACGTGACATTATGGAATCTTTTTGGAATTGTGTATGTGCTACTAAAACGATAGTGTTATTATCCATACTTTGCAATTCTAAATCTTTAATCCATGTCTCATAAGATATTTTTGTAACTTCACCTTTTAACAATTCTTTTGTTTTTTCTAAAAATTCATCTAATTCTTCCCTCTGCATTTCTTTTTCAATCCTTCCAGTTATCCACAGAGTTATCCACAAATGTTGATAACTCTGTGTGTAAATAAATTTATTATTATAAAATAGTAAAAACAAAAATCTAGAAAAGTCTTGTTGCCCTACTGTTTTTCTATCATATCAAAAATGTAACAAAATAGTCAATACATAAAATAAATAAATGTGGAAAACTTTTAAAAATTGTGAAAAGTTACTTCTAAATATTGACATATTCATATTAAGTGTTATATAATTATACTACTTGTGAAAATAAAGTTAAATATATCTATTACGATAGAGAAATAATATGCAGGAGGTGCAAAAATGAAAAGAACATATCAACCTAAAAAAAGACAAGAACAAAAAGAACATGGTTTTATGAAAAGAATGAAAACAGCATCAGGAAGAAAAATATTAAAGGCAAGACGTGCAAAAGGAAGAAAAAAAATAAGTGCGTAAGAGAAAAGGTCACGTGAATGTGACCTTTTTGAAATAGAAAATATAGAATTTGAGTGATTTTATGAAAAAAAAGAAAACATTAAGAAAAAATTATGAGTTTAAAAATGTGTTAACAAAAGGAAAGATGTACGCGGGAAAACAAATTCTTATTTATATTTCTAAGAACAAACTCAATGAAAACTTAATAGGAATTGCAATTAGTTCCAAATTATGTAACGCAGTTAAAAGAAATAACATAAAGAGGAAAATAAAAGAAAATTATAGACTAATTGAAAATAAGATAAAAAAAGGAAATAATATAGTATTTCTATGGAATAAAAACACTGAAATAGATGAATTGAACTTTCACACTATAAAAAAAGATATGGAAAATATTTTTAGCAAGGCAGGAATAATGGAATGAAAGCTATATTTATAAAGATGATTTTATTTTATCAAAAAAGGCTATCACCATTAATCAGTTCTACAGGAATTAAGTGTAAGTATTATCCATCTTGCTCAGAATATACAAAACAAGCAATAGAAAAGTATGGCTCAATTAGAGGAGTTTGTTTAGGAATAATCAGAATTTTAAAGTGTAATCCATTTTCAAAAGGTGGATATGACCCTTTAAAGTAGTAAAAAATTAAATATATTAAAAAAATTCATGCCTAAGGAAGGAATGATAGTAAATATGGGTTTTATTTCAGAAATATTTGGCTACGTGTTAAATTTTTTGTATGGAATATTTAATAATTATGGAATTGCAATAATTGTCTTTTCTGTATTACTTAGAATAATTTTAATACCAATAACAATAAAACAGCAAAAAGCATTAAAGAAAAATGCTAAACTACAAAAAGAAATGAAAGAAATACAGGAAAAATACAGGTCAAATCCGGAAAGATTAAATCAAGAGACAATAGAGTTATATAAAAGAGAAAAAATGGGGCCATTTAGTGGTTGCCTTAGTGGGATTTTACAAATAGTAATAATATTATCTGTATTTTGGCTTGTAAGTAAGCCTCTAACATATATGAAAAAAATTAATCCGGAAATAATAGAAAAATATGCTCAAGAGCTAAAAGAAGATGGAACAAATTCTTCATATACAGAAATAGCAATAATAAATAAAAAAGCGGCAGAAGATCCAGAAGTATATATAAATATGGAATTCTTAGGATTAGATTTAAGTAAAGTACCAACACAAAGCTTGGATGATTATAAGGTATATATAATTCCAATACTGTATGTTATTTCTTCTATAATTTCAATAAAATTAACAACAAAGATGAGTAATAAAAATAATATAAAAAAAGAGAAAAAATTGTTATGTGAAGCGAACGATAAAAATAACATAAAAGAAGAAAAACAACCAGACGAAATGGAAATGATGCAACAAATGAATAATAATATGTCATATATGATGCCAATAATGTCTGTATTAATAGCAATTATAGCTCCTTTAGGATTAGCGTTATATTGGTTTATAAGTAATGTATTAATGATAATTGAAAGATTAATTATAGATAAATTTATAAATCAAAAGGAGGAAATTGAAAATGAATAGCGTAATAGCAGAGGGAAAAACTACAGCAGAAGCAATAGAAAATGGATTAAAACAACTAAATGTATCAAAGGATAAAGTAAACATAAAGGTATTAGAAAATGCAGAAAAAAGAAGCTTCTTTAGTATTTTAGCACCAAGAGTGGTAAAAGTGGAGCTAACACTAAAAGATGTAAAAGAACATTATGCTCCAATGCAAGAACATGTTAATCAAATTACTCCAGAGCAAATAGAAATAGCAAAAAAGAATTTAACAGTTTTTTTAGATGAATTCTCTACAAAGTTTGAAGATTTTGATTATGATATAAAGGTAAATGAAAATGACATAAATGTTGAATTAAAGGGAAATGATTCAAGTAAGCTAATAGGCTATAGAGGAGAAACCTTAAATTCAATACAGATAGTAATGTCTACAATTGCTAATAAAAATGTAATGGGGAAGGTAAGAATAATATTAGATATTGCAGGTTATAGAGAAAAAAGAAAAAAGGTTTTAGAGGATTTAGCAGACAAAATTTCAAAAACTGTAATAAAAACAGGAAAAACTATAATGCTAGAACCAATGCCAGCATATGAGAGAAAAATAATACATACTAGATTACAAAATAATGAGAAAGTAAAAACATTTAGTAAGGGAGAAGAACCTTATAGAAAAATAGTTATATCAAAAAATAAATAATAAAAATCAGAAGTCAAAGTTCAGATTTTAGTTTTAACACTATTTCTAACTTTGACTTTTTTAGGAGGATAATAATGAATACAATTGCTGCTATATCAACTGCGATGGGAGCAGGAGGAATAGGTATAATAAGAATGAGCGGAAAAGAATGTTTTGATATTTTAGACAAAATATTTGAACCTGCTAAAAAAGAAAATATAGACAAAATAAAAGGTTATTCTATTAAATATGGATACATAGTAAATAAAGAAACTAATGAAAAAATAGATGAGGTTTTAGTTTCATACTTTAAAAGTCCAAAAAGCTATACAACAGAGGATATGTGCGAAATTAATTCTCACGGGGGAATCGTTGTAGAAAAAGAAATTTTAGAATTATGTATAAAAAATGGGGCTATATTGGCTGAACCAGGAGAATTTACAAAAAGAGCTTTCTTAAATGGAAGAATGGATTTAGCGCAAGCAGAATCTGTCATGGATTTGATTAATTCTAAAACAAGTAGAGAAGCAAAGGCTTCTATAAATCAACTTAAGGGAGGACTTTCAAAGGAAATAAATCTGATAAAAAAACAACTATTAGACATAATGGCAGATATAGAAGCAACAATAGATTACCCAGAGTATGATATAGAAAATGTTACACAGAAGAGTGTTGAAAGAAAATTAAAATCTGTAAAAGAAGAATTAGAACATTTAGAAAAAAGTTTTGATAATGGTAAAATATTAAGAGATGGAGTAAAAACAGTTATAATTGGAAAACCTAATACAGGTAAGTCGTCGCTTTTGAATTTACTGTTAAAGGAAGACAGAGCTATTGTTAGTGAAATAGAAGGTACAACAAGAGATACAATAGAAGAGTATATTTCTATAAATGGAATTCCTATAAAAATTGTAGATACAGCTGGAATAAGAAATACAAGTGATAAAATAGAAAAAATTGGAGTAGAAAAATCTATAAATTTAATTGACGAATCAGACTTAATAATTGCAATTTTTGATAATTCAAATAATTTAGAAGAAGATGATGAAAAAATATTGGAATTAATAAAAAATAAAAATGCCATTATCTTATTAAACAAAATAGATAAGGAAGATAAAATGAACGACGAGAATAAAAAAATAGCCAGTTTAAATAAAAAGACAATAAAGATATCTACTAAAACAAAAAATGGCTTAAATGAACTATATGATGCGATAACAGAAATGTTTGATTTTGAGGAGATAGAAAAAGGAGAAGAAACGGTTATAACAAACATTAGGCACAAGAATCAGATAAGTATGGCAATAAAAAATGTTATTAACGCTATAAAAACAATTGATGAAAATATGCCAATAGATATTATTGCAATATATATAAAGCAAATATTAGAAGATTTAAGTAAGATAACAGGCGATAATGTGTCAGAAGATATTATAAACGAAATTTTTTCTAAATTTTGTCTTGGAAAATAAAATTTAACCTATAGGTAAAGTCTTGCAAGAGTAGGGATACAAAGGAAAATGTTGAAAACAAAAGTGGCGTTATTTGACAAAAAGACAAAACATTTTTAAATATAATGGACTAAATAATAAAAAATATAAATATTGATAAAAATAGTGTTTGTACAAAACCGTGTTTCTGTTTCATGGAAAACGGCTTAAATAAGGGGTTTAATGAAAAAAGGAGAATGTATATATGAAATATGATGCAGGAAAATATGATATAGCAGTTATTGGCGCAGGCCATGCTGGATGTGAAGCAGCACTTGCTACTGCAAGAATGGGTCTAAAAACTTTACTATTTTCTACTACATTAGAAGCAGTTGCAAATATGCCATGTAATCCACACATAGGAGGAAGTTCAAAAGGTCATTTGGTTAGAGAATTAGACTGCCTAGGGGGAGAGATGGGCAAGAATATAGACAAATCTTTTACACAAATAAGAATGTTAAATACATCAAAAGGACCAGCTGTGTATTCTTTAAGGGCACAGGCGGACAGAAAAAAATATCAAGCAGAAATGAAACATACATTGGAAAAACAAGAGAATCTATTTCTTAAACAAGCAGAAATTGTGGATATATGTGTAGAAAATGATAAGGTAAAAAGTATAGAGACAAATGTAGGCGCAATTTATAATGTTGAATGTGTAATAATTGCGACAGGAACATATTTAAGGGGAAAAATACATATAGGTGAAACCAATTATGATAGTGGACCAGATGGAGTATTTCCATCTATTAAACTTGCGGATGTATTAAAAAGATTAAATATAGAAATATTTAGATTTAAAACTGGGACTCCTGCAAGAATTAATAGAAAAAGCGTAGATTTTTCTAAAATGGAAATACAAGAAGGAGATATTAATCCAGAAGCTTTTTCACTAGAGGACAAAATTGACAAGGATACAAAACAGTTGCCATGTTACTTAACATATACAAATGAAAAAACTCATGAAGTTATAAGGAAAAATTTATATCGTTCACCATTATATTCTGGTAAAATAGATGCTACAGGACCAAGATATTGTCCATCTATAGAAGATAAAGTAGTAAGATTTGCTGATAAAGAGAGACACCAAATATTTATAGAACCTATGGGAGAAAATACAGAAGAAATGTATGTGCAGGGAATGAGTTCATCACTTCCGGAAGACGTGCAAATAGAGATGTATAGAACAATAGCTGGCTTAGAAAATGTGGAATTTACAAGACCGGCATATGCTATAGAATATGATTGTATAAATCCTATGGAACTTAAGCTATCATTAGAGCATAAAAAAATAGAAGGAATGTTTTTTGCAGGACAAATAAATGGAACATCTGGATATGAAGAAGCAGCTGTTCAGGGCTTAGTGGCAGGAATTAATGCAGGTTTGAAAATAAAAAAGGAAACTCCATTAATTTTAAAAAGATCAGATGGATATATAGGTGTTTTGATTGATGATATAGTTACCAAAGGGACAAACGAGCCATATAGAATGATGACCTCAAGGGCAGAATATAGATTACTACTAAGGCAGGACAATGCGGATTTAAGATTGACACCAATAGGATATAGGGTAGGCTTAATAAGTGAAAAAAGATATAATGAATTCAAAAATAAAAAAGAGATGATAGAAGAAGAGATAAATAGATTGAAAAAAACAACAATAAAGCCAACTGATGAAGTAAATCAATTATTAAGAAAATTTAATTCTTCTTCAATAGATACAGGTGTAAAATTAGCTGATTTGCTAAAAAGAACAGAAATTACATATGAAATATTGCAACCAATAGATATAGAAAGAGAAGATTTACCAAACGAAGTAAAAGAAGAGGTAGAAATACAAATAAAATATGAAGGATATATAAAGTTACAAGAAGAGCAAGTAGAAAAATTTAAAAAATTAGAAAATAAAGTAATACCAGAAAAAATAAGATATGATGAAATAAAAGGATTACGATTAGAGGCTAGACAAAAATTAGACAAAGTAAAACCTATATCAGTAGGACAAGCAAGCAGAATATCAGGTGTTTCACCAGCTGATATATCAGTATTATTAGTATATTTAGAGCAAATGAAAGGAAAAATTTAAGAATGGAAAACTTTAATAAAACAATTATAGAATTATCAAGGAAAATTGATGTTGAAATAGATGAACAAATGTGCAAACAATTCTATCAATATATGAAATTACTATTAGAATGGAATGAAAAAATTAATTTAACCGCAATAACAGAAGAAAATGAAGTAATATTAAAACATTTTATAGATAGTTTAACAATAAATAAATATATTGAAGAAGGAGAAACAATAATTGATATTGGAACAGGTGCTGGATTTCCAGGTATACCACTTGCAATAACAAAAATGGAGAATAAAATAACACTAGTAGATTCATTAAACAAGAGAATAAATTTCTTATTAAAGGTTAAAGATGCTCTTAATCTTAATAATGTAGAGGCGATACATGGCAGAGTTGAAGAAATAGGAAAAAACTGTAATCATAGAGAGCATTACAATGTAGTCACCTCAAGAGCGGTAGCAAAATTAAATATCTTATTAGAATATATGATGCCATTAGTAAAAGTTGGCGGAAAATGTATTTGTATGAAAGGTTCTAACATAGATGAGGAAATAGAACAATCAAAGAAAGCTCTAAATATTTTAGGTGGTGAAATAATAAAAGTAGATAAAATGGTACTTCCTAGTACAGATATTTCTAGAAATATTATATTAATAAAAAAAGTAAGGGAAACACCAAAGCAATACCCTAGAAAGCCTGGTACACCTGCAAAGGAGCCGATTGCTTAGAATATGTAGAAGATACAAAAAAAATAAAATATTTTAAAAAATTTCATTGACATATTAATAATATTTTTATATTATTAATATGTTAAATTTTTTATAAATGGAGGCAATCAATTTGGGAAAAGTAATATCAATAGCAAATCAAAAAGGAGGAGTCGGAAAGACTACTACCGCAATAAATTTAAGCACTATCTTAGCTAAAAAAGGAAAAAAAGTATTAATGATAGATGCAGACCCACAAGGCAACGCAACAAGTGGCGTAGGTGGAGATAAAGAAGTAGAAATTTCAGTGTATGACTTATTAATTGAAGATATAGAATTGAATGAAGCAATTCAAAAGACTAAAATAAAAAATCTAGATATATGTGCTTCAAATATAAATTTAGCAGGGGCAGAAGTACAACTTGTTAATATGGAGAAAAGAGAGTACAGACTAAAAGAAAAATTAGATCCAAAAAAGAATAATTATGATTACATAATAATTGATTGCCCTCCTTCATTAGGTTTAATTACATTAAATGCATTTACCGCATCTGATAGTGTTTTAATACCAGTTCAATGTGAATACTATGCTTTGGAAGGTCTTGGACAACTGATGAATACAATAGATTTAGTAAAAAGACACCTAAACAAAAGTTTGGAAATCGAAGGCGCTTTATTGACTATGTTTGACATTAGGACAAACTTATCTAATCAAGTTGTTAAAGAAGTTAAGAGATATTTTGAGAACAAGGTATATAAAACAGTTATTCCAAGAAACGTAAAATTAAGTGAAGCACCAAGCTATGGAATGCCTATTACAGTATATGATCCAAGGTCAAAGGGAGCAAAAAGTTATGAGAAATTTGTTAAAGAGTTGATGAAGGCAAACGAAAATGATAGTAAAGGAAAGCATGCAAAATAAAAAGAAAGGAAAGTGAATACAATGGCAAAAAAAACAGGATTAGGTAAAGGGCTAGACGCATTGTTTAGTGATAAACCATTAACACAGGCAGAAGAAGAAAAAATATTAAAAGAGGGTGAAGAATTAGTACAAAATATTAAAGTGATTGAAATAGAGCCAAATAAAGAACAACCAAGAAAGCACTTTGACAGTGAAAGTTTAGAGGATTTGGCAAAATCAATTAAAAGGTATGGGGTAATTCAACCAATAATAGTAAACAAGAAAGACAACTATTATATGATAGTAGCAGGAGAAAGAAGATGGAGAGCTTCAAAAATTGCGGGATTAACGGAAATACCATGTATAGTAAGAGATAATGACGAAAGAAAAAATAGAGAAATAGCATTAATAGAAAATATTCAGAGAGAAGATTTAAATCCAATAGAAAAGGCTAGAGGATTTAAGCAATTATTAGATGAATATGAATTGACACAACAAGAACTAGCTGATATGGTTGGAATTAGTAGAAGTGCATTAGCCAATACTGTAAGGTTATTGAATTTAGATCCAAGGATAATGAAGTTAGCAGAGGAAGGTAAATTGTTAGAGTGCCATTGTAGATCTTTAATGGCAATAGATGATGTAGAAAAGCAATATAAAGCAGCATTAAGAATAATTGAAAATGGAGATACGGTAAGAGACATAGAAAGAAAAGTAAAAAATACAAGAGAAGCAAGAAGTAAAAAAGATAATAAATATGAAGCAATATACAGAGATATAGAAGATTCATTCCAAAGTTTTTTTGGAACAAAGGTAAAATTAAATGCAAAAAAAAGAAGTGGAACAATTACAATTCAATATTCAACAAATGAAGAACTAGAAAGATTATTAGAATTAATAAAACAGTAAGAAATGTATTGACAAATACGGATAAATTGTGTTAATATATAAAAGGTTGCTATAAATAGCAACTAAATGGAGAGGTGGTCGAGTTGGTTTATGGCACCAGTCTTGAAAATTGGCGTAGGTTTGTAGCCTACCGTGGGTTCGAATCCCACCCTCTCCGCCAAAAAATGGAAGTTAGTAAAATATAAATTATTTCTAACTTCCATAATAGTATTAGGAGATTTACCCAAGTGGTTGAAGGGGACAGTTTGCTAAACTGTTAGGGTTCGTTTAGGGCCGCGAGGGTTCAAATCCCTCAATCTCCGCCAAAAAAATATAAGATACGAAGTATCTTATATTTTTTTTTAGAATAATTAAATAAATAATTAAATAAATAATTAAATAAATAATTAAATAAATAATTAAATAAATAATTAAATAAATAATTAAATAAATAATTAAATAAATAATTAAATAAATAATT